>Ga0207686_10000002_pt1 | contig 453961 bp, 348 predicted proteins | sample KBSM24metaG_FD_184396 | JGI IMG/M metagenome (GOLD analysis project Ga0207686, IMG submission 184396) | Miscanthus rhizosphere microbial communities from Kellogg Biological Station, Michigan, USA - KBS M2-4 metaG (SPAdes) (version 2) | ecosystem: Host-associated > Plants > Roots > Rhizosphere... | reverse complement strand
GTTGATTTCTCTGAGTAATTTCACCACAGAGGCACGGAGATTCCACAGAGTTACACAGAGAAAATCCTTTTTCCGACAGACTCTTCGGGGTGCGGTCATGATTAATGACTTTTCCGGTGGTCTCCGCAGACTCCGACCACCGGCTACTTTCTGGCAACCCTTCGGGTTGCGCCGCACTACAACCAGGGCGGGCTAAGTTCAGTCGTCGCTCTGCGACGAAAACCTCTTAACACCTCAGAGCGAAACTGTCTGCTCGGCCCAGAATTGAAACTCTCGGTGTTTGTGTTCTTCGGCCCGGGCCTGTATCTCGCCGCCGGCGACCCGGCGTATGTGTTCAAAGACGCGCGCGCCGACTTCCTCAATCGACTCGGTGCCATCAATGACGCCGCCCGCAGAGAGATCCAGATCGCGCGACATCTGTTCGAACCGCGGCGTGTTCGATGCCAGCTTCACGACCGGAGCGATCGCGTTGCCGATGGTCGTGCCGCGTCCGGTAGTAAAGACCACTAACGTCGCGCCGGCACCGACCAGGCCCGGAGTTGATTCCTGATCGTATCCCGGGCCCTGCATCAAATTCAGCCCTCGCGATTCAGGTCTTTCCGCGTATTCAACCACGCCTTCGATGCGGGTCGTTCCGGCCTTGGCAATTGCGCCCAGTGATTTGATCGTGATGTTTAGCAAACCACCCTTAACATTTCCGGGACTGGGATTCTGATTGAGGACAGCTCCGAATTTCGAAGCGTATTCCTTGTACCAATCAACCAGGCGATAGATTTCGCGGGCCGTGTCGGCATCTTTCGCGCGTTGGGCCAGCACGTGTTCAGCGCCGCAGAATTCAGGCACTTCCGTAATCAGGACAGTGCCGCCTGAGCGCACCAGCAAGTCCGCCGCCCGGCCGAGTGAGGGATTGGCGGAAATGCCCGAAAACCCATCTGAGCTGCCGCACTTCACACCTAAAACCAATTCGCTGATTGGACACTCTTCGCGGGCAGTCTCATTGACCTTTGGCAACATCGACTCGACTTCTTTCAGGCCGAGGGCAATCGCCGCTTCAGTCCCGCCCACATCCTGAATGCCGATTTTGGCGACCGGCTTGTCGAAACTCTTTTCCCGCTTGAGCAGGTACTGCTCAACTTTGGCCAGGTTGGTCTTTTCGCAACCCAAATCCATCAGGATCACGCCGCCAACGTTGGGATGATCTGCGTAGTTCGAAAGCGTTCGCAGCATCACTTCAATCGTCGAACCATCCTGGCAGCCGCAACCCTTGTTGTGCGGAATAGCAACGACGCCGTCGACATTCGGAAATTTTTCTTTTTTATAGAGAGTGAACTCAGCGATCATCGAGATCTGTTGAGCTTCATGGCTCGCGCACATGCTGGTCGGCACGATTAGGACGAAGTTGCGCGTTCCCACGCGGCCATCGGGCCGGCGAAATCCCATAAACGTGGCGCGCTCGTCCTCGGGGGTGTAGACCGGAGGAGGCGTATGCAGTTGCTCCTCGAGGTCGCGGACCACCGGAACATCGTCCGACATGTTGTCGTGCGAAACGTATTCGCCTTCCCGGATACCCAGGGAAGTGCCAATCGGCTGCCCGTATTGTCGGACGAATTCACCGGCGGGAATGTCGCGGGTGGCAAAACGATGTCCGGGAGGGACCGTGTCTCTGAGCCGGATCGTGGTCGCATCCGGCAAGGTGACTTCCAGATCCGGAAAGGTTTCCTTCTTCACTACTGCGACGTTGTCCTGCGGATTCACGATGATCGCGAACTCGCTGATGGGTGACGCAACGTCTGAAAGTGCAATTGACATTGTTCGTTTGAATCAAGCTGTTAGCACGTCAGGCAAAACCAGCGACCTGACGTTAGGGTGCAAGCGCAACCATAAACCGGGATTCTGGTCCAACTGGCTGGCGCGCTCGGCAGGTTCATCGCTCAATTGCGTCTCCAGCACGCCGCGGTAGCTTTCGCGCTTTGCCGGAGCCGTGCTGGCATCGACGATTGATTGAACGATTCTTCGGGCTCCCAGAATTGACGCTGGACCCAGCGTCATAATGTGGGTGGCCGCGCGACATTCCGCCTCGTCAGCTTCAGTCACGGTTGCTCCGCCAACTTTGAATTTCGTGATGTGATGATCGAGGACGCTCGAATAGATCGGAATCATGCCGGCGAAGTCTGCCGCGGTGGCGCCGGAACCTGGCTTGATGTAACAGAGGTGCGACGCAGCCTCAGGCTCAGGGCCCAGCCCCAGAAAAAAGAGATCGATGCCGCCCAGCGATTCCAACTTCTCAGTGTAGCTGGTCAATTCACCTTGCAGATCTGTAACGTCAGTGCGCATCGGGGTGAAGCTTTTGATCTTGCGGAAAAAGGCGTCGCCCAGGAGTCTGCGAAAGTCAGACACGAAATTGAGCGGGTTATCCATCCGCAACGGAGCCAGTGCGTCCTGCGTAAAAACGTGCAGGCGGCCGAGCACATCATCAAGGGTTGACGTCTGCGCGAGCGCGCCGACAAGGCGATACATAGCCTGCGCACCTCGGCCGCCTAAAAGAACCAATACCAGGTCACCTGATTTTGCGGCGACCGCTTCTTTGATTTCCTCTAACTGAGCGCGGCCAACTTCCTCCTCGGTGGCAAGCACCTCCGGCTCGATCCGATTTGTCTTAAGGTTGGACAAATCAGTTTCAGCTGCGGGTCTTGAGCTCTTCAACCAGAACCGCGTGCCGCTACTCGCGCCACCAGGCTCTGCTTGCAAGACTGGAGTTGACACTTGACCGCTCTCCTTATAACTCTTTGTGCGAAAGTTTGACCAGTATGACTAATATAGCGGACGCGACTGGTTTTACCATTTTAGCTTTCGGGCAATCGACTTTTACCACAGAGTCCTGGATAAGACAAGGACTGATTCAATGGCTAATCCACCCTTTTCTGTTGGCCTGCGGCGGATTTTCATGCTTGACACAAAACGAATCCGGGTGTTACACACAACCACTTTATTGCACAAATGGTATGACCTTTTACGGGATGAGAAGGGTTTGAAAGGAGTTTAGTCAGCCCTCCGGTTCCACCGGACGGCGCACTAATCAACTGATCATATGGGTTATGCGTCATTGGAACTTACTAGTAAGGTCGCGGTAGTCATCGGTGGCACGTCCGGAATCGGGCGGGCCATAGCCCGCGCTATGGCTGAGGCCGGCGCCGACGTGGTCCCAACTTCGCGCCGCATGGATCAGGTCGAAGCCACCGCACTTGAGATCGAAGAGCGCGGCCGGCGCACCCTGCGCGTCACTTCTGACGTGGTTGATCGGCAGTCTTTGCAGTCGCTCCTGGACGAAACGGTCGCCGCCTTTGGCAAGGTAGACATTCTGGTAAATTGCGCGGGCCGCACGAAGCGAGCTCCGACTATCGATTTTCCAGAGGAAGAATGGAACGCAATCATGGATACGAACCTGACGGGCACCCTGCGAGCCTGCCAGGTGTTCGGTCGTCACATGATTGAAAGAAAATACGGCCGCATCATCAATATCGCTTCCTTGTCCACGTTCGTCGCACTTTTCGAAGTGGCTCCATACTCGGCCAGCAAAGCTGCTGTCGCCTCGCTGACGAAATCGCTCGCGATTGAATGGGCGCCCCACGGTGTTTGCGTAAATGCGATCGCTCCGGGTGTCTTTCAGACACCGCTTAATGAAAAGCTTTTGCAGGACACGCCACGCGGTAACGAATTCAAAATGCGGACGCCGATGAAGCGATTCGGAAAAGTTGAAGAGTTGGCGGGCGCGGCCATTTTTCTCGCTTCGGATGCGGCCAGCTTTGTCACCGGTGAGATACTCGTAGTCGATGGCGGGTTTCTGGCCAGCGGCGTAAACCAGTAAATGTACCGCAGGCTGTCTAGCCTGCGGCGGCTTTGGCTCTCGACTGATCGTGCCCTAATTTGTAGGGGCGTCCCTCCGTGGGCGTCCCGGAATCGAAAAAACGGGCGCCCACGGAGGGACGCCCCTACAAATTAGGTCCACTACTTTTTCAACTGGTAAAGCCAACCGCAGACCGGACAATCTGCGGTACAAATTCGGCTACTTGATCTTGCTGGTAGACTAAGCGCGAAAACCATGACGGACGAACTCAAGGTCAAATCGAAAGATGAATGTCGCTGGGATCAGATAAGTCTGGGCGAGGTGATGTTGCGCCTGGATCCGGGGGCGGGCCGAATTCACACAACCCGAACCTTCGAAGTTTGGGAAGGCGGCGGCGAATACAACGTCGCGCGAGGACTAAAGCGTTGTTTTGGTCTGGACACTGCGGTAGTGACCGCCCTCGCCGACAATCCAGTCGGCAGACTGGTGCAGGATTTGATCTTTCAGGGTGGCGTCGATCAATCACACCTGCGCTGGATCAAGTACGATGGCGTGGGCCGCGACACGCGTAACGGTTTGAATTTTACCGAGCGAGGTTTCGGCGTACGCGCGGCGCTCGGTTGCTCAGATCGCGGGCACACGGCGGTTTCGCAACTAAAGCCGGGCGAAATCGATTGGGAGTTGATCTTCAGCAAAGAAGGCTCCCGGTGGTTTCACACTGGCGGCATCTTCTGTGCTCTTTCCGACACGACGCCTGCCGTTGCCAAAGAAGCAATGGAAAGCGCCCGGCGCCACGGAACAATCATTTCCTACGACCTGAACTATCGAGACTCTTTATGGAAATCGATCGGCGGAAAAGCCCGGGCGCAGGAGGTCAACCGCGAACTGGCGCCGATGGTCGACGTGATGATCGGAAACGAAGAGGACTTTACCGCCTGTCTGGGTTTCGAAGTTGAAGGACTCGATGCCGGCCATTCAAAACTCGAGGTGGAAAGTTTTCATCGCATGATGACGCGCGCCGCGAAGGAATTTCCCAACCTGAAAGTAATTGCCACGACCCTGCGGAATGCAAAGACCGCCACGAAAAACGATTGGGGCGCCGTTTGTTATGCGCAAGGCGAACTGTTTCGCGCGCCGGTGCGCGAAGATCTGGAAATATTTGATCGGGTCGGAGGCGGTGACTCGTTTGCTTCCGGTTTGATCTACGGATTTCTCACTAACAGGGGCGCGCAATGGGCAGTTGAATGCGGAGCAGCGCATGGCGCGCTGGCCATGACGACCCCGGGCGACACGACTATGGCGACCCTGGCTGAAGTTGAGCGGGCGATGAAAAAGGGCGGCGCACGAATCGCCAGATAGCTGGTTAGTACACCAATCAGTTGGCCAAAGACAGAGCCTTCATACTGGCTTCGCCACTCTGATGCGCGGCAAGTCTCCGACTTGCCGAAAAGCGAGTTCTCTTTTCTAAGGGTCTCCGACCGATCTGGTCATAGACCGATAGAGTAATTGAGGCCTAACGGCAAGTCAGAGACTTGCCGCGCATCAGGGTGGCGGAGCCATAAACACAACGATGGAAAAATCACAGGTACTTGAACGCATAAAATCAATCGGGATCATCCCGGTCGTACGCGCATCTTCGGGCGAGGAAGCCCTGGCGGCCGTTGAAGCAATCAAAGCCGGGGGGCTGTCCGTGCTCGAAATTACGATGACGGTCCCCGGCGCCGTCGGCATCATCGAACAGATCGCCAAACGCTACGGCGATGAAGTTCTGGTGGGCGCGGGCACTGTGCTCAACGCTGAAACTGCTAAAGACTGTTTGAGTGCCGGCGCCCAGTTTGTAGTCAGCCCTGCCCTCAATTTGGAAACAATTGCTTTCTGTCGCGACGCGGGCCGCGCGATCATGCCGGGCGCACTGACACCGACGGAAGTTGTGACTGCCTGGGCGGCCGGCGCGGACATGGTGAAAGTGTTTCCCTGTGGCGCGATGGGAGGCGCTTCTTACATCAAGTCTCTGAAGGCGCCGCTGCCCCAAATCGAATTGGTTCCTACGGGTGGAGTTTCTCTAAGTACCGCGGCGAGTTTTATCGAAGCAGGATCGGCAGCCATTGGTGTGGGCGCCGACCTGGTAGACATCAAAGCAATTCGCGCCGGCCAGAGCGAGAGGATAACTGAAACTACCAGGGCTTATATTGAAGCGGTGAGAAACGCTCGCGCGAAATAAGAAGGCATCCACAGATTTCGCAGATTACCCAAAAACTTTTTTTAAAGAATTCATCTAGGTAATCTGCGTAATCTGCGGATTAGCTGAGGCAAAGTTTTCAAGCGGCCTCTTCATCCTTCGCCTTTACCGCCGCCGCATCGTCGAGCGCATCCTGTTCCAGCTCAGACTCCTGCGCCTTCTGCGCCAGCAACAAGTGATCCCGCATCGTGTTCCGCGCTTCTTCCGGATTCCGATCTCGGATGGCCCGGTAAATCTCCCGATGCATTTCGGCGGACTCTTTTAGATCGTGCGCGCGTCTCACGGTTTTGCGTCGCACGTCAAAAAGCGTGGCGGCCACCATATTCATCAACGCCGTGAGAATTCGATTGCCGGACGCCGCCGCCACCATCTGGTGAAACCGCATGTCGTGGACCAGGTAATCTTCCGGTTGATCCAGAGAGGCATACATGCCGGCCATCTCTTCGGCCAGCGATGCGAGTTGATCGCCAGTGGCGCGTTCGGCAGCGAGACCGGCGATAGCCATCTCGAGCGCCCGGCGAGCCTCGAACATTTCTTCCGAGGTGAAGCGGTGCAGCGAAGCCATCAAGCTGAGCGAGCTGCTGTCGAGCACCGGAGACTCGTCGGCTTTGACTACGAAGGTGCCGGCGCCCTGACGTGATTCGAGCACGCCAACCGCGGCCAGCGATCGAATTCCCGCTCGCAGCGTCGGCCGGCTGACGCCGAGCAGTTTGGCCAGATCCCTTTCCGGTGGCAGGCGGTCGCCCGAACGCAATTCGCCGCGATGGATCATCCCGCGCAAATGCATCACTACGCCTTCCGAGGTCTGACCGCGGCGTTCCGTCTCAACCGTCTTAAATTTCATGCGATCCGAATCGGTCATACCACTTCACCCTCAAAGAAACCAACAATTACCAATCGCGTCTGCAAACTTCAATAGAAGCCGGATTCCGTCTGGAGATTCTAACCGAACAAACACCGTGTTGGGAAAGAAATTTCCTCTAGTGTCTCTTGAACAACTTTCAGAGGTATGACCACGCAAGCCCAAATCTCAGCTCGCGCTCGTGATTAGTTTCCCATTTACTCGGACATTGCGCAGGCTGAGCCCGTCGACGTATTTCACCAGGTTGCCATCGGCCACCCCATCAAATGTGCAATTGGAAAGCTGGATGTCGGTCAGATGAGCTTTTTCCAGACCTCGAAGATCGAGAGCTCGCTTGCTCTTTCCACTCCTCAGGTTTTCGACGACCAGATGGTGCAGCCTTGGTATGTGTGGACCGTTTGCGCCTTCTTCGTAGTTGAAGTCAGCAGTCACCGCTGCGTCAGATACTTGTCCAACCTCGATGTTTCGAAAATAGAAATTCTCTAACTGGCCGCCGCGCAGCGCGTTGTTCTTGAAGCGGATCGCGATATTCAGATTCGGACTGTCCATCTGGCAGTTCTCCGCAAACACATTCCGCACGCCCGCAGAGATTTCGCTTCCGATCGTGATGCCGCCGTGGCCATCGCGCATCTGACAATTTTGAATCACAATGTTCTCAGATGGGATTGGCACGCGACGTCCGTCGTTGTTGCGACCAGACTTGATCGCAATACAGTCGTCGCCGGTGTTAAAGGTGCAGTCCCTGATCAAAACGTCGCGGCATGACTCAGGATCACAACCGTCAGCATTGGGACCTGTCTGTTCCGTGGCCCCAGCCTCTCTTTCAATCTTCACTCCGCGAATGGTTACGTTCCGGCAGAGCACCGGGTGCAGTTGCCACATCGGGGAATGCCGCAGGGTCACACCTTCAATTAGCACGTTGTCACATCTGTAGGGCTGAATGAAATTTGGACGCAGGTAACTGCCTTCGCCGAAGACTCTTTCTTTTACCGGCGTGCCCTTCTCGACCATGTCATATAAAAGTCTGCGCGCCTTCGTCTGTTCCGGGTCGCCTCTTTTCCAACCGCATCCCGGGCGCCCTTTCCAGGGCCACCAATGATCGCAATCTGCCTGTCCATCAATGACGCCCTCACCGGTGATCGCGATGTTCCGCTGGCCAAAGGCATAAATGAAAGCCGAGTAACTCATCAACTCCATGCCTTCCCAGCGCGTGAAAACCACCGGCAGGTATTTCATCGGATCGCGATCGAATCTAATCGTCGCGTTCTTACTGACATGCAGATTGACGTTGCTCTTGAGGTGAATGGCGCCGGTGAGAAACTCTCCCTCGGGCACTAACACACGGCCGCCACCTGCTCGGCTGCAGGCGGAGATAGCTTTGGCGAAAGCCTCAGTACAATCGGTACGAGCATTTCCCACAGCGCCGAATCTGGCGATCGAAAAATCTCGTCTCGGAAAGACTGGCGCTTTGATGCGGCGAAGGATTCTCCGGGCTTCAATCCAGGGATCCTCCGCAAGCAACGGCTCAAGAGCCACAGCGGATGAGCCAATTAATCCGGAGACACCCAAACCGGCCCCGCTAATCAAGACGTTTTGAAGGAACTCACGACGACTGCTCATGGATCGACTGTCTCCTATTAAGAAGATCTTTGGAGTGCGGCGACTTGTCACCGCTTTCGAAAGCTGCGACGAGTCGCAGCACCTCAAAGAACCGCGACCATACTCCGGCTTGATGGATCTGCGCAAGCCCACAACTGGTCATACCCTCGGATCGCCATTCAAATAATTGGTCATAAAACAGCTTGACAGATCGTAACCGCAAGGCGGAGAATACGCGCGTTCTAAGGCATATTCATACTCACCACCGGACCGGACCCTTAAGCGGAAGGGTCGTATTGGTAAGACCACAGAGGATCGTGCGAAGCGTTTTGGGAATATTGCAGTAAGACGATTTCGGATTCCTTGAGTCATTATCCGGACGAGCTCAGCCCGTCTAGTTTTCATTAAAAGCTAAACGCTCTTTTCAGTTCGTTGCCACAACCGGTCCCTGGTGTGGGGACGCAAGAAGGTACACACAAAAACCCTTTCGAGTTGGAGGTTTCCGCCATGACTTCTTCGATTTACCGCTTCTCTCTCGCTGCCTTACTACTGTTAACGATTTTTGCTTTCGCCTCCGCGCAGGACTATCGCGGCAAGGTGCAGGGCGCGATTACTGACGAGAACGGAGCGGCCGTTCCCGGCGCTCACGTGGTCTTGCGCAATGTTGCCACTGGCGTCGAGGTGGCTCGTCAAACAAACGACGACGGACATTACATCTTTGATTTCGTCGAGCCGGGTGAATACACCGTTATGGTCGATCACTCCGGCTTCAAAAAAGCAGTCCAGGAACACGTGAATGTCCGCGTCAGAGGCGATATCTCAGTTGACCTCAAGATGGCGGTGGGCGCCGTACAGGAAACGGTAACCGTCGAGGCTCCGCCGGTCGCGGTGCAATTTGGCTCGAGCAGCACCCTGCTGACGGTCGAAAACAAAGTCATCGATCAGTTGCCGATCAGAGGGCGCAACCCCTACAACGTCGCGACGCTCGATCCGACGGTGTCACCAGGCACTGGTTCAACGTCGAACGAGAATCGTCCTTATCACCACGCCTATGCCAGCGATGTCGACGTCGGTGGAGGAACCCAGCGCGCGAATGACGTCTTGCTTGACGGCGTGGCCCTGGTTTCCAGTTACAAGAGTTCGTACACGCCGAATCTCGATGCAGTTCAGGAAGTCACGTTCCAAAAGAACGCCGTCGATTCCGAATACGGATACAGCGCCGGCGGTGTAATTATCCTGAACATGAAGTCGGGAACGAATACGTTCCACGGCACCGCCATCGCCAACTGGCGCAACCCCAGATTCAACGCGGTCACCGATCCAACCATCAAACGCACCGCGGGCGCTGACGAAACAAATTTTCGCGGCACGAACTTGAAGATTTACGGCGGCACGATAGGTGGACCGATTATCAAAAACAAGCTTTTCACCTTCACCGCCTACGAGCATTGGAATGACGCGTCGCCCCTGCCTTTCACCCTGACAGTGCCGACTGAGTTGGAGCGCCAGGGCGACTTTAGTCAATCAACCCGTAACGGGGTTATCCGCACCATCTTTGATCCCTTGACCTCAACCGGCACCAGCGGCACCCGCACCGCATTCACGGGGAACAAGATTCCCATCAACAGATTCGACCCGACGGCCGTGAAGTTACTGGCTGAAATGCCGCTTCCGAACCTACCCGGCAGCCAGGACAACCTGCAGGGATTCAAAGTTAACGAAACCTCGTACTGGAATTTTTCGGAAAGAGTCGACTGGGTTCAGTCCGAAAAGTGGCGAAGCTTCATTCGCTACGGTCAGTTCAAAGCGGTCCTGCTGGAATCAAATCCAACCGGCAAACTGCTGATGCCCATCAACGGCAGTCATCGTTACGGGATGAGCATTGCCGCCGATTCGGTCTATACACTCTCGCCCACGAAGGTCTTGAACGTGCGCGCGAACTATCATCAACTGACCGACGAATACGCGGCTGATCCATCCCTGATCGGAGAGACCGGGATTGCCAATCTGTTCCCGACGGGTTTCTACACATCGCTCTACACGTTCCCTCAATATTACTATCCCGCGTTTGACGTAGGCTCGAGTCGCATCGGCCGTCCGGGACGCGAGTTTTGGCAACACCCGCAGGGCTACGGCTTCTCCGGGCGCATGAACATTTATTCGGGTGCGCACTCGTTTAAGTTCGGCGGCGAATATCGCGTCGATCGCGGCAAGGGTGCCCGGTTCGAACCGATTACCTTCAATATCAAACAGGCGCTCACCGCCAACGCCAATTCGAGCCCTAACCTGAATACGTCCGGCAGCGAGTGGGCCACCTTCATGCTGGGCTTCATCGATAACGCTTCGATCGCGGCCCGCGTGCCCATCCAGGAAGCAGTGACGCTCGGTTACGCCACATACTTCATGGATGATTGGAAGGTCAATAAGAATTTGACCTTGAATCTCGGTTTGCGTTGGGAATACGAGCCGGGTCCGGTTGACCGCGGAAACCGCATTTCCCAACAACTGGATCTGAGCCAGCCAATTCCAGAGATGATCGCTACGCCGCCGGCGATTCCGGCTTCCGTCACCGCGCTGCTGGCGTCGAAGAATGAAAAGCAAACCTTCAATGGCGCCTGGGTATTCGCTACGGCCAGCAACCGGAGCGCGTGGAGCCGCTTAAAGGCGAATTTCTTTCCCCGGCTGGGTGGGGCATATCGCATTGACGACAAGTCGGTCTTCCGTTTTGGCTGGGGACGGTACATTTCGCCTTCGTCCAGAATTCGCGATCCCCTGGGTGACTTTGTGAATCAATATGCCGGGTTCTCTACCAGCACACCAGGGGCTACTACCGCCGTCGTCGCGGGGGGTCCAACCGGAGCGATTCCGCGCGCGACCCTGGCCAATCCCTGGCCGGCGGCGATAACTCCGATTCAACAACCTTTGGGCCAGTCACTGGGACGCTACACTAATCTGGGGAATTCGATTGGTGCGGCAAACAACGCTACTAACGGCATCGACCAATACAACCTGCGTCCGCAGGTCAACGATCGCATCAGCCTGTCGTTCCAACGTGAAATTTGGAAGAAGTTCATTGTCGACTTTAACTACTTCTACAATCACGGTTCGAACTTCCCGTATGCGGTCGACATCAACGCGGTCGATCCGGCATTTTCGTACGAAACACCCAAGTCCTTGTTCAATCAATCCGTCACCAACCCATTCTTCAATTACCTGACCCCGGACAAGTTCCCCGGAACGCTGCGCACGCAGAGCGCCATCACCATCGGCGCCCTGTTGCGTCCCTATCCGCAATACGGGGTCATCAACCAAACGAACACCTCCGGAAAAGGCGAGCGCCTGCACTCGTGGGAATTGTCTCTGCAACGCCCATTCACTAAAGGCCTGAGCGTGTTTGCGGCCTACGCCTACCAACGGGACCAAACTCAGGAGTTCTTTGATGACCTGGCTACCTTTGCCCGCCGGTTCGAATGGCGTGACACCGACACCCCGCGGCAACGGTTCACCACCGCGATAAGTTGGGACATTCCGATTGGGAAGGGCCGCGCCTATCTCAACAGCGTACCCAAGGGCGTGGATTACATCGTCGGTGGTTGGACGCTGACGACTTCGACCCGCATCTACTCGGGCCGACCATTGTTCTTCAACCAAAACCTGATCGTTACCGGCAATCCAAAAATCAGCAATCCAACTCAAGCAAAGTGGTTTGACACCAGTAAATTCTCGGCACTGCCGACATCGACGGATCCGACGCTGCCGAACAACCTGCACAAGCGCGACAACCCCTGGACGTATGATGGCCTTTACGGACCAGGTGTGTGGCAGACCGACATGACTATGAACAAGTCATTCAAACTAACTGAGCGTTTCAGACTGGAAGCGCGACTGGAAGCCTACAACTTGTTCAACCGTCTCCAGCTTGCTAACCCGACGGTCGATTTCACCAGTACGAACTTTGGCAAGATTACGACCAAACTGGTGGCTTATAACGGTCGCGAAATTCAATACGGCTTGCGTCTGGTTTTCTAATTAGTTGCCCACCTTCTGATCACCTGGAGGGGGCGCTTCCGGCGCCCCCCATTTTTTCCCGAGGCGAGAGCTTGAGATTCACAATTGCCACTGACGTACCGCGGGCTGTCCAGCCTGCGCAAGTCTGGGTTCTGAGTTGTGAAGCCCGCCGCAGACTGGACAGTCTGCGCTACATATTTCTTTTTTTGCTGGTAGTCTTGCTCGCTCGCGAATCTCTCGCCCAATCTGTTAACAACTCGACCACGTCCGGCTTCACCAATCCAGTGATCGAAGGGATGGCTCCGGACCCGAGCGTGTGCCGTGTTGGAGATGACTACTACCTGGTGACTTCCACGTTCGAATACTTTCCCGGCGTGCCCGTCTATCACAGCAAGGATCTGATTCACTGGCGCTTGATCGGTTACGCTCTGGCGCGCCCGTCGCAACTTCCGCTCGTGCGTCTCGGTCGCAACGGCGGGATCTGGGCCGCAACGATTCGTTACCACGCCGGCACCTTTTATATGGTCACCACGAACAAGTCCGAAGGCCACGGCAATTTTTTTGTCTCGACCAAAGACCCGGCGGGCGAGTGGTCTGAACCGGTGCCGCTGGATCAGGGTGGCATCGATCCTTCACTGCTCTTTGATGATGACGGCAAGGTTTATCTGACGACCGGAGGCTCTCCCGGTTGCCCCGCGCGCATCTGCCAGTCAGAGATTGATATCAAGACTGGCAAGAGGCTTTCAGAGATCAAACCCCTCTGGTCCGGCACCGGCGGCAGCAGTCCGGAAGGCCCTCATCTTTATAAGCTGAACGGATTCTACTATCTGATGATTGCCGAAGGCGGAACCGAATACGGTCATGGCGAGACCATCGCTCGCAGTCGCAGCCCGTGGGGTCCGTTTGACGCTTATGAACGCAATCCGATCCTGACGCACCGTAACTTTAAGCCCAGTCCGATCCAGGGCACTGGACACGCGGATCTGATTCAAGCGCATGATGGAAGCTGGTGGGCAGTGTTTCTGGGATTTCGCCCGGCGTCACGGCTGGCCCATCACCTGGGCCGCGAAACTTTTCTCGCCCCGGTCACATGGTCCAATGATGGCTGGCCGGTGATCAATGGTAACGGGACGGTGACGCCGCGCATGGAAGTGAAGACGTTGCCACAGCAGGCAGCGGCGCCGCCGCAGGAGCGAGACGAGTTCTCAAGTTCAAAGCTGGCGCTGCCCTGGAACTTCGTACGCAATCTCGCGTCAACCCGTTGGTCACTGACGGAAAGACCCGGCTGGCTGCGTTTGAAAGGTGCCGGAGCAACGCTCGGGGACACCGAGGCCCCACCCGTATTCATCGGACAGCGGCAGTTGTATTTTGAGAGCGAAATCACCACTTCAATAGATTTTCAACCGGCGCAACCTGCCGAAGAAGCAGGGATCGCGCTGCGCATGAACAATCGTCACCACTACGAATTCGGCATTGCGCGCGATGGCGGACAAAGAGTGGTCTATCTGCGGTACGTAATCGGGAGTATTCGCGCAGAGGCCGCCAGGAAAACTGTCGGTCCGGGCTTTGTGCGTCTGCGGATTGTCTCAACGGCTGAGACTTACCGGTTCTCGTACGCTGCTGGTGATGAGGCTTTTCAGCAACTTGGTGAAGTCGAAACTCGATATCTTTCGTCTGAGGTTGCCGACGGCTTCACAGGAGTCTTTGTGGGACTGTTCGCGACCGGTAATGGCAAAGACAGTGCCACCTCAGCTGACTTCGATTGGTTTGAATATAAGCGGATGGCGAAGACGACCTCGCTGCTGCGAATCATGAATGGTTGGTCACTTAACCGACAGATTAAATCGTAGGAGCGAAGCGGCTCTGCCGCCTGATGTGCGGAAAGGCTCCGCCTTTCCGGCCGTGGCTCTTATTTTGATTTTGCAGGCGGCGAGGCTCAGCCTCGCCGCCTGCGATAAAAGGTTTGGGGCGGGCGACGGAAAGCCGAAGGCTTTCCGCACATCAGGCGGCAAAGCCGCGCTAAGCCTTGACTGAAAAATACATGAGACGCGCAATCTTGATCTCTCTGCTTTTGCTGTTGGCGCCCTTATTAATTGTGGCCCAGGAGCCGATCACCGTCTATCTCGCCGGCGATTCAACTATGGCGCGCAAGCTTCCTGAGAAGCGGCCCGAGACCGGTTGGGGCGAAGCCCTTCAGCAATTCTTCGACGAAGCAAAGGTGCGGATTGACAATCACGCGCAGAACGGCCGCAGCACGCGCACCTTCATTGCAGAGAAACGCTGGCAAGCGATTGTGGACAAGCTCAGGCCGGGCGACTACGTCTTCATTCAATTTGGCCACAACGACCAGCCAAAGGAAAAAGCTTCCTACACGCCGCCCGCCGACTATCGACAAAACCTGATCAATTTTGTAAACGACGTGCGCGCAAAAAAAGCGACGCCGGTTCTCTTAACTCCGGTCATGCGTCGTCGTTTTGATAAGGACGGGAACTTCCAGGATTCCCACGCTGAATATCCTGACATTGTCCGCGCAGTCGCTGCTGAAAAGAAGGTCGCGCTCATCGATATGCATCGAAAAAGTGAAGCCGCGATCAAGCAGTACGGGGTCGAGCCTTCAAGAAAGCTCTTTCTCCAATTAAAGCCGGACGAAAATCCCAACTATCCAAAGGGCGTTGAGGACAATACGCATTTTTCACCGTTAGGCGCCGGCATCATGGCCAGCCTGGCCGTCGACGGAATTCGCGAACAGAAGCTGGGCCTGGCTCGATACCTGAACGTAGATACCTGGAAGATTGACAACCTGCAAGCGATCGGCGGCAATTCGTTGACCGTTACCGGCCAGCCACGAGTCATTAAAGACTCAAGTGAAAAAGCGATGTCCTTCGACGGCAAGACCGGCGGAATTCTTATTAACCGAAACCCGATTGCCGGAGCGCGAGCATTCACGATCGAGGGAATCTTTCGCCCGGACGCCGGCGGTGAATTTGAACAGCGTTGGCTTCATGTTCAGAACGATCAGGTTGACGACCGCGCGTTGCTCGAAATTCGCGTGACCGGAAATGAATGGTTCCTCGATACGTTCATCAAATCCGGCGAGAGCAGGCTGGCGCTTTTAGCGGAAAAGTTTAAGCACCCCGTCGGCCGCTGGTATCACGTGGCGCTGGTTTTTGATGGCCTGACGATGCGGCATTACGTTGACGGTCAGGAAGAGATGTCGGGACCCCTCAATGCCGCGCCGTTGGGACCAGGGAAAACCTCTCTCGGAGTTCGCATGAATCACGTGAGTTGGTTCAAGGGTGCGATTCGTGAGGTGCGGTTTACGCAAAGGGCATTGACCCCAAATGAGTTCTTGAGGAAGTAGTACCAATCAACCGCAAAGCGGTTCTGACTCAAGCCGGGGCGTTGCCGCGCAGCGGTACGTTGGGTAGATGTTAATGGAAAGACGCAACCTCGATGGAGTCTGTCGGAAAAACGCGTTTCTCTGTGCCTCTGTGAAAATCTCCGTGTCTCTGTGGTGAAATTACTCGAGAAAACACTCACCACAGAGGCACAGAGATCGCACAGAGGCACGGAGATCAATTTCTCCGACAGTTGCGCCGTGTGTCCGAATAAGGCAGGAACCCAGTGAACTCGTTTGAAACAAACAAGAATCGGCGGACCTTCATCCGCAATTCCCTGCTCGTCGCCGGTGGCGCCGCGGCCTCACGACTACTCCGAATGCCGGCGTTCGGCACAACTCTCGCCGGCGACTCGCCGGTTGCCACAACCAGGCACGGCCAGGTCCGCGGCTATCTTGATCAGGGCATCAACGTTTTCAAAGGCATCAGGTATGGCGCCGACACTTCAGCTCGACGGTTTATGCCACCGCTTCCACCTGAGCCCTGGTCCGAAGTGCGCGAAGCGCTGGCTTATGGGCCAATGTCGCCCCAACCTTCTCGCTCAAACGAAAAGCAGAGTGAAGACTGTCTCTTCCTCAACGTGTGGACTCCCGGCTTGCGCGACGGGCGCAAGCGTCCGGTCATGTTCTATATTCACGGCGGTGCGTACAACAATGGATCGGGATCGAGCCCACTCTATGACGGCGTGCGACTGTGCCGTCGCGGCGATGTCGTGGTCGTCAGCGTCAACCATCGTCTCAATGCTTTCGGCTATCTCTATCTCGCGCGTTTTAGCGGTGCGCAGTTTGCCGATTCAGGTAACGCGGGGCAACTTGATCTGATACTTGCCTTGCAGTGGGTGCGCGACAACATCGCGGAATTTGGCGGCGACGCCAACAGAATCATGGTGTTTGGTCAATCGGGTGGCGGGGCGAAGATTGCCACCTTGATGGCCATGCCGGCAGCGGCGGGATTGTTTCATGCGGCAGCCACGATGAGCGGCCAGCAAGTCACTGCTTCGGGCGCGTTGAATGGTACGTTGCGCGCGCGCGCAGTGCTCGATGCACTGAAACTGTCGCCCGAACGCGCGAGCGAGATTCGGAAGATTCCCTTTGAAAAACTGCTCGAAGTGTTGAGTACACGCGATCCCGTCCTGCCTTTCGGCGGCATCTCGTTCGCGCCGGTCCTTGATGAGCGTTCGCTGAAGCGCCATCCGTTTTATCCGGACGCGCCGGCGCAATCAGCGCAGATTCCGATGATCATCGGCAATACGCACGATGAGACCCGCGCGTTTCTCGGCGGCGACCAGACAAACTTTACGGTGACCTGGGAACAACTTCCGGAAAAGCTGATTCCCAACATGCGTGTCGATATCCAGCCTGAGATCGTGATCGCCGAATACCGGCGACTCTATCCGAAGTATTCGGCAAGCGATGTCTTGTTCGCGGCGACCACCGCCGGGCGGTCATGGCGCGGCGCTGTGATTGAAGCCGAAGAGCGCGCCAAATCCGGTTTTCCTGCTTTCGCCTATCAACTCGATTGGGCCTCGCCTCGCGATGGCGGTAAGTTCGGCGCGCCGCACGCATCCGACATTCAATTGGTGTTCGACAATATCGACAAGCCGGGCGCGACGGCGTCTGGACCGGCGGCGCAACGCATGGCCGATCAGATGAGCGAAACATTTATCGCCCTCGCGCGCACGGGCAATCCGAACAACCGGCACATCCCGGTCTGGAAGAAATACACAATGGCCCGGCGCGAAACGATGGTGTTCGATGTACCGTCGCATCTCGAGAACGATCCGCGCGGCGCCGAGCGACGATTGTTTGCGAAGGTGCCGTACGTGCAACCAGGCACGTGAGGGCGGTGCTTGATCTTGCGGCTCCGCCGCCTGATGTGCGGAAAGGCTCCGCCTTTCCCGACGGGTTGATTAGTTTCCAGCGGCGAGGCTCAGCCTCGCCGCCACCAAAAATTTATGCGGCTGTCGGAAAGCCGAAGGCTTTCCGCACATCAGTCAAAGCCGCAAATCAGGTTGAGACAAATCTTGAGATTTGACCACATGAAAGCCATTCTCTTCATCCTACTCATCGGCTGCTGGGTTTCATGCCTCGCCGCCCCGCCCGAACCAGGACTGCTCTTCTATCTTTCCGGCGATCAGGAATTCACTGCCGACTATGCCGCCGGCGGTGATCCTCAACCAAATTTCATTCGCGGCGTAAAAATGATTTCTGACGGCGCTCGCGGACGGGGCTTTGAATGCGCGAACACGCAGCTGATGTCGTACTGGGCGCCCGGCAACATCTACGCCGAACGCGGCACGCTCAGTTTGTCCTGGCGTTCGCGTTACCCGGTTGGCCCTACTCCGTTTCCTATCTTTCGTGTCGGCTACTCTGACCATTCAAGCTGGGACATGGCCTGGCTGCGGATTGATTACAACGGTCGCGGCGGTTTCGATGCTTTTGTAACTGACATCAACCTGGCGCGGATCAGAGTCTCGTACGTGATGCCGCAGTTTCCGAAGCCCAACGAATGGGTGCATTTGGCGCTGGCGTGGGACGAAACGCAGGGTATTCGGTTTTATGTAAATGGCGTTCTGGCTGCGCAGCAAAAGCAGCAGGCGGTCTTGTACGCGGGCCTCGATCAATTCGGTCCTTTCTCGCGCACGATTGGCCCAATGCAGGTCCAGAGTGACTACAACTTCACTCGCGGCGGCGATATCGACGAGCTTCGCATCTACGATCGAATGCTCTCGGATGCGAATGTGGCGTCGGTGGCCAAAGGAGTCGCACCCCAATCAATTCCCGCGTCCAAACGAACATTGTCCGATCAGGCAACGCGCGCTGAATGGCTGCTGCGCTACGGATGGAACCGCGCCGGAGATGCGCCTGAATATTTGAGCGACGCCCAGACCGCGGTGCGCAAAGTCGAAATCGTCGATGCTTTCGACCTGAAACGCTGGTGGTGGAAAGCCACCGATGGAATTCGCGAGACCACCTGGCCCGGTGTCTACAACCGCTCGCGCCTCCCTGGTCGAAACGACTATTTTCAATTACCGGACTGGGATTGTTACTCGTTATCAGGCAAGTCGATCACTTTCAGAATGCCTGATGAGCCCTGGAACCATCTGGAGATTTCCGGCGCCGCCTGGGGCAAGATGTATCTGGACGGTCCCACACCAAAGACTCTGTTTGCCAGATCAAAGGGCCAGGAGAAAACCTTTCATCAGCTTCCCTCGCCCATACGCGGCGAAAAGATTCGCTTTGAGAATGTTGAGCAGGAAGAACCGATCGGCGAGTTGTCTGCCTACAACGTGACGCCGGGCAAAGAGCCGGCCGGAAGCGCGCGATTGGCGTTTACGCTGGGAGCTAATCCGCGTGTGGCCTTTTCGCTGGGAGCTAACGCGCGGGTGGACGATCCGAGTGTTGAGCCAATCAGAAACTTTATTGCAGGCCGGTACACCGAAGATGAACGCGCGACGATCCTCGCCACGGCTGCCAATCAGGAGATAATGGCAGTCCCGGTTCATTATTCGGCCGCTTCGCTGCCGCTGGTGCACGTAATCATTCCGGCAAAAGAATGGAAAGACATCAACGACGGCCTTGATGGAATCGCCATCGACTTGCCGGCTTTGCAGGTGAAGCCTACAGCCGGCGCATACTGCCCGCTCAACATCCAGGTAAAAGATCCCTCGTGGCCGCAGCGCAACCTGCTTGATTTCAGCTTTGCCGTCAAACCCAATGAGGCGAGAACACTCTGGCTCGACACGCGTGATCGCATCCTACCCGAAGGAAAAGCGATCTACCTGACCATCGCCGGAGCGGGGGAGGACTTCGGCGCAGCCTCGCTCACCGGCGCAAGAATCCGACTGATCTTCAAACCAAGAGCTGAAGCGATCTACGAGCATGAAATCGATCGGTTTAATCAGGCGCGTGACAGCTATGCCATGCTGATCGAAGAACACACGAACAATCCAAAACTGAATCTTTACAATCGCTTTGCCGCCGACATCACCGACGTCCTGCGCGTGGACCCGAACAACTGGGTGGCCCAGACCTATTGGTTCGACAGCAATCGCGCCCACCCGAAGCCGGCCTTTACTCAACCGGTCGCGCCGAGCGGCGTGCCGTTGTGGGCGTTTCGGCAAGTGACGCAACTGCAAAACCTTTCCAGTTTCGTCAACTGGTATATCGATCAGCGGCAAATCGAAAATGGAGAATTCGGCGGGGGGCTTTCCGATGATGGCGATTTGACCAATACCTGGCCCGCGACGGCTTTGATGGGCTGCGATCCCGAAAAGATCAAGGAATCTCTCAAGCGAGAGATGAACGCATTTTATGATCAGGGAATGTTCACCAATGGACTGCCGACAATTCAAGCTGACGAGCTACACAGTTACGAAGAAGGAATTCAGGTGCTGGGCCAGTCGCTCCTGCTCGACTATGGCGATCCAAAACAGATTGAACGGGCGATGGAGACGTCGCGTTCAGTAATCAAGTTAACCGGCATCAACAGCGCCGGACACCGGCATATCAAGTCTTCCTATTACAGCGGCACCAGGGTGGCGGAAGAAGAGCCGTGGGGATATTCCAAACCAAGTTCGATTCTCGTGCTTCATCCGGGGATCATGCTGGTTGATTACAACGGCAATCCGCAAATGAAAAAGATCATCACTGAGTTGGCCGACGGTTTTCTGGCTCATCGAAAGAAAGATGTGAGCGGACGAGCCAGCCTTTCGATGGCGATCAGATTTTCGGATGACCAGGAGGTCCCAAACAATCGCGGCAGCGTCCTGCCGATTTTATGGTCCGCATGGAAGTGGACCGGTGACGAAAAGTACCTCGCTCCTTTCCGGGAAGAGGGCGCGCGCGCCCTGGATCTGATTCCCTCAAACGCTCTCGATGAGTTGAAAGTGAAAACAACCTGGGGCAAGGATCTGGTCGCGGCCCTGACCACCGGCGCGAACAATCAAAGTTCACGAAATGTCGAAAGCGCCAACAGCCAGCGCTTGAACGCGCCGCCGCCGCCGAACTTTGGCTCGCTGCATTTCGCCTGGCAGACATCCGGCGACAAGAGATTTTTGGAAACGCTTTACGCCAGCCAGATCGAGACCTCAGCCATACGCAAATACATGAACACGGAAGGCAGCATGTGGATCGATCGCGTGGATGTGCCGAACAGCGAATTGCAAAGGGCGCGGCTGGGCGGAGTCGCTTTGGTTCGCGGTTCGTTGTATCCGGGCCAGGCCGTAAGTTGGAGTTTCGCCGCGCCGGCCAGGGCTGAAGACGTGGCGATTCTGATTCCCGAAAGTACGCCTCAGTCAGTAAAGATCATTGCGTACAACCTGAGTTCGACGCCGGTCACGGCGAATTTGACTCCGTGGAATCTGGAACCCGGGAAATGGGAAGTGACGCAAGGCATTGATGGTCGCGGCGACGGTCTTGCGACCGACGGCGCGCAGACGCAACAGTCCGACTTCGAACATGACCGGCCGCTGACAATCACGCTCGCACCGCGAGCCACCACCGTCATCGAGTTGAAGCTGGTTTCAAAAGGCACGCCTTATTGGGATCGCCCCGACCTTGGCATCGGCAAAAATGACGTCGTCATCCAGGATCGGAAAGTAACGGTGACTGTTCACAGTCTCGGCGCGGTTGAGGCTCCGGCGACCAGGCTGGCGTTGATGGACGGGGACGGAAAAGTGATCGCGACTGTCGCGGTTCCAGCATTGAAGGCGCCGCTCGACCTGATGCCCAAGACAACTGCGGTCACGCTGACGATTCCCGTCGGTGCGAGCATCAAGGGTGGAAGTGTCGCTCTCGATCCGGACAGGACCGTGAAAGAGATAACCCGCGCCAACAATCAGGTGAAGCTGAATTAGATAGAAACGAGGTCAGTACCAAGAGCGTTAAGGACCGGATCAGTACCATCTGCGTCAGCAGATGGGATAAGGAAGTTCCTCTCTAAGAGCCACGAGACTTCTTTATCCCATTCGCTTACGCGAATGGTACTGACCCGGTCGCTACCGCTCCCGGTACTGACTCCAATGCTCTACAATCATCCTATGCGGCCTGCATTCATCCTTTTTGGGTTGGCTCTCCTCGCTTGCGCTGCCCAGGCGCAAGGCACGCCGCCTCGTCGCGAAGACCCGCTGCAACGCAAGCTGCAAAGCGTCGTCCAGCTCGAGATGCTCGAAGCTGCGATGTCGCGGCGAACGGCTTCTTCAACAGATCGAAACACAACGTTGGCCGAAGTCAGAGAAGACTTCTGGCGGATTCAGCTCGCCAACGATGACTTAAGAACTTCCCTCTCCAGCCAGAACGCCATCGACTCTCGGATGGTCGCGAAAACCACGTCTGAGATCAGAACGCGCGCCAAACGTCTCAAAGAAAACCTCGCTCTGCCTCGTCTTGAAAAAAGCCCGGAATCTCAAGTGGTCCCTGCTGCTCCCGTAGACCTCCGTGCTTCCATCGCCAAACTCAGCAAGCTGATTGAATCGTTTGTCAGCAACCCAATGCTCAGCCAGAAGCACGTCGTTGATGCCACCCTTTCGCTCCAGGCCAGCCGCGACCTGGAAAACATAATCGCCGTGAGTGGCGAGATCAAGAAAGTCGCCGCCAGGCGAGAATGATCGAGGCGAGCTACAAAGCAGCGATAGAGCTAAGCCCAAGGTGAGGCTTTGCGAGCCTTGGGTCACACACATCCTAAGATGATCGAGCCCCGAAAGGGGCGACTGCGATCACTGGTAATCACGCGGCCGGTGTTGCGAACTCTCTGTCGCCGCTTCGCAGCTCTCCAAATTTAGCCAACCATTACCCAAGGCTCGCAAAGCCTTGCCCTGGGCTTAACTCTAACCGCTGCTCCGCAGCTGGTTGAATGTTCACGTCTAATGCCGAGGGGCCGCGATTAGATCGGTACCACGGCATCAGAGCTTCCTTCAGTTTGTCGGACCACGATAGGGTTCATTCGCCTTCCCAGATCGGGTAAGATGCCTTCCGATCAAGTAAAGACTTACGACACAAAAACATGGACCAGCTCAGCGTCATAGAATCGCTGTTCGGTGTGAAGCGCGCACTCATTGGCGTCATTCATCTGCAAGCCTTGGCCGGTACGCCCGCAAACAAGTTCGATGTGGCTACGATCAAATCAATGGCCGTCGAAGAAGCGCACGTATTTAAAGATGAAGGCTTTCACGGCATTGTGATCGAAAACACTCACGATCGTCCGTACCTGAAGACCCAGGTCGGACCTGAAATCGTCGCGGCGATGTCAGTCATTGGCGCAGAAGTGCGCCGGGCCGTGGCGCTGCCGCTCGGCTTTCAAGTACTCGCCGGCGCAAATTCGAGCGCGCTGGCGGTCGCTCTCGCCTGCGCAGCGAGTTTTGTGCGCGTGGAGGGATTTGTGTTCGCGCACGTGGCGGACGAAGGAATAATCGAAGCAAGCGCGGGCGCTTTGTTGCGCTATCGCCGGGCGATCGGAGCCGATCACATTCGGGTTTTTGCCGACGTGAAAAAGAAACATTCGGCGCACGCGATTACCGCCGATGTTGATCTTGTCGAAACGGCAAAGGCCGCGGAATTTTTTGCAGTTGATGGCGTAATAGTCAGCGGCCTCGCCACGGGTGAACCGGCCGACCCTGGCGAAGTGGAAGCCGTAGCCGGAGCCGTATCGGTGCCGACGTTCGTCGGGTCCGGAATTACCGCAGAGAATATTAGTAAGTTTTCCAAAGCAGACGGATTAATTGTCGGATCATCAATAAAGAAGGACGGTCATTGGGCCAATCCGATTGATCTGGAGAGAACTCGCGCTGTGGTCAGAGCATTTAACGCCTAACGATGCTTTGCCTCAAAGACCGAGAGGGGCCTCTAATTCAGACCGGGCTTTAGCCCGGTGATGCACAGAGCGGTAGCACGAGAAACCGTTGAAACGGCAATCACATACTTGACTCCGCGCGGGCTTCCGTCGAACTTCGCTGCGCTGCAATGGCTCTGCCACTCTGATGCGCGGCAAGTCTGCGACTTGCCGGCTGCGAGCCCTTCTTTTTCATCGGGTCTTCGACCCGCGAAGGTCAAAGACCGCTTAGACTAATGAGCCACGTATCGGCAAGTCGCAGACTTGCCGCGCATCAGAGTGGCAGAGCCATCGCTTGATGAGTCAAGTATGTTGGTGCCGTTGAAACGGTTCCTCTAATTCTGCGGTTTTGCACACGGGGCTGAAGCGCGGTGTGAATGAGATTAAGAGTCTCAACTTTTGAGGCAAAGCTGTTTAACCATGCTAACTGCCGGCACAAAACTTGGCCATTACGAAATCCGCTCAAGAATCGGCGCGGGTGGTATGGGCGAAGTCTATCTGGCCTACGACACGAAATTGGATCGGAAAGTAGCGTTGAAGGTTCTGCCTGCTGAGTTGGCCACCAATCAGGATCGAATGCGACGGTTTGTGCAGGAAGCGAAAGCGGCGGCGACGCTCAATCATCCGAACATCGCGCACATTTACGAGATTGGCGAGCACGAAAGCCTCAAGTTCATCGCGATGGAATTCATCGACGGTCAAACGCTGACCCAATTGATGAAATCCGGAGACGACAACCTCGCCAAGTTCCTGCGGCACCTGCAACATGTCGCTGAGGGCTTAGCTAAAGCCCACGCTGCGGGCATCGTCCATCGTGATCTGAAACCCGACAACCTGATGGTCACGCGCGATGGCCATGCAAAGATCCTCGATTTTGGTCTTGCGAAATTAGTCGAACCTGTGCAGCACAGCGCGAACCAAGGGACGAGCAGCGAAGTCGCCACTATCCTCCAGGAACAGTCTACGCCCGGCATGGTTATGGGCACGATCGGCTACATGTCACCTGAACAGGCCCAGGGTAAGACCAAAGAGATCGATCACCGTTCTGACATTTTTGCTTTCGGCTGCATCCTGTTCGAAGGCGTCACCGGTCAGAAATGTTTTGCCGGCGCTGATGCGATCGATTCTCTGAACAAGATAATTCGTGAGCCGGCGCCGTCGCTGAGCGAATTCAATCCTTCCGCGCCGGCGGATCTGCAACGAATTGTCCGTCGCTGCCTGGCGAAAGACCCGGATGAACGCTATCAGGCCATCAAGGATGTCGCGCTTGAATTAAAAGAAGTACGACATGAGCTGCAGACTATATCGGGCGACGCGACTCTCCCGCCCGCGACGGAAAAGTTCGGAGTCCCGCCTTCAAGCAGAATATCAGCCGACGACCCAACACTTCCGCCTGAAGGCGGAACTCCAAACACCCATGTATCGAGCCCTGATTACGGCGCGAGAGGAAGCAAACAACGCAAGCTCGCGATTGTCCTGGGTGTCGTTGCTTTAATTCTGTTCGGATTCGGCGTCGCAATCATTTTCAATTACCTGCGCCCGAAAGAATCCGCTGCGGCGATTGATTCGATCGCGGTGCTGCCGTTTGTCAATCTGAATAACGATCAGAACATTGAGTGGGTATCCGACGGTCTTACCGAAAGCACCATCAATAGCCTGACCCGACTGCCGAATTTGAAAGTGATCGCCCGCAGCTCAGTCTTTCGTTACAAAGGAAACCAAACTGATCCGTTTAAGGTGGGCAGGGAATTGGGCGTGCGTGCCGTTTTGACGGGCCGCCTGATGCAGCGCGGAGATGATGTGATCGTTAGCGTTGAGTTGGTTGACTTGCGTGACAACAAGCAACTGTGGGGTGAACGGTACCAGCGCAAGATGGCTGATCTGCTGGGCGTTCAACGTGACATAGCCCGCGAGATTGCCAGTAACCTGCGTCCAAAGCTTACCGGCGAAGAGCAAAACCGCGTCGCTAAAAACTACACCCACAACTCAGACGCCTACCAGGATTATCTCAAAGGACGTTTCTACTGGAACAAACGCACGCCGGCTGACTTTCGTAAAGCGATCGGATTTTTCCAGCAGGCCATCGGTAAGGATCCAAACTATGCGTTGGCCTATTCCGGTCTCGCCGACTCCTTCGCTTTGATGTCAGTTTACGGTGGCGGCCCGCCGGTGCAATGGATGCCGCAAGCCAAGGCCGCGGCCCAAAACTCCCTGAGCCTGGATGAGAGCCTGGCGGAAGGCCATGCCTCGCTGGGCCAGATCATGGCGTATTACGACTTGGATCTTAACGGCGCCGAACGCGAGTATCAGCGGGCGATTGCCCTTAACCCGAACTATGCTTCCGCACACCAGTGGCGCGCCGAAAATCTTTCAGCGCAGGGACGGGTCGATGAAGCGCTGGCCGAAGCGCAACGCGCGCTGGAACTCGATCCGCTTTCGTTGATTATCAATCGCAACTACGGCGATTGTCTGGTTGATGCTCGCCGCCTCGACGAAGCCATCGAGCAATACCGCAAGACCCTCGAGATCGATCCGAATTTCGCCACCGCGCACTATTTTCTCGGACGAGCCTACGAAGCAAAGGGCTCGTACGATCAAGCTGTGGCCGAGTACGTAATGTCAGCCGAGGTCAGCGGCTTTCATGCTGATGATTTGGCAAAGATGAGGGAGGCTTACGCTAAAGGCGGATGGAAGGCCTACCTGCAAACATCTCTGAACCAGATTCTGGACAGGTCGAAAGAGAGTTACACACCGCCATTCATTCTGGCCGGGATCTATGCGCGCCTGGGCCAGAAGGACGCGGCCTTCGCCTATCTCGAAAAGGGACTTCAGGAACACGATTTTAGAATCACGCTCGTCAGGGTGGCATTTGAATTTGATTCGCTGCGCTCCGATCCGCGTTATGCTGATTTGGTGAAACGAATCGGATTGCCGCAGTAACGCAAACTGTTAGTTTGCGATTTCTAAAACCAGAGTAAAAGAGAAACCCAAACACTATGGCGCTAATTGGAGCTAATGAACTTAAACGTAAATTACTGATCTCGTTTGAGGGCCAGCCTTACCTGGTCCTCGACGTTTTCTTCGCATCGCCGACGGCTCGAGGCGGAGCCACGATGGTCCGCACGCGTCTGCGTCACGTGTTGACCGGCGCGGTCATGGAGAAGAGTTTCCGTTCGAGTGAGAAGTTTGAAGAGCCGGATATTGAACTCGTGCCCGCGTCGTTTCTTTATAACGACGCCGAAGGCCTGCATTTCATGGACGAGAAAAGTTTCGAGCAGTTCGTGCTTTCCAACGAAGCCGTCGGCAGCGATCGCGAATATCTCAAGGACGGGGTTTCGCTCCAGGTCTTGAAATACAATGGCGCGGCCGTTTCGCTGCAACTCCCTCAATACATCGAACTCGCAGTCGTATCGACGGAACCGGGTCTGCGGGGTGACACCGCCGCCGGGGGCGCCAGCAAACAAGCGACCCTCGAAACTGGTCTGGTCGTTCGCGTGCCGCTTTTTATCAAGGAAGGCGAACTCGTGCGCGTGAATACGCAGACCGGCGAAGTGATGGGCAGGGCCTAAACGGCAGTTAGCTTCCTCAACGGAAGACATCCTGCTGTACTGGGAGATGCTCGGTTCCGATTAAGGCGCCTCCGGATGACAGGCCGTCCTCATCGTTTGCATTAGAACGTCGCTCAATCGTTTCAAATCTGGCGGCAGTTGATCGCGGGTGTTGTCATACCATTGAACACTAGTCGGTTCTTCCGCTCCCATTCTTAGTTCGAGTTTGTAACCGAAGGCATCGGGCGCGGCCACGTTCAGGTCAGGCCGGCTCCATCCTTTCGGAGCAGCCTGCGAAACGGCGTCCCTCAACGTTTGCATTTGCTTTGGACGAAACGTGCTCTCACAACCCTTGCGCACGTCCTGGGACGATGTGGGCTCCTGGTATTTGTACTTGCCTTCTGAATCGACCGATAAATTGCCGGTGCCCACGCCCGCAAAGCCACCTGAAGTGGTGAGCTTCAAAGCCCAGGGGCCTTTCTGAGTTACCGGCTCGATGCCACACGACCCGGAAAGGACCAGCAAGAGCGTCAGAAACATTGGGGTGAAGTGCGACATGAGAAAACTATACGCCTATGAAAGATTGATCGCACGACTGATTCTTCGGAGGAGGACAAATCCGGCGAATGGAACAACGAAGACCAGCGGAATCAAAAGCACGAACGCTGAATGCTCCCAAAAGTCTGCCTGACGAAACGCACCGTTCAGGAATGGAATCCCCAGAGTGGTGCTGTAATAAATTGCGAGCGGAAAAAGACAGCGCTGGAAGGACTGGAGCGCAAGCGTCCTCGCTTGGCTTCTAAGAATGGACGTCCCGGTGTTGCAAGCGAGACGCTTGCGCTCCAGTCCAGAATCTCCGCTACTCAGAAAGTCGCTGATGACATACAGCAGCAAAAGGAAACCGAAATAGATAAGGATTCCTTCGAAGCGATGCAGTTGACCTGGGCTCAAGAGGCCGCTCTCAATGTGCATCGATCGCAGCTGTAAAGCCGTAGTAATGCGCACGGTGTTAGCCACCAGGGTCACCAGGTATGCAATCAAAGCCGCGCAGGGAACGAACTTCCACGAAAGACTCTGCGAACGGTTTCGCCAAAGGTGGCCCAGCGACAACATCAGGAAAGCCGTGATCAGGAAATTTACTCCAGCGCACGAGGCCGCAATCAAAAAATTATGGTCGCCATTGATGTAGCCGGCATGGGACTCGAATTGAAAAGATTGGCCGCTGACCAGTTCGACGAGCGCGGTAGTCGGGGCCAGAATCCAGCGGAGTTGATTGACGCTGGTTGTTGAATAGAAGAATTTGAGGCCGACGGCGCAGAGAAGGATGACAATCAACTGGACGAGATGGTTCGCCTTACGACTCGTTAAGGAGTGGGAGAGCTTTCGTCGCTTTCGTCCAGTAGGGACGAAACGTTTATAGAAATCAGACTTCATAAAGAGTATCCGCTCCGGAGGAGCGGAATACTCGCGTACAAGGTTGCGCTCCGCTGGAGCGCCGGCTCTGTTGTTGGCATTAACTATAAACATTTGGCTCCTCCGGAGCTTCCTGACCTAAACTCGGTCTATCTGAACCAGCGTCCGCCGGCACCGACCAGTCTGATACCACGCCAGCGCGCGAACATCACGGCACCGATCAGGAATGCAGCCAACAACAACCAGACGATTTCGGGCTCGCTGCCGACTGCCATGTCGCTGACGCCAACCGGCAACGGTAGCGGCTGCTGCACATCTTCGGCCTGACCGCTGGTGTTCGTCACCTTCTCGCGCACTGCGATGAACGAGGTGTACTGGGTCAGCAGGTTGTACTTCAAACCGAGCGCAGTTATTTCTTTTACTTTCTCAGCCGGTGGAGTTCCGAACCCGTAATCCGAAAGTTCGGCTATCCGTGAACGCGCCCATAAGTATCGCAGCGCGCGATTACCTTCGTCGGGAGAGACGGTGGAAACATCCAGGCGCGTGGTGTAATCGCCCTGACCTGACTTTCCGTGCAACTCAAACGTTCCGCCGACTGAACCACGCCATTTGCCAAAGAGAATTACCGGACGCTGGGCCATCAAGTCCGGAAAGTGGGCCGGGTGTACGTCGTAGGTTTCAAAACCCGGCGAAGTGATTTGAATATCGGTCAGCACCGGCGTCTGAATGTACTCGCGTAACTTCGCGGCCGCCGCCGGAGCTTCCGACGGATTGGTTACGATAAATGGTTCACCCATTCCGGCTTTGGCCACACCTTCGATCAGGTAACGATTTACTGACGAGCCGATACCAAACGCGAAGACATTGGCTTTATCCAGATGGTCACGGATGTAATCAAACACGCCATGTTCGCCGGAAACGTACCCGTCGGTTATCAGCACGATGCTGCGCGAAATTGTCGTCTGCCGCGGAATCTTCATGGCCTGTTCGACGGCCGGCAACAGTTCGGTGCCGCCGCTGCCACGCTGTTGTTCAATCAAACCAATCGCCCGAGTGATGTTCTCCTGATTTGCCTGAAGGGAGTTCGCCGAAAGCACCGCAGAGTCACCGGCGAACAAGACAATATTGAACAAGTCAGTCGGCCGCAATTTTCCGATCAGGTCGCGGAGCAACTGTTTGGAGGTTTGTAGCGGAAAGCCATCCATCGAGCCTGAGACGTCTACCACGAAAATGTATTCCCGCGGCGGAATGTCTTCGGTCACGGGCCGCTGCGGCGGCTGGGCCATGTAGAGGAAAAAGTTTTCATCCTGCCCCTGATAGAGCAGCAGGCCAGCAGCGATCTGATTTCCCGCCAGCCTATAGCGCATGATGAAATCACGATTGCCCTGGAACGGATCCGCATCGTCCATGGTCATTTGCGCGACGGTGTTGCTCAACCATTGCGGAGTGATCTGGTGCGAAGTGCAAGCCAACTCCTGAATAGGCAAGCCGCCTGAAATCCGCGCCGAGATATGCAGCGCGCTGGTTGGCTTTTGCCCTTCATGCGTGTATGGGCTCTTGACGAACTTATCGGTGTTAGCGGCGCCGGCGGACTTTTCGGATGAATAGCGCGGACCCACGACGGTTGGATACACGAGTTCGTAAACACCATCGGTCGGCACCAGCAGTTCGGTATAGCGCAGCTCAATCTCGACCTGTTCCTGGGGCATAAGATTGGCCAGATTCATCGAAAACACGTTCGGCCGATCCTGCTCGAGCAAAGAAGCGCTCTTCCCTTCCTTCTTGGCCGTCTCGAATTCCTGCTTGGCGGCTTCTCTCTCTTTGATTTTGGCGACGATGACCTGATCGCCGATGCGCATGCGCATTCCGTAGACGGCCGCGCGGGTTGAAGCCGGAAAAACATAAGTCGCATTGATCGGCCGGCTTCCCTCATTGCGATAAGTCTGCAAGACCTTAACGTCGGCGATGACGCCCGAAATCGAAATCTCAACCTTGGTGTCCTTGAGCGGCAGGTGATCCACGTTGGGATCTCCCTGAACAAAGAAGTACGGTGACAGAGTTTTGTCGGCCGCCGTCTGGTCGCCTTCGCTTTGGGCCAGGACGGGGGAAGGCATTGTGGAAATAGCAAGCAACACGAAGCACATGCCTCGCGCCAAAAGTTTACTTAAGTCAATCATGGGATCAGCTCCTGATAATCTATTGAGGGCCGAGGCCCTCTGAATTACAGGGCGATCCTACGATTCCTTTGAGATGGAAATAATGTTGGCTACCACATGAGGCGATTGCATTAACCACATCGGCGGGACGGGAGCGGCCACCGGAGCCTGAACGGTGCTGTCGCAGTTCGGACTGTGCGCAATTTGGGCCTTTTTGGGTTTTGACCTTTTTTTGTAGCCCAGGCGTTTACGCCTGGGAATGAAAGGCGATAGTTTTTCAAAAGCCCCATTAATGGGGCTTTATTAGCACCCGCTTTTCTCACCCAGGCGTAAACAGAGTGTGTCAGAACCGCGAGCGCTAGCGACCGGATCAGGAAGTTTCCTCGAATCAAAAAAACGAAACCTCGCGGAAAAGGATTACAGCGAACCGGTCCGAGATAAATCTCGCGGCTCTTCCTGATCCGGTCGCTACCGCTCGCGGTTCTGACACGGCTTCTTTACGCCTGGGGTGAGAAAACGCAGACGCAACAAAAAACCCCATTAATGGGGCTTTAAACCAAACGCGTTTTTCTGGTCCCAGGAGTAAACCCCTGGGCTACGGAAAAAGTCATTCCATCCCCGATCAGTGGTTCTTCACCATCAGACGGCCACGAAACAACACCGTCTCTCCCGGCTTCATTTCATAAAAGCCGATCTTCAGTTTCTTAACTTCGGCCGCGAAAGTGTCTGAATTCTGAGTAATCCCCTCAAAAGTACCAAAGTGTTGAGGAATCGCGGTCTTCGCGCGCACCGATTGTGCGGCTCGCGCGGCCATCCTCGGCTCCATGCCAAAGTGACCGCCGATATTCAGCAGGGCCACGTCGATTGCATAAGTCTCGCCAATCGTTTCCATGTCCCGAAAGTAGGCCGTGTCGCCTGAGTGATAGATGGTTGGGCCATTCTTGATGATGATGACAAACCCCGCGGGATTCCCGCCGTAAGCTCGCTCAGCCTCGTTTGGGCCGGCTTTGGGATTGAAGACACTGCTCGAATGAACCGCCATGGTCATCGCCACAGTCACTTCGCCACCTGCAATTTGAATCTCGCCGCCGATACCCATGATCGCGTCGGTGCCGGCTTCTTTGGCGGGAAAATCTGCGAGCTTGACGAGGTTTCCGGCCAGTTCCGGATTGCAGATGAGCGCCGCACCGGTTTTCTTCGCAATCGCCACAGCATCTCCCACGTGATCGCGGTGACCGTGCGTAATCAGGATGTAATCGGCTTTGATAATCGCGTTCAACGGATCTTTGCCGTCTTTCGCTTCAGGATTGGATGGATTTGAAAGCCACGGATCGATCAACAGGACCTTGCCGTTCGGAGTTGTGATCGAGAAGGCCGCATGCCCAAACCATTTCAGCTTTGTCTCCTGAGCTGCTGCCTGGTTGGCGAAGGTCGGGAACAGGATGAAGGAAATAAAGGCAATGCGTAGACTTTGTTTACTCATATTCTTATTGATTTCTTTGATCGAACAACAGGTTCAGATCTATGGTAACGACAACCGCAAAGCGGTTGAGACCTTCAGCCCAGGCTCGACGTTTCGGCAACCCTGAGTAACGCCCAAACACGAAATCGCAACCCTGTCAGAGTCTGTCGGAAAAAACCGCGTAGCGGTGAAATGTTTATAGAAAGGCAGGACCAATTGCGACTTGTAGCTCCTTTGGGGGCGCAACCAATCGTCCTTCGCCCATAAATGGGCTCTCTGGATCAATGGGCTGGCTTTCTATAAACATTGCATCCCTACGGGATTTTCCGGGAGACTCTGTCAGGGTTGCGGCTCGTCGCTGGATGATTAACACCAACGAACCGATCCGACTTTCAATTTTATCCTACGCCGATTCAACTTCATTCAACCTCCGCTCAAGAAACCTTCGCTCGCTCTCATTCGTCACCAACTCCAGCGCCCTCTTGTAATTCTCCGCCGCTTCACCATTTGATCCACGACGCCGGTACAAGTCCGCGCGCGCTGCGTGCAAAAGATGATAGTTATCCAGCAACCCATCGACCGCAAGCTCATCTATTAAAGCCAGAGCGCGGTCGGGCCCTGTCAGCATGGCAATCGCGACCGCCCGGTTCAAAGAGACTATCGGCGACGGCTGGATCCTGAGCAGCAGATCGTATAGCCGCACAATGGCGACCCAATCAGTGTCTTCTGCACGAAGCGCGCGGCAATGTTCCGCGGCTATCGCCGCTTGCAAAGCAAACGGTGCGGGTTGACGCCGTGAAGATTCAGCAACGAGCGGTAAAGCTTCAGCGATTTGCGCCTGGTCCCAAAGACTTCGATCCTGCTCTTCAAGTACGATTAGATCGTCGGCTTCGTTAACACGGGCTTTCCGCCGTGAATCGTGCAGAAGCATCAATGCCAGAAGGCCCGTGGCTTCTTCTGGCGGATACGGGGCCATTGACATCCTGATCAGACGCCCAAGTCGTATCGCCTCGGCACAGAGATCGGCGCGCACCAGCGATTCGCCACGAGTTGAAGCGTAACCTTCATTGAAAATCAGGTAGATAACTGTCAGCACGGCGTCGATGCGTTCGGGCATCTCCGCCACCTCCGGCACTTTGAATGGGATGCCGGCGTCGCGGATCTTTCGCTTCGCCCGCACCAAACGCTGGGCCATCGTCGCTACCGGCACCAGAAACGCGCGGGCGATCTCGTCAGTCTCCAGGCCGCACAGAGTTCTCAGCGTCAAAGCGACCTGCGCTTCGGGCGCCAGCGCCGGGTGACAGCAGGTGAAGATCAGCCGCAAACGATCGTCGGGAATTTCGCCGATTTCGAGCGGCGGCTGCTCCGTAGTGGTGGGCAATTCATACGAAAACGATTCCAATTTTTGCTGGAGATTCGTCTGGCGGCGAAGGCGATCGATGACTTTGTGCCGGGCCGTTTGAATGATCCAGGCGGCCGGCGAGTCAGGAACACCTTCGACCCGCCATTGATTGACAGCCGCCGCAAAGGCCTCCTGGGCCGCGTCTTCCGCAACGTCGAAGTCGCCAAACGATCGAATCAGCGTCGCGACAATGCGACCCCAATCGGATTTATATGTCGCCTGGACTGCGGCGTTGCTGTCTGCGAGCATGACGCATGGTAAGAAGTTTTCGCGAGAGTGTCGATTCGGGCGGGCGCCGTTCGACTAACAGCTAGAACCGCCTGCGGTAGCGGGCGGTTTAACCGTGGTGTTCGTAACGAAGGCCAACCACCCGCTGCCGCAGGTGGTTCTGACGGAGACAAACTGATGAAATACATGCTGCTGATTTACCATGAAGAAAAAGCCTGGGCTTCGCACACTGAGCCCGAACGGCAGGAAATCTATCGCCAATACCGCGAGTTGATTGAGGAGCTCACCAGGGACGGCAAATATCTGGTCGGCGATCAACTACAGCCGAGCGCTACCGCCAACAGTGTACAAGTGCGCGAAAACAAAACCCTGATCACGGACGGACCGTTCGCAGAAACGCGCGAGCAACTCGGCGGCTTTTTCCTGATCGATGCCAAAGATCTCGCAGAAGCAAATGCTATCGCGGCGAGAATCCCATCAGCCCTGAGCGGCACAATTGAAGTTCGACCGGTCGTCGCAGAGACGGCGGCGAAGACTTTGGCCGCGAATTGACGCGGATTCACGCAGATAGAAGTTTGGAGTTCCGCCTTCAGGCGGCGCCGCGTAAACGCGGAACTCCAAAACCTAATGCTATTCTGCGTTCATCTGCGGCTAACTAAGGAGCGAACTATGAAATACATGTTGCTGGTTTACATGGACGAGGAAGCCATGACTGACGAAGAGCGTCAGCATTGTTACGTCGAATCGGCGCAATTGACACAGGAACTCAGTTCGAAGGGCCAGTACCTGGGCGCCGGGCCGCTGCATTCGGTCGCCACCGCCACCAGTGTGCGCGTGCGCGACAACAAACGAGTGGTGACTGATGGACCCTTCGCCGAAACACGCGAGCAACTGGGCGGCTACTATGTGGTCGAAGCGAAAGATCTCGACGAAGCGATCGGGATTGCCGAGCGCATCCCTCCGGCACGTTACGGCACAATCGAAATTCGACCGGTAATGGAGATTCCGGGACTGCCGGATAGGAACTAAAAAATGAAGTACATGCTCATGGTCCATCACGACGAAGACGTGCTCACGGCTATCGGCGAAAGCGAGTTGCAGCAAATGCGGGCCGAGTCCGTGCGGCTCGCTAACGAAATTAATTCGCAGGGCCAGTACGTGGATGCCGCACCGTTGCAGCCGGCTGCGACCGGGATGTGCGTGCGAATGCGCGACGGGCAGCCACTAATCACGGACGGGCCGTTTGCCGAAACGCGCGAGCAACTGGGCGGCTACTTTTTGGTCAACGCAAAGGATCTCAATGAAGCGTTGGCGATCGCTGCGCGCATCCCCGGGGCGCGGATTGGGACCGTCGAAGTTCGGCCGGTAGTGCAGCTCGACGGACTGCCGGAGAAATGAAGTCAGTACCGGGAGCGGTAGCGACCGGGTGTTTGTCTCTGGGCCAATGGACTTGTTGGTGAGGAGACCCGGTCGCTATCGCTTCCGGTACTGACTTCATGTCACCACTCGACTACCGACTGTTAGAAAAGTAAGGAGATACAAGATGGCAAATCCATTTGTGCATGTAGAACTCAACACCACTGACGTCGACAAAGCGAAGACGTTTTACGGCCAACTCTTTGACTGGCAACTTGAAGACATGAAAATGGGACCGAGTGACACCTATACGATGATCAAAGTTGGCGACGGAACCGGCGGCGGATTACTCAAGAACCCAATGCCGGGCGTTCCTTCTTTCTGGTTGGCGTATGTTCTGGTTGACGATATTGGAACAGCAACGAAGAAGGCGGCTTCGCTCGGCGCTAAGATCGTGAAGGACTCGATCGAAGTGCCGGACATGGGCTGGCTTAGCATCATCGAAGATCCGACCGGGGCCGCCCTGGGACTCTGGCAAACAAAAACGTCGTGAGGTTTGTCGATCTTCGGGCGCATCGTTCGACTAACCAGTGAAGACCGAAATTCAAAAAGGGAGAAAATCGAAATGCGATTCATGGTTATTGTAAAAGCGAACAAAGATTCGGAAGCGGGCGTCATGCCCAGCCCGGAGTTGCTGAGTGGGATGATGAAATTCAACGAGGAAATTGCCAAAGCCGGCGTGATGAAGGCTGGTGAGGGATTGCAGGCCAGCTCAAAAGGCGCCCGGGTGCGCTTCGAAGGCGACAAACGCACGATTATCGACGGCCCGTTCGCCGAAACCAAGGAGCTGATCGCCGGCTACTGGATTTGGGAATGCAAGTCGCTCGACGAAGCCATCGAGTGGGCCAAAAAAATCCCGAACCCACATGGAACTGAGGACAACGAAGTTGAGATTCGCCAGATATTCGAATCGACTGACTTCAGCTGTGGAGGAAATCCCGAACTGCACGAGCAGGAAGCTCGGGTCCGCGATCTGGTCGCAGCGCAGAATAAATAGTTGATCCGCGGGTCTGCTTCTGAGAGTCTATGCGGCGACCGTCTTAACAACACCTAACTGGCAACGTCGCGCGGTGCGGCAGGATGAACATGGAGAACATCGCTCTGAAAGTTTCGCCATCCGGAGACCATGAGATTGCGATGTCCCGCGTCTTCAACGCACCGCGCGCACTGGTGTTTGATTCCCTGACAAATCTGGCGCTGCTCAAGCGTTGGTTTGGCCTGTTCGCCGGGTGGGCCCTGGCCACTTGCGAGATCGATCTTAAGGTGGGCGGCGCCTTTCGTTTTGTCTGGCGCAACTCTAACGGCATGACTATGGTTATGCGAGGCGTCTATCGTGAGATCGTTGTGCCTGAAAGAATCGTAAATACCGAGTCGGTCGATGGCTATCCGGGCGAGGCGGTGACGACCACAGTGCTCACCGAAGAAGCCGGCCGTACCACGCTGACAGCGACCATACGTTACGAATCGCCGGAAATTCGCGACGCAGTTCTAAAATCCAACATGGAGCGCGGCGCCGCTGCCAGTTACGACAAGCTCGCGGAGATCCTCAACGAGATTCAAGCGGAAGAAGTGACCCGGGCGTCCCGCCGGTGAAATCGCTGCTAAATCCTGAGAGTCCGCGGAGCGGACGTCAGCGTAAAGCCCGGGGCTTACGTCAGCCCCGGGATCGCGTCAGGAAAAGCGAACAGAGCCTGCGAAGGAGTCTGTCGGAAAAAGGATTTCTCTGTGTAACTCTGTGGAATCTCTGTGCCTCTGTGGTGAAATTGCTCAGAGAAAATCAACCACAGAGACACCGAGATCGCACAGAGAACCACAGAGTTTGTTTTACCCCACAGACTCCGGAGCGGGCTTGATTAATACTCTGGTTTGAAACCTGGGGCTGGCTTTAAGCTGACGTCCGCTCCGCGGACTGAAACAAGATGCAAAGCCCGCAGGATGAGCGGGCCGCCTCATACTAATCTGTGATCAGACTTGTGATCAGTCAATAATTCTGATAATCCTGCACCGTTCAGCTTCAATCGATAAGAAAGTGAATATCACACCGATCACTCTGGAAGGCCGCCACGTCGTGCTTTCACCACTGACAATGGCCCACGCCGCGCCGCTGGTTGCCGCCGCCAGCGAAGGCGAACTTTGGAAGACGACCTTTACCATCATTCCCGATTCCAAAGGGATCGAGAGCTACATTGAAGCCGCCCTTACCGGTCACGCACTGGGAAAGGAGTTGCCTTTCGTCATTATCAACAAATCATCCGGTGAAGTTGTCGGCACCACGCGCTTCTACGACATCTCCATTCCTGATCGGAAGGCGGCGATCGGCTACACCTGGTTGTCCCGGGCCGCCCAACGAACCGCGATCAATAGTGAGGCCAAGTTGCTCCTGTTGACGTATGCTTTCGAGACTTGGGAATGTGTGCGAGTGGAATTGATCACTGATGTCCTGAACGAACAATCGCGCGCCGCCATTCTGCGGCTCGGCGCCAAACAGGAAGGCATTCTGCGCAAGCATCTGATTTTGCATAGCGGCCGCGCCCGCGATTCTGTCGTCTTCAGCATCATCGATTCGGAATGGCCGCAGGTGAAAGCGGGTCTGAGAGCAAAACTACAACGACAACCGGAATAGAATGCCGGATCTCGACATTAATCATGGCGAGTTGCGCTCTGTGCACCGGCCAACAACCTGGCGAATCTGGATCATGGCAGTGGTCTCGCTGGGCCCGCTCTTCCTCCTCGGATTAAGCATCGTTCTATTAATTGACGACTTTGCTCAAGGGAGAGCCGCAAGTCCTGGTCAGCTTTCGACTCGTTTTGGTTGCATGGGTGGAGTCGTTTTGATTCTGGCTCTGCTGATCGGTTTCCTGATTAGCGAGATGCGAAAATGGTACCCGACCAGGACAGTGCGACTGAAGATCTATAAGCAGGGCTTTACTTACGAAGAGCAGGATCGCCGACAGGTTTGTGCCTGGAACGAGATCAAAGACATAACGCACCGAACGATCAAGGTTCATTCTAAACATTCACCGCCCAGAAGAATTAGTGTTATTCGTTCCATCGTAAAACGGGATGGGACCGTAATTGTGCTTGCCGAAACGCTGAATCTGCATAAACTTACGAATCTGATAACTGCGGAAAAGACATCGGCGGAGCGGCGCAGTGTTTGAACCGGTTTCAGACCGCGTAGCGGACGGCAGCATAAAGCCTGAAGCGTGAGCCCTCAGGTTTAAGAATCAGAGTTCCAATCGAGCCCGCGCGGGCGATACCCGTTGCGGTTAGCATTAGTTCAAATGATGCGGCTGTCGCCCGCTTCGGAGTCTGTCTGGAAATCCCGTAGGGATGCATTGTTTATAGAAAGTTCAATCCCAATAGATCTCGGGAGCCCATTTATGGGCGAAAGAGGATTAGTTGCGCTCCTAAAGGAGCTACCAAGTCTCATTGGGGTCTGCGTTTTCTATAAACATTTCACCGCTACGCGGTTTTTTTCCGACAGGCTCCTCGCATGCTTTGATCACTTTGTTGACGCGATCCCGTGGCTCACGCCCGCGGCTGTATACTGATGTCCGCTCCGCGAACTTTAAGGATTTAGGATCGGGGTTAGTAGTAATGCAGAGCACCATACGCTGAAAATGCAAACCCTAACGCAAGACATAGTGCTGCCTTTATTCTCATGAGATTTCGAGATGCGACTCTCACTGATGCGCCGCGCATCGCAGCTTTACATGCAGCCAGTTGGCGCCGTGCTTACCGCGGAATGCTTAGCGATGACTACCTGGATACCGATCTTGAATCTGATCGAACCAGTGTATGGATTGGACGGCTGACTACACCGAATCCGAAACAGCGAGTCGTGCTGGCGGAATCCGCAGATCAGCTCGCCGGATTTGCTTGCGCCTTTGGCTCGGAAGATACAGATTTGGGGACCTTGCTCGACAACCTGCATGTCCGCCACGACTTTCAACGGCAAGGCGTCGGCGCCAGGCTCATGATGCAAATCGCCTCCTGGTGTCAGACAGAGTTTGCGGGCGAAGGTCTTTTCCTTTGGGTGCTCGAACCTAACTTGAGGGCCCGCCGGTTCTATGAACATTTAGGAGCCATCCAGGCGGGGAAAGAGCTCTGGCAATCGCCGGACGGCGGCAAGATTCCGGGCCTCTGCTACGCCTGGAGGCACTTAGATTCGTTAATGCTGGCTTTGAATTTGAGGACGACGACAAACCAATGAAACTAGTCATCACTTTCTTGTTAATGATCACAACCTGCGCAGTGCAGGCCCAGCAGCCCGACCGGCAGCAACTCATTCGCGTCGAAGCGCCGCTGATAGCTCTGACCCACGTGCGAGTGATTGACGGGACCGGCGCCGCCGCCCTGGACGATCAAACCGTCCTGATCACCGAGGGAAAAATTCAATGGGTCGGGGCCGCGGCGAATGCCAACATACCCGCAAATGCGCAGACAATTGATCTGAAGGGTTACACCGTCCTGCCCGGACTCGTCGGCATGCATGATCACATGTTCTTTCCCATGGGCGGATCGCCGCCAATGTACTCGAACATGGGATTTAGCTTTCCGCGACTTTATCTCGCGCTCGGCGTCACGACGATTCGTACCACCGGCAGCGTCGCGCCGTACAGCGATCTCGAAATCAAAAAGCTGATCGACAGCGGCCGTATGGTTGGGCCAAAGATGCACATCACGGCGCCGTACCTGGAAGGCGCGGGTGCGTTCACGCCGGTGATGCACACGCTCACGGGCGCCGACGATGCGCGCAAGCAGGTCAACTTCTGGGCCGACCAGGGCGCGACTTCTTTCAAGGCCTACATGAATATCACGCGCGAACAGTTGCGCGCTGCGGTGGAAGAAGCACACAAGCGCGGACTGAAAGTCACCGGACACCTCTGCTCTGTCGGTTATCGTGAGGCGGCGGAAATCGGGATCGACAATCTCGAGCATGGCCTTCTGCCGAATTCCGAATTCGTCGCGAACAAGCAGCCTGACAAATGCCCCGGCGCAGCCGTGTCTCAGAGCCTACGCAGTCTCGATATCAACAGCGAGCCGGTGAAAGAAACGATTCGCGCGCTCGTCGCGAAGAACGTGGCCATTACTTCCACGCTGCCGGTGTTCGAAGCCGGCGCCCCTTTGACGCAGACGGGAATTGGCGCGGCCAGCGCCCTTATGAACCAACGCATGCTCAATGTGATGAACACGGACGCCCGTGTGCGTTACCTGACCGCGCGCTCAAGAGTCTCTGCCGATTCACCCGCGGCCTTGCTCGTGCGCAAGTCAATGGACTTTGAGCGCGCTTTCGTGGCTGCTGGAGGTTTGCTGATTGCGGGACTGGACCCAACCGGCAACGGCGGCATCGTCGCGGGCTTTGGCGACTTGCGCGAAGTTGAATTGCTTGTCGAAGCCGGCTTCAGTCCCGTCGAAGCGATCAAAATTGCGAGCCTCAACGGCGCAAAGTTCCTGGCTGAAGATGCGCGCATCGGATCGATTGCGGCAGGCAAACAGGCCGACCTGATGATCGTGAAAGGAAACCCGGCCACGAGGATTGGCGACATTGAAAACGTTGAGATCGTTTTCAAAGATGGCGTTGGGTATGACACTGAGAAGTTGATTCAATCAGTGCAGGGCTTGGTGGGGATTCGGTAAATTTTGGAGCGCGTTGGCAGACGGCGACGGCGCTCCAGATAATCGTGCAGTTTCGCCCGGATGCTATACTCACCAGGTGCCAGTCATCGCAATGTTCTACGGGCTGATTGTGCGGATGTACGCGTTCGACACTCAGAAACACCAGGCACCGCACGTTCATGTTCAGTATGGCGAACAGCACGTCGTGATTGGCATTCCCGACGGCAACGTTCTGGATGGGGATTTGAGGGCGAACAAATTGAAATTGGTGCGTGCTTGGATCGAGATTCACCAGGAAGAATTGATAGCCGACTGGCAACTAGCGGTTGAGGGACAGAGAGTGTTTGCGATTGATCCGTTGAGGTAAGCCATGAATCCAAGGGTTGAAAAAGTCGAAGCCACTAACGACCACACGCTGATTGTGACTTTCAGCAACGGCGAGATTCGCGAGTTCGATGTGAAGCCATACATCGATAAGGGCATCTTCACTGAGCTGAAAGACCTTTCTTATTTCCGATCGGCAAGAGTCGTCGCCGGCAGCGTTGAGTGGCCTCACGAACAGGACTTTAGCTTTGATACGTTGTACGTCGCGGGCTGTCCAGTTTCGCCGAACCAGAACGTGCAACAACCACAGTTGTCTCCGGCCGCGTAAGCTCGTACCTAACTCGACCTCTCGCAAGAGGGACGAAGACGTATCCGGTGATCGTCGGTCGGGCTCCACGCATCGGCTCGATCGCCGTAGGCAAACATGCCGACCCCGTGATTGTGAAAGACAATCCGGGTACAAAGATCACGGACATCGAAACGTTGAGATCGTTTTCAAAGGACGGTGTTGGGTACGACTCAGAGAAGCTGATTCAGAGTGGGGAGGGGTCGGTGGGAAGATCATTCAGGTTTTGCTCTCTTTAGATTCACGAAGTCGGACAACGCCGGATCCGGCCCCTCAAAATGAAACGTCAAATAAGTCTCATCGGCTTCGTCTAGGTGCTCAACTTCGACTTTTTCGACCCGCGTCTTCTGACTGAGTTGATATTGAAATGGATTGCGAATAGCGCCCGGCTTTCGGCTTTGGGGCTTAAATCCGAGGGTGTCAAACAACTCATCTTGAGTAACGGTGCCTGCAAGCAACGCCAAGACTGAACTGGAAGATATTTTTATTTTATTACTACTCACTTCCCAACCTCCTGCCAAGGGCCTCGGCTCTTTGCGGTCGAACTTGTTTCGTATCGTTTCTCTTGCACCGTCTGCGGTGTTCTCTGGTTCGGGAAAATAATCCTCTACAGTGCTAACGCTTTGTTTGATGTTTTCAGGTAGTGCCGCAAAGCCCTCGTTGGGGATCACTGTAGCTTTCACTCTTCGATAAGGCGGCTTCGTAGGACCGTGTCGCCAATTCGAAGTGGAAACGCTTGCAAGGACAAGGATGAAATCTATCGATTGGTTTTGGCGAAGAAACTCCCTCGCAGCATCAGCTACATTATAATTGAATTCGAAAGGACCATGTGGTTTGCTGTGTACCATTTGGCTTCCGCCGTCGCAAACAATTATTGCTTTTGAGCCGCTATACTGAGCCTTCTTTAGTTGCTTCGCCTTCATCTTCAATGCGTTGAATACGGGATTCTTGTTCTTAGCGACCGCTGGATTGTTTGTTGGTAGTTGCATCATGAAGTACTTGTAGTTCGGACGGTACATTAACGCGATCGCTGTCTTAGTCGTACTGACGTAGTATGTGCGCTCCTCATGGGGATGCTGTTTTACAAGACGAAGGAATTTCTTGAACTCTGCGTTAAAGATTTCCTTGGCGAATTCCGAACGAGGCGGAAGAGCAGGCTTTGACTGCTGACCGTAGCTGGTCGTTGGATGTGTCCCAACACTTAGTGACCAGCCTTTGAATAATAATCCTGCTCTTTCCAATCGTTCTTTTAGCTCTATTTCAAATGCTCTGACGCCAGTCTTTGCTTCATGGCCCTCGTCGCTAACAGTCACAATATCGGCTAACAGCTGTGACCCGTCGCTATGAGTTAACAAGAGATCTATCTTACTGCCACCTCGGAGCGTAGTCTCATGTTCGACGCGACCCATCTTGCTAAACGCATTAAGAACGGCAATTTCCCATTCGGTATCGATGATTTGGAAGCTGATCTTGTTAAGGCGTGAGACTTGGTTCTCCAATGGCTCGCTACTTGTGAACTCAGCATTTTCGTTAAGCATTTGCTGCACCAATCTCCGAGAAAAAATTGCCATTGGGTATCCTAGTTATCGGCCCATTCAAAATCGAGAACCTGAGACAGAGTTCTTCCGATAGTGAATCTCCAAGCACGCAAATGATGTATCAGCTCTACGCCGCCGGCACCAAATTTCTTGCCGTCAATTTCCAAACTGAAGTTGTTCAGAGGTGTTGTAGTAAACCATATCGGAAAACGAACGTCCTTGAAACCGAGGGTCGCTCCAACTAACCCGCCATCAATGAGCAAAGGTTCAACGCTTATTGCATCGGGCAGTTCATGCTGATCCCCCATATCTACTGCCAGATACAGCCCCATCGGTGCTAGGAACGTTTTCTCGCCGTAAACTGCTTTCAAAATCTCGACCGGAGGTTGATTGCAAGGCGATCCCGTTTGTTTCCAATGAAGGTTCTTGTCGAACGCGCAGCACAAACCGATAGCTGTCTTGGCCGCCCAACGCTCGAACAGATTTCCATTCACCGTGTACGTTTTGACTGTCCAGAATTTTGTCCGGCGCGATTTACGTCGCACCTCTTGTAGGCGCCAGATTTCATCCAGCCACTTGAAAAGTCGAATGGCCTCGGAGTCCAGTGGCGAAAGTCGATGATTATGCTCGGTGCAAAGAATTTTTGCCGTGAGTGATGAGAGGGGTAAATCCTTTTCTCCTCCTGACAGCCACGGAAACCCGCGGACTCGGAGGATCGGATTCTTCCAAAGCCCCTCGGAGATGTAATGCTCACGCGATTGCTTGTTACTGCATCCGCCTAATTGGGCTACCCAACATTCCATGATCAACTATTGTAATGATTGGCGAACTTGACATGAACAATGGTGGCATAGGAGTGAAATAGACGTGTAAGCCAATCACGCCACCGACAGTTCGCGCGTGTGCGTTATATCGCGTGCGGTGACAGCTCGTACTTGAGACGATTCGAGTGTCGCCACTGCGGCCGTGCGGCCGTCGAGAGTGAGAAACTCGACTTCGTAGGCTTCACCATCTTTGTACACGTGGACAACCGTGCCGACATCGCCTTCTTCAAGGCCTTCGGCCGGAACAGATTTAAGTAACACCACTCGATCATGCTCCTTGATCATCTTCATCTCACCTTCCGAAAGGGTATGCCGTCACTAATCGAGGGAAATCCGTTTCTGCCTCAAATATCCATACGGTGCGCACCGAAGCTGGCTTGCCTGGCGGATTCTCAATGTGTCCGTCAACAATATAACTTCTTACCGTGCGCAGTTTCCATGCTTTGAGATACGTCAGCCAATCGCGCGAGCTTCCGTAGGGCTTCTGCTAACGTTTCCTATTCTTCTCGATCGAAGCCAAGCGCCGCGAAGAAAGCAGCCTTACCACCGTTGTTAGGATGCTCGGGCTTCAACAGGTATTCAGTGATCTTGGCCGTGTTAACAACTGAACGGTGGGGGAGTTTCATTGAAAGGCTAGAAGTACGACCTCGCCGATTACAGGTTTGCCCATGCCGCGTCTTCCTCTGGCGTGTCCCAGTCTTTACTTAACGCGGAGTGGCTCAGAAGTAATCCGTTGAAGCGTTCGTCGGATTTCTCTCGCAAAAATCGCGCGAAATCATAAACCTCACGCTGCAAGGCTTCAGGCAGGTTTTCAACTTCTTTGCTAATTAATTCCCGCGTGCTCATAGGACGCAGTTTATCTTATTACTGATTGCGGATGGAAGTGTCTCAACTCACGGTTTCAATTCAATCGCACCGCCGGTGACGACGTATCCGCGCCGCGATCGGAGACGCAGGCCGACACGGCGTGATGCAACTGTCAACTCGCGGTGTTCGCCGGGTGGCGCGGAGGCGAGCGGCCGCTTGGGCTTATAGGTCGCGACGTATTGCGCGCCGATGTCTCGGGCTATTTCAGCGCCATCGTTGACCATCTCATCTGCCGTTTTTCCGACCAGGAAGCGACCTCCGCTTTCCTCCGCTGATTGCGCCAGACTATCTCCGCTCTTCTGCATGGCGTTTTGATACGCCTTGTTCAAGCGGCGCATTTGTGGATCGAACCGGATGCCACTGCTGCCGCTGTCCTTTTTCTGCCGGCCGGCAAAGACTTCTTTGGCAAACCACTCATAACTGATCACGTGTATGGTCGCGCGTGCGTCCGCCAGCTGCCGAATCGCCTCAGCCATTGCGGCTCGCACGGTTTCCGCTTCTCGTGCCGGCGGAGTAAGCGCGGCCATCATTTCCTTGTAATCCGCCCACGGCGGCAGATCCACTCCGTCACCAATGATCACCACGTGCCGGTTGCCAAATGGCTGCTTCTGTAATTCAGTGGCGGCGCGAGTGATGGCTGGAATCAGCCGCGTGCCCCGTCCGGAGTGAAGCTTTGATCGCAATGCCTGCTCAACCAGTGATCTATCGGCAGTCCAATCCTGCAGTAATTCGACGCGACTCGTGAATTGGAATAATGAAATACGATCCCCGACCCTCAGGTGCGATATCAGGTTCAAAGCGATATCGCGCGTCATGTTAGTGCGCATCGCCGGGTTGGCATCGCCACTCGTGCACAACAAAAGCAGAATGTTGCCGGGAACTCGTTCCAGGCTCTTAATCTCCTGCGCGACGCCGTCTTCGAGCACCAGAATGTCATTCAGTTCCAGCGTTGGATCGAAGTGGCCGTACTCGTCGTAGGCGAAAATGGGAATACGCACTTCTTCGGTGGAGACCCTGATTGTGTCCTGCGGTTCCCCGATCCTCGGCGTCGGAGTTGGTGATGCTACGGGGATTGAACGTGGCGCAGGGATGACGGTTTGACTGTGAGAATTAACGCCGAGCGCGCCGCAAAGGATGAATGCGACAAAAAACAGGTATCGTCGTGATGACATCGTTTTGCTCCGTGAATGCTGACGCGCTGCGCGTGCCGACCGGTCTCGCACCTGATGAAATATACGCCAATTACGCTGTTAACACGCTCTGAAGTTAACCAGCTAAACCGATCACAAATTGTAATCGAGTTTCAATAACTGGAGGTCACAATTTGTGACCTCCAACGCCGACCGTAAGGGACTACGGTACGCGCCCATGGCTTTCACTGAGCATGGAATCCTGATGTTGTCGAGCGTCTTGAATAGCAAACGCGCAATCCGCGCCAACATTTACATCACACGCACGTTCGTAAAGCTGCGACAAATGCTCGCCTCAAATGCGGACCTCTCGCGCCGCCTGGAGGAACTGGAAAGCAAGTATGATCGTCAGTTCAAGGTTGTGTTCGACGCGATTCGTCAATTGATGGCGCCGGTTGTTCCGGCTCGCAAAGTTGTTTGATGACGGATGGCGCGTCCGGGTCGGTTGCCAGTGGTTCTGCCCTCCCGCCACACCTCAACGCCGTTGACAAAAACCGCTTTGATGCCGTCAGAAATTAACTGCGGCTGCTGAAAAGTCGAGCGATCGATCACGGTTATCGGATCAAACAGAACCAGATCAGCTTTGTAACCGGTCTTGATCAATCCGCGATCCTTCAAATCCAGCCGCCACGCCGGCAACGACGTCATCTTTCGGATCGCTTCGGTCAACGAGAGCCAATGCTGCTCGTGCACGAACCGGCCGAGGACTCGCGGGTACGTTCCGGCTCCGCGAGGATGTCTTGAGCCGATGCCGCCATCGCTGCTCACCATTGTCCAGGGCTGCTGATAAAAGACGCGGATGTCTGCCTCTTTCATCGAATGACAGACGATCGTTGCGCCGCCATCGCGGACAATGCGCATGTACATTTCCACCGGAGAGACATTTTGTTGGAGAGCAATCTCCTCGAGAGTCTTGAATTCAAATTCGGGATGCGCGCGGCAGCTAACGAGGGTGATGTTCTGCGCGCCACCGACATCGGCCAGGCCTTTCGCGACATCGTTCGGATCATCGTGGCGCCCACTGGGAATAAGGACGCGAATCGTAGAGTTCCACGCCTCATACGGATAACAATCCGCGGTTACGTCCTGTCCCCGCCGGCGCGCCGCGTTGATTAGAGCTACGGCTTCGCGGGCGCGACCCCAAACTGCGACGGTGCCCAGCTTGATGTGCGAGACTTGCGCAGGCAGATGGCCCTCGCGTCCAATGCGAATGAGTTCGCTGATGGACTCGAGCGTCTTGTCTGCTTCATCGCGCATGTGGCTGATGTAGATGCCGCCGTAACGTCCAGCGACACTCGCCAGCGCAATTACCTCTTCAGTCGTTGCGGGCTTTCCTGTTTCGTATTCCAGACCGGTTGATAATCCGAACGCGCCATCGCGCATGCCTTGATCGACCATCTGTTTCATCTGTCGGATCTCGGCGTCGGTAGCATGACGGTTTGTATCTTGTCCCATCGCTCTTGTGCGCAGCGTCGCATGACCGACAAACGTGAGCACATTGAGCGCTACCGGATTAGCATCGAGTTTGTTGAGGTAATCGCCGATGGGAAACTCCGAACCGCCGTCTTGTCCCACGGCGACTGTGGTGACGCCTTGTGAGACTTGCGTCGCCGCGGAAGGATCTTGATCGAAACCGCGGTCGGAATGATTGTGAGTGTCAATGAATCCTGGCGCCACGACGAAGCCGCGCGCGTCGATCAGCTTCGCGTCTGGCGGAATCGTGACTCGACCGCGCCTTCCAACTGCAACGATCGAGTCTCCATTGATAATTACAACTGCATCCTTGACGGGCGTGTGACCCGAACCGTCGATCAGGGTCGCGCCGCTGATCGCGATGGTGTCTTCTGTATGGGAAACATATACAGCAATCGATGAGGCCCGCTGCGGGCGGGTAGACGCCGAGAACAGAGCCAGGGCCGCAACATTTATCGCTACTGCAACGAATTTTATTAACCGACTAGTCATAACTCTTCGGCGATGAGAAACCAACGCTTGCTTGCGGTTCTCACTCCGCTTGTAAGTTCAGCCGGGCGAGTTTGCCTTGTTTATTCAGCGCCATAATGAAAATGAGGTTGCCGTCTTTGTACTTCAGCCGATAGCGATACACTCGATTACCGTCTGGCTCGGTTCGGGCCAACAGTTCGATACCGTTTAGCGGGCCGAAGGATTGCAGGAACTCGGAAACTTGAGGCGTACTGCTCGAAATTGCTGGCCACGCTTCTGCGGCGAACGGCGCCGACTCAAGTGTGTTCGCGGTGGTTTGTAGAACGATCTCCCGCGCCAGCGCGGTCACCTGTGGTTCTCGGTCTGCAATCGCCTTCGGCGTGATGGGCGCCAATTCCGGGTTGTAGATCGCTGCGACACCGTGCGCGATTCTTCCTGGATTCGGCTGAATCAAATTGAGGAACACAATCACGGTCAACTTATCGTCAACGTAGCGTGCAATGTAAGACTTGAATCCCTGCCACGCGCCGCCGTGCTCGACGATGTGGTGGCCGCGCACTTCACCCAACGACCATCCGAAGCCATACGGGTAGGTCTTGCCGTTGTTCAGCTTCACCGGAGTCCACATCTGTTCCAGGCTCGATTTCTTGAGCAGCTTTTCCGTGTACAGCGCCGCGTCCCACTTCGCCATATCGTAAACGGTGAGATAGAGCGCGCCGTCCGCCGTGGTGTTCAGACTTGGCGAGACCCACTCCTGGTTCCTCAATTCGCCTTTCACCAGACGATAGCCGGCAGCGCGGTTGGGCACTATGTCGGCTTCGCTAATGATGCGCGCCGTGGTCATTCGCAACGGCTTGAACACCCGCTCCTGTAAAAAGTCGCCGTAGAATTGACCGCTCACTTTGTGAATTAGAATGCCGAGCAGCACGTAACCCAGATTGCTGTAGCTCCACTTTTCACCGGGCTGGAACGCGAGCGGAATCGCTTCTGCGCGCTTGAGCAAATCATCCTCGGTGTAATCGCGACGGAAATCAAAGTCGTCCGGATAGTCAGTCGTGCCCGCCGTGTGCGTCAATAGATGCCGCACGGTGATGTTCTTCCAGATGTCCGGCGCATGGGTGAAGTATTTCGTTATCGGATCGGAAAGAGTGAGTTTGCCCGCTTCGACCAGCATCATCACCGCCGTAGCCGTGAACTGCTTGCCCATCGAGCCGGACTGAAAGATCGTCTCTGGTTTCGCCGGTACCTGAAGCTCTACGTTCGACAAGCCATATCCTTTGGCCAAAATTATCTGCCCATCTTTCACAACGACGAGGGAGGCTCCCGGGATGCGTTGCCGCTGCATCTCCGTTTTCAGGTAATCGTCAACCTTCGCGGTCGTCGCATCCTGCGCGCATATTTGTGAGTTTAGACCAGCGGTAGAGACGACGACGGCGATTGACAGTTTGGCGAAAAAAAATAAAGCGCGACAGATGGCTGATTGATGCATGAATTTCTCCGAATCAGGGAACTGACCGAGCTTTTATTAGAGGTTCTGAACGACACAGTCAAGTTGTGTGGCGGCCAATAGCTGTGGCGGCTTGGATTGCGAGGTGGTGGTGCAGTTTGTCGAGCTTCGGCGATAAAAGCATTCACGCAGGTCACGATTGCTCAGACTCTCCGCGATTTTCTTGACAGTCTCTGATGCAAGGCAATAGATTGCTTCCCCCCTTGCAGAAAAACGAACCTCAGATAAGGAGATCAACATGAACATCAAGTTTACCCGACGCATTATGATCACTTGCATTTCGGTTCTCGCGTGTGCGGTGTTAGTGCCGGTCGCGATGCGCGCCGCCAGTACTCCGGGCGTTCTCGAAGCTTGCATCAATCCCGGTGACGGAGGGATGCGTCTGGTGGATTCGAGCACTCCATGTCACAACAATGAAGACCGGGTTTCCTGGAACATTACTGGCCCGGCCGGCCCTCCGGGACCAACTGGACCGGCAGGACCCACGGGGCCCGCGGGACCAACTGGGCCAACTGGGCCAACTGGACCGGCGGGAGCCACCGGACCAGCGGGGCCTCCGGGACCATCTTCAGGCGGCCCCCCATTTGTATGGGTCTGCACGCCCGCGCATCTTTACCACGGCGCCGGAACCAACACGTCTAACCTTTATGTCTTCAACGGCAGCGGTGCTACTGCCAATATAGCGGTGAATTTCCTGGACATTAATGGAACCAATTTGGTGGGTGTCACCATTCCCGGAACAGCCTCGGAACCTTATCCAGGTGAAACGGGAGTCAGCACTGTTCCGTTGCTGTCGAAGCACACGAGGAATCTCACCTGGACGCTGCCGCAGGCAAGTCCAGATCCCACGACTAACGTTTCGTTTACGATACAAGTCACTTCCGACCAGCCAATCGTGGTGGGAGCAAATCTCCTGGGCGGCGGTTTCCTCCCGAATGAATGCAACCTGCTGCCAAAGTAGTTTGCGGTTTGTGGCGAGAGGGCTAAAGAGATCGTGAAAATGAGGTCAGTACCATTTGCGTCAGCAAATGGGATAAGAGAATGTCGATTAGGCATTCTTGATCCCATCATTGCGGATGGTACTGACCCGGCTGCCGCCTCGCGGGCTTATGTTCGGTTTTATCCTGAGCCGGACTTTGCAATTGAATGCGATCGGCTCTCACCCGGTCGCTTTCGCTCCCGTTCCAACCAAACCGCCACCTTACACAGCGGGAGCTCCGCCAAAGCGCAGCGCCGTGCGTTCACGAGCCTTCGCCGCTTCAACTTCGCGATTTCGCGGAGGCGCGTTGGTAACCAGCGAATCGAGAAGTTCCGTTGCCGCCTTAGTCACTTGCTCAACCGCGTGATTAAACGCGGGTTCGTTGGTCCTGGAGGGCTTGCTAAATCCGCTGAGCTTTCTGACAAATTGAATTGCTGAGGCGCGAATCTCTTCTTCAGTCGCGGGCGGTTTGAAGTTATGCAGAGTTTTGATATTTCGACACATTTGCTAATACCTGCTCTCAATTCTCTCGAATCCGGTTGAAGGTACTACGCTGGATTGGACAAATCCAGCCGTTTCGCGCTACCAGTCATTTCCCATCCTGAACATCGGTAATGCGGAAGAGCTGTTCCACCTTGTTTATTGACGGGCTATCTTTAGCGAAAGAAAAAGACGAACTGAGGAGGACTAGAGGTCCCGGTTTATCCAGCTTAATGATGTGGCTAAATACGCGGCGGATGGTGGGACGCACAGCAGCATCTTGCATCGGGATAACATCTTCTCTGAAAAGCTCCCTGCCAAACTTCAAACCTTTCCACGAACTATCCACCTCGAGAGCTTCGACTGATTCGAGACCCTTCACGGAAAGCGAAAATCCGTATACATCTTGCTTTACCAATCCCTTGTTCTCAACAATGAACCTTATTTCGGCGACGACAACATTGTTTTCTTTGTCGAGAGAATAGAAGCTACACTCCAAATCGAATAGAGATCGGCGTCCAAGTTGCCAGGTATAGACGAACCATCCTCCACCTATCAGAATCGCCACAAAAGTGGCGAACGCGCTTATGATGCTCGCAAAGTCTTTCCAATCCGACAAATCCCAACTCAGAATCATAACCTGCATGTCAGTTTAGCCTTGTATGCCATTAAGGCGTTGAGAATTTCGAGCGATTATGAGCTTGGCCTATCCAGCAATGCAACAAAACTTCACTCTTCCGTTCATTCATCATGGACGTCAAATCAATTCTCTTACTGGCAACGCTGTTCGCTTGCTCTGAACAGACGCTTCTGGCCCAAGCTCAATCGAACCAGAAGGAGACCATTCCAAACGTCACGTTCTGTGAGATGGTCACACAACCTCAACTGTATTTCGGCAAGACGATTCGCATCACGGCAACCTTCGAGATCAGGACCGAAGGATCGACGCTTAACCACCAGCTCTGCCCGCGCAGTTACGACGACCAAATCGGGGCAAGCACGATCAGGATCAATGATGAACAGGTCCGGCTGCTGGCTCGCGACTTCGGAAACGTTCGGGCCCGCATCGCAGGTATTAATCCACGCGTCACCGTAGTCGGCATTCTGCGCAATGTGTCGCGAAAGTCTTTTGATGTGTATCGCTATCGCTTCGACATCATTCGTTTCGACGACATTCAAAGGACAATTCCCGATCAGTCATCAGGAGATAAAGTCACCACGGTTGATTTCTGCGACCTGATGAAGAACCCGCGACGCTACTTCAACCGGACAGTGCGAATCAAAGCTCAATGGCTCAGCGGATTTGAATTCTCATACCTCATCGGCGATCACTGCCCGACGAAAGTAACCCCTACTATCGCCGTCAGCTTCGTCAACGATGAAACACAGCGTGAGATCTTCAAACAGAATGTTGACAAGATCATGTCGCATGAGTACGGCGGTCGAGCGATGGTAACGGCGGTCGGCGTTTTGCGCAATCCCGGAAACAACTATGGATACTTCCGTTATCTCTTTGAACTAATGCGGTTTGAAGAAATAGTTCACGTGGTGGTCCCTTATGAGTCGACGCTGGACGCCGGCAAGACCTACCGGGCGACCGTGCGCGGTGACCAGGAGCTTGACTTGATTCTCGTTCCTCCTTTGCGCATGTTCAGCCATTATGCGGTATCTATTGAGTGGACAAATCTGAGTGAGTTTCCCGCGCTTGAAAAACTCCGCGACAGCTCGGAGCAGCAACTGATTGTGTTCAGCGTCATTTCAGATGAAATCAAACAGATGACCGCGCAACGCTGGAACCGAACGGTAAAGTGCAAGATTATTAGGGTTGAATAGGCGCCAAACAAAGCAAACGGGCGTGGTTTCCGCTGCTAGCCCGACCGCGAGCCAGTGCGGCCTCACTTCAGCTTGCAACTTTCATTACGTTTCAACTTTAACGCCATCGATCTAATATGCGACGACGTGACCAAGATACTTGTACCGATTGAGCGTGTTCAAAATGCCATTCTATTCATTCGTGGTGAAAGGGTAATTCTGGATGCCGATTTGGCGGCTCTGTATGGAGTATCAACCAAACGCCTCAACGAACAAGTAAAAAGAAATCGCGATCGCTTTCCTGATAATTTTGTTTTTCAACTTAACAGCCGAGAGAAAGCGGAGGTGGTCGCAAATTGCGACCACCTCAAAAGATTGAAATTCTCACCGAAACTTCCTTATGCCTTTACCGAACATGGAACAATCATGGCCGCTAATGTCCTCAGTAGCCAACAAGCTGTTCACGCAAGCGTCGAGGTCGTGCGTGCGTTCATAAGGCTGCGACTAGTGCTGGCTTCAAACGAGAGGCTTTCACGTCGACTGGATGACCTCGAAAGCAAGTACGATCGTCAATTCAAGGTGGTGTTTGACGCGATCCGTCAACTGATGTCGCCGGCTGCTTCGACTCGCAAACAAATCGGCTTTCGGTCGCGGCCGATCAAGAAATGACTAGCTCTCGACGACTGTTGTGCCTGAGTGTAAACTTTCAGCGCTCAAAATCCCCGTGGAATTTTCAAATTGACGAGGCGCGCCATTATCCGGAAAGGTCGGTTCGCATCGATAGTCGCCGCAAACACTAGCGGCCTGATAGAAAAGAATGAGAGTTAATAATCTGCGCCTTTACCTTGCTTCTCTTCTCTTTCTCATGCTCGGCGCCTGGCATTGCGCGGCGCAACCAAATCCTTCAGCCAAAATCGACGCTTACGTTCAAGCCGAGATGCGCCGGCAAAAGATTCCGGGCGTATCGCTCGCCGTCATTCGTCAGGGGCGCATTGCGATGCTCAAGAGTTATGGTCTGGCTAATGTCGAGCATCGCGTGCCGGTCAAACCGGAAACCGTTTTTCAATCGGGATCGATGGGGAAACAGTTTACCGCCGCGGCGGTAATGTTGCTGGTGCAGGACGGCAAGATTTCGCTTGAAGATAAGATCACCAAATTTTTTCGGGACGTGCCGGCTTCGTGGAGCCGGATTACTGTGCGGAATCTCCTCAACCACACGTCCGGCATGGGTGACTTCCCTCCTGAAATAGACCTGCGACGCGACTACACTGAAGACGAATACTTTGCGTCACTGAAGAAGGTCCCGCTTGCTTTCGAGCCTGGCACGAACTGGGATTACAGCAATGCCGGCTATGTCACGTTAGGAATTCTGATTCGGAAAGTGACGGGAAAATTCTACGGCGAGTTTTTGCAGGAAAGAATCTTCCGCCCCGCAGGGATGACGACGGCGCGGGTGATTTCTGAAGCCGACATCGTGCCGAACCGCGCCGCCGGCTACCGTCTGGTCAATGGCGAACTCAAGAACCAGGAATGGGTTTCACCTTCAACGAACACAACCGCGGACGGGTCGCTGTATCTCACTGTTTTGGATTTGGCAAAGTGGGACGCCGCGCTGTACACGGACAAGCCGCTCAAACAATCCACGCTCGCGGAGATCTGGACGCCCGCTGCATTGAATAACGGAAACCAAAAAGCGTATGGCTTTGGCTGGCACAGCAACCGGATCCACAACCGTCGAGTGCTGTATCACGGCGGAGCCTGGCAGGGCTTCAAATCATCCATCACTCGTTTTGTTGACGACAAATTGACGATTATCTTTTTCGCGAATTCCTGGGAGACCAATGACATCAAGCTCACCCGCGGCCTCGCGTCAATTTTCTATCCTGAGTTCGCCCTACCCACCATCCAAACGATCGCGGATAGAGACAAAAGAACCAGTTCATTGATCAAACAAGTGCTGTTACAACTGGCGAGAGGTGCGGCTAATCCTGATGCATTCACGGCCGAGTTTCGCATTAACGATTTTCCGGTCCGCGCTAAACAGCTCGGCGACACCCTGAACTCATTAAGCCTGCCGGTGGCGATCATCCACCTGGGAGAGTTAGTTGAACGACGAGATGAAAACAATCTGCGCGTCTTTCGCTACCTGATGACGGACCTGGGGCAGACCCTCATATGCACGGTGGCTCTAACGAAAGACGACAAGATCGCGGCTCTGGAGACTGAGAGCCGCGACTGATTCTGCCGGTGAGCCGTCGGCTTACCACGATGTGCGACAGCCGAACTGCAAGAGAGATTTCCGCCGATGGTGCCGCCCTGCCGCGCCCGGTCAGTACCATTTGCGTGAGCAAATGGGATCAGGAAGCTAGCTTAGATTGAGAATTATCCCATCCGCTCACGCGGATGGTACTGACTCCTGGCTTACGCGATAGCCAGGGCGAACGCGGCCTTGCCGGAAAGGAACCATTCAATGTCCCGCAAACTCGTCTACTTGATCCTCGCGGTTATTGGCTTCATCCTTCCCTATTACTTCCTGATTTCATTTCTGATGACTCACGGGTTCGCCGCGCGAGTGTTCCTAAATCAGCTGTTCGGTACGCCAATCTCCACTTTCTTCGCCGTTGATTTGTTGATCTCTTGCGTCGTCTTCATGATATTCCTGAGACGAGAGGCCGAACGTCACACAATGAAGTATCAATGGGTCTACTGGATCTCACTGTTGACGGTTGGGTTGTCTTTTGCCTTGCCGCTTTTTTTGTGGGCCCGCGAAGGTCATCTTGAATCGAGCCCGATGATTAAGCAGGGTTGAAGTCAGAGCTCGGCGATTCGATTGATTCATTGATTCATTGATTCAATGGTTCATTGAATCAATTAAAGCGGTTATCTCTGATCAGGTGTCCGTGATCGTCGATTCTCGCACTCGCCTTTTCAAGTCCGGCATTCATCGATACGATACTCAGGAAATTATGCGACTCAATCAACTCTTCGAAAATAATCGCGCCTGGGCGGCCGACATGACGCGGCAAGATCCAAATTTCTTCAGCCGTCTGGCCGCCCAACAGTCACCCGACTACCTTTGGATTGGCTGCGCGGACAGCCGGGTCCCGGCAAATCAAATTGTCGGATTGCTGGCCGGCGAAATGTTTGTGCATCGCAACGTGGCCAACGTCGTCGTGCACACGGATCTCAATTGTCTTTCCGCAATTCAATATGCGGTTGAGGCGCTGCTCGTCAAACACATCATCATCTGCGGACACTACGGCTGCGGTGGGGTGCTGGCCGCGCTGCAGGACAAGAACCTGGGATTGATTGATAACTGGCTGCGTCACGTCCAGGATGTTCGCGTCCATCATCGAGCCGAAATCGACGCTTTGAACACCGAAGCCGAAAAGCATGCTCGCCTGTGTGAGCTGAACGTCATCGAGCAGGTTATCAATGTCAAACAGACCACCGTGGTTCGCGACGCATGGGCGCGCGGACAATCGTTGACAGTCCACGGATGGATTTATAGTCTGAGTGATGGACTGATTAGAGACCTGGGTGTTTCGGGAGACGGCGAATCGCAGTGAAGACGATGACGCAGAAAACTCACATCTTAGTTTTCTGTGTCTTCGCAATCGTGGTTCTGTCCCCACTTCCCTCAGCGCAGACGCAATCCGACGTGCATCCTTCGCCCGCCACAAAAGCTCGCCTGCAACCGATCGTCAAAGGCATCATCGCCGCCTGGGACAAGTTCGATGTCGTCTGTCTCGGCGAAGATCACGGAAGCAAAAACGATTCCGATCTGCGCATTGCGCTGATCGAAGATCCTGACTTCGTGCGCAAGGTGCGAGTTATCATGATCGAGTCGGCCAACATCGCCCATCAGGACGTGCTCGATCGGTTTGTGCTTGAAGGCGAAGAAATGTCCCGGGAACAATTGAGTGTCGTCTGGCGCGATGCGAACGGTGCTGAAGTTTGGGCAGCGCCAATCTATGAAGCTTTCATCCGCAGCGTTCGGACAATCAACCTGGGCGTTTCCCGGGAACAGCGGGTGCGCTTGCTCGCCGGAGACAATCCGAAAGAAGGCAATCGCGGACGCTTCATTCGCGAAGCAGTGAGCCGGGAAATACTGGATAAGCAATTGAAAGGGCTGACGATTTATGGCGCCGGTCATTGCATACAGTACGGCGGCGGCTTTCCCGGAGAGATTGGAGCCAGGTATCCGGACCGGATCTGGTCAGTGTTTCAATTTTTTGATGTTGATGAAGGCCGTCGCGTTTTCGGTCTGGGCGATGCGCCCGCGTTGATTCCCATCAAGGGCACAGGCCAGGCGAAACTTCCGGCGAGCAAGATCTTTTTTCTCGGCAGGTACAACGACAACTTCACGCTCGGCGACTACGCCGACGCGGTCGTGTATTTCGGGAATGTTAAGGACGTTAAGATCCGTCCGGAGAAATAAGACGGCAGCGCAGAGGCGCTTATTTGTGGGGGTGTCCCTCCGTGGGCACCCTCATCTCGTTTGCAGGCGGTCAAATCAAAGAAGGGTGCCCACGGAGGGACACCCCTACAAATAGCTCTCACGATTTTCCGAAGCTGTACAACGCGCTGCGAGTTCTAATGTAAATCCGCCCATCGGCAATCGCCGGAGTCGCATAACACTCGTCATCCAGCTCGTTTACCTTGAGCACTTCCCACTCAGCGCCGGCTTTCAGCACAGAGACCTGGCCACCCTGGCCGATGAGAAACACTTTATCGTCGGCCGCGACTGGTGAGGCAAAGTATTTGTCGATAGCGCCGTGCAGGCGGCCCTGCTTCAGAACATTGCCGGTCGCTGGATCGAACGACAGCAGGATGCCGCTATCGTTAATCATGTAGAGGACGTTTTTGTAGAGCAGCGTCGAAGGAACCTGCGGGACAGGTTTGTAATAGTGCCAGCGGATCGCGTTTGCGGTCTGATCGCCTTCGCCGCCCATCTTGATCGAGAGCAGGCCATTCTCGGCAGCCATCATGGCGCGAAAGACTTCCCAATCGCGCGCGTTAAGCTTTTCATTACGATCCATGTCGAACGCTTCGAAAGCGCCGCTCAACATCCGGTCAATCTTCTCCGTGCCGGAGATTTCGGTCTTGGCAATCTCTTTGTCGCTGTTCTTATCGTATCTGGACAGCCCCTCTTCCCAGGAAATCGTCTTCAGCTGCTGGCCCTGCTGGTTCTGGGGAAAGCCCCAACCGTTAATGTAGAGGTACTCGGAGTCGTGACTGGCGATTGATTTCATTTCGCAGGCCAGTCCTTTCACCCACCAGACGCGCTTGCCGTCCGCCACCGAGTAAGCTGAAAGCTGAAACGATTCGGGCACGATAATCTGCTTCGGACCCTGTTTTGGTTGATAGACAATCGGGGTTGAGTAACCGGAAATGACGCCGGGCCGCTCGACTTTCCAGAGCAGCTTACCGTTGTTCTTGTCGACTGCGAGCAGGAACGAGGCCGGATTGTCCTGATCGATAGGTAAAACAACCTTATCGTCAACCAGGATTGGCGAGGCGCCAAAGCCATAGAACATGTTGAACGGTCCCAGCGGCAGCTTCCAACGTTCCTTGCCCGCCGCGTCAAACGAGACCAGGCCAAACTCCTGAAAGAAAACGTAGACGTTCGAGCCGTCGGTGACGGGGCTCGGTGACGCCGGATTGTTCACATTCTGCAAGCGCCCGACGCGTGTGCGCGGCACTTCACGTTGCCAGAGAATTTTTCCGCTGGCGCGATCGAGCGCGATCACCAGCAGTTTGTAGTTCTCTTTCTGAATAGGACTCTCTTGTGCTGCGTGAGCATTCTGTTTGGCGCCAGCCGCCGGGATTTTGCTGTAAGCAGTCAGAAAGATTCGATCTCGTGTCAACACCGGTGAAGAATGCCCCGGAGGCAAAGCGGTTTTCCAAACAACGTTTGTAGTCGGCCCGAACTCAGTCGGCAAGCCGGCCGTCTCAGCGACGCCGGTGCCGTTCGGTCCGCGAAACTGTGACCATTCGGATCCCGGTTTAGGAATAGGTTTGGTCTTTGCCAACGCACCAATTGTGAATGCCAACGACGCGGCGAAGGCCACGCCAGCCAACGCGATGAGTATTCTGTTTGCTTTCAACATGATGGTTTCCAGGGTCAGAAGCCCGACCGTTAGCTCTTTCGAGAACTGTTAATCAAGCGGATTCTAATTGAATTGAACTCAAAAAGAAACGCGCCTCTGCTTCAGAGTAGTGGGTAGATTTGATGTCCGACAAGCTTTAGCTTGTCGAATGCCTGGGCCACAAACTGAAAAGTTTGTCGGACATTTATTTTAAACTTACCCACTACCCTGCTGCAGATACTGATGAGAGTGACGCCGGCGCCGAGAGGCTGCTATGCTCTCCCTCTCGTCTGATGAAAACTCTACGTTCGATCGCACTTGTCGTTACCGTGGCCGGCTGCTTCGCCCACCACGCCCATCAACAGAACGCTACGGAGCGTCAGATCCCACTCAGGGCTGCAGTCGCCGCCGTGGACACATTCAAAGCAGCGCTGGACGAACGCTGGTCCTATCGCTACGCCAACCAGGGCCATTTTGACGCCGCGATAGCCGCCCTGCGTACACGGATCATTAACGGAGCCGGTCAAAACCATGGTGGTATCAGTCAGAACGAGCTCGGGATCGAACTGCAAAAAATCATTGCGCTCGGCATTGATGGGCACTCGCGCGTGTCAGGTTTTAGTTACCCACCCGGTGGGCACCTCCCGTTTCTGATCGAGGTGTCAGGCCGGCGGTTCGTCGCAGTTGACCCGCAACGTAAGAGTTTCCTGGTTGATGGTTTTCCGTTTCTCACTAAGATCGACGGACGCTCCATCAGCGAATGGTGCGCCGCGGCGGCGGTGGTAATTCCCAAAGGCTCGCCTCAGTACATCCGCACGCGTTGTTTAAACTCAATTCGCGACCTCGATTACTGGCGCGGCGTAATGAAATTACCGAAGCAGGGGACGGTCGAGATCGAATTGAGTGACAACCAAGGCCGGGCCCGGAAGACACTAACTCTTCCAGTCAGCTCGGGGCTTCCGGCTTTTGGTGTATGGCCGGCGGCGAGTTCGCGCGTACTGGCCGGCAACATCGGCTACCTGCGACTGACGAATATGGAGAGAGCCACGTCGGTTCCTGAAATCAAGACATGGATGCCAAAGTTCCGCGACACCGCCGGCTTGATCATAGACGTGCGCGACAACAATGGCGGTGATCGCGACCCGCTGCTCTGGCTGTATTCCTATCTGGCCGCCCCGGACGATCCGCCGCGCGTCTTCAACGTGGCTGCGTATCGTTTGTATCAGGGGCGTCCCGAGAACTATCTCGCAGAGGAACATCGCATGTACCGCCTCAACGCGCCTGAATGGTCCCCCGCGCAGCGAGCGGCGGTGGCCGACTTTGCGCAGCGGTTCAAACCACAGTGGCAGCTGCCCGCCGGACAGTTTAGCGACTGGCACTACATCGCGCTCACCCGCCTCGATGATCCGGACGTCTATCATTATCAGAAGCCGGTGATCGTTTTGCTGAACGGCAAGTCCTTCAGCGCGACGGACATCTTTCTCAGCGCGCTCAAAGGCATGAAGAACGTCCTGCTCGTTGGCTCGCCCAGCAGCGGCGGCAGCGCCTACACGCAGCAAATCACCCTGGGAGAGACGCAGCTTGTTTTGCGCATCGGATCGATGGCCTCGTTCCAGGCGAACGGCAAGCTGTACGATGGCAACGGCATTCAGCCGGATGTTTTGGTTGAGCCGGCGCCGGAGTACTACATCGGCGGGCGCGACAACGTGCTGGAGGAAGCTATGAGGCGGATACGAGAATGAAAGGAGCCGGATCGCGCCGTAATCAGTTTCGCCGGGACACGATGCGGACGACCTACTTCGGCGAAAGCGTGCGTCCTCAGGCCGGCTGTAATTCTCTTACGTGCGCGACGTCCTGGCTCCCGACTGAACGCACCTGCTCTGCCAGGAGTGAGGCCACGGCTATCGTTTGACCGGTTAGTGTCATGAACTCAACTTCATAGCCTTCGCCATTGTTGTGAACATGCACGACGGTGCCAACGTCTCCGGCTGTTAGTTCCTCGTCCGGCACGTCTTCGGTCAAGACTATGGTTTCGTGTTCATTGATCATTTCGCTATCTCCTGAGGATAAGCGGTGATTGTTTCGCTCTTTCTGAGTTACGAGTTTCGCCTGCTAATGCAATCTCGCGCGCTTCTGCACCTACTTCCCACTATCCATGTGCCATCCCGGATTGACCCATTGGCCGTTACGAAGGACGAAGACTTCGGTCACGCGACCTAGACGAGCGCTGCGCTGGCCGCCCATCTCGAGTTCATAAGAATAGCTTGAGTAAACAATCGCGGTGCGACCGTAGGCTTGAATTTCCGTCTTCGAGAATTCAAGTTTGATAAGTTTGCCACCGCCCCTGGCAAACTGGGTTGAGCCGTCAAGGATCTTCTGACGATTGGACCAGTTGCTATCGCCGGATTCGATCGCAATCGCCTCGTCCGGGATCAGCTTTTCCAGCGTCGCCCGGTCGCCACTGAACCAGGCGCGCCAGACAGCTTCACGCGCCTCGAGCAAGCGCTTCTTCATCTCATCATCCAAAGGCCGCAGCGTAGCTAATTGAGCGTCGACAGTTTCCTGATGCTGACCGGTATAACTGCCGCTCTGAATCCACTGGCCGTCGTTCCTCGTATAGAAGTCGCAGATTTGCAGCACGCGATGTGGCGGATTACCAGGCCAGGGGTTCGATTCGACGTCGGCCACGAAACAGACAAAGGCTGCGTCGCCCTTGAAGATCATGTCGAAGTCGCGGAACTTGTAGCTCTTCATCCCATACGGACTCTTCGGATCCAACTGGTTCCAGTCCATATAATTGTTGATGCCCTTTAGCATCCTGCCCGAGTTATCCAGATAGCCGAGCCAATTTTCGGCGTGCGTCGCGCGCAGGGCCGCGACATCTTTCTTGATGAAGGCCTGAAAGATGCTGTCGATGTGCGCCTTAATTGCCGCACGATCTGACGCGCGATCGTCCTGGGCACTGACGGAAACAGCGGTGGCGATTAACACTGCAAAGACGATGAGTGAGAAGGCTCTGCGAGTAGGTTGAGTCATGGATTTGCCTCCAGAAGTTTTGGTGAATTCTACTACGCAGATGGAGGCGAAAGAGTTTAGCTGAGGACGTGTGCTGGAGGTTTGAACAACCGGCGACGAGAGGACTGGCTCTGCCACTCCGATGCGCGGCAAGTCTCCGACTTGCCGGTGTTCCCCTTTCTTTCAGCGGGTCTCTGACCCAAACCAGGCGGTCATAGACCGTAGTCTTCTGGCTAGGATGTTTCGGCAAGTCGGAGACTTGCCGCGCATCGGAGTGGCAGAGCCAGGCCACAAACGTTGGCCTTGCAGCCGGACAGTACTTCTGACTGGAACGGGACCGTCTCGGTCTCTGCGGTTATGCAAGCGAGACGCTTGCGCTCCAGTCAACCTCTGGACAGTCGGTCCCCTCTCACTCCTTCTCGACCACGGAAAGGATATTGCCTGCCGGATCTTTGAACCACGCGATGGTCGGGCCGCCGTTGCGATGAATTCCCTTCTCATCGGTTTTGATCGAGCCTTCGTATCGCTCAAACGTCACGCCGTTCTGCTTCAGCTCATCTACGGTACTGTCAATATCCTCAACCAGAAAGTTGAGCACGGTAAAAGTTGCCGGCTTATGATTGGGCTTGGGATAAATGAAAACATTTGTATCTCCGGGATGGAGCTCCAGGCCCTCTTTCGATTCGACAACTCGGACCCCGAGGGTTTGCTCGTAAAACCGTTTGGCTTCCTGCAAATCATCAACTGAGAAACTCGCGAATGCTTTGTTGGTCTGTAACATAAAACCTCCCCGAAAACTCTTTTAATTGATTCAGGTCACGACTTCATCCGGTTCAAGTTGAGTTTTTGTGCTGGATCCCTCGCGGAACGGCAAGGGTTGATTAGGTGAGACTTTGAGCTTATAAACTAACGTCATTTTGCCGATCAATTTGAATGAGCTCCACTGAGAACGAGGAGTAGCCTGATGGTCAGGGAGGGCGCAAACCCTGGCAAGACACCCTCCCTAAGGGTCGGGCTCCCGCAGCGCCAAAAGGCAGCCATATGAAATCTATGAAACTGATCGTTTGCGGCTTCGGGCTTCTTTGCGCGAGTGCCCTTTTGCCGGCGGCGCGCGCGCAAAAGGCTTCGACCAGGCGAATCGTCATTGCCGCCAACGTCGTCTTTGACGGTAAAGGCCAGGTGATGAGAAACACGCGCATAGTCATCGAAGGCTCAAAGATTGTCGCGATCGATCCCAGGGCCGGGCCGGTTGATTACGATTTGCGCGGCTTGACGATTTTGCCGGGATGGATTGATGCCCACACGCATATCACCTGGATCTTCGGAAAAGATGGCAAGAATGCGGGTCAGGGCGGCATCTCGCCGCAGGCAACTTACGAGGCGGCGGCGAACGCCTACGCAACTTTGTTGGCCGGCTTCACGACCGTGCAAAGCATCGGCTCATCGGCTGACGTTATCTTGCGCGACGCAATTGCCGGGCGAACGCTGCCAGGGCCACGCATCCTGACTTCGGCCGATCCGCTTGCCGGCCGCGGGCCACAGACGGGCACCCCTGACGAAATCCGTGCCTACATCAGAAAGCAAAAAGAAGCGGGCGCCGACGTCATCAAGATTTTCGCTTCTCAAAGTATCAGGCAAGGTGGGGCGATGACCTTGTCAGCGGACCAATTGAACGCGGCCTGCGATGAAGCCAGGAAACTGGGCCTGCGCACGGTGGTGCACGCGTACAAAGATGCAGTACGGGTAGCGACGCTGGCGGGCTGTACCCAAATTGAGCACGGCACGCTGGCCACTGATGACGATCTGAAATTGATGGCTGAGAAAGGAACGTATCTCGATCCGCAAGCCGGTCTGGTAATCGAAAACTATCTACTGAACAAAGACAAATACCTGGGCACGCCGGGCTATACCGAGGAAGGCTTTGCGGCGATGCAGAAGGTCCTCTCGCTTAACCACGAATTGGTCCAGAGAGCTTCCCAGATCCGCGGCCTGAAGATCGTGTTTGGGACTGACGCAGTTGCCGGCTCCCATGGACGCAATGCCGAGGAGTTCATCGATCGCGTGCGGGATGGCAAAGTTGATCCGATGACAGCTATGGTGTCAGCAAACTCGCTCGGCGCCGAAGCCTTGGGTTTGGCGAATCAGATCGGAACCATCGCCCCCGGATTTGAGGCAGACATCATCGCGCTGGCGGGCGACCCTTTGAAAGACATTACCGCGGTGCGCCGAGTCGTCTTTGTAATGAAGGGCGGGGTGGTCTACAAGAACGTCTCGCGCAGATGAGCGAGCGTGGCACGGGCATCTTGCCCGTGAATCACGGGCGGGACGCCCTTGCCACCTTCGCGTTTGGACTTCACTATTTCGAACGAGGTAAAGAATGAGAAAACTGGCCTCCATAGGTTTCCTATTGATTTGTGTCGCATGGTCCTCGGGTTTCGGTCAGACACAGTCGCCACAAAAACCGGATGAGCTGGCGCAGACTGTCAGCGACGCATACAAAGAGAAAAAGTTAGCCGACCTTGATAAGAAACACCTGGCTGCCGGCACGATCACCGTCGTCATCGAGCATTCGTTGATCGAGGGTAAGAATGGCAACGGCTTGATGAAGGTCAGGCAGTTCAAGAATCTCGCTGCGATCGATAAGTGGCTTAATAGTCAGCAGAGAGAAGATGGCAGTCCGTTTCGCCAAACAAAGCCGCTATTGAAATGCGGCAAAGGCCGCTGCGCTTACGATTTCGATGGGGGCATCCTGCACAATCAGTTATACCTGCACGACATCTATTACAGTTCGCGCAACGGGCGACTCTTTATAACCAAATTTCATTTGCTGGATGGTGATTAGAGAAGTATGACGCAATCCGAAACCGCCGAGCGCGCTTCCTCCATTTCGGTTTGGCCCTACCGGCTCTTACGATTTGGCGTAGCATTCCTGATCATCAGCTATGGCTTCGCGAAGTTGAACGGCTCGCAGTTCACTATTCTGTCATCTGAACTGGATAAGCCGATGGGCCAGGTCAGCGGTTTCTGGTTGACCTGGTATTACTTTGGCTATTCGCCGATCTACGGAAATTTCATTGGCATTGTGCAAATTGTTGGCGGCATCTTGCTGATGTTTCGCAAGACTACGTTATTGGGAAGTTGCGTGCTGTTTCCGATGGTCGCGAATATCGTCCTGATCGATCTGTTTTATGGAGTCGACCTTGATGCGTTGTTGGCGGCGATCTTAATTCTCCTCGCGCTCCTGGGGATTTTGTTTTTTCATAAGGAAGAGCTGCTAAAACTCTTTTGGCGCAATCAGAACCGGGTGTTCCCCGGGCCGAACACGCACTCTCGGACCTGGGCAAAAAATAGCGTCAGGGTTCTGCTGATCGCGATACCGGCGATCTTCATGTATTGGGTCGCCAACTATAACAATCGTCTGCCCACGCCGCTTGATGGTGCCTGGGACGTAGTCTCGGTCTCACCGCAAAGTGATTCAACAAGCGCCCTAATCTCAACCATCTTTTTCGAGAGAAACCGGGCATTCATGTGTGTTTTCAAACGCCGGGACGGAACGTACCAGGAACATCATTTTGAAGTCGACGTCCAGAAGCGAACCATAACGATTTGGAATGATTGGCTCCGGAAGGGCAAAGTAATTTTTTCGGGAACCTATGATATGAACGGTGACGATCTACGCGTCACCGGCACGTTTTCTGAACCTTCGAAAGAAACCACTATGGTGCTGAAAAGGCGAAACCAGAATTCAGCGGCGGTTCTTACTCCGGTGCGAACAGCAGCTCGCCAAATGCGCAAAAGACAATGGCTATCAATCTGACTCTTGAGAACAAACGCTACGAGCGTCTCTTCTACACCGGCATGGCGTTGGCGATTCTGTTTACTGTCTTCGCAGGGTTTTCGCGCACATTTTATCTGCGGCCTCTGTTTCATCCCGAGCCGCTGATGCCGCTACTAATCCTCCACGGAATCATCTTTACTTCGTGGCTGGCCCTTTTCATCACACAAACAACCCTCGTCGCCGCTAAGCGCACGCGGACGCACATGAGTCTGGGAATTGCCGGCGGAGTGCTGGCGGTGCTCGTGGTTGTGATTGGCACATTGACTGCGATCGTACGGGCCAGGACGGCCGCCGTCCCGCCGGGGTTTTCTTCTCCGCTCATATTTCTGACTATCCCGCTCGTAGATATGTTGGTATTCGCGATTCTGATCAGCGGCGCGTTTTATTTCCGGCTGCGCGCGGACATTCACAAGAGACTAATGCTGCTGGCCACGATTGGGATTCTCCCGGCCGCGGTGGCGCGACTGCCGTTTGACTTCATCCTGCAGGCCGGACCAGTAGGGTTCTTTGGGATCGCTGATCTTTTCATCATTCCTGTTCTGATCTGGGACCTGACGACGCGCGGTCGTCCGCACCGCGCCACGGTTCTGGCAGCGGCGCTCATCGTCATTTCCCAACCGCTCCGGATCGTCATCGGTAACACCCACGCCTGGATAGCGTTCGCAACCTGGCTGACCCAGTGGACGTAACCTTGACCCACGAGCGTCGGTACCGACTTTAGTCAGGTCCACGGGTGTCAGAACCCGGAGCGTTAGCGACGGGATCAAGTCGTCTGCTGTGGTTCTTGGTAATCCCGTCGCTACCGCTCCGGGTTCTGACACGGAGAGCCCAACCAGAATTGGCCCTCTAACACCCGCGCAATGCGGACCTTTTTTTTGCGGCGAGTCTGAATTAGTGTCGATTTGGCCAGCCCTCATTCGATTAACCAGTGAGCACGGCAAAATAAACGAATACTTCGCAGAGTCGAGGGAGCGGACATGGCAAATATCACACAGAAAATCACGCCATTTTTATGGTTCGACTACAATGCCGAAGAGGCCATGAACTTTTATGTTTCGGTGTTCAATAATTCCAAAATCGGCACCGTCACCCGTTACGGTGACGCCGGCCCGGGGCCGAAGGGCTCGGTCCTGACCGCGGTGTTCGAGCTCGAAGGCCAGAAGTTCGTCGCGCTCAATGGTGGCCCGCGCTTCAAGTTCACCGAAGCCATTTCTTTCGTAATCAACTGTGAGACGCAGGAAGAGATTGATTTTTTCTGGGACAAGTTGATCAGCGACGGCGGTCAGGAAAGCATGTGCGGCTGGCTTAAAGACAAGTTTGGCCTGTCCTGGCAAGTCGTACCGGCCGAAATAGGGTCGCTCTTGACTGGCGAGAGGTCGAACCAGGTGATGCAGGCCGTCATGCAGATGAAGAAGATTGATCTGGGAGTTCTGAGACAAGCCGCGGGCACGGAATAACCAAGCGAGAAGTCAGTACCATTCGCGTAAGCGAATGGGATAAAGAAGCTGGCAGGCTTCAAACAAACATACTGGAACTATTGGCCTAACACAGCTGGTACTGACTCCGATGACCAACCAGCGGGCGGGGACGCCCGCGTATCTACAAGGAGAAACAATGCACGTAAGCACCTATCTTAATTTCAACGGCGACTGTGCCAAAGCAATCGAGTTTTATGAGAAAGCAATCGGCGCCAAGCTGCTTTTCAAGATGACCTGGGGCGACTCGCCCATGGCCAAAGATTGCCCGGCTGAGACTCATGGATTGATCATGCACTCGACGCTGCAGGTCGGCGACGGACAAATAATGTGCGCCGACGCCCCGCCCGAGCACTACAAGACGCCGGCCGGAATTAGTGTTTCCCTGCACTTTAAGGATCCAGCCGAAGGCGAGCGCCTTTTCAACGCTTTGTCAGAAAACGGCAACGTGTCGATGCCATTTCAGAAGACGTTCTGGTCGCCAGGCTTTGGCATGTGTGTCGATCAATTCGGAATTCCCTGGATGATCAATACGGAAGGCGAATCTCAGAGCTAGCCGCAATTGCTGGAGCCGATAATTTGGAGTGCGGCGACTGGTCGCCGCTTTTGCCTTAGCATAGGCGCAAGGAATGAAATTGGCTGCAAAATCTAACTGCGGCGAAAAGCGGCGACAAGTCACCGCACTCCAAAATCGTTTTCCGGCAGCCTAACGGGTCATTCCATGGCAGCGAAACAAAGCAAGGTCGCCCAGAGCAAACGACATTCAGCCTCGCCGGCGAAACGCACCGCCGCCGAGTTTGTCGAGAGCTTAATGTCGCTGCGCTCTGCAGCCGAACTCAAGAAAATTCAGCGTTACTTCAAGTCCGGCGCCGGCGAGTACGGCGAAGGAGATGAATTCATCGGTGTGCGTATGGGACAGCTGTTCTCGCTGGCGAAGGAATTCCAGGACATGTCGCCGTCTGAAATCGAGAAGCTGCTGGAAAGCCCGATTCATGAAGTGCGGGTCGGCGCGGTCAGCATCATGGATTTTCAGGCGCGCAATAAGAAGACTTCGGCTGAGCGGAAAAAGGAACTATTTGATCTTTACCTGCGCCGTCACGATCGCATCAACAACTGGGACCTGGTGGACCGCAGCGCTCCGCATGTTATCGGCGGATATCTGTCCGATAAGCCGCGCAAGGTTTTGTACAAACTGGCCCGCTCGAAAAATGTCTGGGAACGTCGCACGGCAATCGTCAGCACCTGGTATTTCATCAGACAAGGCGACATTGATGACACCTTTCAGCTTGCTGAAGTACTGCTTTCCGATGGTCACGACTTGATTCAAAAGGCCGCGGGCGGTTGGCTGCGCGAAGCCGGAAAGCATGATCGGCAAAGACTTCTGGGTTTTCTGGACAAACATGCAGCCCGGATGCCGCGCACGTTCTTGCGATACGCAATCGAACATCTCGACAAGAAGACGCGAGATTTTTACCTCGGCCTCCGAAAACCGGAAAATTAGCTGCGAGGGAAGATAAGCGGCCGAAAGGCTAGGTGAGACATGGGAGACCAAAAGACTCCGACAATGGGAAACGGCAAGGTCTGTTATATCGAAATACCGGCGGCCGACATTAAGACGTCCGCATCGTTTTATCAGAACGTGTTTGGTTGGAACATTAGAACGCGGGGTGACGGATCGGTCGCATTCGATGACGGCGTCGGCGAAGTCAGTGGGACGTGGGTACGCGGCCGCCCACCGATGATCGAAGTCGGACTGTTGATCTACATCATGGTCGACAGCGTGGCCGACACCGTCGATAAGGTCACGGCAAATGGAGGCACAATTGTGCAGCCAATCGGCGCGGACGCCCCGGAAATTACCGCGCGCTTTAGCGACCCGGCCGGAAATGTACTCGGCCTTTATCAACAACCCTCGAAGGAGTAAACATCGTGAAGGCAGGAAAATTCGCACCCCCAAAAGACGTTGAAAGCTATCTGCGTGACGTGCCGGCCGCAGCTCGAGCATCGCTCGAGAAACTCAGGCAGACGATCAAGTCGGTCGTTCCGGAAGCTGTCGAAGTTATCAGTTACGGAATTCCGACGTTCAAGCTCGACGGTCGCATGCTGGTTTCGTATGCGGCCTTTGCGGAGCATTGCAGCTTCTTCCCCGGCGCTGGTCCGGTGGACGAACATGAGGCCGAGCTGAAGTCCTTTCAGACTTCGAAAGGAACAATTCGTTTTACGCAGACCAGGCCGTTGTCAGCCTCTCTGGTGAAGAGGCTGGTGAAAACGCGAATCAGACTGAATGAAGAGTTGATGAAAAAGCGCGCCGCAAAGAAGCCGGCGAAGCGGAAAGCCGTCGGTCGGTAACCCGGATAAGGGACTGGAGGAAGCGTCTGGCCTGGTCTTGACGAGGCAACCGAGACGGTTGCGCTCCAGTCATCACCTTTAAGACCAAAACAGTTAAGGAGGGCTCAATGCAATACGTTGATGGATTTGTTCTGGCAGTACCAAAAAAGAATCTGCCGATCTACCGCCGCATCTCAAGCAAGGCCGGCAAGGTCTGGCGAAAGCATGGAGCCTTGCAATATGTCGAGGCGGTTGGCGACGACCTGGATGTGAAGTTTGGCGTTTCCTTCAAGAAAATAATAAAGCCCAAACGCGACGAGACCGTGCTGTTTTCCTGGATCGTATTCAAGTCGCGGAAGCATCGCGATCAGGTCAATGCCAAAGTCATGCAGGACCCCGAGATGAATAAGATGATGGGGAATGGCCCAATGCCTTTCGATCTGAAGCGGATGACTTACGGCGGATTCAAGTTTCTGGTTGACGCGTGAAAATGTTTTCGTTGAGGTCAGTACCGGGAGCGGTAGCGACCGGGTGGTTTCCGCCTGTGATTTGAGACCCGGTCGCTACCGCTCCCGGTACTGACCTCATCGCGGTGCCGGCCCGGTCCGCGGATTCTTGCGATTAAAATCGGCGATGAATGCTTCGGTTACGTCTACCGCTGGCAGGGCCGTCAACATCGCCGGCAGCAGTTTACTGAAATCGAGCGTCATGGTGATGCCGCGTTCGCGAGCGAATTGATCCATGGCTTTGCCAATCTGTTCTGAGAGCGGCCCCGTCGCTTCCTGATACTTCTTCGAGTAGTCTTCGTCAAACCGCTGCTTCTTCATATTCCAGTCTTGTTGCAGTCGCGTGCCCTCTTCCTGTTTAGTTTGAATTGCTCGCGCATCCGGTTGGGGCGTCGCACGCAACTTGCGAATGTCTTCGACCATCGCGTTGATGCGCGTTTGCAGATTTACCAATTCGGCGTTGGCGGCAGCAAACTGCGGTTGGATGGATTTGATCGCGTCAACGTATCGAAAGATGCCTTTCTTTTCGTCAACGAACATGGTCGTGTCGATTAGGGCAATACGGCTTGGCGGGACCGGGACATCTGTCGCTGGAGCTTGCGTCTGCGGCGTCGCTGGTCTGGTGGGCGCCGGTGTTGGTGTCGCAGTCGGCCTGGCCGGTGTCGGTGTGGCTGCGGGCCGGACTTGAGCCACGACCTGCGCGACGCCGCCAGCGAGAATTAAGCAGAATAAAACCAAAGCGCTTCTGATTGTCATGCGTGCTCCTTATTTACCAAAACCGGTCCCAGCAAAGCTTGTGCTGAATTAGATCGGAAGTCAGCTTATCAGATGCGCGTGCGGGCCGATATTTTGCCAGGGTGCCGAATGTATCGCGGACTGTCCAGTCTGTGAATCCTTCACCATCCAAATGTGAAGCAGACTGGACAGTCGGCTTTACAGCGAACCTTGGACGAATGAAGCCTGCGTCCGTTAAGATGTGGGCGCTTTCGAGATCCCCTGACAATCAAAGTTTCGGCAGGAGAAAATCCATGCTCAAGAAAATACTGCTCGGTATCGTCGTGATGCTTGTGGTGTTGATAGCCGTGTGCCTGGTTTTGGTCATGATGCAGCCGGCGCACTATCAGGTCGAGCGCTCTGCAACCATCAATGCTCCAGCTACAAACGTATTTCCCCTGGTGAATGATTTCCACAAGTGGGATTCGTGGTCGCCCTGGGCGAAATTGGATCCCGCGATGAAGACAACTTTCGAAGGCCCGGCCGCCGGCAACGGGGCGTCTTACTCGTGGGTCGGCAACAGCCAGGTCGGCGAAGGAAAAATGACAATCACCGAAAGCCGGCCAAGCGATCTGATCAAAATCAAACTTGAATTCATCAAACCGTTCGCCGCGACCAATGCCACGGAATTTACTTTTACGCCTTCAGGCAATGCCACCAACGTCAAGTGGACCATGGCAGGCGACAACAACTTCATCGGCAAAGCGTTCAGCCTGTTTATGAACATGGACAAAATGATCGGCGCTGATTTTGAAAAAGGACTGGCGCAGATGAAGACGGTGGCCGAATCGACGCCGAAGTAATGTGTCAGAAGCCCGACCGTAAGGGAGGGCATCTGCGGCGCACAACCGTTTCAGCCCGAAGTGGCCCTCCCTTACGGTCGGACTTCTGACACGGTACCGCCAGCCAGGCTGGAAAGAGCTCTATGAATCAGGCCAAAGAAATCACTTATCTTCTGCTTCGGGTGGTCGGCGGTTTTTTGCTATTTCAGCCGGGTGGCATGATTCTGTTCGGATGGTTCGGGGGCATGCCGGATGGTGCGAAGGTGAACTTGATGAGCCAAACCGGAATCGGTGGCATCCTTGAATTCTTCGGCGGGATACTGCTTGTGCTCGGCCTTTTCACCCGGCCGGTTGCCTTCATTCTCTCCGGAATGATGGCCGTCGCCTATTGGCAATTTCACTTTTGGCCGACTGGTGGCTGGCCTATGCAGAACGGAGGGGTGCCCGCGGTTTTGCTCTGCTTTATCTTTCTCTACATGGCCGCGAAAGGTGGTGGCGCCTGGAGCCTTGACGCGCTAATCAAAAGCCGGCGCGGCGCCGCAAAATAGATCCATGAAGCGCGCAAACCTCACGAAGCCTTTCGTCTTAATTCTCGCTGTGGTCACCTCGGCAATCATTGCCGCCTCGGCTCAGAGTGGAAAACCAAATCGCGCTCTGCTCTTACAACCTGACAATCGGGAAATGAACAAGCGAGCGCCGGATTCTTCGCGCGTTCGTCTGGAAACCACGAAAGGTATGATCCGTCTGGAGATGAGGCGAGAGTGGGCGCCGCTCGGCGTCGATCGTTTCTACAATCTCGTCCGCAACGGTTACTACGACGACACAGCCATCTTTCGCGTGCGCGCCGGACTGTGGGCGCAATTCGGTATCAACGGCGATCCGAAGGTTGCGGGAGCCTGGCGCACTCGTAACATTCCCGACGATCCGCGAGTGCTGTCAAATGTGCGTGGCACCGTGGCGTTCGCTTTCAAAGATCCCAACGGCCGCACGACGCAGTTGTTTATCAATCTGCGCGACAACTCTGCCTCGCACGATAAGGAGCCGTTTGCGCCGATCGCCAAAGTGATTGAAGGAATGGAAGTGGCGGACGCGCTTTATTCCGAATACGGAGAACAATCTGGCGGCGGAATTCGTGGCGGCAAGCAGGATCCTCTGTTTGCTGGTGGTAATGAGTATTTAAAAAAGAATTACCCGCGTTTGGATTACATTATCAAAGCGACGATTGAGCGGTAGACACGCGGTCAGTACCATTCGCGTCAGCGAATGGGATAAGGATTCGACTTACAGTTCAAGGGCTTGCTTACCCCGTCCGCTGACGCGGATGGTACTGACCCGGAGTTACAAACGCACTTTGTTGTTTATTATTCACGACCAATACCGGAGGATTCTGATGAAGAAGGTCGCCCTCATATTTGTTCTGACGCTTTGGTTCGCGGCACAAGCACCTGCCCAAACTGACGATCTCCAACGCTGGCAAAAGCAAGCGGCGAACGTCACCATCACCCGCGACACCTGGGGCATCGCCCACGTGCACGGCAAGACCGACGCCGACGCCGTGTTCGGAATGGTCTTTGCCCAGGCCGAAGACGACTTCAATCGCGTTGAGACAAATTTCATTAATTCGCAGGGCCGTCTGGCTGAAGCCGAAGGCGAACGAGCCATTTGGCGCGATCTGCGCATGAAAATTTTCATCGACCCGGCGGACATGAAAGCCAGGTACGAAGGGAGCCCGGCATGGCTCAAGACCCTGATGAACGCCTGGGCCGACGGCTTGAACTTCTATCTGGCCAAACATCCTGAAGTAAAGCCCCGGGTGATCAGACACTTCGAGCCGTGGATGGCTCTGACTTTCAGTGAAGGCAGCATTGGCGGCGATATCGAGTCGATCAATCTGAATCAATTGAGGGCTTTTTATGGCGGCGCACAACCGACGCTCGTCACCGAGGCGGCGGCGAATGAAGAATTTGAGCGCGAAGACGAACCCACCGGCTCAAACGGCATAGCCATCGCGCCGTCGAATACGACTGGACGTCATTCACTGCTCCTGATCAATCCGCACACCTCCTTCTTCTTCAGATCTGAATTGCAGATGACCAGCGATGAAGGCCTGAATGCCTACGGAGCTGCCACCTGGGGGCAGTTCTTCATCTACCAGGGATTCAACGAGCACTGCGGCTGGATGCATACGTCCAGCGCGGTCGATCAGATGGACGAATACCTGGAAACGATAGTGCAGAAAGGCGGCCGGCATTTCTATAAGTATGGAAATGAGGAACGTCCCGTCACCACCTCAATAATTAAAGTGCCGTACTGGACGCCCAGAGGTATGAACGAACGAACCTTCACGGTTTATCGAACACATCATGGTCCGGTCATTCGCGTCACCGCCGATGGCAGGTGGGTCAGCATCCGCCTGATGCAGGAGCCGGTGAAGGCCCTGACCCAGTCATACAGTCGCACCAAAGCGACTGACTACAAATCATTCAAACAGACGATGGAGTTGCACACGAATTCATCAAACAACACGATTTTTGCGGATTCGTCAGGCAACATCGCCTACTTTCACGGCAACTTCATTCCCCGGCGCGATCCCAAATTCGACTGGACCAGACCGGTCGATGGCAGCGATCCGGCAACTGAATGGAAAGATCTTTTGCCCGTGGACGAGAGTCCAAACCTTTTGAATCCCGCCAGTGGTTGGCTCTACAACAGTAATAACTGGCCGTGGTCAGCCGCCGGCGAAAGCAGTCCCAAACAATCAGACTTTCCCAAGTATGTGGATAACGGGGTTGAGTCTGCGCGCGGCCTGCACGCGATCAAAGTGCTGAAGGACAAGAAGAATTTCACCGTCGACTCGTTAGTATCGGCGGCGTACGACAATGATCTGACCTGGTTCGATTCGACCTTGCCGCTGTTATTCAAAGCCTGGGATGCAGCCCCGGAAGACGATCCGCTCAGGACCAACACCGCCGAACAGGTTGCGATGCTGCGCACATGGGATCGACGCTGGTCCGGAACGTCGGTGCCGACCTCAATCGCGGTCTACTGGGCTGATGATTTACAACGAAATTACGGACCCGAGTGCAGACGCGCCCGGTTGCAGTTGCACGAATACATGGCTCGTTTTCTGACGTCCGAACAGCTTTTGAACTCGCTGGCCAATGCTTCGTACAAACTTACGGCTGACTTCGGAACCTGGAAAAAACCCTGGGGTGAGATTAATCGCTTTCAACGACTGACGGACGACATCGTCCATCCGTTCGCCGATGAAGGACCGAGTATTCCGGTTCCCTTCACTTCTGCGCTGTGGGGTTCGCTGGCTTCTTTCGGTGCGCGCTCGTACAAGACATCAAAAAAGATGTACGGGACCAGCGGCAACAGTTTTGTCGCCGTGGTTGAGTTCGGACCGACAGTGCGAGCCAGGGCGGTTACCGCCGGCGGCGCGAGCGGCAACCCTTCGTCGCCGCATTTCAATGATCAGGCGAAGCGCTACAGCACCGGCGACCTGCGCGAAGTTTATTTCTATCCGGCGCAGCTCAAGGGTCATACCGAACGAACTTATCGTCCCGGACAATGATTGCAGCCGCGGATGAACGCGGAATGACTGGCTCTGCCACGCCGATGCGCGGCAAGTCTCCGACTTGCCGGCTGCGAACCCCATTTTTTATCGGGTCTTCGACCCGCAACGGTTAAAGATGATCGTTCACCTTATCGACGGGACTTACGAACTCTTCCGGCATTTCTACGGTCTGCGGCGCTTTCATAAAACCGATCCGCCGTTTGGCGCAGTCTCCGGCGTGCTGCACATGACCGCCAAAATGATCGAAGACGGCGCAACGCATATCGGTGTGGCTACCGATCACATCATTGAATCGTTCCGCAACGAATTATGGCCGGGTTACAAGACTGGCGCCGGCATCGAGCGCGCGCTGTTCGCACAGTTTCATCCGCTGGAAGAGGCGCTGACGGCTATGGGCGTGGTGGTTTGGCCCATGGTCGAGTTTGAAGCTGATGACGCGCTGGCCGCGGCGGCTCATCTCGCCGCCAGGAATAAGAAGGTCGAAAAGGTTTGTATCTGGACGCCAGACAAGGATCTCGCGCAATGTGTGGTCGGCGATCGCGTGGTGCAAATCGATCGCCGCAAAAACGAGATTCGAAATGCCGCCGCAGTACGGATTAAGTTTGGCGTCGATCCTGAATTCATTGCGGACTACCTGGCGCTGGTCGGCGATGCCGCGGATGGGTATCCGGGTATCAAAGGCCTTGGCGCGAAGACTGCCGCGTCGTTAATTAATCGGTTCGGTCCTATCGAAGCATTTACCGCTGAGGTTCTTAACGAAGGCAATCGCGAGTTGGCATTGTTATTCAAAACGCTCGCGACGCTGCGCACCGATGCGACGCTCGTTTCTCCGACGGTCGGCCGCCAGACGCGAATATCAGATTTGGAATGGAAGGGTCCGACATCTCGGTTTGAAGAGCTGACAAAGAAGTTCGGAGAGCAGCGGCTGGCGGCAAGAGTGAGGAAACTGGCGACTTCGTGATTGGGGTTCTATTTCAAAAATTGCCCGGACACACATCATGGTCGCTGAGGCAAGCTTCAAGAAGAACACGCTTCTCCGGATTCGAAGTTACTGCGGTACTGGCTCTGCCACGCCGATGCGCGGCAAGTCTCTGACTTGCCGTCTGGCAGTTCCCTAATTTTTGGCGGTCTATGACCGCCTCCAGACGATCTTCTCAAGATCGACTCTCAGAGGCTCATCTTCATCCGGGCACCCTTTCCAAAACCGCGCACTGGACCAACGATAGTCCTCCGAACACTTTGCCAAGCCGGCCCGCACGGGATTCTGATGGATGTAATTGACCTTTTGCATGAAGGCTGATTCGCTGACTATCGAAAAAACATCCGAATCGTGTTGCCAAAGCGAGTAGCGATGATTTCGCTTCCAGTCGTCATGCTCCAGTTTCCTGAGGGATGCTTCGTATTTCTTCTCTTTCAAGTATCCCAATACTCGGCGGCTGACCATGCCTTTTTTGAATTGAAGCACCTTTGACGGCTCTCGTGGGCAATCGGTCAGCAGATGCAAGTGGTCCGGCATAATGACGTAGGCAAACAACAGAAATCCACATGAAGTTCGAGCTTCGTCGATCGCTTTTGCAGGAGACTATTTTGATAGCGTCGGTTTGAAAGACCGGCAGTCGATTCTTCGCCCCCGCGGTTATGAACAGACAGGGATCGTCTTTCGAGATCGTGAGTCGCACGCTCACCATCATATCTGTTCTGGCAAGTAAAAAATCTTGCTAAGCCTGGTCAGAGACCCGGAGAAAAAGGGGCAGCGTCCGGCAAGTCGGAGACTTGCCGCGCATCGGCGTGGCAGAGCCAGTACTGGAGTAACTTGGATTGCCCTAGGAGCATGCTCCTCTTCAGACTTGCCGCGCATCGGCGTGGCAGAGCCAGTACTGGAGTAACTTGGATTGCCGTAGAAGCATGCTCCTCTTCAGACTTGCCGCGCATCGGCATGGCAGCGCCGACTCGAACGATCAACTGCGGCCGCCTTCACTCCTTCCCGCCTCGCTCCTCAATCAACTTCATTGCCGCCTCGCTGACAAAAACGTCTGCATGAAACCGCCGCCCCCATGACAAAGCGGTAACGTCGCAATACTCGTAAGCTTTTTCGACGTCATATTTCGGACCATAACCGGGATGAAGTTGTTTCCGCAGTGACGCGCGAATGTTTACGTCAGCGCCGTGATCCAACAACAACTGCGTGAAAGGCGCCGTCTGAGCCTTCCGCCCATAATTCATCCAGAAGTTCGGTTGCGAAACAACCGTCCCAAACAGCGCCGTGTGTCCGCCGAATCCTTCGGCATCGACGGCCGCCTTCGCATTGACGTCCATTCCCTTCTCTAAAAGCCAGCGCGCAATCTCGATTTCATCGTAATCGGCGCAAAGATGGAGCAGCGTCGTGCCCTTTAAAGGCGTGCCCTGCGTAGCGTTGATTTCGTCGTGACATCCCATCTCCGGGGGGTAGATCTCTTCGTGAGCAAACGTCCGTTGCAGCAGCTTTGGATCGCGCCGCAAATGTTCCTCGAGTAGATCGATGCGGCCGCGATGCAAAGCCATCACGGGTGTGTCCGGCAGTTCGAGTCCATGTGCGACGTACATCTCGAGAATCTCGTGCTTGGCCGAAGGATTACGACTGTCGGTTTCCAAAACGACGTCCACCGGCGCGAGGCGCCGGCCCTGGCGGTTGCGAACCGGCACCCCGATTTTGAGCGCGAAGGCCGTGCCTGAGACGCTCAAGGTATAAGCGGACCCGCCCAGAGCCCCATCTGGCGGCGGCGGCGATCCCAGCAGTTGATACAACATCGCGGCGGTGCTGATCTTGCTCTGGAGCATCGCGCGGTCCATGGCCTGTTCGAGATCCATCGCACCGAGCTTGTGCAGAAGCTTGATGATCTCGTCACGGCCAAGATTGGCAGCGTAACTTAAAGGGGGGCCCCAATTCTCGTTGCGGATGCCGGCATTTTCGTGCAGGAGTTGCGGGTTTTGCGCGATGATCCCGCGGACAGCTTCAAGGTCGTCGCGCCAGATTGCGTCGATTAGCTTGCAGGATTGAACCAACCGGGGCCAACTCGCCGCGCCGTAACTCCGGGCCAGCACCAGTTGCGCATCGGCCAGCTGCGCATCTTCAGGGAAAAGTATTTCAGGATGATGAGATTTGAATTCTTCTGAAGCGAGCGGTTCCCCGGCCCGGTACGCACGCAATAAATCCCTGGCCTGATGTTTAAGTTGATCGAGATTGGGACGAACCGGAAGGTGACGATCTTGTCGCCGGTAGATGGACATAACGAGCCTCCTTAAATGAAATGCCCGTTGTCCGCTGTTTGCGGGCGAAAGGAGGTTCGGATTCGAACCCTTGTCGCTCAGAAAGAATCAGGTGGACTCAGTCCTTCCCGCGGACGGGTGGCGTCCTGAAAACCGGGGTGAGACTAATCCTTCCAAAGCGCGGCCGTCAAGAGCATTGCGTCTTAGGCAGTGCCCCAATTTAACGCCACCTCGGCGTTCTCTGAGTCGCGGCGGTGAAGTCGACTGCACGTCTTATCACCCCAGAGACGCTGAGGCCGCAGAGAACCCGAAGAGGAAACCTGAAATTAGCGGCACTACTGCGTCCTACATTTAACAACAATTTACATTTGCCCGGCGCGGCCGATCACGATCAGCGGCCTCATGCTGTTATTATGTCCGGCACAAAAACAAGATCTGATGTTCCTGTTTCAAGCCAACATTTCCCAGTCCTTCCAGTCGCCGATTGTGCGTGTCTTGCTCGGCGCAATCGCGATCGCTCTGCTCTACGTCTTCTACAAAGAAGTACGCAAGATTCCGGCAAAGCTTTTCACGCTGATGATCACGGCGTTTGTCGACATGGTCGGCTTGCTGATGATCATTCCGCTGATGCCGTTTTATGTGAAGACGCTGGGCGGTTCGGGAATCCAGGTACTGGGTTTTCATGTAGGGATAGGAACGATCTCCGGCGTTATCGTCGCCGCGTTCACCGTCGCACAACTTTTGAGCGCGCCGATGTGGGGACGCTTTTCAGATCGCGTCGGACGCCGGCCCACACTTTTGATCGCCCTCGGCGCCGCCGGCATTTCGTATCTGGTTTTCGGCTTTGCCACTTCACTTTGGGTCCTGTTTCTGTCGCGCATCGTGCAGGGCGCCGGCGGCGGAACTGTGGGAGTCATCCAGGCCTACGTTGCCGACAGCACCGATCCAAAGGACCGCGCGCGGGCGCTGGGATGGTTATCGGCGACCACGAACCTCGGCGTGGCCCTGGGTCCGGTGCTCGGCTCGTTAGCCATCGCCATCGGCAAGCGCGACATCATTCCCGGCCACGGTTCGCTACAGATGGGTCACGCCGCGCCCGGAATCATGGCGGCCGCGCTGTGCGGTCTCAACATGATTTTTGCCTGGCGCTATTTGTCCGAATCACGGGACGCAGAGGCGCACGCGGCATCCGACGAACCGCCACGAAAGTCGCGCCAGGCGGCCTGGTCCATCATTTCAAATTCAAGTGAGCCTTCGTCTCGACTGATCTGGATTTATGCGGTCGCTATCGGAGCGTTTCAGGGAAGCTTCTCTGTGCTCGCGCTGTTTCTAAACGCGCGCTTTCAAGTGACCGAACTGACCATCGGTTACTTCTTCATGTACACCGGCGCGATTTCAGTTTTTGCGCGCGTGTTGCTGCTCGGCCGAATGGTTGATTGGCTGGGCGAAGCCAAGCTCTCGCGGCTGGGTTTAGGCCTGCTTTCATTGGGCGTGGTCGGAATGCCGCTTTCAACTAATCTCGGAATGCTGGCGGTTGCCGTCGCGCTGATTCCGCTGGGCACCGCGTTTACCTTTCCCTGTGTCACCGCGCTTCTGTCTCGAGTCATCAATCCGCGCGAACGCGGGCTCTACATGGGCATGCAACAGACTTACGGTGGCGTGGCTCGCATCATCGCGCCGTTGTTTTATGGCTGGGCCTTCGATTCGCTCGGCGTCTCTTCGCCCTACTATTTCTCATCGGCGATTATTGCCGCTACGATCCTTCTGGGATTCGGCCTCGATAAATACGCGCGACCTGAGCTTCCCATATCGGCCGCTGTTGCCTCCGCCACAGAAATTCCCGAGCCGGAGGAAGTGCCGGCAATGGCGAAAGAACAGAAAGCCTAACACCGCAACCAACCTTCTATCCTTTCTCCAAGTTCCCCGTGGCACCGAAGTCAGTACCGGGAGCGGTAGCGACTGGGTGTTTTTTGGCTCAGCCCAGATCGCCGCTTGAGTTACCCGGTCGCTACCGCTCCCGGTATTGACTTCGTCCACGCAAAGCGCGCTGCCAATCCACCTCGTGAACGAGTACACGCGCTGCCAATTATTCGGATCGACATCCAGATCAATGTCTGCAACCTTTCCCTCGCTTCAACCACTTACTTTACGAAAAAAGTAAAGGGGCTCACTTGCCACGATGTTGAAGCAAAACTCCAAAGCCTCAGCTCGTTTCATGTTTTTATTTTGCGCGGTCGTATGCGTATCAAAGCCTCTGTTCGCTCAGGCCAGTGGCGATCAGGCAATTACGCCGACGAGTGTTTTGGGCGCGGTCACCGAACTCAAGACCGACACACGAGAGGTGGTCGTAACCACCGCCGCCGGCAGCAAGGTCACCGTGACGCTTAGCGACAGCACCGTGTTCATGCGCATCCCGCCCGGTGAAAAAACCAAAGACCGGTTCATCAAAATCACAGCTACTGATTTTGGGGTCGGCGACAGCGTCTATGCGCGCGGCAGAATCTCGGAAGATCAAAAGACCATGCCCGCGCGCGAGTTCTATGTGATGAGCAAGGGCGAAATCACCGATAAGCGGGATCGCGAACGGGAAGCCTGGCGCACGCGCGGCATTGCGGGAACCGTTACCGCACTCAAACCCGAGGCCAACGAAATCACTATCGACGCACGCACCGCTGAAGGACCTAAACCAATCGTGATCGCTGCAAGCACCGGAACCAAATACCGGCGCTACGCTCCGAACTCACTGCGGTTCAGCGATGCCAAATCGGGCTCTTTCGCAGACCTGTCGGTTGGTGACCAGGTCCGCGCGCTGGGCACCAAAAGCTCAGATGGCGCCCGTTTCACGCCTGATGAAATCGTTTCCGGATCGTTTCAGACACTTACCGGAACCATCAGCGAGATCGACGCCGGCAAGGGTGAACTGAAGCTTTCCGATCAAACTAGTCACCAATCCGTCACGGTGGTGGTCAAAAAAGATTCCACGCTGCGCCGGCTCACGCCGGAATTGTTGGCCGCCTTGACGCAAACGCCGCCCGGCAAATCTTTCGAGCCCGGCGCAGCGCCGCCGGCTGTATCCAGTCCAGCCAGGGCAAGCGGAGATCTGCAGGAGATGTTTGACCAGTTGCCGACCTTTACTCTGTCCGAACTTAAGGTTGGTGACGCGATTTTAGTTTCCAGCACCAAAGGCGGCGACGCGATGCGGGTTACCGCTATCGCCGTGGTGAGCGGCGTCGGACCGCTTTTGCAAAGCGCTCAAGGCGACCGCCGTAAAGCTGTGGCCCTGGGACAAATGAGTCTGGGTGGGCCGTAGTGTTGATGTGGCACGCGCATCTTGCGCGTGATTTCACGGGCGGGACGCCCGTGCCACTTTTCTCCAAGAGACAATCATGAGCAACAAAATTCTGATCGTATTCGTCGTTTTGCTGACGCTCTCTTCATCCACCATTGCCCAGCAGCGTGCCGGTTCACTGAGCGGACAAGTGACCGATGAGTTGGGCGCTCTGGTGGTCGGCGCCACGGTTACCGTCATTTCATCGGACAACTCTGAGAAGAATGCGGTCACGAGTAACGAAGGAATTTATGCCTTCAATTCGCTCGCCCCGGGACGATACACGTTGAAGGTCGTATCCGCCGGTTTCAGCGACTACGCGAACAGCGAAGTTGAGGTTAAGACCGCTGGGCCCAACCGCCACGATGTCCACCTGGCAATCGCAGTCGCCAGAGAAGTAGTGACCGTGGATAACAGCCGGCGTCTGAATACGGATTCCGAAAACAACGCGGACGCGCTGGTGTTGAGAGGCGCAGACATTGATGTGCTGCCGGACGATCCTGACGCACTGGCCGCTGCCGCGCAGGCGATGGCCGGACCCTCTGCCGGGCCAAACGGAGCTCAGATCTTCATCGATGGTTTTACCGGCGGGCGAATGCCGCCGAAAGAATCGATTCGGGAAGTGCGGATCAATCAGAATCCTTTCAATGCAGAAAACAGCAACATCGGGTTCGGGCGCATCGACATTCTGACCAAGCCGGGCATGGACAAATTGAGAGTCAGCACTTTCTATAATTTCGGCGACGAGAGTTTGAACTCGCGGAATCCGTTTGCGCTGCGACGACAGCCGTTTCAGATTCGTTACTATGGCGGCAGCCTTAGCGGACCGGTGATCGCCAAGAAGTCTTCCTTCTTCGTCGACTTTCAAAGACGCCGAATCGATGACAACGCGATCATCAACGCGACTGTGCTCACGCCTTCGCTTAACCCGTTTTCGTTCCGGCTGGGGGTTCCGGTGCCGGTTGAACACTTCTCGCTGAGCCCGCGGTTCGACTACCAGTTGGGCACCAATCACACTTTGATCTTGCGCTATTCATATTCGCGCTTCACAACAAAAAACTTAGGCGCCTCGGATTTTTCTTTGCCGAGCCGCGCTTTTGATCGCGCCACAAGTGAACAGACGTTCCAGGTTACTGAGACCGCGGTGCTGAGTCCCAAGATGATTAACGAAACGCGTTTTCAATACATCAGAAATCGCAATCGACAGGAAGGCAGTAGCGTACCGACAGTGGTCGTGCAGGAGTCGTTCATTCAGGGCGGGTCGCAAATCGGTCTGGCGCACGCCGAAGTGGATTCGTGGGAATTGCAGAACTATTCCACGCGAACCACTGGAAGGCACATTCTGCGGTTCGGCGGACGGTTGCGCTACGTGCGAAACAATGATTTCTCGCCAACGAATTTCGGAGGCACCTTTACTTTTTCTGGAGGGTTCGCGCCGCTGCTTAATGACAATAACCAAATCGTGCAAGATAACACTGGCAATCCGGTCCTGATTTCGATCACCAGCCTTGAGCGCTATCGCCGTACGCTCCTGTTCCAGGGACGCGCCGACATGCGTCTGCTCGGCGGCGGCGCGACCCAATTTTCAATCGCCGGCGGGAATCCCGAAGCCGGGGTGACGCAAACCGAACTCGGTTTTTTTGTGCAGGACGAATGGCGCGTCCGGCCGAACCTGACTTTCACTGCGGGCCTGCGCTACGAGTACCAGACGAATATCAGCAGCACGATGAACTTCGCGCCGCGGCTTTTCTTTGCCTGGGCGCCGGGAGGCACAAACGTCGGCTCAGGTCCGGGCGCACCATCGAACTCGTCGCAACCAAAGCTGGTCATTCGCGGCGGCATCGGCGTTTTCTACGACCGTCTCGGTGAACGAGCAACTCTGCTTGCGAATCGTTTTAACGGAGAGACGCAAAATGATTATCGCGTGGCCAATCCCGCAGTGCTCGATCTGTCGACGTTCGCTCTGGATGGAACTGTCACGAACGTCCCTTCGGCCGACCTGCTCGGCGCATTCTCGGCGCCACAAATTGTCAGGCAGATTGCGCCGGATTTTCGCGCGCCGACTTACGTCATGACGGCCATCAACATTGAACGCCAGCTGCCATACAAATTCACCTTCTACCTCGTCGGCTTTAATTATCGTGGCAAACATCTGCTCAGGCTGCGCAACATCAATGCGCCACTTCCGGGCACTTACAGTCCGGCCAATCCCGCCGGCGCGATCCGGCCCAATGGCAACATTGGCGATATCTATTATTACGAATCGGCCGCCCGCTTTAATGACTATCGAATGTTCGGCGGATTGCGAAGGCAAATGAGCAAAGGCTTTTCGCTGTTTGTGAATTTCGGAACGGGCAGCGGCAAGACCGACACCGATTGTATCTTTGCGTCAATCGGCAATTGCTTCCCGGCGAATTCTTATAACACCACCAGTGAATACTCGCGGGTTGCGTTCATTCCGAGCTTCAACTTTTTTACCGGCGGCACGATCATTCTGCCGAAACTAAAGATCAATTTGAATCCCTTCATCGTCATATCCACCGGTCGTCCGTTCAATATCGTGACCGGCCGCGACACCAACGGCGACGGCCTGTTTACCGAACGACCGGCATTCGCTACGGCCCAGACCAATCTGGCCGATCTGAAACGCACGAAGTACGGCGACTTTGATTTGAATCCGGGGCCGGGCCAGGCGCTCATCCCCAGAAATTACGGAATTGGACCCAGCTTCTTCTCGGTAAATATCGGTATTAGCCGCGCGATTGCATTCGGTGAAGTGCCGGCTGCGGCTAATCTCGGGCCAGCTCAACCTGCAGGCAACAAACCGGCGGCTCCGGCCGCGGTCAAAGCTGACGGCAGTAAAGCCGGCGGGCCTGCCAAGACGAACGCCGCCCCGACGCCCGAGAAGCGTTACACGCTTACCTTCTCAGTCAACATTCAGAACCTGCTGAACAGTACCAACCTGAATCAGCCGGTTGGCAACTTGAGTTCACCGCAATTTGGTCTATCGACTGCGACGGCGGGCAGTTTTGGATTTGGACCAAGCGGAAGCTCGGCGGCCGGTAATCGGAGGATCCAGGGACAGATTCGTTTTTCGTTTTAGGGAAGGAAGACGAGTCGGGTGCTCCGAGGTCAGTACCGGGAGCGATAGCGACCGGGTAACGAGTAGCAATCGCTATAAGTGCGATTGGCTTGACCCGGTCGCTATCGCTCCCGGTACTGCCCTCAGCGCGCAGAAGCCTCACATCAATTCGTAGCACCCGCAGCCGCCTGGTTCCAAACCGGCGGCTTTACACCCAACAGGTGCCGCACAAAGAAATCGTACCGTTTGTGATCGCCGTACGCCGCGTACTGATCGCCGCGAGCAGCCGGGTGATTCGCTCCGGGAACGACCAGCAGGTCGAAATCCTTGTTGTGCTTTAGAAGTTGATGCACCACCTGCATCGTCGATGAGGGATCGACGTTCGTGTCCATCTCTCCCACGATCAGCAGGAGATTGCCCTGCAAGCGGTAAGCATTATCGACGTTGGAAGATGCAGAGTATTGCGGGCCGATCGGCCACCCCATCCACTGCTCGTTCCACCAGATCTTGTCCATTCGATTGTCGTGACAGCCGGCGTACGAAACGGCCGCTTTGTAAAACTCGGGATGAAACAGCAAACCGCCTAAAGAGTTCTGGCCGCCCGCTGAGCCGCCATAGATTCCCACGCGCGCAGTGTCATACCACCGATATTTCGCGGCCACCGCCTTGTGCCAGAGAATTCGATCGGCAAAGCCGGCGTCGCCCAGGTTCTTCCAGGCCACATCGTGAAAAGCCTTCGAACGATTCGACGTGCCCATCCCATCAATCTGAACCACGATGAACCCAATGTCAGCCTGGGCCATCATCGATGAGTAAGTAAGGAATGACTTTGGGACGAACGAGCCCTGCGGTCCGGCATAGATGTTTTCGATCACGGGATAGGTCTTTGACGCGTCGAAGTTGGACGGACGAACGATGATGCCCCAAATATCGGTCTTGCCGTCACGGGCCTTGGCGGTGAAAACTTCAGGCGCGCGCCAGGTGGTTTTGGCGAGTTCGCTGATATCGCCTTTTTCGACGGTGGCCAGCACAGAGTTGTCCGCCGTCTTTCGTAATTCCAAAACCGGCGGCGAATCCAGACGCGAATAGTTGTCTACAAAGAATTGCCCATCCGACGAATACGCGCCGTTGTGATTGGCCTCAGCTTCAGTAACCCGAGTCAACCTTGAGCCGTCAAAGTTGATTCGATAATAATAGGCAAAGTAAGGGTCCTGGCCCGGATACATTCCGCCGGCGTTGAACCAAATCTCTCGCTTCGCCTCGTCCACGCGCTGCACGCCGCGGACCACCCAGTCACCTTTGGTAATCTGGTTTTTAACTGCTCCAGTTGCACCGTCGTAGAGATAGAGGTGACTCCAGCCATCGCGTTCAGACATCCAGATTACTTCTTTGCCGTCGTTGACGTCGTAGCGGTAACGCCGCCCGGCATCCGCCAGACTGCCATTGGCGGGCCGGTAACTGAAAAATGTTTTTGGTTCATCAGAGATCAGCGCGCGGGCCTTGCCCGTGGTGCCGTCGACTTCGATGACGCGATAAATCTGATGATCGCGCTGATTGTATTCAAAAAAGAAAGCACGGCTGTCTTTCCGCCACGCCGGATCTGTTAACTCGTAGGGATTGGGAAAGAGCGTGTTATGGATATTGATCTGCGTTTTCGACGAGATATCAAATAACACCGGTTGCTCCAGGTCGAGCACGTCGCCCGGCTTGGCATAAACGATTGAGGAAAACTTTGGCTGGATCTGATCTTCAGGAGATGATTCGATGTAATGAACCTCGCGTTTGTACCCGGGTCGGACCCGATAGACGGCCAGCTTCGTCGAGTCGGGTGACCAGGTGATCGAACGCGCGTCGTAATAATTCCCTTCCGATCCGTCCGCGCTGAGAATTACCGGCTCTCGCGACCCGGTCGCGCGAATCATGATGTTGTAGTTATTGATCGAGGCTTCCCATTTCCCGTCGGGCGAAGCCACCGGACTTTGTGGACGAGTGCGTGCGGGAGGATCAACCCTGGTGCACGTTGATTCAGCCACGACACAACGCACCGCCGTGCCATCTACCGCCGCAAAGAAAGTCGCCGCGGTGTTGTCGAACCTGAGAGCCGCCAACTGCAAATCGTTGGCCTTCAAAGTCGTAGAGCCCAGCAACTGCGAGAGCGCGACCGCGATCTTCGCGTGATCGAAGGCAGAGCGTTTCTGCATGGTGTCAGCGTCGAAGAGTACGTACTCATAAGCACCCTTAGAGAGTTTTCGATACCAGAAACGATGCGTGCTGCCAATCCAGGTCGCCGCTCCAGAGATGTCGATTGCGGCTGCTTCGTATCGCAACTTGAGCCCGTTGGCGCGCTCGTAATCAGCCGCCGTGCCCTGAGCCAACGCCGTCAGCCCGGTTGAGAGAAGCAGAAGAATCCACATCAACGGTTTGGATTTTAGCTGTTTCATGCTTTCACCTCTTTTGGAGTTGGTTCTGATCAGCTTGACCAATTCAAGACACGATTAGCTGGTTTAGAAGCAGGGCATTCTAACTTAGGCAGGTGGCTCCTTCGCAAAGTTTTTCGGGGTCAGGGTGATGACCAATTCATCGGCGATTTTCTCTAGCCCAGGCGTTTACGCCTGGGGAAGAAACAAAAGGCGCTATTTAAGCCCCATTAATGGGGCTTTTGAAACAACCGCTCTTCTGTCCCCAGGCGTAAACGCCTGGGCTACGGGAAAATCACGGAAGCATTCGCGCCGCCTCCAACACCTGTTCAGGCCGCGCCCGCACCCAATAATTCTCGGTCAGCATCCGCCAACGGACCATGCCTGATGAATCAATCAAAAACTCGGCGGGACGCGCGATGTCGCGACCACCTTCTCCCTGACCCTTGTGCACCAGATCATATTTCGCAATTGCCTGAAGGTCCGGATCGGAAAGAAAAGTAAAAGTGTAACCGGCCTTCTGACAAAGATCGCGTGACGCTTCAGGACTGTCGACGCTTATGGCGACCGGGCGAATTCCGACTTCATTAAACTGTGCGAGATTCTGCTGAATGCTCCGCAACTCGGAGTTGCATGACGGTCACCAGTAGCCGCGATAGAAAATCAACAACACGCCTTTGGGGGCGCGGCCGTTGATCGGCGTCGTTCGCAATTCCGAAAATGAAACAGGTTTGTTATTCGTATCAACGAGTGAAAACTCCGGCGCTTTTTGTCCGACCCCCGGCGCACCCGGGGAAGCAGGCAACCAGCGCGAGGCTATGAAGATCGCAAAGATGAAACTCGCCAGCACCAGAACACTGAGCGCTGCGACGGCGCTACTGACAATCTTTGACAACAGGCGCCGGTCCGGAGAGAAGGCCCGCCGCAATCCGATAAAAAGGAGAATCGCCGCCAAAGCAAAAAGCAAAAGGTTGACCCAGGGAAAGTCGCGCGTAAGCGGCCAGTTGACAAAGAGAAACGGATAGCTCAAAAAGGCGAATACGGTGAGCAGGAAACCAGCCCAAATCGGCCAATTGAACTTTCTAGTTTTCATATAGCTTATTTATCACAGTACCGCAGAGTTCGCACATACCTATCTCAAATATCTGGCAGTGGAAATGCCGCGGAAGGCAATCGAATCCCCATCTTCAGTCGAATCCCAAGTTCAGTCGAATCCCCGTGAAATAACTATTGACCCTCCCTATTGTTTGGAGTATGTTGCCGTCACCTCGCAGCTACCGGGTTGGTCCTCAAGAGCCTGTTACTCCTTACGTTCTTGGTTCCAGTCTGACATTATTCTGTGCAACTACTTGCGGGTACGTGGTAGACGTTTCCCCACGTCAGCCTCTTAGCTCCGCATCGAGATTGGTGCCATGGACATATACAAAATATCTCTCGCGAGCCTCGCCAATCCAGTCCAACGACATCGATTTTCGCCCAAGAGAGGTGAGGGTTCGCGTTGCCAGAAAAACTGACATTCGTTGCGCCTACGACAGCCATGTCGTAACCCGAAGCTTCAAGCCAGGAGTTCAAGTATGGCGGGTACTCATTCACCGACTTGAGGCTTCAAAGTCAGCTGTGAAAGAACCGAGGAGGAAGAAATGTTAATTCGTCAAATTGCTTTGGTATCACAAACGAACAAGATTTCGTCGTCCGGGCTTTCGCGTGTCGGCGCGGCCTTGCAAAAACAGACGACGCGCGACCTCGCGCCCATCTGGCAGATCAAGGCTACCGTGGACACCTTCGCTCGCCTGTCCGACGTTCCCATTGGCTACTGGCCCATCATCATCACCGAACAAGACCTCGGCGATGCGGCTGGTATTCACGAAGACAAGCAGGGGCAACCTTTTGCGCTGGTTCATTACAGCTATGGTTGGTCATTGACGGCGAGTCATGAATGTTTGGAGATGCTCGTTGATCCATTTGGCAATCGACTCCTGGCCGGTCAATCCCTGATGGCAGACCAGGGGCGGGTGGAGTATCTGGTCGAGGTTTGCGATCCCAGCGAAGATGATGCGTTTGCCTATCGGGTCAACGGGATCCTGGTCTCTGATTTTTACACCCCGGATTTTTTTGAGCCGGAACTAACTTCGGGTACTCGTTACAGCTTCACGCGTGCAATTACAGCGCCGCGCCAGGTCCTGAAAGGCGGTTACATTAGCTGGCATGATCCGGTAAGCGATCATTGGTTTCAGCAGATCTATTTCGACGATCAACCGTCATTCAGAGATCTGGGACAGTTAACCGCAAGACCCCTCGAAAATCTGCGCGCTTTGCTCTACCGGCACACGCCGGAACGAAGCTCTGCCAAGAAGGCGGAATTCAAGGGCGCATTGACAAAAGCGGCCAGATCATCAATGGCTGATCACGAGCAAGCGGCCGAGGCAAGGGCCAAAGCGCTGGAGAGCAGAATCTCTGAGGTCATCGACGACTATTCACCAAGCCCGGCGTAGTCCCCGGAATATCGACGGCGTCCCAAATCGCTCAACAGGTCCGCGTTTGCACACAGCCGCTGGTTGGTAGGCTAAACCACCGCGGTGTAGGATCGTGCTGTGTGAGGCCGAAAACTATGTTTGAAAAGGATGACGAAGCTGCAAGAAAAGCGCGAGCCGAAACGCTGATGGCGGAGATCGATCGCTTGACTTCTCAGCAATCGCAGCCTGAGAAGGACAAAAGGGACAAAGACGACCAGGCAACCGGGCAGGACGAGGCGGAAAATCAGCCCTCCGAGAGTCCCAGGGACTTCATACACAGGCGAATGCGCGAACTGGACAAGCAGAAGGATCGAGAAGATTAGAAATTGACGAAGTCGATTTAACGCGCCAGTGCGGCGCTTCCCTCGAGTCGAATGGTCCGTCCGTAATCAGGGTGTTGGTAGACGATTCGCCCCGAGACTATCGTGGCCACAACTCCGCCGCGAAACGAATACCCATCAAATGGCGTGTTCCTACTTTTTGATTTTGAACGCGAAACGTCAAAGCTCCAGGTCATTTCCGGATCGATAATCGTGACGTCGGCGTGAGCATTTGCTCTAAAAGTCCCGCGGCCTTCCAGCTGCAGAATGCGCGCCGGATTGGTCGCGCATAATTCGACCAGACGCTCCAGCGAGATGAGGCCTTCGCCAACCAGGCGTTCCATCGCCAACCCAACGCTGGTTTCCAAACCTACGATTCCGAACGGCGCCTGATCATATTCAAGGGCTTTCTCGTCGGCATGATGTGGCGCATGGTCGGTCGCAATAGCGTCGACAGTCCCGTCGCGCAAGCCTTCGAGAATTGCCCCGAGGTGGTCGCGGCTGCGCAAGGGCGGACTCATCTTGGTGTTCGTATCATAGTTCTGCACCGCCTCATCGGTGAGCGTCCAGTGATGCGGGGCAACTTCACAGGTTACCGGCAAGCCTTTATCTTTGGCGCGACGCACCGCTGCGATTGCTCCGCGCGTGGAAAGATGGGCCAGATGCAAGCGCGCGCCGGTCAGTTCGGCGAGCAAACAATTTCGTTCGGCGTCGACTTCCTCGGCCGCCGCCGGCATGCCGCGCATTCCCAAAACCAGAGACCAGTGACCCTCGTGCATGACCCCGCCGCGGGCGAGGGTTTTGTCTTCGCAGTGATCGATCACCGCCAAATCGAATCCGCACGCGTACTCCATCGCGCGCCGCATCATTCCGGCCGACGGCACCGGACGGCCGTCATCGGAAACGGCCACGATGCCGGCATCCTTCATCTCACCCATTTCAGCGAGTTCCGACCCGTCGGAATTCTTGGTAATTGCGCCGATCGGAAAGACGTTGGCCAGCCCCGCGCGTTGGGCCTGTTCAATCACAAAGCGCGTGACGGCGCCGTTGTCATTGATTGGATTCGTGTTGGGCATCGCGCAGACAGTGGTGAATCCGCCGGCCACCGCGGCGGCGGCGCCACTGGCAATCGTCTCTTTGTATTCCTGACCGGGCTCGCGCAGGTGCACATGCATATCGATGAAACCGGGCGCCACCACTAATCCGGTGGCGTCAAAAATTTCGACGCCATCGGGGACCGGATCGCTGTGACTGGATAACCCAACGACGCGACCGTCTTCGAGCAGGAGGCTCTTGCCGGTGTTGATTCCCTGGGAAGGATCGATGACGTAGCCGTTTTGAATCAGTAATCGCATTAATCTAGTTTCGAGTTCCGCGTTTCGGGTTTCGAGTTCGGCCGCGGACACCTCCGGTGGCTCGTGACTCCGAGAAGTTCGCGCCGTTGCCTTTCCTGGGGACTTCCAGTTCGTGACCCACACCGGCGAGCAGGTAAAGCACTGCCATGCGCACTGCGACACCGTTGGTTACCTGATCGAGAATCAACGAACGTCCGCCATCGGCAATTTCTGAAGAGACTTCGATGCCACGATTCATCGGACCTGGATGCATGACGATGGCGTCCGGGGCGGCCAAACTCAGGTGGTTAAGATGCAGTCCATAGTGCACGGCATATTCGCGCATCGAAGGAAAGAAAGCATCTGTCTGGCGCTCACGCTGAACCCGCAGAATCATGACCACGTCGGCGTCGACAACGGCGTCTTCAATCCGGCGTTCCAGTCGCACGCCCTGCTCAATCAACCCGGCAAACTCAGGCGGAACCAGTGTTCCCGGGCCCGCGACACAAACTGTCGCGCCGAGTTTTGCCAGCAGATAAATATTCGATCGCGCGACCCGCGAATGCAGAATGTCACCGATGATCGCGACTTTCAGCCCATCAAAACTATGCTTGTGTTCGCGAATTGTAAGTGCGTCCAGCAGAGCCTGCGTCGGGTGTTCGTGCGCCCCGTCGCCGGCGTTCACAATGGCAGCGTCGCAGACGCGGGCCAGATGATAAGGCGCTCCGGCTGATGAATGGCGAATCACGATACAGTCAGGGGCCATGGCCTGAAGGTTGCGCGCCGTGTCGAGGAGTGTTTCGCCCTTCGACACACTGGAAGTCGAGACGCTGATGTTTATGGCATCGGCAGAAAGACGTTTCGCGGCTATTTCAAATGAAGTGCGAGTGCGAGTTGAAGGTTCAAAGAAAAGATTGATGATTGTGCGACCGCGCAAGGCGGGAACTTTCTTGATCTCACGTCTCGACACATCGCGAAACGTTTCTGCGGTATCGAGCAAATGAACGATCTGATCCGCGGATAATTCTCGGATTCCGAGCAAGTGTTTCAGCTTGAAATTAGCGTCCATTCTCGAACTTTGTACTTAGTGCTTTGTACTTTGTTCCGCTTTCAGAGTGGCGTCTTTAATGCCGTGGCCGAAGAGAAACAAAGTACAAAGCTCAAAGTACAAAAACCTTCTTCCTAACAATAAAAAAGCGGCCACCGGGGGCCGCTTCACGCTGCAGCTTCTGCTGCGGGTCGTTCGACGATGACGACGCCCTCTTCCTCGTCAAAGTCAGTGAGCATCACCTTTATTATTTCGCTCTTTTTGGTCGGCACCAGCTTTCCGATGTAATCAGCCTGGATCGGCAACTCGCGATGTTCGTTGCCCCGGTCAACCAGGACCGCCAGTTGCACTCGGCGCGGCCGGCCAAAATCGATCAACTGATCGAGCGCCGCTCGCACCGTGCGTCCCGTGTAGAGCACATCATCGATCAAGACGATTGTGCGTCCTTCGATATCTCCCGGCAATTCCGTGCCACTTACAATCGGCTTGGCGCCGACAGTCGAGAGGTCGTCGCGGTACAAGGTAATGTCGAGAATTCCGACCGGAGGACGCTTCCCCTCGAGGTCTTCAATCTTGTCAGCGATTCGATTAGCCAGGGGCACGCCTCGGCGCCGGATCCCCACCAGGACCAAATCAGTTAAGCCGTGATTTTCTTCGACGATTTCGGAAGCCAGACGAGCCAGCGCGCGATTGATACGCGCTGTATCCATGATGCGAGCTTTTTCCGTGAATTCCACCGCGAGGGATACTAGCAAGAACTGCGAGTCAGTGACAAGCGGCGTCCCTTCGATTACGAGCTTTATGCCTTGACCTTAAGATATTATGATCCCCTACAGATTGGATGCTCACAATACCTGTTGAATGGCTGAGATCTACGACAACAAATGGAGAGTGAAAGAGTCACTTGATGAAGGTGGTCAAGCACATACGTTTTTAGTTTATCAAGTCAACCACTCATCAGAGGATGTTTATGTTTTGAAGCGCCTGAAGAATCTCAAGCGCTTTAGTCGGTTTGAGAAAGAAGTCCGTGCTTGCCTAGACCTTAGCCATACAAACATTCTAAGAATCGAAGACAAGAACCTTGAATCCGATCGACCGTACTTCGTTGCCGAGTATTGTGCCAAGGGAAGCCTTAGAACCGAGTTAATTTCCCACACCCCACTATTAGATCGTCTCCGAATGTTTTCAAGGATTTGTGATGGCGTAGGTCATGCTCATGCGAAAGGAATAGTTCATAGAGATCTGAAACCGGAAAACATTTTTGTTCGTGAGGACATGACGCCGGTGGTAGGGGATTTCGGTCTATGCTTCATAAGTGAAGCCGGTGACAGGGTAACTCTGATTGATGAACAAGTAGGCTCACGTTTTTATATGGCCCCCGAACTTGCGCATGGCATAGCCGACGAAGTCACGGCAGCGGCCGACGTCTATTCACTTGGAAAGATTCTGTATTGGATGCTGGCTGGTAGAATTTTTGATCGCGAAGTCTATAGAAGTCCTCGCTACGATCTTTCTAAAGGCGAAATCAGACCCGACCTATTCTTCATATATGGGCTCTTCGATCAGACAATCTGCGAAGAGCGAACCGCTCGTCTTCCAACCGCCAATGAAGTGCGAGACGTCGTTCATACAATCATTCGTCTCATTCAATCCAACGCCCACGCCATCGATCTAAAAGTACCGCAGTTGTGCAATTACTGCGGAATAGGGACGTACCGGGTAGTAGCCGACAATACTTCGCGGGATAATCGATCACGCTCGGTTGATATTCAAAACTTTGGTTTCAACTTAGTCGGAATGCCTTTGTGGTTAGTCTTAGCGTGCAATCACTGCGGCAATGTGCAGATCTTCCGACCAGATCACGCCGAAGACGAGCAAATTTGGAAGCGATAGAATCAATCGCGAGATTATGATCCATGGCAGAGAAGACGGTACCAATAGAAATTAACAATAAACAAATCGGTTCTATCAGATTTGACGACTCTCCTCAATCGTTAGCGCTGCAGCGAACTGCTCTCGGGCACAATCTCATGATTCCAGCGGTCATTCACGTAAGTTGGGATGATCGAAACGAGCCGCACCCAATACTCACAAACTTGCAACTGACGATCTCCTGCTACGATGGCCCCTCGAAGCTCGAGTTAGGACGAGTCCGGGATGATAGCGTGTATTTCGGGTCGACTTTCGGAAAAGGAGATACGGCGAGGTTTGATTGGATTAATCCTGCACCGGCGCTCATTTATCTGGAGGGCTCTCGACCACAAAATGCCGCACCTAAACTAAACTTTGCAGTACGCGCTCAAATTCAGTTTTTGGTGAAAGCGACGCGGATTCACCAGCCGGATGTGGTTGTTATCGACCCGGGTTACAATTCCGTGGTTACTTTCCCTCATATGATCTCAGGGGAGGTTGATATCAACTACGCCGCAAATGTTTGGAATGGACTGATCAAAAAAATCATCAAAGCACCAGTCTAAGGATCAATCCTGCGTCAATATTTAGTACGAACGATATCAATGTTCTATCGCTCAATTGTTCGTTCGATTCTGTTTCGCCTGCCGCCAGAATCAGCGCACGGCCTTGCCGTCGCCTCATTAACTTCAACGTTGAAGATCCAGGCAGTTCGTTCGCTCGTTGAACGCCGAATGCGAACCCAAGCCTTCGAAAAACTGACTCGCTTTGGCCTCGATTTTACGAACCCGGTTGGATTAGCCGCGGGGTTTGATAAGAACGGCACAGCGGCCCATGCGCTGGCTGCCCTGGGCTTCGGCTTTATTGAAGTCGGCACCGTCACTAACGAACCGCAACCGGGCAATCCGAAACCGCGACTGTTTCGCCTGCCGCAGGATCGCGCGCTGATCAATCGACTGGGATTCAACAATCACGGTGCGCAAGAGTTGGCCCGGCAGCTCCGGAATCATCGGCCTGATTGCGTGCTCGGGGTGAACATTGGCAAGTCGCGCCGCGTCACAATCGCAGAATCGATCCCCGACTACCTTGCCAGCTTTGAAGCTGTTTACGACGTCGCTGATTACATTGCCGTCAACGTCAGCTCGCCAAACACACCGAATCTGCGCGAACTGCAAAGATCTGACCTCTTGTCAGAGTTGCTTCAGTCGCTTCAGAAGCGGAATAACGAACTGGCGCAGGCAGGCTCCGCCATGCCTAAACCCCTTTTGCTGAAGATCGCGCCTGACTTGGATCAATCCCAAATCGAATCAATCATCGAGGTCGCCTTGCGCTCTGACATTTCCGGCATCATCGCCACCAACACGACTATCCGGCGCGATGCTTTGCAAACGCCGGCCGCCGAAGTTCAAGCCTGCGGCGAAGGCGGATTAAGCGGTGCGCCTTTACGCGACCAATCTAATCAGGTTATTTCGCTGGTCTATCGACTTACACGCGGAGAATTGCCAATCATTGGAGTGGGCGGCATTTTTACCGCTGACGATGCCTGGGAGAAAATTAGCGCCGGCGCATGTTTGATTCAATTGTATACTGGATTTATTTACGAAGGGCCGGGCGTCGCTAAACGAATCAACGAAGGCCTCAGCGAGATCTTACGACGCGAAGGGTTCGATTCAATTGATGATGCAGTTGGTTGTCGCGCCCCGAGATAACCGAAAATGTCTACCGCAAAAGATAAACTAATCGTCGCTTTGGATGTTGATGACGCGAATCGCGCGCTTGAACTGTGTGACGCTCTTCGCGAATCCGTGGGAATGTTCAAGGTCGGCATGCAGCTGTTTACTGCTGCCGGTCCTGAGGTGGTCCGCCAAATCGTTGCACGTGGCGGCCGCGTTTTTCTCGATCTGAAATACCATGATATTCCGAACACGGTGGCGATGGCCGGAGTGGAAGCAACACGCCTCGGAGTTTCTATTTTCAATGTCCATGCCTCGGGTGGGGGCGAGATGATGAAACGTGTGGCCGAAGCCGTCGCCGAAACCGCACAACGTGAAAATCTGGGCAAACCCAGGGTAATCGCGGTAACCGTTCTCACCAGCATCGACCAGCAAACTCTGCAACAGATCGGCATCGCCGCAGAGGCTGAATCAGTCGTCACCCGTCTCGCCTTCCTGGCAAAACAGTCGGGACTCGACGGCGTGGTGGCTTCGGCTCAGGAGATCCGGACCATTCGCGACGCAGTTTTACACCCCGATTTCCTGATTGTCACACCGGGCATACGCGGCGCGCATGCGCCATCCGACGACCAACGCCGGACAATGTCGGCAGGCGACGCGGTTAAAGCCGGAGCCGATTATTTGGTGATAGGCCGGCCCATTCTGGCGGCGCCGGATCCAATAGACGCAGCCCGGCGGATCGTCGAAGAGATCGCCGCGGCCCTGGAAGCCGAACCCCAGGCGGCCGACTTGGCGGAACAAAGTCACGCACAAAGCGTTTATTGAGAATGAGTTTGCGCCCTGGAACAACTTACCCTTATCATCCTGCTGTGCGCCTTAATCTAAAGCCCTCACTAAGACTTGGCCGGTGGTTCGTCCTCATAGTCTTCCTTACCGGTGCGGCAACTGCTCAAACCAAAAATGACGGCGGGTCATTGTCTTTCAATCCAGCCGTTTACCGGCTGGGCGAACGTCTTACTTACAACGTCAACTATTCTCAGTTTGTCAGTGCGGCGCACATCGAGATGGTGGTCGCCGGACGCGGGATTTTTTTTGAACGCGACGGCATCCAACTCAAGGCCCACGTGGAAACGACGGGCGTCGTTAACGTGGCCCTCCTCTCTCTCAACAACGACTACACGACCTATGTATTCGCTGAGAACGGCTTGCCGTATCGTACGCAGCAAGTCGTGCGTGAGGCCGGCCGGACCAGCGAAGCCTCGATCGACTACAACCAACCGGCAGGTACGTACGCCATTCCGGCGAAGCTCAAAATAGGCGAGTCGACCGGTATCTACGACGTATTGTCCGCCGTCTATCACGTCCGCGCGATGCCCTTAACGATGGGAGCGCAGTATTTCATCAGCGTGCGCAACGGCAACGACGAGTATCAGGCCGAAATAAAAGTTACCGGCAAGGAGTACGTGAAGACCAGCGTCGGCTCGTTCGACGCGATCGTTACCAAGATTAAGGTTAAGGGCACGCCTCTTTACGACCTTCGCGTTTATTTCAGCGACGACGAATGGCATGTCCCCGTGTTGCTCACGGCCAAGCACGGCGAAGACGCCGAGGTAAAGGCCGAGTTGGCCGCATCTTCGCTCGAAGCGCCCATCGTAACTCCACCGACAAGTCGGGGCAGCGTTACTCCGCAAAACCAGGTTCCCAACAACAGGACGACGACGCCAGGCACGCGGGTTGCGCCATCCAATTCGGCTCCAACATCCGGCTCGGTACTCGACTTGCCCTTCAAGATCGGCGAGCAACTCAATTATCAGGTCTACATGGGAAAAGGAAATCAGCCGGTTGGCACTCTGAACTTTACCTTCAAGGAGCGCGGCCGGTATTTCAATCGAGATGGTTTGCAACTTACGGCCAGCGCACAGACGACCGGAGCTGCCGCCCTCTTCGCCGTGAAGGATCAAATGACTTCGTATGTCGATCCGGCGACTCTGCTTCCCTTCCGCACGGAAATCAATTTCTCTGAAGGCAAGTACAAGGCTTCCAGGAACTACAACCTGGATCAGGATCGCGGCAGCGCCACCACCGACAACAAGGGTGAACGGGTCGATATCCCCATCGGCACTCACGACCTTCTTTCAGCGCTTTATTCTCTGCGTACCTTTGCGCCGATCATCGGTAAACAGAACGCTATTTCCCTCATGGCGACGAACAAACCGCGCGCGCTCATGGTCACGGCCAAAAGCCGGGAGACGCTCGAGCTCAATGGTCAGAAGATTGCCGCAATCATGCTCGAGCTCAAGACCGACGATCCTCAGCCGGACAAACTGCAAATCAGGATCTGGGTGGGCGATGATTCCCGGCACCTGCCGCTGCGGATTACTGCAGTTACCGAACTAGGGGCGATTCGCGCCGACCTAATTGTGGTTCCTACTAAACCTCGTTGAAGCTGATTCCGGCCGCAGCTTTAAATCTGATCTGACTCAAGTCCTGATTCCGTTTTCCCTGAAAACTTACCTGCACCTTGGCGTTGAGTAATTGAGAGTGGCTATGCGGCATGCTGACTGGAGCGCCAGCGTCCTCGCTTGCCTGCCGTGGGGTCCTCTGCGCTTTCTTGCAAGCGAGGACGCTTGCGCTCCAGCCAGTTCGCCTGAAATCAGCCTCACGCCGAAATTGACAATCATTTTCAATTTGAGGCATACTGCCAAGCCGTGGCACACACTTGAAGCTGTGATCCACAAAATGAAGTTACCGTCACTCGAGAATCATGCTCCAGTCCTTCATCATCATTCTTCGCGAGGGCTTCGAGTCCTTCCTGCTGGTCGCAGTCATCTTCTCTTATCTGCGCAAGTCGGGTCGCCGCCAACTGGCGTCTGCGGTTTACTCGGGCATCGGCGTAGCACTGGCGATTAGCGGCGCGCTCGGTTACCTGCTCTTCAAGATGCAGACTGGCCAGGCTGATGCAGTCGAAAAATATTTCGGTGCGGGCGTAGCCGGCTTCCTGGGCAACGAAGCGCTGCGAGAAGCCGTCCTCGGAGTTGTGGCGATTGTCCTGGTCGCTTCATTGGTTATTCATATGTGGCGTCACGGCGCCTCAATGAAAACGCGGATGGAAGAAAGGCTGGGTGAGGTCTCTTCAAAACGATCCGGATGGGCGGCCTACCTCGGGATCTTTCTCTTTACCGCTCTGATGATTTGTCGTGAAGGGATGGAGACTGCGCTTATGCTTCTACAGGTGCGCAGCCCGCGTCTGGTTTGGGGAGCATTGCTGGGATTACTGGCGACAATCAGTCTGGCCTGGGCCTGGGCCCAGTTTGGTCACTTGATTAATGTGAAGCGTTTCTTTCAAGTCACCGGAATTTTCCTTTTGCTCTTTTTGGTGCAGGTCGCAATTTATACTTTCCATGAATTCTCGGAAACCGGGCTTTTGCCAAACAGCGAAGCACTTCATGCGGCCACTGAAAAGTTCTCGCCTGAGGGTCTCTACGGTCAGTGGTTTTCAGTCGTAATGGTCGCGGTCTGCGGGCTCTGGCTAGTTGCGGCCTGGGCCATTGATCGGTTGCGCGTTCAACCAACTCCACGGGCAGGGATAATCGCAAATAACTAACCGGCCAAGACCGGCATCGCCGAAATGAGTCAGGGCCTGAAACTGATTCAGGCCCTGATATTTTTTGCCGCGCGCGTGAGCGGGTTAGGCCTTTTTCAGCGGTAATCCTGCGGAGTAGGGATGCCCATTGATTGAGCAAATCCTCAACGCGTGGGATAGATGAGTAGCAGTGCCATCAGCGCTAACATGCACAACACCAGCACCACCGGCGGCAGAAAGCCACCCAGCAATCTTTCGCCACAGTAATGGCAGGTCAACTGCAACCGGCGCACCCGAGTTTGGCATTCTGAACAGTAGAGTTTTTTCGGGCCAGTCTTTTCAGAAGATGTTGGCTCTGAGACTTCGGATGATCGCGTCTCGCGCCGCATCTCTCCGATCTTGACCTTCAGTTCTTCCAACCCTTGCCCCAAGTTTACTTCGAGGCGTTGTTGACGGTTCGCGAAACGAATTCCGTCCTCAAGATCGCCGGTCCCGTGCTGTTCGTGGGCAACAACTGGACTCGGTCCTTCCTTGAACCTGCCGGTTTTTAGATCCGCCTTCGGTTGTTCCTCTTTTACCTTGCGATAGCCAGAATCGAATTCCTCGATTCTTTGTCTTAAGGCGCGCTCTTCCTGCTCGAGCCGCAATAGCTCTTGCAGCGCACGGTTCCGTGCTTGCGCTACCGATATCTCGATGGAATAAATGGCATGCTGAATGGCCGTCTCGGGGACTTCAATGTTAGTCTCACGTCGCAACAGTGCCTTGAGCGGTTCGATCGCGGATGGATCGCCCGTTTCACTCAGTGTCTTGACAGCTACCCGACGTATCTGCGGCGATTCATCCGATAACAGGGCAATTAGGTTTTCGACCAAAGTGTGGCTCTGAGACGCAGCAGGACGGTGTGTGCCGTTGCCGTTCCCATTACCGTTCCCATTGCCATTTTTGTTGCCGCCATTGTTCGGATACCTGACGGTCGACAGTTGGGGCTTTGTCTCATCTAAAGTAGACATAGATCTGGCTTCTCCGGTGAATACAATCACTTAGACCAAGCGAGATCTTAAGAGGCTTGAACCAACTGGATGAGCCGGCGACTCCCATCCCTCGCTAGAATCACTTGTTAGAAATTCCTATGACAACATTAAGATGACTAATGGGGCGGTTTTACCAGTCAAATGCGAGAGCCAAAGTTCGGCGGCTTCCGTCCAGGCTCGGATCTGGCCCCAAATGAAAAGTCCGTTTCCCTCAAAAGACGAAAAACTGTCAGGAACGTTCGGGAAAGAAGCGTTAAGCGGGCAAGAGAAACGCCCAGGGGGCTTAAGGCTTCTCACATCACACGTAGGGCGCCGGGTGTCTGCGCCCATCCGACTGCGAGAACGACTATGATAATGCGTACTCTATGCGGGCGCTGGCTTGTCGGTGCTATTGTTTGGCGTGAACTTCGCCCGATTAGTGAAAGATGAGGGATTCCAAAAGAAAGAAAGGCGGACAGCTTGCGCCGCCCGCCTCGATGACATGGGCTACTTTCCGGTATTCACATACTGGATACAGTCACCCTGGTTTTTGAAAGTCCGGGGTGTATTGAAATTCTTCCACCCATCGTTCTTGCACTGATCCTTGTTCGTGGGTGGTCCGATCGACAGGACCGGTGCGCAGGAACTTGGACTGGTGCGGAACGGTGTATAGTCAACCACTCCGTCGGGATCGACTATCGCTGTGCCAGTACCTCCCGGGTTGGTAACAATTGTTGGACCGGTCGAGCCACCCCACCAATTGTTTGTGGCGTCGAGACTTCCGGGGCCGCCAGAATAACTAAGTGCATCAACCTGGAGACCGGCGACCGGGTAACCCGAGACATTGTTGTTGTTGATAGTGATGCTCGAGTTCGGACAGCCCGGACACCCGTCATTGATGCGAATGCCAATGCCAGCGCCGCTGGTCAAACTGTTGCAGGTGATGGAGACGCCGCTCACGCCCCCAAAGAAGCGAATATCAGCCGTGTCTGCGCCCGTCGAGTTGTGAATGTTGTTTCCGCTTATGGTCGAGGCAGTAATCGCGAACACGCCGATGGCCCGCCGGTTGGCGGCGAACTCATTGTTCGAGAAGGTAAGATTGGATCCGCCGCCAAAATTTCCGAGGGCGCTGTTTGTGTGGCCGACGAACTTGTTGGCGTTGACCAATACCTTGTTCGCTCCAAAGTTTGTGTCGATTCCGGTCCCACCATCCGGACCAGTATTGTTGTTGTTCTGAAACAGGTTGTGTTCGATCTTTGCCGGCAAGGCGCCGGTGTTATCCATCTCCATACCGATGATGTTGTTCTGAACTATGTTGTTCTGAACCTGATAGCCGCCGTCATAACCGAAACCGCCTGGATTCGTGTAGATACCCGCGATATAACAGGGATCAAGATCGGTCGATCCCTGGATTGTGAAACCGTCGAGGACGACGCTATCGGCAAAGATTTGGACTGCACCGCACGGACTGTTGATGATCGATTCTCCAGTCGTGGCACGCGTCCGCGCATCGACACCGGCCTTGGCGCCAAGCAACGTCAGAGTCTTACTAATAGATACCTGTTCGTTGTAAATGCCGGGACAAACTTGAATGGTGTCACCGGGCGAAGCGATGGCCACGGCCGCGGAAATCAGCGAGTAAGTACCGGTGCAAGGCAACGACGTAGCGTTGCCGACGGTGAGCGTGGCTGCGTGTGCGGCGCTGCTCATTAACGTGAATGCGCAGAGGACGAGCGCAAACCCGAGGGCGAATTTCTTTAGATTCATTTGAGGTCTCCTTGTTGAAAAACCTTGGCGGCCAGAGTTTGAGGCTGGCCGCCAGAGTTAAGTCCTGGGCTACTTTCCAGTATTGACGTACTGGATGCAGTCGCCCTGATTTTTGAACGGCGTATTGTCGGCGCGCACTCGTGTCTGCCAGCCGTCGTTCTTGCACTGGTCCTTGTTGGTAACAACGTTGCCGCCTATACAAGCCGCACCCGGAGCAGCTGAGATCAGCCACGGTTTATATGTTACGAGGGGGCCAACCTTCGAACCCGTTCCCCCGGGATTACTCGCGGCGGTCGGTCCCGTTGCACTGCCCCACCAGTTACAGGTTCCGTTGACCGGACCTCCCGTAAGAGCTGCGACAGCGATACCAAAGTCCAGAGCTGAAACGTCCAAATTGTTGTTATGGACTTGTCCGCTCCCAAACGATGGATTGGCTTCGAACCAAACCGCAATCCGATCGGTACCCGGAGCGGAAACATTAGTAATTGTGTTGTCCTCGACGATGACGCCGGGTGTATCGCCTTCCAGACCGATAGCGTGTGCCCACAATCCGCCCACTAAATTATTGACGGTATTGTTCAGGATCTGAGCCGTTGTATAACCGGTGGCGGCGGGTGCGGTACTGGCCCCATTGTTAACGTGGATTGCATAAGCGCCTCTTAGAACGCTCGTTATATCCGAGATTGAGTTCCCTTGAATGAGGATGTTTAAGCTTGGGTTTGCGGAGGTGCTGTCGCCGATGAATATTCCGCCGTTCGATGAAGGGATGCCAGTGACGTTGCTGACTTTGTTCCCTACTACCTTCACATTATCGGGACCATTTTCGAGATAGATCGCCTGCGTGTTCGCATTCAAACTCGCGGCGCCGATCGTATCGATGATGTTGTTTGTAATGAACGCATTATCCCCGGCTGTCTTGATCAGAACCCCTGTGGACTGACCAGGATTGGTCATCGAAAAGCCATCAATCGTTACACCAGCCGCCTGAATTGTGGTCTGCCCGGTGACGGTGGACTCAAGTCCACTACCGAAGATTCGCCCCGCAAACGGATTGCCGGCCTGGGCGCCTTTGAGAGTAACTGCCCTGCCGATGTTCACGGTTTCCACATAAGCTCCCGCGGCCACATTAATGGTCGTGCAGCCGACATCGTTGACGGCGGCTTGAATCGTTGCGTAATCACCGGGAACGGTGCACACGGGGCCGGCGGCTTTTGCTTCACCTCCGCGAAACATCATGGTCCCGCCTGCTAAAGCCAGGGCAAGCCCCGACAACACTGCTATTCTTTTTGCATTCATTGATTTCTCCTTTTTAGGTCAGTAGCGGTCGCTTTTCAGCGACCATCAGCGGCGAAGACACTTCCACGCCGAGAAAAATTCAAACACAAGCTCGCGGGTGTTTAGGGAGAAGCAGTAAGCGGACAAGAGAAACGACTTTGGGCCCAACGCTTCCAACACCACACGCCCCAACCGGTGTCCGCACTCACCAGCGGGGGCTTTTTCCATGAGGTACAACATCTATGCAGCCTGATGAGCAATCCCAAAGATTTCTGAGAGCCTTCCTAAATTGGGAGGCGCGCTCGGCTGGTGCGGATTGATTGTGCAAAATCAAAAACTCTTAACCCCGGTCAAGTTCCAGGTAAAAGCACGAAAGGCGGCCGATATTCCGGTCGCCTCTCGCGGTTGAACCACTACTTGCCCGTGTTCACATACTGGATGCAGTCACCCTGGTTCTTGAAGGTGCTTCCATCAGCGCGAGTCAAACTCTGCCAGCCGCCATTCTTGCACTGATTGGCGGAAGCGGGCGTTCGGCTGGATAAATAGGAAAGGCCGTCAATCAAGAAGCCCTTTCCAAAGTTCGCCGGATGGTTGAATCCGTCAACGCCACCAACCCGGAACAATAACGAATCAACGGTGCGGCTCTGATCGGCAGCGGCATCGTTCGGTACGCCGCCTCCAGATTCTGTGCACCAACGGAAATAGTCTTCCCAGGTGGTGCCCGTGTGAACCAGCGTTCCATCGATATAAACTTTGACGACGTCGTTCCGTGGACCGTCAACAAAATCAATTGTGACTTTGACTGAGTGCGCGGCGGCGCGGCTGAGGCCACTCGCCACCTGAACGTCGGTGAAGTCATCTTCGGTACCACAGCCGGCGGACGGATTTGCCAGGCTACCAAAAGGCGCTGCGTCGACATAATCGCTAACGAACACCTCCATGCCGCTCGGGCGATCCTCGATGCGGACATAACTCATGCGCGCGCCATCGCCGCGATCGGCGCTACTCGAAAAATACGAGTCGTTGTCGGTCGCCCCGGTTGGGTCCGCGGACGCAAAACTGAATTGGGCCTCAAAATGGCCCCGTCGGGAGCCGCCGGACATCTGAAATACACCGTTACTGTTCTGAGCCTGACTCTCTCCGGCTTCATCCGTGAGCGATGGCGAAAACGGCATGTCTCCAAACGATCCCGAAGTGTAAAAGTTAGAGAGCCTCCAACTTTGAGCGCCAAAGGAAGCCGGCGCGCCTGGGCCATTGGTCACGATTGCCTGATCAATCCCGGGGTTGATCGGGAGACCTGGGGGGTTCTGACCGCCCCAACCATTCTGTCCGTTGATTGATCCGGTCGTATAAGCCGGACTTTCAAAGTTTATGCCCTTGCTGTCTGCGTAACTTAAGCTAATGAAGACCGCTGATAGAACAACCAGGACGATGAAAACCGCGGGGGTTAGAGTTTTCCGTCGGTACCGCTTAATTACATTCATTGTTTGATCCTCCTTGTGAGTTGAAAGATCGTTTGTCTAAAACGATCGCAATTGGCGAGACAAACTTCAACGCCAAACTTAGGAAAAATTCCGCGGGTGTCTTGAATCGGGAGAAGCGGTAAGCAGGCAAGAGAGAATCTTGTGGGGCTTCGGCTTCCAACACCACACGCACCGTCGAGTGTCCGCACCCATCCGGCGGTGGAAAAAATCACTACTGATAGAGTCCGTACTGTATCCGGCACCGATGGGCATGTCAACGCCCGAAATCCCAAAAATTACTGCCTTTTATGCAAAGTTTCTTGCTAGCTCACGTTTCAGTAGTTTTCCGGTGGGCCCTTTGGGAATGTCGGTCACAAAGTGAATCGACTTAGGGCATTTATAATCGGCGAGTTCGGTTTGGCAATAGCTGATCAGTTCGGCTTCGGTGGCGTCTGCGCCATCTTTCAGCACAATGAATGCGGCGACCTCTTCACCATAGAGCTGATCGGGAACTCCAATCGTCGCGGCCGCGGCGACGGCGGGATGTTGATAGAGGACCTCGTCAATTTCGCGCGGATAAATGTTCTCGCCGCCGCGAATGATCATGTCGGTCTTGCGATCGACGATGTAAAAAAATCCGTCTTTGTCGCGATAACCGACATCGCCGGTATGAAACCAGCCGCCTTGAAAAGCGCGCTCGGTAGCTTCCGGATTCTTGAAGTAACCCTTCAAAATATTCTCGCCGCGCAGGACGATTTCGCCCAGTTCGCCGTCCGCCACTTCAATATCGTCGTCATCAACGACCTTCATTTCATTTCCGATTGGTAATCCACACGAACCGGGGCGGCGTCTTTGATCCGGCGGGTTGAAAGTCGATCGACAGGTCGACTCGGAGAGTCCGTAGCCTTCTATCACCGAGCAATTAAACGTCTTTTCGAATTTCCTGATCACTTCTGCCGGCACCGGCGCTGAGCCGCACATGGCGAAGCGCAACTGATCAGTCTTGAGTCCTTCCGGCACACCGTCAGGATAGGTTTGCAGAAGAATCGACAACATCGTCGCTACGGAACCAAATGAGGTGATTTGATACTCCGAGATGATATTCCAGAATTTGGATCCGGAAAATTTTGGACTGACTACCGTCGAGCCCCCCGCGTAGAGCGCCGACATGGTCGTGACTGAGACTGCGTTCATATGAAACAACGGCATGATCGTGAGCAGACGATCATTCTCAGTAAAGTTAAGCCATTGACTGATCTGTCGGGCGTTGGCGATCGCGTTGCCGTGAGTGAGCAAACAACCCTTGGGCTTTCCGGTGGTGCCTGAGGTGTAGATGATGATCGCGTCGTCATCCCGTACGCAGGCCTCTGGCCTGCTCTCATGATCAGCACGCCGGAGGCGTGCGTACCCGCGCGTCGCTTCGGCCTCGTCATCGAACGTTATGATCGAGCGCAGGTGCGGGAGATCCTTTTTGATGTTCTCAACTCGCTCGCGAAACTCGGAGCCTACCAGGATTGCTTTCGCTTCTGAGTTATTCATGACGAACTCGATCTCATGCTCCTTCAAAAGCGAATTCACCGGGCCCGCCAAAGCGCCCAACTGCCAACAGGCAAAATAGCCGATGATGTACTCTGCGCTGTTCGGCATCAGCAGGCTGATGACATCGCCTTTCACGATTCCCTGCGCCAAAAGCATCGCGGCAGCCCGACCGACGGCATCATTAAACTCCCCATAACTGAATCTGCGTCCATCGGGTTCCGAAAACAGAAATGGTTTATCAGGCGCGCGCGACAGTCGCTGTTCAAGCAACGCGCCAATATTGCGGGGTTCACTGGTCATGGTTTCAGCATTGTAATTTGGAGTCCGGCGGCAAGCGAAGCGCGGTCGCGCTCGGATTTCGGTTCTCTTCCACGATTAAGAGGTGATCGATCCAAAATACCGTCGTCCCTTCGCTCTGCCTTCCGAGTCCCAAATTGTTGTAGAATGCGCCGGTTTTCAATCCCGTTTTCGCCAGATATTACTTGCCCATGTCGATTCGATCATCCCTATTCTTTGGCTTTGCCTTGATCTGTTTGGTATCCGGAGTCGCTCGCGCGCAGGAAAACTACGAGATCCAGGTCTATGGTTCCGAGACTATCCCACGCCGCGTCACCATGATTGAGCTGCACAATAACTTCACCGCCAAAGGACCAAAGAAAACTGACGACGGAACGTTACCGACCAACCATGCGTGGCACGAAACGATCGAGATAACGCATGGCTTTAACGACTGGTTCGAAACCGGATTCTATATTTTCATGAGCGCGCGCAACGGCAGCGGCTGGGATTTTGTCGGCACGCATATTCGGCCCCGCTTTCGCGTGCCGCCAAAATGGCGTTGGCCCGTCGGGGTCAGTCTTTCCCAGGAGATCGGATTCGTCCGGCGACAGTTTTCTGAAGATCAATGGAGCTGGGAAATTCGCCCCATCATCGACAAGGAAATGGGCAAGTGGTACGTGAGCTTCAATCCGGTTCTGGAGCGGGCTCTGAGCGGGCCGGGCACGAAACGTGGTTTTGAATTCGCGCCAAATCTTAAAGTCGCCTACGCGGTCACAAAGAAGGTTGACGCGGGATTGGAATACTATGGTGGCCTCGGCCCGCTAAGCGGCTTTGATCCGGCCCGCGAGCAGCAGCATCAGATTTTTCCGGCAATAGATCTAAACGTATCGCCAAAGTGGGAATTCAATTTTGGCGTAGGTATCGGCATGACTCGCAGTACCGATCATCTAATCTTCAAAATGATCGTCGGCCGGCGGTTTGAGTTCGGTACGAAGAAAGCGCAAACAGCGCCAGAGTGACACCTGATCCGCCCAAAGGTTCGTGATATAGTCGCGCGTTGAAATCTCATGAATAAGTAAGCAAGATTAGTCGCGGCTTAACGCGGATTTCGCTGGCCAGAACTCAACCTAAAGTATCCGCGTCGAACCGCAATTACTTTTAAGGCCTGACTAATCCAGATGGAAACACGGCGCGTAGCACCACGGGTAAACACGAAAAGGAATTAGAGATCTACAAATGGAAACTTATCGAAACTTCATTGGCGGCAAGTGGATCGAATCCAGTTCTTCAAAGACCGTTAACAATATCAATCCGGCAAACAGCGACGACATTATCGGCCTAAACCGTCAGGCGACACGCGAAGAAGCGCGCGCGGCGGTGGAAGCCGCGGCGGCAGCTTTTCACGGCTGGAAATCAACGCCGGCCCCGGCGCGCGGGAAAATAGTCGCCAAGGCTGCACGCCTGATGGAAGAAGCCAAAGAAGAACTCGCGACCATCCTGACTCACGAAGAAGGCAAAACAATTTCCGAATCGCGCGGCGAGCTGCAACGTTCGATTAATGTCGCGGAGTTTTGCGCTGGTGAGTCGCGACGCATGAACGGCGAAACGATTTTTTCTGAGTTGCCGTCGAACTTCGTCTACACGATTAAGCAACCGCTCGGAGTTGTGGCCTGCGTCACGCCGTGGAATTTTCCGGTGGCTATTCCGACCTGGAAGATTGCGCCGGCCCTGGTCGCCGGAAACAGCGTGGTTTTCAAGCCCGCCACGATCACTCCCGGCACCGCCGTGCGCATTGTCGAGATATTTGAAGAAGCCGGGATTCCGCCCGGAGTCCTGAATCTGATTCTGGGATCAGGATCAGAGGCGGGTGATGAAATCATTGGCCACCCGGCGGTGAAAGCAGTCTCGTTCACCGGATCGAACGGGGTCGGCATTCGCCTCTACGAGCAGGTTTCGCGCCGCGGCGGCAAGTGCCAGTGCGAAATGGGCGGCAAGAATCCGGTGGTGATTCTTGAAGATTGTGACATGGAGCTCGCCGTAGAAAACACCGCGCAGGGGGCTTTCGGATCCTCGGGACAGCGTTGCACCGCAACCAGCCGCGCGGTCGTAGTCAACAAAATTGCCGACGAATTCGTGGAGCGGGTCGCGAAGCGGGCCGAATCAATGCGCATCGGAGACGGCATGGATCCCCAAACCGAGATGGGGCCCAGTGTGGATGAAAGCCAATTCAACACGGTGCTCGAATACCTGAACATTGGCCGCGAAGACGGCGCCACGCTGGTCTGCGGCGGCGAGCGCGCCACGGGCAATGGATTAGACAAAGGCTACTTCGTAAAACCGACCGTGTTCGATCATGTGACGTCGGACATGCGCATCGCGCGCGAAGAGATTTTCGGACCGGTGCTGTCGGTACTGCGCGTTAAAGACTTTGATGAAGCGCTGCAGGTGGCCAACGACACAGAGTTCGGTCTGTCGTCATCAATCTTTACCAACGACGCCGCGCGCATCTTTCGTTTCGTCGACGAAATTGAGACCGGCATGACGCATATCAATTCGCCAACCACCGGCGGCGAAGCGCACATTCCCTTCGGCGGGATCAAGGGCACGGGAATCGGCGACCGCGAACAAGGTTCGACGGCTCTTGATTTCTATACCGAATTGAAAGTTGTGTATGTTGATTACACGGGCCGGAAGCGTGAAGGCAATTTGTATTAGATTGAAAGGAAGTACTTGATGCGCACGTTAAAATACACCTTTTGGCAGGACGAAGAGTTCTTTCTGGGCTACCTAAATGATTATCCAGACTATGTAACGCAGGGTTACTCGAAGGATGAATTGCTGGAGAACCTGAAGGACCTGCTTAAAGACATGGAGACTGGTGAGGTTCCTTACATTCGCAAAGTGGAAGAGATGGCAGTCGCGTCATGAAAAGACGTGACCTCGTTAGGATCCTGGTTGACGCAGGTTGCCTGATGGTCCGCCATGGAGGTAAACACGACTGGTATATGACCCAAGACTAAACAATCTCAGCCAGTACCGCGTCACAACGAAATCAATGAACTTCTCGCCAGGTCAATTATCAAAAAACTCACAGAAGACCCACGTCAATGATCTATGGCATTTTGAAAATCAAGATTCGCGAAGAGAGTCAATCAATGCTCAAAACTTTAGTAAGGGCACTTGTTCTAATGCTAATGCTGGCCGCCGCGGCTCCGGCCCAGTCCAACACCAGCGTTTACACCAATCTCAACGGCCGCCAATGCAAAACCCTGAAGTCGACTAGTACCGAAGGCGGCTCCTACGAAGGACAATGTCCGGGCGTCGCCGGCTACAAGTTGCTCGTACAGGAAGGAGACCTGCGCCAAAACATCGTCGTCATCACACCGAGCGGGAAGCAGCAATCGCTCGAGCTTTGGAACGTCGTCGGTTCGAGCTTTTCCTCTCTGGGCGAGAAAGCCGAATGGCGATTGAAGGGCGCCGGCGCGAAGGCTTCACCGTTAGCCTTGATCGTGCGCTACAACGTCGCCAACCCTGAAGACTCAACCAAGAAGGGCACGTCCTGGCTCGCAGTGGTGAAAATCAGTTCCGATGCCTCGCAGATCTGCGTCACCGAATCGATCGCGCCCGGCGCCGATCAGAACATGAAAGCCCGCGCGGCCGCCGACAACTCCGCGTCAAAACCGTGCAAGACCAGCGACTGACGAACAAATAGATGGAAGGTGGCGCAAAGATACCTCTGTGGTTGTGGGAGCTGGCGCAGCAACTGCCGTCGCTGATCACCATTCTGGTGTGCATGGTCCTGGTGATTGCGCGCTGGAAGCGGCACCCAAAGGTCTCTTTGCTGGCGGTTATCGGTCTCTTCCTGTTGTGGCTGCATGTCCCTTTTTTCACGTTGATTTATGTCCAGGGACCATCACTTTTTCTCGGGAACAATTACAGGCCAGAGGACATCCGCAAACTGTTTTTGGTTCTGGGTTTGATTTTCAACAGCACGCGGGCGATCGCGTTCGCACCTTTGCTGGCGGCGATCTTTATTGGACGGCCTCGCTAAGATCGACAAAGAGACGCAAATAAGTCCCCATGAAGCAATGTCCAAAATGCAAACACGAATACGACGATGATAGTCTGCGTTTTTGTCTCGAGGACGGCACCCCGCTCGCGCGCCCGGATGTCTCGCCGAAGAGTGCGGAACCGACCGCCGTCATGCCCAGGAATGAACCGCCGCAGACGACAATAGCTCAGCCGGCGCGACCGGACGTTCCGCTTCCAGCGACAGTTCGCGCCCACAAAACCACGAATGAGGATCTGGGCGCGACACCGCGCTCAGCCGGAACGGTGAGAATTGTCATCGGCGTCCTTTTTGTTATTAGCCTCGTGTTAACGATGATTGGGTGGGTCGCCTGGGGACACATCACTTTTCGGCGGATTCCCCTGGTGCTGCTGTTTCTTTGCGTCATGGTACTGGCGTTCATCCGAGCGCCGAGACATCCAAAGGTTTCATTGTTGACGGGCCTGGCGCTTGGCTTTGATTTAATAGAAAGTGCGATTTACATCTTCATCAGCCGGGGCCTACAGTCGACGCTGCAAACCTCAGATGCACAAATGCAGAAGCTTTTCACAACCCTGACAGTTCTGGACGATTTTGCGTTGGCGGCAGTTTTCATCCTGTTGACGGCGGCGGTATTAACGGGAAGAAAATCGATTTCGCAAACAGCATAGAGGAAAACGCATGAGCACACCCGAACGGCGCGCGGCTGACGGTGAGGTCAACAAGTCTTCTGCGCAAGATTGAATACCCCGGATGTCGGGAATCGATACTAATCTCAGAGGAACAATTAGTTGAGAGCAACTACGTTATCGAGCGCTGTCGTGCTGCTATTCGTCGCATCAAACGCCCTCGGCCAACAATCCCGCAGGTCCGATACTTACCGCGTGTATTCTCCTGATAAAGACTGGGCCGTAGAAGTCATGTTGTCTGATTTCGCGATGTCTTCCGAGGGGGTGGGGGAGAAACCCGACACTTATTACCTCAGCGCAGATCAAATCAAAGCCGGGAAGTCTTCGTTGGCGTCAGGCTTGCTGGAAATCGGTATGGAACCGGCGCAGCTTGACGGGCGCAAAGCCAGTCTGGATGAATTGATAGCTGATCAAGTGCGGAGGGCCAGGAAGTCAGGGGATATCGTTAAGCTATCAGAGTTCAATCACATCCCCGTTTCCCGGCGCTCTGGAGAGAGTCAGGACATCTACCTCTCATACTATCCACCCGGCTCTTCTCTTTCTCCTTTCCCCGGTCAAAGCATCACCAGACATCCGCGTCACGCACTCGAAGCTTACTTAATCAAGAACGATCGTTTGATCGTGATCGGTCTTTACACAACATCTCTGAAGAGTGAGGATGAAAAGGCATTTTATTCACTGCTGGAATCCGTCAAACTCATAGACACCTCTTCGCCAATCACAAGCTTCGACCATTACAGTAAGGGCAGAGCATTCTTCATCGCAGCGGATTATCGCAAGGCCGTCGTTCCACTAGCCGCGGCGCTTGAACTGGAAGAAAAGCAGCGACAGTTAAACGTCTCTCATTGGAGAGACCTGGTCGAAATGGCGGCTATTTCGGTGGGAAATTTAGGTGATGTCACACAAGCCAGGAAAGTATTTGAGTACGCCGCCGCCAGCGATCCTGAATACCCGGCGTTCCACTTGTGGCTGGCGCGGTACTACACCTCAGTGAACGATCTCGATAACACCATTGCGTGTCTTCAGAAGGCGTTCGCGGGTGAGGAGAAGAACAAAGACTGGGCGGAATCTTCGACATTCCAACGGCGTGATTTGAATCGACGGGTGCCGGATCCACTAACCGACCCGTCGTTCAAACCATTTGCGAAGGACGATAAATTTCGTAAAGCCGTGAAGGCAATGGAAAAAGGCCGCCGGCCAAATAGCTTGTACGATTTAATCCGGTAATGGGAGATTAGACATGAGCACTGCTGAAGCGAAAAGCAACACGGGACAATCCGAAACGATCCGCAAACACAAGGAATTTCTCTTCCCCGCCGTCGCCACTTATTACCAGGAACCGCTAGCGCTGGTGAAGGGCGAAGGCTTTCACGTCTGGGATGATCAAGGCGACAAGTACCTCGACTGTTTTGGGGGCGTCTTAACGGTGAGCGTGGGCCATGCGAACCCGAGAGTTAACGAAGCGATTACGAATCAGATTAATTCGATCACGCACACGTCGACGCTTTACGCCAACAAGCCCCAGTCGGATTTGGCTGAGAAGCTGGCCCAAATTACACCCGGTCGTCTGAAGAAATCGTTTTTCACCAACAGCGGCACTGAGGCTGACGACACAGCCGTGCACGCGGCGAAACTCGCGACTGGCCGTCATGAGATCGTCGTGCTGCGTCACGCATACAGCGGCCGTTCGGCGACTTCCCTTTCCGCGCAGGGCCATGCGCCCTGGCGAACGCTGCCTTCTCAGGTTGCCGGTTTCGTCCATGCGCCGGCGCCTTATTGTTATCGCTGCCCGTTCAAACTTACTTATCCGGAATGCGGCCTGGCCTGTGCCAACGACATTGAAGAATTGATCATGACGACGACGACCGGCCAGATCGCCGCCTTCATGGCTGAGCCGATTCTCGGTGTCGGCGGATTCATCGTCCCGCCGGCGGGCTACTTTGAACGCGCGGTTGAAATCACGCGCAAGCACGGCGGACTTTTTATCGCCGATGAAGTACAGACTGCCTGGGGACGCACCGGTGAGAAGTGGTTCGGCATTGAGAATTGGAGGGTCGAGCCGGACATCATCACTTCGGCGAAAGGTCTGGGCAACGGCGTGCCGATTGGAATTACGATCGCGACGCCGGAAGTTGCAGACAAGTTTCCCGGGCTGACTTTTTCAACCTTCGGCGGAAACCCGCTCGCATGCACCGCCGCCCTGGCGGTTCTCAAAGTTATCGAAGACGACAACCTGAAACAGAACTCAGCAATCGTCGGCGGTTACTTCCGCGAGCAGCTCGAAGGCCTGAAAGATAAATACCCGGTTATCGGTGACGTGCGCGGCATGGGCTTGATGCAGGCGTTGGAACTGGTAAAGGATCGCGAGACCAAAGAACCTGATCCGCAATCCGTCTTAAAGATCATGGAAGAGACAAAAAAGCATCGCGTGCTGGTCGGCAAGGGCGGTCTCTACGGCAACGTGATCCGCACCGGCATGATGCTGAATTCGACGAAGGATCATGTGGATGAGTTGATCGGGGCGTTGGATAAGAGTTTTGCGGCGTTGGGTTAAGCGCGCCGGGCGCAAGCGATTCTTGCGGCTCTGCCGCCTGATGTGCGGAAAGGCTCCGCCTTTCCGATCAAGTGTTCTTACCACCTTCGCGGCGGCGAGGCTCAGCCTCGCCGCCGCGAGAAAACGAGAGAGCCAGCTTGCCGGAAAGCCGGAGGCTTTCCGCACATCAGGCGGCCAAGCCGCTCCACAGCTCCCAAGTCAGATTAAGCCCGACACTCCGATGTCGCGGCTGACGAGTGAAGTAGCCAGATACTTCGCAGAGATTCCTAAATGCAGCGACGATCTTCAGATCGTGGCTGCATCATTTTTTCCATTGACATGCCTGCTATAAAGAAATCACGGACCCAATGGTCGGCTCCGCCGCCTGATCTGCGGAAAGGCTTTGCGTTTCCGTCAGCTTGCACTCCTCGATTCGAGGCTCCGCCTCTATGCACGCTATTTCCCGAGACGATCCTGCGCTCTATCTCACATGCGTAGCCAAAGACCGTCTTCAAGTCTTTCGCACAGACACAATCAAATCAATTACCTGCAAGGCTCTCGACGAAGCCCGAAAGTCTGGCGGCTTCGCTATCTATGCCTATGTAATCATGCCCGACCACATTCATGCCATTACTGACTCGCCGATAAAGCCTTCCAAAACTCTTCAATACATCAATGGAATTATCAGTCACAGAGTCATTGATTATCTGAAGGGGCACGGCCATAATTCCTCACTTCGGAAACTACAACGAGCGAGCGGAGCGCGAGGACACAGATATTCATTGTGGGAACATCACAGCAACGCGCTGTCGGTTTTCAGCGAAGATGTGTTCATGCAAAAGGTCAATTACATTCATCAGAATCCGGTGAGAGCTGGATTGGTGGAGCGCGCTGAAGATTATCGCTGGTCAAGTGTCCGTATTTGGAAGCGTTGCCCACTTGAAGATGAACCTTTGATGGTAGATATTGATCGCATCAAATGGAGACGAAGCTAAGTGGCCTCAAGCGGCTCGGCCGCTTGATGTGCGGAAAGGCTCCGCCTTTCCGATCTGTCTACTTAGGTTTTTCCGCGGCGAGGCTGAGCCTCGCCGCGGAAAAGAATAAAGGGTGCGCGCCCGGAAAGCCGGAGGCTTTCCGCACATCAAGCGGCAAAGCCGCCTAGCCCGGTAGAAAATCACGACCATATCCTGAAATCATCGACGCGGAGCTAATAACACACACATGAAAACTCTAATCCAAAACGGCAACATCATCACCGCCGTCGACAACTACAAAGCCGACATCCTGATCGAAGGCGAAACTATTTCGGTCATCGGCGCCAAACTCGACATTGAAGCCGACCTGACAATCGATGCCGGCGGCAAACTCGTCATTCCCGGCGGTATCGATCCGCACACGCACATGGAATTGCCGTTCGGCGGAACGACTGCTTCTGACGATTTCAGGACCGGCACGATCGCGGCCGCGCATGGGGGCACGACTTCAATCATCGATTTCGCGGTTCAGTACAAGGGCGAATCACTGCTCCAGGGTGTGGACAACTGGCACAAGAAAGCCGAAGGCAAGTGCGCCATCGATTATGGCTTTCATTTAATTACCACCGAACTCGAAGACAAGCAGATTGAAGAAATGTACACGGTCATGGACGAAGGCGTGACCAGCTTCAAAATGTTCATGGCTTATCCCGGTGTGTTCCTGGTCGATGACGCGACGATCTTTCGCGCGATGTCTGCGGCCGGCCAGCGCGGCGGCTTGATTTGCATGCACGCTGAGAATGGCATCGTCATCAACGAAATCATCAAGCACGCTCTGGCCAAGGGCCACACTGCCCCGAAATACCACGCCCTGACCCGCCCGACGGTCGCCGAAGCCGAAGGCGTGCACCGCGCCATTGCCATCGCCGAGATGGCCGAAGCGCCGGTCTACATCGTCCACCTGAGTTGCACCGACGCGCTTAACCAGGTTCGCGAAGCCCGCGACCGCGGCATTCCGGCATTCGCGGAAACCTGCCCGCAGTATCTTTTCCTTTCCATCGACGACTACGGCGACGGTTGGGATGGCGCGAAGTATGTAATGACACCGCCGCTACGCGAAAAATCAAACCAGGCTGAACTTTGGAAAGGTTTGAAGATGGACGACCTGCAAGTCATCTCAACCGACCACTGCCCCTTCTGCATGAAAGAGCAGAAGGAACTCGGGAAGGATGACTTCACCAAAATCCCCAACGGCGCACCCGGCGTCGAGCATCGCGTCTCACTGATTTACAACGGCGTGGTTGAGAACCGCATCTCGCTGAATCGCTTTGTCGAACTAACTTCGACGGCGGCCGCAAAGATGTTTGGTCTGTTTCCGAAGAAAGGAACGATCGCGGTTGGCTCGGACGCGGACATCGTCATTTTTGACCCGAACAAGGATCAAACCATCAGCGTCAAAACCCATCACATGAATGTCGATTACAGTGCCTACGAAGGTAAGACCATCAAGGGCGTTGTGGAAACGGTCCTGTCACGCGGCGCGGTGGTCATCGACAAAGGTGAATTCAAAGGCAAATCCGGCGCGGGTCAGTTTTTGAAACGCGGCGAGTGTGTTGCAATATAGAATCCCGGCTGGTCGTTCCCCATTTCTCCCGACGAAAAATGTTTGTCGATAAGGTTAGGACTCTCTTCAAGTGTCTCAGCTTTCGCGAAAGAAATGCCCGGACTGCGGGTTGGTAAACGCAGGCGCAGACGAAACCTGCCGGCGCTGTGGGGCTGCGCTGTATGAAGAAGAATTCATCGAACCCGCCGATACCAAAGCAGCTCTACCGGTAAAACCAAAGAAGCGCAGTCTGTTAAAACGCCTGGTTTGGATCATCAGCGCGACCGGGATCCTCCTGGTAATCTTCTATGCCTCGCTCTTGTTTAGTGCCGACAAGCCCAATCCTAATCAACTCGTGAAAATCCAAAGCGCGATCTATCTATTGAAGATGCGCGGGTTCTCACGTGAAGCCTTCGTCCTTAACCGTGTAGCATCTTTTCGCACCACCGATAACTGGCTGAATGCTTACGTTGGTCACCGCGATGCCTACGCCGCCACAAATTTTCCATTCGAAGTCGTGACTCTTTACCCTGAATTCTTCGAGGCTCCGGTCGACGATTGCGAACGCGCCGCCGTCCTGCTGCACGAAGCGCGTCATTTGTTTGGTGATGGTGAGGACGCAGCGCTCGAAAACACCTGGAAGGGCAAACGCCAGTTAGGCTGGACCACCGAGAAATATAAGCAGACCAAAGTTTGGGACGCGACCATGCGATTAACCAAGGCGCGCTTCCCTTATATGTTTCAATGTGGCGGTGATGGACAGACGGATTGTCTCTAAGGCCGTTAATTCAAAGGTAGACAATAATCGAAGTAGTAAGCGAAACTGTCCGCGATCATAAGATTCGGAGGGTCTGACTGGAGCGCAAGCGTCTCGCTTGCAACCACAGCAACCGGGACGGTTGCGCTCCAGTCAAAAACGGCATGATGTTTCTCGTCCCCATCTTGTATATCGGTATCGCCACGCTGGCATCAGCGGGCATGTCGCAAAGAGAGACTTCTCAAACCTCGCCGGCAAAGCCGCAGGTCGTTACGACTGCGCAGGTCAATGGCGTCTATCGCTTCTACAAGAGCGAATTCAGAATCCTGGCGCTGGGCCAACAGAAGTTGAAAGTTCAATTCGACGGTGTTTATGTGACCTTGTCGAAAAGCGTAAATACCGGCTATGCAGGTGGCGAAGCGACAATTGAAGGTAACGTCGCTACGTTTGTTCCTCCGGACACCGAACGCTGCAAGATCACGATGAAATTCCTTCCCGGAAAAATGGTGGTCACTCAGGAGGGCGACGATTTCGAATGCGGCTTTGGGCACAACGTTAATGCGGCCGGCACTTACAAGAAAATTAAGTCAGGAAAGCCGACGTTCGAATCACCACCCTAGGCGTCAGTACCATCTGCGTCAGCAGATGGATCATCGCGGGACTGTGTTCCTGCCACATTCAAAGTGGTTCCTTGACCCATCCGCTTACGCGGATGGTACTGACTTCGCTTCTGACAGGTATGCACCGACTGCTGTGCCTCATCATCATCACTCCGCTAATCGTCTCGCTCGGCGCCGCGCAGGAACCGTCTCCCAGTCCCAGGCCAAATCTACGCGCCGTTACGCCTGCTCAAATCAACGGTCTCTACAAGTACTATCGGAACGACTTCCGCATTCTCGCGCTGGGCAAAAACAAACTGAAGGTGCAGTTCAACGGCGAATGGATGACCCGCGGCGGGTATCCGAACATAGGTGAAGCCTTTGGCGAAGCCACGATTGGAGGAAACGTGGCCACCTTCATACCCGGCGACACGACCAAATGCAAAATCACCATGACCTTTCTCAAAAACAAAATGAAAGTCGAGCAGGAAGGTTTGGACGCCGAGTTGGCTTTGGCCATAACGTGATTGCTACGGGAATGTATCGGAGGGTGAAAGCCGGCAGGCCGAAGTTCATTCCGATCCCGCGATAGAAGAGATCGCGGGGGCCGGCGTCTGCGGGAGAGGCAACGCAGCTCGCTTCATTCCGCGAAGCTGCGTCGCTCCAACTTTGCAGATCGCGGTTACGGTTTCGGTTTGGTGGCGTCCTGAAATGCTTTCAGCAAAACGGACCACGCTCCCCCTGACTTCTGATTGAGAATATCCGAATTGATAAAAAGCACTCCGGCCACTCCCGGTATCGGAGAAGTGCCTCCGCACCCGCTTCGGCCGCCATAAATTCCGACTGAAGTTGTTTGCAGCGCGCCATTGCCCGATCCGTCAGCCCCGTTTTTTTCGAGCCACCGATGCCCCGCGCCATCCGAGTTTAGGTCCCAACCGACTGGATGAGTCGCCGGATTAATTTCCATGTCATTGTATTGACAGTCGCTCAGAAGTTTATGATCAGCCGAGTTTAGACTGACGAGGACTTTGGCATAGTCCTCAACTGACACATACCAACCCCAATCTCCGCAAACCAGAGTCAGGTCTTTCCAGTCGGCGCTGAACTGATTGCCCGGATACTTGTACAAAAGCGCGTAGGCGCTGGGCGACGCGGGAGGCTTGCAAGCGACATTCTGCACGCCGACAGGTGTGAAGACGTTGTCCTGCACTTGCTTGACGTACTGTTGCGCCAGCTGGGCGGGATCGTTGGTCGCGGCGCCGGCAAATCGAGGCATCAACAGTCGCATGATCCCAAAGTTGGTGTTGCTATAACAGGGCGTCTTGTCCGAGACGATCGGATTCATAATAATTGGCGAGCCGCACGATCCCGCAGGGGAACCCGGAGGCGCAGGAGTGCATGAACCCGGGCAGGTACGAGCTGCGTTCGGATTCGTGATCTTCTGGGTGAAGAAGGTCTGCATTGAGGCAAAGTCCTGACCGTTACTTGACGCGTAGTATTGTTGGACGCCACTGGTCTGTGACAGGAATTCCCTAAAGGTGATGTTCTTGACGATGGTTGATTGCGGCAGGGTCCAGTTGGAGGGAAAGTTGTTGAAGGCGAGGTTATTGAGCTTGTTGCCGAAAACGCGCATGCCCGCCAGAGCCGTTAGCACCTTGCTGGTGCTGGCAATTTGCATCTTTGTCGTTGGCGCAAAGTTGGTTTCGGGCGGATCGAGACTGGTGCGCGACTTGCCAAACGTCTGGAATTTGCCGCGTACGCCGGTCACGCGCTCGCCAACAAATGAGGCGTAACCGACAACTTTGCAGCCAATCTGTTTGTAGATGTTTCGCGAGACCTGGGTAATCGACACGCAATTCTTGTCGTCACAGATTACCTTGTCGCCAAGCGGAAGGTTTTCCTGCCAGGGATTTGAATCGCCAAACCCCTGGTAAAGATAGTCTTCGCGATGATCGTTGACTGGCGCCTGCGCCTGCGGCCCGCGCCAATCCAGGACTACGCGCAGGTCAATCCCGCAACGATCCCGGTACTGCTGGTTCCATTGTGAGTATTGCTTTTCTTCAGGCAGTTGCGAGGTGGGCGGCGGCAACACTGCATTCAAGTGCACTTTCACGTTTTGCGAAACGCCGGACTTCAAACTGGGAACGCTCACCGGATTGGCCGAGCGCATCAAAACATTCTCGTCTTTGACATTGATCCACATTGGATCGCTTGCGCCTTTGCCCTTGTAGCTTACGCGCAAAGTTACGTCCGCGCCGGCGAAGTGCAACTGCGTATTCGGGACCACACCAATCTTTTCGCGATAACTCACGAGCTCAACGTCGGGAAATACCGCGCCGGGGCCAAAATCGATCGGCTTCTGCGGCTCGGCGACCACTTGCGTAACAGTTACTGCCGGCGAGACCGCGCCCAAAGGCTGCTTGGCAGCATTGTGCGGAACAATCGTGATACGGAATTTCACTGGCGTTGCGGGCGGGGACACTGCCAGAAACGCATTGGCCGCGAGGGTGAAACGAGCGAAGTGCCCTGCAGCAGGAGCCGCACCGGATTCGCCGCTGGCGACGACCGTGTTCCCAGCGCTCACATTCCTGACTGTCCAGGTTCCGCCGGTCGCGACTGACTGATCAGTTGTCCACTGCAGTGTGATAGCTTCCGGCTTATCGACCGTGATGGCGGTTTCAAAGCTTTGGAATTCGCCGCTACCGCGAACGATCTGCAGGGTTGCGTTCGCGAAGGCAATCCTGTGCGCGCGCGCCGCAATCAGAACGCCCGTGGCAGTAATCATAACCACAAGCAGTACTCGTAACTTATTTGTCATGACGGGCTCCTTATGTCCACAGACCAGACTTGTCTACAGACGGCAAGATCAAACCAAGTTGCGAGGTTGGGACAGATGATCGCGACCGCGACCATCCAGACGAGGCGGCTTATATCACCAATCCCGATTCAAAACAATGATTCAATTGCCTAAAAACACTTGTCCGCATTGCTCGTTTCGCATACTATGGCGGCCTGCTGTTGCCTTCAAAGACACCCGTGAAAGGTTAATCAAATTATGCTCGCAGCGATTCTGCTCGGACTTGCCTTATTGTCATTCGGTCAGGCGCCCGGCGGTGGTCAGGGACGCCAGGGTCAGCAACAGGGTCAGCAACCTACGACCACGTCCACAACCACGACTCAAACTGGTTCGCAGACGGGTCAGCAACGCCCGCCACAGGAAAGACCCTCGCCGGTTCCGGAAGAGACGCCGGTGGTCACGCACCATGAAATCAATGCCGGCGGCAAGAGTCTGAAGTACACGGCGACAGTCGGCATGATGCCGATCAAGAATCGCGATGGCGAAACCGAAGCCCGAATCTTCTTTATGGCCTACACGCTTGATGGCGTCAGCGATCGCAACACCCGTCCACTCACTTTCACTTTCAATGGCGGGCCGGGTTCGGCCTCGGTTTGGCTGCATATGGGCTGCATCGGACCGCGTCGCGTGCCCATGAACGCCGACGGCACCATGCCGCCTCCGCCCTATCACCTGGTCGACAACCAACAAACGTGGCTCGATCAAACCGATCTGGTATTCATCGATCCCGTCGGAACGGGGTACAGCAGAATTGTCAGGCCCGAAGCCTCACGCTTCATCGGTCTGAACGGCGATATCGAATCAGTCGGTGAGTTCATCCGGATGTACCTGGTGCGCTATGAGCGTTGGACTTCGCCATTACTTTTGGCGGGCGAGAGTTACGGCACCACGCGTGCCTCAGCCTTGTCCGGATACTTGATTGATCGCGGGGTCGCCTTGAACGGCATCGTCCTGATCTCGACCATCATGAATTTCGAGACCACGGACTTCGCGGCCGGAAACGATCTTCCCTACATAATGTTCCTGCCGTCCTACGCAGCGACCGCCTGGTATCACAAGAAACTGCCCCGCGATTTGCAATCAAAACCAGTCGAGCACGTCGCCAGAGAAGCTGAAGCCTGGGCCGCGAACGAATATTCACTCGCTTTGGCCAAAGGCGATCGCCTGCAGGGAGCTGACCGGCAAGATGCGATTGCCAAATTGTCGCGTTATACGGGCCTGGATAAAGGGTTCATCGATAACGCCAATTTGCGCGTCTCGCTGAACTTCTTCCGCAAGGAACTGTTGCGCGATGAGAAACGATCGATTGGACGACTGGACGCCCGCTTCAAGGGATACGACTCGAGCTATGTAACTGCGGGCCCGGACTTCGACGCAAGCGAAGCCGCGATTCGTCCGCCTTATACTTCAACCTTCAACAATTATGTACGCGGTGAACTCGGTTTCAAGAGCGATCTTGAGTACTACATTCTGGGCGGCGGCTTCACCTCACCCTGGAACTGGGGCACCAACAACGGCTACGTCGATACCAGTGTTGCTTTGCGCAATGCGCTCGCGAAAAATCCTTATCTAAAAGTTTTTGTCGCCATGGGATACTACGACATGGCGACGCCTTACTTTGCGGTCGATTACACGCTGCATCACATCAGTCTGGATCCCGCGCTGCTGCGTAACATCTCAACCGATCACTACGAAGCGGGCCACATGATGTATATCGACGAAAAGTCTCTGGCTAAGTTGCGCAGCGACGTAGGCAAGTTTATGCAGGACGCCACCAATCGCTAGGAAAGGACAAATATGAAGTTCGCGGTTTCGGTTTTCTTCATTCTGATACTTTGCAGCACAACCTTGCCGCAAACGCCGCGGATTGTGACGGCGCCGCAAGCAAACGGAACCTATAGCTATCGACGGAACGAGATCAAGATTCTGGCCCTTGGTCATAACAAGCTGCGCATTCAGATGGACCTCACCTTCGAATACAAATCTCCCAACGGCCCGACGGCCAATACCGGTGAAGCGTCAGGTGAAGCCACCATCGAAAATGACACCGCGGTTTTTTACCCGACGGATATCCACAGCTGTAAGATTACAATCAAGTTTCTCGCGGGCAATAAGATTAAGGTCACTGAAGAGGACACCATCAACTGCGGCTTTGGCATGAACGTGACCTCAGAAGGGACGTACACGAAAACTAAGGCGGGCAAACCAAAATTCGACGAAGACCGATGAGTCGCCTACACTGGGAGCGCGGGCGCCCTCGCCCGCAATGAGCGCGAAGCGCGAAACAGTTGCCGTTGAAGACTTTTCCGGAATTGGGAGTGTTGCTGCCGACGCAGTGCGGGCGAGGCGCCCGCGCTCCCAGCGTTAACTTGCATGGTTTTCCGCCAACGCTCCGGGATGATGCGCTATGAAGGAATCGCCCGGCCTCAGAAAATGTTTAGCTATGAAAAAACTGATCTTGCTGATCGCGATAGCGCTTGCGGCGTCGTTTAATTGTTTTTCACAAAACGCGGCTCTACCTCCTTTGATTACTGTGTCCGGCCGCGCAGAGGTTCGCGTGCAACCCGACGAAGTCGCATTCACCCTCGGAGTGGAGTCCGTCGACAAGGACATGTTGACGGCAAAGAAACGGACCGACGACAGTGTCAGAGAAGTGTTGTCTATCGCCAGGCGGAACAACGTCAAACCCGAGGACGTGCAGACCAGTCAAATCAGCGTTCAGCCGAAATACAATACAGACGAGCTTGATTACGATCAGCGGCGAGGTGTCAAACGGGAGTTCGTTGGCTATCAGGTCTCGAAAACTACAGTCGTACTTCTCCGCGATATCTCGCGATTCGACACATTGCTTTCGGACGTCCTGAAAGCGGGAGTGACGAGATTGGGCAATGTCGAGTTTCGCAACTCCAAAATCCGCCAGCATCGAGACCAGGCGCGCGCGATGGCAATTAAAGCAGCGCAGGAGAAAGCGAAGCTGCTTGCGGGCGAGATTGGACAATCGATTGGACCGGCTTATTCGATTACCGAGTCGGGCGAGAATCGATACGACAATGTAGGCCAGAACGTTGCCGGAGTCGCCGGGCGGACCGCTGAAGAGTCTGAAGGCGCGATCGCTCCGGGCTCAATCTCAGTCACGGCGCAGGTAACTGTAAGTTTCAGACTCATGCAATAGATCAAATTGGCTAATCCAAACGAAACAATTCAATACCCCGACGGCCGAGTCGAGCTAAAGCCCGAGGCATTCGCAGAGATCAGCGCGAGCCCGTTGTTCAATCACGACCTCGCGCCGGTCAAAGTTTCCGACCGCAACTGGACCACCTACAACTATGCCGCGCTTTGGATCAGCATGGCGCACTGTATTCCGACCTACATGCTTTCGTCCGGTTTGATTAGCGCGGGCATGAACTGGTGGCAGGCCTTGATCACGATTCTGCTCGGCAACACGATCGTCCTGATTCCGATCCTGCTCAATTCTCATCCCGGCACCAAGTACGGAATTCCCTTCCCGGTCTTTGCCCGCGCCAGCTATGGCACATACGGATCAAATGTTCCGGCACTGATGCGGGCCATCGTCGCCTGTGGCTGGTTCGGGATTCAGGCCTGGATTGGCGGCGAAGCGCTCAACACGCTGTTCGCGGCGATCATTCCCGGATGGAAGACCTTGCTGGGCGGACCTTTCGGCGGGCACATGACGACTGAGTGGATTTCGTTTCTGTTGTTCTGGGGAATGAACATTTACATCATCTATCGCGGCATGGATCTGCTCCGCAAAGTCGAGAATTGGGCTGCGCCGTTTGTGCTGGTGATGACGGCGATCCTTTTGGGCTGGGCGATCTGGCGAGCGCACGGCCTCGGGTATCTGCTGACGCAGCAAAGCAAGTTTCACACGTTCGGCGATTTCTGGGCGATCTTTATTCCCTCGCTAACCGCGATGATCGGCTTCTGGGCCACGCTGAGTTTGAACATGCCCGACTTCACTCGCTTCGGCAAGAGTCAGCGCGATCAGGCAATCGGACAAATCGCCGCCCTGCCAACCACGATGACCGTTTTTGCCGCGATGGGCGTGATTATTACTTCGGCCGCTGTCGTGATTTACCCGCACATGAAGCCTGAAGAGCTTTGGGACCCGATGAAGCTGGTCGGCCAATTTCAACAGGTCGTCGTCATAGCGATCTCGATGTTCACCGTGGTCGTGGCCACGCTCGCAGTCAACATCGCCGCCAACGTGGTATCGCCGGCAAACGATTTCGCAAACGCTTTTCCCAAATTGATTTCTTTCCGCACGGGCGGATTGATTACCGGCATCGTCGGAATTCTGATGCAGCCATGGCGACTACTCGCCGATCCTTCGGGCTACATATTTGGCTGGCTGGGCGGCTATTCGGGAGGTCTCGGTTCGATTGCCGGCGTTTTGATTGCCGATTATTGGTTAGTTCGCGGAAAGCATCTGGCTTTGGGCGACCTCTACCGTCGCCGCGGAGACTACACGTTTCTGGGTGGTTGGAACCTGCGCGCCGTCGCTGCTACCCTGATGGGCTGTGCGCTGGCCTGGAGTGGGCCGATCTTTAACAAACTGGGAATGCCGGTTTGGTTCTTCGACAAACTCTATAGCTACGCGTGGTTCGTCGGATTTGGAGTTGCGGGGGCCGTCTATCTGCTTCTGATGAAGCTCGCGCCGCCGCAGACTTCAGGACTTGAAATCAAAACTTCGGAGTAACCTATGTCACGAACAGTCAAATGCGGATTGATCCAGGCAAAGCATGCGGGGCCAACCGATGTCAGCATTGATGAAATCAAGCGAGCCAACATCGAAAAGCATCTCGGGATGATTGAGGATGCGGCCAAACAAGGCGTGCAAATTCTGTGCATGCAGGAGGTCTTTACCACGCCTTATTTCTGCGCCGAGCAGAAGGTTCGCTGGTATGAAGCCGTCGAGAAAATTCCCGATGGGCCAACCACCAAACTGATGCAGGAGACGGCGAAGAAACACAACATGGTGATCATCGTGCCAATTTACGAAGAAGAGATCACCGGGATCTACTACAACACCGCGGCCGTCATCGACGCCGACGGCAAGTATCTCGGCAAATATCGCAAGCATCACATTCCGCACGTCAATCCGGGCTTCTGGGAAAAGTTCTATTTCAAGCCGGGGAACCTTGGCTTCCCGGCATTCGACACAGCTTATGCGAAAGTAGGGGTTTACATTTGCTATGACCGGCACTTTCCTGAAGGTGCGCGTGCGCTGGGGTTGAGCGGCGCTGAGATCGTCTTCAATCCTTCCGCGACCGTGGCCGGCTTGTCTGAATACCTGTGGAAACTGGAGCAGCCGGCGCATGCGGTCGCCAATGGATATTTTGTCGGCGCGATTAACCGCGTGGGCCGTGAACTACCCTGGGACATTGGCGAGTTTTATGGTCAAAGCTACTTCTGCGATCCGCGCGGACAAATCATCGCTCAGGCGCCGCGTGATGAAGATGCGCTGGTGGTTGCGGATCTCGATCTCGACATGATTCGCGAAGTGCGTAACACCTGGCAGTTCTTCCGCGATCGCCGGCCCGAGAGTTACGGCCAACTCGTAACTGAGTAGACTGAAGGATCGAGGACTTATTATGATCGAACGCAAGACGGACCTATTTGCGTTAATGGCCAAACATCAGGCAGAGCTTAGGAGCTTTGGCGTAAGACGTTGGGGGGTGTTTGGATCGTTTGCGAGTGGCCTTCAGAACAATCGAAGCGACGTTGATATTCTCGTTGAATTTGAGAAGGGTATGAAATCGTTCGATAATTTCATGCACCTCGCATCTTTCCTCGAACAGCAAATCGGAAGGCGAGTGGAGTTAGTAACCCCTGAGTCTCTCAGTCCACACATTGGTCCGCATATTTTGCGTGAGGTCGAATATGCCTCGAGTATTAGCTGAGTTTATTGCCCACATTCTTGATGAGATGAACTACCTTGACAGGAATGCTCAAAAGATTAAGAAGCATTCCTCAATGACGAGACATTACAGCGATCCTTCGTTCGCAGCATTGAAATTATCGGAGAGGCTGTAAAGCAGATTCCTGAATCGGTGCGGCAACAATACCCAGAGATCCAGTGGCGCGACATGGCAGGGATGAGAGATCGCTTAATTCACAGCTATTTTGGAGTCGACTACGAAATAGTTTGGGATGTAGCAGCCAATAAGTCTCATCAACTAATTCCAGAATTCCAAAAGATTCTGGCTGACGAGCGAGATCGAAAGTGACTGAACGTGAACGCATCTCATCCGGTGCCAAATGGGAACCGATCGTCGGTTACTCGCGCGCAGTTAAAGTCGGCAATCGAATTTATGTAACCGGCACGACAGCGACCGGAAGAGATGGCGAAATCGTCGGGGTCGACGACGCTTACGAACAAGCAAAGCAGTGCCTGAAAAATATCGAGAGCGCGCTGCAACGACTGGGTGCCGGCCTGGAACATGTCGTCCGCACCCGAATGTTTGTTACAGACATTTCCCGCTGGGAAGAATACGGCCGAGCGCACGGTGAGTTTTTTCGCGATATCATGCCGGCGACGACCATGGTTGAAATCAGCGCCCTGATTGATCCCCGCATGCTGATCGAGATTGAAGCTGATGCCGAGCTTTGATCGGGGTGGATTACCTGACGAAGGCTCTGGGCCTGGAGCCTAAAGGCCGCCTCTCATTCACACCGGGCTTTAGCCCGGTGGTCCACGGCCCCGGAATTTTGTGAACCGTTTTAACGGTTTATTTCTTTTTTTGCCAGGACGCAGAGTGGGGTGGGTACGAAGAAACTCGCCGTGCAAAGACGGTCGGAGAAACCGTTGAAACGGTTATTACGGTTCTCACGGTCATTGATCACCGGGCTAAAAGCCCGGTGTGAATGAGAGTCAGAACCCGGGATCTCAAAGTAAACACATGACCATGTTGGCCAACATCAAATCGAAGGCGATTCTTTTCGCGATTGCCGCGACTTTTCTGGCAGTGGCCCAATCGGCCTCACCCCAGACTGCAGGGGTGACGAAAGTCTATCGCGGCTCAGTGGGAAGTAACCGCATTCAGATGAGCCTGACTTTCAACGGTAATAACATCACTGGGAAATATTCATACGACCGGGTGGGCCAGGACATAAAAGTTACCGGCCGTCTGGACGGCGGCAAACTCGAGCTGACTGAGTTTGGAGAAAAGAACAAGCCAACTGGCAAGTTCAGCTGTAAGCGGCCGTTCGACGACCCAATCGATCGCGAATGCTACTGGTCAAAGCCTGACGGCAGCGGCGAATCTTTTGTCACACTCAACGAGCAATACATTACTTTAACCAACGGCCTCGCAATCGTGCCCAGGCTGATTACTAATCGGGTAAAGGGCATAAACGTTTCCTACCCGCAACTAGAGAGCGCCGGCACGCTTAGCCCCGCGGCGCAAAAATTCAATCGCCGGATACTGGCGATGACCCAAAAGGCAATTAAGGAGGACTTTCAACCAGTTGACGAAAAGGGAGTGTTCGAGACGAATTACAACGTCCTGTTGGGGACCAACGATCTAATAAGCGTCGAAATGCTTGAGTACATCGACGGTGGCGGCGCACATCCGAATGAGGCGTGGTGGGCGCTAACCTACGACCTCGCTGCGGACAAGGAAGTTAAATTCGAAGATCTCTTCAAACCAGGCAGCGATTACAACGGCGCGATCGCGAAGTACCTGACGGACGACATCAACCGGCGGGCAGTCGAGCTTGAGAAAGACAACGCGCGCCGCGAGAATCGTGAGCCGGCCAAACAGGATGAACCGCTCGTTTCGATGGAACAACTCTCCGGCATTTCTGACTTTGGGCTGACGCCGAAGGGCGTGGTCGTCTATTTCGACTTTCCGCACGTCATGGCTTACTTTGATAAGAACCTTGTGCCTTACAGCGTCATCAAAGAACATCTCAAGCCGAATGGTCCGGCGGCGAAATTTCAAAACAATTAGTTGTCCCCACGAACACGTGAGGACTCAAAGATCAGGAGTAAATCGATGGATCTCTCAATCACAGTTAACGGTATCAAGTTCCCCAACCCTTTCCTGCTCGGCTCCGGCCCTCCGGGAACCAATGCTCGCGTGTTGGCAAAATCGTTCGACGCCGGCTGGGGTGGCGCAGTAGCCAAGACTGTCAGCCTGGAATCAAGCAAAGTGGTAAACGTCGTCCCGCGTTACGGCAAGTTGCGCTCGCGTGAAACGAACGAAGTTATCGGCTTTCAGAACATCGAGTTGATTTCCGATCGGCCGATCGAAGTTTGGCTCGAGGAATTCCGGCACGTGAAAAAGGAATATCCCGACCACGTGCTCATCGCCTCGATCATGGAAGAGTACAGCAAAGACCGTTGGCAGGAATTAACAAAGATGGTCCAGGACACCGGCGTCGACGCCTTCGAGCTGAACTTTTCCTGCCCGCACGGGATGACCGAGCGCAAGATGGGCTCAGAGATGGGTGAGCACCCCGATCTCACCCAGGAAGTTACCAGTTGGGTCAAGGAGGTCTCGAAAATTCCCGTCTGGGCCAAGATGACGCCGAACATCACCAACATTAAAGAGCCATCACTCGCCGCCGTGCGCGGTGGCGCTGACGGAATTTCCGCCATCAACACCATTCTCTCAGTGATCGGAGTCAACCTCGACACGCTGCGCCCGATGCCCACGGTCGAAGGCTACACGGTTCCCGGTGGTTACTCAGCTCAGGCTGTGAAACCAATCGCGTTGCGGATGGTCAGTCAACTCGGTCTCGGGTTGCCGAAGGAAGTATCTATCAGCGGTATTGGCGGCATTGAAAGCGCGCGCGACGCGATTGAGTTTATGCTGCTGGGAGCTTCCACGGTGCAGATTTGCACCGGCGTCATGTTGCAGGGCGTGAAGATGGTCGAGGAACTCCAGGAAGGTCTGGCTAAATTCATGACCGATAAAGAATTCACTTCCGTCCAGGAAATCGTCGGCAAGAGTTTGCCTTACTTTTCCACGCACATGGATTTGGTCGGCCGCATGAAGGAAGCGAAACGTCACAAGGCCGGCGAGGCCTCGCGCGATAACGAGTGGGGTAAGAAAGATATTACCGAGAAGACGGCGGAGCTGACCTCGAACTAACTGATTAAGAGACCGGGAGTTCAAAATGTTGACAGATTATATTCGGGCCGCGATGCGCCATGCGAAATATGAACTATTGCTCGAGGACGGAAGTTTGGCGTTGATCGCTCCGTATGGGAAAAGCTTTGATCTCTGACAAGTCGAGTCGCGCAGCAAACCTAATACTCCCGCGGCGCTCAACCGATGGCACCTTCACCGATCCCCCAACAGTCTTACGTCTCTGCACAGTCCCGAGCACGCGTCGCCAAAGTCTTCCTGATTATCGGGCAGTGCGAGGGCCACATGAGCATCAGGGGCTTTGCTGTCGGTGTATCGACTCCTGCCGGGCGACTTCTAGCTCAACGGCGTGGGCTAATCCCCTGATCCGACGAGCGAGGTTATCAAGTTCGGCTTCAGTCATCTGGCGCACGGTGGATGGACGGAGCCTTCACCTTGCGCCGAAGGTGGCCTACTGGTCAGGTCTGCTTCAATCTGTTCAAACTCTAATCGCAAGGTTTCGGGCAGATCGTCGGGGCTGACGCGGGAGAGGCCTTGAGTCCATGCGCTTATAAGCAGGTCGCTGAGACTCTTGTGCGGAGTGTTCAAAATATCGACCGCTCTGCTGAGGTCGGCATCAGCATTGTGAAGGCTCATAGAGCGGATTATCTGCCTTACGTGTTTAGTTGGCAAACAACTGGCCCCACATCCAAATCGTCGCCACATTTTTGGGGCGGCGCCAAAAATCATCTCCGAATTCGAAAAAAGGATGCTCAGCGCACAGCCTCGTGTACAATGTCGCCTCACATGACCCAGGCGGTTTTGTTCAGACCGGTTCTTTCGACGATCCTGCGCGATCGCAGATTGAGTTCAATCATCTGCGGCGCCGCGCTTTTGCAACTGCTGTTGACTTTGATCAGAGCCCCCGGTTGGACCTGTCCGGTCTTTCACACTTTCGGAATACCATGTCCCGGCTGCGGCATGACTCGAGCAACTGTGTTTCTGTTTCGCGGCAATTGGAAAGAGGCGATCACCATGCACGCGTTCGCGCCCCTCTTTCTGATTGCTTTGACTGTTATCGCATTCGCCACTGTTGGTCCGCGGCCCGGGATCGATCGCATGATTGCGAAGACCGAAGCACTGGAACGTTATACAGGCATTACGGTGTTACTTTTAGGCGGCCTTATTCTTTACTGGCTGGCGCGGCTACTGTTTTTACAGACCGCGTTCGTTCGGCTAATTCAAGGCTAACTGCTTTGCACGTCTCATCACACGGAGGAAAATTCAATGCTGCAAATCTTGAACGGGGTAATAACACTGGGCTGTCTGATTTGTTTCATCATGGTGTTGGTCAGGCTCTTTCAGGAGAACGGAGTACTGCACGGAATTCTGGGTTTGATCTGCGGTCTTTACACGTTTATCTGGGGCTGGATAAACGCGACCAGACTAAACATAAAAAACATCATGATGATTTGGACGCTGCTGATTATCGTCTCAATTATTCTCAGCGTCCTGGGAGGCGGTTTCAACTATTCATTTGGCACGCCCACTTCTCCCTAGAGAGTCTGTCGGTAAAAAGTATTTCTCGGTGAAAGCTCTGTTCCTCTTTGTCTCTGTGGTGAGATTGTTCAGGAATACATTCACCACAGAGGCACTGAGATCTCACGGAGGTCCACAGAGACTAATTTTTCGACATACTCCCAAACAGGTTGAAGCGGTAAATCACTTCCAGGGCGCGGCTGAGAGATTTGAAAACAATCCTCAGTCGCGCTGCCGTCGGGCCGTCGCCGATCGAAATTGATTTTCTACCGCGACCGCGTGGTGTTAGCGCGGCGCAATATCAGGTGTTTCTCTCAACATTCATTTTGCGCCTCTTCCCTCGCGCAACTCATCGCACCTTGATTAGCCGACTTCGAAGACAGGAAATTCTGCTTTATCTAAAACCTCCGCTGTGATACAAGGCCGCGCAGGCAAGCCATTGTCCCTCTCGCCGGCAGCCCCAGCTCGCCTTTCTGTAAGTTTTTCAACATCAGGGAGGAACCTCGTGAAAAAGCAAATCTCTATTCAATCCAGCAGACGGAAATTCATTAGCCAGGTCAGTGTTGCCGGCGCCGCAACGGTAGCCGCTGCCACAATTCCGCTCGAACCTCTATTCGGCACGCAGAAGTCAGTAGCGACAGCGACGAACGGAAACAGCGGTGCGGCGAATCGCGCTAATGACTGTTTCAACTACCGCAAGAACATGGCGCAAGCACAAAAGATCAACGTTGGAGTTCAACCGGACAACGGCGACGCGTCAAGATTCACAGACTTTAGCGGCAGCTACAGCAAGGCTTTGTCACACGACAGTCTGGGCGTGCCGAACGCCGCCGCTTTCGCCAGCATGCGAACAGCCTTCAACACCGGCAAGACCGCGGACTTCACCAACATTATCGTGGGCACTCCGGGCGGCGGCCCGAATTCGAAACTGAACGGTCCGCAGGGTTCGCTGGCCTTCGACCTTGAAGGCCTCGACTCGCATTGCACGATCATTCCCCCATCGCCGAGTGTAGCCAGTGCGCAAACTGCCGCGGAACAGGTCGAGCATTACTGGGGAGCTTTGCTCGCCGATGTGCCTTTCACCGACTATGCGACGAATGCGTTGGCCGGTCAGGCGGTGGCTGACCTGAACAACATGTCGTTTGTCAGTAGCCCGGCGAATAATCAGTTTCCTTATCCGGTAACGCGGCAGAATCTGTTTCGCGGTCAATTCGTGACGGGTGATGGAAATGTCAAAGGCCCGTACATCTCGCAGTTCATGATTCAACCGACATCCTTCGGTGCGCAGCCACTGGATCAGAAATACCAGACATTTCTGCCCGTCGGCGGCGGCGGCGCCAACTACATGACATCGGTTGGCGAGTATCAACTGGTCCAGAACGGCGGAGATTCAGGCAGGCCGATTGCCTATGACCCCACCTTCCGTTATGTGCGCAATGGTCGAGACCTGGCTGCCTATACACGTGTCGATGTTCTCTATCAGGGATACTTCGTCGCTTTCCTGGTGCTGGCGGGGCTGGGCGCGGCGCCGAATCCTGGGAATCCTTACATCGGATCGCTTTCGCAAAAGGCGTTCGGCACGCTCGGCGGACCTGATGCGGCGGCAACTCTCGCAGAGATGGCCACTCGCGCCCTCAAGGCCGCGTGGTTTCATAAATGGATCAAGGACCTGCGGATGCGGCCCGAAGAGTATGGCGCGCTGGTCCACGCTCGGAAGACCAATGCCAGTCCAATGCCGCAGGCAGCCGCAGCGTTGCACAGCGACGTTTTGAACTCGGCCGTGTTGCCAATCATCAACGCAAACTTCGGCAGTTACCTGCTGCCACAACCATTCCCTGAAGGTTCACCAACGCATCCCTGTTATCCAACGGGCCACGGCACAGTCGGCGGCGCCTGCATCACCGCGCTGAAATTCTTTTTCAATGGCGCACAGAAAATCCGCCCGCTATTGACCGCGGCGGGGCGAGATGTGTATGAGCCGAGCGTGGACGGCCTCTCACTCAATACTTATGCGGGAGCAGACAACAACAATCTGGATATCAATGGAGAGCTGAACAAACTTGCCTACAATATCTCGTTCGGCCACGGGATTCATGCAGGCATACATTTTCGCAGCTCAACCTACTGGTCAATTCTTTTGGGCGAGCAAGTGGCGCTCAGCGTCTTGCAGGATCGGGCGAAGTCCTATAACGAACCGTTCACAATCAGTTTTAAGAAGTTCGACGGCACGACGGCGACGATTAGCAATCAGTAAGGATCGGGGTCAAAGACTGGAGCGCAACCGTCTCGGTTGCAGGCGTTGGCAGAGCATCGCTTCACTCAAACTCAGCAACCACCGGCGCATGATCAGACGGGCGCTCCCACGCTCTCGACTCTTTGTCGATCCACGTCTTAGTGCTTCGCTTCGCCAGCGGTTCCGAAACCCAGACGTGATCGATGCGCAAACCCAGATTGCGACGAAAGCCGCCGGCGCGGTAATCCCACCAGGAATAGTGTCCGCCTTCTTCAGTGTGCAAACGAAAGGTGTCCGTGAACCCCCAGTCTTTGATGTGCTGAAGCGCCGCTTTTTCCGGCTCGCTGAAGAGAATTCTGTTTTGCCAGAGCAGCGGATTATGGACGTCGCGTTCTTCCGGCGCCACATTAAAGTCACCGCACAAAAGCACCTCTGAGGTTGGATCGTAGCTTTGATCGAGAAAATCGCGCAGGCGCTTCATCCATTTCAGCTTGAATTGATATTTATCCGCTCCGACCACCTGGCCGTTCGGCACGTAGACGTTGATCACCCGAATTCCGGCAATGTCCGCTGCCAGCAAGCGCGCGTGACTTGTCGCATCGTCCTCAGGGAAGCCCCGGGTAACACTGGCACAGCCTGCGCGCGAAATGATCGCGACACCGTTGTAACTTTGCTGGCCATAAAGAACACAATCGTAGCCCGCAGATTTAAGCTCCAGCAAAGGAAACTTGTCATCCGCACACTTGGTTTCCTGAATGCAAAGAATGTCCGGGGACTCTTTCTCGAGCCAGCGGATGACCAGCGGCAGTCGAGCAATGATCGAATTAACGTTCCAGGTAGCTATTTTCATGTCATTTGTCAGTTGTGAGTGGTCAGTGGTCAGTCGTGTAGAAGATGTGGCGACACCCCTTAAACGTGTCGAAGCCTTGCAAAGACAGGGAAACAACTGACAACTGACTACCGACAACGGACGTCTTCACAACGTCGCAATCAATCCCGCCAGCAACGCACCGCGCGTGGGGACATCATCCATTACGATGTGTTCGTGCGCGGCGTGCGCGCCATCACCCTGGACACCCAGGCCGTCGAGTACCGGCACGCCCAAAGCTCCAACGAAGTTTCCATCAGATGCTCCGCCGACACTGGTTTCGCCTAAATCAAAGTCCAGCAGACCGGCGAGTTTTCTTGCTTGCGCATAAAGAATCTCGACCTGTCCCGTGCGTTCCAGCGGAGGCCGATTGATACCGCCCTTGATAATCAATTTTGCGCGTTCATCAAAAGGTTTCAGAGTCAGAATTGCCTGCTCGACTCGTTGACCAACCGCCTGCGAAGTAAACCTCAAATCAATTTCCGCATGCGCCTCGGCAGGAATCACGTTCGAATGAGTTCCGCCCTGGACCACGTTCACGGTTACAGTCGTGCCGGTCGTTGGATCGTTTAGCTCATGCAGGCGAACGGTTTGCCGGGCGAGTTCCAGCACCGCACTTACGCCCTTATCCGGATCCAATCCCGCATGTGACGCCCGGCCTTCGACCCCCAGCGTGAACATGCCGGTCCCCTTCCTTCCGGTCTTCACCCGGCCGCCGCTGGCAGGCGGTTCGAGAACCAGAGCGGCGCGGGCTTTCTTTGCCTCGGCTTCGACCAGAGGACGGCCACTGGGACTTCCGGTCTCTTCGTCGCAGGTCAACAAAATTGCGATGGAGGATTTCGGCGTAAAATCATTTGTTTCACATGCACGCAACGCCTCGAGCGCCAGCGCGCAATTCACTTTCATGTCAAAGACGCCCGGCCCGTAGATTCGATTCCCCTCCGTACGCCAGGGCCGGTCTTTGATCGCGCCGCGCGGGTGAACAGTATCCGTGTGCCCCAGAATCATTAATGAACTTTCGCTGCCGCTGTTTCCAAACGCTCGGATTAGAATATGTTCGCCAAAATCTTCGCTGGCGATTCGTTCGACGGAATTCACGCAGCCGATACTTCCAGCCGCACTCGCTAACAGAGAAACAACGGCGCTGCTGCCCTCTCTGTCCCCGGAGGGTGATTCGGTTTCCACCAGGGCGCACGTCAACGCCAGTAACTCGTGTTGGCGAGCAGCGAAATGCTCGCGCAAAGCCTGCATCTGATCCCTGTTGATTTCACTCATGTAGCTTTGATGTGTTCGCGTTTGACGGTGAGTTGATCCAATCGCTTTCTATTAACTTCAAATCCAATTCCGGCTTTGACCGGCGCCATGATCGTTCCCCGAGGCGTAACCGTCACGGGCGGATCGATAATATCTTCTTCCCAATACCGAGCACTCGCCGAGACGTCGCCGGGCAGAGTAAATCCGGCAAGCGTGGCAACGGCAATGTTATGGGCCCGGCCAATACCCGACTCCAGCATGCCGCCGCACCAAACGGGAATCTTTTGTTCACGAGCGATCTGTTCGACCAGCTTCGCCTGCGCGTGCCCGCCCACACGGCCCAGCTTCACATTAATTATCCGGCAGGCTGCGAGCTTGATCGCGTTCGCAGCATCGGCCGGTGTCTTCACTGATTCGTCCAGACACACAGGTGTCTTGATGTGTTTTTGCAGCTCAGCGTGATCGAACATGTCGTCATAAGCCAGCGGCTGCTCGAGCATCATCAGATTGAAATCGTCGAGGGCCTTGAACAACGGCACATCGCGAAGTGTGTAAGCCGAATTTGCATCACCCATCAGACGGATCTCCGGGAAGCGTTCACGCACGCGCCGGACAATGTCGAGATCCCAACCCGGCTTGATCTTGATCTTGATTCGCTGGTATCCCGCATTTACCTCTTTTTCAATCTTCTCGATCAGCTGTTCCGGCGAGTCTTGAATCCCGATCGAGACGCCGCAAGGAATTTCGGTTTGGACGCCGCCGAGATGTTGCCAGAGTGGCACATCCGCACGCTTCGCTTCCAGGTCCCAACAGGCCGTTTCAATTGCAGCTTTCGCCATGCGATGGCCGCGGACACTCTTCATCAATTCATGCACGCTCGCTGCGGCGACTTCGTGGCCAACAACCATCGGCGCCAGAAATTCTTTCAAAGTGGGCCAGGCAGTTTCGGCCCATTCGTCGGAATAGAAAGGGCCTTCACCAGCCGTGCATTCGCCCCAACCTTCGGCGCCATCATTGTCTCTTACCTTCGCAATGACAATTCGCCGCTCGGTCGTGCGGCCAAAACTGGTTTCGAAAAAATGGATGAGTGGCAGTCGTATCTCGCGCAGTTCGATTGAAGAAATGATCACGTATCAGGCTCCGGCAAAATTATGGACGACATTATGCCTTGCGCGTGAACGATTGTCAGCCGGGCCGCTTCGCTGATCGTAATGCAGCGGTTTTATCAAGAGTGCGATCTTAAGTAAGAGTTAATGCTTCTTAGCAGCGACGGCTATTGACCTTGGATTCAATAGTTTGGTATAAGACGCCTTCAACCTTAAGGAAGGTGTTGCGCTTATCCCGCCTGGAAGTTTGCTTCACCAACTACCCTGAAACTTAGTTCGTCATTGAGAGGAAGAATCTAATGTCTAAATCCACCCCTATTGCCATTTCCCGATCCCGATTATTGCCCCTTACGATAGCTATTGTTTTTGCTGTCTTCTGCGCGGCATTAATATTTGTCCCAAATCGCAGCACTGCGGCCGGGATTCTGCTTGCCGGCTGGGGTTTCGAAGGGGTAACGACCACGAATACCGGTCAGACGCCGATTGTTAGTGTTGGTTCAGCTACAGCTGACTCGGGAGCGTTGACTGCCGGTTCCGCTTTTACCGCGTTCCACACAAGCGCCTCAACGGTGTGGAGTAATCCGGCAGGAAATGCGTCTCCAAAATCAGTGTCGTCGAATAACTGGGGCGTCGGGGATTACTATCAGTTCTCATTCAGCACGACCGGGTATACCGCAATTAACATAACCTGGGACCAAACTGGTAGTGCTACCGGCCCCAGAGATTTCAAAATTCAATACAGTACAAACGGCTCCACCTTTACTGACGCGACCGGCACAAATAGCGTTTACTCTCTTACTAACCCAGCTATTGCGTGGTCCGCCTCCGGAAGTCCAAACCTCGCATCAAGAAGAACACTTGATCTGAGTAGCGTTACAGCGTTGGATAACCAATCCACGGTTTACATACGAGTCGTCGACACATCAACGACGTCAATTAATGGGGGATCTGTTGCAGCCGCAGGCACCGGCAGAATCGATAACTTCAACGCAAACGGTACGGCGGGATCGGGGACACCAACACCAACGCCAACTCCGACACCAACCCCGACTCCGACGCCAACACCGACCCCAACACCGACTCCAACGCCAACGCCCGCACTGAATGTGATCATCAACGAAGTTGATTCGGATACGCCGGGCGCCGACACTCAGGAGTTTGTTGAGTTGTATGATGGCGGCGTTGGAAATACTTCGCTGAGCGGGTTGGTCGTAGTTTTCTACAACGGGAGCAATGATCTCTCTTATGCATCTTTCAATCTCACTGGTTCGACCGATGCCAATGGCTATTACATTTTAGGAAACGCCGCGGTTCCCGGGGTTAATCAGATTTTCGCGGACAATCTTCTGCAAAATGGAGCCGATGCGGTTGCCCTCTACGTAGGGAGCGCCGCGAGTTTTCCGAATAACACTCCGGTCACAACGACCAATCTCCAGGACGCGATTGTTTACGATACGTCCGATGCGGACGATGCCGGCCTGCTCGCCCTTTTGAATGCGGGTCAACCGCAGGTCAATGAAGACGGTGGCGGTGACGGCGCAAACCAATCGAGCGGGCGTTGTCCCAACGGCTCGGGTGGAGCACGGAATACTTCGACTTACCTGCAGAGCACCCCGAGCCCGAAGGCCCCGAACAATTGCGTAACGCCACCGCCACCCAACACCGTCGTCATCAGTACGGTGTACGGCGGCGGCGGAAACACCGGCGCCACGCTCAAGAATGATTACATCGAGCTGATTAATCACAGCAGCGCGCCCGTGAGCCTGAATGGCTGGTCCGTCCAGGCGTTTGTCAGCACCACCAGCACCTGGCAGGTTACTCCGCTGCCTAATTTCACGCTCCAGCCCGGCCAGTACTTTTTGATTCAGGAGTCCCAGGGCGCGGGCGGCACGGACAACCTGCCGACGCCCGACGCGATCGGCACCATCCCCGTGAGTTCGACCTCGACTAAGGTCGCGCTGGTAAACAACACGACTCAAATAACGGCCGCGTGTCCCAACGCTTCGGCTGCGGGGATAGTCGATCTCGCAGGCTATGGCGCAACCGATTGCTACGAAGGCTCGGCACCCGCGCCGGCAACTGTAAATACGATCGCAGTGCTGCGACGTTACGAAGGCTGCTTTGACACGAATGACAATTCGCACGACTTCGTCACCGGTGCGCCTACTCCGCGGAATAGCTCGACGCCGTTCCACGATTGCACTGCGCTGACGGCTTACGGAACGGCGAACCCAACTTCGGTATTGCAGGGTGAATCAACCACGCTGACGGTTTATGTGGCGGCGGGTCAAAACCCCAGCAGCACCGGCTTGAGCGTGACTGCGGATCTTTCACAGATCGGCGGATCACCGACTCAGCTCTTCAGTCCGATCGGAAATGACGTGTTCACCTTCACGCAGTTGGTGCCTTCAAACAATCCCCCCGGTCTGAAATCTTTGCCGGTAACGGTCAGCGATGCGCAGGCTCGCGTGGCCAGCGCAACCATCGGGGTGAAGGTACTACCTCTGATTGCCGACCACATCACGATTAGCCAGATTTACGGCGGCGGGGGGAATACGGGCGCGTCGTACTCCAATGATTATGTCGAGTTGTACAACCCCACCAACGCGACAGTTACCATCACCGGATGGTCACTGCAATATGCGTCAGCCGCCGGAACATCATGGACGAACAAACAGCCACTCGGAGGGTTTATCGGACCTGGCCAATACTATCTGGTGCAGCTTGGGGCCGGTACAAACGGCGGGCCTGCGCTGCCTCCGCCAAACATCTCGGGCGACATAAACATATCCGGCACTACCGGCAAGATTGCGCTGGTCAGCAACTCCGGCAACCTGGTGGGAGATTGTCCCATAAGCACCGATCCTGACATCGTCGACTTTGTTGGGTACGGGGGCAGCGCCACCTGTCATGAAGGACCCGGCAACGCTCCGGCTCCCAGCAACACGACGGCAATCTTTCGAGAAAACGGAGGTGCCACCGACAGGGACCGTAACAACGACGATTTCACCGCGGCGGCTCCAAACCCGCGCCAGACTGCGCCGATCGTGGAACTCGGGCCGTGGGTTTCCGGAACTGACCCTGGCAGTGATGACAACACGATTCCCTACGACGCGACTATCGTTGTCAATTTCAGTGAACCGGTAACAGTCGATTCAGGTTGGTTGAGCCTCACGTGCACGGTTACGGGGGCCCATTTATTTGCCGATGGCACCGAAGCGCACTTCCCTGATCTGAAGACGTACGCATTCACGCCAAATACGAGTTTTCAATTTGGCGAACAGTGCACGGCCACGATCACGAAGACCGCGGTTCATGATGTAGATACAGACGATAGCGGAGCTGACAGCGACACGCTATTCGAAAACTACACCTGGTCATTCACCGTAGTCGGCGCCGGCCAGCCCGCGCCGTACCCACCCAGCGTTCACCTGACGATGGGCAATCCGAGCGGTGCGGACGCTTTCCAGCCGCTTAACTTCCTGATGGAGAAACCCACTTACACGATCTCGTACAACAACAGCAAGGGGACTCCGAACTGGGTGAGCTGGCATCTCGATCCCAACTGGTACGGCACGCTGGCTCGTGTAGATACCTTCCGCGCCGATCCGAAAGTTGATCCTTCCTGGTATCGGGTTCAGGGGTTTGATTACGCGAGCAGCGGCTTCGATCGCGGGCATATGACTCCCAACGCTGATCGCGACAACCAAAACCGAATCCCCATCAATCAGGAAACATACCTGATGTCGAACATGATTCCGCAGGCGCCTGATAACAATCAGGGACCGTGGGCCAACCTCGAAGCCTATCTGCGTACCCAGTCCGATCTTGGAAACGAAATTTACATCGTTTCCGGCCCGGCGGGTGTCGGCGGCACTGGCAGCAACGGATTCGCGACGACCATCGCGGGCGGTAACGTGACGGTGCCGGCGTCGACATGGAAAGTCGCGCTGTTCCTGCCACAGGGAGCGAACGACATTTCCCGAGTGGATTGTTCGACGCGAACCCTTGCCGTAATCATGCCGAACGTCCAGGGTATCCGAAATGATCCGTGGCAGAATTATCTGACCACGGTTGATGCGGTCGAAACTTTAACCAGTTACGACTTCTTCTCAAACCTGCCTGAGCCGATTCAGCGCTGCATTGAAGTAGGAATCAACGGCGTTGGAAATGGACAGCTGGACACCGACGCCGACGGCATTCCTGACGCGACTGACAACTGTCCGTTCGTCGCCAACGCCAATCAGGCCAACAACGACGGCGATTCAATGGGCGATGTCTGCGATCCCGACGATGACAACGACGGCGTTGCTGACGCTTCAGACAACTGTCCGCTGGTGGCCAATGCCGACCAGGCTGATGGCGATGGGGACGGAATCGGCACTGCCTGCGATCCGAATCCGAATGACGGACCGACTGGCGATCTGGACGGCGACGGCGTCTTAAACAATGCTGATAATTGTCCGACCACGGCCAACGCAAACCAGGCCAACTTCGATGGCGACGCGCTGGGTGATGCTTGCGATCCTGACGACGACAACGATGGCGTGGCGGATGCTAACGACCTTTGCCCGAACACGCCGTTAGGAACCCAGGTCAACGCGGCTGGTTGTCCCGATGCGGATGGTGACGGCATCGCCGACGCGAACGACAACTGCCCCGGCACTCCTAATGCAGACCAGGCGAACTTCGATGGCGACGCGCTGGGTGATGCTTGCGATCCTGACGACGACAATGACGGTGTGGCGGATGCTAACGACCTTTGCCCGAACACTCCGTTAGGAACGCAGGTCAACGCGGCTGGTTGTCCCGATGCGGATGGTGACGGCATCGCCGACGCGAACGACAACTGTCCGAGTGCCGCCAATGCAGATCAGGCCGATTTCGATCATGACGGCATCGGTGATGTTTGCGATGCCGATGACGACAATGACGGTGATCCGGACACGACTGATTGCGCACCGATGAACGCGGCCATCAGTCACACGGCCGTCGAAGTTTGTGACGGCATAGACAACAACTGCGATGGCAACATCGACGAAGGCTTTACCGACACCGATAACGATGGTCAGGCGGATTGCGTGGATACGGATGATGATAATGACACCGTGCCCGACGCGACTGACAATTGTCCGTTGATTTCCAATGTCGGTCAGGCCGATAACGATAACGACGGCATCGGTGATGCCTGCGATACTGATGATGACAATGACGGCGTGCTCGACACCGCCGACAACTGTCCTTTCATCGCCAACACCAACCAGGCCGACAACGACCATGATGGTATCGGCGATGTGTGTGATAACGACGACGACAATGATGGCGTGCCCGACACCACTGACAACTGTCCGTTCCTCGCCAACTCTGACCAGGCCGATACCGACCATGACGGAATCGGAGATACCTGCGACAGCGATGACGACAACGACGGTGTGCCGGATGCAACCGATAATTGTTCCCTGGTCGCCAACCCTGATCAGGCAGACAGTGATCATGATGGAATTGGCGATGCCTGCGATGGGGACAACGACAACGACGGTGTGCCGAACGCCACCGATAATTGTCCGTTTACCGCAAACCCAAGCCAGGCTGACAACGATCACGATGGTATCGGCGATGCCTGTGACAGCGACGACGACAACGACGGCGTGCCCGACACCACCGACAATTGTCCGTTCCTCGCGAATTCAGGCCAGGCCGACAATGACCATGACGGTCTGGGCGATGCCTGTGACAACGACGATGACAACGACGGCGTGCCCGACACCACCGACAATTGTCCGTTCACGGCCAATCCGAGCCAGTCAGATGTGGATCACGATGGCATCGGAGACGTCTGCGATCCGGACAACGACAACGATGGCGTGCCCAACGCTACCGACAACTGCCCGTTCACTTACAATCCCGATCAGACCGATACCGATCACGATGGGGTCGGCGATGCCTGCACCAACTTCCAATTCCCGGCGGGCGGTGCGTTTGTGATTGGCGACGATGTGAATCTCACGGGCGGGGCCACCGTCTACTTCTGGGGTTCACAGTGGTCACAGAACAATCCGATGACCGGCGGCTCCGGACCTAACTCGTTCAAGGGCTTCGAAGGCAGTAACACCAGTCCTGCCTGCAGCGGCACCTGGACCAGTAGTCCGGGCGGCAGCTCAACACCACCGGCGACTGTTCCGCAGTACATGGCGGTGATCGTGGCGAGCTCAGTCCAGAAGAGCGGTTCGACGATCTCAGGAGACATCACGAAGATCGTGATCGTCCGGACCAATCCGGGTTATGGGCCTTCGCCCAGCCAGACCGGTACGGGCACCGTGGTGGCAGTGATTTGCGTGAGCGGATCATCAGCCAGCCTGCAGTTCGAACGCGATGCGGGAGCGCTTTTTGAATGGCTCGCGGATGCGGATCGGAATCGGGGCGCGCTGGCCGGCCTGTTCTAAGTAACTACCCAGGCAACTAACAAAAAGGACTGAACCGGAGCGATGCTCTGGTTCAGTCCTTGTTCTTTTTGCGAGGACCTACGAATCCACGAGCGAGCGTTAGTTGTCGTCTCCGTATCTCGAAGAGCGACTCATATCTGAATCCCTTTCCGGGTAACGCCGATTGAGGTTAATCGGTGGCGTTGACTTGCTGGCTTCAAGCCCATGAGCATCTTCACCACGGATGATGCCGGTCTCGTCGATAAAAAATGACCGCCGGCCACTTGACCCATACTCAGCAGGCACGGCTAGGACCGCGAACGCCGCCGGGCTCTCACTGTTAGCTTTGAACACTTCGACCTTGAATCGATAGCCCGATCTGACCTCGCGGGCCATATCAGCAGAAATCAGCGAATCGTTCTGCAGGTCGCTTAGTGTGCCGTAGTTGATTCCTTTGCCTGTGGTGGTCTGATAGGTTTGTTCCGCCTGGTGGAGAACTCTGAGCGATCTGATCGCCGCGCCTTCATTAGCTGCCCTGCGCGCAGCCAGCAGGTTGGGAATAGCAATCGCCGCAATCACCATTACCGGGACCAGGACGACGACCGAAATAATGTTCGTGACCAGCCCGCCGATTGCCAGAGACTTGCCACCGTATTCGTGTGGCTGTTGCTTTATCTTGTTGAGCGCCACAATCGAGACGACGATACCGATGATGGTCGGCAGCAGGAAAATGCCCAGCAGCAGGAAGTTGACAATCCCCATCACCAGCGAGGTAATCGCCAGTCCGGTTTTCAACTCTGCCGGGGGCGCGTCGTAGCTGGAATAGGCGGTGGTGAAATTGTCACCAGGACGTTCCAGCATATCCGCGGGCGCCGCCGAAACCGGCGCGCCGCATTTCTTACAAAACTCGGCGTCAGACCAGCCGACGAAACCACACTGCGCACATTTCGCACTTTTCATGGTGTTAAACTCCCTGGGATTGAAGCTAAAAGTGAATTTTGCGAGTTGAGGAGGGCGGGAATTTCAAGTTAGAGACCCCGCAGCATCAGCATGAAGCCGGACACGGAGTCACCGTAATAATCATAGGTGCCCGGCGAGGAATAGGTCAACAGGATTTTCTGAAGTGTGGCTTCTTACTTTGCGGTTTTCTTTGCGCCTTTGCGTGAGTGTCTCGCATGAAAAGGGTAATGTTCACGCAAAGACGCCAAGGCGCAAAGATGCGCAACGTCAAACCAGCACACCACTCTCTGGAGTGGCTTGCCTAGGTTTCGGTCGTCGCTGCCTTTTGCTCATTCAACGCCGCGTGCAAGGTATGCCACGAGAGGGTTGCGCATTTGACGCGCACCGGAAAATCACGAACACCGGCAAAGATTGTCAGGCGACCCAGATGGTTCTCTTCCGCCTCTTCATCCAGCTTTCCCGTGACCATACGATGAAATTCGTCAAAGAGCATTTCTGCTTCCACTTTGCTCTTTCCCTTCACCGCCTGCGTCATCATGCTGGCTGAAGCTTTCCAGATGGCGCAGCCTGAGCCTTCGAAGCTGATCTCTTTAACTTGATCGTCTTCGACGTGAAGATAAATGTGGAGCTGATCGCCGCAGAGCGGATTGAAGCCTTCGGCAGTGCGATTCGCATTTTCAAGTTTGCGAAAATTGCGAGGCTTCTTGTTGTGATCGAGGATGACGGCCTGATAGAGTTCGGAAAGTTCTGACATGGGTCTTTGGACTTTGGTTTTTGGTCTTTGGACTTGGAGCTTTGAACCTTGGGATTTCGCTTAGCTTACCCACCTAAGACCAAAGCCCTAAGATCAAAGACCAATTTCATGAAAACACCTCAATAACTTTTTCAATCGCGCCCGCCAGAATATCAACTTCCGCTTTCGTGTTATAGAAAGCAAACGACGCGCGCGCGGTAGCGGGAACATTGAATCGCTTCATCACGGGCTGCGCGCAATGATGGCCCGCGCGAATCGCGATGCCTTCCTGATCCAGAATCGTGCCGATGTCGTGCGGATGAATATCGTCAATCACGAACGACAGCACGCTGAGTTTTTCCCGCGCAGTCCCGATGATTCGCACGCCTTCGATCGCTGATAAGCGTTCAGTGGCATAGCGCAGGAGTTCGTGCTCGTAAGCTGCCGCTTTTTCCCGGCCAATAATGTTCAAATAATCAATCGCCGCGCCGAGACCAATCTGCGAAGCGATGGCCGGGGTGCCCGCCTCCATCTTGTTGGGCAAATCCGCATAGGTGGTCTTTTCGAACGTCACGCTTTTGATCATGTCGCCGCCGCCCTGAAAAGGATTCATCTTTTCCAACAGCTCGGCCTTGCCATAAACCACGCCGCTACCCGTCGGCGCGAACATCTTATGTCCGGAGAAAGCATAGAAGTCGCAGTCGAGATCCTGCACGTCAATCTTTCCGTGGGGCGCTTGCTGCGCGCCGTCAATCAGTACCGGCACGCCGTACTTGTGGGCGCGGTCGATAATTTCTTTCACGGGATTGATTGTGCCCAGAGCGTTTGAGACATGGGTGACGGCGACAATCTTCGTGCGCTCGTTCAGCAGCGCGTCGTATTCATCCATCAATAACTCGCCGGCGTCATTAATGGGAATCACGCGCAGCTGCGCGCCCTTTTCTTCACAAAGCATCTGCCAGGGAACGATGTTGGCGTGATGCTCCATTGCGGAAATAATGATCTCGTCGCCCGCACGGATGAATTTGCGGCCATAGCCATGCATCACCAGGTTGATGCCCTCGGTCGCGCCTCGTACAAAAATGCATTCCTTCGTGTCGCGCGCGTTGATGAAGCGCTTCACTTTTTCGCGCGCGCCTTCATAAGCGGTCGTCGCTTTCATGCTCAGGTAATGCACGCCGCGATGAATGTTGGAATGTTCCTGTTCGATGTATTGCGCGCCGCGCTCAATCACCATCAGCGGCACCTGTGACGAAGCCGCGTTGTCCAGATAGACCAGAGGCTTCCCATTCACCGTCTGGGTGAGCACCGGAAAGGCTTTGCGAATGCGTTCCACATCCCAATCGCCTTTCGGCTTTGGTTTGATAGGTATTAGTTGCTCGACTGTGGTGGCCATCTACTCCTCAAGCTGAAATTCAGAATGCAAGCGGTTCAGGACCGCTTCATCGAGTTCGCGTTTGATCGACTCAATCTTGATCTTCTCGATTACTTCTTCGGCGAACCCGTAAGTCAACATGTTCTTTGCCAGCGCGGGATTGATGCCGCGGCTTTCGAGGTAAAACATCATGTCTTCATCAATCTGACCTATCGCAGCGCCGTGCGTGCATTTCACATCATCGGCATAGATTTCCAGCTGCGGCTTGGTATCAACCTGCGCATCGTTCGAAAGCAGCAGATTCTTGTTCGTTTGCCGGGCGTCGGTTTTCTGGGCGCCGTGGCGCACAAACACTTTGCCGTTAAAGACCGCTCGCGACTTGCCGTCAAGAATCCCTTTGTAGAGCTGATGACTGCTGCAGTGCGGTTGCCGGTGATCGATGACTGAATGGGTATCGGTATGCTGGTTACCATCAACCATGTAGAGACCGTCAACTGAGCAACTTGCCCCTTCATGATCCATCGTCACCTTGATGTCGTGGCGCGAAAGCGCAGCGCCGAGGTTGATTGTAGTGGTGTCGTAAACCGCGTGGGAGCCGACATCCACCCTGGTGGTGGCGATGTGAGTTGCGCGCGAACCTTCCCTCTGCACTTTGTAGTGACGAAGGCGCGCGCCATCTTCAAGTACCACATCAACGATAGCATTCGTGAAATACGGACTTTCGTTATCACTGGCCGCGTAGCTCTCGATAATGGTGGCCCCACTGTTAGCTTCGCCCACAATCACAATTCGTGGGAACGCGGCCGCCGCGGTCTCACCCTCGATCGCCTCACTAATGAATTGAAGCTGTATTGGGGTTTCGATCTCGACTCCGCGCGGAATTCGAATGAACAGCCCGCCCGCAAATAAAGCCGTATTCAGCAAGGAAAAACCGTTTTCGCTGTCAGGGGCGCTACGCTGCAAACTCTCGCGAATCACCGACTCGTGATTCGGATCCTGCAGCGCCTGGTCCAATTTGATTGCGGTGATGGCCGCGAGTGATTTGACCGACGAAAGATCGCTGCGAAAGATTCCATTGACGAAAACAAACACGCTGTTCCGAGTCTCTTCGTAAGTAAACGGCGCCAGCTTGTCGCCCGTTGACAGAGCAGTTCCATTAGCAGCAATCACCGGCCGGAAATTTGTTTTCGCGATGGGGCTGACATTGGTGTATTTCCATTCTTCCTGCTGCACGGTGGGAAAGCCCGCGCGCTCGAACTGCGCGAAAGACTGCTCCCGAATGTGCCGCAGCCAGGAAGGCTCGGTCCCGCTAACTTTCTCAAGCAACTCGTGAAAAGCGGAGTTGTATAAATCTGTTTTCGCTAATTCGGTAGTCATTATTAATTCGCCGCCGGCGCTCTCTTTCCGTTTTCAGGCTTCAGCCAGTCGTACCCTTTCTCTTCCAGTTCAAGCGCCAACTCTTTGCCGCCTTCTTTGACGATGCGGCCGCCGGACAGCACGTGCACAAAATCGGGAACGATGTAATTGAGCAAACGCTGATAGTGGGTAACAACGATCACGGCCTTGTTCGGATCGTGAAGTTTGTTGACGCCTTCAGCCACAACTCGCAGCGCGTCAATGTCCAATCCTGAATCAGTTTCATCAAGGACCGACAACTTCGGATCGAGGACGGCCATTTGCAGAATCTCGTTGCGCTTTTTCTCGCCGCCGGAGAAGCCTTCGTTGACCGAACGCGTCATAAAACTCGCATCCATCTCAACCAGGGCAGCTTTCTCTTTCAAAAGGTCCTTGAATTCAAGGGGATCCAGTTCCTCTTCGCCCAGGTGCTTCTGCTTTTCGTTGTAAGCCAGCCGCAGAAACTGCGAGTTCGAAACGCCAGGCACTTCGACCGGATACTGGAAGGCCATGAAAACGCCTTCGCGCGCGCGCTGGTCCGGCGACATTTCCAGAAGGTTCTTGCCGTCGTAGATGACTTCGCCGCCGGTAACTTCGTAGGCCGGATGGCCCGCCAGAACTTTAGCCAGAGTAGATTTGCCCGAACCGTTCGGGCCCATGATGGCGTGGACTTCGCCTTTATTAACTTTGAGATTGATGCCTTTCAAAATCTGGTTGCCATCAATCGATGCTGTAAGATTTCGTATCTCTAACACTAGTTTTCTCCAAAAATTATGGTCTTTGGTCTTCGGTCCTTGGTCTTTGCTTGATCCCCGACCCGCGCAGACAAAGACCAAAGTCCAAAGACCCAAGACCAACGTTAACCAACCGCGCCTTCCAATTTCATCCCGAGAAGCCGCGTCGCCTCGACGGCGAACTCCATCGGAAGTTGCAGGAATACATCCTTGCAAAAGCCGTTGATGATCAAGCTGACCGCATCTTCCTGTGAAATGCCGCGCTGCATCAGATAAAACAATTGTTCTTCGCTGATGCGCGAAGTCGAGGCTTCGTGCTCGACCTGCGAAGTCTTGTTCATCACCTCAATGTAGGGAAAGGTGTTCGCGCTGCAATTGCTACCAATCAGCATCGAATCACACTGCGTATAGTTGCGTGCGTTCTCAGCCTTCGGCATGACCTTCACCAAACCACGATAGCTATTGTTCGCGTGGCCGGCCGAAATCCCTTTCGAGATGATTGTGGAGCGCGTGTTCTTGCCCAGGTGAATCATCTTGGTGCCGGTGTCCGCTTCCTGCGCATGATTGGTCAGCGCGACTGAATAAAACTCACCAATCGAGTTGTCGCCCATCAGGATGCAGGAAGGATATTTCCAGGTAATGGCCGATCCGGTTTCGACCTGGGTCCAGGAGATCTTTGAATTTCGTCCGGCGCACTTGCCGCGCTTGGTCACGAAATTGTAAATGCCGCCTTTGCCTGTCTCGTCGCCCGCGTACCAGTTCTGCACAGTCGAGTATTTGATTTCGGCATCATCCAGCGCCACCAGCTCAACCACCGCGGCGTGCAACTGGTTGCGATCGAACTTTGGCGCGGTGCAACCTTCAAGATAAGAAACGTAGGCGCCCTCCTCAGCCACAATCAGCGTGCGTTCAAATTGTCCTGACTCCGAATTGTTGATGCGGAAATAGGTAGACAATTCCATCGGACAGCGCACGCCTTTGGGAATGAAACAGAAGCTTCCGTCCGAAAAGACCGCGCTGTTCAGCGCCGCATAGAAGTTATCGTTGGTCGGAACTACCGAACCGAGATACTTGCGAACGATCTCGGGATGCTCCTTCACGGCTTCGCTAAACGAGCAGAAGATCACGCCGTGCTTCTTGAGTTTCTCTTTATATGTAGTGGCAACCGAAACTGAATCGAACACAGCGTCCACGGCCACCCCGGCAAGTTGTTTCTGTTCAGTGAGCGGGATGCCCAGCTTTTCGAACGTCCGCAGCAACTCCGGATCGACTTCATCCAGGCTCGCCTTCACAGCCTTTTGCTTCGGCGCGCTGTAGTAAATCATGTCCTGGTAATCGACTTCGGGAAATCTTATGTTGGGCCAACTGCTCGGCTCCTTCATTGTCAACCAGTGCCGATAAGCTTTGAGACGGAACTCGAGCAACCATTCCGGCTCGTCTTTCTTGCCGGAAATCAGTCTCACGGTGTCCTCGCTTAAGCCGCGGGGAATCGTCTCAGCCTCGATGTCTGTAACCCAGCCGTATTTGTATTCGCGGTTTGCGAGTATTTCAGCAGTACTCATTTTGTTCCTCAGTTCGCGCTGCGAATGGCCCGTATCGGGCTTTGCATCTTCTGAATCTGGTGTAAGCGCGCATCAACCTTTTCTTCCGACCCAATCAGCTCCGCCAAGGTAATCTCTGATAGCGCGTTTTGGACAATCTCGTGCAGCCCAACGATCACCGGCCGGATGCCACAGTCGCTCGTGTGCACACAAACGTCGAGCACTCCCGCGTGTGTCTGGCAGAAGCTGTCGACCGTATCTTCATCAAGAATTCGAATCACTTCACTTAGACGGATCTCAGCCGCCGGCCGTGCCAGCGTGTATCCGCCGTTGGCACCGCGCTGCGATTGCACCAGGCGCGCCTTCACCAAAACCCACATCAACTTGCCGGCGTTGGCGACCGACAAGCCTTCCCGTTCGGCGATCTGATTGAGCGTCAAAGACTCGGCGTTGGCTTCAGCTCGGGCCAGCTGCACCAGGCAGCGGAGGCCATACTCTTCATGTGCGGAAATCTTCATTAAAGTGCTTTTCTTTAAATTTCGGCCTAATTATAGCATTCCTTACTTTTTCGTCAAGTATACAGGGAGGGGTCCGTGTCCTGATTTCTTAGCTCTAATGAGGACGTATGAAAAAAGACGCACGCCTTGAATCTCTTGTTAAGCGAGTGATCGCAACTCGATAAGCGAGAGGCCGCCTACCAACGAAAGAAAGCAGCGAAGAAAAGACAAGCCAGGTGGGCTTTGCTGCAAAAGTCTTTTCACTTCCGCGAAGGGGGACTGAATGGCAATAGCCCAGCGCTTCGGGCTGTGTCAAAACTCGGAGTTGCAGCGTCAAAGGCGCGAAATGTAATAGCCTGGGCCATCGGCCCAGGTTGAGGTAGTTGCAGGATCCAAGCGCTGAAAGCGCGAAATAACGTCAGCGCCACCAGCGCTGTCTTCGTTTAACGATTCTATTTCGCGCCTTCAGCGCTTTTCTAAATCTGACTTGACGCGCACCTGAGGCGCTGCCCCAGGCTATTACATCTCGCGCCGTTGGCGCTTGTTCGCCGACTTTTGCAGCAAAGCCAGCCAGGTGAACACTCTCTACCACGACGACAATCCGACAACGTTAGGTCGTAGAGCGCTCTTAGACCTACTCGCAGGTATAATATTCAGTTGCGCGGCTTACTTGAAGGTGAGGGATAGACGAGATTGCTTAGTCAGGCAGCCCAAGTTACGGCAGAGATCTTTGAACGGAAGTATCCGGACGCCAGCGTGATTTTTCTGGCTGGGTCAATTGTCAGAGGCGAGAGCACGCCTTTCTCAGACCTGGATTTAGTCGTCATCTTCGACAAGTTGCCTGCCGCTTATCGTGAATCATTCAATTTTCAGGGGTACCCGATTGAAGCTTTTGTGCATGACCCAGAGACAGTCAATTATTTTCTTCATGAGATTGACCGTTCCTCTGGCACTCCGTCTTTGGCGCAGATGATCCTGGAGGGTGTCGAAGTCCCAAAGCCGAATGACCTTTCCAGATCCCTGAAGCAACTTGCAAGTTCAGTTATGCAGTTGGGCCCGCCCGGGCTGAATGAACCAGAGGTTCGCAAATTACGATATGACATAACCAATCTGGTTGACGATATTAGAGAGCCTCGTTCCAGGGCCGAACTTGTTGCTTCCGGGGCCGAGTTATATGAGATGCTGGCAAACTATTACTTACGCACGAATGCGCTTTGGTCAGCGAAAGGCAAATCAATTCCCAGAGTCTTGAGCCAGGCGAATCCGGATTTGTGTTTGCGTTATGCCGCATCTTTCGATGAATTGTTTGCCCATGGCCGCCCGGAAAGTGTAGTTGCTCTAGTCGAAGAGATATTAAGCCCTCGCGGCGGATTTCTGTTTGATGGACACAGGCTCGATGCTCCGGCTGATTATCGGATGCCGTTCGCGTAAATTCGCGCCGCCGAAGACGCCGTTCGGCGGCCGCAATGTTGAGAGGTCCACAGCAATTGATTTTTGCGGCTGTTCATTACCCAAATCTTGATACTCAGCGAATCAATCAGTTTAGAAGGAGATACGATCCCCAGGTTGATTTGATTGAGCCGCACATCACTTTGTTGTTCCCCGTGCCAGAATCCATTGGCGAAAAAAATCTCGTCGATCACCTCGAGAGCGTCTTGCGCGGCCGGCAGGCCTTTCCTATTCATCTACAGGGACTCCAAAGATCCAGCGATGATTACCTGTTCCTTATGATCCAGGAGGGTAAGGCAGATATCATTAGCCTACACAATGAAATATACACCGGTGTGCTGGCTAATTTCCGGAAAGGAGAATTACCGTACCTTCCCCATGTTACGCTCGGCGGGTTCGGAAAAGACGCAAACGAGTATTCTGAAGCGTTGGCGGCTGCGAAACGACTTGATTTAGATTATCGTTCGGTGCTGGATAAGATACACCTGTTAAGGATCAATGATGATAGGACCCGGATCCTCTGGAGCAAAGAGTTTTCTTTGGTGTAGGTGCACAACGCCGCCGAACAAATCGTTGTTGGACGCGGCTGGCGTGAGCACCTCTCGCAACTAACTTGGTGCGGTGAAGGGTGCTTTGATGCGCGCCGCCGCGTCAACTTCTCAGACGTTATGTGCTCGTCTATGAGATACAAAGATGACTGAAGATAAAACGAGCCTTGAAACCTTAGACACGAATACTCAGAGGTAAACAACAATCGTCGTGTTTGAAGTAAGCTCCGAATTATCGACCCAGGCTGGCGTTCGACTCAATTCCTGGACACGCCACGAGACCACTTCCCGCAGTCCCGGCCTGGCCACGACCAATCAAAGCGAAGAGTATGACCGGATAGTGCGCGACCCAAAGTATCAACACTTTGATCGGATTCCCGGCCGGATTGTCCGCTGTTTGGATTATTTTCACGTTGGCGGCGATCGAATTGCGGCCGCTCGAATTCTTCGCGCTTATTACATTTTCATCGCCGTTGTAGATAACGCAATCGACTCAGGTGAACCACACACTGCGGCGACCGTCTTTGCGCACCTGGCGAAGCCGGCGCAGATCAAACCGGCGGAACTCTCTGACGTGGACCTCGTCACCCTGAATCTGAGAGAACAAGTTCATGACACAGTTGGTTTGAAGTTTCGACAACAACTTCGCAGGCTGTACGAAACAGTCCGTCAGGAGCGGTCGGCCGTTTCAATCGAAGCGTATATTGAAGTTCGTAGAGGGGTCGGAACCTTAACGGCTGATCTGTCTTATATTTTGATCAGTCCGTTGCTTAAAGGCGAAGCGCCGACGCTGCGCGCCTTCATGCAAAAGGTCGGCGCGGTTGGCTGCCTGATAGATAGCCTCATTGATTTGCGCGCGGATCAACGCCGAGGTCTCTTGAGCTTTTTGCCCACGAGGCGTGATCAGGTTAAGTTGACGCTGGCTGCGTTGCGCCAGGGACTATCGCTTTGTTTAAGACATCCTCGACTCGCCGGCGTATTCGCCGACGCAATTCTGGATGATGTTCGCGATCGATTTATTACTACACCTGAATCGGTAAACGGCGAACGAAGACAGACTCAGGTCGTCGTAAAATGAAAGCTAAAGTGCTGAGCAAGTCCTGGTTCGGGTATGCCGCAGCGCTCATTGGGATCGCCTCGGTAAGCGGATTATTAAAGCTCTTTGGCGAGCACATTAATCCAACTACTGTCGCTTTGGCTTTCCTTTTGATCATTCTGTTCATTGCCACCGCGTGGGGTTCGCGTCCGGCCATAGTCGCTTCCATCATCGGCATCGTAACTTTCAATTTTTTCTTCCTGCCACCGTTTCGCACGTTTGCCATTCGAGATCCTCATAACTGGATTGCCTTCATCGCTTTCATGATCACGGCGATCACTGTCGGACAACTTTCCGGACGGGTGAAGCGCCGGGCCGAAGAAGCGGAAGCCGCGAAGGCGGAGGTTGAGCGCTTGTACTACGAGCTTCAGGACTCGTTCGAGCGATCCAGCCAGGCCAAAGCTCTTAAACAAAGCGAACGTTTGAAGTCGGCGCTGCTCGACGCGGTGACTCACGATCTGCGCACCCCGCTGACCTCAATCAAAGCTTCAGCCACAACCCTTCTGGATGATCTGTACTCAAGCGAGCGCAACAACACCGAACCTGGTCTGGACGTGGAAGGGCGGAAAGAAATGCTGCGGGTGATTGACGAAGAATCCGATCGCCTTGATCGGTTTGTCGAGGGCCTGACCAAACTGGCGCGCATCGATGCCGGTGAAATGCATCTGCGCCGGCAACGAGCCCAGATTGACGAAATCATCACGATGGCTTTGAAGCGGGCCGAACCACGCACTCAAACGCATCAGCTGGAAGTCTGGATTGAAGACGAACTGCCTTCGATTAAGGTAGACGAGCAGGCAATTGCCGAAGTTATCTACACGCTGGTCGATAATGCCGCAAAATACTCGCCTCCTGGTTCGCCCATTCGGATTAGAACGGCTGAGACCCGAGACCATACGCTACAGTTGAGCGTTGAAGACCATGGGCCGGGACTGCGCCCGGAAATCCGTGAACGCGTCTTTGAAAAGTTCTTTCGGGCGATGCGAGACGGCGACGCCGGCGACCGGAGATCTTCCGGGACCGGAATGGGACTCGCGATTGCGCGAGGTATTGTCGATGCTCATGGCGGTAAGATTTGGATTGAAGATGCCGAAGGACACGTTGGAGCTAAATTCGTCATTCAGTTGCCTGTCGGAGACGGTGAAGGTAGTGATGGTGTCAGAACCGGGAGCGGTAGCGACCGGATCGTGAGTACCTGAGCGATAATGCGAACACTGAACACCTAAGATAATTCTTGATCCCGTCGCTACCGCTCCGGGTTCTGACACTCCTTGATCAGAGCATGAACGAAAGAAAACCGCGCATTCTGGTAGTCGACGACGAGCCGCAGCTGACGCGTGTGCTGCTGCGAAGTCTGACGACCAAAGGATACGACGTGCGAATTGCCGGAGATGGCGACTTCGCGCTGCAAACTTTTCATGACTGGCCGGCGGAGCTGGTAATCACAGATCTGGCAATGCCGAATATGAGCGGCCTCGAACTCTGCCGACGCCTGCGGGCAATCTCACAGGTTCCCATAATTGTTTTGTCAGTCCGGGGCGAAGAGCAAACGAAGGTCGAAGCGCTCGACGCCGGAGCCGACGATTACGTCACCAAACCTTTCGGCATGGACGAATTATTCGCGCGCATTCGCGCGGCCCTGCGACGCAAGCCGGTGACTGACGCTGACTCGCGTATTCTCGAGGCCGGCGAATTTCGGATCGATCTGGACGCGCACACAGCCACGCACGCCGGCCGAGAGTTGCGACTGACGCCGAAGGAATTCGAGCTGATTGCTCACCTGGTGAAGAATGCAAATAAGGTTCTGACACATCATGCTTTGCTCGGCGTGGTGTGGGGCGGCGATTACACCGAGCAGACTGAATACCTGCGCGTTTTCATCGGCCAGCTAAGAAAGAAGATTGAGCCCGATCCCTCAAAGCCGCGATATATCCTGACTGAACCGTGGATTGGTTACAGGTTTACTGCAGAGTAGCTCGCTGAGGTCAGTACCACGCACGGTAGCGGTGGGTCTCAATGGACAGCGAGCCTGGTGGCCCAGACTTCAGTCTGTGATTGTTTCTTAAATCAAGCGGCGATCACAGACTGAAGGAAGCTCTGATCAAGGTCAGAATGAAAATAGCATTTGCTCCTCTCCGTTTGGGAGGGGCCGGGGGAGGGGCGCAGCTAAGGCAGAGAGCAAAGCAAATTTACCTGTGGGCGCGGGCTTTCAGCCCGCGCGGGATCTTTTTTCGGTATCGACTCGTAGCTGCGCCCCTCCCCTAACCCCTCCCAAAGGGAGGGGAATCTACTTAATCTTTTCTTTACAAACTCTTTATAAACCTCTTAGCCCATCCTTACGCCTACCCGACTAAGCTCGTTGTATCAGCAGCAGGCTGATCAAAGTGAGCGCCCAAATCAACCAAACCAGTCCCGACGATCTCGCGGCCCCGAGCCGGCCAATCGAACTGTTGACTGAGAATGGCTATCTCATCGTGCGTTCGTGGGAAATCACTGGAATTCCCGCGCCTGCAAACGGAACCTACTCGTTCATGGTCCAGCGAGAGCAGGATCTTAAGCGAGAGCTTACCGTGACGATCGCCGCGGAGCTTTTCGCTGATCTCTTTCGGCAAACGCGAGGAAAAATCTCGAACTCCCATTCATTTTGGATCTGCTGCGCAGAGCGTCATCTCGCAAACTACCTTTGGGAGAAAGAGGACTATCCGGCAGGTGATCGGCTGGCCGTCGATTATTTGGATCCTGACGATGTCATGTCGGCAGTGAACTGGGGAACACAGATTGAACCATTAGGTGAGCGCGCAAACGACAGTTCTTTGGGAGGAACGGAGCAAATTGGCTTACACGCTTAAGCGTTTATTGGTCGGCAAGGCAAAAAAGACCGCGCAGGCAATTCACGAACGTCTGACTAAAAAGACCGGTCTGGCTGTTTTTGCTTCCGATGCTCTCTCATCGACGGCTTACGCGTCAGAAGAAATCCTTTTGGTGCTGGCTTTGGCCTACGCTTACGGCCAGGTGAATGCCTTCAGGTATGTAGTGCCAATCACGCTGGCAATCATGGTGGTACTCGTGATAGTCGCCATCAGCTATCGCCAGACAATCCACGCATATCCTTCCGGTGGCGGCGCTTACATTGTGGCCAAAGAGAATCTGGGTACAAGTCCCGGACTGATCGCGGCCGCGGCACTCCTGGTCGATTACGTTCTGACTGTATCAGTATCAATTTCGGCGGGCGTCGCGGCGATTACGTCGGCCGCACAAGGGACCAGTTTCGCCTGGATCGATCATCACAAAGTGATTATCTGCCTGGCGTTAATCTTATTTATTTCAGTCGCCAACCTGCGCGGCGTCCGCGAGTCAGGCGCACTCTTTGCCGGTCCAACTTATTCATTCGTGATTAGTTTCCTGTTCATGGTTGGCTATGGAATTATTCATTACCTCCTGCACCCGGGCGCAATCGCGCACACGGGAGAGAGTTTGAAACTAGCCGAAGGATATGGCCTGCAACCACTCGGTTTGTTCCTGCTGTTGGGAGCCTTCTCAAACGGGTGCGTTGCGCTTACCGGAATCGAAGCGATCTCAAACGGCATTCCCGCTTTCAAACAACCTGAAGCACGAAACGCGGCCACGACGCTGACATGGATGGCCGCACTGTTGGCGACGATGTTCATTGGCACCAGCATCATGGCCTATCTGTATCAGGTTCACCCGACTCAGAATGAAACCGTGATCTCACAGTTCGCGCGGATCATTTTCACCGGCCGGATGGGGTGGTTTTATTTCGTCATCCAGGGGACGACCGCGCTGATCTTAGTCCTGGCGGCGAACACCTCGTTCGCCGACTTCCCTCGCCTTGCGAGTCTTCTTGCGCGTGACCGTTTCCTGCCCAGACAGTTTGCGACACGGGGTGACAAGCTCGTCTTCTCAAACGGTATCATCATCCTTGCGGTGTTCTCAGCAGTGCTCATTGTGGCATTTGGAGGTGACACCAGCAGGCTGATTCCACTGTACGCGGTGGGCGTTTTTCTATCGTTTACGCTTTCGCAGAGTGGCATGGTGAGACATTGGTGGAAGGCCGGACGTGTAGCCCAGGCGACCCGCGCCACTGAGAGCGAAGACAACGAAAAGCAAGGCCAGGCAAAACAGCAGGCTGAACGCGCCAAACTGGTAAGCGAAGCTGCCCATTGGAAGAAATCGATCGTGGTTAACGGGCTGGGGGCCGCGGCGACTCTGGTGGTCCTGGTGGTTCTGGTAATCACCAAGTTCCTGCACGGCGCGTGGATCGTGGTGGTGCTCATCCCGCTGCTGGTCGGACTGTTTCGCGCAATTCACCGGCACTATGTCGATGTCGCGACTCAGTTAACCACCGAAGGCCTTGAAAAGTTGAGACCGATCGGGCACGAAGTGATCGTGCCTGTTTCCGGCATCCATCGCGGCGTTCTACGCGCGCTGCAATATGCGAAGACTATCGCCCCGGAGCACGTGACCGCGCTTTACATCAACGTCGATGACGAGGCCACGCAAAAACTTCGCGAGAAGTGGAGCACCTGGGTCAATGGCGTCGAACTGGTAGTGATTGCCTCGCCGTACCGATCTCTGGTTGGCCCACTGAGCCGTTTCGTCGATCGCCGGGTAAAGGCCCATCCGGATCAGATGGTCACGGTGGTGTTGCCGGAATTTGTTCCGGCACGCTGGTGGCAACACCTGCTGCACAATCAAAGTTCACTCATGCTGAAAGGCGCGCTGCTCTTCAAGCCAAACGTGATCGTAACCAGCGTGCCTTATCACTTGAAAACCGGCGCGGAAGCAAAAAATGGCAACGGCAGAGCGGGATGATGGGCGCTTCTTGCTATCAACGAGCTGCGGAGCAGCGGACAGAGTTAAGCCCAAGGCGAGGCTCTGCGAGCCTTGGGTCCAACCGTCCTAAAGTGATCGGGCGCCGAAGGGGCTACAGCGATCATTGGTAATCAGCGCGCCCATATTGCGAACTCTCTGTCGCCGCTCCGCGGCTCTCCAAATTTAGATCAACCATCACCCAAGGCTCGCAAAACCTCGCCTTGGGCTTAACTCTGTCCGCTGCTCCGCAGCTGGTCTCCGTTGCTACGATCGACACGAGGTTGAAATGAAATCATTCCTCTGCAAGCTACCGCTTCCCACCCGTCCGTAATAAAGTAGAGCCGTTCTGCGACACATCACGTAGAGGTGGCGCTGTGTCCACTCCAGACCCAAAGAAACTTCTCGAACGAATTCACACGCGGCTTGACGAGAGTATGGTCGGCATCAGTCAGGTCGTCGCCGACCTGGCCCCGGCCGATCTTGCCCTCCTGATCAACGAACTGACTTTAGTCGAAGCCGCAACCGTGGTTTCGATGTTGCCGGCGCCGCGAGCGATCGAACTCTTCGACGATCCGATAATGCGCCGGCGCGCCGCAATCCTGGAAAAATTAGAGCCACAGCACGCTGCCGAAATCCTTTCAGGCCTCTCAGCCGACGAACGTACTGACGTTATCCAGAAGATGGGCCACCACCCACGCCATCTCATTGTCCCGCGGATCACGGTTGAGGAGCGTAAGGAACTCGAAGGACTGTTGCAGTATCCAGCGCATACCGCGGGCGGCATCATGACGACTGAGTTCGTGCAACTCGATCCGAAAATGTCTGTCGCAGATGCGCTCAAACACATCCGCGCCGTAGCGCGTGAGAAGGAATCAATCTATGCCTGCTATGTAATGACCCCCGGCACCGGGCAACTTTTGGGGGCGCTCTCGCTGCGCGACCTGGTGATGGCTGAGTTGGACACACCCGTCATTGAGGTGATGCGCAAAAAGCCAATCACCGTCAACGTGCTCGATCACCAGGAGGACGTGGCGAAGAAAATCAGCAAATACAATTTGCTGGCAGTCCCGGTCCTGGAAAAAGACGGCAACGTCGTCGGCTTCGTCACTGTAGACGACGTCGTCGATGTGCTGATCGAGGAAGGAACAGAAGACATCCTGCGCATGGCCGCGGTCGAGCCAGGCGCTCTCGATAAACCCTACATGCAGGTTTCGCTGCCGGTGATGATTCGCAAGCGTGCGGGCTGGTTGGTCATTCTCTTCCTCGGAGAAATGCTGACGGCGACGGCCATGGGCTTCTTTGAAAAAGAGATTGCCAAGGCCGTGGTGCTGGCTCTCTTTGTGCCGTTGATTATTTCATCTGGAGGCAACTCGGGATCGCAGGCTTCTACTCTGGTCATTCGCGCGCTGGCCCTCGGCGAGGTTACTCTGCGTGACTGGTGGCGGGTCATGCGCCGCGAGATTTTCTCAGGTCTCGGATTAGGTGTAATTCTGGGCTCGATAGGATTTCTGCGCATTACTGTCTGGTCAGCATTCTCAAACCTTTACGGAACGCATTGGGCCCTGGTCGCATTAACCGTAGGACTGGCGCTGGTGGGAATCGTTTTGTGGGGTACGCTGGCGGGCTCAATGTTGCCGTTCGCGTTGCGGCGTCTCGGCTTTGACCCGGCCACATCATCGGCGCCGTTTGTAGCGACCCTGGTGGATGTCACAGGCCTGGTGATTTACTTCAGCGTGGCAGTGCTGCTTTTGAGGGGGACGCTGCTTTAGGTGTGGAGTCAGTACCGGGAGCGGTAGCGACCGGGTTGCGACCGGGTTGCGATATTCGATCTCCAGGCATTAAGCACCCGGTCGCTACCGCTCCCGGTACTGACTCCATGCCACCTTCATTCCTCCGGCAAAGTCTTTACGCCCACACTCTGCACAATGCGTTCGCGATATCTGTGCGCGTCAGCTTTGATCGTGACTTCATTGAGAGTCAGCAAACGCCGGTCGCGCATCAGCACCCGGCCTTCAACAATCACAGTACGTACGTCGCCGGCCTTCGCCGAATAAACCAAATCCGAATAGATATTGTAGAAGGGAGTTTGACTCAGGCCATCAACATCCACAATCACCAGATCCGCGCGCTTTCCGGTTTCGATTGAACCGATCTCTTTTTCCAGATGCAGAGCACGCGCGCCGCGAATGGTGGCCATCTCGAACGCCTCCTGCGCCGTAAGCACTTTCGGATCTTTGCTGATTAGCTTATGCAGCTTGGCCGCAGTGTCCATCTCTTCCCAGAGACTCAAATCATTGTTGGAAGCAGCGCCATCGGTGCCCAGGCCCACGGGCATGTCCTGCTTCAACATTTGCGGCACCGGGGCAACACCCGACGCGAGTTTCATGTTCGATTGCGGATTGTGGACCAGACCGACGCCCAACTTCTTCAGCAATGTAAGCTCTTCTGCGGTTGGCCAAACCATGTGCGCCGCAATAACTTTGTCGTTCAAAAAACCAATGCGATTTAGATAGTTGACGGGACTCATGCCTTTGTCTTTGATGCTGTCGTCAACTTCGCGTTTCGTTTCGGATATATGGATGACGATGGGCGCGCCGGTGCGATCTGAGAATGCGCGGGCGGCTTTCAGGTGCTCCTCGGAAACCGTGTAGGGCGCGTGGGGAGCAATCGCAGCCACGATCAGCGAATTCCCTTTCCAGCGGCTCACGAATTTTTCGACGTAAGCCATGGCCTCAGCGTTCGTCTTGTTATCGGCCACCGGAAAATCGATCACCGTCTCGCCCAGCACGCCGCGCATTCCGGCCTTAAACGTCTCGTCGGCAATCGCGTCCTCAAAGTAATACATATCGCAATAGGTCGTAGTCCCACTGCGAATCATTTCGGCCAGACCCAGCCGCGTTCCGACGCGGACAAAGTCTTCGGTGACGTTTTTGGCTTCGGCCGGAAAAATGTATTTCGTCAGCCACTCCTGGAGATCGAGATCGTCGGCAATCCCGCGAAACAGCGTCATCGGCACATGCGTGTGCCCGTTGATGAGGCCGGGGATGACGGCCTTGCCGGTGGCTTCGATTACCTGGCGCGAAGAGTAGTTGAGATCCATCTCAGCGGACGTGCCAACGGCGACCACACGCCCGCCCTTTATCGCCACGCCACCGTTATCGATTACGCGGCGCGAACCGTCCATGGTGACGACGGTGCCACCTCTGATGATCAAGTCCACAGGCATTACTCTTCGCTGGGCCATTATTTTGAATGGTGCGACTGACATAGCCAACGCAAGAATTATGAGTTTGATTCTCATTTGGGATGTTAGCAGTGTCAGAACCGGGAGCGTTAGCGACCGGATCCACAACAACTGGCAGCTTGAAACATTTTTTTTCGACGACTAGCTGAGTGGCGTGTTGATCCGCTCGCTATCGCTCGCAGTTCTGACACGCGACGGCATGCCTTCTATTTGTCGTGCCCGCCCGTCAGGAATCTCGCGTCAAATGCTTTGGGGAGAAGGTGTCTAATATCTACGACTTCGCTTTGTCCTTTTAGATTCGCGAGCGTGATCTTCGCGTCTTTGGAGTATTCCCAAATTATTTGCCGGCAGGTACCGCAGGGCGGCGTCAACTCGTCCGTATCGACCACGATTACGAGATCGGAGAATTTTCGCTCGCACTCAGACAAGGCCTTCCAGATGGCCACTCGCTCGGCGCAAACAGTCAGACCATAGCTGGCGCTTTCAATATTACAGCCGGTGAAGATCTTTCCGGCTTCCGTCCGCAGTGCTGCTCCGACCAGAAATTTCGAAAAAGGGGCGAGCGAGCATAAACGCGCGTTCGTTGCGATTTCGATCAAATTTTCAGTCTCACTCAACTCTGGCCTCCAACTGAATCAAAAGTCCGGGCCAGTCTCTCGCGAATCTTTCCGCTGATTAGATCAATGCTCACAAGATTATGACCGCCTTCGGGGATGATGACATCGGCGAATCGCTTCGAAGATTCGACGAATTGAATATGCATGGGCCGCACCGTGGCGATGTACTGCTCGATTACCGAATCGAGAGTGCGACCGCGCTCGGCAATGTCGCGCCGCAGACGGCGAATGAAACGAACGTCGTCAGGCGTATCGACGAACACCTTAATGTCCATCTGCTCGAGCAGCCGCGGCTCGGCAAAAATCAGGATACCTTCGACAATCACGATGGGCTTCGGCGATATCGGCGTGGTCGCGGCCAAACGCGTGTGCGTGCGAAAGTCGTAAATCGGAAGCTCGACCGGCTCGCCGGATCTCAGCTTTTTCAGATGATTGATCAGCAGCTCGTTGTCGACGGCGTCCGGATGATCAAAGTTCGCGGCGCCCCGATAGTCCAGCGGCATGTCTTTGAGATCGCGATAGTAAAGATCCTGCTGGATAAAAACGACTTCGTCGGCACTAACCGATTCCAAAATTCGATTTGCTACTGTGGTCTTTCCTGAACCGGTGCCGCCGCAGATGCCAATTATCATGAGTATAGTCAGTTGTCCGTCGTCAGTGGTCAGTTGTTAGTGGGGTTGTTTTCACAACTGACAACCAACGACTGACCACTGACGTTTTATTAGAGTCTCGCAATCACTCTTCTTATCAATTCCGTAAATTGAACTCGCACGCGCTCCCCGGTCGCGATTACCTGGCTGTGATCAACCGGACGATTCGAAACACCTGCGGCCAGATTCGTAATGCACGATATCCCGATCACCTGCATGTCCATGTGACGCGCCACGATTGCTTCCGGGACCGTGCTCATGCCCACGGCGTCGGCGCCCAATGTGCGCACCATGTGAATCTCCGCCGGCGTTTCGTAACTCGGCCCCGAAAGGGCGGCGTAGACGCCCCGGCGCATTTCCACATCCACCGCTTTTGCTTCTTCAATCACAATAGTCTGCAAAGCAGGTTCGTAGGTTGAAGTCAGATCGGGGAACCTCGGACCAAAGCGTTCATCGTTCGGCCCAATCAACGGATTCACACCCATCAGATTAATGTGGTCACTAATCACCATGAGCGAACCCGGGCTTAGCTCTGTGTTCAGCGAGCCGGCGGCATTCGTCAGAATCAAAGTGCGCACTCCGAGTAACTTCAAAACCCGGATGGGAAAGGTGACGTCTTCGAGCCCGTAGCCTTCATAGAAGTGAAAGCGCCCCTGCATCGCGCCGACCGAGACTCCTTCCGCCGTGCCAATGACCAGGCGTCCGGCGTGCCCTTCCACTGTCGCATGAGCAAAGCCGGGTATTTCGTCATACGGAATTGCCACAGGTTGTCCCAGATCTTCGGCGAAGGCACCCAGGCCGCTCCCCAAAACTATTCCGATGGACACGTCGGCCTTGGCGCGGGAACGGATAAATTCGGCAGCGCGCGCAGCGCTCTCATACATAGTCAAAGGATTTGCTTTAGCTGACATTCGATTTTTTGGCGACGGGACATTACAACAGTTTTTCAGTTTAGAGTTCAAGCTCTCAGCTTGTGGTTAAGAGTTCAAGCTGCAGCTTGCCATTTAAAGATACAATCTCAAGATTGAACTCTAAACGACGCCTACCGCTCCTTCTGATAGGCAGTTCCGAGGGCTTTGGGGGCGCGTGATTGGCCGATGAAACCGGCCAAAACTACGATGGTGACGATGTAAGGAATCATTTGAATGAACTGCACGGGAATGTCTTCGCCGGAAGGAAGTTTGGCGACTCCCTGCATTTGAATCGTGAGGGCATCGGCAAAGCCGAACAGGAGGCAGGCCAGCATGGTTTGCACCGGCCGCCACTTGCCAAAAATCAGCGCCGCCAGGGCAATAAAACCACGACCCGCGGCCATGTTCCGCGTGAACAGAGACGACTGGCCGATCGAAAGGTAAGCACCGCCAATTCCGGCCAGCGCGCCGGAAATGAGCACGCCAAGGTAGCGCATGCGATTAACGGCGACGCCGGCGGCATCGGCCGCTTCTGGGTTCTCGCCGACCGCACGCAGGCGCAATCCGAACGGCGTGCGATACAAAACGTAGGCCGTGACCAAAACTAACAGGAGGGCGATCAGCGAAATTACCGAAACATCGCTGAAGATGCGCCATTGGGCCAGGAAGCCGGGAACAAAGTGAGAAAGTTCCGGCAGAAGATTTTCTTTCGGAATCTGTGGAGTTGAACCACTGGAAAGGAAAAGCGCACCGCTCAGGACTGCGGGCAAACCGATGAAGAGAATGTTGATACCCGTCCCGGTAACCACCTGATCGGCTTTGAACTTGATGCAGGCCAGCGCCAGGATCGCAGCCACCGCGGCGCCGGCCACAATCGCCGCCCCCAGTCCGACCCACGGACTGTGCGCATAATAAGTCACGGACGCAGCCGTAAACGCGCCGGCTAGTAGCAATCCTTCGAGGGCGATGTTGATGACGCCGGCCCGCTCGGAATAGAGCCCGCCCAGCGCCGCCAGGACGAGTGGCGTCGCCATGCGAATGGTTGAGAACAGAAGTGAAAAAGTTAAAATTTGGCGCATTGAGAATTAGTTCTTTGTACTTTGTGCTTGGTACTTTGTCGTCGTGCTAAGGTTCTATCCTTTCAGGCGGTGATCGACCGAACGAAGAAATGCGTTGAGCTTTGGCGACAGTTCTTCAACTAAGGCGCGAAGCTTCTTTACCTCTGTTGGGGACAACAGTTTTCTTAGGTATGAGCGACGCAACCAATGAATCGTTTCGTACAGCGACCCTCGTGCAATCCGCACATATCGACGATTATCCGGAAGGCTACCGCGTCCGCTCCCCTCAGCGATGTTCGCTCCAATGCTGTCAGCCGCGCGAACAATCTGTTTTCCGACGGTATCCTTCGCGAAGGAATCCCAGGTAACAACGATTTCCCAAATGTTATCGGCCAGCTTTTCAGATAGTTGATAAACCTGAAGTTTCTCAAAATTTGTTCTTTCCATGGGAGTACCTTCCTGATTAACAACGCAACGATTGCCAACACGTCAAAGTACAAAGCACAAAGAACAAAGTACTCTTCTTCTAGACCTTTGCCCTCTTCATTAACCCAAACTGTTTCAGCGGCCCCCGGAACATCGCTTCCGCAGCAACAAAAACAATCACAATTCCCTGCAACATGTCGACGATGTCTTTCGAAACATGCATGGTGAAGGCGTCCACAAAGATGCCGCCGCGCAGCAAAATTGCGAACAGGATCGCGGCCAGGAAAACTCCGACCGGATGGTTGCGTCCCAACAACGCGACGGCGATGCCGACAAATCCATAGTTAGCTGAGAAGCCGTCATAGTACCGGTGACGATAGCCGAGCACTTCGTTGATGCCCACCATACCCGCGAGTCCGCCGGAAATCGCCATGGCCAGAATTATCTGTTTGCGAATGGAAACGCCGCCGTATTCCGCAGCCGCAGGATTCGCGCCGGTAGCGCGCATTTCGTAACCCCACTTCGTTTTCCAAAGAAACACATAGACCAGAATGCACGCGACGATCGCAAGAATGAATGCGAGATTTAAAGGGATGCGCGCCGGCAATCCCGGAATAAACCTGCCCAGCGTGATCAAGTGCGCGCTCGGACTGACGGGCGCCGTTTGCATGATCGGGTCGCCGGGGATCTTGAAGTGATATTGCGTGAAGTAGCTGAGCAGGGCGACCGCGATGAAATTCAGCATGATGGTGTTGATAACTTCATGCGAACCAAAGCGGGCCTTCAGGACTCCGGGGATGCTCCCCCAAAATGCGCCGGCGGCAATCGCCGCGATACAACATAACGGCAGGAGAATTATTGCCGGCAAGTGGACGAATTGCGAGATAACGGTGTTTCCCGGATCCGCCGCACCAAACTTAATTCCCACCCACGCCGCCGCAAACGCGGCCACATAGAGCTGGCCCTCAGCCCCAATATTTAGCAGACCGCAGCGAAAGGCGACGGCTACCGCCAGGCCCGTAAAAATCAAAGGCGTAGCATTGAAAAGCGTATAGCCGATGCCGTCCGGCCACGAGAAGGCGCTGCCGAGCAGAACTTTGTACGTTTCAATGGGATTGTCGCCGATAATCAAGATGACGATCCCGCCGACAACAAAAGCGGCGAGCACAGCGATTAGCGGAAACAGGATTTCACGAAAGAGTTTCATGGTTTACCGTTCGGAGTTCCGCCTTTAGGCGGCCTGTTGCTCTGACAAATGCCGCCTAAAGGCGGAACTCCAAACTCACTTATGACCTCCCGTCATCATCAATCCAATCTCTTCATTGCTGGTCGCCTTCGGATCGACCTCGCCGACGATTTGGCCGTTGTGCACCACCAGCAGACGATCAGACAACGCGGTCACTTCTTCCAATTCGGCCGACACCAGAAGCACAGCGCAGCCGGCATCGCGCAGCTCTACAATCTTCCGGTGAATAAATTCAATCGCGCCGATGTCTACACCTCGAGTCGGCTGCGAGACCAGCAGAAGTTTCGGCGGCAGTTCGAACTCGCGCCCGATAATCAGCTTCTGCTGGTTGCCACCCGATAACGCGCGCGCCGGCAGCGCCGCATTCGGCGGCCGCACATCAAAATCGCGTATGACTTGTTCGGTGCGGCGTTGAATTCCCTTCTGGTCAAGCAAGATACCACCGGCATAAACGGCAGGCTTCCGGTAATGCACGCCGAGAATCGTGTTTTCGGCCAGGCTGAAATCCAGCAGCAGTCCGCGACGATGGCGATCTTCGGGAACGTGGGCAATCCCCAATTCCTTCCGTTGTCGTGCATTGAGAATGGTGATGTCCCGACCTTCGAAATTAATCGTTCCCGCGATGTGCGAACCGGGAATCAAGCCGGCCAGCGCTTCGATCAATTCCGTCTGGCCATTGCCTTCGACGCCGGCAATGCCCACAATCTCGCCCGCGCGCACTTCGAATGAAACGTTGTCGACCTTCTTTGCGTCGCCGCGCCCGGTGATGGTCAAACTGCTGGTGCTCAATACCGGCGCGCCCGGTTTCGCATCCGGCTTTTCAACGCGCAGGAGCACTTCGCGGCCCACCATCATGCGCGCCAGCTCAGCCGCATTAGTTGCGCTCGTCTTCACGTCGCCGACGACCTTGCCGTCACGCATTACCGTCACGTTGTCTGAGATGGCCAGCACTTCATCAAGCTTGTGTGTGATGATGATGATCGTCTTGCCCTGCTCGCGCATGCCGCGCAGGATGGCGAAGAACTCCTCGACTTCCTGCGGTGTCAGCACCGCCGTCGGCTCATCCAGAATCAGGATTTCTGCACGGCGATAGAGAGCCTTGAGCAGTTCAACTCTTTGCTGCTGGCCCACCGAAAGATTCTCGACGGTGGCATTCGGATCGACTGTCAGTTTGAACTCGTTAGAGAGTTTCCGGATTTCATCTACCGCTTTCCTGATATCGAGCGAGACGGCACTGCCAGGCTCCGACCCCAGCACAATGTTTTCGGCGACAGTCATCGGCTCGAGCAACATAAAGTGCTGGTGCACCATGCCAATGCCGTTCCGGATCGCGTCGTGCGGCGTGCGAATCTCCTGCACCTGACCGTTAATCAGAATCTCACCGCTGTCAGCAGTGTAGAACCCGTAGGCGATGCGCATGGCGGTCGATTTACCGGCGCCGTTTTCCCCGACGATGGAATGAATTGTGCCGGGCGCAACTTTGACGCTGACGCGATCGTTTGCCAGGACCGCGCCGAAGCGTTTGGTTATATTTCGAAGCTCAATCATACGCAGGTCGTTAGTCCTCGGTAAGTGATCAGGTGCCGGACGTCAGGAAAGCTCCTCTGCTATGGCTATGCCACTCCGATGCGCGGCAAGTCTCCGACTTGCCGAAGATCTTGCTTAGATTTTGGCGGTCTATGACCGCATCAAAAGGGTCGAAGACCCCAAAAAAGCGGCGCGCCACCGGCAAGTCGGAGACTTGCCGCGCATCGGAGTGGCATAGCCATAGTGAAGTAAGCGCACATAACCGCCGAACTACTTCCTGACCACTGACTATTGACCACTGACTCCATCTACTGACTCATTCGATCGACCACCTTAATCTCGCCGCCGATAATCTTTTTCTTAGCCTCTTCCGCCGCTTTAATCGCCTGAGGCGACACAATGGTCTGGTTGTTGTTATCCATCACATAACCGACGCCATCACTGTCCAAACCAAACACGTGAAAGCCGCCCTGGAATCTCCCGTTGACGACATCCTTGACGATGTCGTAGACAGCGTTGTCGACGCGCTTGACCATGCTGGTCAGAACGAATCCCGGCTTGACCATGTTTTGATTCGAGTCCACGCCGATCACAAAGTGCGTCGCGCGACCACTTGAGTCTTTGCCCGATTGCTCGACAGCATCGAAGGCGCCCAGACCGGAATTACCCGCGGCCGTGAAAATCACATCCGCACCTTTACTTATCTGGGCGAGTGCAATTTCCTTACCCTTGCCCGGGTTGTTCCAGGCGGCGTCGGTAACGCCTACATAATTTTGCAGGACGTGGATGTTTGGATTTGCGGCCCTGGCGCCTTGTTCGAATCCGCCTTCGAACCGGTGAATCAACCCGATGTCCATCCCGCCAATAAACCCGAGCGTGCCGGTCTTTGAAGTCATGCCCGCGATCAAACCGACCAGATATGAACCTTCGTGCTCTTTGAAGACGAGCGAAGCGACGTTCTTCTTCGGAGTCTTGCCGTCAGCCTCAAAAATCACACCATCAATAATCGCAAATTTGATGTTGGGGTAGTCGTTCGCGACGCTTTGCATGATCGGGCCCTGGGCAAAGCCGACTCCGATAACCAGGTCGTAACCGCGCTCTGCGAAAGCCCGCATAGCCGGCTCGATCGAAACCGGATTGCCCGGTTCAACGTCGCGAACCACGATGTCGAGTGCTGGTTTACCGCAAGTCGTCTTGCCGTCGGGTAACGTTCCCGATTCTGCACATTTGACCCCGGCCCAGGCGGCTGCGTTGAATGAACGATCGTCCTTGCCGCCAATGTCAAAGACGATGCCTACGTGGATTTTTGATCTGTCATCGACGCCGTAAGTGGCGCGGTTGCACGCCTGGCCGGCAAAAATCAGAGAGACAAGCAGGAGCAGAGTTAGCAGAACTTTGATTTTCATAACGCTACCCAATTTGGAGTGCGGCGACTAGTCGCCGCTTTCAAAAGCGCTGACTAGTCAGCGCACTCCAAACATTCACTTGATGACTTCTTTTATCAGCTCAGGCAAATCAGCAAATGGATCTTCCGAGACTTCATAAGCCGCTTGAAGCCGGGCCCGCGCTTGCTCACCCCGGCCGGAGTCCTTGCACCAGACTGTGCCGAACAAATCGCCAGCCGCGACTTGGTCACCGATCCTGACCTGGGCCAGGAAGCCCACCGTTGGATCGATCTTGTCTTCGACTCGAACCCGGCCACCTCCGGCTTCGGCGATGGCGTGACCTATTTCCTGGGTATCGACCTTAGTAATAAAACCGGAGCGCGGGGATTCTACCTTAAACGAGGTCTCTGTCAACGGAAGAATGCGACGGGGGTCGTCACACACGTGCGGGTCGCCACCCTGGGCCTCGACGTTTTTGCGGAAACACTCCAAAGCCTCGCCCGACTCGTGTATTTTCCGGACCCGTTCGCGGGCTGCGGCAACCGTCGGCTCGAGGTCTGAAAGCACCACCATCCGCGCCGCCAACTCGATCGACAGATCGAGGACCGATCGCGCGCCGTCGGTTATTTCGCCGCGCAACAACTGAATACACTCAAGCACTTCAACTGAATTGCCCACCGCCTCTCCCAGCGGCTGATTCATATCGGTAAGCAGGGCCTGCGATCGAACTCCCAGCGAGTTCCCGGTTTTTACCAGCGCTCGCGCCAGGGCGCGCGCCCGATCCGGCTCGCGCATGAAAGCGCCCGAACCGGTTTTTACGTCAATGACCATCGCGCCCAGGCCGGCCGCGCCTTTCTTCGAAATGATCGAAGCAACAATCAAAGGAATTGCTTCGACCGTGGCGGTGGCATCGCGCAACGCGTAGAGCTTTTTGTCGGCCGGCGCAATCTCGGCGGTTTGCCCGTTCATGGCGAAACCGGATTGATCGAGCACGGCGCGAAATTCACTGAGTGATAAGTCGACCCGGTATCCCGGAATCGATTCGAGTTTGTCCAGGGTCCCACCGGTGTGGCCCAGGCCCCGGCCTGAAATCATGGGCACACAAATGCCCGCCGCGGCTGCGAAGGGCGCAATCAAAAGCGAAGTTTTATCGCCGACGCCGCCCGTCGAGTGTTTGTCAGCTTTCGGTTTGTCGATATCCGAGAAATCAAGGATCTCGCCCGAATGCAACATCGAATTGGTGAGCTCTGACTGCTCGACATCAGTCATCCCCTGAAGGAAGATGGCCATCAATAAAGCGGTGCTTTGATAATCGGCAACTTCGCCGTTGGTGACGCCGCGGACAAAGAATTCAATTTCGTCGCGCGAGAGTTCGCCGCCGTCACGCTTTTTTCGGATGATGTCCTGTGGTCTCAAAAAGTTATGGTGTTCGATCGGAAGTTCGGCGTTAAGCCCCGTGGGGGCAAAATATTTATAGGTTTCGAGTCATCCGAAGAATGCAGTTTGATGTCCGACAAGCTTTAGCTTGTCGACGCTTCGGCGACAAACTGAAGTTTGTCGGACATTTTAGCGAAATCTCCGCTTTGCAATTTCGCATTATGACTGGGAAACCGCTGTTCGTTGCAACAGCACGACCGCCTGGGCCATGACGGCCTCACCTTTACCAACAGCACCCAGGCCTTCCGCAGTTTTTGCTTTCACGCTGACTGACGAAACATCGACATTCATCGTCTTCGCCAGGTGCTCGCGCATTGAGGCCAGGTGGTCGCGAAGTTTCGGCTTTTCAATCATGACCGTGGCATCCGCGTTAACCACTTCGAAGCCACGCTCTTTCGCCAGCCAGACCACGCGAGCCAGCAACTCGAGGCTATTGGCGTCTTTCCATTGCTGATCGCTATCGGGGAAATGTGTGCCGATGTCTCCTTCGCACAACGCCCCCAGGATCGCGTCGGTCAGCGCGTGCGTCAAAGCATCACCGTCAGAGTGACCCTGGCTGCCGCGATCAAATTCGATTTGAACGCCGCCGAGAATTAACGGCCGTCCGGCGACCAATCGATGCGTGTCATTTCCAATCCCGATCCGGAACATAAATAGTCAGTTATGGTCGGTCGCTCTTCCTGGCTCTGCCACCCCGATGCGCGGCAAGTCTACGACTTGCCGGCAGGTTCTTTCTAAATCTTGCGGTCTATGACCGCCTCAACACGGTCGGAGACCGGATAGCAGTATGGGGTTCGCTTTCGGCAAGTCAGAGACTTGCCGCGCATCGGCGTGGCAGAGCCATTGCTACACGCTACCGTGTTTAAAAAAAGCCTCTGCAAATGCCAGGTCCTCTTCCTTCGTAATCTTAATATTTCTTGCACTGCCTTCGATCGTTATTACCTCAACACCCAAACGCTCAACCAGAAAGCTGTCGTCGGTTACTTCGATGGCGGATGCTTCGAGCTCTTCCAATTGTTCATACGCGCGCTTGAGAAGTTCCATGCGAAAGCACTGCGGCGTTAACGCCCGCCGCAGGTTAACACGCGGTAATGTATTTACGACGCGATCGCTCCTCACATCCTTTATGGTGTCTGCCAAGCCTGCTACCAGAATGGCGGCGCCGCTTTCGCTCGCGGCCTTGACCACGCTATCAATCTCTTCGGGCGTCACCAGCGGCCGCACGCCATCGTGCACCGCCACCACCTCAGCTTTCTCGATCGTCGCCAATCCCTGTTTCACGGATTGAGCGCGAGTGACGCCGCCGGCGACAATTCTCGTGACCTTCTGTAAAGCAAACTTTGCTATCAGAGATTGAAAGCCCGCCGTTTCTTCGGCTGGTAAAACAACGACGACGTTTCCGATCTCTCGGCAACGCTCGAATTGCCTGAGCGTGTGAATAATTATTGGGGAACCGTTGACTTCGAGGAATTGTTTGGGCCGGTCTCCACCAAACCGAAGGCCCTTGCCGCCGGCGACAACGATCGCGACGTTCATACGGCTAGCTTTCGGTGTCAGAGATGCGGGTCATCGCCGGGGCGGTCTTCACTTCACGCAACGGGCGGCGAGAGCGCTCGCCGTTTCCGCCATTTTCGGCTTCGTCACAGATCCGGCCGAAGATCATTTTGCCCGCAGTCGTTTGCAGGACGCTGGTGACCGCAATGTCCGCGTTCTTGCCAATCAAACGCCGCGCGTTGTCCACCACGACCATCGTGCCGTCATCCAGATAGGCGACGCCCTGGTTGTATTCCTTGCCTTCCTTGAGAATGAAAACGCGCATGGCCTCGCCGGGCAGCACCACCGGTTTGAGCGCGTTGGCAAGTTCGTTGATGTTGAGCACGTTCACGCCGCGCAACTGGGCTACTTTATTCAGATTGAAATCGTTCGTCACGATCACCGCATCACTCTGTTTCCCGAGTTCGATCAGTTTCAGATCGACTTCGCGCACCGATGGAAAATCTGTCTCAACAATTTGTATGTCGAGCGAAGCGTTGTTCTGCAAACGGTTCAGCATGTCCAGGCCGCGCCGTCCGCGTTGCCGTTTCGATGAATCGGGAGAATCGGCAACCTGTTGCAGCTCGCGCAGAATAAACTGTGGAATGATCAGCGTGCCGGTCAGAAAGCCGGTCTCGGCCACATCCGCGATCCGACCGTCGATAATCACCGACGTGTCGAGAATCTTGAGATCGCGGCGCGCGGCCTTGTCGCTGAAGATGCCGCCCAGCGCTGACAACTCGAGATAGTCGCCTTTTGCAGCGCCCACCATCAAGCCGACGTAGGACATGAAGAGGACTAGAGAAAGTGTCAGAAAAATCTTCGTCTCGTTGCCTAATCCCTGCTGCATTATTATTAGCAAACCAATCAGGAAGGCGCCCATAATGCCCAAAATCGATCCGGCCGCCGCGCCAATCAGCGTCTTCAGCGACGAGCGCCTGATGCGCATCTCAAAAAAGATGATGGCGATCGCAACCACACCGGCAACGCCAGCAGAGAACAGAGGATGGCCGGGAATCGGGTGAAGCACATACCCTACGGCCAGCAAAATAGCTGTAAAGATAAGCCTTATAAGAATGACATCAAACCGCATAATGCCGGGCATTCTAGCACCTTTGACCCAACACGTCACCGAATTAGTTTTAATCTGCTACTTTCGCTAAAGGCGTTAGAGTGCCGACTTTAGCTGGGTTTTTTCAGGCGATAGGCGGGCCACGTAAAGTTGTTACGCGAGGCGTCTTCAAATTCGATCTCTGCGATCTGCGCAGACCTCTGGCTTTCCTCTGCGGTTAATGAGCCATAACCATCTAACCGCAGAGAGGAGCAGAGGTTTTCGCAGAGGTCGCAGAAAAAGAGATCTTAAAATGTTGTGGGTTCTTTGGAAGATCGCCTATGATGCACGCTCTTCACCAAACCAGGAGGAGCCATGAGCGAACGAAAGTACCGTCAGAGTGGTTACATGGAAAACGACCGGTCGCGCGAGGAGCGGCCAAAACAGCAGCAGCAACCTAAACCGCCGCGTGACCGGGAAGGCCCGCGTTCGCCTCGGATGATGGCGTTTGGTCAGAAGGTCAAGTGCGCGGCCTGCGGCGCCACGGTTCAGGCCAACGTGAGTTTCGAGACTACTTGTCCCAAGTGTAACGCAGACCTTCACACCTGCCGCCTCTGCACCTATTTCGATCCGGGCGCACGCTTCGAATGCCGGAAACCGATTACCGCGAAAATCGCGAACAAGTCCGCGCGAAACAATTGCGAATTGTTCGTTGCGCGCACGGTCGTCGAGCGCGAGACGGGATCAGGGAAACCCACCGACGCCCGGCAGGCCTTCGCGAATCTGTTTAAGAAATAGGACTGGAGCGCAAGCGTCTCGCTTGCATTCTCGGGAATTAAAGAAGCAACCGGGACGGTTGCGCTCCAGTCAAATTCGCTTTGTGAAAGGCGCTTGAAAAGCGCCAGTCCTGCGGCCTCGCGCAAAGACCGGCTTTCACTGGATTGTTTTCAATGTACCGGATGACGCTAACAAAATGTTTTCGGTTACGAATGTACCGGTCAAAAGGCTCGTGTTGCCAAAACTGGCCCTGGCGACCCAATACCTTGTTAGCTTCATGCGCCGTGTAAGATTTTATTGAGTGCGCAATGGCACTTAGCTCAATACTCTCGAGCGGCGTCGCGAGAAAATGAATGTGGTTAGGCATTATCACCCAAGCGACGAGATCGTATTTCTTGGTGTGGTGAAACAGCAGGCTATCCTCAGCTTCGCGACGCGTTCGTCCTTCAACAGGCAAGAGCCATAACCCTTATCGAGATAGCTCTCGACGTTTTTGCGAAACATCGTCTTGCCCTCTTCACCGAGTGCCGAGGTTTCTTCTCGCCATTTTTTGATCACAGACTGCGGAAGCGAGTCAAAGAGTCGAAACGTCAGAAACTGGGGAACCTGCCCGCCGTCAAAATGCGGAATGTAACCGCGGTCGTACCAACCGAACTCAGAACGTAGGCCCTTCGGTTGAAATCTGTAGTCCACGCGTTTCCTGGTTCCAGCGCACCGGACTGGAGCGCAAGCGTCTCGCTTGCACCGCCGCGAATTAAAGCAGCAACCGGGACGGTTGCGCTCCAGTCAATTCACCCTAAGGCTTCACCACAATCGCCGGGATACTCTGCTCCTTCACCAGCTGATTAAATGCCGGCACGTCCGTCTTAATAATCCCGGCGAGTTTCTGAAGCTGCGCATCAATCAGCCCCGTCAATTCATTATAGACGGCGACGGATTGCTCGTTTGGCGGCGTCTCGGACCTCGAAACCACGCCCAGCAGCGCCGCCAGTTTATTGTTCAAACGGATCGGGAAGTTCAGAGGATCCTGACTGCTCTGGTTCTTTGTCTGATACAAAGCCTCTTCGACTTCGGTCAGCTTTTTGATTAAGCCATTACCGGCGTCAGCAATCGGCTTTGACTGTGGTCCAACTCGCTTGATCAGATCATCGACCTGCTTTTTCACATCGCGAATCTGGATGACCGCGTTGTGCGTTTCCGTCAGCTTGTCGCGAATCTTAAGCGAGAGATCCAGTTGCTTTGCATAATCCGCCGCCGACGTGGTCAGGCGCGGATCGGGTCTTACTTCAAAGGTCTGGCTCAGCGTCTGACCATCGACGGTCAGTCTAACCACATAACTGCCCGGCGAAACCCGCGGACCCTGAGTCTGACCGGACCAAAGAATCATTCCTGGAAAGCGAGTCGCTTCTGGATAGCGCATGTCCCAAACAAAACGATTGAGACCGACGTCGGTCGTGGCCCGCGCCGGAGCGCCGCCACCAAACCCGCCTTCTTCTCCGCCGCCGGCTGCCTGTTCGCCTGGAGCTGGAGCTGGCCCACCGCCCCCAGGTCGCGGCAGACGCGTCGTGAATTTATTGATTGGCTTCCCGCCCTCGGTGAGAAATTCGACCACCAGGTCGGTTGTTGGTTTTGCTTTCAACGAGTAGTAAACGACGACGCCGTTTGCCGGGTTCTTTCCAATAGTCGCGGTCGGCGGCAGATTGAAGCCGCCACCGCCGGCCATGCGGTAGGCTTCCTTCGGTTTGAAAAGGTGAGTGTCGCCGGTAACTTTGAAACCGCCGGCATCCATCATCTGGTGTATAGCTGGCAGATCGTCGAAGATCCAGAACGCCCTCCCCTGCGTTGCCGCCACCAACTCAGCTTCACGTTTGTGAATTGCCAGATCGGTTATCGGCACCAGGGGCAGATTGAGCTGCATTGATTGCCAATTCGCACCGTCGTCGAACGAAAGGAAGATCCCGGTTTCAGTGCCCGCATAAAGCAGACCCTTCTTATTTGGATCTTCGCGAATCACCCGTGTAAAAGCGCCGTCGGGAATTCCGTTCGTAATCTTCTTCCAGGTCTTGCCGAAATCACTCGTCTTGTAAAGATAAGGTTTGAAATCGTCGTACTTGTACATCGTCGCGGCGACATAAGCGGTGGCGGGGTCGAAGGGCGACGCATCAAGCGAATTGATCTGAATCCATTCCGGCATGATGTCCTTGGGCGGCGTCACATTGGTCCAGTTCTTGCCGCCATCGCGTGTCACATACACAAGTCCGTCATCGGCGCCGGTCCAAATGGTTCCGGCCTGCACCGGCGATTCCATTACGGTAAAGATCGTGTCGTAATACTCGATGCTGGTGTTGTCCTTCGTGATCGGCCCACCCGATGGGCCCTGCTTTGATTTGTCGTTGCGCGTCAGGTCAGGACTGATGACTTCCCAGCTCTGGCCTTCGTTGGTCGATTTGAACAGAACCTGCGCCGCCGCGTACAAAGTGTTTGAGTCGTGCGGCGAAAACAGCAGCGGAAAGTTCCATTGGAAACGATACTTGATGTCACCGGCGCCCGAGCCCATCGGGTTGTTCGGATAAGGATTCACGTCGCGAAGTTGACCGGTGCGATGATCGTAGCGGGTCGTCAAACCGTCGTACGATCCGGCGAACACAATTTCCGAATCTTTCGGTGAAGGCGCAATCCAACCGGACTCGCCGCCACCGACGTCGTACCAGTCGCTGAATCCAATTCCACCTTCCGTCGTGCGACTGGCAATGCGCACCGTCGAGTTGTCCTGCTGCGCTCCGTAGATGTGATAGGGAAAGTCGTTGTCGAGAGCCACGCGATAGAACTGGGCCGTTGGTTGATCCTGCTCGCTCCAGCTGCGGCCGCCATTGAACGAAACATTCGCGCCGCCGTCATTGCTTTCGATCATGCGATTGGGGTCGTCGGGGGCAATCCACAGATCATGATTGTCGCCGTGCGGCACCCCAATGCCGGTAAACGTCCGGCCGCCATCATTCGATCGATAGAAGCCGGTATTCAAAACATAGACCGTCTCAGCGCTCTTGGGATCGGCGTAGATGCGCGTGTAATACCAGGCGCGCTGCCTTAGGTTCCGCTGCTCGTTTATCCTGGTCCAGGTCCGGCCACCATTGTCTGATCGAAACACGCCGCCGTCTTCGGCTTCGACGAGGGCCCAGACGCGTTCAGGGTTCGCGGGCGAGACTGCGATGCCGACTTTGCCGACTACGCCTCTCGGCAATCCCGGGTTTCGGGTTAGCTCAGTCCAGGTGTCGCCGCCGTCAGTTGATTTGAAAATGCCGCCGCCCGGACCGCCGCTCTCCATCGTCCAGGGTTTGCGATAGACTTCCCAGAAACCGGCGTAAAGAACGTTCGGGTTGGTCGGATCCATGATCAGATCGATGGCGCCCGCTTTGTTGCCCCGCGAAAAAACTTTCTCCCACGTCTTGCCGCCATCCTTCGATCGAAAGATGCCCCGCTGATCATTCGATCCCCAGACGTGCCCGAGCGCCGCCACATAAACCAGATCGGGATTTTTTGGATGTACCCGAATTCGGGGAATCTGTCGGGTGTCTTCCAGCCCCAGGTGCTTCCAGGTCTTGCCGCCGTCCGTCGATTTGTAAACTCCATCGCCATGCGACACGTTGCCGCGAATCGGCGACTCGCCCATGCCGACATAGATCGTGTTTGCGTCGGAATCAGATAAACCAATCGCGCCGACTGAGCCGGTGCCGAAGACAGAACCATCGGTAATCGGTTCCCAATTGATGCCGCCGTCCGTTGATTTCCAGACGCCGCCGCCGGTGCCGCCGAAGTAATAAACCATTGGCTGCGACGCGACGCCGGCTACCGCCGTAACGCGCCCACCCCGAAACGGTCCGATCTGCCGCCATTGAAGAACTTTTAAGGCGTCGGTGGGCGCCGAGGTTGACGGGCCGGATTGTTGACGCCGTTGACCGTTGACTGAACTTGCAGTTAAGACAACGAGTCCGGCTACGATGATTGATAGTAAAGACGAGCGGAGACTTCTCGACATTTTAGGTTGGGCTCCTTCTTTTTGTCCGCAGATTACGCAGATTACTGGAGTCAGTACCGGGAGCGGTAGCGACCGGGTAATCATCGGATTATTGCAGTCGTCCTGCTACAGGACCCGGTCGCCACCGCTCCCGGTACTGACCTCAATCTGCGTAATCTGTGGATAACTTCCTAGAACAATTCGCTGATTGCTTCATCAACTGAGCGCACACCGACGACGCGCAGGCCTAATAATTTTTCCAGGCCGGAAGTATTCGAAGCTGGCATCACGATCTTTTTAAAGCCAAGGGCCTGTGCTTCGCGTGCGCGCACCGATGCCTGGGTCGCGCCGCGCACCTCGCCGGTCAAACCGACTTCGCCAAAGACAGCAGTGTGCGGATCGATTGGTTGATTGCGAAAACTGGAAGCGATCGCGGTCACTAATCCCAGATCGACGGCCGGCTCGTCAACTTCCATACCACCGGCAATGTTTACGAAAACGTCATCGCCGAGAAGTTGCAGGCCGGCGCGCTTCTCGAGCATCGCGATCATTAGGGCCACCCGGTTCTGATCGACGCCCTGGGTCATCCGGCGGCCCGTTCCGTATTTGGAGCTCGACACCAGAGCCTGAATCTCAACCAGCATTGGCCGCGTCCCTTCGACGCAAGCAGTTACTACTGAGCCGGCGGCATCTGCCGGTCGTTCCGCCAGAAACATCTGCGATGGATTCGCCACCGGCCGCAAGCCTGAGCTGGTCATCTCAAAAACGCCGACTTCATTGGCGGCGCCGAAACGGTTCTTGGTCGCGCGCACGATGCGATGGTTGTGATGGCGCTCGCCTTCAAAATACAAAACGGTATCGACGATATGTTCCAACGCGCGCGGACCGGCAATCGATCCGTCCTTGGTGACGTGCCCAATCAGGAACACCGGAATGCTACGGGTCTTGGCGAGCAGCAGGAACTGTGCGGCGACTTCGCGAATCTGCGAGATCGAGCCGGGCGCTGATTCGATGTCGGATGAAAATGTCGTCTGAATCGAATCGACGATGATCGTTGACGGCTTGACGCGTTCGACTTCGCGCAGGATGTTTTCGAGATTTGTTTCCGGCAGAAGCAATAGGCTGTCGGCTTCAATTCTGAGCCGTTCGCCGCGAAGTTTGATTTGCCGTTCTGATTCTTCGCCTGAGACGTAGAGAACGGTTCCTCCGCTGGTGCTCAACTTTTCCGCGACCTGCAAAAGCAAAGTGCTCTTGCCGATCCCGGGATCACCGCCCAGCAGGACCAGCGTACCGGGAACGATCCCGCCTCCCAGAACCCGATCGAATTCAGTTACGCCTGAAGAGACGCGCGCGTCGTCCTGCGATTCGATTTCGTTATACGCAATGGCCCTGGCTTCGCGTAAACGAAACCCGCCTTTCGCAGAACCCTTTTTGGTGGTGACCACGCGTTCTTCGACCAGCGAATTCCACTCGCCGCACTCGGGACATTTGCCCAGCCATTTGCGCGATTCAAAGCCGCAGGATTGGCAAAGAAATATTGTGTTCGAACCTTTGCTCATCGGAACGAGTACTTCTGATATCGCGGTTCATCCGCCAGTTTCTGCTCTTTCAGAAAGGCCCACGCCGTCGCGTTGATCTTCGGAGCGAGGTCGTAATACCAGTGATCGTGACCCGGCATTTCAACCAGTTGCGCATTGAAGCCATTGCTGTTGAGCATATCGCGCGTGTCCCGGACAGCCGCTAAAGGGAAAAACCGATCGACGGTCCCTACGGCAATATGAATCGGGATCTTGCGTTTCGCCTGCTCGACAATCTCACCGTCCCGAGGGGTGAGTGCGCCCGCGTGAATTGCCGCCGCGGCAAAATACTCCGATTCGTAAAGCGCCATGTAGAGCGCGAAAGACGCGCCCGCCGAATGACCGAACAGGTATATGCGTCGAGCATCAATCGGGTATTTGGACAGTAGTTCGGTTATCAGGTCATGCAGAAAATCAGGTCCGTCGACAGGGCTCTTCCACCCTTCGGTGGTGATAGCATCGGGAGCAACCAGAAAAATCCCTTCCTTTTTGGCAAGGTCTTTCCACTTATCTGTCAGGGAAGCGCCATTTCGGCCGGAGCCATGCAGCAACAAGAGCAAAGGCGCCGGATGATCCTTTGTGAGCTTGTCCGGCACAAACAGATAATAAGCGCGTGCCTTGCCGCCCAGGTTGGTTATTTCCTTCTGAACCTGCTGGGCAGATGCAGGGATCGACACGAGCAGCAAACCAATCAGAAGTATTGTTCGCTTCATAGGCACTCAAGATTTCGAACAGCGCTCAAATTGAGAATTTGCATCATCCTGTTTTCAGTCCGCGGAGCGGAGTCGGCATAAAGCCCGGGGCGTGAGCCCCAGGTTAAGTATGAAATGTTAATTGAACCCGCGAAGCGGGTGATAGCCGTAGCGGTTAACATTCGTCGAAAGATTCGGCTGCCGCCCGCTTCGCGGGCTTTGATCGTTTTGAAACGATCCTGGGGCTGACGCCCCAGGCTTTATGCCGGCGTCCGCTCCGCGGACTCTCAGAATTAAGACCTTACCCCAACAACGCCTTCACATTCTCAGTGGGCCGTCCCAAAACCGCCCGTTCACCGCGCTCGACAATCGGTCGCTGAATCAAGTCGGGATGTTTAGCCATCAGGGCGATAATTTCGTCGTCGCTGAAATCCTTCTTGCCGAGACCAAGTTCGCGATACACGTGCTCGCTCGATCGCAGAATATCTCGCGGGCCAAGGCCCATCTTTTTGAGCAGGTCGCGCAGCTTCGCCTCGCCCAGCGGCTCGATGTAATAGTTAACCTTGCTGAAATCTATGCCCTGTTCGACGAGAAACTTATTCATCTCGCGGCATTTGGTACAAGTTGGTTTTTCGTAGACGGTGATCTGATCGGACATATATTTTGGAGTGCGGTGACTTGTCACCGCTTTCTTTTGCCTAACGATTGGAAAGCGGCGACGAGTCGCCGCACTCCAAATTATTATGGAAATATTCCGCGCACTCGGGTCGCTTCAGCGACGCGATCGATCGCCAGAATATAAGCTCCCGTGCGCATATCAGTCCCATAGTGTTTGGCTTTCTCGAGTACTTCATGAAACGCCTTGCCTATGGTCGCTTCCAGTGTGTGATTGATCCGGTCTTCACTCCAGAAAAACGAATACTGGTCCTGAACCCACTCGTAATAACTGACGGTAACGCCGCCGGCGTTAGCCAGGATGTCCGGAATGATCATCACGTCATTGTCCTCGAAAATGCGATCCGCCGCCGGGGTGGTGGGACCGTTGGCCAACTCGGCGATGATCTTCGCCTTAACGTTCCCGACATTCTTTAACGTGATGCTGTTTTCCAGCGCCGACGGGCAAAGGATGTCGCAATCAACTTCCAGCACGTCGTCGGGCTGGATCTCCCTGGCTCCCGAGAAGCCACGCAGCGACCCGGTTTCTTCCTTGTGCTTGAGCACGCCGCGCACATAAATACCGCTCTCGTTAATAAGACCACATTTGGAATCGCAGACCGCCACTACCTTGGCGCCGTCTTTGGCGACTAACTCCGTGATGATCGAGCCGGCATTGCCAAAGCCCTGAACCGCGACTCGAGCGTCACTCAAACTCATTCCCTTCACCTTGCAGGCTTCACGCAGTGCGTACAGCGCGCCGCGCGCCGTAGCTTCGTGTCGACCCTGCGAACCACCGAGCGACAGCGGCTTGCCGGTGACCACACCCAGTTCCGTGTGGCCATGCACCATCGAGATCGTATCCATGATCCAGGCCATCGTCTGCGAGTCGGTATAAACGTCCGGTGCGGGTATGTCCCGGTCTGGTCCGATGATGGGAGCAATCTCGAATGCATAGCGTCGCGTTAATCTCTCCAGCTCGCCCATGGACAGGCTTTTAGGATCGCAAACGACGCCGCCTTTGCCTCCGCCATAGGGGATACCGACGGTGGCGCATTTCCAGGTCATCCAAGAGGCCAGGGCTTTTACTTCATCGAGGGTTACGTTCGGATGATAACGAATGCCGCCTTTGGCTGGGCCGCGGGCGATATTGTGCTGGACGCGATAGCCTTCGAAAACTTTCGTCTCGCCGCCGTCCATCCTCACGGGAATAGACACAATGAGTTGCCGCTTTGCCGCGCGCAGGACGTTGCGCAGAGACTGATCCAACTCGAGATAATCCGCAGCGCGATCGAATTGTTGTTTGGCGATTTCAAATGGGTTGAGTTCCTCTTGAAGGGCCGTTGCCGTGGGCATAAATACCTCCGGTTTCGAAGCAAGAGTTCTAAGGCGGCGCTATCGTAATGGAAATGATCCGAAGTGTCCAAAGCGCCGTTCGGAGTTTGGCCTTCAGGCGGCATGTTCTAACGAATCGAGAGCGCCGCCTAAAGGCGGAACTCCAAACTCAGGAACAACTTTGGATTTGCGTTGTCTAACCCACCAGCTTCTTCGACCCGAACGGCACCGGCACTACAGGAGGAGCAAAGATGTTTACCAATCTAATCGAGTCTGCGTCGCACGTCCGCGAGTTCAGGCGTCGCAGTTCATTCTTTCTCATCACGGTGGCCACGTATGCGGTCATTCTGTTCGCTGCCGGCATCGCCAGTGTCTACGCCTACGATGCCCAACTTGAATCGCAAACCAGCAGTTTGGAATTGTTGAGTTGGGTGCCACCGGTTGCGGCGGTTCCGCATGATGTCAGACCCGCGGCACCAAGGCCGCGCGCCAACAACGCTAATCAATCGGCAACGGTACCGACGCGGCCCATTCTCTACGAGAGTGCAAGTAATCCACGGACGCCGCCACCCGGAGTTAGCTCAGCGCCTAACCTTGTTCCGCCGGCGCCACCGAATGCGATAGTTGGGAACTACATTTCGGATCCACCGCCAAGCGGACCGCCAATGACGGGCAATTGCATCACCTGTCCTGACAGCAACATATCAGGGCCGCCCAGAGTCGTGGAAACTACTCCGCCGCCAGCTCCGCCGGTCGTGAAGCCGCCAACCAAAACGGTTCCGTCAAGTGTTTTGATCGCAAAAGTGATCAGTCTGCCGCAGCCGCCCTATCCAATCATGGCGAAACAGACTCGGACCCAGGGCCCGGTCAACATTCAGATCCTGGTTGACGAGCAAGGAAAAGTGATCTCTGCCCAGGTAGTCTCAGGCCATCCCATGTTGAACCCGGCCGCCAGAGACGCTGCCATGCGCGCCCGCTTTACGCCGACGGTTTTGAATGGACAACCGGTGAAGATTCAGGGAGTGATTACGTATAACTTTGTATTGCAGTAGAGCATGACAAAAGATCGGGAGGAACTCCCATCAACAGAAGGGCTTTGGGAGTTCCTCATGGATCGGTTCAACCTAATTCAAAGGGGACGAATTTTGATCACGGCGCCTGAGCCAAAACAAAGAGTTCGCCCGGCGTTGCGCAGCGCCATAAACTTGCCGTCGTTGTTGAAGATAATCGTTGAAACGCTCGGACGCGTTTCTCACCCAAACGGGAATCTCGCGCGAGTCGGTTTGAGGATTTAGCAGCCATTCGGCGATCTCGACTCCTGAACTCAGCGCATTAACGATGCCTCGACCGGTGAGCGGATCAAACGCCATGAGGGAATCTCCCGTTGCCAGCCATCCGTCAGACATTGCCATCTTGCGAATGCCGGACCTCGCGTCGAATACTTTCCAGTGATAGAGGTCGAGCCGATTTTCCAGGAAAGGACAATGGTCACGGATATGTTGACTGTTATGCAACTGGATCTTGAGGAAAGATCTGATACTCGCTCGACTTCGCGGCAACAGGTCGCCGTCAGTAAAGAACACCGTCAAGCCCTGGCCACCAGGAAGTAAGACTGAATACCACCATCCGTTATGCCCGGCCTCGACGAGCGGTGATCGATCCAAAACGGACGACGACGGTTTCGGGCAATCGGTGACGATGGCAACGCCTACCAACCGGTCGATCCATAGTCTTGAGCCGGCCGCCGCGAAACGGGATCGTCCGGTCCGGCCGGTCGCCTCAACAACGAATGGCGTTGTGCCCTGAAGTTCAACTCCGTCTCGGACAATTGAAAAGTCCCACCGTCCTCGCTGACGGCGGGCTTCCCTTACGCGGGCGTTGCTGAAGAGAAAAGCGCCGGCCGCACCGGCATTCTGAAAAAGCGTCCGATCAAACTCATGACGCTTGACGCGCCAACCTTGCCCGTGTGGGTTCAGGATACTCGGACGCGTTTCGATGGTCGAAGTGGTCCAGGCCGAAGCAACTCCGTGAGAAGCAAGTCGCCAACCCGCGTAACCGGTCATCGGGACTCCCAGGCGAGCTAACAACGGATCAGCAGAAGCGTCGAGCGTTTCTCCGATTCGGAAACCTGAGAAATCACTCGCTTCGACAACCGCCACACGGGCGCCGCCACGGGCAAGTAGAGTTGCGCAGGCACTTCCCGCGGGCCCGCCGCCAATCACAAGGACGTCGAAATCGGTTCCACTTCGCATGGATCAAAGAAACTCGCTTCCCGGCGCGCGCTGTTCTTCAGCGAAAACTATGTTTCCTTGCGCATCTTTCTGGGCCGTGATGAAGCCCAGTCTCGAAAAATTCTTGACCATGTCAATGTAGTTATCGGCTCCGCGTTCCCAGCGAACCGGCGTCGTCGCATTTGGGTTTGGACGAACATCGTCCGGACGTTGGGATGGCCACCATTCGAACTCGCAATCATGGAAGTCGGCCTGCCAAGGCACCGCCATAAGGGCCGTAAGGTCTCCTGGCTGGGCTTGGCCGTGATCGAGACGGAAATCGAATGGAGCACTGTAGAGGGAAGGATCCTTTGCAATGATGCCTCCTTCGATCCCAGGAAAAAACCCCTGTCCGACAGTCGAATCCAGCGCGGCCCGAGTCAGTCCGGCAGCGGTTATTTTGTTTCCGGGTTGCGGAACGCCGACCCAATCGGAAAGAAAATTTCCGGCCTCCCATGCATCCAGGAAGAATGTTTGTAGTTTCGTCAGATTGTAATTCCGCAGGACTGATTCAATCTCTCTAACAAACTCTGCATTTTCACTTCGAAGTTGGCTGGCTGCCGGCGAGGCATCGGCCAGTGCGGGCCAATCGCCACTGACTTTGTTCCAGTTCGGATTCCCATTCACCCAGCGAAGTTGGCGAGTGCGTTGCAACAACGGAAACACGTGATTCGTGAAAGAAACTTGTGTCGGCGGCTTGACCCCAAGCTTGTCGATCCCAACTTGCAGCATGATGTCATACAGGGTAACCACACCTTGGATCTCGGGCGCAAAATCCGGAGGCGCCACGATTACCCACGCGGGGGCAATGTTGGCGATCGTGGTACCGTCCTTCAAGCGAATACGAGCTGTGACTGGGCCGTCTGAGAGGTCATCATGCCAACCTGGGTTGGTAAAGAAAGTATCTCCTTCAAGCTTTGCGTTGATTGGGGATGAAGAAAAGCCGAATCCGCCGAGGACCAGCAGGTTCTGCTGTTTGTCGGTGCGGAGTTCGCCGAGAGGCACACGTCGACTCATGAATTCACCGGTATCGAATTTCACGGCGGCCGCGTTGGCGCCCGCAACGGTTTGTGCGTGCGGGTCGATTATCAGCGCCGCTGAGTTTGGCGCCAGTTGCGGGCGGTGCGGCTCTTGCAGCGGGTTTTCTCCTCTGACAACCGCGGCTTTCTTGTTGACGAGATGAACGGTCCACTCCACCGTTGCGCCCGCGGGCAGATTTGCAGCGCGCGGAGCGCCGTTGTCATCTGGAATTTCAAAGAGGCGGAACCGCGCCGCTTGCCGTTTAATCTGATCTTCATCAACTTTGTACTTCTTTACGAGTGTTTGCCCATTCGATTCAAATCCGGGATGGCCCGGAATTTCCGGTCCGATGTAGAACTCGCTCAAGTCATTGCCAACTCTGGCGATTCCGATCGAAGGATAAATCCTGTATTCCATTATTTCTCCTTTGTGCGTACCGACCGCTGACCTTCAAGCATCACGGAGCGTTGATCCGGCCGCGGCCCGCTCAAACTGTCACACTGGTAACGCACCATAATCCAGGGGGAAACTCTCAATTCGGTTTCGGTGGCTTCAAGGTTGGAACTTAAATGAATGGGTGCGTTGGCCAAGAAGGGGTGAGAGCGAGGTCGAGAAGGCGCCAATTGCACACAAAAAAGGCGCTTCGCGATTCTCACAGATCCTTCAGCCTTGCTACTTCACCTGACTTAGTTTGCATAGTTCCACCTTCTTGTCCGGCCGCCAGCGCAGAAACTTCGTTCCATGCCGGAACCGGCCACCGGTGAAATGATCGTAGCGAACTTCGCACACGAGTGTCGGCGCGAGTGGTTGCCATTCCGCCGATCGCTCGGTGGCCCAACGGCTGGGGCCGCCGGGCGCATTGCCGGTAAAGCCTGGCGGCTTGATCAACTTTTCGAGTTTCTTAGTCAGCGCCGGTTTCTCTTCTGCCTTGAAGCTGGAACTGAAGCCGACGTGATGCAGCAATCCCTTGTCGTCATACAAACCCAGCAGCAGAGAGCCGACAACTTTTCCTTCTGATGCGTAACGAAATCCACCGACCACGCAATCGGCCGTGCGCAGACGCTTCACCTTGACCATGCCATGACGATTGCCGCTTTGATACGGCATGTCTGTGCGCTTGGCAATCACGCCGTCGAGATCGACGCCTGCGCCGGCTAACCAGTCTTTGGCAATTCCCAAATCAGAAGTGCAGGGCGACAACTCGATAGATTTGTTTTTCGCAAAGTACTTCTTCTCAAAGGCGTCGAGTTTTCTTCTTCTCACCGGTAATAACTCGTCGACGACAGCCTTGCCGCGATCATCGACCAGCAGATCGAACACGATCAACTTCGCCGGAGTTTCTTCTGAGAGCTTCTTGACTCGACTGGCGGCCGGATGAATTCGCATCAGGAGATCGTCGAAAGAGAACCGGCCCTTGATCGGCACCACGATTTCGCCGTCGAGCACGAACTGCTTTGGCTTAAGTTTTACTAAGGCCTCGGCGACTTCGGGAAAGTAGCGCGCCAGCGGCTGTCCACTCTTGGATTGCAAATCGATTTTGTCACCATCACGAAACGCGACGCAGCGAAAGCCGTCCCACTTTGGCTCGTACTGCCAGACGTCCCCGACGGGCAGCTTTTCGACGGACTTGGCCTCCATCGGCAGGTACGGTTGTTTCAAGGAAAGAGCCATAGCTAACTCAATCAGCGGCGTGAACAGTTACCAAGCTGCGGAGCAGCGATCAGAGTTAAGCCCAAGGTGAGGCTTTGCGAACCTTGGGTACGAACCATCTAAAGTGATCGAGCCCCGAAGGGGCGACCACGATGACGGGTAAGGCAACACGACTTTTATGCTCTGTCGCCGCTACGCGGCCCTCCACACCTAACTGACCATTACCCAAGGCTCGCAAAGGCAATAATATAGTTGACGAATCACCGTTTGCATTTTAAGCGGGTGCCGCTTGCATTGCAGCAGACCTCAAGATCTTAACTCTGAAAGTCCGCGGAGCGGACGCCAGCATAAAGCCTGGGGCGTGAGCCCCAGGATCGCGTTAGCCAGAGCGCTCAAAGCCCGCGAAGCCGGGCGGCATCCGAATCGATTCGACGAATGTTAAGCGCTACAGCTATCACCCGCTTCGCGGGTTCATTTAACATTTTGGTACTTGACCCGGGGCTCACGCCCCAGGCTTTATGCTGACGTCCGCTTCGCGGACTGAAAACACGATGATTCGTCAAGATAGTCATTACCCTCGCAAAGCCTCACGTTGGGCTTAACTCTGATCGCTGCTCCGCAGCTGGTCTCCGCTGGGCTACGACCACTGCTTACTGCTCGCAGTCCCCAAAAAGAATCCGCGGCCTTTTCAGGTTACGACGACTTTTTTGTGCAAAGCTCTTAACACTATCTGGAAGAGCCGGGCAATTTTATCTCCACCACCTTCTGATGGACCACCTGAAATGGCGCGGGACTTCTCTCCCCTCTCTTAAGCCTGAAAAATTCCTGGATCTCTTCAACCACATGCCCCGGCACACCCGGGCAACGGTATTGCGTCGTCACCGACTCGCTGGGACCGTCAGAAAAGAAACGCATCGACTTCTTGATTTCGATGCAGGAAAAGTCTCTGTCCCCAATCGTCTTCTTCACCCGCACGGAGGTAACTCGCCAATCCTCGCCATTAAGTTCCTTCCGCAAAACTATTGATGGGTGACTCGCCAGAGACCATTCCCTGGTGACGTGGACGCCGCCCGGAATCTCACGGACTGCCGTTAGAGTCAGAAGAGCAGCGAGCTTGAAACCATCGATTTCGAAATCGGTCGCCTTTGGTTCGACAACTCCCTTTGGTTCGATAACTCGACGCGCCGCCGCATCCAGTCCTTCCTGGTCCTTCACCAGGAACTCTGTGATCACTGGTTTGCTCTTCACCACTTGAGTGATTTCGAAAAGCTTATCAGCCTCAGTGACTTTGAATACCAGGTCGGGCTGTTCTTTTCCGAGCGGCTTTCCCGCAGCGTCGCGTTCGACAATGTACCTGAGGGTGACTTCGGTACCAGCGCCCCACCCGCGCCAGGGGTTCTTTTGCAACCCGGTGATAAGCGTGACCAACTCGCTCGTGTATTCGGCGTCAGCTGCCGGAACACTCGGAGTCTGTGCCGCGCACCAACTCGCTGAAAACAGCAAAACCAAAACAACCAATGCCTTCATCTGAACTTTTCCTGCTCGCAATCCTGTTTCACTCCATGTTTGTAGCGCAGGTTGTCCAACCTGCGCATCTGTGTATCAGAAGCCCGCCCGTAGACAAGGACTCCAATTGCCGGACATGCCCTCCCTCACACACGGGCTTCTGACACTCGCTATTTCAAATACGGTTTCAAATCGAACCGTTTTCGGTTATCCGTCAGCGGCTTCCACAGGTCACCCAACTTCTCAAATCGCTTTCGCACGTTGTCGATCCGGAAGTCTTCGATCTTGATTCCCTTCTCGACCTCTTTCCAGGTAACCGGGGTGGAAACACTGGCCCGGGGCGTCGGCCTGATTGAATAGATTGAAGCCAGTGTCCGCCCCCAGGCGTTCTGATTGTAGTCGACCAACACACGGCCTTTGGGTCGCTTGGCCACTTTGTAGATTGCCGTGATCAATTCCGGATTAGCTGACGCCAGCACGTGCGCAATCTCCTTGGCGATGGTCCAAACCTGTTTCTGCGTCGGACCTCGCGTGATGGGCACGTAGACATGAATTCCTTTCGAGCCAGTGGTTTTGGCGTAGGAATGCATCCCTAACGAATCCAGGGCGTCGCGCACCACCAGCGCGGTTTCGAGCACCTGGGCAAAACCGGCGCCGGGGACCGGATCCAAATCGAAATGAAGATAGTCAGGCCGATCGACGTCGTCGCATCGCGCATACCATTGATTTAGATCGATGCAACCGAGATTGATCACCCATAGCAAGGCCGGCAAATCCTGAATGATCGGAAAGTCGATCACATTTCCCGAGCCATGATGAATTGAACACAACTCGATCCATGGTGGCCGCGGGGACGGCGCGCGTTTCATGAAAAAGAATTCCCCGGCGGCGCCGTTCGGATAACGCTTCATCACCATCGCGCGGTCTTTCAGGTGCGGCAGCAGCAGAGGGCAAACGTCCGCATAATATTGGATCAAGTCGCGTTTGGTGATTTTCAGTTCGGGCCAGAACAGTTTGTTCAGGTTGGTGAGTCTTACGTCTCTGCCGGAAATTTTGAGCTCTACCTGCTCGACCTTCTTGGGAATCTCGATCCGGCGGCGGGTGGTCTTTGCCTGACCAGCAGCGCGCGTGTGTTTCGCCGGATGATAATCGCGGGTGGCTTTGGGCATTGGGTCCTTGATGATTCCGACGGGCAGTTTAGCGTAAAATGGCTCGTGCCCGAACTGTCATGGAGTCAGTTTTCCCCTTAACACGCTGTTTCATTCATGGTACACTGGCCGCCCTCTTATGAAAGCGCTTGAATCTTTCCATCCTGCGGTCCGCGAATGGTTCCTGAAGCACTTCCCTGCTCCGACCGAGCCGCAGGCCCAGGCCTGGCCGGCAATCAAAGAGGGCAAGCACACGCTGATTGCGGCGCCCACCGGATCGGGCAAGACGCTGGCAGCCTTTCTCTCTGCGATCGATGATCTGGTTTGGAAAGCGACCGCGGGCGAACTCGGCGACGAAACGCACGTTGTTTACGTTTCACCGCTGAAGGCTCTCAGCAATGATATTCAAATAAATTTGCAGCAGCCGTTAAGCGGGATTCAACAAATCCTGGAAGCGAGCGGCATCAGCAGCACGGAAATTCGCACCCTGGTGCGCACCGGCGACACTCCCGCGAAGGACCGTGCGGCCATGACGAAAAGGCCGCCCCACATTATCGTGACCACGCCCGAGTCGCTCTACATCCTTCTCACCAGCGAAAGCGGAAGAAGGATGCTAAGCACTACGCGTACGCTCATCGTCGATGAGATCCATGCGATAGTGGATGATAAGCGCGGATCGCATCTGTCTTTGTCAGTTGAAAGGCTTGAGGCACTGGTGCGGTACGCAGGCCTCCGGCCTGCTGCTGGCGAATCAGAAGCAGGCCAGCGGCCTGTGTCGCCACTGGTCCGCGTCGGCTTGTCGGCCACGCAGAAACCAATCGAAGAGGTGGCGCGGTTTCTGGTCGGCACAAACAACATCGGCCCGGATGGCTCGCCGCTTTGCACAATTATCGATACCGGCCACACGCGCAGACTCGACCTCGCCATCGAAGTCCCGAGCTCGCCGCTCGAGTCCCTCATGTCGAATGAAGTTTGGGAAGAAATCTACGACCGGATCACCGCTCTGATTCGCGAGCATAAGACGACCCTCGTTTTTGTGAATACGCGACGCATGGCCGAAAGAGCGGCGCGCCATTTGGGTGAACGGATCGGCGACGAGAACGTCACCGCGCATCACGGCAGCCTCGCGCGCGAATTGAGATTAGCAGCGGAACAGCGACTAAAGTCCGGCGAGCTCAGCGCGCTGGTGGCCACGGCTTCACTCGAATTGGGTATTGATATTGGCGCCGTTGACCTGGTGATTCAAATCGGATCGACGCGGGCAATTTCCACTTTGCTGCAACGCATCGGCAGGTCAAACCACACCGTCAGTGGCTTTCCGAAGGGGCGCGTTTTTCCCTTGACGCGCGACGAACTGGTCGAGTGCGCCGCGCTAATCGACGCAGTGCGGCGCGGCGAATTGGATCGGCTGACGATTCCCGAACAGCCGCTAGACATCCTGGCACAGCAAATTGTCGCGGCCGTCGCGCCGGAAGAATGGACCGAAGATGCTTTATTTGAAATGGTCCGCGGCGCCTATCCGTTCCGAAATCTTTCCCGCGACAAATTCGACGAAGTCATTCGGATGTTGTCAGAAGGCTTCACCACTCGTCGCGGCCGGCGCGGTACTTACCTGCATCATGATGCCGTCAATGGACGCGTGCGCGGGCGGCGCGGCGCGCGCCTGACAGCGATCACCAACGGCGGCGCCATTCCTGATACCGGCGACTATCGAGTCATTCTCGAACCGTCTGAGACTTTCGTGGGAACCCTCAACGAAGACTTCGCGATTGAAAGCCTGGCCGGAGACATCTTTCAACTGGGCAACAACTCTTACGAGATCAGACGGGTCGGCACGGGAGAGGTGCGCGTGCTGGATGCGCACGGGCAGCCGCCTTCGATTCCTTTCTGGCTGGGCGAAGCACCGGGACGTTCGGCGGAATTGTCGCAATCGGTTTCGCGGCTGCGACACGAAATCGCTGAGAAGCTCGACGAAAGTGGCACAGACTTAAGTCTGTGTTCGCCTGAGAGCGAGACTCCCCGGTCAGAAACGGCAGAAACGAAAATCACAGACTTAAGTCTGTGCCACTCGAGTGCGCTCGAGTTTCTCACGAATGAAGTGGGCCTGACTCAGCCCGCGGCGCAGCAAATTGTTGAGTATCTGGCGATGACCAAGCTGGCGCTGGGCGTGATGCCGACGCAGCAAGAGATCGTGGCCGAACGGTTTTTTGATGAGAACGGCAGCACGCACGTCGTGATTCATGCGCCCTTTGGCAGTCGCTTGAATCGCGCCTGGGGACTCGCCCTGCGAAAGCGTTTTTGTCGCACTTTCAATTTCGAGTTGCAGGCAGCGGCCACCGAAGATTCAATTGTCCTCTCGCTCGGGCCGACGCACAGTTTCCCGCTCGACACGATCTTCGGCTATCTGAATTCGAAGAGTGTCTGTGACGTGCTGACGCAGGCCCTGCTCGATGCTCCCATGTTCAATATTCGCTGGCGATGGAATGCAACGCGGGCGCTGGCGATTCCACGCTGGCGCAGCGGCGGCAAGGTTCCCCCACAACTACAACGCATGGCCGCCGAAGATTTGCTCGCCCTGGTCTTTCCCGACCAACTCGCTTGCGGAGAAAACCTCACCGGCCCAATCGAAGTTCCCGCACATCCGCTGGTGGAACAGACTGTTCGCGACTGTCTCGAAGAAGCAATGGACCTTCGCGGCCTGGAGGATTTGCTGCAATCGATCGAGCGCGGCGAGCGCCGTTTGATTGCCCGCGAAATGACTGAGCCTTCGCCGCTCGCTCAGGAGATTCTGACCGCTAAACCTTACGCGTTCCTCGACGATGCGCCGGCCGAAGAACGTCGCACTCTGGCAGTGATGAATCGCCGTTTCCTCGATGCGGAAACTGCCGCGGATTTAGGCAAGCTTGATCAGGCGGCCATCGATCGCGTGCGTGAAGAGGCGTGGCCCCAGGCCGAGAATGCCGACGAACTGCATGACGCGCTGATGCAGCTTGGATTCATTACAACTGCAGAGGGACAGCGGAATGATTGGCAGGGATTGTTTGATGAGTTAGTTAACGACAAGCGCGCGACGGTCGCGCAGACTGGCAACTCGCGCAATGTCTGGGCGGCCGCGGAACGTTTGAATCAATTTCGAGCAATTCACCCGGATGCTTCCCTTAATCCGCAGATCGTTCCGCCCGCGAACTATGCGAACGAAGAGTGGATCTCGGCAGACGCGTTAGTTGAGGTCGTGCGTGGACGTCTCGAAGGGCTTGGGCCAGTCACGGTGCTCGCGCTGGCGGAATCATTTTCTCTGCCGGCCAATCAGATTGAAATTGCGCTGGCAAAATTGGAAGGCGAAGGCTTTGCGATGCAGGGACAGTTCACGCCCAACGGTACGCAGGCGTCCTCGCCTGCTGCGACCGGGGACGGTCGCGTACCGGAGTGGTGCTCGCGCCGCCTGCTCGCGCGAATTCATCGCTACACTCTTAATCGTTTGCGCAAAGAGATCGAGCCGGTGTCAGCTGCCGACTTTATGCGCTTTCTGTTTGTCTGGCAGAAGATTGCACCCGATCACCGGGTCGAAGGCCCGCAAAGTGTGGCCGCCGTTCTGGATCAGCTCGAAGGCTTTGAAGCACCCGCCGGTTCGTGGGAATCAGAAATCCTTCCGGCCCGGGTCGGCGATTACGATCCAGCCTGGCTCGATGCGCTCTGCCTGTCCGGTAAACTGACCTGGTTGCGTTTGTCGCCGCCTCGCCTCGCACCGGAAAAAACCAGCAACTCGGCGCCGGTGCGCAGCACGCCGATCGTGCTTCTGAATCGCAAGAATATTCAGATATGGAATCGCGCCTACCCGCTGCCCACCGAAACGAACGGGTCCCAGCTCGGCACTAATACTGCAATCGTCTACGACTACCTGAAAGAGCATGGGGCATCCTTCTTCAATGACATCGTCACCGGCACCGACCTGCTCGCCAGCATGGTGGAAGAAGGACTGGGAGAACTGGTCTTCCGTGGCCTGGTAACCGCTGATAGTTTCACTGGTTTGCGTGCGTTGATAACTCCATTGAGTAAGACTACTCACCGCCAGGTCGAAATGCGTCGCCGCCGGAAAAAACAGGTTTACAGCATGGATGATGCCGGGCGTTGGGTTCGTTTGCGTCGCGAATCGTCGACAAATGCTCCGCTCAACGGGAATCTGCCCGTCGATCGAGAGAGCATTGAAGCAGTGGCGCAAAGACTGCTCACGCGTTACGGAGTGATTTTCCGTAAACTGCTCGACCGCGAATCGATCTCGATTCCGTGGCGCGATCTGCTGCGCGTGTTGCGCCGGCTGGAAGCTCGCGGAGAGGTGCGCGGCGGACGCTTCGTCGGCGGATTCTCAGGTGAACAATTTGCAACCGCCGAAGCGGTACAACTGCTGCGATCGATTCGGCGTGCGGCGACGGACGGTTCGTTGATTTCAGTCAGTGCGGCCGATCCGCTCAACCTCCTGGGTATCGTTACGCCAGGCGGCCGGCTGTCCCCTGCGGCTTCCAACCGCGTGCTCTATCGTGACGGCGTCCCCATTGCAATCCTGGAAGCGAAGGAATTGCGTTTCCTGATCGAGATGACCGCCGCCGAACAATGGCAGGCGCGAAATGCTTTGCTCCGGCGTCAGGTGCCACCAAAGGTGCGCGCCTATCTCAACCAATCCGGACGCACGGTTTCTCCTCCACAATCAGTCTCGTCGCTTACGCACTGAAGCATGTGACACGCGCATCTTGCGCGTGATTCACGGGCGGGACGCCCGTGCCACGTTTCTCACGCTGCCTGCGAAAGACTTCGCAAGACTGGAATTCGCGTTGGGACGCTCAGACAAACGTCTTCGCGCGAGATTACGCCGACGAGGCGACCGGCATGATTCACCACCGGCACGCGGTGAATGTCATGTTCCTCCATGGCCAGGACCGCGCTCACAAGATCATCATCATCGCGGCATGCAAACACCGCACTTGTCATCACTTCGTACACGCTGGTCCGGTTAGGATCACGCGACTCACCCATCACTTTAAGCGCGAGATCGCGAGCCGAAATTACCCCAATCAGTTCTCGTCTCCCTTCATCTGTGACCACCGGGATCGAGCCAACGTGCTCGCGCCTCATCAGGCGGGCGGCCTGACCCGCATTGTCGTCGGGCAAACAAAAGACGGGATTTTCGGTAATGGCTTCATGACACTTCATGGGTTTCTCCACCTCTCTCCAAAGAGAACGTTCCGCATTTCTCAGTCGCGCACGTACTAAAACCAATCAGCCTATCGTCAACCTGGTATGTCCTTAGTCCTTAATCTGATTTATAAGCGTGCGCTGCTTTTTGATTCGCACTTCGTTTGGCAATTGCCGCGCCAAATCAAAACTGGCATCCGACTCGCCAGATAGCCTTAGATCCAGATAGAAGAAAAACGATGCCCGGACGCGACAACTAAGATCAGGCCTCGCTCCGAGCCCTTCGGCGGGATATAATCCCATTCATGAAACGCTCGGGAATCGCGGACCTTCCGCTTCACGGCGGACGCGTCCCGGAATGGCTGTCGCAACGAATGGCCATTCTGGGCACGGCGATTACTGAAGCAATCATCCACGACTACGGGACTTCCGCATTTCTCTCACGCATCAGCGATCCATTCTGGTTTCAGGCTTTCGGCGCAGTCATGGGGATGGATTGGCATTCTTCCGGGATCACTACTTCGGTGATGGGAGCTTTGAAGCGCGGGCTCGCGAGCCGCGCTGATGAATTGGGTTTGTACGTCTGCGGCGGTCGCGGCAGATTTTCGCGGAACACCCCGGGCGAGTTGCGAGCGCTCTCTGAGCGGCGGGGTTTTGACGGCGAGGCGCTGGTACGCACCAGCCGCCTGACCGCGCGAATCGACAACAATGCGATAGCTGACGGCTTTCAAATTTACCTTCACAGTTTTCTGGTCGCGACAGACGGAGAGTGGGCCGTTGTTCAGCAGGGATTAAACGACCGGACCGGCATGGCCCGACGCTATCACTGGCACTCAGCCTCGGTGAAAGATTTTGTGGCCGAGCCACACACTGGCATCGTCGGCAATCATCAGGGAACGATCATGAATCTCGTCGACGTGAAAGCTAAAGGCGCGCAAGACGCAATGCTGGCAATCGCTCGCGAACGTCCCGAGAAGATTCTGCGCGCCGCCGCCGGAAGTACGGAGTTATTGCCTGAGGCTTCGGACATGACGCCCAACGCCGGACGGTATTTGCGCCTGCCCCCTCGTCACCAGGTCTGTGCCGCGGACATCGATTTGAAAAGGCTGGGCGCGGTGCTCGCCCTTGCTTACGAACGAGATCTTCATAACTTTGCCGAATTACTTCTGCTTGAGAAACTTGGCCCGCGCACCTTGCAATCGTTGGCCCTGGTAGCTGAAGTCATTCACGGCGCGCCCACTCGGTTCGACGATCCGGCCCGATTTTCGTTCGCGCATGGCGGGAAAGACGGCCACCCATTTCCGGTCCCTCTAAAAACCTATGATGAATCGCTCAACTTTTTGCGCGCCTCACTTGACCGCGCCAGGGGAGTCAGTAGCGACCGGGTCAACTTTGGAAAAGAAAAGCTCGAAGCCCTGCGTCGCCTCGAACGTTTTGCGCGATCAATCGAGACTCGTTTTCAACCGGAAGTGAATTTCGAAGCCATCATCGCGCACGAGCACGCTATCTCGCCCGCGCTCAACGGACGAACTGTGTTCGACGACAAACCACGCGGCCGGTTCTTTGTCGGTAAAGGCGGTCACCAGCAAAGGCTTTTTTGAGCCTTGTCGTTTTCGGAGTCTAACATCGCGGCGCAACCCCGGTCTGTCGGGGAAGAGAGATTTCTCTGTGTAAACTCGGTGACCCTCTGTGTCTCTGTGGTGAGATTGCCTCAGGAAAACATTCACCACAGAGGCACTGAGATCTCACAGAGGTCCACAGAGACCTTGGTCAACTGCTCCAGCCAAAGGACGATTCACAGCTTCAAAATGATCAAATTAGCTCAATACGATCAATGTCTTCTAATTGAGTAAACCTCGAACCTCAACTAAACTCTGCTCGCGATTCCAAACTCAACTCGCGTGGTTAAAACATGAGCGGCTTCTATTTTTCTTTTGGTTTGACCGTGGTCGGGATGGTTCTCTATCACCTTTCGCAAAAGTCCGTTCCCGAGGGCATGAATCCATTTCTGGTGATCATCCTCGCGTACGCGATTGGAATTGCGCTGTGTGTGGTCTGCGCTATTGCCTACCCCGGAAAGAAAAACCTGATCGAATCGGTGAGACTATCGAACTGGGCAGTCTTTACCCTGGGCGCGGCCGCAGCCCTGATTGAATTGGGCTTCCTTTTGGCCTATCGAGCCGGATGGAAAATCAGCATGGCGGCCGTGGCGACCAACGCCGCTGCGGCCATCGCCCTCATTCCGATCGGCATACTGGTTTTCAAAGATCATTTGTCATGGCGAAACGTCGTCGGACTTGTATTCTGCATTTTCGGATTAGCAATGGTCATGCGAGATTAGCTGACGGTTTCAGACTGGAGCGCAACCGTCTCGGTTGCCAGGGCTATGCAAGCGAGGACGCTTGCGCTCCAGTCGGCAATTCTCTTCTTGAAACAAAGACCAAATCCGGTGCGTAACCTAACAAAATTCAAAATGAGTAATTGATCGGGAGATTAGACGTGACCACCAACAGACGAACCTTTTTGAAATTATCGGCAATGGCCGGCGGCAGCATGGGCCTGGGATTGTTGCCCGGGGCCTCGGCCCTGGCCGAATCCACCGGCTTGATCGCGCGCGCACCAAAGCCTCTGAACATTCTGATTCTCGGCGGCACCGGCTTCACCGGACCGTTCCAGGTGAAGTATGCCCTCAGTCGCGGCCACAAAGTGACGGTGTTCAATCGCGGCCGCACACATCCAGGAGAGTTACCAAAGGAAGCCGAACAGCTAATCGGTGATCGCAATGGCCAGCTCGATGCGCTCAAGGGTCGAAAGTGGGACGTCTGCATTGATATTCCCACCACCCTCCCGGTTTGGGTTCGCGACGCCGCGCAGATTTTGAAAGGCAACGTCGACCGTTATGTCTTCATTTCGACCATCTCCGTTTTTTCTGATAACAGCCAGCCCGGAATGGATGAGAGCGGGCCGCTGGCCAAGTATGAAGGCGCCGACGCAATGGCCGAGACGCAGGCAACTCTGCGCGCGAATCTTGCACTCTACGGACCGCTTAAGGTGGAGTCGGAAAAAGAAGCCGAGAAACAGTTTCCGAACAAGGCCCTGATCATCCGGCCGGGTTTGATCGTGGGCCCCGGCGATGAATCGGACCGCTTTAACTACTGGCCGGTGCGCATTGACCGCGGGGGCGAAGTGATGGCGCCCGGCACGCCGAATGACCCGGTTCAATTCATTGACGCTCGCGACCTGGCCGAATGGACGGTTCGCATGGCCGAACAAGGAACCACCGGCATCTTTAACGCGACGGGTCCTGATTACAAATTGACGATCGGGAAAATGCTCGAGGACATTAAAGCGGGCATCAAGTCGAACGCGAAATTCACCTGGGTCAGCGCGGAGTTTTTGGCAACTCAAAAGGTTCGCGGCTGGTCGGATATGCCGGTGTGGGTCGCCCCACGTCCGCAGAATCTGGGATTCTCGCAGATCAGCATTAAGAAGGCGCTGAGCAAAGGATTGACATTTCGTCCAGTGGGCAATACCGCCCAGGCCACGCTCGAGTGGTTCAAGAAACAACCCGCCGAACGACAAGCGAAAATGAAGGCGGGACTTTCTGCTGAAAGAGAGGCAGAGGTCCTCGCCGCCTGGCACGCCACACAGAAGTCGTAGAGTGTTTCGAGTTCCGCCTTCATGCGGCCGCGTAAACGCGGAACTCCGAACCTGCAGCCTTGATAAGAAAGAAAAGGCGGATCCATTCGGATCCGCCTTCTTAATTTCGCCACAACTAAGTTTAAGAATTATCTTCGTGGCGTCCTGGCGCCGGCAATGTTTGAATAGCCGGAGTTACCGGTTCCGTTAAAGGCCCGCACCCGGTAGCGATACCTGGTATTTGCCGATAACCCGGTATCTGGGAAAGTAGTGACATTCGCGCCGACTTGTGCGATCTGGGCAAAGTTTGTGCAGCCATTGCCCTGGCAGCGCTCAATCTTAAAGCCACTCTCGTTGTTTGAATTATCCGTCCAGGCCAAATTGATTTGACTCGCTGAAACCGCGTTGGCAGTCAGGTTGGTCGGTGCTGCTGGCGTTGGTGTCGGAGTTGGTGTAGGTGTAGGCGTCGGAGTTGGTGTCGGTGTCGCGGTTGGCGTGGGTGTCGGCGTCGGAGTTGGCGAACCGCCGCATCCCGGGAACTTGAACGAACCGATTCGCGTGCGCCAATTGAACTGACTGGTTGTCGGATAGTATTCAGTCGTGTACCAGAAAGTGCAGTCATCCACCGGATCTACGGTTAAATCGCTGTAGTCTCCCCAGCGATTGCTGGTTCCAACCTGACTACCAGTACCGGCGAACAGTGTGGCCTCGCCCTGGCCCAGCGTGTTGACCGGATCGGTTGACAGACGGCCGGCGTAGCGAATCTGCGGAAAGATCGTGCTGCTCGAAGCGCTGTATCCGATCGCGAGGTTTCCCTGCTGGTCCATCGCCGCGCTTCCCATCCAGCGCCAGGTCGAATCAGGTTGGTAAGTGCTCTGCTGGAAAACCGAGACCGGCCCAGCGGTCACGTTACGCAACTCAAACCAGCGAATGCCCGCGACTGATCCTGAACTCACCGAATAATTTCCTACGACCGATTCGTGCGTTCCGAAATTGCGGTAGGCCAGTCTGAACATCAACCGATCCCCAATGCCATCCAGCCGTGACGTCGTGCCGGATTGCGGCACGCACGATCGGGTGGTGGGACACAACGCCGTAAATCCCGCAGCGGCCGGGCTGGCAAACAACGTGAACGTCGAGTTCGCCGGCGTCACAAAATCAACATGGAAGTGGAAAGTCCGATACGAGCCTCCGCCCGGAAATTCCACGAAAGTCGCGGGCGCTCCCAGGGGCGGCAATATCGAGCCGTCAAGATCCGCCGGCAGGTAAACTTCTTCACCTGAACCGCCGGTGATACCGGTGGTGATGAACGTCGCGGGCAACCCGAGCAACATCTTTGTTCGATCGAAGGCGAAGGGTTGCGGGCCGAGAAAAGCAGTTCCGGATGAATTGAAGACGTTCATGCTCATGTAGTAAGCATCCGGCCAAACACTCAGGTGAGGGTAATCAAAAAAGTTTGATCCCAAATGAAAGTCATAGCGAAAGTACGAGCCAGTCGCGTCACCGGTGGTTGATACGGCCACGCACTCATCGGTCGGCACGCTGGTGCCGGCGAACTGGCTGATGATCCAACGACCAGCAAGCTGATCGTAAAGGACAACCGGATCGCCATTGCCGTTGGTCTCGCAGACTCCGCCAAAACCCTGCCAAACCGTCTGAATGCCGGCCGGGCCAAGCAAAGAGGTTCCGGTGGCTTTATCAAACACCTGATAACCTTCGTTGGCGATCTGGACGTATTGGGTCGCTCCTACTTCGCCGTTTGTGTCCGGCGGCGCGCAGTTACAAGCGACCCCTGGGAATGGAATGCCGTCAAAATTGTTGAGCGTGCCGGGCATATTCAACGAAGGCGCAGCCGCTCCGCTGGTCTGTACGACGGGATCGTCTACGTCCTTGTGTTTGGTGTGTGGAACCTTGGGGTTCTTATTGGCCTCGCGTTCGCCCTTCTTCGCCAGGGGCAACTGTTTCATGTCGCGCAGGTTCTCGGAAGTGTCGTTACGCACCGACGTACCGACGGTAACATTTGATTGGCCCTGAACCACGTTGGGCGTTGGAGTCACCGCCGCACGTCCGCGCCGGGCTTCGATGATTTGCGGAAGGACCAGAATAGCGATCAGCACAAGCGTTGCCGACAGTGCGACAAGCAATTTCGCGACTTTCATCTTTTAGGTCTCCTTCTAGGTTTTCAAGGACTGCTGGGCTTGCCGTGACGAAAGAACTCGCCCGCATGCGGTGGGGGAAGAGCTAAAGCAGTCCGTAATTTCTGGTTACGGGCAAGAGCCAAATAATTCGCAACAGAAACTATCACACGCAGTAGTAGGTGACAAGGAATTTTTGTCCGAATTTTCGGCGCGTTATTCAATAATTCTTGCGTTCAGCCAAATCCGAGTTAATCTGCTCCAGAATGCCTGAACTTCCGGATATCACCGTCTACCTGGAAGCGCTCGAGCGCCGGATCAGCGGACACAAACTGGAAAAGGTTCAGATCACCTCGCCGTTTCTGCTGCGGACCGCGACGCCACCGATCGCGAGTGTTGAAGGCAGGAAAGTCTCGGACCTGCGGCGGCTCGGCAAACGAATCTGCATCGGCTTCGAAGATGAATTATGGCTGGTTATTCATCTGATGATCGCCGGGCGGCTTCATTGGCAGGTGGAAGCTCGAAAGTCCTTGAGCGGACGCAGTTCATCAAAATTCAAGGCGCAGCTTGCGCTATTTCACTTCGATAATGGGACTCTGTCTTTGACTGAAGCCGGAACTCAACGGCGCGCCTCGCTGCATTTGGTCCAGGGTGAAGCGGGTCTCAATTCGCTCGATCGCGGCGGCGTCGAATTATTCACGAGTAAGAAGCGCGACCATAAAGGAGGGCCCGGCAAGTTCATTGATCTCGCCAGATTCACTCGTATCCTTAAGTCCGAGAATCACACCTTAAAGCGCTCGCTAACTGACCCGCGGCTGTTCAGCGGTATCGGCAACGCCTATTCAGACGAAATCCTCTGGCACGCTCAACTGTCTCCGGTGAAGCTGACGCAAAAGCTCACCGATGAAGAAATAGCTCGATTGCATGCGGCGACACGCGACACTTTGATTGAATGGGTCGAGCGTCTGCGGGCGGAAGCGGGCGAAGGCTTTCCGGAAAAAGTCACTGCGTTTCGCACAGACATGGCGACCCACGGTCGCTACAAAGAGCCTTGCCCCCGTTGCGGCACATCGATTCAGCGCATTCGCTACGCGGCCAACGAAACAAACTACTGCCCTACTTGCCAGACTGGCGGCAAACTACTTGCAGACCGGGCGCTGTCGCGACTCCTTCGTGAAGACTGGCCAAAGACTGTGGAAGAACTTGGTTGAGTCGAGGTCCCGATTGGCGATAGTCGCTAAATCGCAGGAGTTATGTCTTCACTGCGAAGCAGAGTTACTGGCTCTGCCACTTTGATGCGCGGCAAGGATTTTGACTGGGGCCCCAGATGCGTCAATCGAAGCGCGCTACTTGTCCAATGGCTCTGCCACTCCGATGCGCGGCAAGGCTTTTGACTGGGGCCCCAGATACGTCAATCGAAGCGCGCTACTTGTCCAATGGCTCTGCCACTCCGATGCGCGGCAAGGCTTTTGACTGGGAGCCCCAGATACGTCAATCGAAGCGCGCTACTTGTCCAATGGCTCTGCCACTCCGATGCGCGGCAAGTCTCGGACTTGCCGATGCGGACCTTCTTCCTTCTCCGGGTCTGTGACCCGATGTTCTGCGGTCATAGACCGCCGATTCTGAGCGGGGCTTTCGGCAAGTCATAGACTTGCCGCACCTCGGAGTGGCAGAGCCAACGGCAATGTCGCGCCAGCCTCTAGACGCCTTTCCGATAAATAATTCTACTGCTCAGATCAAATCCGCTCACTAATCAATCTCTGGCCCCAACAGAGATCGCAATGAAACTATAACCAACGAAATCCTCACGGTTCGTTGATTTTTGAATTTTCGTTCGTTAGGCTCTTAATCTCTCTTTCCCCAAAAACCTCTTCCCGACCGCGGCAACACTAGAAGTGTGTTGACCTGATTCAAATTTTTCTTTAAGGAGTTTTTGATCATGAGCATTAAGAATCGATCGCTTAGTTTCGTTTGCAGCCTGGCTTTAATGTTAGCCACCGCTTCGTTAGCCGCAGCCCAGGTTTCAAGGACTCAGACCACTTCTGGTGCAGCCCCAAGTTTCAGGCCAGTCCCGAGCGGCGCCAAGATGAAATTCGAGGGGGTCGTGATTGATCGCAACGCTGACACATTCACCATTCGCGACCGGACCCGCACGGATTATCAGGTGAGACTGACTGATGACACGAGCATCAAAAGCAAGGGTGGATTTTGGCACGGTGGCAAGAAGTATCCGGTCACTGACATCCTGCGAGGTTTGATTGTGGAAGTCGAAGGACGTGGTGATACCCAGGGCGAACTCGTCGCCGATAAGATCAGGTTCAGGGAATCGGATATGCGTGCTTCAGTCACCTCAGAAGCGCGGGTCAGGCCGGTAGAAGAGAACCAGGAGAAGATCGCCAACCAGATGGACGAACTCTACGCTATCGCCCAGGAAGCGCGCCAACAGGTGGCCGCCGTTAACGATCGGGTTACTGCTTTGGACGAGTACGACGTGCAGGCGCATGTGGCGGTTACTTTCAGAGTTAACAGCGCGGTGCTGTCTCCTGAAGCCAAACAGCAACTCGACGAATTTGCGACCAAGGCACTCGCCTCAAGCGGATACATGATCGAGATCTCGGGACATACAGACTCAACCGGCGGCGAGGCCAAGAACATGCGTCTGAGCAGAGATCGCGCCGAATCAGTCGTCGAATACCTGACCGTCAGGCACAAGATTCCGGCGCGGCGTTTCATCACGCCGATGGGTTACGGAAAGTCTGATGCGGTCGCAGATAATTCCACCTCGGCGGGACGGCAGCAGAATCGACGCGTGGAAGTGAAGATTCTCGCGAATCGTGGATTGACCGGAAAAGTTGGGAACCCGGCCAAGCCGTAGCCTGGACGAATGCCAAACTGACGACACTTTGTTTTCCCGTGGGAGGTGTGCGCGCGGCACATCTCCCGATCATGATTGCGTGGTTTGTTTTGCATTGTCCTCGTAAGGCCAACGAATACGCGAAACCGCACCCAACCGTCCGCCCACTCCTCAACATCTCAATCCTCTTTCCAATCAAAAGAGGACACCTATGGCCCAAAGAATCCTGCTCGCAAGCTGTTTGGCTTTGCTGTTCGCCTGCGCTCTTTCTTCCTGTCAGGCTCAGACCTTATCGACTTGTCGGCCTGCTCCGGCGATGCCGGCAAATCCGAAACCCGGTGTGGGCGGGTTAGCCCTTAGCCGAGACGGGAAGACTCTCGTCGTTGCCGGTGGAGATGCGAAGATCAGATTGCTGGACCTGGCTACCGGAGAAGTACGAAAGGTTCTCACCGGTCACACAAACATGATTTACCGGGCAGTCTTCAGTGGCAATGAAAAACTGCTCGCGTCATCCAGCCGCGACCTTACTGCCAGAATTTGGGACGTCGCCTCAGGTAGCGAACTCCACAAGCTCGGCGGCTTTCGCTGTGCTGTCAAAGCGGTGGGGTTTAGCCCTGACGGAAAGATTGTCGCCGCTTCAGGTAATGACGGGATGCTGAAGCTCTGGGACGTGAAGACGGGGATCGAACTGAAATCGCTGGTGCACAAAAACTCCGCCAATATCGACATGTCCACGTATTCATTTGTCTTCAGCCGCGATGGCAAGAAGATCTATGCAGGGAACGGTGACGGAACCATTAGCGAATGGGACGTTGAATCGGGAAAAGAAACCAGAGCCTGGCAGGCGCATCCCTCTTATGCGTTCAAGTTGGTGTTGAGTCACGACTATCGCCTGCTGGCATCCCTCACTGATTCTGTGGTGAAACTCTGGGACACTGCTAACTGGAAGGAAGTTCGCACCTTGTCTATGCCAAATACGGCGGACGCGATTTCGCGCGTGTCCGCAATTGCTCTTAGCGATGACGGAAATTTGATCGCGGCGAGCCACATCGGACTGAATCAAAAACAGGACGCTTACCTTTATGTCCGGACAATCGTCTGGGAGGTAAAGACTGGCCGCCAGCTCTTCACTCTGGAAGGCCACCAATTCGACGTTGACGGACTGCTGTTCACGCGTGATGATCGATATCTTTTGACCGGCAGTGTGGATCAAACGATAAAGTTCTGGGACATGAAGACAGGACAGCCCGTGCGAACGATAACGCTGAAGTGAATGCTTATGTCTGACTCTGTCGTCGCAATGATGCAAAAGGCCAGCCGTTTGCGGTTTGATCGGCCGCATGAGGCCCTACGGCTTTACGCGGAAGCGGCGACTCGTTTTCGGCAAGAGGGCCAGCGGCGAGAATTGATTCAAGCGCTCAAAGGACAGGGACAAATTGAGCGCGACATCGGCCAGAGCGATTTTGCACAAGCGTTGTACGAAGAAGCAGTTTCTATTTGCCGTAAAGCGGACGACCCGCTCTTGCTGGCGCACACTTTGCGGCATGTTGCCGACATCCATCAAGACGCGGAGCGTAACGAGTTGGCTTTGCCAATCTACCAGGAAGCACTTGAGATCTATCGGAGTCAAACGAACAGGAACCTTCTGGATTTGGCAAATACAGTTCGACCGCTGGCAGCCTTGAAAGAAAACATGGGAGATCTCGTCGAGGCGAAACGACTCTGGCAGGAAGCAAGTGATCTGTACGACGCGTCGAACATTCCGCAAGGCGTCGCTGAATGTTCGCGGAGATTAGCTCGGTTGAAATCCCTCGTGGTGATAAGAATGGATGACGTGAACCTTCGTCTGGCTAAACAGTCCGACGCCTCGGCGCTGGCCCAATTGCGCTACGACTTTCGCGCCAGCACGGGCATCGCGACCGAACCTGAATCCGAATTCGTTGAGCGATGCTCCGCCTGGATGACCACGCATTTGGACGATGGGGGCCTATGGAAGTGTTGGGTGGCGGAGTCCGAACAAATCGTAGGCGCCTTGTGGTTGCAACTGGTTGAAAAAATCCCCAACCCGCGGGCTGAGCCTGAGTATCACGCTTACCTAACGAACTTCTACCTGCAGGAATCATCTCGCGGTCAGGGAATCGGAACGCGCCTGCTGACGATGGCCATCGACTGGTGCAGAGCGCGCGAAGTTCATGCGGTGATTCTTTGGCCGTCGGAAAAAAGTCGCACGCTGTACGAACGCCACGGCTTCGCCGTTCAGTCGGACCTGCTTGAACTGGTGCTCGCAGACAAATGATCTCGCGGCTGGGTCTTGGGTCTTGGAATCTTAGAGCGTTTTTTTGGCGATGATCAAAGACCAAAGTCCAAAGACCAAAGTCCCAAATCAAATGAAAATCATTTCGCTTAATGTTGGCCTTCCCCGCCTCGTCGAATACAACGGTGAGCCGGTGGCCACCGGCATCTTCAAAGAGCCGGTGCCGGGATCTTTGATGCTGCGCGCGCTCAACCTTGACGGCGACCGGCAAGCAGATTTGTCTGTGCATGGCGGCGTTCACAAAGCCGTCTATGGTTACCCTTCCGAACATTACGAGTTTTGGCGGGAGGAACTGCCCGAGATGAATCTGCCTTACGGAATGTTTGGCGAGAACTTTACGACTGAAGGACTGTTCGAAGACGCAATCAACATTGGTGACCGCTTTCGCATCGGTGAAGCGGAATTGATCGCGACACAACCGCGACTACCCTGCTACAAACTGGGGATAAAGTTCGGACGCGCCGACATCATCAAGAGATTTCTGCGCAGCCGTCGCACCGGATTCTATTTCGCAGTCGCAAAAGAAGGGGCCGTCGCAGCCGGCGATCAAATTGAATTGTTGAGCCGCGATGCAAACGACGTGACTATCGCCGACATCGTCCGGTTGTTCGCATTTGAAAAGAGCGATGTCGAGTCAATGCGCCGCGCGATGAAAGTCGAGGCGTTGCCGGAAAGCTGGCGCGATTACTTTCAAAAGCAGATTGAGAAAGACCAGTCGTAGTTAGGTTAGACCTCGCCTTGCCCTCAGTGGTCATTCTCATTCACACCGGGCTTTAGCCCGGTGGTTGCGCCACAGAAATCACAAGAAACCGTTTCAACGGTTTCGGTAGTGGCAGAAGAATAGTAAACCGTTGAAACGGTTTCTGCTCCTTTTGTGCGAGGTGTGACCGGGCTGAATTAGAGGGCAGGCTCTTGAGGCAAAGTTGTTCAGCGTTCATTTAGAATCCCATGGACTTAACACTTCGCATCGTACTTGAACGACCCACCGCAGGTGTGGATTTTGGGCTGCAGTCAGGTCACGGCAGCGCCTGGGAAATTGCCCAGAAGCAACGGTCAAGCGGTAAGGATCTAAAGTTCGAATTCACGGTTACGGTCAAACCCGGGCGCAAAGACGATCTCCCCCATTTCTCCGGACCATTTGTGCAAGGGCCCGCCGGGGACAAGTTCGTCTACATCAACATCGGTACTTACGCCGGACAGACCGACACGCCCTGGAGTCGCCGTCTGAAAATAACTCTAAAAGACATCACCTGGGACCTAATCAAATCCGAACGCGTGCTCGTCGCACACATTCCGGGCACCGGACAAGACGGCGGGCCCAGTTGCGCGTCTGAATGGCGAAAGCGAGTTGGCGCGGACTGGGGCTGGCACTTGGACAAATAACGTCAACCGCTCATCAAAGCCGTCAAAATCCCGCTTGACTCTGTTCGTGAGAACCACTATCTAATCTCCACATTGCAAAGTTTTCTCCGGAGGTTCAAATGATTTCTCTTCAAGCCGTCGCTTAATCTTTGGGCAGCTGGCCAAGCTTCCGCAGATTACCCAGATTACTCATAAGGAAGAGCGGGAGCAGAGTCAGCGGCATTCGGGTCGGCGTGAAGTCAGTACCATTCGCATAAGCGAATGGGATCAGGAGGAGATTTGATGTGAAGAAGCAACCTTGTTCCATCCGCTAACGCGATGGTACGGACTTCGCGTCTGGTGAGCTTTTGCTTTGCCGGCGCACTGCAAAAGGTGATTATGAAAATTGAAGGTCTGACGCCAATTCTTAATGTCTCAAACATCGTCGAAAGCTTTGCCTGGTTTGAAAAGCTTGGCTGGCAGAAGCGTTGGGATTGGGGCGACCCGCCGACGTTCGGCGCAGTCGGCAACGGCAAAACTGAAATTTTCCTTTGTCAGGGCGCTCAGGGCTCGCGGGGCGGGCCCATGCCGCGATTTGTCGGAGACGACGGGACTGGCGGCGTCTGGATGAGCTGGTGGCTCGAATCGCCGGCAGCGGTTGACGCGGCTCACGAACTGGCGCTGAAACACGGACTCACGGTAACCATGCCACCGACTGATGAACCGTGGAACGTGCGCGAGTTTCATCTGCGCCATCCGGACGGACATACTTTTCGTGTGAGCGCGGGACTTGAGGAAGAATAGATGAAGCGTGTGGCGCGGCTGGTACTCTCGTTCGCGTTGGCGCTGGTCGTTGTACCGTTTTTGCCGCTTTACATTGAGCGCACGATGCTGCGCTCATGGCGCGTGGATCGCGTGAGCGATCAGATCGACTGGGGCTGGAGGCTTACGTCGCTCAACGACTACTGGTCGAATTACAACTACATGGCGCGTGAGCAACTCCGGGCGCTTTGGCTCAGTTTGGATATTGCCCTGGCGATTCTGTATGCGGTGATGTTCGCTTTGGCCGTTGACCTTGTGTTTGCGTGGATGAAAAAGCGCAAACCCAAATAAGCTTCGACTTAGTTGAGTCTTCAAATATGAAAGCAAAATTCAAACGCGCCGCGCCTTATGCCGACGATGCGATGAAGCTTCCGGTCGCAGATGTTGACGCGGCAATTCCCTTCTACGAACAGACTCTGGGTTTTCATGTGGTCTCGCGAAGTGACGCGCCTTTCAAGTCAGTCATTCTAGAGCGTGATGATATTCAAATCGGATTGGCTGAGAACGGCGGAGATCCCGAACAGGAAGGTTGTTTCTTTGAAGTCGACGATATCGAAAGCGCGTTTGCTGAGATCAAAGGAAAGTCTCCCGCCGCTGGTGACATCGAAATTAACCGGCGCGGCAATTCGTCACAGCGAGTCTTTTTTGTCGTCGCGCCGGATGGCTTGTGTTACATGCTGGGCCAGCCCCAGAAATAGTTTGCCCTCGATCTCTGAAGATCAAAGGCCCTGCTCACGCAGGGCCTTCGTTTTCCACGAGCAGGGCGAGTCAGGTTTATCTCGGCGACAAGCTACAACTGTTTGGCATGAAGCCGCCAAACTGGAAGTTCGAACCTGTTACGACAGGTTGATCTGAGCTTACTCGAACCGAATAAGACACATTGGTATCACCGCTAAACGTCTGCGGCAGCTGCCAGGTCACGATGCGAGTATGATCAGCCAGCACCAAAACAGTGGTCGCGCCTGCAAAAAGAAAAGGCCTGCGCCGAGCAAGGCCTTTCCTCTTAGTAAAACTGAACGTTAAGGCTTACTTCGGAAGCAAGCTGCATTGGCTGGGGATGTCGCCCTGGAACGAGAAGAGCGCACCCACCACCACCGGTTGATCGGACGTGACGCGAACTGTGTAGGCGACGTTCGTGACGCCGTCAAAACCCGGCCCGCTCGTAGTCGGCATAACCCAGTGAACATCTCTGGTAAACCCCGGCGCCAAAGTCACAGTAGTCGCTCCTGGTTCTCCCGGATATGTCTGTGGCGGATTGGAATCGGGAATGGTTACGCCCTGTAAATTGTTCCCCGTGCTGTCGAGAATATTCACCGCGATGTTCGCCGTGACCGCACTGCCATTGAAGACATACACGTCGTCTCTGGGACTGCCACCGCTGGCCGGCCGGTGAGCCGGTGTGCAAATCCAAACGTAAGGCGCTCCGCCTGATGATGGCCCTGGAGGTCCCGCCGGTCCTGTTGGTCCCGCTGGCCCGGTAGCTCCGGTTGCACCTGTCGGTCCTGCTGGTCCCGCTGGACCTGCGGGTCCCGGAGGTCCCGCCGGTCCAGTGATATTCCACGAAACGCGACTTTCGTTGTTGTGGCAGGGGGTACTCGAATCAACCAGGCGCATATCCCCGTTACCAGGATTGACGCAAGCTTCCAGCACACCCGGAGTCATCGTCGCTAATTTCGCCACGGGAACGATCACGACAAACAAACCAATCAACGCGATGCTGCCGATTAGAGTTCTGCGAACCCAAGTGGTCGTCATACTGTCTCCTTTTGTGAGGCGCAGGGCCGCCCCGATTAGATGTTGGGGGATTGCGGGCAATCTAACGAGACACTAACTGCTTGTCAAGATTTTTCAGGACTGAGGTATCGTTCCGTTTGATGTCCGACAAGCTTTAGCTTGTCGAAACTTGGCGACAAACTAAAGTTTGTCGGACATTTGAGCACGCCAGAGGCGTGCGTACCGACCCGAGGTTATGCGGCTTTGCGTTTGCCGGCCAGGCTCTTTTTCAGCGCCGCCATCAAATCTATGACCTTGCCTGCTTCGCGCTCTGGCACTTCAACTTCGATGATGTCCTTGTGTTGTTTCCGTTTTCTTTCGACCAGCTTGAGCAACTTCTCAGCCTGCTCGTCTTTGAAATCTTTCAACGAGAGTTGTCTGTGAGAATGCTTCGCAATCAGTCTCTCGAATTTCTTTACGGTTGCGGCAGGCAGTTTCTTCTTCTCAGGCAGGCCCACTTCGGCCGCGGACCGTAACTCATCGGCGAAACGCATTGTCTCGGCGCGCAGAATTCCGTTCTCGGGAAAGATCGCCACCAGATATTCCTTGCCGCGCATCACAAACGTGGCGATGCCCGCCAGCTCGCTCCTGACCATCGTCTCAGCGAGCAATATGTAAGCTTTTTCGGAGCCGGCGGCAGGCGCCAGAAAATATGACCGATCAAAATGGAGCGGCGGGATTTCTGCGAGTGAAACAAATCGCCGCAAATCGATGTCGCGGCTCCGTTCAGGAGCCAACCGCTCGAGCTCCTCGTCCGTTACGATCACGTACCTGTCTTTTTCGATTTCATACCCGCGCACCATTTGATCGTCTTCGAGATTGCGCTCTGTCTTTTGAGAATAATAACGACGGGACAGCGGCTCGCCTTTCGGACTGAGCATCCGCAGGGGCACACGATTCGTCCGATTGCCGGGATAAAGCTCGACGGGAACGCTGACCAAACCAAAGGTAAGTGTGCCGGACCAGAAAGGCCGGGCGCCTCGGGCCTGGCCGTCAGCATCGTCGGATCGCGATTTCTTTGTGGCCTTCTTGCGTGGCATGTTCAATTCGCCGCGGGTATTGTCTTAAGGTGCTTCCTGATCCATCCGCTCACGCAGATGGTACTGACCTCAGGCCTCGATCGCGCCGGCACCGCGCGCAAACTAACAGTTTGCGTTACGTCATGCTGCCTTCTTTTTCTTCAAAGCTTCAATGCTCTTTGACAACACTTTGTCCAGTGATGTCGTCTTTCGTTTCGTCTTCACCAGATGCAGTCTGGGCTTGCGACCTTTGGCCTTCTTTTCAACAAATTCCATCACGCGCTCGCGATGCTCGTCCTTGTAATCCTGCGGATCGAATTCGCCTTTGAGCATTTCGACCAACTGTTTGGCCATGGTTAATTCTTTCTTGTCGGGCGCCCGCCCGGCCGGATGCGGCAGGTCCTTCGCGGACAAAACCTCTTCCGCGCGACGCAGAGTAAACAACAGGAGGTGACCCGCTTCCGCGCGCAGCGCGCCAACGTAAGGCTGTTTGCGCATGACCCAGCGCGCTACGCCTTCCTTCTCCTGGTTCTTCAAAGCTTCCGCCAAAGCGAAGTAAGCTGTCTGGTCACCATCCGGCCCGAGATAATAAGGCCGATCGTAGTATTCGGGTGGAATCTCTTTAGGCGGCACGAATTGGGTAATCTCAATTTCGCGTGACTCTTCCGGCGCGAGCTTGTCGAGCTCTTCCTTCTCGAGAATCACGAAAGTACCCGTCTCGACTTCAAAGCCCTTTCGGACTTCTTCGTTGGTTACTTCCTTGCCGCCAGGTTCGACCATATGCTGCTTAACTCGCGTCTTCGATTTCTGGTCGAGAATGTGAAACCGGACAGCCTGATCCTTTACGGCTGAATACAACTTCACCGGCACCTTCGTCGAATCGAGCTTCAGCTCACCCTTCCAGATTGCCCGCGCCGTCATTTCGCCTCCTCACCCGTCGAACACTCACAACCCACGCAAAATACCTCGGTCGCCACGGTCGTCTCCGCACACAGCGAGCAGATAGCTCCGTCACACGCAACACAGCGATACTCCGTCTGAATTACATACGTGTGACTGCATGCCGGACAGATTTCTGTGCCCGGATCTAACCACCATGGCGAATTCCGTTTAGATTTCCGCAAGCCAGTTGGTAGCTAGCATTTTCAGTTCCACAGAACGCTGCGACAGCTTAAAGCCTGGGGGCGTGAGCCCCAGCATGGCATCAGGGATCGATCAAACCCTGCGAAGGAGTCTGTCGGAAAAAAGCATTTCTCTGTGCCTCTGTGAAAACCTCCGTGTCTCTGTGGTGAAATTACTCGAGAAACACTCACCACAGAGGCACGTAGATGAATTTTTCCGACAGCCTGCGAAGCGGGCGGCAGCCGCATCATTTTGGACTAAGGTTTCTCAAACCTGGGGCTCACGCCCCAGGCTTGACGCTGACGTTCGCTTCGCGGACTGAAAACAGGATCGTTATTCAAGCGGTGCCGGCGCGCACGGCGGCGGGAATTCTCTCGTGCAGTATCTGATTCAACCGATCAAAGTCGATCGGCTTCAACAAATAATCGTCACAGCCGGCCCTGAGAGCCTCGGTCCGGTATTTGGATGGATCATGTCCGGAGATAATGATGATGGGAACCGCCCGTAACTCAGGATGAAGTCGCAACTCTTTGGCAGCCGACAGACCATCAAGGCCGGGCAGTTCCAGATCTATGAGGATAAGATCGGGAACCTTTTGCAGCGCAACCTCAACGGCGCGATGACCGTCGGCGGCCGAAACTACAGCATAGCCCTTCATTTCGAGCAGCACTTGCAACATCTCGCGAGAGTCCAGGCTGTCCTCGGCCACCAGAATTGTGTGTTTTGAACATGGGAAGGCAAGAGCACCAGAGGTCGTGGAAGGTACCTGGAGACTGCCGGTTGAGGCCATCTTACTCTCCTAAACCGAAGATGCTCTCAAAAGTGGAGCAAATGAAGCAGTTCGATCGACAGACTCTACTTCAAATTGATCCGCAGTTTTGTCGGGAACGTCTAAGATCGCGAACTCTAAATCGACCACTCGACTGAGTCTGTACGCTCCAGTACACTATACTAATTCACTAGCTGGGTGTATCGTTTGATTAGCGAATCCGTTCTTTAATAACTCAACTCACGACATCGGGTCCGTACGTGTAACCCAACAGTTCCCTCCTTGTGCCGTCAGCTGCGTTTGCTAGCGTGACCGGAACAAAGGAGGCCGCTTATCCCCAACCAATTAGAATCCAAACATCATGCGGCTAATCGTGTGCTCGCCGGGCTTTCCAACGAAGAATACGCTCTTGTGGAGCCGGATCTTGAATCGGTTTCGCTGAGCTTCGGGGAAATCATCTATCAATTCAGAGGACCAATTGACCACGTCTACTTCCCGGAATCCGGAGTGCTCTCAATGATCGGCACCGCCGGCGACGAGAATCTGATTGAAGTGGGCTTGCTGGGCCGGGAAGGACTGGGGGGCCTGCCCTTGTTTCTGGGGGTCCCCTGCTCAGCGAACCAGGTGATCGTTCAGAGCGAAGGCACCGCCAGGCGAATGAATGCGGAATCTGCGCGCGGCCATTTTTCCCAGGGCGGTTCGTTCCACGACGCAATTCTGCTGTTCACCCACGAACTTTTCCTGCAAGTCAGTCAGACAATCAACTGCAATCGGCACCACGAGGTCGAACAGCGGCTGTCTCGCTGGCTCTTGATGATGCGCGACCGCGTTGAATCGAACACGCTACAACTAACTCAGGAATTCCTCTCCTGGATGCTGGGCGTTCGTAATCAGGCAGTCAGCCGGGCGGCCATGCGTCTCCAGAGTGAGGGCTCAATCAAATACAGTCGCGGCGCGTTGACCATTATCGATCGCAGTCGACTCGAACACTCAGCTTGCGAGTGTTATCGAATGATGAAGGCACGCACGACCTTTCAAGCGGTTTGATCAAGTCGCAGCGCGAATTTCAATTCGGGAGGACGGCTATTGACGATGCCGTACAGACAATGAAACGAGAGACATCTATGTTGCACGATACGCAGAGATCACCCCCTATGACAAAAGAGCCGAGACCGGCTAACAGGATCCTTGCCAATCTGCCTGACGACGAGTTCGAGCAAATCCGTCCCAAACTACGAGCTGTGGCCTTCCCCATCGGTGAAATTCTTTATATGCCCGAGCAGAAAATCGAATACGCCTACTTCGTAGATCGCGGTGTAGTTTCACTGCTGGCTGCGCTGGAGGACGGGGCGACTGTCGAAGCGGGCGTGATTGGCCCTGAAGGCGTGGCGGGCGTTTCGGTCGTACTCGGTGCGAATTCGACACCAAATCAGGCCCTCACCCAAAGTAACGTTGACGCTTGGCGGATTTCTACCACTGACCTGGTTACCGAATTTCGCAAGAGCGGAAAGCTACGCGACCTCATGCTTCGTTTTGTCCACACGATGTTTACGCAGGTGACCCAGACCGCAGCCTGTAACCGCTTGCACACGCTCGATCAGCGGTTGGCGCGCTGGCTTTTGTTGACTCAGGATCGAGTCGAAAGTAATGAATTCACGCTGACCCAGGAGTTTCTTTCGCGGATGCTAGGCGTGCGACGCGCCGGCGTCACGGTGGCGGCGAACGATCTCAGGCAGGCGGGCCTGATTTACTATCGTCGTGGCGATATAGTAATTGTCGATCGTCATGGCCTTGAGAATGTCTCGTGTGAATGTTACCGAATCGTGAAGCACGAATACGATTCCTATCTACAAAACTAGCTGTTTGGGAAGTTTCGCTCCTCACTGCGTGAGCGCAAACGTACCGACAGTTTCTATATAAAGAGGAGAAACTTGGAAATTATCTCGGAGCAAATCAAAACCAGCTCGGTAAGTCCAGGAGCGGAAGGAAATCGTTTGGGACAAAAGGTTGATAGCACTATTCTGGTCGTCGAGGATATTGCTGAGATCGCGTTGCACATGAAGCGCCGGCTGATGGAGAGAGGTCACAGAGTGATCTGGGCACAAGACCCCGGCGACGCGATTCATATCGCAGAGCAAAATTGTCCATCAATTATTCTCACGGATCTGGAGTTACCAAAACTCGAGTTGCTCCTGGAACTCGTGAGTAAGCATGCGCATTTGAGCAAGTTGCCGGTTGCAGCTATTGACCTTAATCATCATGACTCTATCGATGGTCGGGTCAAGATCCTTCCGGATTTTGATGCTCTCGAAGAATTCGTCCAATCTTTGTGAGCGAGCCAATCCAATCTCTGTCTGAAACCGTACAGACGATCTTCATAGTCTATCGGCAATCAAAGTCAAAGTAGTCCGCTTAAGTGCGAACGCTGAGTCGGCGCCCGGGTTTAGGCCTGCATTATTTGACTCCCTTTCCAGCAGAAAGGTAACACTATGATCGAACCCCAACCAGGGACCTGGTACATCGTCGTTACCTGCAAGGGTTGCGACTCAACGATCTTCCTGTTCCGTGATTTAACCGGAGGTCAGGGCTCGCTAAACGCCACCTATCGCGTCGCCTGCCCGCAATGTCACCAACAGGGAGAATATGAAGGTCGGCACTATCAGCATGGTGTCTGAGGCTGACGGAACCCGCTCAGCTTGCTTGCAAGTTCATTATTCCTGTTTGGACCTTCGGCTTTTTTTTGTTTTTCACCTTAATGATTGTGGTTTTTGCAGTGAGGACCCCACGGATGCTTAATGTCGGGCCAAGTGAGACTAACAAAGGAACTAACCATCAAAAATACGGAGCGGACCGACGAATTTTCGCAAATCGCAACACTCGTTCGAACCGAAATCGCTGGACTCTCTGCGTACTGTAGCGTACGGTATGAGCGTTAATGAGGAGAACCCACCCATCAGTTTTTACGTTTGATAGGGTTCTGACAGATTCGGCTTCCTTCCCTGCGCGGGCCCCAACGGACACCGAACTGATTGTTATTGGTCCGAATTGTACTTGCTGTCGAGGAGGAAGACGTGAACGTTCTGCTGGTAAACCCCGAGTTTCCCGAGACATATTGGAGTTTTAGACATGCGCTGCCTTTTGAAGGAAAGCGCTGTGTTTTTCCGCCGCTGGGCTTACTGACTGTCTCGGCCCTGTTACCCAAGTCCTGGAATCGACGCCTCGTTGATCTGAATATCGAAAAACTTCGCACCACCGACATCGAATGGGCCGATATGATCATGGCCACTGGGATGCTGGTGCAAAAGGACTCGCTCAGAGAAGTTGTGAAGCGCGCTAAAGCATTGGGCAAGCGCGTCGTGCTGGGTGGCCCTTACGTCACCAGTACTCGCGAACAGCTGCCACCCGCGGACCACCTGTTTCGCGGCGAAGCAGAGACGACGCTGCCGCAGTTTGTTGAGGACCTGGCCCGCGGCGAAGCGAAAGCGGTTTACGAGGCGCCTGAACGACCTCAGCTGGCCCTCACGCCCATCGCTGACTTTGCTCTGGCGAATATGAAAGCCTACAGCGCGATGTCGGTCCAATACTCGCGGGGCTGTCCTTTCTCGTGCGAGTTCTGCGACATTATCGAGATCTACGGACGTGTTCCCCGCACCAAGAGCAACCAGCAGATTCTTGCCGAGTTTGACACGCTGCGCGACCTGGGTTGGCGCGGACAGGTTTTCATCGTGGACGATAATTTCATCGGCAACAAAAAGAACGTGCGCACGCTCTTGCCTGAGTTGGCGAGGTGGCAGAAAGAAAATGGGTTTCCATTCTCGCTGATCACTGAGTCAAGCCTGAATCTCGCTGACGATGAAGCGCTGCTGCAAAATATGCGGGAAGCTAACTTCGTCCGGGTATTCATCGGCATTGAAACTCCGGTTGAAGAGAGCCTGCACGAAGCTCAGAAGTCTCAAAACCGCGGCAACCTGCTCGACTCGGTAAAAACGATTCAGAGTTACGGCATGGAAGTGATGGCCGGATTCATCGTTGGGTTCGATAACGATCCGCAAGATATTTTCGAGCGGCAGATCGACTTCATTCGAAAAAGCGCGATTCCCATCGCGATGGTCGGATTGCTGAATGCGCTGCCCGACACCCAGCTGTGGAGGCGACTCGAGCGCGAAGGCCGCTTACTGGGCGAAGATGCTTCGGGAAATAATACTGTCTGCACTCTCAACTTCAAGACCCGCATGGATCCGGACTTTTTGATCCAGGGCTATCAGTCGATCATGCGCACCATTTACAGTCCGCGTGAATACTACGAACGGGCGCTTGATTCGATTAGGCGAACCGGTCAGCAGCTATCAGATCCGCAATACACGCACATCAGCGGAATCAAAGCGCTCACGAAAATTCTGCTGAAGTTGGGTGTAATCGACCGCGAACGAAGAGAATTCTGGCGCTTCTTTACGCATGTGCTGGTAAGGCACCGCGACAAATTCACCGATTCATTGCGACTGGCGGCGGTTGGCTATCACTTTCGCAAGTTGAGCGATGCTTACGGTGACGGCTGAGCTCGGAAGGGCTTAGCACGAAGATTATAAAACAGGCTGCCAGCCTGCTGTTGTTAGCACAACAGGTTGGCAGCCTGTTTTAGTTTCTTGTGAAGCTGCCCCAAACGGGTTCAGTCGTCGTCAGGATTCTTCTTGGCCTTCTTGTCGGTGAAGAGAATACTGGCGCCCAGGACAACGGCGGCCACCGCCGCCATCAGAAAGAAGATTGCCGGCAATCCCGGATAGCCGAAGATCTTGAACGACGTTTCGACTCGCATCATTAAAGCTGCACCTACAATCAAGGAAGCCAGCACTAATCCCAACGTGATTCGATTGGCGATTTTCTGAAGCCCTTCCAGCAGGACCTTTTCATCAAAGGCATTGACGCCAATCTCGAGCTCGTTATTGCCAACTGCATCCAGGATCTTATTGACTCGAGTCGGAAGTTTTTCGACGAACTCCTTGACTTCGATCGCCCGGTTCAGGACTGAGCCTGGCTCGAGGCTTTGCATCATGTGCCGCGTCAGGATGTTCGAGGCTTCGTCGCGCACGATCGCATTTGGGTCAAGAGTTGGATCAAGAACCTCCACCACTCGATCCAGGTTCATCATGGTCTTGGAGATCATGGTGAATTCCTGCGGCATGCGAATCCAACAATCGGCGGAGATCTGCGCGATCTTGAGAACCATCTTCCCCGAATTGATGCGTCCCAGCGTTCGATCGGCATTCTGGGTGACCAGGTTCGCGACGCGCTGCTTATAATCGTTCTTGTCAAAGTTGGCCTTAGGCTCGCCCATCTTCATGGCCGCCTCAGCCGCCTCGTCTCCGCGGCCTTCGCTGTTCGCCAACAGCAGTCGCAGAAGCTTCTCGCGAAAATTGGCGCCGATGTGAGCCACCATGCCCAGATCGAGCAACGCAATCTGATCATCGTCGGTGAGGAAGACGTTCCCGGGATGCGGATCGGCGTGAAAAAAACCGTCCACCAGAATTTGTTTAAGATAGGCGCGAAAGATTTCTTCCGCCAGTTCCCTGGTGTCCAATTCCATCAGACGCAGCGGACTGATGTCGGTGATCTTCCGGCCCTTAATGAAATCCATCGTGAGGACGCGCGAAGTCGTGTAATCGTCAACGGGTTCGGGAATGACAATTTTTTCATACTCGCGCAGGCTCTTCCGCAACCGCCGCAAATTGTCCGCTTCGCGCTGAAAATCAAGTTCCCGGCGCAGGCTCCGCCTTAAGTCGCCCAGCATGTTCCCAAATTCATAGCGCTTCCCGACCTCCGTGTGCGCGTCGATGAAATCGGCAACCTGCCCGAGCGCCTCCAGATCCTCAACAATTATCTCGCGCACGCCGGGACGCTGGACTTTTACCACGACCAGGCGACCGTCACGCATGCTCGCGCGATGGACCTGGGCCAGAGATGCAGCTGCCAGAGGCTGAGTGTCAAAATCGCTAAACAGCTTCGAGATACGCCCGCCTAATTCCGACGACACGATCCGCTCGACCTCTTCATATGGAAACGGCTCGATCTGATCCTGCAGACGCGAAAGGGCCTCGAGATATTGTTCGGGCAATAAATCTCCGCGGGTGGAAAGTAGCTGCCCCAACTTAATGAAAGTAGGCCCGAGTTTCTCGAGGTCATCGGCGAGCTCTTCAGCTTGTGGCGCTTTGGCTATTTCTTTGGATTGAGCTCCCGCCAGCACCAGTGCTGACTGATCGACCAGATCGGAGCGGCCGTACTTAACCAGCAACGCCACGATTTCGGCGTAGCGTTTCAGCCGTTCCGGTTTGAGTAACTCTGGTTTTAGTAACATCGCCATGTCTTTAACCTTGTGCCCCTCGTGCGCGACTAAACAGCAGTCCGAAACCCGAAACTACAATCGCCAGCACTGACAGAAAGCTAAGCCAAAACCACCCGGTCAGTTGCGCCGCGATTAGTCCTGAGGCATCCCGCACCCGCATCCATTGGTTGTTCATCAAAAGACCTGTCAGGCCGCCGGATACAATGCTTACAATCGCAGGCAGCAACGGCTGTTCATGGCGCCGGCGCAGAACCCCAACCACAATCACGGCCAACATCAGCAGCGGAACCAGCCAAAGCAACGTTTGATCGTGGCGAGCGAGATCCAATCCGCTCAGATTGTCCTTTGCGCCGGCGCAACTAACCTGCTCCCACGGCAGAAAGAAGCAGACGAGAACAATGAGCGCCGCGCTAATGTTTATTCGTCGCAGCATGTCTAACTTTCATTCTCACAACTTCTAACGTGTCAGAACCCGGAGCGGTAGCGACGGAATCGAGACGAAACCAGCGCGTTGATCCGGTCGCTAACGCTCCCGGTTCTGACACTTCGGTCCGCCTCGGTTCACCCGCCACCGAGCAAAGCCCGCACTATTCCGAGATCTGCTCCACGACTCTTCCTGTTTTACCTGGCTGTCCCAAACGCGTCGCGACGTCCGCTTGAGCAATAATGCCGAGCAGTTGATCGTTGTTGCCGACTACCGGAATGCGACGGACCTGGTTCTCTTCCATCAGCTTGAGCACCTGGTTAATGTCATCGGTTTCCCGGCAACTCACGACGTCACCCGACATCACGTCTGCAACGCGAGTAGTGTTCGGGTCGCGGGCCTCGGCAATCACTTTGATCGCCAGGTCGCGATCGGTGACGATGCCGGTCAACTTCCGGCCGTCTTTGTCGGCGATAATCGGTATCGGACCGACGTCTTCTGATTTCATCAACTTTGCTGCCGTGATTACCGTATCCGACGGTAGACAGCACTCGGGATTCTTAGTCATGATTTCGCTGCACTGCATTTTTCTTTGACTCCTTACTCAATTAGGTACGCCCGCCTCGGGCGTGCCTGGTGAGGGCACGAGCACGCCGGAGGCGCGCGCGTACCCGGGTTTCCCGATCAAGCCGCTTTGCCCCTGGCCTTCTCGTGGCGTTCACCGCGTATCTCAAGGCGACGGGATTTGCGCTCCTCTCGCTTAGCCACCGGCAACGTAATTTCCAGAACGCCATTGCTAAAGCTGGCGTTGGCATCCTCAGCCTTTGCGCCTTCAGGCATCGGAACTCGGCGATAGAATCTGCCGTAGCTGCGCTCACTGCGGAAATAACCTTCGCCCTTTTCCTCGTGTTCGTTCCGGCGCTCGCCTTCAATCGTGATGCCATCGTTAGCGATTTCGACGTTCACATCGTCTCTGGTTAAGCCCGGCAAATCCGCGCGCAACACAAGTTCATTGCCTTGCTCGAATATTTCAACTTGCGGAGACCAGGGACCCTGCGGCAATTGGGCTTTATCCAGCATTGGCGTTAACCAGCCACGACCGCCGAAGTCTTCAAAGAGACGATCCATCTCTTCACTAAACCTCCGCACGACATTGATTGGTGTGGCTGCCAGACGGCCGGCGACTTCCTCAACGTTGTGCTTCTGCAATGCGGCCGGTAATCCCGCCGGTTCACCGTTGGTTTTTCTTTTCGCAGTATTGTTATTCTTCTTTGCCATCTTTACCTCCGTTCTCTGAAGCTGCATCCATGCTGATGGACATCAGCGTTTATGATTTCACTTTGACCCGTGCCTTACATAGGCTGTCGCTTTCGCGTACACATGCACTCCTCCAGCGTCCGGTTATGCGTGACACAACCCCGTATTTTGCGAACGCTGTTGAGGTTCCGAATTCCCTCGTGCAACTAGAGTGCCGGGGACTGGAGATAAGACCTTTCGGCCGAGCACTGTCAGCCGGGAAAGAATTTTGAAATCAATTCTGATAGCATCGGTCGGTATTCGGTAAGCACGCGTCCTCGCGTGCCGCTTCGATAAGACGCGCCCTGGCGCGAAAAACAAATGAGCACCCCTTCGCCAAAACACCTAACGCAAATGAAATCAACTGAAGACATTCGCGCGCAGTTCCCTGCGCTCGAACGCGAGCACAACGGAAATCCGGTTGCATACTTTGACGCGCCCGGCGGCACACAGACTCCGCGTGGCGTGGTCGACGCGGTCGCAGATTACCTGCTCAATCACAACGCGAATACGCACTGGGAATATCCGACCAGTCACGAAACGGACGAGATTCTTGAATCAGCGCGCCACACCTTTGCAGATTTTCTGAACGCCGCGGCGAATGAAATCGTCTTCGGACCCAACACCACGACGATGATCTATCACCTGTCGCGAGCCCTGGGCAGGACCCTGGGACCGGGCGATGAGATCGTCATCACTGAACTTGAACATCACGCGAACGTGGCGCCCTGGCAAGCGCTGGTGGTGGAACGCGGCGTGACGCTAAACGTCGCGCAGATGGATCCCGAAACGGGACAACTTGATTGGAGTGACTTCGAGCGTTTTATTACGAAGCAAACCCGCATGGTTTCATTTGGCGCGGGCTGTAACGCGCTCGGTACCGTCAACAGATATCGCGAGGCGGTCAAACTCGCGCATTCGGTTGGGGCGCTGGCGCTGGTTGATGCCGTACACTACGCGCCATACTTTCTTTGCGATGTAAAAGAAACCGATTGTGATTTCCTGACCGCCTCGGCGTACAAGTTTTATGGACCACACGCCAGCGTGTTCTACGGCAAGAAGGATTTGCTTGAGTCAATCGATTTTCCCAAGCTCCAGCCGGCACCGGACACTGCGCCGGAACGAGCTGAGATGGGCACACAAAACCACGAAGGCATCGCCGGCGCTGCCGCCGCAGTTGATTTCTATGCTTCGCTGGCTCGTGTCAGAACCGCGAGCGATAGCGACCGGATCACTGAGGCAAGCCAATCTCGGCGCGCACTGTTGGAGTCAGCCTTCGCCGGCCTGCGCGAACACAGCCGGCCGCAGGTCCAGCGTCTCTGGGAAGAACTCTCGCGCATCAAGGGTGTTCGGCTTTACGGTCCCACGCCTGAAGCAGACCGGACACCAACGGTGTCATTCACGATCGAAAACGTTGCTTCAACCGACGTGGCCCGGCGCATGGCCGAACGTGGCTTGTTCGTTTCACACGGAGACTTCTATGCGCAAACGGTGATTGAAAGGCTCAGCCTGGCGCCGGAAGGCCTGGTGCGAGTCGGCTGCGCCTGCTACACGAGCGATGAAGAGATCGACCGCTTGATTGAAGCCGCGAAAGAGATTGCGGGATAGGTACGCACGCCGCTGGCGTGCCTGCAGCGAAAATGATTAGCACGCCAGCGGCGTGCGTACCGAGTATGAAGCAATATCACGACATCCTTCGATCAATCCTGGAGCACGGCACCGCGCACCAGGACCGTACGGGTGTGGGGACTATCTCTCATTTCGGATATCAAACTCGTTTCGACTTGCGCGCAGGGTTCCCGATCGTGACCACCAAGCGAGTTCCCTTTCGCTGGGTCGCCGAAGAACTGTTCTGGTTTCTTTCCGGCGATACGAATGAAGCGAATCTGCGCGCTCGGGGCGTGGATATTTGGAAAGAGTGGGCCGACGAAGAACACACGCGGCGGTTTGGACGCGAGCCCGGCGACCTGGGCCCGGTCTACGGATATCTTTGGCGCTCTTTCGGCGGGACCTATCCGCAGCGTAACGGCGTCGATCAGATTGCGAGGTTGATTAGCGAAATTGAAACCAATCCAAATTCGCGTCGCTTAATTGTCAGCGGCTGGGACCCACGCGAATGCGACAACGTCGATTTGCCGCCTTGTCACACTCTGTTTCAATTCAAGATTGAACAACCGGGCGCCGTCGCTAACGATCGGGCTACTGCCCCTTTACTTCACTGTCAACTCTATCAGCGTTCGGCCGATGCCTTTCTCGGCGTGCCTTTCAATATCAGCTCGTATGCCCTGCTGACTCACCTGGTCGCGCACGTGTGCGATCTTGAAGTTGGCGAATTCGTCTACACCCTCGGCGATTACCACATTTACCAGAACCACCTCGAACAGGTTCAGGAACTGCTGTCCCGCGAACCTTTACCCCTGCCACATCTCAAAATCAAAGACGACGATCAAAAACTGCGTGGACCGATCGGCCTGCTGGCCTTTAAGTATGAGCACTTGAACCTGGCCGGATACGAGTCGCACGCGAAAATCGCTGCCCCGGTAGCGGTTTGATTCAATTACAGATACCCTTGACTTCAAATGGTACGCACGCCTCTGGCGTGCATTTGCGAGAACGAGTGAACAGCACGCTGGTAGCGTTCGTATCATTCAAGTAGCAATGACCGCAAGACGGGCATTTTCCATTCTGACTCTGGTGAGTGCGCTGGTCTTGGTGACCGGCAGCCGGGCGTTGGCCCAGACAACTCAATCACCACTTCCGCCGCCTACCGGTTATGTAAACGATTACGCGAGGGTCATCGACAGCGCCACCAAAGAGAGACTGGAAACTACTCTCACCAATCTCGATCGCGAGCAACAGATTCAATTCGCCGTCGTCACAATCGACAGCACCAAGGGCCAGGACATTTTCAATTACAGCCTCGCGGTGGCTCGAGGCTGGGGCATCGGCTCGAAAATCACAGACAAGCCGAGTTTGTTGTTGCTGGTGGCGATCACGGATCGAAAATACCAGGATCAGGTCAGCCGGCACCTCGAAGGCGATCTCCCCGACGGACTGACAGGCCAAATCAAGCGCGAAAAGCTCGTGCCTGCATTTCGGTCCGGGCAGTATGGCAAGGGTTTGTCAGACACGATAAATGCTTACATCACTGAACTGGCAGCGAAACGTGGGTTCAGCACCGATACAATTTTTGCTCCGGGAGTTTCGGCGCCTCGACGTTCGAGCGGGAAGACCGGCACCTGCCTCTCAGCGCTCATAATAATAGGCATCGTCGTATTCATTATTTTCGTACTCTCTCGAAGGGGTGGGCGCGGGGGCTTCGGAGGCGGTGGTGGTTGGCTGAACTATTTGGTACTCAGCATGCTAATGAATAGTGGCCGAGGTTCGGGATCAAGCGGCTGGAGTAGCGGCGGTTTCGGTGGGTTCGGAGGTTCCAGCGGCGGCGGAGGTGGAGGCTTCGGGGGATTTGGCGGCGGCGGTGACTTTGGCGGCGGTGGTTCGGGCGGCAGTTGGTAAGAAAGCCAAAGCCCTTTGCAATGGAGTATCATTCGCAGTTCATTCGGCACTTCGGACTCGTGGCACTGCTCCGAGTTAGAATTTAGGTGGTTAGCAGTTTGCAAATAAAGGTCCGACAAACTTCAGTTTATCGCTAAAGCTCGCCAACTGAAGCTTGTCGGACATCAAGGAGATGTTATGGATAAAAAGCCGATTATCGTTCTGGCAGTAATTCTTGGGGTTGTGATTCTGTTGGTTCTAATCCTTGGTGGCACAGCCATCGGCGGGTACAACACGCTGGTGACGAAGCAACAGGAAGTAAACGCCAAGTGGTCGCAGGTCGAAAACCAAATGCAACGGCGCGCAGATCTGATTCCGAATATCGTGGCCACGGTCAAAGGAATCGCCGGCCTGGAAGAGAGAGTCTTCACCAAAATCGCCGAAGCGCGTTCGGGCCTGCTTTCGACCATGCAGAACCCAAACAGCACCACGGAAGATAAGATTGCGGCTGATGGCAAGTTGAACCAGGCGCTCAGAGACGGCGGGCTACTCGGCACGGGCGGACGCTTTCTTTCAATCACTGAGAACTATCCGCAGTTGAAGTCGAACGAGAGTTTTCTCAAATTGCAGGATGAACTGGCGGGGACTGAAAACCGTCTGTCCACGGCGCGCTATGATTACACGCAGGCCGCACAGGCTTACAACACCACGCGCAATCGCTTTCCGACTGTGCTGGTTGCCGGGTTGATGGGATTCAAAGAGCAGCCGTACTTTAAGGCTGACGAAGGAGCGCGCGAGGCGCCGAAGGTTGACTTCAACAAGTGATCGAAACGGTGAGCTTAAATGGCGAGTAAGACTGTCTCAGAGATACTGGACCAGCTGATCAAGAATCTGCGCGAAGCCCACGGCGAGAATCTGTCGTCGATTGTCCTGTACGGATCGGCGGCGGCCGGGGATCACGTCGAGTCGCGATCGGATCACAACCTCCTGATCGCTCTTACTCGAATCACGACCCGGGATCTGCACGCGGCGCACGCGGCTATGCGGGAGTGGGAAAAGCTCGGCCAGCCGATCCCGGTCTATTTTACCGTGGCTGAATTGCAGGACGCGGCCGATGTATTTCCCATCGAGTTTTATCAGATGGAAAAAGCGCGGAAGATTTTGTACGGCCGCGATCCGTTCGAGTTTGTACAGATTTCACCCGCCAACCTGCGCCATCAAACCGAGTACGAGCTGCGGACAAAGCTGATTCAGCTGCGCCGGCTTTACATCCCCGCTTCCGCATCAGTCACGAGACTGTCAGCCCTGTTGAGCGACAGTCTCGCGAGTTTCGCCGCTCTGTTTCGCTCGGTCCTAATACTTAAGGGCAAGGATCCTCCGATCGCGAAGGAGGACAGCGTGCGGGCCACCGTGCGTGCGCTGGGCCTGAATGAAGTCGCCTTTGAGCGCATCTTTGAGTTGCGCGGGGGAAAGGGCGCGGCCTTGGCTCAGGCGGAAGCTGACAGCCTTTTCTCAACGTACATGGAACAGATTGAACGAGTGATCGAGGCGGTTGACCAGCTGGAAAACCGATCCTGATGCAGAAGACATCCATTTGACCTCCCGATGGAATTTGAGATAGTCAGCCCCATAACAAATGTCGAGACCATAGCTCAAGGTCCGGGTGTTCGAGACCGAGTTTGTCTTCGGAAACGGTACGGGAAAGCGCGCTGGCGCAAGGTAAAGGGAGTTGCTCAAGTGCGGCTTCTTAATGGTACGATACGACTAGCCGAATTGCATTGGTACGAGGCCCACAGTATTGGCAAGCAAGAAAGAATTCAAGATTAAGCTGCCTTTTCTGGATTAGACAATGAAGAAGAACAAGGACCTACATTTCGCTGTCTGCATCAACAACGAGGGGTATGAGGCTTCGCTTGAGCTGGGGAAATTGTATCAAGTAATCCCGGACGTCGATGCTGATGTCAACGACCTCATCCGGGTTATTGATGAGAGTGGTGAAGACTATGCTTTTGCGGCAAGGCGATTTCATTCTCTTGAAATTCCGCGCGTCGTCCAAAAAGCGCTTCTCTCTACTGGGCGATAACCACTCCTGAATGGCCATCATCGGCATCGTCGCAATCGATCGCAATTTCGCCATCGGCAAAGATGGCAAGCTGCCCTGGCATTACTCTGCGGACCTGAAGTTCTTCAAAGAGATGACGCTTGGAAACACGGTCGTCATGGGTCGCCGCACCTGGCTGACTCTGAAAGGACCGCTCAAGGATCGCACTAACGTCGTCTTGAGTCGCGACCCTGAGATAACTTCCAACGATTCAATAATCGTAATGCGGGATGTTGACGCGGTAATCGAACTGTCGAAGAAACAGTACGCGCACCTGTTCGTGATCGGCGGCGCAAAGGTTTATGAAGCTTTCCTGCCTTACATTCAGCGGTGGGTTGTTACCGAAGTTCCCCTGTCAGTCGAAGGCGCTGACACCTTCATGCCGGCAAACTTCCTTGAAGGCTTTGAAATGTTCGAACTGCGACAGTTGGACGAGAATCTGCGGGTGAAAGTTTATGAAAGAAGTCCGTCCTGACGGTGAGAGATTCGAACTTCTCATTTTGCCGGATAAAAGCTTTTCTCTGTGCCCCTGTGTGGTTCTCTGTGTCTCTGTGGTGATATTGCCCGGAAAAACATTCACCACAGAGGCACTGAGATCCAGAGAGGGGCACAGAGACTAATTTGCGACTGGACAGGTGTGAATGAGCTTGGCAGACGCGTTCCGCCTAATCCCCATTCCTGCCGTTATCCAAAAGATCCTGACGCGTAATAATTCCCGTAATACGTCCGTATTCTTCAATCAGGACGGCGGGACTGGTGCGCAACTTTCGGGACACCAGGTTCACGTCGTCATCAACGTCGACGACCGGAAAACTTTTTTCCATCAGCTTGCTGACCGTTGAGTCGAGCAGTTCGCGCTCATTGAAAACTTTCGCCAGCAAGTGACTCTCGCGCAGTGACCCGACCGGCTTGCCATCATCGATCACCGGCACCTGGCTCAAACTCATCTCGTTCATCTTCGCCAGGGCCGCCGACACCAGATCATCCGACCGCACCGCGATCATCTCGCGCGGCGCGTACTTGCCCTTCGTTTCGACAATCAGGCCGGCTGTAATCTTCTGCGGTTCGAGCAGGCGCTTCTCTTTCATCCACTCGTCGGAATGGAACTTGGTCAGGTAATGTTCGCCGGTGTCGCAAACAATAAACACGATCACGGCATCGGCGTCCGCCTCGCGCGCGACGCGCAAAGCCGCCGCGCAGTTCGTCCCGGTCGACCCACCGCAAAAGATTCCTTCGACGCGACTGAGTTGGCGCGCGGTTTCGAATGATTCGTGGTCGGTGATATTCAGGACTTCGTCCACGTACTGCATCTGAGCGTTTGCCGGCAGCACTTCCTGGCCAATCCCTTCGACCAGGTACGGAGTTGTTTCGGGGATCTTTCCGGTTTCTTTGTAGCTTTTATAAATCGATCCGACGGGATCGGCGCCGACGACTTTGATATTCGAGTTCTTCTCTTTTAAAAATCGGCCAGTGCCGGAAATTGTTCCGCCGGTACCGATGCCTGAGACGAAATGAGTAATCCTGCCTTCCGTCTGTTCCCAAAGCTCCGGTCCGGTCGAACGATAGTGCGCTTCGGGATTTGCCGGATGTGAGTATTGATCCGGGTAAAACGAGTTCGGAGTTTCCCCGGCAATGCGACGGGCCGTGGAGACGTAGTGGTCGGGCGTGCCCGGCTTCGCCGATACGGGAGTGATGACGACGTCCGCGCCCAACGCTTTTAGGTAACGAGATTTTTCCGCCGAGGCTTTGTCAGTCATGACAAAAATGCACTTGTAGCCCCTGACTGAAGCGGCGAGGGCCAGGCCGATGCCGGTGTTACCGGACGTGGCTTCGACGATTGTGCCGCCCGGTTTCAGTTTGCCTTCGCGCTCGGCGCTTTCGATCATCGAGATGCCGATGCGATCCTTGACGGAAAAGCCGGGATTGAGATTCTCCATCTTGGCGAGAATCAAGGGCTTCAGGCCTTTATTGAGACGATTGATTTTTACCAGTGGCGTGTGGCCGATAAGCCCCAGAATGTTGTCGTAATATGTCATGTCGGTTTCGTAGCGCGCCCTTGTGGGCCAATGCGAGATCGAGAACAGACATTCTCTGCGAAGTGATGCGGTTTTGCAAAACGGAACGGTACGCACGCCTCGGGCGTGCCTCGAAGCGAAACGATAAGCAGCCTGGAGTCCGGAGCAGTTGATGTCCGACAAGTTTCAGCTTGTCGCAGCTCAGGCGACAAACTGAAGTTTGTCGGACATTGTTCCAATCCCGTAGGGATGAAATGTTTATAGACACGTGTTTGCTTGACGTTCATATGCTCTGGAGGAGCGCAACGTGGACTCAGGGTTGTTTCGCTCCTGCGGAGCTTGGACTGGATTGGGAGGTTTTTGGCTATAAACGTTCTGCTCCTACGGAGCTTAGACTCGTTTTGCTTTCGGGTCGCCGCAAGCGCGGAGTCTCTGCGGTTGACTAAGCAGAACTGAGACGTATAATTTCTTTTCCGTTATGGGGCGTTAGCTCAGTTGGTAGAGCAGCAGACTCTTAATCTGCGGGTCGTAGGTTCGATCCCTACACGCCTCACCATTCTTAAATCAGGAAGAGGGCCTTGCCGCCCTCAAAGAAACCTAAACGCCCTTCGTAATCTTCAGCCCCCACTTATTCAACTTCCCCAAGTCCTGCGCTTCCAAATCAACGATCCTCAAGTGCCAGTTCCCTTGCATCGGCTGTCCGCGTAGTGTCTGCAATTGCGGCTTCGTGGCTGGTGTGTAGGTTTGGATGATGTTGTCGGCATCGCCGCCGGCTCGTTGATGCAGGGGCACGCTCGTACCCGCGGGCGAAACGAGAGTTACGTTGAGATCACCGATGAACGTGTGCGTGATATCCACGCTCACCTCGACGTCATTGATGTTTCCCGCGTCGTTCACCACGAGGGTTCGTTCGATACCCGTGAGATTGTTGTCGGGAATGGCCACGCCGGGTGATTCGGAGACATTTACGACGCCGCTGGTTCTTCCTTTGATCTCCATCGACCAGCGATTCAAACGTCCTGTATCGGCGGACGCCAGATCCTGAACCAACAAAACCCAATCCCCTTTGGCTGATTTTCCCGTCAATCCGCCGAGCGCGGGAGTTGAAGTCAAATCGAAAATCTTTTGCAGGTTGTCAGTTCCGCCGCCATTACGATCGTGAAGGACAAGCGCGGTGCCCAAAGGCGTGTTGAGCGTTATTTTCAGATCACCGATGAAGGTGTGCGTGATGTCCACGGAAATTTTGATCGAAGAGATCGTCATGTCCCCAGCCACGTTTATGGTGCTGCTGACGCCCGTAGCGTTCGCATCCGGAATATTCAAAGCGGGCGAGGCTGAAGGCGTGAGGGTTTCCTCCGGAACTCCTCCGGTCTTGCGCCGGAGGGCTTCGGCAACCGCAGCAGCCGCGTCGACCCGGCCGTGGCCAAACCATGGGCTCCAGGTTCCTTCGGTAGCGCCGATGTTGTTGAAGGCGCCGGCATCAAACGGCGCGATCGGCGAAATGTCCCAGCTGGTATTCGTATCAAAGCTGGCCGAAGGCGTTCGTGGATAGCCATCAAAGCTAATGTCCCGGGACGCCGTTGACTTGAGGATCGACACGACATCCAACGCAGTGAGATCGGGATTTGCCGAGATGGTTAACGCCGCGACGCCTGCGGTCAGAGGCGTGGCGCTGGAGGTGCCGCCAAAACTACTGGTCACGCCGCCGCTTTGTCCAGTCGTGGTAGTTATGCCTAAACCCTGGACAGTCAACCGCTGATACTCGTGAACATTGTTGGTCGGCGCGCACACCATGATTCCTGTGCCATAGTTTGAGTAATGACTGCGACGCGCGTTGCTGGCCAATGCCGCCACGTGCATGAGTCCCGGGATTCCGACCAGGTTGTTGCGAAACTGCTTTGATTTCTGAACGCCTATCCAAACAAACGATCCGCCCTGTTGTTTCCAGCCATTAGTGTACGGAACGTCCACGGTCGCGGTGTGCTGAATCGGACAGTTCTCGTTGCCCGCGGCCCAAAGAAAAACAATTCCGCGGCCGCGGCGTCCGCCGGTGCGCGCCAGGTCAGTAATGCGAGCGGTGACCTGCGTCGACCAGAGCGTGGTCGGCGTGCTGCCCCACGAGTTGGATAAGACGTCAACTTTGTTCGCCACAAAATTGAACGCGGTCAGCAGTTTCGAATCGCTGATCATCAGAAAGGGTCCGTCCGATTCCCATTGAATTGGCAACAAACGGCAACCGGGCGCCGCGCCGACGGTCAGAACGGCGTCGGCCTCGCCGGCAATCACCCCGGCGCAGGACGTTCCGTGATTCGATCCGGATTTGTACATCTCACTCGGCTGCGCATCGATGTCGGTATTGTTGACCAGACGCTCGCCGCGAAAGTAGCCCCAGGCCGCGAACTTACCTGTTGAATTGAAATCCTGGTGATCGAGTTTGCAGCCATCATCCGTCACTCCGACCACGACATCGGCGCTGCCGAAATTGTCCAGGAGCTGCCAGGCTGCTTCGCAACCTGAAGAGGAGCGCCGGTCAAACTGCGAGTCATTCAGGCGCGTATGCAGGTGCCATTGTTTCTGATAAGAAGGATCAGTGGGTATCGCGAAGGCGTAGCGGGTCACGCGTTTGTTCAGATCGTGCTCAGCTGAAGCCACTGAGGGCTCGTCTTCATTGAGCTTGACGATCAGTTTCACCGGATTGACGCCGGTGTGATCGGTAAGTTGGAAGAGATAATCACGATCGCTGTACGCAGTCTTGAGGAACAATCCGTACTTCGCCGCAAAAGCATCGAGCTGTTCCGGAGTCAGAGCTTCGCGGAACGTGACCAGAATGCGATCCGTGATCAGAAACTCGTCGCCGGTCGCGGCCTCGGTGTACGCATGATGTGTGGGCGCTACTTCGCGCATCTGCGCCATCATGGGTTCCAGGTTGGCCGCGGACGTGCGCACGCGCGATGAGTGAGATGAAAGACGTTCGGCGCCGGGAATGCCCATCTCTCGCAGCGCGTCGGGCAACGCCCGCACGACAAACTGATCCGGTTCCTTGGCCAGGGCAATTTTTTGGCCCGCACGATAAGTGTAGGTTGGTTCTGAATCAGGCATGGCTTCCTCCAATTGGGTAACGAACCGGGCAATCAGTGAAGATGTCGTTACAGGGCGAGAATCTTCACACTGAGGTTGGGGGGATGAATTCGTGCGGCCGTGACTAAAGCGCAACCATCTTTGACTGGAGCCCAACCGTCTCGGTTGCTGAGCCCACGAAAGCGGGACGACTGCGCTCCAGTCAGGTCTGACTTACTGCGGCCCTAACTTTGAATTAGCTCTGACCGGTTTGAATTAGATCTAACTCAAAGGAACGTCAAGAATGATGTCAGTACCAGCGCCTGGCCGGGAATTGATCTCAATTTGGCCCCGGATTGCCAGCGCGCGTTCCTGCATGCCGCGAAGCCCTGGCACCCTCGCGGCGGTCGCGCCGTCCAGAAGCTTGCGGGAATTAAACCCAATTCCATTGTCATGCACGGCCAGGTGCAATTGCCCGTTGCGTCTTTCGATTTGCACAGTGGCCTTGGTTGCCCGCGAATGCCGAGCAGTGTTCGCCAGGGCCTCCTGCGTGATCCGGAAACAGGCCGTTTCGACGTCGTGCGGCAACGTTCCCATGGCCGAGTCCCCGATTACTTCGGCGGCAATCCCGCTGCGCATCGTGTAACGAGTGACGTACCAACGCAACGCCGCCGCCAATCCCAGCTCATCTAGTTGCGACGTGCGCAAGTCCAGCGAGAGGTCGCGGATCCGGACCAGTGCGTCGTCAAGCGTTTCGATTGCCTCGACGACCCGGGATTCAGCGCGAATCGCTTCGGTCTCGTGTTGAAGTGATGTCAGTCTATCCCGCAACTCAGACAAGACATGGGTGATTTCGTCGTCCAATCCCTGTGCGATGTTTTGTCGCTCCGCTTCCTGCGCTTCGATTAAGCGGTGCGAATAGTTCTGCAGGATTTCCTGTGCGCGCTTTCGCTCGGTGATGTCGCGCACGGTGCCTTGCACGCCGACGGCTTCGCCGTTTTCATAAATCATTCGACTGCTGACTTCCACCGGGATTCGCGCGCCATTCCGGCACACTACTTCCGCTTCGTAAGTCGTTTCAGTCGGAACGTCCAGCTTGCGACAGAAGTTTTCTCGCGCTTCTTTCAAATGCCGTGGTGCTATGAAATTCGAGTAGTGCTTGCCCAGAATCTCCTCTCGCTGGTAGCCGGAGAGTTGTTCAGCGGCCCTGTTTACCAGGATATAACGACCGCCGAGGTCATGAACGTAAATCGCGTCGCGGCAATTCTCAAATAATTCGCGATAGCGTTCCTCACTTCCCAGGGCGGCTCCGCTGTCGCCTCGCAACTCGTCAGGCAACGGCGTGTGATTGGAATCCTTGGTCATTGGTTTGCAGTTCGGGCCGGGAAACCGAGGGGGAAATACTTTTCGACGGGGATTGTAATGCGAGGCGTGAGCGGGCGCAATGATCCTGGGATGCGGGGCAGTAGCCCGACCGTGAGGGAGGGCGTAAAAGGTCCGCCCGTCGAGAGATCGGCCATGTCTTAGTCTTCACCGCGAAAGGCGTTTCTCTGTGCCTCTGTGAAAATCTCTGTGTCTCTGTGGTGAAATTACTCGCGAAAACACTCACCACAGAGGCACAGAGATCGCACAGAGGCACGGAGATCAATTTCTCCGACAGACTCCGAAGCGGGCGATAGCCGCGGTCGGCTAATGCCCCGTTTCAGAGCTCAATTCGTTCGAGGTCCTCCTCGGTTCGTGAGTCGCTCGCCGCAGAAGGTTTGGACGGCGGAGGTTTAACTGGAGTTTCCGGAATCGTAATCAAGCCTGGTACGGCGATCGTAAATGGAAATTTGATGGGCTCGAATTTCTTTTCGGCAATTGTGAGCTTTTCGTATTTTATCGTTCCCTTGCCCTCGCACTTGCCGGTTTGCAATTCGCGAATCAGACCGTTTTGCACCTTCAAACCAAAGCCTTTCACTTTTAGATTGACCGCCACTGCGAGAGTGAGTTTCTTCACCGAAGCTCTTTTGATTTTCACGTCAATGAAAGGCTTTGTCTCGTAATCAATATTGTGTTCGGTGAGATCGAGATAGCTGGCTTTGTCCGGAGTTTGTTTTGACTCTTCGAGCGCCTGTCGCACAGCTTCAACCTTTTTCCAGGCGGTCAACAACATGTCGTGAATTTTGATGTCCAGCAACTCGCCAATTTTTGCTCCCAGGTCCGGCATTGCGGCGGTCCACTTAATCCCCTGGGTCTCTTCAGCCATCTGCTTCTGAAAAGCCTTCCAGTAGTCATCGCCCTGATCCGAAGCTTCCTCTGGTATCCCAAAAAACTTTCGCAAGGTCGGCGGTTCGGAAACCTCCTCCTCGGCTTTCGTAACAGCTGCAGAGTTGTTATCTGAAGCCGGCGCCAGTTGCGTCTGCTCGTCTTCAAACAGTTTCGCTTCCTCCCCAACCTTTGTCGTTTCATTTTCTTCAGTCATGGCTCAATCCTTTTTGCTTTAATCAGACTCTTGCCCTCGGTCTCGACTCTGACTGCGCCGTCCCGGATGTTTGGATCGACATCTATCTGGAGATCGATCGACAAGGGCTTGCCGGCGGCGACCTTTGAATCGCCCGGATCAAAATGAGGCACAAACGTCGGACGCGGCGCAAAGAAATACGAGAACGCCTGGTATGCGGCAAACAAAATGATCGCGGCGATGATTGCGTACATCCACCAATTCGTTGACGCGCCAGATTCGGCGCCCTCCGGGTTCTGGGTTGGCGCTGGCGAAAAGTTGGCATTTGAGTTTGTGGCGCCCGAGGAGTTCAAGTTCGCGTTTGAGTTTGAGCCCGGCGAACTCAAGTTCGCGTTCGCATTCTGGTTACCCCCGTTATTCCCATTTGTATTCGCAACGATGTGCGAATTTGCATTCGCAAGTGAGTTTGCGTTCTCATTCGCCCGGTTGTTGGCGTTTGAATTTGCGTTGCCGGCCGTGGTCGAGTTTGCGTTCGAATTTGTTTCACCGGTGACGCTCCAATTGCCGTTGGAATTCGAATTCGTTTTGCGGTTTGAATTCCTATTGCCGTTCGAATTCGATTTGGGAGTGGCGTTTGTATTCGATCTGGGCGTGGCGTTTGAGTTCGTGTTGTTACCCGAATTCGAGTTTTGATTGCTGTTCGTATTATTAACCGCACCGATCGAGGTAACTCTTACCTGCTTCCTGCCACTCGCTACCGGCCTGTTGCCGGAGATCGCCATTTCGGCAAACGCGGCATAACTTCTCGCCGCCTTGTAGACGTGCGCTTTTGTCGGATCCGCAGACCACTCGGTCGGCGCTGAGCCATCTCCAAAGTTGAAACGATAGACCGCGTGCGCGGAAGCCGTAGAAGGAACGGCTTGAAACAATATCGGCATTCCCAACGGAACCGTTGCCGGAATGACCTTTAGATCGATTGTCGCTTTCTCTACAGGTTGGGTTACTTCAATTGTGGTCGAGTCGCTGGCTGTCTGGGGGGCGTTTGACGTGCTCGCCACTTGCAACTCGACGCGCGCGGAATACTTCCCAGCTGCGCGGTATCGATGCGCGGCGGACGAGTTCTCCTGCCAGGCAGTCGCAGACTTATCGCCAAAATCAAATCGATATTTGGCGTTCGGGGATCTGACGCTGGCTCGCGCCGTAAACGTCACCGGCTTACCTGATTCAATTGACGACGGAGTGGCCGAGAGTTTGACTCCGACAGTTACGGGCCGTGGTGGCTCCGTTACTTTGATCGATTCTCGTGCGCTGCCCCCCGCCTGCTTAACCGATCCATTCGAAAACACACCGATATCTACATAGGCTTTGAAACTATTCGCCGCGCGATACGAGTGGGTGGCTCTGGCCTCGTCCTGCCAGCCGGTATCCGACCCGTCTCCAAACACGAACCGGTACTTCAGGTTTTGATAGCGTTGAGACAACTGCGCGGAAAAACTCACGAGCCGATTTATTTCAACCGAGGTGGGCGAAGCTGACAGCCTCACGCTCGGAACTGGCGGCAAAGGGGTCGGGGTCGGCCTTGGCGTTTGCGTTGGCCTTGGCGTTTGCGTTGGCCTTGGCGTTGGCCTTGCCGTTTGCGTTGGCCTTGGCGTTGGCCTTGGCTGGATTGCGGTTACGCGGGGACGAACAGTCGTCGTGCCCGGCTGCTGGGCGAGCGGGGCTATACCTACATAAAAGGAGAGGCCAGACGCAAACAGCCCGATCAGGAGGAGTCGAGTCGCAATTCTCATTTGGAGTACATGAATTAAAGCTCTATTTGCCGCCGCATTCCGGTATTACACACGCCGATTAGATAGTTTGTTCGCAGGCTTGGGGCGCCGTTTTCATTTCGAGAATGAAACCCGACAGTATTCCGGTGCCAGCGCGAAAGTCAATGGATTGGACTGAAGGTAGTGTCCTGATCAAAGGATGAGGTCAGTACCGGGAGCGATAGCGACCGGGTCAAGCCGACAGCAATAATCGAGATTGCGGGTGTTGTTGCCCGGTCGCTATCGCTCCCGGTACTGACTCCGAGACCTGGCAGGATCGAAATCCGAAATCCAGGTTCAGAAAAGCTTGCACCGGCGATGGGTCTTGAAATAAAACCTAACCGCCGCTCCGGGCGTACTATCAACACCACAGCTCTATAGTTCAGGAGGAGGATCTCATGCTCAGGATTTTGGGACTCGCGACCGTCATCGTCTTGTCCGCATTTTCAGCCGCGGCGCAGACGGCGGATGAAATTATTGCCCGCTACATCAAAGCGGTCGGCGGTATGGATAAGATCCAGGGAGTCCGGACGCTGCGGCGCAGCGGCAAATACATCGGCGGCGGCGGATTCGAAGCGGTGATTTTGCAGGAGAACAAGCGCGACGCCTCTGTCCGCGAGGAGTTTTCGCTTCAGGGGATGACGGCGATCAATGCTTTTGATGGAAAGACGGGGTGGAAGATCGAACCGTGGAACGGCAAGAAGGACCCGGAAGCGCTCGGCGAAGAAGAGATGAAATCAATCGTCGAAGATGCCGACTTCGACGGGCCTCTCGTTGATTACAAACGCAAGGGGAACAAAGTCGAATCCCTCGGCATGGATAAGTTCGAAGGCACAGACACCTACAAACTAAAACTTACCAAGTCCAACGGCGACGTTTACGTTTACTACCTCGACACCGATTTCTACATGCCCATCAAGATCGACACGAAGCGGGTCGTCCGGGGCGAGGAGCGGGAATACGAGACAGCCCTGGCCGACTATAAATTAGTTAACGGTTGGTATCTCGCCTATTCGGTCGAGGTGAACGCCAAGGGCCGTTCGGACAAAGCAAAATACGTTTACGACAAGATAGAAGCCAACGTGACACTTGATGACAACCGGTTCGCGATGCCCAGGACCGCAAAGCCGGCGGATGCGAAGCCATAAGATTCCGGTTTGGCTCCCGCCGGGCCGCCATCACAAACTCGAATCAGCGAGGAATGATTTCATGACCTGTAAATTAATTTCTCTGATGTACACAACTGCTGTGGCTTTGGTCCTTTGCGGAATCGCCGCAGCACAGTCGCCGGCAAAATTCGATTCGGAAACAATCTCCGGTTTGGGCGCGCGCAACATCGGCTCGGCCACCATGAGCGGCCGCATCGCCGCGGTGGACGCGGTGCAGGAGGGACAACGCCTGACGATCTTTGTCGGTGCAGCCAGTGGCGGCGTCTGGAAATCTTTGAACGGAGGCGCCACCTTCAAGCCGGTCTTTGATAAGCAGCCAGTGCAATCAATCGGAGCGATCACGATCGATCCAAAGAATCCGAAGGTGGTCTGGGTCGGCACCGGCGAAACCTGGACGCGCAATAGCGTTTCGGTCGGCGATGGCGTCTATAAATCTCTGGACGGTGGCGAGAACTGGACCAACGTGGGCCTGAAGAACTCGGAACGTATCGCAAAAATTTTGGTCGACCCGGGCTCAACCGACACAGTCTACGTCTGTGCACCGGGCCGGCTTTGGAGTGACGGTGAAGAGCGCGGGGTCTACAAAACCACAGATGGCGGAAAGACCTGGACCAGAGTTCTGGCCGGTGCAAACCTTTCTACCGGTTGCTCGATGATCTCCATGGATCGGCAAAACCCGCGCACGCTTTACGCCGGCATGTGGGACTTCAGGCGCAAAGGATGGACGTTCAGGTCGGGCGGCGAGGGGCCGGAAGCCTTCAGCGGTAGCGGCTTGTTCAAGAGTACCGACGGCGGCGCATCATGGACTGAAATCGACACTAAAACCGGTCAAGGCCTGCCCGCGAAACCGTGGGGTCGCATCGCTGTTGCCGTGGCTCCTTCAAAGCCCGCTACGGTTTATGCAGTCATCGAAGCTGAAATTCCCAGGGACGGCCTCTATCGCTCGGACGATGGCGGCAAGACCTGGCAACAGCTCGATCGCAGTCAGAACATGATTTGGCGTCCTTTCTATTTCTCTAACCTGATTGTCGACCCCAAAGATCCGAACAAGATTTACAAACCTGATGGATCGCTCATCGCCAGCAGTGACGGCGGTCAGAGCTTCAGCAACATCTCGGGCGGCGCGCATGGCGACTTTCACGATGTCTGGATCAATCCCAATAATACCGACAACTTGATCACCGGCGACGACGGTGGTCTCTGGTATTCATTCGACGGCGGTAACCGTTGGTGGAAAGGCAATAATCTTCCGGTCTCACAGTTCTACCACGTGAGCCTCGACAACGACACGCCTTATCACGTCTACGGCGGCTTGCAGGACAACAGTTCGTGGATTGGCGATTCGGCCTATCCCGGTGGCATCTCGAATGATCGTTGGGAGAATATTTATGGAGGTGACGGCTTCTGGGTGTTCGCCGATCCTTCCGATCCGGATTATGTCTACGCCGAATCACAGGGTGGCTACATCGGACGCATCAACCGAAAGACCCATGAAACGCGCAGCATTCAACCCTTGCCCGGTTACAAAGAAGGAAAACTTCGCTATAACTGGAACACGCCAATTCATGTCAGCCCGACGCAAAGCGGCACGATTTACATCGGCGCGCAGTTCTTGTTTCGCTCCCGCGATCATGGCCAGACATGGGAGCGCATCTCGCCCGATCTGACGACCAACGATCCCCAAAAACAGAAGCAGGAACAATCGGGCGGCATCACGGTGGATAATTCTTCGGCCGAAATGCACACGACGATCTTTTCGATTTGTGAATCGCCAAAGAACCCCAACTTGATTTGGGTTGGAACTGACGATGGGAACGTCCAGCTGACGCGGGACGGAGGCAAGACCTGGAAGAATCTCGTGAGCAACATCAAAGACTTGCCAAAGAATGCCTGGGTAAGCTCGATCGATGCCGGGCACTTCAGGGAAGGCACTGCCTACGCTTCTTTCGATCTGCATACGTTTGGCGACTTGCGGCCATATGTTTACAAGACCAGTGACTTTGGCCAGACGTGGACGCAAATCGTCGCACCGATCAGCAACGTCAGGGGTTATGCGCATGTCGTGAAAGAAGATTTGGTGAATCAGAACCTTCTGTTCGTGGGTACCGAGTCAGGTCTCTGGGTTTCGCTTGATGGCGGCAAGCAATGGGCGCAATACACCGGCGGTGATTTCCCGAACGTAGCGGTACGCGACCTGGCAATTCATCCGCGCGACAAGGATTTAGTCATCGCCACTCATGGTCGCGGCATTTGGATCATCGACGACATCACTCCGCTGCGTGCCTTAACGCCCGAGTTGCTCGCCAGGGAGGCCGCCTTCATTGATGCGCGTCCTACGGTACAGCGCCTGCCGGCCGGCGGTGGCTGGGTTAATGGTGACGCTGTCTTTGTCGGAGAGAATCCGACTGAAGAGGCGGTCATCACGTATTACCAGCAGAAGCGGCACATCTTTGGAGATCTGAAAATCGAGATTCTCGATTCAACTGGAAAGGTTCTGAGCACCATCCCCAGCAGCAAGCGGCGCGGCTTGAATCGGGCAACATGGTCAATGCGTCTGAAAGCGCCGCGGGTGCCGACTGCGGCCAGCGCTGCTTTCGGCGCAACGATTGGGCCCCGCGTCTTGCCCGGCACTTACACGGTAAGAATGTCGAAAGACAAAAACGTCTACACGACTCAACTGGTGATCACAGGCGATCCGCGTTCGAAGTACACGCCCGCTGATCGGAAAGCGCAGTTTGATCTTTCCATGAAGCTTTACAATCTGCTTGCCGACATGACCTTTGCCGTCGATCGACTCAATGGAGTACGTCTGGCGCTGGAAGCGAGCGCGGCTGGCTTGCCCGCGAACGATCCACTGGCTGCCCGCCTGCGCGCAGCCTCTGCGGAGATTGATGTGCTGCGCAAGAAGATCGTGGCGACCAAGGAGGGCGGGGCCATCACCGGCGAAGAACGCTTGCGCGAAAACCTCGCGGACCTTTACAGCAATGTGCTCAATTACGAAGGCAAGCCCACTGAGGCACAGCTGGCTCGCACCGATGCGATCACACGCGAGTTGGCTGATGTCGTCAGAGACTTTGACGCCTGGTTGGCAAAGGAGTTGACGGGATTGAATGCTGCTTTGAGTGCGAAACAGTTGCCACCGGTTAAGGTGATTACGCGAGCCGAATGGGACAAAGAGTAGGCGCTTCTCGCGTTTGAAAACATCGACAGGATTTACAGGATGCAAGAGAAAGTAGCGGCCACTATCTCTTATACTCATCTTGTAAATCCTCTTAATCCTGTCCAATTCCTCACTTCTGCGGATCGGGACTCATAATATCCATTACGACTTTCCATTGGCCATTTTGTTTTTTCCACACGTGCACGTAACTGCCGTGCTCGGCCGCCGCCGACCCACTCTTGAATTCGAATACTCCGTAGGTGTACCCCAGATCGCCCGACGCGGAGATATCCGCCGCCGTGACCTGCCATGAGAGAGTTCCTAACCTGGCCGACACCATACTCAGGGCCGTATTCTTACCAACCGCAGGAGCAACATTCTCGCGCAACAGCCGCGCATCTTCGGCAAGATAAGAATCAAATGCGTCCGCAGCGCCTTTCTTAACCGACCGCTCGGCGAATTCAGCTTCCAACTTCTTAACAATCGTGCGACCAGCCTCAATGTCGATTTTCCCGAAGGTGGTCGAGTCTTCGTCATTCAGCGGAAACAGGAGAATTTTTGTGGCAAAAGGCTTTTCGCTGCCGACACCACGATCCAGCACAAATTTCCACGAGCCGTCACTCTGTTTTTTCCAGATTGTGAAGTACTGGCCAAACGCGACCGGCTTGTCATCGGCGCCATTCGGGCGAAATTCCCAGGGGCCAGTCGTGTAACCAAGATCTCCGGATCGTGAGACGTCAGCGAAAACAGGCTCCCAACTCAACAGGCCTTTTCGTGGCTGGCGCTCGGTCCAGAACTTTTTTCCGTTAATCGGCCCTGGCTGGAAAAGAATCCCATCGTCAGCGATGAACTCGAGAAACGCGTCACGTGTTCCTTTCGTAGCCGCGGCCCTGGCGAAGTCACGCTCCATTTGTACCAGGGCCTGCCGATTTTGTTTTCGCACGCTCACCTTCTGTGCAAGGACAAAGGAACCGATTGCGAGTGCGAAGCAAATTGAACCAGTTAGTAAGCGGGCCCGCTTCATGTTGGTTATCCTTTCGTATTGAGGATCATCGTAAAAGCTGATCAGCCAGGTGTGCAATCAAAGACTTTGTTCAGCGAGTTTTTCGTATCGTGATCCGAATTAGCGAATCACTCTTCAAGCGACTCAAACCGAATGTGACTATGGATTCAAGGCGACCGCTCCCGAGTTGCCCGGCGCCCAATATTACGCGCACCGCTGATTGAATGTTTTACCGCACCTCGCAACAACGCGCGCGGTTTGTGGTAGGCTCTCCCCATGGCGAATGAGGGCGCCCACCTATCCTCGAAACTACCGCTGGGGCGACGACTCTGGTGGTTAATCTCAGGCCGCGCCGCGGCCGTGATTCTCCTGTTAATCATTGGCATCGCTTGGAAATGGACGGCGCAAAGCCCGGGCTTTAACAACTCTTTACGCGCGGCGACGCCGCTCATTCTCGTCGTGGTGGGCTTGACCGGAGTCTATTATGTGGCGCGGTTCGCCTGGAAGAATTATCTGGCTCAGGCCCGCTTTCAATTTTTCTTCGATGTGCTGCTGGTCACCTGGCTGGTTTGGATCACCGGAAATGCCAATTCGCCATACGCCGCTCTTTACATTGTAATCATCTCAGTCGCGAGTTTGTTCGTCGGGCCGCGCGGCGCGATGATTACTTCAGTGTGGTGTGTTGTCGCCTTCAACGGCTGTGCGCTACTGGCCCTCAGCCGCGGGACTGCCGGATTCTCCAGCGAAGCCATCGCCAACACAATTCAGTTTGTCGGCCTCTCAGACGTTTCGTTCCTGGTAGTCGGACTTTTGGCTGCGAAACTCGCTCACCGGCAGGCTCGATCCGATCTTCAACTGGAAGCTGCCACACGATCCCTGGCCGACCTGCGGGCGTTGCATGAACGAATCGTTGAATCGATTCGATCAGGTGTCGTCACGACCGACCTCGAAGGCCGAATCTTCACCTTCAATGCCGCCGCCGAAGAGATTACCGGATACAAACCGTCCGAAGTTCGAGGCCATGACGTCTCGATTTTTTTTGGCGACATGAAGCGGCAGATTGCCGATTCGATGACGGCCGCGGCCACCGGCAAGGTGAGCCCACGCTTTCAGGCTGATTGCCTGACGCCAAACGGTCTGGCTTTGCGTCTCGGCTTTACCATCGCGCCACTGTTCACTGAATCCGGTGAAACCAGCGGCCTCGTGATCACTTTTCAGGATTTGACGGGCGTGCGCGCGCTGGAAGAGACTTCCCGACGCCAGGATCGGATGGCTGCCGTAGGCCGCATGGCGGCATCAATTGCGCACGAGATCAGGAATCCACTGGCGGCCATGCGCGGGTCGATTCAAATGCTGCGCGGCGAGATGGACGCCAATACGGAACAAGCCCAACTGATGGAGATTATCCTGCGCGAATCTGACCGGCTGAATAAGATCGTCGCTGACTATTTGAATTATGCCAGACCGCGGCCGGCTGAACTCAAAAACGTCGATCTCAACTCCCTGGTGGCGGACACTTTTAAATTGTTGCGCAATAGTAATGAAATCGTTGACGGCCACAGACTTGAGGAAGACCTGCCCGGACGGCCCACTATTGTGACTGGCGACCCGGAACAATTGAAACAAGTCTGCTGGAACATTGCGCGGAATGCCTTGAAGGCAATGCCGGAAGGCGGCACGTTTCGGGTTTCGCTGGGCGAGGTGGATGATAATCGGCTGCGACTTTCGTTTGTCGACAGCGGGTGTGGCATGACGCCCGAACAGGTTGAGCACTTGTTCGAACCGTTCACTTCCACCACCGGCGGCACCGGGCTTGGTCTTTCAATTGTGTATCAAATTATTCGCGACCATAGTGGTACAATCAATGTGCGCAGCCGGCAGGGAGAAGGAACAACTATCACGATTGAATTGCCTGTTAGTGTTTAGTTGTCGGCAGTTGGTGATCAGTAGTGGCCGGGAACAACTGACAAGTAACTACTAATCAAACACAATTCATGCCAAACCTTTTAATTGTTGATGATGAGTTGAGCATGCGGCAGTTTCTGACGCATCTGTTTCAGCGTGACGGTCATGCCATTCGGGTCGCTGAAAACGGCCGCAAGGCGATGGCCATGTTACGTGAACAGAGTGCAGATGTGATTATTTCTGACGTAAAGATGCCGGACATGGGGGGCATCGACTTGTTGCGTGCCGCGCGCGAACTTCATCCGGATATCGAAGTGATCATGATGACCGCGTTCGCCAACGAAGAAACGGCGCACGAAGCGTTCTTACTTGGGGCATTCGATTTCGTCCACAAACCTTTCGACAACAATCTGCTTAAGGAAAAAGTCGCCCGGGCACTCCAGAAAATTTCGATCGTCAGAGAAAAGCAGGCACTGGAAGTCGAGAATGAAGCTCTTATCAAAGGACAACGGGCCCGCGGCCAGCTTGGCAACATCATCGGTCGCTCTGATCGAATGCAGTCGGTGTATCAGATGATCGAAACGGTTGCCCAGGTGCAGTCGACTGTTCTGATCACGGGTGAATCGGGCACCGGTAAGGAACTGGTGGCCCGGGCAATTCACGATCTGAGCCCGCGTGCGCAGAAACCGTTCGTCTCGGTAAATTGCGGGGCCTTCACGGAAACATTGCTGGAATCTGAATTATTCGGCTTTGTGAAGGGTTCGTTCACCGGGGCGACTGCCAATCGGAAAGGTTTGTTCGAAGCAGCGGATCAGGGCACGATTTTCCTGGATGAGATTGGCGAAATGTCGGCAGCCATGCAGGTGAAACTTCTGCGTGTGTTACAGGAACGGAAGGTCCGCCCTGTCGGCGCGCATGATGAAATGGAAGTCAATACCAGAGTCATCGCTGCCACGAATCGCGATTTGAGCGCTTTGGTCAGGGAGGGAACCTTCCGTGAAGATCTCTTTTATCGCGTCTCAGTGATTCCCATGGAACTACCGCCCCTGCGCGAACGCGGATCCGACATCCCCGAACTGGCTGAGCACTTCATCGGAAAGTATTGTCAGCAGACAGGACGATCAATCACCATCAGCTCACCGGCGATGCGTCTGCTGGAAGCGTATTCCTGGCCAGGTAACGTGCGCGAATTAGAGCATACAATTGAACGCGCAGTAGCGCTCGAACGGACAGATATGATCCAACCTGAGCGCCTGACGGAACAGATCACCAACTACAATCCCATTCGGATCAGTTCAGATCTGCAACTGCCGGCCGACGGTATTAATCTGACGGCGCATCTCGACCAGCTTGAGAAGACCTATGTGATGGAAGCGTTGAAGCGCACTGAAGGAAATCAGACGAACGCCGCCGACTTATTGAAGATGTCCGTACGTTCGCTCCGACATCTTCTTGATAAGCATGGCATTCGCGGTCTCACCGCCCAGATGCGCGACGAACGGCGCTCGGACGCCCTTCCCAGACGTCGTTCAACCGATCCTTATCCGCGGCGTCGTTCGGACGACGACGACGACGACCGAGCAGAAGGTTCCGGTCAGGCCGCGAGTGCCGGCGAGGGCTCTTGAGCCTTCGCGAAGCCGGGTAACAGCTGAAAGCACTGGCCGGCCCTTCTCAAAGAGAGACTCCTGTTCCCCTCCACTCTCACGATCCCGTGGCATAAGTGTTGCTCAAAATCGAGAAGGCTGAGTTCTGCCGCCTGAAGTTTTTTCTGCCCCCCGGATCAAGAATCCCAGATGAAACAATTTCGGCAATTGGGACAAGAGCAACTCTCGAAACTGACGGAGTCTCGCGCGACCTTTATCGCTTTACGAGTCGTCTTTGGGGCCTTCATTTTCATAACGGCATTCTACTGTCTACTGTTTTATGTTCCGTTTTCCCGGCATGCCCTGTTTAGCTGGAACGTCGTCCCAGCGTTAACTCTTTTCGCCAAATACCATGCTTTCGCCTATTGGGTCGTGCTGCTTCCCGCGTGTCTGACCATCGTTGCATATCTGAAAGATTCTAAATTACGTCGGCCTACGATTGGCCTCATAGTCGCGCTCGGCTCGACGGGAATCATCGTTTTGCTCCATCCGTTGCTGCCAAACTTACCGCCGGATGAACGAAGTCTGATTTGGAGCGTAGTCTCGTTGTTTCCACTGTGTTGGATCGCGGCACTCGATTGGATCTTCAAGCAAATTGTTCAGCCCCGCTGCTCGGAGCGCTTCGAACGCGTCCGTCTGATAGACATCGTGGCGATGGCGGCTTGTGTCTCGAGTGTGTACCTGGGAATATTTGCGATCAGATATGTTGTGGCTGGAGCACCGGCCTTCAATCGTTCTCAGCTGATTCTTTTTGCGCTCAGCAGCTTTGTACTACACGTGCTCCTCTTTGGGCTCATTTTCTCAGCCTTTAGAGTCGCCGACGCAATTACGCGAACCGTTTCAGAATCGTCAAAACTTGCGCTGCTCGTTCGCGGCGCGTTACTGGCGTTGGCGCTGGCGCTAATGATGCGGAAAGTCGTTTTCCGCTCCGTTTCTTTCAATGGCGTACTGGCGGATTTCTCGGCAATCGCGCTCTCATTCTCGTTCGTAATTTATTTCTCAACGTCGCTGCTCCGCTATCGCAGTCTCGGCTTGATGAGTCACGTCTCGCGGGTCGGTGTTATTTCCAGAAAGATCTCAAAACGTCGCTGGGCGCGCTGGCTTCTCGGCGCAGTTTCCATAACCGTCATTTCGATGTTTGCTTACACCACGCTCATCACCCTTCAGGGCGTTGATTGGCAGGGCTTACTGCAGAGGATCTCGGTGTTGCTGGTGTGGCTCGCGACGTTCGCGGTATTTCGCTCTGTCCGGCAACCTCGTCCCGCCGCGCGGTATTCTCTTGCCACTTTAACTCTGATCCTTGTCGCCGGTGTTGGTTTTTACGTCGCGATTAACTTTATGAGGCCGAGAATTGCACGAACATTGCACCAACGTGCAGGTCCGGCAGCTTTACTGATCGAACAGTACGCCGATTATGACCCTTCATTTAATGTAGCCGCCGAAATGCTTGCGCCTACAACAGTTGACGTGTTTCAAGGATCGGGCGAAGACCACTTCTTCGCGGTGTTGCGTGAAAATACTAACCTCCCGCCGGAGGTCGCCGTGTCGCCCGTGAAATTCAAACTGGTGGAAAAGCTCAGCTCGTCGCTTACTGAGAAACCAAATATCTTCATCTTTGTGATTGACAGCCTGCGACAGGATTATCTCTCGCCGTACAACGGGGCGGTACATTTTACGCCGGCCATCGAAGATTTCGCGCGTGACAGCGTCGTAATGAAAAACTCATTTACTCGTTACGGTGGCACTGCTCTGGCTGAGCCTTCAATCTGGTCGGGTGGAATGCAGGTGCACAAACAATTCGTGCAACCGTTTTATCCGATGAACTCGCTGCAAAGGCTGGTTGATGCCGAGAATTACCTTTCATTCATCACCATGGATCCGGTGTTGAAATCAATTCTCCGTCCGTCAAGCGAAATTATTGAGCTTGACCGTGGTGCGGACTGGAAGCATTACGACCTGGTGGCAACTTTATCTGAGCTTCAAGCCAGGTTGCAGAGCGAACCGGGACATCAACCATGGTTTGTCTATTCGCAGCCGCAGAATCTCCACCAGGTGTCTCTTAAGCTGAACAGGAGGGTGGCCCAGCCAGGAAATTATGTCGGCTTTGAGCCTCAGCATGCTGCGGAAATTCAACGAATCGACAAAGCCTTTGGCGAATTTGTCGAATCTCTTAAATCACGCGGAATCTACGATGACAGCATTATTGTGTTGACGGCTGATCATGGTGACTCTCTCGGAGAAGGTGGCCACTGGGGACATGGCAACGCAATCTATCCTGAACTGATTCGCATTCCACTGATTATTCACCTGCCGGAAAAGTTGAAGCGCAACGTCGTCTATGATCCAGACACAATCGCTTTCTCAACTGACATCACGCCAACGCTGTATTACCTGCTGGGACACCGCCCCATACGAAATGATCCGATGTTTGGGCGACCCTTATTTACCATGACGATGGATGAGCAGCAGCCTTATCTGCGCGACTCGTATCTGATTGCGGATAGCTATGGCCCTGTGTACGCAATCTTGCGTGATAGTGGCCGGACCCTTTTCGTAGCTGACGCCCTAAAGAATCAAGCATACATTTACGATCTGGCGCATGGCTATGGCGGCCAGCGTATTAGCATCAATGATGAACTCGTCAGCGAATACGAACAAACAATCGCTTCTGAAATTCAGAAGATCCAAGCCTTCTACAATTTTCAGCCACCCCAGCAAATTACGCCCAACGCAACGCGGTCAAGCCGGATTGCTCAGCTCTATTCTCTCCTCTTTTCAAAATAACCCAGCTCTCCAAAAACCCGGGGCCTGACAGAATTCGACACAAGGTCTTTGACAGAAGTTGTCACTGGGGCCGAGCATCCGTCTCGTGGGACGGCCCTGGCGGCCCGAACCTTGCAAAACACTTAGCATTTGTGGACATCGCTCCCTCTAGCTAAAGGTGGCACGCGGCTTGTAATGGGACGTGCTGACAAATCGCGCGCTGCGGTTGTTCACGAGACAAAGCCGGTGGCGCGACGGCAAAAAAAACCAGCTTATCTCTTAAGGAGCAAATGAAAGATATGATGAACAAGAATCAGAAGGGCTTCTCGCTTATCGAGTTGCTCATCGTCGTTGCGATTATCGGCATTATCGCCGCTATCGCTATCCCCAATCTTCTCGCATCGCGCCGCGCGGCTAACGAAGGTTCCGCCCAACAGTCACTGCGTACGATTAGCAGTGCTGAAGCTACCTACTATGCGACAGTCGGCAACGGCACTTACGGAGCAATGACAAACTTGGTCGGTCAGAGCCTGGTCGACAGCGTGCTTGGCAGTTCTGCCGGTTCGAAGAGCGGCTATAAGTTTGTGATTACCGGGCCTTCCACCACCGCTTTTGCGGCGGCTGCTGCCCCGACCGTCAATAGTGGTGTTACTGCGACTGGAACGCGCGACTTTTGTATCGACCAGACGGGCGTGCTGAACTCGAGAACTTCCACCAGCACTACACCGGCAGCGTCGTGCGATTCGACGTTCGCTCCGGTTGGCAACTAAGCTTTCTAACAGCTTTGAATTTCCCTCCCCGGAGGGCAGGGCCACAGTACCCTGCCCTCCTTTTTACAAAATGAACGAATCTAACAAGCTCTCGGAGCTGTTGATTCAAAGACAAAGGATCCATGACTTTACAAAGCTATTGAGGAGACGATCATGTTGAAAAGAACGAATGCCCAGGGCTTTTCTTTGATTGAGTTATTGATCGTGGTTGCCATCATCGGCATCATCGCCGCGATCGCGATTCCCAACCTGCTGGCTTCGCGGCGCGCCGCGAACGAAGGTTCGGCGCAACAGTCGTTGCGCACCATGAGCAGCGCCGAAACAACTTATAGATCAACCGCCGGCAACGGCAGTTATGGTCCGATCGACAGTCTGGTAAGCCAAAATTTGATTGATAGCTCGCTCGGTAGCGGTACTAAGAGCGGCTACAAGTTCACGTCAGGCGCTGCCGATCCGGCGGCCTCCACCACAGAATTCACCATCGGCGCAACGCCGGTTACGCCCAGCGGTATTACCGCGACCGGAACGCGCGATTTTTGTATCAATGAGAGCGGCGTGCTAAATGCCAATTCAACCGCCAGCGGCACTGTGCCTACGGATTGCACTGCGACGGGCTTTGCTCCGGTCGGCAACTAATGACGGCGTTTGCGGTACCAACCTCTACGTCCGGCATCGGCCAAACCGGGACCAGGCGATTTGTAATATCCGAAGATGGTGTGATGCGCAGAGCCCCCACCCTTACCGGCCCCCCAGACGAAAAGGAAGCTGGAGACATAACGCCGAAGGGCAATTGAGTTTGTCGGCCTCCGTTATATCCAGATGTGAGGATGAAGCGGTATTCAGCCTCGCAGTTTGTTTAGATTGATTTGCCAATCTTCGCTTCGACTTGCCAAGTCAGGCTTTGCGAATCTGTTCTTACAGATATTTTCGTGACAAACAATGGATAATGCTCTCGAGAATGTTGATAACCCAAGGGGTTTCGCCTCGCCACTCGGGCTCACCATGAGACGGCTCACACCCGTCCTCATTGTCACCGCCGCAGCTATTCTGTTGAGCGTGCCGCTGGTATTGCGTGGCATACCAAAGGGCGGCGATCTTCCAAATCATTTCCACTTCGCGCTTCCCTTTTACGATGAACTACGCGCAGGTAATTGGCATCCGGGTTGGTTGGCTGACTCGAATTGGGGATTTGGGGACGCGCGATTCCGCTTCTATCCTCCGGGTCTGTATTACCTCCTCGCGGCGACGCGAACGATCACCGGCAACTGGTATTACGCCGCCATCGCGGCTTTTGCATTGATCACCCTCGTCAGCGGGCTAGGCGCTTATTATTTGGCGCGCCTGTTTTGCGAACGGAGGCTCGCAGTCTTTGCGGCGATTCTGTATCTGCTGGCGCCATATCATTTGAATGAGTTGTACCAGGCGTCGCTTCTTTCCGAATATGCAGCGTGTGCAGTATTGCCGTTTGCGTTCATGTTCGTCGAGAAGATTTGCCGTCGCCGCAGCTTAACGGATCTGGCTGGCTTAGCTGCCTGCTACGCTTTGCTGATTCTGACTCACTTGCCAATGGCAGTGATTGGTTCGTTAACGTTGCTAGGCTACGGACTGATGCGGCTGGAAAGGAAGACGTGGTCGCGAACGTTGCTATCCCTTGCTCTCGCTGTCGTTCTGGGGTTGGCGGCGAGTGTGTTTTTTTGGGGAACAATGTTGGCCGAATTGAAATGGATCAAAGGAAGTTCGGTTACGCCTAATCCCTATTACGATTACCGTCTAAATTTCCTCTTCTCTCCATCCTCGCTTACAAACCTGAACAACTGGTATGCGACGTTACTCGGTCTGGCAATGATCGGCTTTATGCTGCCGGCAGTTTATTTCATCGTCCGACTCTACCGCACCGGCGAAAAAGGCCTCAAGGCTGCGATAGCCGTTACGGTTGCATCTCTGCTGATGGCGACTCCGCTGAGCCTGCCGCTCTGGCGAGTCATTCCCAAACTGCCAGAAATACAGTTTCCCTGGCGCTGGCTGGCGATAACGTCATTGACCGGGTCGCTGCTTCTGGCGCTTAGCCTGCCTCATTGGGCGTCTTCGCTGCGCATGGCTTTCCAGCCGCGTAAGCTGGCTGGTCTGCTTGCCTTTACGTTGTCGCTGGTTTTCGTGGGATCGATCGTCGTTGATGGCGGGGTATATCTTAAGCGGCAAGCCTTCGAAGCGATGTTGCGCGATTTACCTGGAGCACTCAGTTTCAAAGACTGGACGCCGGTTCAGGCGAACAATCTAGTCCACCAACAAAAAATGCACGCGCAGGTCGAGGCCGGTGACCGCGCCGTCACAATTACTTCATGGGATCCGGAGCGTCGCACTTTTCACATTGGAGCTGGAGCTGCCACGTCCGCGCGGGTTTGGACATACTATTATCCCCATTGGACCGCATTCGCGGGAGGTCGTGCTCTGCCCGTCACCGCCAACACAGACGGAGTGATAGAGGTTGGCGTCCCGAGCGGGACCGCCGATGTTGAGATTATTTTTCATGAACCTCCAAGAGTGCGCATCGCTGCTTTCGTAACTCTGCTGGCATGGATCGTAATCTTACTTCTATTCGGACTTCCGAGAGGGACGCCTCGGGCATTTTGGCAAGTGTTTCCCTCGGGCCGCTCCAGAAAAACACCTTTGATAAACCGCTTGCAATGGAGCAAACACGGCAGCCAATCAGGGTTCTCGCTGATCGAGCTGCTCATAGTCGTAACCATCATCGGCATCATCGCTTCGATTGCGATACCCAATCACATGGCGTCGCGCCGCGCGGCTAACGAGGCTTCGGCCCAGAAATCGTTGCGTCTGATGAACAGCGCCGAACTTACTTATCGCAGCACAGTTGGCAAAGGCCTATATGGAACGGTAAGTGTTTTAGGCAGTTGGAACCTGGTGGATGGCGCCCTGAGTAGCGGTTCAAAGGACGGCTACAATTTTACTACCGGCGATGCTCCGGCTGCTTCGACCACCGGATTTGTGATGGCTGCTGCTCCGATTATTTCAAGCGGCCTTAGCGCTACCGGAACTCGCGAATTCTGTGTCGATCAAACTGGAGTGTTGACCAAAAGGACTGCCACCGGCCAGACGGTGGCGACGTCGTGTAGCGGCTTCACCGCCGTCGGCCAATAGATTGCCCCGTTCTACCCCCACCGCAATGGGTTACACAGGAGTTTTCTTCAAGCAAGGACGGGAAAAAGACATGCAACGACAGAACCATGCCGGCTTTTCACTAATCGAACTTCTCATCGTGGTCACGATCATCGGGATCGTTGCTTCGATCGCCGTTCCCAATCTGCTCGCCTCGCGCCGTGCGGCCAATGAAGGTTCGGCGCAACAGTCAATGCGCACCATTGCTTCGTGCGAAATCACATATCTACACACCCAGGGTGCGGGTAGCTTTGCGGACCTGACTCAACTGGGCCAGCAGACTCTGACCGACTCGGTCCTGTCAACTGGCACAAAGAGCGGTTATTCCTTTGTAGTAAATCCGAACGGTGCACAGTTTTGGGCTTACGCAATCCCGACAAATACCAGTGGACTTGGCAAGACCGGGTCGCGACGATTCGGAATTACTGAAGATGGAGTTCTGCGCGGCGACTCGAACCTTGCCGCGCCGGCTGACGAGGCCGCAGTCATATCGATGAGTGCACTGGGGAATTAAATCCGACGGAGTTTTAGTGTTGACCGGTTCCGGGTTGACACGATATTGAACAAAACAAGTCCGCATTCAATTATCTCGCCCCCCAAGGTTTCAGGTCGTTCTCTTCGGAGAGACACGGAGTGCAAACGTCCTCATGTCGCTTCACGCAACCAACATCTCGGTCAATCATTGGAAGGCAGTGCACGAGTGTCTTGCAAAGGCGCGGACCAAATCCTCGCGCGCGCGATTGCCGTTGATTCTCCTGGTTGGTGTAACTGGTTCCGTAGTTCCGATCTTGATTTGGGGGGTGCCGAACGGTCCTGACCTGGCATCCCATCTTCGCTTCGCTCAGGCTTTCGACGAGTCCCTCAGACAAGGAAATTTTTATCCCGCCTGGCAACACTTGTCGAACGCCGGCTATGGCGACGGCAGCTTTCGCATTTACTCACCGCTAACCTACTACCTGCTTTCCGCTGTGCGGTTTTTCGCTGCTGATTGGATGTTGTCATTCAAGTTCCTGTTCGTCGTTCTCGCGATGGCTGGAGCCTATTCGGTCTTCTATTGGCTCAGGGGATGGACCACACAAACTCAAGCGCTGGTCGGTGCGTTGGTCTATTCGTGCACACCTTTCCGCCTCAACGAAGCGTATCAAGCAGCGCTGCTCTCACAATTCGCAGGAGCAACGTTGTTCGCGTTACTGCTGGGAGTAACGGAGAGAGTGGCCGGCGAAGCTGTTCCTCGAAGCAAATTGCTCGGATTCCAGGCGTTATTCGCAATTCTATTCGCGGCGCTCATTTTTACTCACGTCCCGCTGGCGATGATGGCCGGGTTGACGATCCCGCTCTATGCAGCTTTGCGCTTTGAACGAGCTTTCAGAGTCAGAAGGCTCATCGATCTTGGACTCGCTGGAGCGCTCGGACTCTTGTTGAGTGGATTCTACTGGGTGAACCTCGTCCGCGAGCTGCCGCTTTTGAAAGGCGCGACGATCCAACCCGGACAACGATTCGACTATCGCGCTAACTTTGCATTTTCCGCGAGCGGACATGACACCTCGACATGGTACGTCAACCTGATTTTCATAGTAACTTTGGCGTTGCTGGTTCCGGCCGCGCTGTTTATTTTTTCATCGGTGCGGCATGGGGTTCATCGTTCAATCCGCGCGTCTGCAGTGGCGGCTCTCTTTACGTTCTTTATGGCGACGTCGCTTTCGACGCCTTTGTGGAAAGTGATTCCCAAACTCTCCTCAATGGAATTTCCCTGGCGCTGGCTGTCAGCCTCATCAATCCTCGCGAGCGGATTAGCCGGCATCGTCTTACCTCTCCTGTGGAAGGAGTTTCAGCGCTCGCGGGGCGAAAGCATCAAAAGCGAAACCGACAAGTCCAACAAAGTGTTTCGCGCACGGCTACGATTTACTTTGGCGCTAGGCGCCGTAGTCATCGCCTTCGCATTTTCCTGGTCGTATCCCATCAGGAATGCTCGATTCATGGATCGTGCTTCCTTTGACGCGATGCTGCAATGGAGCAGGACCTCGACCAGTCTGGAAGAGTGGCTACCGCGATGGACGACGCTGGAAGCAGTGCAACGAATGGAAAAAGAAAACGCTCCGCAAGTGATCGCCGGCGGCAGATCGTTATCAATTCAGTCCTGGCAGTCAGAGAAGAGAGAATTCACGGTCGAAGACGGTGACAAAACGGTGGCTCGGCTGCGCACTCTCTTCTATCCTTACTGGCAGTTGCGAACGGCCAACGGTAACATTCTCTCAACTCGTCCGGACGACGACGGAGTTCTTCTTACGGACATTCCCGCCGGAAAACAAACTATTGAAATGAGTTTTGTTCGTCCTCGCCACCAAACCTTAGCCAACATCCTCAGCATCCTTGCGGTTTTCGTTTTAACGGGAATCGCGCTGCTGGCTATTCGCGCAAACAACCCCGCTCCGGTCTCAAGAGTAATTCTCAACTCCTAAGACCTTCGCTCAAGGAGAAAATCGTCATGACTGCTCACCAAAATGCTTTCGAATCCCTTGGATCTTTCGTCGCGTCAAAGGAAACAACCGCCCCAGACATGGCGTCGGCCGCCTCGTCCCGCAACAGGCAGCGGACGGAAGACGCCAACTTGCCTACTTGCGAACTCTCGATCGTAATGCCGTGCCTGAACGAGGCGGAGACGCTGGAAGTTTGCATTCAGAAAGCTCGCGGCTTCATGGAACAGCATGGGATCGACGGCGAAGTAATCATCGCGGACAACGGATCCACCGACGGCTCGCAAGGCCTGGCAACGAAATGCGGCGCGCGCGTAATCGACGTGCCCGCCAAAGGCTATGGCAGCGCCCTTCTGGGTGGAATACGTGCGGCCCGCGGTCAGTACATCATCATGGGAGATGCCGACGATTCTTATGACTTTGTGAATCTGATGCCTTTTGTTGAAAAGCTGCGCGCCGGCTATGACCTGGTGATGGGAAATCGCTTTCGCGGCGGGATCATGCCGAACGCGATGCCACCGTTGCACAAGTACCTTGGCAACCCCGTGCTGACTTTCATCGGCAAGCTGCTGTTCAAGAGTGCGTGTGGAGATTTCCACTGCGGACTGCGCGGCTTTCGCAAAGACACGGCAATAGAACTCGATCTCAGGACTACTGGAATGGAGTTCGCCAGCGAGATGGTTGTAAAGATGACCCTCAATAAGAAACAGATCGCCGAAGTTCCTACGACGCTTTCTAAGGATGGTCGCAGCCGACCGCCTCACCTGCGCAGCTGGCACGACGGTTGGCGGCATCTACGGTTCCTGCTGCTTTACAGTCCCCGCTGGCTCTTCTTTTATCCGGGCCTGGTGTCGATGGTTTTGGGCCTTCTGATCTGGGCCTTTCTGCTGCCCAGCGCCCAATTAATCCAGGGCGTTCGGCTGGACGTGCACACGTTGCTGTACGGTGCTTTGTTGTTGACGCTTGGATATCAGTCGACCATCTTTGCGGTGTTTACGAAAGTGTTTGCGATCAGCGAAGGCTTGCTTCCCGCGGATCCGAAACTAGAGAAGCGTTTATCCGAAGTCAGCTTAGAGAAGGGTCTGATCTGTGGCGGTCTCGCGTTACTGTTGGGCATTGCTGGATCGATCCTGGCCGTCGTCAATTGGGAACTTAAAGGCTTTGGCCTGCTTAACCCTTCTGAGACGCTCCGGGTGGTGATCCCTTCAGTCACCGCAATCGCGTTGGGATTTCAAACCATGCTTTCAAGCCTATTCCTCGGCGTGCTGCGGCTTAGACGCCGGTAATCTTCCCTCTCCCCTCTCTTAACATTCACCAGGAGTGGATCCCGACTTCTGGTAGTTTCAATGAACACCCTTTCTCTACGTTCCGCTGTTTTCAATGTAAGGCTACGGCGTTTCTATCCGCTGCCTGATGCGATTCTGTTTCTGTTTCTGCTGTGCATCGTCCGACAGTATCTCTGGGTGCTCGGCGGCAGCGCTTTCAAGAACGGCCTGGCCTATGCTTCATCAACTCTGATTGCCGGTGTCGTTATTTGGCTAGTCTCTGCGAAACGAGGAATGGGGTGGGAAGGGACGGATTCGGAGCTGGACCCAGGTTGGCATCTTTGGCTCCAACCCGAAACAGTAAAAGGCGAACACCGTTATCGCTTTTGCGCGGACTGGCGTTGGTTTGCGATAGTTGTAGCGCCACTTTTCATTTTCTTCTTCCTGCGCGCTCCGTTTCCCTCTCTCGATATTGACAATCTGAACTATCACCTTATCAACACGCAACGCGCCCTGCGCGGCTGGCCCATGATTGAAGGCGACTTTTTTCCCGGAACCCTGCTGGTTAATCCGGCGCCCGACATGGCCTTTGGCGTGGTGAGAGCTTTAGTCGGCTATCGACTGGCACCGGTCTTAAACATTGCGGTGCTTGTCTGGCTAGGTTCTCTTTTGAATGAAATATTCGCGTTGTTCATCAAACGACGGGCGCTGCGTTATGTCGCCGTCTTGTTCGCCATCGGCACCGACCACGTCTTATATCTTGTCAATCTCTACATGGTCGATTTGCTTTCGCTGCCACTTTTGCTGAGCGCTCTATTGCTGACGATTCGTTTCAGCCGGGCCGCAAACAAAGCTAATGCGTTGATGAGGATCGCTCTCTGGATGGGGATCGCTGTGGCCTTCAAGCTCACCAACCTGTGCTTTGCTTTACCGATCCTGCTATTACTCCTGCTGGAGCTTTGGAGAGCCTATAAAGCAGGCGAGCATTTTCCGCGAGTGAAACATTTCACTGCGGCGATTATTATCGGAGCACTGCCGTCCCTGTTTTTCTTCGGTTACATGTATTACCAAACGGGCAACCCGGTCTTTCCCTACCTCAATAACGTCTTCCATTCAGACATGATGTTGCCGTTGGGTTACAGAGATCTGGTGCACGGGCCGGAGAATCTTTGGCAAGCTATCCTGTGGCCGGTGCTGTCCTTTATCTATCCGGAACGACTCTCGGCGATGAGTGCGCCACTCTACACAGGCAGAGTAAACATCGGCTTCGTGCTCGCTTGCGCGTTGCTGTTGGGCCGCACGGCGTCGCCTGCAATTAAGAAGGTATGCGTCGCAATTGTTTTGAGCAGCTTCATGTGGAGCCTGCTTTCAGGAGACATCCGATACGCTTTGCTGAACGAGGCGCTGGCTGGAGTATTGTGCGTCTTTGTGCTGGCTCACGTGCTGACACTTGCGCGAACGCCAGCGCTGCCGCGAGAGCGCTTCAAAACCTATCTCGCTTTTGGCCTCTACGCCTCACTGCTCGTTCTCTTCTCGTCACTGTCGATCTGGTTCGCACTTATCCACGTCGAGTGTTTCTCTTCCGGTAAGTTTTGCAGTCGGGCCATGCAACCCTATTTCATGACGGCTTACGCCGAGCCCACGTACCACCTCTACCAGCAAGTCTTCGTATCAAACATCGACACAAGCCCGTCGCCGACTTACTTCAAAGAGGCTCGCTTCTTTCTTCGCGATCGCAACTCTCAGGATTTTTTCGGCGGCGATGAACGAACGCGATTTTCAAAGGTCGATGTTTGGCTAAACTGTTATGATGCCACGAGCGGCGTAATGGCCATTGTCGCGCCCGATAAACCAATGATCTCCGTGGCGAAGTTTCTGGATTTGTTTGACTACATGAAGGCTGAGGGAGCGCGCCAACGCGTTCGCGCAATACTGGAAAAACAGAGTGGTAAGCGCATGTACACGCTACTCTTGAAGGATAAACTCGAAGAGGCGCGTAGAGATTTAGCCCGCGCGCCGCTGGGTTTGCGCCTGGGCCCAACTGAATCGGTCAGCATCCCGATGTTTTCACCATTTACCCGAACGGACATGGTGCTCGTCGAAATTCTGCAATAACGGAGCAATGAATCAGTGAGTGGTGAGCACTTCATCATCGGCTCTGGCCCCACCGGCGTCGCGGCGGCGAGCGCGTTATTGAAGCGCGGACTGAAGGTTACGATGTTGGACGCGGGCCTGTCTCTCGAAGAATCAAAACAGCTGGCGTTGAATCGAACTACCTCAACGTCCCAGGCGGAATGGAAGGGTGACGACCTCGATGATTTCATGGCTGGGACTGAGGCGACGGCCAAAGGCATTACCCTAAAAATGGCGTACGGATCAGATTTCCCCTACCGCGGAGGTGAGCAGTTCATAGCTGCGAACGGCGACACCGGCATCGTGCCGTCGCTTGCGCAAGGCGGCCTCAGCAATGTTTGGGGCGCGGCCATGCTGCCCTACGCGGCGGAGGATATTACCGACTGGCCAATTAATGTCGGTGACCTTGAACCACACTATCGCGCGGTTCTCGAGTTTACAGGTCTGGCTGGAGAGTCCGATGACCTAACGAGCAAGTTCCCTCTCTACACAAGACCGCACAACGGTCTGCGGAGCGGTTCAATAATCAACTCGCTGCTTGAAGACATGCGAGCCAATCGTGAGCAGTTATCGCAGCGCAACGTGATCTTTGGGCGGTCACGTTTGGCGGTTTCAGAATCGAACCAACACAAACTCGCGTGCGCATCCTGTAGAATGTGCATGTACGGGTGCCCGCTCGGGTTGATTTACAACTCCGTTGACACGCTGAAGCTTCTGCGGAACGATCCAAACTTTACCTACCGCCGAAATATCATCGTCAAGACTTTCCGGGAGCAGGGCGAACGAGTCGAGATCGAGGCCCATGATGTGCCGACTAAGAGTGATGTTTTGTTTCACGCAGCGCGACTGTTTATTGCCGCCGGAACCCTCTCGACAACGAGATTGGTTTTAGAGAGTCTCTACGCTACAAATGCCAGCGTTGAGTTCAAGGACAGCCAGTACTTTCTTTTGCCGTTTCTTCGCTATCGCGCGCCCGCTGGTTTCAACGAAGACGAGCCGGAGCACACGCTGGCCCAGGCCTTCATCGAAATCTTTGATGACGCAGTCAGCACCAAAAGCGTGCACTTGCAGGTGTACGGCTACAACAATCTTTATCGCCGAGCGATCAAGAACGCGATTGGTCCCCTCCATCACTTAGGTAAACCGTTTATCGATTCATTCTTAAAGCGCTTCGTCCTGCTACAAGGCTATCTGCATTCGGATTACTCTCACAAAATCGAGGCTCGTCTATTGCCTCGCGAAGATAAAGCACTGACTGCGCGGCTGTCGCTAAAAGTTAAGCAGAACCCGGCAACGGATGTGGCAATCGGGCGGTTGACAAGGAAACTCTGCTCAGTCAGGCCCTTCATGCGCGGCGTGCCGTTGAGCGCGCTCCGGAAAATTAGCGCGCCCGGCAGAGGTTTTCATACGGGTGGGTCCTTTCCTATGACGTCATCGCCCGGCGAATTCGAAACGGACATATTGGGCACGCCGGGCGGTTCTCGTCGGGTCCACATCGTTGATTCAAGTGTCTTCCCGAGCGTCCCAGCGAGCACCATAACCCTCACGGCTATGGCCAACGCGCACCGGATTGCCACGGAAATCCCTGCGTGAATTGAGCCCATCCGACAATGGCGAAAACTCTTCGGATAGCGATTACGGGCGCTGGAGGATACCTGGGCAAATGCTTGTGCCGCTATTTCAAAGAGAGTGGCGCGTCTGTCTTCCAGTTGACCGGCGATGTTCGGAACGTTGATCCAACACTGCCCGCATCACACTTTTCACTTTCAAGCGGCGCCGCCGAAAGTTTTTTTTCGGACAACAAAATTGATTCGCTGATTCACTCTGCTTACGATTTCAATCCGCGCTTGCGAGAAGCGATTTGGGATCGCAACGTCAAAGGCTCGATCAACTTATTCAAACAAGCTCGCGCAGAAAGAGTCGAGCGCGTAGTATTTATCTCTTCGATGAGCGCATTCACGGGATGTCGATCCCTGTACGGGCAGGCAAAGCTGGAAATTGAAAATGCCCTGGGTGCAACTGTTCCAGGCTTCTCGGTCAGGCCAGGTCTGATTTACAGCACTCCGCTGTCAGAATCGGGAGGCATGGTCGGTGCACTGTTGACCAGCATTGGGAGAGGGGGCGTGGTACCGCTTATCGGGAACGGCAAGCAAGAACTCTATCTGACTCATGAAAACGATCTGGCACGCTTCATCGAACTGTTACTGCAAACGTCCCAGGCCGCTCCAGACCAGCCACTCGTCGCCGCGAATCCGCATCCTTATGCTCTAAGAATGATCATTAAATTGCTGGCGGAAACCGTCAGCAAAAAGAGAGTGAAACTAATCCCGGTTCCGTGGCGGCTGGCCCGAACAAGTCTCCGGCTGCTGGAATTGGCCCGTGTCAACATGCGCTTTCGGAGCGACAGCATTCTAAGTCTGGCGTATCAGGACAAACACCCGGACTTCGCCGCCGCCACCAGACTTTTTGCCTTCAGAGATTTTGGTGCGTCGATTAGTGACGAAGGTTAACCTACTGACGCAAAAGAGAAAGTTGCTGACAAGTTTGCGTCGTCCTGTGTATATTCAGCGATTGATCGCCAACCGAGTACTCTCGATCTTTAAGTTCAACGAAACTCGATGAACCGTTCCACGCCTGCAGCACCAACGCCAACTGTGATCAGCTCAACGATGCGCGTGCTATCAATTGCCCGTAACGCCTTTCGCGAAGCAGTGCGCGATCGCGTGCTTTACAATCTGGTGCTTTTTGTTTTGCTGCTGATTGCCGGAGCCATCTTCCTCGGCGAACTCTCCGCCGGACAGGAAGCAAAGATTATCGTGGATTTGGGGCTCAGCGCGATGTTGCTGTTCGGAGCTTTCATCGCGATTTTCGTCGGCGTCGGACTCGTTTACAAAGAGATCGAACGGCGCACGCTTTATGCAATCCTGTCCAAGCCAATTGGCCGCGGCCAGTTTCTGCTCGGGAAATATCTGGGACTGTGTCTGACGTTGTTGATTAACGTCCTGGTGATGGGAATCGGTGTGTCGCTGGCTTTGATTTACGTTCGCCGAGGTTGGAATCCCCTGGCCCTGCAAATTTGGCCGGCCATCTTTCTAATCTACTTTGAGCTGATGATCATCACCGCCGTGGCTCTGCTCTTCTCTTCGTTTTCGTCACCGGCACTCTCAGCTCTGCTTACATTTTTCGTTTTTATCATTGGACACTTCAGCGCCGACCTCAAAAGTCTGGCGACCACCGGCAACAGCGCGGCAGCACGACTGATTTTTCGCACGCTGTACTATCTGCTTCCCAACCTGACCAATTTCAGTGTAATAACTCCGGCGGCCCACGGTGCTACTCCAAACGCAAGCGCCTTTGCCCTGACGACTGTGTACATGTTTGTTTATGTGGGCGTGCTGCTGGCAGCCGCAACCCTGATTTTCAGCCGGCGAAACTTCAAATGAAGAAGAATGCGCTACTGGTTTCCGCAATAGTCGTTGGCCTCGCGGCCGTTACGCTGTTGTCGCGCACGATTGACGCGCGGCGCGCAAACAATTCGGCCCAACTCGCCGATGAACCTTTGTATGTAAGCGCGCCCACCGCAAAACGTTTGAGTCTGGCTTTCAATGGCCTGGCCTCGGACTGGTATTGGATGCGCTCGCTGCAATACGTCGGGGGAAAGATCGTCAACTATGAAGATACCCATGAGGGTCGCGTCGATTTTGGCAATCTCGGGTCGCTCAATTTGCAATTGCTGCCGCAACTTTTGCAAGTGAGCACCGCCCTCGATCCGCAATTCATGGCGCCTTACGAATATGGGGCAATGATTCTGCCGGAAGTGGATTCAGCGCATGCAATCGCTTTGCTTAATTACGGAATTGAGCACAATCCCTCGGCGTGGCGGCTCTACCACCACCTCGGTTACATCTACTGGCAACGCAAGGACTACCTCAAGGCCGGCGACGTCTACGCGGTAGGGGCGAAACTGCCCGACGCCCCGCCTTGGATGGGGGCGATGAGCGCCCGATTGAAAGGCGAAGGCGGTTCGCGTGATTCAGCGCGCGAGATGTATCGACATCTGTACGAAACCACCACGGATGATGCAATCAAGGGGATGGTTTCAAAGCAGGTAATACGGTTGAATTCGCTGGATGAGCGCGACGCCATTCGAGCCGTCCTGAACGATTTCAAAATGAGATCGGGCCGCTGCGCTCTGTCCTGGCGTGAACTCATCGAGCCACTGCGTGCGGCGCGTCTGAACCTTGAGGCAATGACGGGCGCACCAATTGATCCTTCAGGAGTTCCGTACGAATTGATTAAGAATGGGTGCGACGTTGGTTTGAGCATAAACACAAAGGTGCCTTTGAATTGATTTGGAGTGCGCCGGCAGAGCGAAGCAACGACGCCGCTGTGTTTCGATCAAATCGTGGCAATAGCCGGATCGTAAAGGACGGCTAATCAAGAAAATGTCTATCATCGAAATCGACAATCTGACCAAGGATTACGAAACCGGATTTTTGCGCAAGCGCAAAACCCGCGCGCTCGATGGGCTGTCATTGACAGTAGAACCGGGCCAGATATTTGGGTTTCTGGGCGCCAACGGCGCCGGCAAGACGACCACGCTAAAGCTTTTGATGCGACTGATTTTCCCGACAGCCGGCACAGCGCGCATTCTCGGCCGCGACATCAGTAACACTTCGATGCACGCGCGCATCGGCTACTTACCTGAAGCTCCTTACTTTTACGACTATCTCACCGCCCGTGAGTTTTTGAATTATTGCGGTGAGTTGTTCGGCCTGAATCAGGCAACTCGCGTGCGCCGCACCGAAGATGTGCTGACCCGTGTGAATCTGGAAAAGAAAAGTTGGGATCGCCAACTGCGCAAGTTTTCAAAAGGCATGTTGCAGCGTGTCGGACTCGCGCAAGCCATCGTTAACGATCCGGAAATCGTTTTTCTCGACGAGCCTATGAGCGGCCTGGATCCCGTCGGCCGCCGCGAAGTCCGCGACCTGATCGCCGCGCTGCGCGACGAAGGCAAGACGGTTTTCATGTGTTCGCACATTCTTTCCGATATTGAAGTGCTGTGCGACAGCGTCGCGATTTTGAAGGGCGGCCGTTTGGCGCATGCGGGCTCTCTTAATGAATTACGAGCCGGTGAAACCAGTCTCATCGAAATCATCGCAACAGACGCCGATGCCGGAGCTTTGAGAAAGAACCTCTCGAGCGAGGCTGAGGTGACCACAACCCCCAGCGGTTTACGGATTCAGGTTGCCGATGAGAAGGAAGTCGATGCGGTGATCGCGGCATTGCGAAGCGTGAATGGCAAGTTGATCTCGGTCCAGCCGGTAAGACAATCCCTGGAAGAGTTGTTCATGTAACCGGAGTCAGAGCGACCGGGTCACGTCGAGCCTGGATGGCAGACGCCAGCCCGGTCGCTACCGCTCCCGGTTCTGACCTCACCTTAGAATAAATCCGGTAACTTCCATCTTAATGTTTGCGCGATTATCGCTGTCGCTGAAGCCGTCAATCATGATCGACACGCGCATGGTCTTCAGCGGATCCAATTCGGGTTGACGGCCAGGAACCACGACCAGAGTTCTCTGCTTCACCGGTTTCCCATCAGAATCAACCACTGAAGCGCGAATTTCCAGGCCCGTGATCGTGCGGCCAGTGAAGTTTCGCGCCGTCGTATGCATTGTCATCACCGTATCGCCCAGCGCGCGCTTGGCCTCATCGGCTTCAGGATCATCGAGTGGAATTAGCTTGCTGTACTTGTCCCAATCAGGCGAGCCGGGACGAATTGCCCCCTGCAAAGTCGGCGGCGGTCCGACCGCAACACTCTTTCGCAGCAAAAGATAAAAGAATCCGCCGATCGCCACGGCCGCGATTACGGCCACGACAATGATTACTGTGCGCGGTGACTTCTCTTCAGGAATACTGTGTTCTGCCGGCATAATGATCCCTTGCCACTCCTCCTCTTAACTCACTATTTGCGCTTAGACCCCTATCTTACTGCACATGTTCCGCAGACGTGAACCATGACCATCACTGGAAACGTGGAGGTCGCTCTGAATCAGTTAAATGCCGAGACGACTCTTGGCGGAACGCCTGAGACGAGATATAAAGAGGCTTTGCCCGGAGTGAGCCTGCTATTTAGATGGTTGGCTGATGAACGAGACTAGTGACTTCGAATTTATCGTGCGAAATTCCAACAACTGAGGAACAATTACGATGTTGATAGCGGTAGCCGGGCCATACTCAGCAGAGACTCAAGAACAACGTCAGCGCAATTTGGACTCGTTAAACGAAGCAGCCGCAGCCATCTTGAAACTCGGTCACATTCCTATGATTGGAGTGAATGCGGCACTGCCGATCGTACAAAGCCTTGATGCAAATTCAGACCATTACGAGGCCATGATGAAGATCTCGCTGGCCCTGGTCGATAAATGCGATGCGATTCTGATGATTGGCAACTCGCCCGGCGCGAATCGCGAGCGGGACTTAGTCAAGGCCAAGGGTTTGCCGGTTTACGAAAATGTTGATGACATAAACGCTGCGTCTTAACGACCGAGGCAGAGTGTAGTGCGCGTGTTGATAGCTCGTCGCTAAAGCGGCATGATCAATAGATGCGCGCCGTCAGTTTTGTTGGTCGCAGCCGATTTCAACGAATCACGGACCAAATCTCTGCCGGTACTCAATCGACGACAGAAATGCTTTGACCATTTCCGCCTGGATATAATTCCCGTTGAACTGATTCAATTTCGTCAGCCAGAAGTCATAGCCGGTGTAATCGTTGTCCGGCGCGTCATTCGGATTCCGTCTCAGGTAGCCGAAGTATTGCGCCAGCACGAACGCGCGGTTGAACTCAGCGTTATAGAGGTCCTGATCTTCAGCCACCATCCGCACCGCCTGCGCCCGGGCATTCTGGTTCGTCGTGTTCCCGGCTCCGCCGAACAAGTCGATCGCCGTCTGCTGTTCCGCCAGCGTCAAAACCCCGCCGGCATTTTGATTTAGCCGCGTCACGAACTGCGTCGGCGTCATCGTTGTCGGCAACGCCGTTACAAATCGCGTCGTCTGCACGAACTCCAGCGCATAAGCCTGTTTGTTACTTTCCAGCAACTGCTCCCAGCCCGGCGCCAGGACCACAACGCCCCGGCCGATTCGCTGCGTGTCCGTCAGAAACTCGTTGGCCCGCACAATCGGTACCGCCAGCGTATGCGGATTCCCAAACGTCGAATTACCCGTCGCATCGCCGTAGCCAACCTTGTAGAAGCGCTCCACCAGATAGCCTGTCTGCTGGAACTCAATTGAGAGGAAGAACGACGCCGATACATCTATCCGCCTGACTTCATTGCACTGTACGTCGCTGCCACAGGAAGTGATCTGATTGGTCCAGAAGTCCCATCCGCTCTGGTCAGGTTCGCGGTTGAGAAAGTCGTGATAATGCTGCCGCACAAAGTTCCGCGCATCATCGATCACGTTGGTGGGCGGCGCCGGCTCAGTCGCATCATCTATTATCGTCGTCGTGGATGTGGCAGTCGTTCCCAGAGCTGCATTGTTGGTCGGATTGGACAAAGAAACCGTGAACGTCTCCGGCCCCTCGACAAACCCATCCTGGCTGACCAGGATGTTCACCACTTTGGTGTCTTCGCCGGCCGCAAAACTCAGCGTGCCCAGCGCCGCGGTGAAGTCACACTTCGGCGTCGCCACTCCGTTCGCCGTCGAACACGGCAAACCATTGTTGGCGCTGCTGGCGTAATCCACCGTCACCGCCCGAGTCAGGTCACCAGTGCGTTTCACGGTCACCGTAGTGAACCCGGAACTCTCAGTCGTGTTGTTGGTCGCAGCGCTGAAATTGATAAAACCGCCCGCCGGAATCACCGTGATATTAAAGCTCTGTGAAGCGGAAGTATCGATGCCCCCGTTGGCCGTGCCACCATTGTCCTGAAGCCGGATCGTGATTGTGGCCGTGCCCCCGGCGTTCGCCGCCGGAACATAAGCCAGCGTTCCGGCCGGACTAACAGTCGGACCAGCCGAAAACAATGCGCTGTTTGTATTATTGGTTATCTGGAAGCTCAGGGTCTGGGCTGATTCATTCGTCGGCCCTGCGGCGATAGCTGTCGCCCAATTGACCACAGTTTGCCCTCCAGCATTGTTGTTTACCGTCTGGTCCGCGCCCCTGGTAAACGACGGCGCGTCGTTGATCGCGTTCACTGTGATTGTGAAAGTCTGCGAAGCCGAAGTATCCACGCCAGCATTCGCTGTGCCGCCATTGTCTTGCACGTTGATGGTAATCGTTGCCGAGCCGTTCGCGTTGGCGGCCGACGTGTAACTCAGCGCACCGGTCGGGCTCACCGCCGGGGCCGTGGAAAACAGTGCCGCGTTGGTGTTATTGGTGATATTGAAACTTACGGTCTGGCCCGATTCGTTTGCCGGTCCCGCCGAGATGGCCGTCGCCCAGTTGTTGACCGTTTGCGCCCCGGCATCTTCATTCACAGTCTGATTCACGCCTTTGGTAAACGACGGCGCATCGTTCACGGCACTGACGGTGATGGTAAACGCCTGCGGCGCCGAAGTATCCATTCCACCGTTGGCAGTGCCGCCATTGTCTTTCAGTGTTACCGTCACGGTCGCACTCCCGTTCGCATTTGCCGCCGGGGTGTAGGTCAACGTGCCGGTTGAGCTAATCGCCGGCTGCGTCGAGAACAGCGTATTGTTGTCGTTGGTTGCCGTAAACGTCAGTATTTGACCCGACTCGTCAGCAGGTCCACGGGAAATACTCGTGGCCCAATTCGTTACGGTTTGCGCCCCCGCATCTTCATTTACCGTTTGGTTCGCGCCTTTGATGAACGATGGCGCATCGTTAACCGGGTTGACGGTCAAGACGAAAGTGTCTGTCATCGTCTCGCTACTTCCGGTAACGGTGACAGTGATTGTCGAAATACCGGACAGCTCTGCTACCGGAGTAATCGTCAACGTGCGTGTCGAGCCTGAGCCGCTCACGTCAATGTTAGCTGCGTTATTCGGCACCAACGTCGTGTTCGAAGACGTAGCCGTCACCGAAGTGATACTGGCGACGCCGCCCACATTGAACGTGAATTGCAGCTGCGTGTCTTCGTTCGTCGCCTTGTCAGTGATGTCTTCAAGCCAGAGCTGTGCTTCGAAGGCGCCGATGTCCACAGTGTCGGTGGAGTTCGCATCAGGTCCATCTACGACCCGGTTGAAGCCAGCCCCTCTTTGGTCTGTCGTCAGGCCGGCATTGCTGGCGTTCGTATTGCTTCCTGCGTCCAGAGCCGGTGAGCTCGCCAGGAGCGCCATTGTCCGGGTGGGTCCGCCGTTGAACGCGAGCGCACCCAGTTTTGGATCAGCCACCCCAACCTGATTATTGTTGACACCGTTGGTCAGCCCCCCGGAGCCGCCGGTGCCGATCAGGTTGAAGGAACTCGAAGGGTCAACCTGGCCGGCAATGTCACCCGGACCACTGCCGCCATTACCCAGGTTCCCAGCCACGATCGTATTCCGCAGGAAAGTCACGGTCGGAGGTAGAGCGATCCCTCCTGAGGTGCTGTTAAGCGCAGTATTTCCGGTGATTGTACTGTTGACGATGGTGATGGTAGCAAAGCCATTGGCTCCAATGCCCCCACCGCCGATGGCAGTGTTACCGAATATCGTACTATTGGTAACGTTCAATGGACCTTCTCTTCTATTGAAAATCCCGCCGCCTCCAGCGTCCGTCGCATTACCGCTAATGACGCTGTTAATGACGTTGAGGGTTCCGCTAGTGTCGTTGTTGATGCCGCCACGACCCAAGTTCGCGGTTATCGCGCAGCCGTTAATGTTAAGTGTCCCGGTGTTGGCATTGTTGATGCCGGCGCCAAAATCAGAGGTGATTCTCCCATTTGTGATGGTCAGCCCGGAAAGGGTAACTGAACCCGGATTCGCCACATTCACCTGAAAGACTCGTCCTGTGCCGCCTCCGTTTATGGTAAGTAAGTTCGCTGCCGGTCCGGTAATGGTCAAATCCCCGGAGACCATCAACTCGCCGCTCGTCAGGGTGATCGTACCCGACACGGTTGTTAGATCAATCGTATCTGAACCACTGCCAGCCGCACATTCACCTGCCGTCGCGCCCGAAGCGGTATCGCCATTCGCTGCGGTAATCGCTTCCCGTAGCGTGCAAAAACCGTCACTACCATTCACCACGTCGGTAGTGCTGTTGACCGTAATGCTGCCGGCCAAGGGCGTAATTCCACCCTTGTTGGGGAAGAATTGGCCGGGTGAAGAACGGCGCGCGGGGTGTTTTGATTGAACGGACGCTCTTTGGCTAACGGTCCAAACTGAAGTGAATGCCAAAGAAGTGACAAAGAGTGAAATGATTAACAACGCACGCGTGCGAAGAAGGCGAATTGGCGACATGTGCGATCTCTCCTAAGGAGCGTCGCACTGTCAGGAAATCGGGCGTGTGCGAGGCTTGGAACTGCATGTAAAAGGCGCGCCCACCAGATCTACTGCGACATGGTTGAGCGCGCCTCAAAAGAACTATTCGAGGTAGGTAGCTCCTCGACGAAGCCGGGAAAACGCGAGGAGGTTAAACCACTTCCAGTAACGCTGCAAGCCGAAAATCTGCCAATAGGACTAATCGAAGCGGAATCTCAGGGTCCAAATCTCTGTCGATATTCAATCGAACTCAGAAAAGCCTTAACCATTTCCGCGTTGATGTAGTTCCCGTTGAACTGATTCAGTTTCGTCAGCCAGAAATCATAGCCGGTGTAGTCTGTGTCCTGCGGGTCGTTGGGGTTGCGGCGCAGGTAACCGAAGTATTGCATCAGGACGAACGCGCGATTGAATTCAGCATTAACGAAGTCTGAGTCCTCGACCACGGCGCGCAAAACTTGGGCGCGCGTCTTCGCGTTCGTGGCCAAATCGTTCACGAGCTGATTGCGTTCTGACGTGGACAGAGGATTTCCGGCCTTCGAATTCAGGTTATCGACAAATTGGGCCGCGGTCAGTGACAGGGGAAAGAAGGAAAGAAACTGAGGACGCTGAACAAACTCGGCGGTAAAAGCATTCTTGTTATCGTCGAGTTTCTGCTGCCAGTTGCCTTGCCCCACAATCACGCCCTGGGCAATCGCCTGAGAGTCGGGGAGAAATTCATTCAACCTGATAATCGGCACTGATAGTAAGTGCAGTCCGCCCAGGGTAGAGCTGCTCACTCCGTTTCCGAAAGCCGCCCTATAGGTTCGCTCAGTAAAATAACCCGTCTCCTGGAATTCAATCGAAAGGAAGAACGACACCGAGACGTTGATGCGGCGCACTTCGATGCACTGCGCGTCTGTGCCGCACGAGAGAATCTGATTCTTCCAGAATTGAAATCCGGCGGCGTCCGGCTCGCGGCCGAGAAAATCGATGTAGTGCTGATGGACAAAGAAATCTACTGAATCAATCGGGTTCGGGCCTGATGTAGTTTCGTTGTCGGCGATCGTAATCGTAGCAATGTTGGGCGAGCCCAAAAGCGCGCCGCTCGCATTGGTGAGATTGATCGTAAAGGTCTCGTTCCCTTCCGCGTACGCGTCATCGGTAAAAGGAACGACTATCGTTTTGAACGTCTCGCCCGCAGCGAAATGCAAAGTGCCAATCGTCCGCGTGTAGTCGCAGCGGGACGAAGCATTCCCGTTCGCGACATTGCAATTGTTGGTTCCGCTGTTGTCGCTGGTGGAATAGTTAACACTCGCGGCCGTTGAAGTATCGCCCAGGCGCGTCACAGTCACGGTGGCGCGGCCGGCTGACTCGCTGACCAGATAAGTTGCCGCAGTAAATTGAAGGCTGGCGCCCGACGACGATGTGCCAAACTGCCCGCGAATCTCGCCGTTCGGAAAGTTCGTGCTGTGAACATTGATGTAAAGCAGGCCGCTCTTCAGATCAGAAACGTCAGTCGGTGTCAGAGTGATCTCAAAGTCGCTGACGTTGCCGTTGGGCAAAGGAAACAGTATGGGCGCGACCACACCGGCGCCGCCCGGACCGTGAATGTGCGCATCAGTCTGGGCGCTGGTTAGCCCGCTGAAGTTCAAAGACACTCGCGCGGTCTTTTCGTCGGGACTCAACAACAAAGTAGCGCTGCCGGTACCGTTTGAGTTATTCCCCGGTGTCTCCTGGGCGCCGGTCAAATTCGCAGTGAATAGAGCCGGCTGTTTGCCGGAGATTTCGTAAACAGCTCCGTTCGAGTTAGAGACTACGAACAGATTTCCGTTCGGGCCACTCTGAATGTCAGTCGTAATTCCAAAGTCCCGGCCAATCAGCAAAGTCTCGCTTTCTTTAATATCGAATTTGTCGTCGTTATCCGCAACCAGATCCGCGAGGCGCGCATCGCTGAACAGAAAATGCTGCCGATCCGGAGTGAGCTTGAATCTGAAAAGAAAGCCTCCCACCAAAAACGTGCGCGCCGCACCCACGAACATGTTGCCTTCGAACTGCGGCCCAAGTCCCCGCCCTGCGACAAAACCCAACGGCGATGCCGGTATCGCGTACTTCCAACTGAATTCCGGATCGTTGTAATGCGCGCCGGGAAGCATGTAGAGACTCGCCAGCGCCGCCGCCGGAGTACTTGCGATCAGCGTGGGTGACCAGCGCAATTGCTGCAAGTCGCCGGAACCGTAGCTGGTTTCAATTTGTTTGAATTGGGCCACCCGACTGTTCGGCCCCATCATTTGAATCCAACCGTTGTTCGAACCGGCTGTCACGCGATTCATCTCGTCGAATGCGTCATCACCATTTTCCTGATCCCACAAGTTGCCGGAATAGGGATCGAAGCCCAGCCCGAAACCATTCCGCACACCGTAGGCGTAGAGTTTGCGAATGTTGGCTGCGGATTCAGACGGCAGAGCGGTGACGATGTTCGCGAAAGGGTTGTCGGGAGGCGTGGTTCCATCATCGTTCAAACGCAGGATAAAGCCGGTGAGATGATTGTTATCGGGTTCGGGCCCGCCAAATTGATCGTCCGCGACGATGGTTCCCGGACACGTGGCCGTCGGACCGCACGGCAGATTCTGCAGCAACCCTCGCCGGCCGTTGTCACCCATCAGGATAAACAGCTTGCCGTCGGGACCAAATCGCAGCACGCCGCCGTTGTGATTACCGCGCAGTTGCTGGTTCGCGTCCGCCTGAAACGCGCGCAGCTTGATGATGTTGCGATCGAAGCTCAGCGCCGAACCATTCCAAAGATAGCGATCGACTCGATTGCCGAGCGTTGGCACTTCCGCCAGACTGGTCGAATCGACTCCGGTACTGCTTTCAGTCCAATACAAATAGACGTACCCGTTAAAGGCGAAGTTTGGATGCAGTGCGATCCCCAGCCCACCGCGCTCAGATCCGCTATTGACAGCCAGATCCAGCGGCGGCGGACTTTGGACAACCCCGTTCGTGACGCGCTGCACCTTTCCGGTGTTCTTTTCAAAGATGAAGAAATCGTTATTACCGATGAAAGCCATACTGGTCGGTTGAGACAGACCACTGACGACTGTCTTCACCGAAAGATTGGCGTCGGTCATCGACGGTCCCGAGGATGGCGACTCGATAGCAGTCTGAACGCTTGCGGAGTTGTCACTCGAGTCGGGATCGGACTCTGCCGCGTTAACGCTCGCGTTGTTCGTCAGGATTCCTACTGACTGTGGTTGCACCAGAATGTTTATGATCGCAAATGAACCATTCGCTAACGCACCCAGGTTACAGGTTACCGTAGTGGTCCCGCTGCATGAGCCCTGAGTCGGGGTTGCCGAACTGAACGTAATGCCCCCCGGCAGGTTGTCGGTGACCACCACGCTGGTAGCCGGCGATGGACCATTGTTTGTCACCGTAATGCGGTAAGTCAGATTCGCGAGCGTCACCCCCGGATTCGGTGACGCGGTCTTGCTCAAAGACAAATTGGCTGAGGCCGGACCCGAAACAATTAGTTGCGCCGGCGCAGAGTGTTGCAGGTTGCCGCTGGTGGCGATCACAGTAAGCGAATAAGTTCCCGGCGGCGTGCCTCCAGTAGTCGTAATCGTCAAAGTTGAAGATTTTGCCGACGCGTCAGTGACGCCGATGAGCGCCGGACTAAAATCCGCGGACGCGCCAGTGGCGAGGCCGGTCAGGTTCAACGAGATGTTTCCGGTGAAGCCACCGGCGGGAGTTGCGGTGACCGTGTATGTGGTCCCGCCACCCGGGTTTATGGTTCGCGAAGCCGGCGTAACCGAGAGCGCGAAATCGGCTGCCGGCGTAGCGTCAGCGATTTTGGCTACGAACACGTCCTGACCGCCGCTCTTGGCCGGCTGCAAAGGGACTGCCGTCGGAAAGTTTGTGGACGCAGTGTAACCAGTAACATAAGCGGTCGATGCATCTACGGTGATTGGATTGGTCGCAGTCACCGCCGCGTTAAAATTTTCATTCGCCGCGCCGCCCAGGTAAGTTGAATACAAAAATGAGGTGGCCGCCGGATTCAGCTTGGCAACAAAGGCATCGAATCCGCCGCCATTGGTCAATTGCAGCGGCGCAACTACCGGCAGGTTTGTGGAAGCAGTGAACCCGGTGACGTAGACACCCGTGCCATTAACGGCGATACCGGTGCCGCGATCGTCGCCACTGCCACCGTAGTAGGTCGCGTATACCTTGGTGCCGGCACTTGAGACTTTGGCGATGAAGGCATCGAACGATCCTCCTGACGCCGGCTGGGCTGGATTAAGAACAGGAAAGTTATTCGATGAAGTTTGGCCGACTACGTAGACGTTCGACGCACCGCTATCGATCGCAATGCCGAACGCTTTATCGTCACCGGCGCCTCCCAGATAGCTGCAAAAGACGAGCGAGTTGATGGAACTCGCGTTAGTGTCGAACTTCGCGACGAACGCGTCGAAACTGCCACCAAAGCCGGCCTGAAAAGGATCTTCCGTAGGGAAATCCGGCGACGCGCCAAAGCCGGCAACGTAAGCGATGCCATTGCCGCCTAAGACAACTCCGCTGCCGCGATCAGTTCCAGCGCCGCCGAGAAAAGTTGAGTAGAGTAGAGCGGATCCGCTCGCGTTGATTCTGGTGAGAAACCCGTCGGTGTCGCCGGCCCGCGAACCCTGGTAAGTGCCAACGCTGGTGGGAAACGAATTTGATTTTGTACCGCCCGTGACGTAAGCCTCGTTGTTAGCATCGATCACAATTCCTTCAACCGAATCATTCTCTTCGCCACCGAGGAATCCGGAATAAACCAACCCATTTCCCTGCGGGTTGAGTTTGAAGACCACGCCATCAAAATCTCCGCCACGATACGCAGGCCCAAACGAACCAGGGGTTGAGGGAAAGTCGGTTGAAGTAGAATCGACGCGTCCGACCACGTAAGCATTGCTATTGCTATCGGTGGCTATCGAGTCGGCACGATCGATGCCGCTCCCGCCAATATACGTCGAGTACAAGATATTCCCGGTCGCTCCGTCGAACTTGGTGACGAAAATGTCGCTCAGACCCTTGTTGCCTGGAAACGCCGGACCTTGCGTGGGAAAGTTTGTCGAGTTGGTCGTTCCGGTAACGTAGACATTACCGTTGACGTCGAGTGTGATGCTGCTGCCCTGATCGTCGCCGCTACCGCCGAGGTATGTTGAGAATACCAGCGTGGGATCGATGATCAGTGGCTTTGACTTGTCATAGTCCGAAACTTTGAAACCAACTTCGTTATTCGGCAGCGGCACATACTCGCCTGCTACCGTTCGCCGCGCACCACTTATCTCCTGATAAACGTGCGGCTGGTGCTCGACAAGTTCCTGGCGACCTTTGCGCAAGACAAGATCGCCGTTCGGCGCGATCTTTCTGACGACGGCGCGATCAAACGCCAGCCGAATCGCACTCGGATCGCTGCCGGGTGCTATTGTGAAATCGTATTCAATCTCGTGATGATTGCCGTAGTAGGTCAGATCGATTCCGGGATAGATCTCTTCGTAAGTGACTCGGCGAAAGGTCGGCACATCGGTCTGCCACTTCGCACAATCGTTTCCAAGGAGATAATTCCGGCGTTCGCTCAACTGTTGCTCGCCAGTTATTTTGGCGCCACGGTTCGCGCCGGCAAACATGAGCCTGAATTTTGCCGGGGCCGCCAGCAGCGTGGCTTCTGCTGCGCCGAGCAATAGTTGGGTGCGCGGACCGCGAGCCAAAAATCTTATGCGAGGATCGGCCTGGCCGGTATTAAGTTCAAACGCCAGCGGTTGATCTGCGAAGAGTTGTCGCAGCTTCGCTTCACTTATTGATGAAGGTTCCGGTAGGGGCGGTAACGAAGAAGAGGTCGCCTGAGGCTCCGGCTGGATTCTGAAGAACAGAAGAACCAGGGTTAACACCACCACCAGACAAATGATCGCGCGTTTGTAGCGTCTCAGCCCGAATTCCTTCATCTTCAAAGTTAACTTCCGTCGCCAGCCGACAGCTTACCAAAAAGAAAAGGATCGAGCATGATCAAACACGCCTCGTTTGTGCCTGATCAATTTCGATCCTTCATTCAACGAACCGTAACCACGGCCGCGAACGGCTGCCCCTACCCGAGGAACCCCAGATTTTGCGTGGAGAACTTGCTCAGATTTGGGAATACCGTGGTCAAGAGGTTGGCCGGCAGGCCATACCATGCCGCCAGCGTTGCCCCATATTGATCAATGGATGTTGTCGGGATCCATCTACCTCGCTTGCCGCCATCATCGTTCGGACCGTTCACGTCGAGCGTGGGGTAAGTACCGTAGAAAGTGCCTCCTAAAACAGCGCCGCCCATAATGAACGCGTGACTGCCCCACGCGTGATCCGAGCCCACGGCCGCAGCGCCGCTGCCGGAAGGCTGAAACGTGCGTCCGAAATCCGAGATCGTAAACAGCGTGACGCTGTTGCTGTTTCCCTGGGCACCCATCTCGTCATAAAACGCGCGCGCGGCCTGACTGAATTGTGTTAGCAGATTTCCCTGGGCGCCCGAACCATTCGGAACCGTCGGATCGGCAGAAGTCTCGTTGGTGTGGGTATCAAATCCACCAATTGAGCAGAAAAAGATTTGCCGCTTCATGCCCAGGGTGTCTTTAATTTTGATTAGTTTCGCAACTTGTTTCAGTTGATTACCGATGCCGGTCGTCGGAAATACTGCGGTAATAACCGGATCGGGTTGGTTCAAAGTCTGGTCAGCACTCAAGGCCTGGTTGGTCGTATCGCTTGCGCCTTTGATCAAAGCCTTTGAAGTATCAAACCCCAGCAGTTGACGGAAACTGCTTCCGGCGGTGAAAGGATTCGCTGAAGCCGGCCCATTCCAGCCGAGATTGAGAACACTCGAGAGCGTGCCGGTTCCGATTGATAGTTGCCGAGTGTTGACTCCCGTCTCAAAGAGATTCGTGCCGGAAACTGAGACGGCCATAGGCAGGACTGTAACGCCGTTTAGTGAGCCGGTGTTATCGGCCACCCGACCACCCCAACCCGTCTGGCCGGTCGTCTTACAGATCGACGTCATCTGTTGGTTCACCTGGTCCGAATGCGAAAACAGTTGGTACGGTCGAAAAGCGCCGCCGGCATTGCTTTGATACTGGGCCTTGGTGGTTGGCTGCAAAAGCGAGCCGTAATTGCAGAGAATTGCGAGCTTGCCCTGATTCCACGGACCCATAAGTCCGGGGAGTTGTGCAGGGGTCGCCACTTCCGGCGAAAGATTAGGGTGCAGGCCGAATACGTTGCCACTCTGATTCGGCGGTGAAATTTGCAAGAGCGCGGTCTTCGGAATCGCCAGCCCCGACGCGGTCCGTACCACGTCATAACCATTCGCGTCGCTGTAACCGGTGTAAGGCACCACCATGTTATTACCGTCTGAGCCACCGTTCAAAAATACGCAAACCAGGGCCTTGTAGTCTGACGCTACGTCAGGTTGCTGCTGGACCATGGCATTGACTGCCGACAGGCGATCGAGACTGCTTACCACCGCCGCAGCAGTCAGGCCACAGGCTGAATCTTGCAAAAACTCTCTTCTTGTTCGTTTCATGTCTACCTCTCCACCTGGTATTGCGACGAGCTGGCTACTAAATAGATTGCTGTTTGGGTTCGCTGCAACGCCTGGGTCGTAGCATTTGCATTTGTTATTCCCGTGACTGCCGTGACGATGCTGGCTTTCATTTGTGCCGACATGGTTCCATGCATGAGCCTGGCGTCCAGCGCATCCACCAACTGTTGCGGAGTGGTGGACAAAGCCTGGAAGCTGGCGAAATTGATCTGGGTACCCTGGGGACGGTTGGGCAAACTCGCAGCTATGCCGTTGCCACCGTTCTGTAAAAACAGCGTGTTGATGAAATTGGCCCGCCCATAGGTCGTCGAAGTGTCGAGGATGCCGAACTCCGGCGCGAACAAATCCGTTCCGGGCAGGTTGAAATCCGCCGGAAAATAACTGAAGACCGTCGGCGGATTGAAAATATTCTGGCCGAGAACGTTGGTTAAATTGCTGGGACTGTTGGAGACGAGCACACCGTCGGTCTTTGACGCATCGGTCGCGTTGAAAGCCCGCAGCAGGCTCGTCATCAGAAGTACCGGCTCGCGCAAGTGGCCGTAATTGGGATCAGTCTTAACATCACCGCGAGCTTCCGGATCCAAAAGTATGTTGGTGATGACGGCTTTCATGTCTCCGCGCACACCCGCTCCGTTATTAGCAAACGTCGCTGAGCAGCGTCCGACATAAGCCGGGCTCGGGTTGCTGGTCACGAATTGATGAATCATCTGGATGCATACAAACGGTCCGGTGTTCGGGTGATTGAACAGATTATCAATCGCCGTGTCGAGGGACGCTTTGGTATAGGCCTGAGTATTCGCGAGTTGCTGGGCAGACGTGCCGGTGGTGCAATTCGTGCAAGCCGGAACGATCACCGGCGTCGCATGGTTCATGTCCGTTAACAAAGTTTTTTGATTGAGATCGACCCGGTTACGGTTGTTATTAGGCACCATCGGATCGCGGTAGTTGGTGACCGGGGTCGTGCCGTCAACGCTGAAAACGAGGTTCGCATCGAGGTCCCAACCTGTAAACACACGCGCCAGGCTAAGAACGTTCGCTTGATCGTAACTGGGGATGCGATTGCCCTGCGCGTCCAGCACCGGAGTGCCATCCTGATTCAGGGTGTCCACGCCGATCGAAAACAGCTGCATAATTTCGCGCGCATAATTCTCGTTTGGCGTTGGGTTGGTCTGACTAATAACCGAATTGCCTCTCATGTTCAGATATTCGCCCATGCCAGGATTCAGAGTGATGTCGAAGAGCATCGTGCGGAAGAGTCCGAACGCGTTTCGATCAATGGTCTGCAAGTATGGTGCGTACCAGAACGGCTGATTGTTATTGAGTGGCTGCCCTCCCACAACGATGAATTTGTGGTAAGCAAACGATGCGCGTTGGCGCAATTGATCCGGTTGCGTCAGAGCATTCAACATGAACTGCTTCTGGAGCGGATACATCGTATAGAAATCCCGCGTACAGTTGGCGTCGCACGCCGGAGCCGGCGGACTGGCTGGGTAAAACTGCGGATACGGTGTTGACGTGGGATAATTTGATGCGAGCGAAAACTTGGGATTAGACGAGTCCACGAACTGTGGCGGCATGTTGAGCTGTTCGTTGATGTATGCCGGTATGCCGACGGCGCGCAGGTGATTAAAATCGCTATCGTCGCCTCGACCGCCCCAACTCGACTGTTCCAGGAACCTGCGAAGATCCTGATCGGACGCAAACGCCGGATTGTTGTACTGCGCCTGGAACTGCGCCAGAGTCAAAGGCGTCGCCGCGCCTGGCGGGGTTGCCGGGGCCGGATTCGGCGCCGAGTCATCTGCCGGGCCGCCGCCAATTTGGCCGATCGCTACGCGAGCACGATTGCTGGCCATGCCGTGCAGATTGAGCCGTACCAGCACGTCACCGAGGTTCGCGGGCATCAGGTCATTCAGACGCACGACAATCATGTAAATACCCGGGAAATTCGGGACCGTCCCGAGGTATTCAACTTTGAGCGGATAGATCGCATGGGCTGCATCCTCTGCGTCCACCGTCAAGGCGCTCGACGGTTCGCCGGCAAGAAAATCCAGGTTCATGCAGAACAGCGTGATGCGCGTTCGCGGGTCAGCCGGACTAAAGTTTCCTGCGGAGTTCAGGCTGAAGGGCTCAGCACGCATGGAAACGGACTCGAGCGCAACTGCGCGCGTCGAAGTCGACGATGCCGTAAACAAAGAAGGTGAAATGCTGGGAGCGGCTGGCGTAACCGCAGCGCAGAAGGTGACTAAACTGGCGCAGAAGATCGAAACGAAACACTTGCGCACAGCAAAGGCTCGCATTTTCATAGGTAGCTTCCTCTAAAATACAGCCGAGTAATTGGCGACAAGTGAGGCTGAAAGATCCCAACGGAAAAGCTGGTGGAGGGGCCACCGGGCCATACACCCTGGTTCAAACGAATATAGCATGCCGAACAGACGCCTGGTCAACAAGTTTTTAGACGAACCAAGTCGAACTTTAGTCGAGCTTTTTGACCGACAAAATTCTTTTTTTGTGAATTTAGGCTTGCTCACTTAATCAATCTTTGCGGTAGTTCTGATCAATTCATAGAAGCCCGCGGCCGCACCCAAAACCAAACCCGTTACGAGCAACCAGGGCTTTGTTCCCAACCAACGATCCAGGAGCCATCCGGCCAGTAGACCAGCCACGACGCCAGCAAACAAAGAGAAGCCGGCCGCATAGGCGAGCCCGGTCTTGCGGTTGGTTTCCTCTTTTTCATTATCCTGGGACACGTTGATGTGGCTCGAAACTTATTCGGTCGTAAACCTCGCTCAATTGAAGAGAACAAGCGATCGAAGGAAGCTGGACGGTGCTGTCGAGGGTCAGAAACTCGAAGAGCAACCACTCGCCGTTTGGCTGCCTGGCGTATTGCTCCACGCGAATCTCGTCCTGGGCGACCAGGAGATGTTCGGCCAGTGACTCCATCGTTCGATAGTAAGAAGACTTGGCGATGCGGTCGTAGCGCTCGGTGGACGGCGACAGGACTTCTACTAACAATGTAGGGTTCAGCAGCGTGTCGATGAAATCATCCTCGAACTCTGGCTCGCCGCAGGCAACCGCAACATCTGGATAAGTGTAGAGACCGGTCGCACGTACTTTTACCCGCATATCTACGGCGTAGACTTCGCAGGGTCGTCCTTTCAACTGTTGACTGAGTTCGCGGCTGATATTTGTCGTAATGAGATTGTGTTTGCGGCTCGCGCCGGTCATTGCGAATATCTGACCGTTTACATATTCGCTCTTGTATTCAGACTGGCGCTCGAGTCTCAGGTATTCCTGCGGGCTGATGTAAGGCTGGATCTGTTGAGACATCGCGGCAACTCCTGCCGGGAAGTTTACCATGACTCGCGAGCTAAATAGTTCTTAGGGGCCTCATAGAGAAGAGCTTTCCGCGAGTGTCGCATCGAGTCATGAATGAAGCAGACATGAGTGCACCAGCAAGTCTTTCCGCCGTCAATGGCTTTGACTTCCAGCTCGCGTGGTTGCGCCAACCACAAGGCGTTGAAGTCATAATCGTAGTCCTTCAAGGTGGCGAATTTCTCGCGCAGCTCACAGGCTCGCACATCTCCGTTGTAATCGATCACCGCGATCGTTTCGCCGGCGGTACAGGGAAACGGCCAGGGGGTAACCTGCTCGAAGTTGGCACGCTGCGTCCGATAGTGCGTGGTGATCGTCCCCACATACGCGACGTTCTTCACGAAACGTCGGGTGGCATCATCCTCAGCAAACATCCGATCGCCATATCTCTTCGTAAGTTCCGAAACAAACGAATAGATGCGCGGCAATGCTGCCGGCGGAATCGCCTTGATCTGGTCGCCGACGAGTGTTTCACCGCGAACGATGTTGAAGTACTGTCCGTCGAGCTGAAAACTGTGCCACATGAACTCGGCCAGGGTTTCGATCTCCTCATAGTTCTCTGCGCACACCACGGTGTTCACATTTAGCCGAAACCGGTCCTTGAACCTGTCCTTCAAGGGATAAAGCTCTTCGATGCAGTCGAGTGTCTTCTCCCAATGACCCGGCACTCCGCGAATCCGATCGTGAGTTTCTCCCTGTCCATCGAGCGCGATGTTCAAATACAGATCCAGATCGGGATGAGAGCCCAGCGATCGTTCCACGATTTCATAAACGCGCGACTTTACCAGCCCATTGGTGGGAATGATCAGGCGTCTTACCCCGTTGTTGCGCACGAACATGTCGATAATTTCGCAGGCATCGTGACGCAGGGTCGGCTCGCCGCCGGAAAGCCACAGATCGGTAATCGACGGCATGGTGCGCGACACTTTTTCGATTTGCTCGAAAGTCATATCGCCCGGACGGTTCAGTTCTTCGTGATAGAAGCAGGTGCGGCAGAATGAATTACAGCGTGAAGTGACAAACAGAATCACCGTGCCCAGACGTTTTTCGCGTTTGGTGGAACGTAGGAGCTGAACTAACTGGACTGCTTTATTCGGCATAGATGTCCGACAAACTTCAGTTTGTCGTCTAACTTCATGACCTCTACTTAACTCAACGACAAACTAGAGTTTGTCGGACCGGTTGCTGCGAATGATGACAGTTTCAGCAGGTGATTTCAATTCGTAGGTTATTCCGCGCCAGGTAATTCGCCGAGACATTGCGGCCGCGAAAGTGTTGTAAAGATAAAGCGCCGAGGCCAACGGCCACATGGTCAGGTGCGCGATCGTCGATCCAAATGAGCGAGCCCGCCGCTCCTGGATGATGGCGGTCACTGCCCGTAACCTCAGGTGCGACTTCATGGCTCCCATTGCAAAGATAATCATGAGTAAGACCAGCGGCGTCGCAAATGATAGTCCCATCAAAGCCCGGGCCAGCACGAACCCAAGTCCGCCGAAGAAGACCAGCACGAAGATCGCGCTGCCCACTAGCACGGGCTTCCATAAGTGCGGTGCGTAGGCCCGCGTGATTTTCATCTGCCGCGTCGTGAATTCGACCAGCTCGTGAAACGAACATGCTTCGAATGAAGGAGTGAGGCATTGCGGCACAAATTTTATCGTCCGCTGCGAGGCTCGCAGCGCCCGGGTCATGGCGAAATCATCCGACACTGTCCCGCGCCAATACTCAATCACCTGACAAGATTCAAACGTCGATCGCCTGATTGCCGTCGATCCGCCCCAGCAAAAGTTTTTCTGTTCATCAGCCCCGAGCGCCGACGCGATTGCCGCATTCCAGACCGCCCGCAAATGCGACCACACTCCGCCCCGAACCGGAACGAACCAACGATAGCCAGTCGTCGCCCCCAATGTCTCATCCTTGAGCGGAGCGACCAGCGATTTCAGCCAATGGTCTGCCGGCCGCGCGTCGGAATCGACAAAGACCAGCACCTCGCTGGCTCGATCGGAAGCACTCGTGACTACACTTAAGTTATGAACTTTTTGTCCGCGATCGACCGCCCGACCGGCAACAATAGTGCGCATGGTTGGACCGGAAGAACCTTTAAAATCCAAGCGCGCCTTTTCGATAATGGCCCACGCCGGATCCCTTTCATCATCGCTCACGAAAATCACTTCGTAGGACGGGTAGTCCTGCGAAAAAATTGCTGTAATGTTCTCGTGTAAGCCCTGATCCAGGCCGCGGATCGGAACGATGACGGTCGCAAACGGGGTAAACGTCGGATAGTCTCTGGCGGTTTCTGATTGAATGTAGCGGATGAAGCGTAGGCCGCCGCGAAGGGAGAGAATCCCCAGCCAGATTGAAACTGCGGCGAGGAAATAGAAGGCGAACAACACGATCACGCTTATTCCCCGGCCTCGTACTGGTGAACGATCTGCTCAACGGCCGCGCGAAATGTGCCGGCATCTAACTCGGGATACCGATGAATTTGATCCTCAATTGACGAAAACAGCTCGAGCAAACGACGGGGCTGAACCAACCCGCGCTCGATAAACTCCTTCACATCGGTCAAATCCTTGTCATGGCGGCGCTCAATCTTCGCCAAAACCTGCGCATAAAAATCATAATGATAGAAGGACAGCTTCCCTTCCTGTCGAATGAAACGGCTGCGGTCCTGCCACCCCGGCAACTCCGGAATAAAATCCGCCGGCGAAGCGAGCTCGATATTTACGTGCAATTGCTCTTTGAGCTTGGGAAGGCTTCTGAGAAGTTCGTCCGTCTCCGGTATGATCTTGAGATCAATGTCGATGGTAGCCGTGCGCCACCCGAGAAGTACGGCCGACGCGCCACCAACCAAATAGACTCGACTTGCTGTTTTTGACGCTGTGGCCAGTGCCTTAATGAAGACCTCGAGGCTCTCGGCAGTTAACGGCTCACGCATTCGGCTGCTCGCTCATAACTAACTAATCTCCGAATGTACGCATTGTAACGCGAATGGGCGGAATCGGAATTATCCTTCGCCAGCAAGTGGTAGAGCCGGTGCTCAGGGTTGCTGGGCAAATCGGCGGGCAGATCAAGGCCCAGCCGGCGAAGTCGTGGCGATCCGATTGCTACCAGCAACCCCGCGATCGATTCACGGCCTTCCCGCAGATCTCTGAGACCTGCTTCAATCAGATCCTCACCGGGTAAAGCATGGTTCATGTGAGTAGTTTACTACTCGGGCGGTACGTTTTTCGAGGCGGCAGGCGGCGCGGTGGCTGTAGCCGGTAATAGCTTCTGCGCCAGAACTATCAGCGGTTGCGGATAGACGCCGATAAAAATAATTCCCACCAGCGCTGCAATCATCGCGGTTTGCAAAGCCGGTGAAACCGTCAGGGGTTGTTCATCAGCTACCCGATCGCCAAGGTACATCACCCTGATGAATCGGATGTAGTAATAAAAGGACACGACGATGTTGATAACGGCCCAGCCCGCGAGCCAGTAATACCAACGCTTGTGATCGGTGTCGCCTCTCTGCAGCAGACCCCAAAGCAGAAAGTACTTGCCGATGAATCCGCCAGTGGCTGGCAAGCCGCCCAGCGACAGCATAAAGATCGCCATCATCGCGGCCATACCCGGCGACTTTTGCGCGAGGCCGGTCATGTCATCTACGTTATCGCCAATGATTCCCTTCCGGCGCAAGCTGATAATCACACCGAACGCGCCCATATTCATGAACGTGTAGACGATCAGATAAATGACAAGTCCGATGTTTCCGTAGACGTTGTTGGCGACCAGCGCGAGCAAGAGATAACCGGCGTTCGAAATCGAAGAATAGGCCAAAAGCCGTTTTGAGTTCTCCTGAGTAATCGCGGCCCAATTGCCGACGACGATTGTCAGCGCGGCGACGATTCCCAGCAGCGGTGCCCAATCAACCTGCATCGGCCCCAGGGCGACGAAAAAAATGCGCGCGTAAAGGGCAAAACTCGCCGCCTTCGATCCCGTCGACAGGAACGCAGTTACCGAAGTTGGCGCGCCTTCGTAAGCGTCCGGCGCCCACATGTGAAACGGAACCGCCGCGACTTTGAAGAAAAGTCCCGCCGCCAAAGCGATCATGCCGATGAGCAGAAATGGCCTCAGTTCCCCGGCATTGTTAAGGCCGCGGCCAATCGCTTCCAGGTTGGTCGATCCGGTTATGCCGTAAAGCACCGACATTCCGTAAAGCAAAATGCCTGACGAAAACGCGCCCAGCAGAAAGTATTTCATTCCCGCTTCGTTCGATCGACGATCGCGTTTGGTGAAGGACACCAGCACATAGAACGTCAGGGCCATTAGTTCGAGCGCGATGTAAAGCGAGATCAGATCATAGCCGGCGCCGAGGAATAGCATTCCGACCGTCGCGAACAGAATCAGCGAGTAGTATTCGCCGTGTTGCTCGCGCTCAATGTCGAGATAGCGGATGGAGATGGCGATTGCCAGGGCGGCAGCGATCAGAAAGATCGCGCGGAAGACCAACGCAAAGCCATCGATGCGCACCATCCCATAAAAGCCATCAACCGGCGACAGGCTCTGGAGCGCATTCAAACGGAAAGTCCCGCCCATGCTGATGAACTGAGCGCCCAGCGAGACCATGGCCAGCGCAATCCCACCCAGCGAGAAATAGGCCGTCCACTTGCCGTGCTTGTACGGCAGAATCACTTCCATCACCAGCGCCACGCAAGCGGCGACCGTGATGATTAACTCCGGCGCGATCAATTGCAGATCGCGCGGATTGATGATGGCGGATGACTGAAGAAGGAACATTAGCATTGTCGATTGATTCATTGATTCATTGAACCAATTCAGCTTTATTTCTGCGCTCGAATCGGAACCGGCGGACTGGTTGCCGGTTCACCCGGTATTGGGTAGGTCGGCCGAATCTGCTTCACCGCGGCATTCACTGGCTTCTCGATATAGCGCAGGAAAGGCGCGGGGTAAACTCCGAGCACGAACGACATCACTACCAGCGGCATCATGTAGGCCCATTCACGTGGATTCAGATCCGGCAGCACCTTGTTCTTTTCGTTCTCGATTTCGCCAAAGAACATCCGCTGATACAGCCAGAGCATGTATCCGGCATTCAGGATGATTCCCAGTCCGGCCAGTCCGGCCCAGACAGGATTGGCCTCAAACGCGCCTCGCATCGCCAGGAATTCGGAAATGAAAACGGCCAGCAGCGGCAGACCAATAGCCGTCATAGCCATGATCAAAAACACCGCTGAGTATCCGGGCATGACATGGGACAGCCCGCCAAACTCGGAAACTTTCCGCGTGTGACGCCGCTCATAAATAATGCCGACCAAAAGGAACAGGGCGCCGGAATAGATCCCGTGATTGATCATCTGCATTACCGCGCCGTTTAACCCGTGCGGATTAAGCGAGAACAGACCGAGCATCACGATACCCATCGATGAAACAGACGAGTAAGCAACCAGCTTCTTCACATCGCCGTCTTTCTTAACCACAAAGTACATGGCCGCGAGCGCGCCATAGAGGATGGAAACAATCGCCAGAAAGATCATTATGCTGCGCACGCCAAACTTGCCGAAGAAGGCTTCGTCCATCGAGGCTTTGGGAAACATCGGCAGGTTGATTCGATAAAAACCGTAGGTGCCAAGTTTCAGCAAAACCCCGGCCAGAATCACTGAACCTGCTGTGGGAGCCTCGACGTGCGCGTCGGGTAGCCAGGTGTGGAACGGCCACATCGGCACTTTAATGGCGAACCCGAGGGCGAACGCGAAGAACAAGAGAACCTGCAACGTCCCCATCGGTATGGTTGAGCCGACTGCCTGCATGTAAATGATACTGAAGTTTCCCGTGCCGGCCTGGGCTGCTATTTGGGCCGTGTCGTTGACAAGTTTTGCCGCGGTTTCATTTCCAGCCAGCAGATTAATGGCCGGCCCGACTTTGGCTATCAGCGTCGGGTCCTGCGTCAGAAAGTACATCTTAATGACGCCGAGCAGCATGACGACTGAACCAACCAGTGTGTACAGGAAGAACTTGATGGCGGCGTACAGTCGATTTTCGCCGCCCCAAATTCCAATCAGGAAATACATCGGCACCAGCCCGACTTCAAAGAACAAGTAGAAAAGGAAAAGATCCATCGACGAGAAGACGCCCAGCACCATCGTCTGCAGGATCAAGAGCAGGATGTAGTATTCCTTCTCGCGCTTCTGGATGTAATTCCAGGACGAAAGCGCCGCAAGGATGCCGAGAAATGTCGTGAGAATGATCAGCAGAACCGAGACGCCGTCCACCCCCAGCTGATAGCGCGCGCCGATCACCGGTATCCAGGAACGGTCTTCGAGGAACTGAAAGCCACCCAGGCCGCGGTCATAGCCGAACAGCCAGAGCGAGACGAGGAAGTCCAGCACCAGCCAACCGGTCGCAAATTTCTTGATGATCTGATTCTGGTTCTGCTTGAACAGTCCCAGGATCAGGATCGCGCCCACCGCAGGCAGCCAGGTAACGATTGAGAGAAGATTGTTTGTGAACACGTCAGTCCTCTTGGAAACTCTGTGGTTCTCTGTGCGACCTCTGTGCCTCTGTGGTAAAAGTGGGCCAGCAATAATTCACCACAGAGACACGGAGAGTCACAGAGACTCCACAGAGGAAAGCTACTCAAAAGCTCTTGAAAAAATACAACGCCACGGCCACCAGCAAACCAATCACCATCACCAGAGCATAGTTCGCAGTCAGGCCCGTCTGCGCGGCGCGCACGATTGGCGACATCAGCCGCACTACAAAATCCGAGATCGCATTGACCAGACCGTCGACCAGATACTTGTCGGTGTTGCCGGTAATCCGGCTGGTCAGACGCGTCAGCCAGGCCGATCCATTCACGGCCCCGTCAACGACTTGGGAATCGAAAGCAAAGACCCCACGGGCCAGGTCCATCGTTCTGCGCGTAACTGTCAGGCCAAAGAATTCATCAATCCAGTACTTGTTGTAGCTGGCCTGATACAGCGGTTTCAGTCGCGCCGCCCAAACCTCGGCAAGTTTTGGACTCTTTATGTAGAAGAGCCAACCAAGTCCGATCCCAATGCTGGCAACGATCAATGAAATGATGATGAAGACCCATTCAGTTTTGGTCTCGCTCTCGAGTTTTTCTTCGATTGAATGGGCCAGATTGAATCCAGTATCGTGCGCAGGCGTTTCCCCAACGTGCAACTCAGCTTTCGTTTTAGCGGCAGCCTCAGTTGCCGCTGGCGGCGCCTCACTCTCGTGAAATGACTTAGTTGCCGGATTCCAAATTACCGGCTCCAACCAATTGACGATGTTCATGCGCCCGCCGACATGCTTGCCTCCGGTGAACGCGGTGCTGATGCCGACAAAGCCGCCAACGGTTGCGAGAATCGCGAGCACGACCAGCGGCACCCACATCGACTTTGGTGATTCATGCGGCACATGTGCGTGACGATCGTGTGTGCCATGCTCTTTCTTTTGCGCATGACCTTCATGTGCGGAACCATGTTCGTGCCCGGTGAATCTTTCCTTCCCCCAGAAAGTCATCGCCATCAGACGCGTCATGTAGAACGCCGTACACGTCGCGGCGATTGTCCCCACCAACCACACCAGCCAACCGTAAGGAATTTGAGTGGTCGATGCCGCATTCCAAAGGATCTCGTCTTTGGACCAAAAACCGCTGAACGGAATGATTCCGCAGATGGCCAGCCAGCCGGCCATGAAAGCCCAGTACGTGTAGGGCATGTACTTCTTCAGATTGCCCATTTTGCGCATGTCCTGTTCGTGATGCATGCCGTGAATCACGCTGCCGGCGCCCAGGAACATCAGGGCCTTGAAGAAAGCGTGGGTCATCACGTGGAAGATGCCAATCACAAACGCCCCGACTCCGCAGGCGAGAAACATAAAGCCGAGCTGCGAAACGGTCGAGTAGGCGAGAACTTTCTTGATGTCGTTTTGGGTGATGCCAATCGTGGCGGCGAAGATCGCGGTGAACGCGCCAATCAAAGCTACCACCAGCATCATCGTCTGCGAGTGCTGAAAAATGACGTTCGTGCGCGTCAACATGTAGAGCCCGGCCGTGACCATCGTGGCCGCATGAATCAAAGCCGAAACCGGCGTGGGCCCGGCCATCGCGTCGGGCAACCAAACGTGCAACGGAAATTGCGCAGACTTTCCGCAGGCGCCAATCATCAGGCCCAGGGCGATCCAGGACATCAATCCCCAATGACCCAGGGTCTCAACCGGATAGCCGGCGGCTTGCGACACAACATCCGTGAACTGGGCGCTGCCGAAGGTGGCGATCACAGCAAAGACAGCCAGCAGGAACCCAAAATCGCCGACGCGATTAGTAATAAATGCCTTGCGCGACGCGTTCGCGGCTTCAGTTCGATTGAAGTAATAGCCAATTAATAAATACGAGCAGAGACCGACGCCTTCCCAGCCAACGAACATCATCACGAAGTTCGAACCCATCACCAGGACGAGCATCGAAAACATGAACAGGCCCATGTAGGCAAAAAATCGATAGAAGCCCGTTTCGCCGTGCATGTAGCCGGTGGCGAAAACAAAGATGCAGAGACCCACGCCGTTTACCACCAGCATGAAGATTGAAGAAAGAGGATCGAGTTGATAGCTCCATTCGATGTTCAGCCCCGACGCGTGCGGCTTGGCGACCGTGACCGGATGATTAGCAACCGAGATCGTGGTCGATTCGCTCGTTTCACCCAGGGTCTGCTTAACCGCGCCGGCCGGAATCCAGGTAAAAGCCGTCTGCGTCGTGACATAAGGATTGGGCCAGAGAGCGTTTCCGCTGAAACCGTAAGAGAAGACCGCAGTGAGACTGATCAGGAAGGCCAGAGCTACGCTGCCAACTGCAATTCCGCCAATCAACTTTTCCGAAAAGCGAAACCAGCGGCCAAAGATGCCGTTGATGGCGGCGCCCGCCAGAGGAAGCAGAGGAACTAGCCAGATGTATTTGTACATAAAAGCTGTCAGTCGTCAGTTGTTAGTGGTCAGTGGCTCTCCTCGGCAGGATTGCAACTGACCACTGACAACTGACTACGGACGGTTCCTACCATTTCATTAAATCAATCTCGTCAACCCAGATCGTTTCGCGATTGCGATAGAGTGCGATCACGATGCCCAAACCGATCGCCGCTTCGGCGGCGGCCACCACAATGATGAAAACGGTGAACACCTGACCCGCCAGCGGATCGCCGCGGCCCGTGTCTTCCAAATAACGCGAGAAGGCGATGAAGTTCAGGTTGGCCGCGTTCAGAATTAACTCGATCGACATGAAGATGACCAGCAGATTGCGACGAGTCAGCACGCCGGCGATTCCGATGATCAGGAGAATCGCCGAAATGACCAGAAACTTCGACAGGTCCGGATGCTTGACGCTTTCCCATGCCTGCATCAAGCCGTCACGAATTCGGTCCATCAATCCGCCCTGGAAGAAAACCGCAAGCAGTGGTAACAAGTGAATCATTGTTTATTAAGCCGGCCGCCTGGCGGCGAAATATTTATAGAACGCGCGACTGAAAAACCTCGCTCTTACTAACCGTCGGAATCCTCGTCCGTGGAATTGTCGCCGCGCGATTTCAAAACTTCCGGATCGACGTCATCGGCAGCAATTTCCTGTTTCAGGGTCCGCGCCAACATCACCGAACCAATGATGGCGACCAGCAAGAGCACGCTGGCAATTTCAAAAGGCAGAGAGGCAAACGTGTATAGCTTCCCGCCGACACGTTCCGTCTCTTTCGTAATCCGGCTTACTCCGGTGGCGCCGGTCTCCATTTTTTGCTGCTGCGCATTTCTGGCATTTGCGACTTCCTGGGCCGAAACCTTGTCGCGCTCGGTCAGCGCCTTATAACCCCTGGGTATTGCGAAGATCACCAGCGCAATTGCCAGCAACGCCAGAAAAACCAAAGCCGCGGTCACCTGCGCCGGGCGATTAAAGATTGCGGCCCGTCCTTCTTCTTCAGCGCCCACATTGACGAGCATGATGACGAACAGAAAGAGCACCATCACGCCGCCGACATAGACCAGGATTTGGACGCCGGCGATAAACTCCGCGCCCAGCAAAACGAACAACGCCGCGACTGAAACCAGCGAAGAAATCAGAAACAGGGCAGAGTGCACCGCATTGCGCGCCATGACGGTCAACAGACCCGCCAGAATCGCAGCGATTGAGAAAACCCAGAAAAAGACTGATTCCCAGCCAGATAAGGACATGAATTTTTGGTCTTAGATCTTTGATCTTTGGACTTGTAACGAAGGCGGCTCGGTTTCGTCAGAGCGAGCCTCTCGCAAAACGAACAAAGACCAAAGTCCAAAGATCAAAGATCAATTCTTCACGAAGTATACTTCACCGTCTCGCGCCCCTGCTCGAGCATCTCGCGGTTCCAGACAAATCCCGCGCGCGAGTAGGTTGCCAATTCAAAATCCTGGGTCAGCTCCAGACAATAAGTCGGGCACGCTTCCTGACAAAGCGCGCAGAACATACAGCGCGAGGTGTCAAAGATGAATTCGTCGAGCACTTTTTTCCGGCGGGCCTTTCCGGCGACCACCACTTCGACGTCCATCGGAATAACGTCGATGCAATCTTCGGGACAGGCCAGCGCGCACAGGTTGCAGGCGATGCAAAGCGTGTCGTGCGTTTCCGGATCCATATTGAGCCGCGGCGCACCATGGAATCGCGGCGCGACATCCGGGCGCACTTTGGGATATTGCTCAGTGTAGATTCCCTTCCCGGCGACCGCGTCTTTATCAGTCAGCGCGCCAATGTTATAGCCCAGCGTAATGCGCATTCCCTTCAACAGATCGGCCATGAAGAAGCGCTTCAGCTTGTCAGCGAACGTCGGTTTGGGAACAGGAACTATTGGCATATTGAGATCTTAGGTTTCAAAGTCGCGATTTGCAATTGTGGCACAGACTTCAGTCTGTGGCTCACCACTAAACACAGACTAAAGTCTGTGCCACTATTCGCTCGCCGGCACGATCGGCGCCACGGCGGGTTTTCCTTTTGGCAAATTAACCAGACGAATCTTATGGCGCTGTTTCTTCAAGTTGAAATCGCGCGACCGCCAATTAATTAAAGACAGCACGCCGGCCGTCACAAACAGATTGCCGAAACCAAAAACAATCGCAATCACTTTACCTGTCAGCGTCAGACCCAATCCAGCTTCGAGTGATTTGATTGTGCGCATGCCCGCCGGATTATGAAGACCCTGGATAACCACGATTCCGATGGCTGTGACCACGATGTTTATGAGGGCCGCCGGCAACATCCACTTCCAGCCAAGATCCATCAGCTGATCATAACGGAAACGCGGCAGTGTCCAGCGCAGCCAGAAGTATAAATAAAGGAGCAGGCCGGCCTTGGCCAGAAATACAACTACGCTCACCGCCACATAAACATTGTGGAAACCGGCCAACTCGAGCTTGTAAACCCACGGGAAATACCAGCCTCCGAGATACAGCGTGGTCGCCACTGCCGTCACCACCACCATCGCCGCATATTCGGCCATGAAGAAAAGCGACCAGCGAAATCCTGAGTATTCGGTGTGGAATCCGGCCACCAGCTCTGATTCAGCTTCCGGCAAGTCGAACGGCGCGCGATTGTTTTCGGCGATACCGCTGATCACGAAGATAACGAAACCGACCGGCTGGTAAAAGAAGAACCAGATCGAATCCGAAGCCTGCGCCTCCACCACGCCTGACAGCGACAACGTGCGCGCAAACATCAACGCGCCAATGATGGCCATACCCATCGAGACTTCATACGAAACCATCTGCGCGCTCGAGCGTAAGGCCCCCATCAGTGCGTACTTTGAATTTGACGACCAGCCCGCCAGAATCAGCGCGAGCACGCCGACACTGGACACCGCCAGGACGAAAAGGACGCCGATGTTCACATCAGTAATCACGGCCCAGTCCGGACCAAACGGAACTACAGCCATCACCACGAACGCCGCGACCACCGCAATGTAAGGGGCCACAAAAAAGATCCAGCGATCCGCATTCTCGGGAATGAAGTCTTCCTTGGTCAACAACTTTATGCCGTCGGCAATGGGCTGGAGCAAGCCCCAGGGACCGACACGCATTGGACCCAAACGCGCCTGCATGAAAGCAGAGATTTTTCGTTCCAGATAAGTTGCGTAGGCCACCCAGCCTGTCGTGATTACCGTCACCAGACCGATTTGTATGAATGGCCAGATGACATAGTTCACCGTCTGCTCGCTAAAGAATTTCAGCAACAGGGTGTCGATCAGATTAGGTGCTGCGAATAAAGCCAACATCAAATGATCTAAATAATTGAGAAAATGTATTTCTCTGTGCAAACTCTGTGCTCCCTCTGTGTCTCTGTGGTGAAATTACCAAGGAAGGCATTCACCACAGAGGCACAGAGATCACACAGAGAACCACGGAGAAAGACAAACCGCATTTTCCCGACAGTCTCTGTCAGGGTTGCAATACTTCTTCTCATCAATTTGCATTAACCGCGACGTGGTTGCGATCATCTATCAATCTCTCCCAGAACAATATCCAGCGTCCCGATAATCGCGACCACGTCCGCGACCAGGTGGCCGATGCAGAGCTTCCGGAGCGACTGCAAATTTATGAAACAAGGCGGGCGCACGCGTACGCGCCAGGGTTGTTGAGTTCCGTCGGACACCAGATAGCAGCCAATTTCGCCCTTCGGTCCTTCAATCGAATGATAATAATCGCCCACCGGAGGCTTTATCAGTTTTGGAACCTTGGCATTTACCGGTCCGTCAGGCAAATTGTCGATCGCCTGCTGGATGATCCGGCGCGACTGGCGCAGCTCTTCCATGCGCACCAGGTATCGATCGTACGTGTCGCCGTTTTCTCCGAGCGGAATTTCGAAATCCATGTCGCCATACGCTGCATAGGGCCGAGACTTGCGAATGTCCCAGGCCACGCCGGAACCGCGCAGCGCCGGTCCCGACAAGCCCAGGGCAATAGCGTCTTCGCCCGAGATTACGCCGATGCCCACGGTGCGGCTGAGCCAGATGCGATTCTCTGAAAGCACGGTTTCGTATTCATCAATCCGCTTTGGAAAATTACCGATGAAGCGGCGCACGTCAGCCTCAAAATCGTCGTAAGCATCGTTCGGCATTCCGCCCACGCGCCACGCATGACACGTCAGACGCGCTCCGAACTGGCGCTCGAAAATCTTCAAAATCTCTTCGCGCTCGCGAAACGCCCAAAGCAGAATCGTAATCGCGCCAATGTCCAGCGCGTGCGTTCCCAGCCAGAGCAAATGCGAAGCGATGCGATTCAGCTCCGTCAAAATCGTGCGAAGATAATGAGCCCGCGGCGGAACGTCGAGTCCCATCATCTGCTCGACCGTCTCAACCCAAACCAATCCGTTCGAAACAGCGGCAATGTAATCAAGCCGATCCCAGTAAGGCGCAATCATCGTGTACATGCGGTTCTCGGCAATTTTTTCCATGCCGCGATGCAGGTAGCCGATGTCGCAATCCAGGTCCATCACAGTTTCGCCATCAAGCTTCAGGATCACGCGCAGCACACCGTGAGTGGACGGATGCTGCGGGCCCATGTTGAGCGTCATCTCTGGCGCGTCAAGCAGTGATTCCCGGGTGGTGGCGATTTCGACCTGGTGCATAGTTGTCCGACAAACTTTAGTTTGTCGTCTTTCAAAAGTCTTCGCGCGATCGACAAACTAAAGTTTGTCGGACTCGGACACTTCATTTGGAAGGTAACAACCAGTCACCCTCCAGGGCTCGAGCACTAAACCAATCTCTTTCACTTCGCCCTTTTCTTTTTGATCTCGCAACTTCAAAAGCAGAGACTGCGCAGCGCTGGCCTTGTTCCAGACGTTACGCGGCGCGTGAGTTTCAGTCAGCGTAAAGCCCGCGCCGGTTGCCGCTTCAGGCGTATCGAAAACCTTTGCTTCGTAATGGGCGGCGATTTCTTTTGGACTCATAAAACGTACTTTGTGCTTTGTACTTGGTGCTTAGTTCTTTGGATCTCTCAAGTCTTTAGAATCGACGTACAAAGTACCAAGCACAAAGTACAAAGCACTTATTTATCTTTCGGCATTACTTCCTTGCCGCTCCGAAACAGGTTCCGCACTTCGCGCTCCTGCGGCACAGACAGAATCTCCAGCCCGTAGGCGCGCCGTTGTTCCAGCTGCTCTTTCTGGACGTCGGTAAATTCCGGCAGATGATTTTCGGTCCAACGATTTTCGACGAATTCGAGTGGGTAGTCTTTCCGCAAAGGGTGTCCGTCCCAGTCAGGCGGCAAAAGTATGCGCCGCAGATCCGGGTGATTTAGAAAAACTACGCCGAACAAGTCGTAAACTTCGCGCTCGAGCCAATCCGCCGAAGGCCACACGCTCGTGACGCTGCCCACACCCTTTTCATTGGCATCGATTTTCAAACGGACGCGCTCATTTTTCGAGATTGAATAGAGTTGGTAGACCACCTCAAAGGGCGCTGCTTTGTTGTCGGGATAATGGACGCACGTCAGATCCGAAAGATAATTGAAAGGCGTTTCGGCATCGTCTCTGAGTGACTCACAAATCTCCACGATTTGCGCGGCATTGACCACAATTGAAAGTTGACCGAGAAACTCCGACGCTTCAAGCACCGTCTCGCCAAACTTCTCTTTCAATTTCTTTACGAGTGGATGGTTTCCGGCGTCGATAGGTTTCGGTCCTTCATCCTTCTTCTTCACCGGAGCTTTCGGCGCGCCGGGAGCAGCGGCCTTCTGCGCGGCTTCTTTGGCCGCCGCTACACGCGCTTTTGCGTCCTCAACTTGTTGATCTTTTTGGGCGTCGGCTGAAAGTGAAGAAGGGGGTGCGGCACCGTCATCCTTTGGCGGCGCGACATCTGTAGGCGCGTCTGATGAACCCGATTCGGGCGGCTTGCCTTCCTGTGCCATTGACCTTCGGTTAATACACCTTGAGTTATTACGCTCTGGCTTACGGCCACGGGCGCGCGATAATTGACGCCACGCTCACGTGTAAATGCAATTTATTACAGGTCGGACGAAGCTGACTTTTAGCATGCGATTTGTTGCGTTGTCAATCGAACGATCAAATTTGTTTGTGTCCGATTTGAGATGAGGTCGGTACCGGGAGCGGTAGCGACCGGGTCAAGCCTGCAGCAATAATCGAAATTGCTGAATTGTTACCCGGTCGCTACCGCTCCCGGTACTGACTCCGTGCCTTGACGATGCGCATATGCGGCCCGTATGATTGCTTGTTTGAATGACTCAGATATTAACGACTATACAAGGTGAGTAAGAAATGAAACCCGGAATTCATCCTGAATATAAGGAAATCACAGTTACCTGCGCCTGCGGCGAGACCTTTAAGACTCGTTCCACCCGTAAAGACGACCTGCACGTGGAAATTTGTTCAGCCTGCCATCCGTTTTTTACCGGTAAGCAGAAGCTGGTTGACACTGCCGGCCGCGTCGATCGATTTAACCGCCGGTACGCCAAAAAAGAGGCCCCGGAAGCCGCAGCTGCCAAATAAACTTATGACCATCAAGCATTAGCAGCAATTGATTTCTGAATGCCGGCGCGACAGACGCCGGTCGCTGGAGTTGCATCCAAGCAGGCGACCGGGGAATGAAAAGCCGGCATTGTTGTAACTGGAGTGGCACAGACTTTCGGTCTGTGTTCGAAATATCAGGGAGCAATCACAGACTAAAGTCTGTGCCACATTAAGATGAGCACCAACGAAAGAGATCTAATCGTCGGCGGCCAGGCCGTCATCGAAGGCGTCATGATGCGCACCCCGAACGCTTACGCGATCGCCGTGCGTAAGGCCGATGGCACAATCGTCAACACCGCGGCGCGGCTGCCGAAATGGAGCGACAAAGCACCCATTTTGAAACTGCCGATCCTTCGTGGCGGCGCCGTGCTGATCCAATCGATGGGCCTCGGAATCAAAGCCCTCAACTATTCAGCGAGTGAAGCATATGCCGAAGCTGAAACCGCCGAGGTCGAGGTAGCTCTGACGCCCGCAGTGATCGAAGGTGAAGGCGACTTCGCCGGAATCACGGGCGGAGTGCCGGGACTGTTTCCCATCGCTAAAAAGAAGCGTTCGAAGGATGAACTGAAAAAGGGGAATACGGCGGCGGCCGCGAGTTCGATCGTTTTTGCGCTCATCTTCAATGTGCTGCTCTTCGTCGCAGCGCCTTTGCTCTTGACGAATGCGATTTTTGTGGCGGCCGGCTGGACCAACAGGCCCGCGGCTACGAGCACAGCACAACCGGGTCAGACGGCGGGCGGACAGCAGGCCGCTCCTGAATCAGGACTCAAAAGGGCCTGGGATTCTGTTCGCGGTTACCTCCACCCGGTGCGGCCGACGGTTGGTTTCAACTTGATCGACGGACTTATTCGCATGTCCTTTTTCCTGATCATGATTGTCACGTTCTCTCTATTAAAGGACATCCGCCGCGTCTTTGAATATCACGGGGCCGAACATAAGACGGTGTTCACCTGGGAGAAGGGTCTGGATTTGACGGTCGCCAATGCGCGGCCACAGCCGCGCCAGCATCCGCGTTGCGGCACCAGCTTCCTGATGGTGGTAATGCTGGTTTCGATCCTGCTGTTCTCGGTGATTAAGTTTGATTCTCTGCTCTTCAATTTTCTCGTGCGCATCGTGCTGATGCCAGTGGTCGCTGGCCTCTCGTACGAAATCATCCGGCTGTCGGCGCGAAAAGAAGGCGGCGCGTTCTTCAAAATCATCACGCTGCCCGGGGTGTGGCTGCAAAACGTCACCACGAAAGAGCCGGATGATAAACAGTTGGAAGTCGCGATCGAAGCGCTGAAGGAAAGTTTGAAGCTGGAGCCGAAACCGGAAGAAGCTGAGGTGGCGCTTTTGTCTTGAAGTCCGACAAGCTTTAACTTGTCGCCCCAAAAGAAATCGACAAACTAAAGTTTGTCGGACACCAGAATGTAATGCTCGACAAACTTGCACAAATTGAAACGCGCTATGAAGAGTTGACCAACGAACTCTCTTCGCCAGAGCTGATTTCGGATCGTTCCGCTTATGCCAAAGCGGCGAAACAGCATCGCAGCCTCGGCGACGTAGTCGAGAAGTACCGCGCGTTGAAAACGCTGAAAGAAGAGCTCGCGGGCGCGCTGGATCTGGCCAACAACGCCGAAGACGAAGAGATGCGCGAGCTCGCTCGCATCGAAATCGAATCTCTGCAAGCGCAACAGGAACAGACTGAAGACGATCTCAAGCTACTGCTAATCCCGCAGGATCCGAATGATGAAAAGAACGTCATCGTTGAGATTCGCGCCGGCACCGGCGGCGACGAAGCGTCGTTATTTGCCGCCGATATCCTGCGCATGTACGCGCGCTACGCTGAGCGACAACATTGGAAGATGGAGATTCTCGACGCGTCGGAGTCGGGCATCGGCGGTGTCAAAGAAGCGGTTGCGTTAATAGAAGGCAACCGCGTCTATTCCCGGATGAAACACGAATCCGGTGTGCATCGGGTTCAGCGCGTGCCGCAAACCGAAGCCAGCGGGCGCATTCACACTTCGGCGATTACCGTCGCCGTACTGCCCGAAGCTGAAGAAGTGGATGTAAAGATTGACGCGAAGGACTTAAGGATTGATACGTTCTGTTCGTCCGGCCCCGGCGGCCAGTCGGTCAACACAACCTATTCAGCCGTTCGTATTACCCACCTGCCCACAAACGTCGTCGTTTCAATGCAGGACGAAAAGTCCCAGATCAAGAACCGGGAAAAAGCGATGCGTGTGCTGCGCGCTCGTTTGCAGGAACTTGAAGAGCAGAAGCAGCACGACGCGATCGCCAGCGACCGCCGCTCAATGGTCGGTTCTGGCGACCGTTCAGAAAAAATCCGCACCTACAACTTCAAAGAGAATCGCGTTACCGATCATCGCATTGGCCTGACCATCCATCAGCTGGATCTGGTTATGGATGGCGCCCTCGATGCGTTCATCGATGCGCTCACCACTCATTATCAAGCCGAAAAACTAAAAGAAGAGACGCTTGCTCCGGTAACGGTCTAACGGCCGCGACTGTCAGGGAGCACGCGGCTTCGCCACCTGATGTGCGGAAAGGCTTTGCCTTTCCGATAACTCGCCCCACCGTTATTGAGGCTCCGCCTCGGTAAAAGTTGGAGGCGTAGCCTCAAAATATTTTTTTGATCCCCACGGAAAGGCAAAGCCTTTCCGCACATCAGGTGGCAAAGCCACGCACGAATCCTCGCGCTTTCGGCCAGTCAGAATCTTTATTCCGGCGTCAACACGGTGTCCGCTGCTTCCGCCAGCAGCGCGGGATAATCAAGACTGTAGTGCAATCCGCGGGACTCGTGCCTGACGAGCGCACTCTTGATTATCAGTTCGGTTACCAGCGCCAGGTTCCGCAATTCGATCAGGTCAGGAGTAATGCGATAGTTCCAGTAGAACTCGTTGATCTCTGCACGCAGATGCTTGATGCGGTTGGCCGCTCGCAGCAGGCGCTTGTTGGTGCGGACGATACCTACGTAATCCCACATACAGCGGCGAATCTCGTCCCAGTTATGAGTAATCACTACCAACTCGTCGGCATCGCTGGCGTTACCGCTCTGCCATTCGGGCAATTGCGCGTATTCAGTAGATTTGCGAGCCGCCTGAGCCTTTCGCGCAGCTCGGTGGGCAACGACGAGCGCCTCGAGCAGAGAGTTGCTGGCCAGGCGATTCGCGCCATGCAGTCCCGTGCACGCAACTTCTCCCGCCGCAAACAAGCTCGCGATTTCAGTTTCGCCATCGACGTTCGCGATCACTCCACCACACTGGTAGTGCGCCGCAGGGACCACCGGTATCGGCTGGCGGGTCATATCGAAGCCAAACTCCAGGCAGGTTGAATAGATATTGGGAAAGCGCTCCTTGATAAAGCCAGGATCCTTGTGGGTGATGTCGAGCCAGACACAATCCGCGCCGGTTTTTTTCATTTCAGCGTCAATCGCCCGGGCGACAATGTCGCGCGGCGCCAGTTCTCCGCGCGCATCGTATCGGTCCATGAATCTCTCTCCGTCAGCACCGCGCAGGATTGCACCTTCGCCGCGCACTGCTTCGCTGATCAGAAAGGACTTTGCGCGCGGATGGTAAAGACAGGTGGGATGGAATTGAATGAACTCCATGTTGGCGATACTGGCGCCGGCGCGGCTGGCCATGGCGACACCGTCACCGCTGGCGATGTCCGGATTGCTGGTGTAGAGATAGACCTTGCCACAACCTCCCGTTGCCAGCAGGGTGACCCGCGCACCAAAGACTTCAACCTCATTCGTTTTTTGATTCAGCGCATAACAGCCAAGACAGCGGTTTGGGCCCGTCAGACCCAGCTTTTTTGAAGTGATCAGATCGATGCTGATCATCTCTTCGAAAACGCTGATGTTCCGATTCGCGTCGACTGCCGCCAGCAGAGCGCGTTCGATTTCGCGTCCGGTGATGTCGCCTGCATGCAGAACTCGCCGGCGGGTGTGCCCACCTTCGCGCCCCAAATCAAACTCATCCTGGCTATTCTCCCTTCTCGTGAAGCGCACACCGAGATCAAGCAGTTCACGGACGAGCGCCGGCCCCTCGCTGACAATTGTTCGCACCACTTCTTCTTTGCACAATCCGGCGCCGGCAATCAGCGTGTCCTGAACGTGCAGATCAAAAGAGTCGTCCTCGGCCATGACCGCCGCGATGCCGCCCTGCGCATAGTTAGTATTACTTTCCGTGCTTTGTTTCTTGGTAATTATGGCCACCGAACCAAACGCCGCGACTTTGAGCGCAAACGTCAACCCGGCCATACCGCTGCCGATTACTACGAAATCGAAATTCCTTTGGGTCATGGGTTAGTGTCAACGGGAGGCGGGAAAAGCATATCACCGAATCGAAGTAGGAGTGATCGTGAGCGGATGGTAGGGTCGTGTCCTAATCTCCGAATCTCTGTGAGCCTGGGTCGTCGTGCGTGTGACAAAGGCGGAATTTCTTGTTTTTTGGAACAAGGCTCGTAGACAGGTTAATCCCGTAGGGAGGAAATGTTTATAGACAGCCCGGCGCTCGCGTCTTAGCGCTCCGTAGGGGGGCGCAATCTCTTTCGAGTCTCATTTCGCTCCTACGGAGCTTGAACAATTTGTTGTGACTGTAACTATAAACATTCTGCTCCTGCGGAGCTAAAGACGTTCTGTGCGGTTCTGCCGCGCCGTGTATCCGTGGTGAGATTTGTGCTCAGCGCTTAGGCACACAGCCGCCGCTAGTACAAAACCGCATTTGCGAAGGGCACAAGCATTTCCAAAATCCAAAGCGCCGTCACCGCTTGGCTCTGCCCCCACACTAGAAAGGGTTCCTGGTTACTACGATGTCGACCTTCATTTCACGAGCAGCCGTTAGCTTCCCCTCGGCGTCGAACTGAAGATTGAAATTTTTTTCGTCTTGTTTCAGGTTAACTTCATAGGTTACCTGACCTGCCCCGGTAACTCTCTCGGCGGATGAAATTTTAGCTTTGGGATATTTCACCGGTATCACCTGCTGTGCGCTGGCTGGTAAGTCGGCAACCACAATGCGCTCTGCGACTCTTGAGACCGTACCATTCTGGTCATACAAGATATTCCGATGGGTGGATGCGTCTACGCTTGCGACTCTATAGAAAGGCACGCCGTTTACCTCCACCTTTGTATACGTGTCCGCACTCGCCTGCGGATAAGCAGACTTGAAAGCCTCTCGCACCGCGACCGGCACGTCGCTCTCGTATACTGGCGTCTCTCTGGTGAATGTTTGGGCGAAGGTGGCAGCTGTCATGAGCAGTACAGCCGCAGTCGCCCCAATTAAATTAGCTTTCATTGACTTCTTCCTTTCTGTCGACCGAGATTCAGCGGTTGATTGACTCGAAATTCTACCGGCGCTCACTTGTGGCAGCCAATAGCTACCGGGTTCTCTTTCAAATCAATTGCGTTTCTATTGTCGATAGCTCTCGCCTCTTTTCCCAAGAATTACTCAAGGATTCCTCAAGGCGGACTACTTAGAGTGCTAGTAGTCAACTAAGAGACCGCAGGAGGAATACACGTAATGCCCCGGAACTCGACACTCGTGAGATGCATTTTTACCAAACCTCGCACGATCTTTTTACTCATTCTCTTTTCCTGCGCGATAGCGCTCGTCTTGCCCGCCGGCGCCTTCAAAGGCGCCAACGCAGGCAAAGCATCATTTGAGTTTTGGGAAGATGAAGAAGAATCCGAAACCGAAGCGCGCGAGTCGCCTGAAGAAAGCGCTCAGGGTCGAGATCGCGAGGAGGAAGAAGTGCGCGAAGAGTCCGAGTCGCGCGATTATCTGGGACGACGCAAATTCCGCTCGGAATCAGAACGCGAAATGCTTCTGGCAACATCGCCAGATGACGGCGCCAGAGAGATCCGGTTTCGCGCCGTTAACACCCTGGATAGATTACGGAAAGTTGTCATCCAAAACACCGGCAACGGAGCCGCTCCCTTTGCGGTCGCGGCCGCGGCTACCATTTCCCCGGGAAACCCGGCGGTAAATTTCACGGGTGGACCGTTTCTAATCCCGACAAATGCCAGCGACAACGCGGCCGGTCCGGTGACCTGCGATCAGACGCAACCGTGCGAAGACTTCACGCTCACAGTTGATTTTCCGCAATCTTATTTGAGCACTCATCCCAACGACCAACTCAAGATTCAAATCTCCTGGGACGATCCGACCGGCGGGCAGGATCTCGACACCTGGCTGGTAGACAACCCTGACGACGGCACTTATCCAGCTCACGCAGCTAACGGCGGCGACAATCCGGAAATCATCACCATCCCGCTGAGTAATATCGGCGCCGGCCCCCACAACTTCTTTGTGCGCGTGGCCCCATTCATCAGCACCGCTCAGGCTTACAACGGAAAGATTACGATCGACTCTCCGGCCCCAACCGGTCCCGGAGGAACAGCACCGCCGCCATTCGCGGGCGTCGCGCCGCGCTACAACACTTACGCGCCCGGTCCCGGAATGGGCGAGACCGCCGGCGAGCCTTCAATCGGCTATAACCTGACGACGCGCCGGGCCATGTATATCTCTGGCTTGCAGACACTACGAGTCACTTTTCCGAGCGGTGCGTGTGACGCATTGTGGGAAGACGTCTCGTCCGTGATCACCAAAACCAAGTCTCTGGATCCAATTCTCTTCACTGATCAAAGAACCGGTCGCACTTTCGTTTCACAATTGAATAGCGTGGTGCCTCCTGCGTCACCTGTTTTGATCGGATTGAATAGTTTGATGGCCTACACCGATGACGACGGGGCCACCTGGACACCCGCGCAAATCAATCCACCGGACGGCAGCTACGATCACCAGACCGTCGGCGGCGGGCCATATCCCGCGAGCGTGCCGCTCGGTAACGCGATCAATAAAGGCAGCGCCATCTATTACTGTTCGCAAGCCGGAGTCACTGCATTTTGCTCGCGCAGCGATACGGGCGGGTTGACCTTCAATCGCTCATTTCCAATCTACAATTCCCTTCTGGATGGCTGCGGCGGCATTCACGGTCACGTAAAGGTCGCGCCTGATGGAACCGTCTATGTCCCGAATCGCGGCTGCAACGGCGTGCAATCGGTCACCGTATCGGAAGATGCCGGAACGACCTGGACCGTGCGTCACGTAGAAAGTCAGAACTTCACTGCCAAGGCGCCTCCGGGAATTCTCGATCCGTCCGTCGCCGTGGCCAGTGACGGAACGTTGTATTTCGCCTGGGTCAGTAAAGAAGCCGACGGCGGCCACCCGCACGTCGCCGTGAGTCACGACAAAGGTGTGACCTGGACCGATGACACCGATCTCGGATACCACCAGGGATTACACAACGCGGTTTTCATGGAAGCCGTCGCGGGCGATCCCAACCGGGCCGCAATTGGATTCGTCGGTTCGACCGAAGCCGGTGATCACGAAGCTGATGCGTTCAAAGGCAGCTGGTACGTGTACATTGCCACGACCTACGATGGCGGCAAGACCTGGGCGGTCGTGAATGCAACGCCTAACGCTCCCGTCCAACGCGAAGCCGGAATCTGGAATGAAGGTGGCAGCAGCCCGCTGCGCAACCTGCTCGACTTTAATGAAATCACCACCGACGAAAAAGGCCGCGTGCTCTACGCGTTCGCCGACGGTTGTATCGGTGATTGCGAGGAGGGTGGTCCGAATTCATTCAGCTCGAAAGCCACCATCGCGCGCCAGTCAGGCGGCAGAGGATTGCTCGCAGCATTCGATCCGAACGAGCCGGCAGCGCCGCAGGGCGCCTGCCTCTCGGGACGTCGTGACGATCTGGCTTCTTATCTGAAATGGAAGACGCCTGACAACGGCGGTTCGAATATTACGGGTTACAAAATTTTCCGCAGCACGCCCGCGCCCGGATCCGAAGTGCTAATCGGCCGTACCGGCGGCAACAAAACTTCTTACAACGATCGCAGCGCCAACCCGTCCGTCGCCGCGTATATCTACAGAATCGTCGCAATTAATTCACAGGGTGACGGCGCCGCCAGCAACAGCGTCACGCTTTCCATAGCCCCGCGGGTTGAACCGACCGGCGCCTGTGTGCTGCCGGGCGTGCAGGTTCTGACTGATCCAACCGGCGACGCCAGCGACACGCTGGCGCAACATGACATCACCTCCGTTTCGATGTCCGAACCGGATTCGCTGCCCGGTAAGATTGTCTTTTCACTCAAGGTTGCCAATCTCTCAACGATACCTTCAGGCTGGCGCTGGGCGGTGCGTTTCGGCGCTCCGCAAAAGCCAGCCGACGATCCAGTGGTTGGCCCACAGGAAGATTGGTTCGTGTCCATGGTTACCTCTGATAGCGCGGCGCCGGCCTTCACCTATGGCTCGACGGGAGTATTCCAGGGCGCCAGCCGCGTGTTCACGACACTCGGAAATCTTGATCCGGCCAGCAACGCCAATGCTGATGGCACCATCACTCTGGTGCTGCCTAAGTCAGCGATTGGAAATCCGACTGCGGGCCAGGCGATAAGCAGCATCTTCGGCAGCGTCCGTCTGACTTTGCCGTCAGTTCTTCCCGGCACGGGCGGCACCAACGAAACGATTCCCGACAGCACCGGCACCGGCAGTTATCAGTTGCGGGCAAGCAATCTCTGTCTCCCAAATACGCCACCGCTGGCGCGACTAAGTGCGGGCAGCGAAAGCGGAACCGTGCCTTTGACCGTTTCTTTCGACGGTAGTACTTCCATCGATCCCGACGCGATCGACACGATCGCCTCTTACACTTTTAACTTCGGGGATGGAAGCGATGACGTCACGCAAAGTTCGCCGGCGATCAATCACACCTTTACCAACCCCGGACTCTATCCGGTGAAGCTCGTGGTTACCGACTCGCGCGGCAAGACCAGTCTGAATACTGATCAGCGCTTGATTACGGTGCAGTCGCCGGCCGCCTCGCCTACGCCGACTCCGACGCCAACTCCGAATCCAGGTCAAACGCCGACGCCAACTCCCACGCCAACTGGAACGCCGACTCCCACACCAACTCCGGCCGCTCAGACGACGGTGCAGTTCAGCGCCAATACTTACCAGGCCAACGAGGGTTGTGTGCAGACCACGATTAGCATCACGCGTTCCGGGCCCACCGATGGAAGAACCCTTGTGCGTTATGTAGTCAGCGATGGTTCGGCGACTCAACGCAGCGACTACACCTACGCGGCCGGCACAGTTAAGTTCGAGCCGGGCGAAACTCAAAAAGACGTTCAGTTACTGATCAGCGAGGACTCTTATTCCGAAGGAATGGAGACCGCTTCGCTGGCACTCTCGAACGTGCGCGGAGGATCTCTCGGATCTCCGGCCACGGCCACACTGGCAATTATGGATAACGATTCGTCTGACGGCCCAAACAATCCGATTGATGATCCTTCGATTCTGGTGGGAGAGCATTATCACGACTTCCTGAATCGCCAGAGCGATAACAGTGGTCAGACTTTCTGGACCAATCAAATCGCGTCCTGTGGAAACGATGCGCGATGCATCGAGGTCAAGCGCATCGATGTCTCAGCGTCATTCTTCCTCTCGATCGAGTTTAAGGAGACAGGTTATCTCGTTGAGCGGATTTACAAATCGGCTTACGGCGACGCGGCCGGGACGTCAACGCTGAACGGCTCGCACCAGTTGTCCGTGCCGATTGTTCGCATCGATGAATTCCTCACGGACACACAGGAAATCGGGCAAGGTGTCATCGTTCTCGAGGCCGGTTGGGAGCAGAAGCTTGCACAAAACAAGCAGGCCTTCATGGCTGAGTTTGTCGGTCGTGACCGGTTCAACGCAGCCTTCCCGTCGTCAATGTCTGCGGCTGCGTTTGTCGATAAATTGAATTCGAACGCCGGTAATCCGCTATCTACATCAGAACGAGATCAACTGGTGAGCGATCTTTCGAACGGCAGTAAGACTCGTGCTGAGGTTCTGCGCGCCGTCGCGGAAGATTCCGATCTGATCAGAGCAGAATTCAACCGCGCGTTTGTGCTGATGCAATACTTCGGCTACCTGCGACGCAATCCCAACAACTCTCCGGACATTGACTACACGGGTTACGACTTCTGGTTGACGAAGCTGAACAACTTCAACGGCAATTACCTCGACGCTGAGATGGTGAAGGCGTTTCTTTCGTCGATTGAGTACCGCGAGCGCTTCCAAGGCGGCGCGAGTCGCGGCAATCCGGCGGGTACGAGCGTATCGCGCAATGAAGTGCTCTCGGGTGAGTCGATTGCCAGATCGTTCTGGATTTCGCTTCCGGTTTTGGTTCGTAGCTGGATGGGCGGCTGATTCATCCCACCCTCTCTCCCCTGGGAGTGTACGTACCGGGAGAGGGTGGGGGTGAGGGTTTAGAGCGACTTTATTTTTTGGATGTCTCCGCACGGGACAATGCAATTTGGGTCCCCACGAATCGTCTCAGAAGCCCGTGTCCAGGCGCGGAGGCCCGGCACCTTGCATGGTCGGTGCCGGAAAGGCCACCCCGCCACATAAATCCCCCCACGGGCTTCTGACTACTTCAATCTGCGTAATCTGCGGACAACTCGTCGCCTAACGAAAGTATTATTTCCCACTCTCACCCTCGAAATCATCCGAAAGTATGACGACACGAACGCCAGTTTCACCTATGCTGCTCTCCGAAAACGACAGTCACGAACATCACGCAGGAGGAAATCATGGAACTGGGAAATTTCTCGGTCAGTCTGGCAGTAAAGGATATTGAAGCGTCGAAGCTCTTTTACGAGAAGCTGGGTTTTACGGTCTTTGGCGGAAATCAGACGCAGAATTGGCTAATCATGAAGAATGGCGATCACGCGATTGTGGGTCTGTTTCAGGGCATGTTTGATAAGAACATTCTCACCTTCAATCCCGGCTGGGACAGCAACGCCCAGACCCTTGGATCTTTTACCGACGTCCGCGACCTGCAACGCCATCTGAAAGCGCAGGGCGTTCAGTTGCAAACGGAGGCAGACGAAAACACCACGGGTCCAGCCAGCTTCATGGTTGTCGATCCCGACGGAAATCCGATTCTGGTAGATCAGCATGTGTGACCGGCAGAATCGGGAAGCGGCAACGACCAGTTGCGCTCTTTCGTGAGGGCACCACTCGACATTAGACTTGAACCGGCCTTGCCCGAAAAGTCGATTCTGGTTAGCACGAGTCGCGTCCTAGCCGGGAGCGCGGACGTCCTCGTCCGCATTGAGCGCGAAGCGCGAACGGTTTCGTTGATAATTTATTGATAACGATTAAGCGTCATACAACAAACGGTGCGGACGGGGACGTCCGCGTTCCCAGCATTCACGAGCTCGATCCGACAAGGTCCACTTTTCGGGGACCTTCAATGAGCTGCGACTGGCTATTTGCCGACCCTGACGGCTTTACGCCGACACGCGCGTCACAGACTCAGCCTGACTATCAACCCAATGAAAGCAACTACGAATATCTTCTGCTTCGACCGTATCGCGCTCGAGCAGCAGGTCAACCAAACGCGCGATTGAATCCTGCTGAGAAGTCACCACCTCCGAAGCTCTGACCAGTTGCGCATTGATGATCTGAGTGGTCGCCTCGTCGACGCGATCCAAAAGACCCTGACTCTGGTATTCGCTCTGAGATTCGCCAAGATAAATCGGGCCCAGCGGGCTCATGCCGAATTCGCCAACCATCTTGCGCGCGATTTCGACTGCGCGCTCGATGTCGTTCGAAGCGCCGGCGGTCATCGTGTCGAGTACCACCTGTTCGGCCGCTCGCCCACCCAAAAGTACCGCAATCTGATCTTCGAGATACTCGCGTTTCTTCATCAAACGATCGCGTTCCGGCAAAGACTGCGTGACTCCCAGAGCGCGTCCTCGCGGCAGGATCGAAACTTTGTGAATCGGGTCGCCGTTCTTAACAGCCAGGCCGACCGCGACGTGTCCCGCTTCGTGCACCGCAGTCGCGTAGCGCTCGTCTTCGTCCATCATGAAACCCTTGCGCTCGGCGCCCATCAGTATCCGGTCGCGCGCGGTTTCAATGTGTTTCCGGCCGACGGACTCCGCGCTTTCGCGCGTGGCCGCGATGGCGGCTTCGTTCAGAAGATTAGCCAGGTCGGCCCCGGAGAATCCCGGCGTGCCGCGCGCGATCCAATTCAGATCGAGTTCATCGTCGAGCGGAATACTCCGCGCATGCACTTTCAGAATGGCTTCACGTCCGCGCAAATCGGCCAGGTTGACCATGATCTCGCGATCAAACCTGCCCGGTCGTGTGAGAGCCTGGTCGAGCACGTCCGGCCGATTTGTCGATCCGATAACCACGATGCTGGATGATTGATCGAAACCATCCATCTCAATCAACAACTGATTGAGTGTCTGATCCTGATCGGCAGAGCCTGAGTCGTTGCCGCGGCCGCGCTGGCGACCCAACGCATCGATCTCGTCGATAAAGATGATACAAGGGGAAAGCTTGCGGGCTCGCGCGAACAGTCTCCGCACGCGCGCTGCTCCGACACCGGCAAACTTCTCCTGGAAACTCGATCCAGAAACCGACAGAAACGGCACGCCTGCTTCACCGGCCGCCGCGCGGGCCAGCAGGGTCTTGCCGGTGCCCGGTGGTCCATAAAGCAAAATGCCGCGCGGCGCTCTCCCACCAAGACGCCCGAAATGGTTTGGGTCGCGCAGAAATTCGATCGTCTCAGACAACTCAGCTTTGGCTTCGTCAACACCGGCGACATCGTTAAAAGTAGTCTTCTGCTTGCCACTGTGATCGGCCAGATTAAAATTCCCGCCACGGCCATTCACCGTCGCGTGCACTCGCCAACCGGCGAGCCCGAGCAGGAGCACGATCAAAACCGGTGACGAGTATATGAAAACAGTTGTGGCCAGAGTCGGTTGCGTGGAAGCGAACTCAACGGGCACCCGATTCCTGCGAAACAGCTCAACGATCGTCTGGCGGAATGACTCGCCGGCTACCGTACTTTGAAACACGGTGCCGTCGCCACGCTTGACGATCAGCGTGTCATTCTCAATCAGCACCGACACGGCCGATCCGCTTTCCGCGATGGTGTAGAGTTCGGAATAATTAATTGTCTGGACCGGTGACGCCTTGTGACGATAACGAATTACTGAAATCGAAGCCGTGATGAAAACGGTGGCAATGAAGGCGATGATAAGCAAAGTCGTTCGCTGTGAACGACCGGAGAACTTCTTAGTACCAAAAGCCATGAGATCTACCCAGGGGAAATCGCAGCAAGCCAGGGCGCCTACGGCGAGTAAATCAATTAATCAAATACAGCTAAAGGATTGAAAGCGAAGGCGTGTCGGGGAACGATACGACGCAAAAACCCGTGAGCTATCGACATAACGCGCTTGCCGTGCGACAAGCAACGCCAATTTAGCAATGCTCGCTCAGAAAAGTCCAGCAAATTTGGTAGGGTTGAGTACTCCTCGGAGCTGAAGTCAGTACCGGGAGCGATAGCGACCGGGTTTGTTTGCGACTCTCAAGACTAGTTATTGTTACCCGGTCGCTATCGCTCCCGGTACTGACTCCAACACAGAGCTGTATGAACGATGCAACAAAAACCAACGAGGCCTCGTCAGCCCAACTGCGCGTGACGCACAAAGACGAAGGCGATTACCTGGCGAGGGGCATAAAACTCACCCTTGACGATGACGACTTAAACCTTCTCAAGAGCGGCACGTCAACCCTGGTTGAGGTTGAACCTGGCCATCACCGTCTGCGAGTAGACAACACCTTTCACGCTAAGACGGTTGAGTTCGATGTCAGCGCCGGCGAACAGGCTCATTACCGGACTTGGAATAAGCGCGGCTTTGGCTCGTGGCTGGTTGAACTCCTGGGCGCCGGGCCGATGTATCTCGCGATTGAAATAGCTGAGCCCGTAGAGTCAGAGTCGGTGCCGCTTAAATCACCAACCTCTTCTTGAACGCCACCAGTTATGATCGAATCAAACCGGTCGCGCCTCCTCCCTACGCGAATCGAGGCCCAAATGGATAGTTCGGAGTTCCGCGTTTACGCGGCCGCCTAAAGGCGGAACTCCAAACGCTTTGCGAAATTTGCAGTGTGCCAAAGCTTCTGAGCTATTGGATGTGCCGTTCTGATGCGCGGCAGAGCCATCGGAACAAGAGCTGATGGCCGAAGGCCGGAGTCAACCAAAAACATTTGCCCGGCTTCTCGCTTTTTCCACCTCCACACCATTTCTTGCATTTTTCTTGCCTCTGCCCAACAAACCACACCTCAACCACCTTCTCAAGGATCGCTCAAGTCTGACTCAACCCTCCTCTTTTAACCTCGGGCCATTGAAATTCAACTTCAGTTGAAACGCCCGAGGAGGTCCGACATGTTTCGTTTTCTTAAGTTTTTCGCCGCGGCAGCGTCGATGGCGGCTTTGCTGGCCTTGCCTTTCTTTGTCTCAACCGCGACGAGTAACAACAGCCTGGTTTCGGTGATCGTGGAATTGAAGGACGAGCCGGGCGCTGTCTACAAAGCCCGCACGGAAAAGTCCGGTGGCGCGGTTTCGCAGGATCAGCTCAAAGCCTATCGCGATCAGTTAAGCGCGAAACAGGACGACTTCCTTAAAGCCCTGGTCGCCAGGGGTGTGCCCGCCACGGTCGTGACTCGCAACGTCAGGAATTATGACGGCAGTGTCGCGGCCGCGGTGCCACTGCGCTACACGCTGGTCTTTGACGGCATGGCGTTGAAGGTACCTGAATCTGCCATCGGCGCCATTCGCAGCATGCCGCAAGTGAAGAGCGTGCACGCAGATGAAAGACTGACGACGAATCTCAACAACAGCGTGCCCTACATTCGCGCGCCACAGGTTTACGGAAAGTCTGCGGAGCTGACACCGTTCGACACTCTGAACGAAGGTTACGAGGGCCAGGGAATGTATGTGTCGATCATCGACACCGGCATCGACTGGACGCATCCGATGTTCGGTGGCGATCCAACTCCGCCGAGACTTGCAGTGCTGCCGGCCGGTCCAACTCAGGCCAAGACAAATCAGAAAGTTGTGTACTACCTGCCGCTCGCCGATGTCGGCGTCGAAGATGGATTCGGTCACGGCACCCACGTCGCTTCGACGGTCGCCGGCTTTTTATCCCAGACGATGAACGGGACGCGGATTCATGGCGTCGCGCCGCAGGCGAAGCTCATGTCTTACAAAGTTTGTAGCGACATCGAATCAACCGTAAGCCAGGTCAAGCCGATCGGCGGGTGCGATTCTTCAAACATCATCATGGCGCTGGAAGATTCGGTTTCACCGTTCACTCTGAACAACGCGCTCCTGCCCAAGCCGGTCGCGCACGTCATCAACATGAGTCTCGGGGGCGGCGGTGGTCCGGATAATCCGACCGCGATCGCCGCCAGCAATGCCGCGTTAGCGGGCGCGACCGTAGTCGCCGCCTCCGGGAACTCGGGGCCGGGTGAAGGCACAACCGGATCGCCCGCCGCGGGTATCCATGTCATTTCAGTCGGCGCGACCACGCATCCGGGCAGCGCAGGTTCTGTCTGGTCAACTGAGTTGCTCCAGGCCAGCGCGGTCTCGCAAAGCACTGTGGGAGCGGTGTCTCCGGCGAACAATCTTCCGGCAGCGCCCGGCTCCAGCCGTCTGAAACTTTTCGCCATGTCCGGCAGCGCGGGCCTGCCCGCCGGCGCTTTGGCCCAGCATTATGTTTTCGTGAACGCGACTCTGCCGACCTGGCCCGCGAGCGTGTCCGGCCGCATTGCCGTAGTAAAAGCGGTGGATGTCGCCGCCACAAACTTTGACATCGTGGCCCAGGCCGCGAACGCCGGCGCCGTAGGCATCATCATTCCCGATGATCGAGGCGCGGTGAATGGCGTCGCGACCACAATTCCGGCCGCGACGATTTCTCCCGCTGACGGGGAGATTTTGATCGACGCGATCTCCTCGAGTGACGACAACAACGTCGATCCACCGAACGGCGCGATTTCTGAATTGCCGATTCGCATGAACCCGATTTTCAGCGATGTGTTCATGGGTGATATGGCAAGTTTCAGTTCTCGCGGCCCGGTCCAGGGATTGGGCCAGATAAAGCCCGACGTCTCTGCTCCCGGTGTGGCAGTGCTGGCCGCCGTCCCGCCGGCTTCTCTGCTTGGTGGGTTGGCAGCCACGGCGGGTGAACCAAACTACTATCGCCTCGACGGCACCTCGATGGCTTCGCCACACACCGCGGGCGCCGTCACTTTGATCAAGCAGGCGCATTTGGATTGGTCGCCTGATGTCCTGCGCACCGTCCTCATCAACACGGCCACGAACATGCGCAGCCAAACTGGCGCGCCAAAGACCGATGGACCTGATGCTGATTCAATCATCGCGCAGGGCGGCGGGCTGATTGACGTGTTCCATGCTGTCAATGCCAAAGCTTTGATGGGAGTTGAAGGCGACGGCATCGATAAGCCCGGAATTCTCGGCAGTTACTCGTACGGCGAAGTGCCGGTGGCCAACAATCGCATCAGCTACACGGCGCCAATCAACGTAACGATTCGCGATCTTTCGGGTGAAGGCGGCACTTACAACCTGAGCGTTGCCAACAATCGCGATTTGCAGCTGACCGGAATCAACGTCTCGGCTTCACAGTCGAGTGTCAACCTGCCGGCGAACGGTTCAGCGACTTTCACCGTCAACGCTACCTTCAATGGCGATCAGATTCGCGACGTGATGGCCGCGAAGACCGTCGGGTCTTCGGTGATTTTTGAAAAAATCCAGATGCAGTGGTTCGTGACAGCCGTGCGCAGCGACAACAAGGAATCTCTGCGCATGCCGTTTTTCTTCAGACCGGGTCCGAGTCTTCCGGCCCAAACAACGGTCCAGACATTGACGCAAACTGCCCAGGTGCCGGCCGGTGATTATGGCCTGGGCTTAGCGCCGGGCACTTCGGTTGACGTGCCCTTTGAGGTCAGTGCTTCGACTCTTCAAATCAACGCCTCGGCGGAATGGTTCCAACGGCCGACAGGCAGTCAGGAAGACATTGATTATGAACTGCTCGATCCGGATGGCAACGTTATCGCCAGCTCTGGCGGTCCGGCCGGCGCGACTGAGTCAGTCAGCGTGCGCGTTACGCGAGGTGGCACCTACACGCATCGCTTGCATGGTTTCCTGAATGTCGCAACCGACGTCACGATTACTACCAACCTCTCGAAGGGTCCCGAGGCGCCGGCGGCCCAAACGATTCCCGCCGACTTTACGGACCAACAGAACCGTCAGGTTGATTTCGACGGTGACGTAACGCTTAGCTGGACACCGTCGGGTGGCGAGCAGGGATTCGAGATCGAACGATCCAGTTCGGCGAATCCGGAATGGCAAGTCATTGCCAACGTGGCGGCGAACACTGCCAGCTTCAATCTTACGAACCTGGCGAATGACACTTACTCGTTCCGCGTCCGTGGTGTCCATGCCGGACAGATCGGCAAATTCGTAACGAATGCTGGAAACGTCGTCAGTGTCGTTGTCGAACAACGATCCAGGATCGATATCACCAGCCTGGTCAGTTATCCCATTTCGAACATCTCGCTGGTCGGCGGAGTCTGGCAACAGGATGTGAATCTAATCAATAACTCGGCGCAGGCCTACGTTCCCTTTGTCGATTTCAACGTCATCGCGGTGAATTCAGCTTCCGGAAATGTACGCGTCATCAACTCGGACAATGGCGGCTCCGGCAAAGGTTCCGCAGCGTTATTCAGCTTCTCGCAGAAGCTCGGGGACGATCAATTGTTCAGCCCGGCCGAAACGACCTCGTCGCGCACGTTGCGGTTCCAGGATAGCGCGTCTGAGATGTTCTCCTGGGATGTGCAAGTGACCGCTTACGTCGGCACCGGCACGTCATCCAGCTCGAGTTCATCGTCATCATCCGGCAGTACTCAGCCTCCGCCGGCAAGCGGAGGTGCGAGCGGGCTTCTGCCGCTGACGAAACTCACCGCCGTGATGCGTTTCACCGCCAATCCACTGACCAAAACAGTTACAAAGCAACTTATCAAGTTGCAGTAACCGCAAGATTCCGAAGGCCAGGCAGCTCGTGCTGCCTGGCCTTATCGGTGTGTTGAATTACGGCTGTTGGTAGTAAGGCGGGCGTGGAATTGGGAAGAAGGAGATCCGGAAATGTTTACGAAGCTGGCTGATGCAAGAGCGATTTCGACAATCGAGAAACTGAGATTCGTTCTGGCGGCACTGTTCTGTGTCGCCGCGGTGGCAATCGTCATCGTGAAGATTCCCAGCTCGCGCGGCGCGACGCCGGCATCCGGTTCAGTCTCCGAATCGAATACCAAAGTCGCCTGGACTGGCCAAATCAAGCCGGCTTCCGGATCTTCGGAGTGCGGCTCGGCCAACAATTCCGGCTGCGACAACTTTGGCGTTAACTTTCAGGCGCCGGCGTCGAGTTACGGCCCCTACCTGCTCGAGATCAAATTACAGCCTCAGGGCGATTGGGACATGCAGGTGTATGGCCCAAACGGGAACCTTGTCGACGGATCGGGAAACAGCCCCGGTGTCGTCGAACTCGTGACGCTGATCAATCCCCCTTCGGGAAATTATGTTGTGGCGGCCGCGCCTTTCGCGCCCCTGGTGGGAACTGACACGAACAGCTATGCCGCCAGTGCCGAGCTCAAACATTACTTCGCCAACCCGGCCGTCCCGGGAACCGACACCAACATCAGCTATCACAATTTTGCGGCGCCCGGCAGCCTGGGTAACAGCTCTGGTGAGCCGACCATCGGCGTCAACTGGAAGACAGGCCGCGCCATGATGATCGCCGGAACGGAAACTTTGCGCGTCACGTTTGATGATGCGACGGTCCCGGCCCGCGCGACCTGGGAAGACAAAAGTTTTCTCTGGACTGGCCTGATCACGATGGACCCGATTCTGTTCACAGATCGATCGACCGGTCGCACGATCGTCTCGCAGTTGATCACGCCCGCTGCGGCGAACTCACTCGCAGTGCTGACTGACGGCTGCAGTCTGTCCGCAGTTACCGACGACGATGGCGACACATGGATTCCAGACGAGGGTTGTGGACCACCGAGCGGCGCCGATCACCAATCAATCGGCGGCGGACCTTTCGCCAATCCGTTACCGCGCGAATTGCCCGCGCCGGCTTACGCGCATGCGGTGTATTACTGCGCCCAGTCGGGCGTGACCGCGTATTGCTCGCGCAGCGACGATGGCGGTTTGACCTACGGTCCCGGTGTCCCGATCTATACGAGTGAATGCAGCGGACTGCACGGCCATCCAATGGTTGGCCCTGACGGCACAGTGTATGTCCCAAATAAGAGTTGCGGCGGCAACCAGGGCGTGGTCGTGTCTGAGAATAACGGCATCACCTGGAGCGTGCGGCCGGTGCCGGACAGTCTGCAGGGGGCGGGCGATCCCGGAGTCGCCATCGGCGCGCAGGGAACAGTCTATTTCGGTTATCAAAACGGAGACGGCGTCGCCAAAGCAGCCGTCTCTCATGACAAAGGTTTGACCTGGTCAGCGAGCAGGAACGTCGGCGCTGCTTTCGGAATTAAGAACTCATCTTTTCCCCGCGTCGTCGCCGGCGATGACGATCGGGCCGCGTTTGCTTTTCTCGGAACACCAACCGCAGGGCCTTTTCAGGATGCGAACTTCCAGGGCGAATGGCATCTCTACATTGCGCACACATTCGATGCAGGACAGACCTGGACCACGATTGACGCGACCCCAACTGATCCGGTCCAGCGCGGTTGCATCTGGATGCAGGGCGGGAGCAACCCGTGCCGCAACCTGCTTGATTTCATGGGCGAAGCCGTGGACAAAGAAGGCCGCGTGCTGGTTGGTTACGCTGATGGCTGTCTCAACTGTTCCGGTCCGGCCACGTCGCATTCAAAGAAAGCGACGATCGCCCGGCAGGTAAACGGGCGACGTTTGTTCGCAGCGTACGATCCGTCTGCTGAGCCTTCGCCCACTCCGACTCCCGCCGGCAGTCCCACCCCGACTCCGACACCGCAAACAGGATCAAACGTGCTGCACTTTCACGGTAATGCCACCGACGACACCGGCTTTACTGGTTTCGGCATGGTTGATGTCGTCGCTGCCGGTGGTCCATTCCTGGATGCGCGAGAGACCCTGGGCAACACTGTGCCTGCGCATTGGGACGTGCCCGATCCGTTAGCGAGCGGCACTGCCGATCAGAACATTTACGATCCCAGTTGGATCTGGAATCTCGGTTCGCCAACTACCTTGAACGGTCCCATGATGGTGAAGTTTTGGGCCTCGTGCAGCGGCTGTAGCGCAACGGCAGGACTGAATACAGATTGGGACATCCGGCTCTGGGCTGACGGCGTGAAAGTTCTTGAACAGCGCGTCACCGGACTCACGCCTGACTTGCCGAACGTGCCGCAACTGCTTCAGGCAACGGTAACAGTTCCGGCAGTCACCGCGAGTAGTAAGTTCGTCCTGCACATCGATCCGGTTTTTGTCGATGGTCAGTTCAACACGCACATTTATTACGATTCACAGGCGGCTTGTCCCGGAGCTACCGGCGGTGAGCCTTGTGATTCGACAGTAACGATGCCAATTGTTGGCGTGAATCCAACGCCGACGCCCAATAGCTCACCGACACCGACGCCAACTTCGACACCAACGCCGAACGCGACTCCAACGCCCACACCTTCAGGATGTCCGGCGAACGATCCGACCTCGTTCTCGATTCATATGTCGCCTCCGGGCTATGGCGACAGTTGGGGCGAGCCGTCAATCGGTGTGAATTGGAAGACTGAACAAGTATTCAACGGCACTCCCAATGGTGGAACTGTTTTGTCATTCGGCGGGTTTGGCGATGGAGATTTTCCGAATATTACCGGTCTGCGGATCATTTTCAATGACACGAATCCGGCCGCGCCCACGGCGACCTGGGAACGCACCGCCAGTATGGCGATCACCGGCGCGCCGAGGGCGGCGGGCGATCCGATTCTCTACACCGATCGCGAAACGGGCCGGACGTTCTTTACTCAGCTATTGGGGTTGACTCCGCTGGGGTCGACAACTCAATTCACTGACGATGATGGTCGCACGTTCTCTCCGAGTGAAGGCTCGGGCCTGCCTTCCGGCATCGATCACGAAACGTTTGGCGGCGGACCATTTGCGGCGCCGCTCTTCGGCGGCACTCCGGTTTACAAGAACGCTGTCTATTACTGTTCGCAGTCAGTGGCCGATGCGACTTGCTCGATCAGTCTTGATGGCGGATTGACGTTCGGCCCCGGAGTTCCAATCTATGGCGTTAACGACTGCACCGGTTTGCACGGCCACATCAAAGTAGCCCCTGACGGCACTGCTTATATTCCCAACAAAGGATGCGGCGGCAGTCTGCCTTATCACGAAGGCAGCAAGCAGGCGTTGATTGTTTCCGAGAATAACGGTCTGACCTGGAGCGTTCGCCGGGTAACAACCTCATCCGGCAACGGCAATGGCACCAAGAGCGATCCGTCCGTAGGCATCGGCGCCGACGGTACAGTCTATTTCGGTTATCAGGCCAATGACGGCCACGCGCACATCGCGGTATCGAAAGACAAAGGGCAGACCTGGATTAGCGATACCGACGCCGGCGCCCAGTTGGGAATTCAGAACAGTGTATTCCCGGCGGTGGTGGCCGGTGATGGCAACCGTGCGGCTTACGCCTTCTTTGGCACAACCACGGGCGGGACTGATTCCGAACTGCCGACGTTCACCGGAGTCTGGTACCTGTTTATCGCCACGACCTACGACGGCGGCCAAACGTGGACCACTGTGAACGCGACGCCGGGTGATCCGATTCAGCGCGGTGGCATTTGCGGCAGCGATAATCCGCAATGCCGCAATCTGCTCGACTTCTTTGACGCGACTATCGATAAGCAAGGCCGGGTGCTCGTCGGTTACGACGATGGTTGCATCTCGGCCGCATGTATCAACGGAACCGGCGGCAACGACTTCGCCTCGAAGGCGGCAATTGTCCGTCAGGTAAACGGCAAGCGGATGTTTGCGGTGAAAGACAACTGCGGCAATCCGTCACCAACTCCAACTCCCACGGTCACACCGACGCCGTCGCCGACACCTACGCCTACTCCGACAGCAACACCGACGCCAACGCCAGGCCAGGCGCCGCCGGCCGCGACCTTTGGTCATAACACTTTGGCAGACTTTTCCGCGGTTGGCGGTGAGCCATTCATCCGGATCGACAAGCAGGACAACGTTTTCGTGTCGTCGCCGTTTGGCGTCAGCACGACGGTGAGTCTGCTGTGGAAATCCACCGATCATGGACGCACCTTCATTCCGCTCGGCACACCGATCGTGCGTGACGCGGTCACCGGCCCCGGCGGCGGTGATACCCACATGGACTTTGACGATCGCAATCGACTGTACTACGTCGATCTGTCAGCGGCGTGCACAACTGCCGCTGTTTCAGAGGACGGAGGCAACACCTTCCCACTCGATCGAAATAATCCGCTGACCTGCATCGGCGGAGGCGACGATCCGGAAGGTGCGACTGACGACCGTCAATGGGTCGCGGCCTTCGGCGACGGCATTGCGTATTCGACCGTCCGCAATCTGGCCGTCGCCGTGGGCAGCGGCAACTTCCATATGTCCAAAACCACCGACGCCGGTAAGACCTGGACTGCCCAGATCATCGGCAACGTGGGCCAGTCGGGCCCGCTCGAGGTGGATAAGACGAAACGCAGCATCAGCGTCAATGGCGTCCAGAAAAACGCGATCCTGCTTTACCAGATTTACTTCACGGGCAGCACGCTGAAACTGATTCGCATTGCCGACCTGAACGACGGCTCGCCTTACATCATTAACGATTTGACGATTCCGACTCCGGGCAGTGGCAGCGTTTCCACAGTCTTCCCGGTCCTCTCAATCGACAAAGCCGGCAATCTCTACGCGGTTTGGTCGGACGGTGCGAAGATCAGGATGGCGGCGTCGACCGATCGCGGCGAGCACTGGACCGCGCCGGCCCAGGTCAATCCCACCTCGATGAACGGTATGAATATCATGCCGTGGATCGTCGCAGGTGATCCCGGTCGCGTTGATGTCATCTGGTATCACACTGACGGTGGCAACAACGAAAGTGCGCGCTGGGACATTCAAATGGCCCAGACGCTCGACGCTCTGAGCGGCAAGCCCGCATTCACCACCAACAAGGTCAACGAGAACACGATTCACAGGGGTGAAATTTGCCTGGAAGGTCTCGGCTGTGACATCGATACGCTGGCGGGCTCACCGCGGGACCGCAGCTTTGCTGAGTTCCCGTCGATCGACATCGACTCGCACGGTGCAGCCTACATTACGTACAACGACAGCAATAACCAGTTGCCGGCGCCGTACGTGATGGTGGCGCGCCAGACCGGCGGTGCGAGCCTGTTGGCATCTGTCGGATCGATCACTGAAGGCAGCGGGACGGTAACCGTTTCGCAGCCGGCAGCCGCAGAGACGATCAGAACCACCGCGATGACGTTAAGCGGAACACAAACACTCACGCCGAAGAATTTTGATCGCGATGAGAATGCTGATGCAAACTTCCCGGATCATGGAGCCGTCATCGGCAGCAACATCCCGGCGTTGGATCTGAAGTCAGTGTCCCTTAACGACGACGCCAACTCAGTAACGGTGACCATGCAGGTCGCCGATCTAACCACGACGTCGTTGGCAACCGCGCCGGCGCAATCAGGCGGTGACGGTGTGCTGTATCTGACGCAGATGCATTCCGGCAACCGCGTGTTCTGGGTGGGCGCAGAATTCCGCGCCGGCCAGGCACGCTTCCTGACGGGCGACCTGGGTTCAATCAACACACCCACGGCCAAGAAATACATTACCTACAATCCGGACGCAGTTAATTCGCTATCGGTTCAGGGTTCGGTAACGAACACTGCGCCGGGAACCATTACGATGAAGATCCCGCGGACGCTGCTCGGCAATCCGGCGAACGGCACGGTCTTCACCAGCGTGACCGGTTATGCGTTTAGTGAGCGCGGTCCGTTAGCGCCGGCCGCCGGTGGCACGCCAAACGTCACCAGCTTACCTATCCAGGTTGATACCGCCGGCGCGCTGACTTATACGATCGGCGATGGCGGACCAAAACTCGACGGAGTAGTTGAAGTTTCGATCGATGATCCCAACTTCACGTCGCCGCGCGCGGCCTCGCTCGGGGACTCGATCAGCGCCAACAGTTGGTCGCTGCAACTGAGTGGCGCTGATCTTGTCGTTGGTGCGCATACCGCTTACGTGCGGCAGCGCATCAACGGCCGCGCGCCTTCGCCGCTGGCATCGGTGACCTTCACCGTCTCATCGACAATCGAGCAGTCGGTGACTTCGTTGGTGAGTTTAACCACGTCGAACGCACGCACGTCTCTGGGGGTCAGCTCGTACGACATGACGATCGGGAACACGTCGAGCACGACTATCTTCGCGCCACTGCGGATTGAAGTGGCGAGCATCACTTCAGCCAGCGGTCGCGTCACAGTCGCCAATGCAGACAATGGGAAGACGGCTGCGGGTGCTGCCTGGGATTACAGTACGAGACTCGGCACTGACAACGCGCTGACGGCGAATGAGGTTTCCGCGGCTCGCAATCTGAGATTCAACAACCCGAACAACGAAGCGTTCACCGTCACCTTCAACGTGATTGGGAATGTGGATCGAAGTACGGCCGGCGGATCATCCAGCAGCAGTTCAGGCGGGGGTAGCAGCGGAGGCACTGCTTCAGGCGGCACAAGTCCGACGAGCACAATCACAACTGTGCTCTACAGCCTGACTTATAACCCGCTGCTAAACACGGTGACTTCGAAGTTGATAAAGCCGTGATACCTGACTGGAGCGCAAGCGTCCTGTTTGCTTGCCGGGGAGCTTCCCTGCCTGAAGGGAGGACGCTTGCGCTCCAGTCCGCGTGACCAACTCGATTAGGGCTCCGTGATGTTTTGCTGGTGCGAGTTCTCTCGCCCCACTTGAAGCGCCTCTCCGAGATTCAGTCCTCGGGGAGGCCATTTTTTTAGTGGTGCGGAAGCATCGGGAGAGGTCAGTCACGCCTGCCTTCAACCAGGTGCCGAAACCGTCTAAACGGTAATAACATACTTGACTCACCAGCATCTCATCAGCGGTAAATCCGGCATGGGAATCCCGAAGGGATTCAGTCCTCCAGCCCAGGGTTGGCGTTTTTCAGCCAACCCTGGGGAACGGCAGAACCAGGAGATCCAACCCCGACGGGGTTGCGTCAGACCGTCAAGCAATATTCAAAACCGACACAACCCTTTTCAGGGTTGCGAATTTGATTTCTTTTCTTCCCAGGGTTGGCTGAAAAACGCCAACCCTGGGCTGGAGGACGAAATCCCTTCGGGATTCATACCGCGATTGAATTCTGCACAAGATGCACCTGGGCAGTTAACTATATAGTTACCAGTGTATCGCTTGATCCGGTCGCTACCGCTCGCGGTTCTGACACTAGTCGACACAGAGGGCCACAGCCTTGAATTAAGAAATGCTTTTTTCCTACGGACCCCTGAAGACGTGTGTAAATCAGAAGTGTTCCCCCCTGGTTGCCGAAGTAACAATCAAATTGAGCGAGGGGGCGAGCCAAACCCTGACAAAGTTGCGATCTGTGCATCCCCTGTACTTCCGCAAAACCGTTGACACTTCCCCGGTCCTCTGATATTTAACCCCTCATCCAAGGGTGGTTTTGGGCTCCCGATCCTCAAAAGATTCCGATCCCCGAAACCGAATAATCAAGGAATTAGAGGTAAGAAGATCGGCGCTTGATCAAGTCGCTTCATCCGGCGACGTTTGGACGTACCGCTTACAACGGAGATTTCCAGAATGCAAAACAGAATATCGCGCACACACCGAGCACGCACCACCCTCACCTTCGTTATCCTCATCGGAGTGATGAGCTGGAGCTGTAATAACGTCAACCAGAACCTCGGCCGCACTTGCTACAAGGGCAATTGTCTTGAGTATGCGACCTGGGGCCAGAAGATCGATAGCACGATCAACCAGCAAGCCGTGGGTTATGCCTACATCATCATCAACAATGGACTGCAGATGGCGAGCAACGCCTATGGCAAGGCGCGCACCTCCAGCGATGCGCCGGAGACCGCGATGACGCTGGACCTGCGCTCGAATGCCGCCAGCGTGAATAAAACAATGACAGCCGTAGCCGCGCTGAAGCTGCTGGCGGCGAAGAACGTGAGCGTGACCAGCTCCATCTCTCCATATCTGCCGAAGGGCTGGACAGTGGGAACGGGCGTCAGCGCTATCACTTTCGCGGAATTGTTAACCCACACCAGCGGCATACGCGACACGCTGACTCCGGATACCAGCTACGCTAATCTCAAAGCGACCATGGCGCAGAACATCATGCCGGCCAACAAAGTGTACGCCTACCAGAACGCAAACTTTGCGCTGTTTCGCATCATGATTCCATATCTCAACGGCTTCAACGACACGAATGTGAAGGATATCGGCGCCGCGACCGACCAGGGTTATCTCGACTACATGAACAGTGTCTACGCGCCCGACATTAAGATCACGTGTAAGCCGGGATTGAATCCGGTCTTGTCTTATCCTTATCCGCCAGGCTCCACGAAGGGGACCGACTGGGGTGACTGGACGGACTTGTGCGGTGGCGGTGGGGTACAACTCTCCGTCCATGAGATGGGCGTGTTCATGGCGCACCTGATGGCGGGCATATATTTGCCAAAGACTTCGAACAACCCGAACGAGGTGACTCTTCCGACGATGGTGAGCAACAAGTACGGTTGGGATTACAACTGGCCCACGACCTACGGAAACTGCGTCGTGAAGAATGGAGATCTAGGCGGCGGAACTCCTTTTATTCCTATTCTCAGCAGTCTCTATGTGTATTGTCCGGACACCGGCTTGGGCTTTGTGGGCCTGGCCAATTCGACGCTGCCCTTTCAGTCCCCGCACAGTTACGGGTTCAGCGGCGCGCTGGATGACATTGTCTTTCAGAGTTACATGGCAACGTGGAAACCACAGAGCTGAGGGTTGAGAGACTATTTCACGTCCCTCGACCACGGCGGATCAACCGAATCTTCGAACCAGACTTGCGAGAGCGCGGCGTTCGACGGCGTTGCTCTCAACTTTTTGTCAGGGAGGGCTACTATGGCTACAAAAAAGAAACCGTCGGCAGAAGCAATGACGATTCAAGAGGTGGTTCCAACAACAGGTCGCAAGAATGTGGGGGCTTCGGGGAAAAACGCAAACCGCGAGGCAGCGGCCGGCGAGGGCTGTGACTGTCGCGCCTCGACCGCCTTCCACAAATCGATCCCTTTCAATATGCCGCCGGGCTTCAACAGCGGAACAAAACTCAGCGTCGCGGGCATACCAGCCGCGGGTAAACGGGCAGTGATTGAGCTGGTCACCGCAACAATCACGGTTCCCGCGGGAGAAAAAGCGCGCCTCAGGCTATGTACCAGTCTGGGCCCATTCGCATCCAATCTGGATTTGGTCCTGATCCCGCAAGGAATTGTCGCCGGTCAAGACGTGCTTGTGGCAACCCACTCTCTGCGTGTCTACACTGACAACCTAATTCAGTTCTATGTAAACCGTGACAACCCGCAGACACCGGGCACTGGTTTTGTCTGTATCTCGGGATACCTGGTGGATGTATAAAGAGGGAGTCAGGCCTCGTGCCTAAGACCTCAATCAGTCCCGAGCACCGTCAGCTTGTCCTTATCAGCATTTTGTCAGTTGCTGGCAGAGTGTGCGCCACGGAACGAGCGTCACAGTTTTGAAAGCTCGCCAAAGGTGGCAAGCAGGATCTTGATCTCAATGAAGACTCGATCGTTTTTGACACCGCAATTTGAGCAATGCTAGATTCAACCTGTTCGCGCCCCCTTTCCAGCTCTCTTAGTTTCACCTACACGCTGTATCCCGTTCTCCCGGAAGTGATGCGGTTTGATGTCCGACAAGCTTTAGCTCGTCGAAGCCTGGCGACAAACTGAAGTTTGTCGGACATTTATTCCAAACTGCATCAGTATCCGTTCTCCCGGTTCCAAACGTTCTTCCCCCCGAAGCATGATTGCGATTTGATTTTCTTCGCATGACAAATCCCCGGAGCTGATCCCTCTTCTATCAGTCTCAAGTTTTTCTCAACCCCTGCGATCAATTATCGGGTCACGATCAAAGATTTCTCCCCGAATGAATTTCGACTCGATTCCGTTTTGCCATCGGGAGGCACTCATGCGTCGTCGTCGCCACACCAAAGGCCATACTTTCCTGTTCATTTTTTTATCGATCGCCCTGGCAGTCCTGGCATCCACAGCGACGTTTCAGCGCGGACGCGCGGCAAGTCCGTCGAGCGGGACCCTGACGCTGGCGAGCGGCCCACTTGTCTATACCGGTGGGCCATTCGTGGCGCCCAATGTTTCGGCGCAAGCGAATGGAACTCCGATTTGCAACGCCGCACTTCCCTGCGATGACTTTGCGTTGACGATTAATGTGCCGGCGGGCACTGATGCCACAAAACAAGTGAAGGTGTCGGTTGGATGGCCAGTCTCAAGCGCGGACTTTGATGTTTACATTTTGCAGGGATCAACAGTCGTGGCCACGGCAGCCTCGTCCTCTGATCCGGAAATAGTCTTCCTGCCCGCGGTCTCCGCCGCCTACACGATTCGGGTAGTTCCGTTCATCCCGGCCGGTCAAAGCTACACTGGCACGATTTCATTGCAGGACATTCCCGCCGCGCCGCCGGCAGCCAGCGGGATCGCACCCAGATATCAGAACTATCCAGCTCCCAGCAACCTTGCGGGCGCGGACTCGGCGGGTGAGCCTTCAATCGGCATCGATTGGAATATTCTTTGTCCAGCGACAACCGCCGGCTGCGAGAATCTTCACGCCAACGCTCAATTTCCGAAGCGCAATACGGGCGGCGTGGCCTTCTTCACCGCCAACCTGAATGAATTTCGAGTGAGTTTCGACGATTGTTCGTCGCCGGCAAAACATCTCTGGGAAGACAAGACCAACGCCACCGAGAGTGCGCAGACGCTCGATCCGATTGGCTTTGTCGACCACCAAACCGGTCGCGTCTTTCAATCGCAACTCGCCGGCGCCTCGAGCATCTTGTCCTTTTCTGATGACGACGGACAGACCTGGGTGCCGTCGCAGGGCTCTGGCCAGCCGGCCGGTGTCGATCACCAGACGGTCGGCGGTGGGCCATTTAACAACAGCGCCGTACCGCCACCGCCCCCTCATCCGCTTTACGCGAACCAGGTTTATTACGCGTCGCAGGACATCGCGACTGCCCTGGCCGCACGCAGTGACAATGGCGGGCTGACATTTGGACCGGGAATTCCGATGTGGAACCTCAGTCAATGCGGCGGACTTCATGGTCATCTCAAGGTTGGTCCCGATGGCACGGTCTATGTCCCCAACAAGAGCTGCAATGGTGGGGCCAGCGTAGCGGTCTCAACCGACAACGGGTTAACGTGGGCCATACGCACGGTACCGGGAAGCACCCCGGGTGACACTGACCCTTCAATTGGCATCGGTTCCGACAATACGATCTATCTTGGTTACCAGAATGGCGATGGTCATCCGCACATGGCGATGTCGACGGATAAAGGATTGACCTGGCTTGACCGGGACGTCGGTGGTGGGGCCATCAAGAATTGCGTTTTCCCTGAAGCCACGGCGGGGGACGGCGATCGCGCCGCCTTTGGATTCCTCGGCACCACCACCTCCGGAAACTACCAGGACACGAATAACTTCCGGGGTGTCTGGAATTTTTATGTCGCTACGACATTCGATCGCGGCAACACGTATACCCTGGTGAACGCCACCGGAAACGATCCGGTTCAGCTCGGCTCCATTTGCACCGGGGGAACTACCTGCGGTGGCGATCGAAACCTGCTCGACTTCAATGACATTCAAGTTGATAAAGAGGGTCGCGTCCTCGCTGCTTATGCAGACGGTTGCGTCGCGCCGGCTTGTACCCTCGCGACGGCGGCAAGCAACCCGCCATACAACACGTCGCGCAGCGCCTTTTCTTCAATCATCCGGCAATCGGGTGGCAGACGTCTGTTTGCGGCTTTCGATCCGATCGAGCCAAACATTCCCCAGGCGCCTCGCGTCGACAGCGTCAATCAAGTTGCTGCGGGTCTCGTCCGCCTGTTCTGGTCAGAACCGGACAATGGTGCTTCTCCGCTTACGGGATACAAGGTCTACCGGCGTGTGAGCACGGGCGCCTACGGCGCGCCGCTGGCCACGATCAGTGTCGGTTGCCCTGCCTGTAAGACCGCATACGATGACACCACCGGCGTCGCCGGCACGAGCTATTTCTACAAGGTCACCGCTGCCAACGCGCTCGGCGAGAGTGGCAATTGCGGCGAGTTCGCGGTAACCGCGCCGACGCAGAACTCCTGCGTCCTGCCTGGTCTGACAATTCTCACCGATGGCAGCAACGATGAACTCGATTCGCTGCCGGGTCACGACGTCCAGAGTCTCTCAATTGCGGAGCCAGCTTCATTCGCGCCCAACAAGCTGGTGTTTACACTCAAGGTCCAGAGTCTTTCGACCGTACCGCCAAACACTGAATGGCCGGTTACCTTCAACGCACCCAACAGCACCAACTACACAGTGCGAATGACAAATGCGCCCGCGGATGGCGCCACTTCAACTCCAATCTTTCAGGTTGGACCAACCGGAGGAACGATGGCGGCGGCCGATCCGGCCAGCACCTTCAATGCCGACGGGACAATCACTATCGTGGTTCCCACCAGTGCGCTCGGAAACCCGCAGCCGGGACAGCAACTGACAGGCTTCTTAACGCGGATTGCGGCAAATATCGGAGTCGCCACCATCACGCCGGACAACATGCCCGACAATCTCGGACCGGCCGGCGCATATACCCTCGTGGGTAACGCGTCCTGTGGAAATAGCGCACCGCTCGCGGTGCTTTCCGCAAACCCAACTTCAGGAACGGCGCCGCTCCTGGTCCATTTCAGCGGCGCAGGCTCCAGCGATCCCGACGCCGGAGACAGCATTGCCTCTTATACTTTTGATTTCGGTGATGCTTCCGCTCCGGTCACGCAATCCGGCGCTACAATCGATCACACCTACGCTTCCGCGGGTGACTTCAAGGCCACGCTCAGGGTTACGGATTCACACGGCTTGATCAGCAATGTCGCGCAGACTGTAATCCAGGTTTCGAGCGGTGCCATACCCACGCCCACGCCCACACCGTCTCCATCTCCGTCGCCGTCGCCGTCTGTTTCACCCACTGCGACTCCGACGCCAACTCCGACTCCGACTCCAACGCCAACTCCGACTCCAACTCCGACTCCGACTCCGACTCCGACACCGACACCGACGGCGGTGTTTCAATTCAGCGCCAATCTTTTTGCAGTTCAAGAGGCAGTGACATTCGTGAACGTCACGGTCATACGCACTGGAGTCGTGGGGACGACTGCGGCCGTAGACGTAATAAGTGCCGACGCAACGGCGAAACAAAAGGGCGATTACACGCTGGTAATCGCGCATCTTGTTTTTGCACCTAACGAAACCCAAAAGACTTTCCCGACGCTGATCGGCGACGACGGATACGTCGAAGGAAACGAGTCGGCTACCTTGCTGTTGCAGAATCCGGTCAACGGAACGCTAGGGGCGCTTAACTCTGCCACGGTGCAAATCGTGGATAACAATCCCGAAGCAACGAGCAATCCTATCGACATCTCGCGCACGTTTGCGGGCCAGCACTATCACGATTTTCTTTATCGACAGAGTGATTCGGCTGGTGAAGATTTCTGGACGAACAACATCGACAGTTGCGGTGCTGACGCGCAATGCCGGCAAGTCAGGCGCGTTGATACTTCGACCGCCTTCTTCCTGTCGATTGAATTCAAAGAGACCGGTTTCTTTGTCATCCGCGCCCAAAAGGCGGCCTTTGGCAATGATAAGACTGTGCCGCGATACAACGTATTTCTCCGCGATCAGCGCGAAATCGGGGAAGGTGTCGTCGTGGGCCAGGGCGATTGGCAGGGTCAACTGGCGACGAACAAACAGAATTATCTAAACGACTTCGTTACCCGATCTGATTTCACGGCGAAACCATCGTTCGCACCCGGGGTGCCGGCGGCAACTTTTGTTGACGCGCTATTTGCCGACAGCGGCGTGACACCGACAACTGCTGAGCGCAACGCGGCGCTGGCGGCCTATGGCAGCGGCGACACCGCCGGACGCGCGGCGGCATTAAGAAGCGTGATAGAAAGCGGTTCGGTTTTTAACGCCGCCTTCAATCCCGCTTTTGTGTTGATGGAGTACTTTGGTTATCTCAGGCGCAATCCCGACGATGCGCCCGACGGTAACTTCAACGGCTACGACTTCTGGCTCGCCAAACTGAATCAGTTCAGCCTGCCGGGCGAAGACATGCGCGAAGACAGGCAGGCCTTCAGCCGCGCACAACGCGCAGAGATGGTGCGCGCCTTTATCGAGTCGCTTGAATACCGCGAGCGTTTCTTTGGCGCGGCGTCGGGCAATCAATCTCCGCCGCCAGCAGAAGGACAGGTTGCCCGGTTCGTTAAGGCGATCGTGCGCTTCACTCTGTTCGGCAATGGGAGTGGGTAAGTCTGCGAAGCACGAGGTCTGTACCATCCGCGTAAGCGGATGGGTTAAGTGAGCGTCATCGTCTAATCTAGCTTCCTTATCCCACCCGCTGACGCGGGTGGTTACTGACAAGCCCCCGCATCCCCTTCAACTATTCTTGCGGTTTGATGTCCATCGCGTGACAAATCCCCCAGGCTGATCGTCCCCGCGCAGTCTCAAGTTTTTCTCAACCCCTTCGATCAATCATCTAGTCACGATCAAAGCGATTTCTCTCCCCAATTTTCTCAACTCGATTTGGTTCTGACATCGGGAGGCACTTATGCGTAATCGTCGCTACAGCAGAATCCACACTTTCCTGTTCATCCTTCTATCGATTGCCCTTGCCGTTCTGGCTTGCGTAGGGACGTTTTTCCGCGGCCGCGCGGCAACGCCGTCAGGCGGAACAATTGCTCCCACGCTAGGAGCGACAATTACATGGAACGGAGACTCGCTCGCGACGGGAGCGACTGGTGGAGAGGGCCAGTGCATAGACAGCGGCCCGGCTAAGAACTGCGACAGCTTCGCGTTAACGGTTAGCGGAAATCCATCCGATTGGACCGGCAAGCTGATTCAGGTGCGAGCCGCCTGGACATCCCAGGCTCACGACTACGATCTGTACGTTCATAAAGGCGATCTGTCCGGGCCGGTTGCTGCTTCAGGTACGAATGGTGGCCAGCCTGCGACTGAAGAAGTTGCTTATCTCGATCCGGCCAATGCCGGTGTCGGGCTGTACACGGTGCACGTAGCTTACGCCATCGTAAGCCCCGGACAGGATATTTATGCGGGCTCAGCCAAAGTAGTGCCGGGCTTAACGTCGGCGCCACAAGACACCGGCGCGCCCATCGCTCGATTTCAGAATCATTATCCGCAGCTGAGTTTGATCACGGCGGGTTTAGGGGTGGATGCCGGTGAACCATCGATTGGCGCAAACTGGAAGACGGGTAAGTCGATGTACGTTTCGTACCTGACGACTTTTCGCGTGAGTTTTGACGACACTTGTCCGGCCTCGCCCACTTCAACCTGGGAGGACAAGAGCGCCCCGAACAATCTCAACAGTCTCGATCCGATTCTGTTTACCGATCACGGTTACGACAAGGTCAATCCAACGGTCGGCAGGACGTTCGTTTCCCAACTTTCGGGACAGGATAGTTTGACCTCTTATAGCGACAACGATGGCGACACGTGGATCCCCAGTCAGGGCGGTGGCGTTCCGTCCGGTGTGGATCACCAGACCCTCGGCGGGGGCCCGTTTCATTCGCCCTTAGTGGGCACTGTCTATCCGAACGCGGTCTATTACTGTTCGCAGGATATCGCGACCGCGTTCTGCGCGCGCAGCGACAACGGCGGACTGACCTTTGGCGCCGGCGTGCCCATCTATAACACCAACACGAGTTGCTCGGGTCTGCACGGACACGTCAAGGTTGGACCAGACGGCACCGTGTACGTGCCAAACAAGAGCTGCGACAACCTGACGACGGTGGTAGTTTCGGAAAACAACGGGATCACCTGGAGCATCCGGAATATCCCCGGCAGTAACACTTCGCACAGCGATCCCGCGGTGGCGATTGGCCGCGGTGATGTGGTCAGGACCTCCGGACTCAATCCTCAGCCCATCGGCCGTCTCTATGCGGCCTTCGGCAGCGGTGATAGCGCCGCCGGTGTATCCGTGTCAGACGATCGAGGCGTCACCTGGAAGAACACCTTCGACGTCGGATCCCTGGCCGGTGTGAAAGCAGTCGCCTTTCCAACGATTGTGGCCGGTGACGACGACCGCGCTGCCTTTGCGTTTCTCGGCTCGACCAGTTCGGGCTCGCCTGACGACAAAGCCTTTGCCGGGCTGTGGCATCTGTACATTGCCACCACTTACAACGGCGGCCAGAGTTGGCAGATTTCGGACGCCACGCCAAACGACCCGGTCCAGCGAAACGGAATTCATCTCGGGGGCGGTTCCCCTCCACATCGAAACCTTTTGGATTTCATCGGTATCGATGTCGACAAGCAGGGTCGCGTAATCGTGGCTTATGCCGATGGCTGCATGGGCCCGGCGTGTATCCAGGGAGCAAACAACGCGACCGGCAACTCTTATACACAAGTAGCGGCGATTGCGCGACAGACAGGGGGGCGATTGCTGTTTGGCCCTGACAGTCCAGGTGCAACTGCGCCCACTGTTCCCGGAGCGCCGCTATTGACAGTGGGTCGCGATGGCGGCGTCGCAAAGTTGACTTGGTCGGAATCAGACAACGGCGGCTCCGTTATTACTAACTATGTAGTGCTGCGCGGCACGTCGAGCGGCGGCGAAGTGCTGCTGGCGAATGCCGGCACCGCGACAACCTTTGACGACGCCACTGCCGCGGCCGATACGATCTACTACTACAAAGTTACGGCGGCCAATGCTCAGGGATCCTCGTGCGGCAGCAACGAGGTCAAGTCGGTTCCGCTGGGCGAGTCGGTCTGTAATGGGCTGCAGGAAGTAAGAGACGCAATCGGCGATCAGACCGGGGCTCCGGCTAATGCCGATCTGGATGTTGTCGAAGTACGCATGGCCGATAATGTACTTTCAGGTAAAGAGAAGATCTCGTTCAAGCTGAAGGTGTCGAACCTTACCACGCTAACGCCCAATAGAAATTGGCGGGTGCTTTGGAACTATCCGACTCCGTGCTCAACCTGCGATCCGTTAGTCGATGGTGGCACGCCGTTCACTGGCTCGTATTACGTCGGCATGAATACCGACGCCGGCGGTGTGCCGTCCTTCGAATACGGCACCGTGACGACAATTGAGTCGGTTCCGGCAAACACGGCCACGCCCAACATGCTGGGCGCCGCGGACGCCGAATCCAATGTGAACCAGGCTACGGGTGTGATCACGATCGTAATCTCTGCGGACAAGGTCGGCAATCCGAAAGCCGGCGACATTACAGGTTCACTAATCGGGCGAACTTTTTCCGGCAATGCCGGCACGACGCTGCGATCAAATAGCGCCGTAGACACAACCAACGGCGATGGAGCTCAGGATCCTTATACAGGAATGAGTTACCGGCTGGTCGGCAACGCGGCGTGCGTCGCAGCTCCGACGCCGACGCCGACTCCGACTCCCACGCCGACTCCCACGCCGACGCCGACGGCTACGCCTACACCCACGCCGACACCTTCGCCGACGGCTACGCCTACACCCACGCCGACACCGGCTGCCGTCTTTCAATTCAACTCAGCCGCGTATTCGGTGCAGGAAGCGTGTACGGCGATCAATGTAACCGTGTTGCGCACTACTTTGATGACCACCACGGCGGCGGTTGACGTGGTCAGTGCCGATGCTACGGCGAAACAGAAGGGCGATTACACCTTCGTGATCGCGCATCTGGTTTTCGCGCCCAATGAATCCCAGAAAACGTTCCCGGTGCTAATCAGCGATGACGGTTACGTTGAAGGAACTGAGTCGGCTACGCTGTTGTTGCAGAATCCGACCAACGGCACCCTCGGAACACCAAATGCTGCAACGTTGCAGATTCTCGACAACAGTCCCGAAACAACCGGTAACCCCATCGACGTTTCACGCACCTTTGCGGGTCAGCACTATCACGATTTCCTTTACCGCGAAGGTGATTTGTCCGGTCTTGACTTCTGGACCAACAACATCGAGAGTTGCGGCGCCGACGCGCAATGCCGGCAGGTCCGCCGCGTCGACACATCGACGGCGTTCTTCCTTTCAATTGAATTCAAGGAGACCGGCTTCTTTGTCATTCGCGCCCAGAAGGCGGCCTTTGGCAGCGACAAGACGGTGCCCAGATACAACGTATTTCTGCGCGATCAGCGCGAAATCGGCGAAGGGATAATCGTCGGCCAGGGTAATTGGCAAGCTCAGCTCGCCGTGAACAAGCAGAATTATCTGAACGACTTCGTCACGCGGACTGAGTTCACGACCAAACCATCATTCGCCCAGGGCGTCTCAGCGGCGACATTCGTTGACGCGTTGTTTGCCAACAGTGGGGTAACGCCGACGGCGGCCGAACGCAACGCAGCGATCTCGGCTTATGGCAGCGGAGACACCGCTGGACGAGCCGCAGCGCTTAAGAGCGTGATCGAAAGCGGATCGGTCTTTAATGCCGCATTCAATCCGGCGTTTGTGTTGATGGAATACTTCGGTTACTTGCGGCGGAATCCCGATGACGCGCCCGACGGTAACTTCAGCGGCTACGACTTCTGGCTGGCTAAGCTGAACCAATTCAGTTCGCCGGGTGAGGACATGCGCGACGATGCGCAGGCTTTCAATCGCGCGCAAAGAGCTGAGATGGTGCGCGCCTTCATCGAGTCGCTTGAATACCGCGAACGATTCGGTGGACGTGCCAGCGGAAATCAATTCGCCCCGCCGGAAGACGGAGTCATGGCGCGCTTTGTGAAGGCGGTCGTGCGCTTAACGATATTTGGCGGCGCCGCAGGGTGATCGCGGCTCGCGGGTCAGTACCATCTGCGTAAGCGGATGGGATCAGGAGGTAACCGGGTCTTTCAAAGTTGATTCCTGATCCCACCCGCTTACGCGGGTGGTACTGACTCGCTCCGACCCGCGCTTCCCTTTTCCTCCCTTTCCTTTTACCTTCCCTTCATGCCGCGCGTCGCCGTCATTCCCAAACCGAATTCGCCAGTCGAGATACGCGAGGTTGCCACTCCTGTACTCGAACCAGACTCAGCTCTATTCGACGTCGAGTTTTCCGAGGTCTGTGGCACCGACGTTTATCTTCAACAAGGTCGCTTAAAGGGTGTTCCCTATCCTTTGGTTCCGGGTCATGTTTCTGTCGGCCAGCTGAGCAAAATTCGTGGATCCATCAAAGACGTCGACGGGCGCGAATTGCACGAAGGCGATCGCATCACGTTTCTCGATGTGCATCGCACCTGCAATGCCTGTTGGTTCTGTCTGGTAGCGAAAGCATCGACGCGCTGCCCACAGCGCAAGGTCTACGGGATCACCTACGGGCTCGACGATGGACTCTGCGGTGGCTGGGCTGAGCAAATTTATCTAAAGCCGGGCACGCTCTGCATCAGCCTCGGCGCCGACGGCGAAACCTTCATGGCCGGAGGTTGTGCTCTGCCCACAGCACTTCACGCAGTCGAACGGGGCGACATTTCGATTGGCGACACCGTGCTGGTGCTCGGCTCGGGGCCGGTCGGTATCAACGCAATCATTCTGGCGTTGATGCGCGGCGCACTGAGAGTGCTGTGCATCGGCGCGCCGGATCGCCGCCTCGAGGCGGCCGCCGGAGCCGGCGCGGCAGACGTGCTTAACTTTGAAGAGCACAACGAGAGTGAAAGATTGGAATGGGTTCTTGAACGAACCGGCGGACGCGGAGCCGATGTAACGATTGAAGCCACGGGCGCGCCTGATGCCGCGGTCCAGGCCATGCGCTTCACGCGCGACGCCGGCCGCGTAGTTGTCGTCGGTCAGTACACTGATCACGGTCCAGTCTCGAGCGAAGCAGCCTTCAATCCACATCTCGACATAAACAAGAAGCATCTTGACGTACGCGGGTGTTGGGGATCGGACTTTTCACATTTCTATCGCGCCGCGCAAATCGTTTCTGACGAAAACAGGTCGGCACCCTGGGCGGCGCTAAAGTCCAGGCTTTCTCATTACAAACTCAACCAGGCAAATGAAGCCTTAGCGGATGTAGCGGGCGGACGAGTGTTGAAAGCACTGGTTGAACCGTAATCCTCGCACGTTCGAAATTCGCGATGTAGAATGGGTTCTCATGAAACAATGCCCGTTATGCCGGACGCCTTACGCCGACAAATCGCTCAACTTCTGCAAGAAGGACGGCACTCGGCTGACGGACGGTCCTCCAACCGGCTTTGATACGCAGCCCAGCACATTGAAGCTCCCGAGTTCATCGCGCGAATCGCGCCCCGAAAATAATGATCGAATTCGAGTTCTGTTAAGCATGGAGATTGATGATAACTTAGAGTCTCTTGGCAAGTACCAGGATTTAGCCAAGAAAAGGGGGAAGGACTTTGCTGGCGCTCCGATCGGACATGCACTTGTTCTCGACGGGTTTCGAGTCAACAGCTTACCGAAGCTAAACAGGGATTTTTGGGCCTCGATACTACCAAATTTGCACACAAGCGACCTCAGCGTGCAAGAACTCAAGTCGGTCCGCGAATTTTATAAGGAATTGGAAAATCTCGAATCAATCAAAGCGGTAATGAGCCCGGCCGATCGCAAAAGGGATAATGAACGAGAAATGGAAAGGGTTCTTAAGGCGCTGATTAAACGCGGAAATCCACTCGCCAGCTAATTGTCACGTCTAGAACATGAGCAAGAACGACATTCTGACGGCTCTCAACACAAACGAAGCAAAAATCAAAAGCTTCGGCGTACTGCGGTTGAGTCTGTTCGGATCCTCCGCTCGCGGGGAGGAAACGCCTCAAAGTGATCTAGACTTCATCGTCGAGTTTGAAACAAAATCCTTCGACTCGTACATGGACCTCAAGTTGTTTTTGGAAGATCTGTTCGGTCGGCCGGTCGATCTGGTACTCGCCGACGGCATTAAGCCCCGACTACGTGCAGCAATTCTCCGGGAGGCGATCCATGCCCCGGGACTTTGAGGTCTATCTCGAAGACATGCTGCAAGCGATCAGCAAGATCAGCAGTTACACAGCGGCCTTGACGCGTGAATCATTTGCTCAAGACAGCATGAGGATCGATGCGGTGGTCCGAAATCTGGAAATCATCGGGGAAGCGGCTAAAATGGTTCCCGAATCGATCCGCGCTGAATACCCGAACGTCGAATGGAAGAAGATCGCCGGACTGCGCGACATCCTCGCCCACCACTACTTCGAAGTCGACCTGGATATCGTGTGGGACATTCTCCAAAACAAGCTGCCCACACTGGACCGCGAACTCCGCGCAAAACGCGAAAACTAGATTGTAGGCTTGCCCGTGTCTGCTCACAATGGATGAACCAAAACGGCGATTATGGCTTCGAGCGGTTCTGCTCACGGGCGCGCTCTACTGCACGATCGGGATTACCTTCAGCGCTTTTGCCGCACGGTCGTCGCACCGGATGGCGGTCGCATGGAATGTCGCCTCTTTCGGGGTCTCGCTTGTCGTCTTCGCGATTCATATCGGCTACGAGCACTTTAGCCTTGGTAATCGACCGCTAATCGTTGGCTTACATACCGCTTTGGCAGTGGCCCTGGGCTCCTTTCTACTCGCCGTCTCGGCGAACATTCACTCAATTGGCGTCGCCACCAGCAACCATCGCTTGCTCGCCATCGCCCTGGTCGTCTGGCCGTTAATGACCGGGATTCCGGCATTTGTGGTCGCGTTAATCGCGGCAGTTGCATTAAAGTTTATTCGACCCACGGTCTAAGTCGCCTATGTGGAAATGTTTGAATTGTTCAGAAGACGTCCCTGACAACCTGTCGGTTTGTTGGAACTGCGAGACCGTACCCGACGCGCCGACCGCGGAAAAGAACGCCGAATCCGACTTTAAGCAATTCCTGAGCGAGAAGCACCGCCCGAAGAATTGCCTTGGCTGCAACTCCAAACTCAAATTCGCCGGCACCAAAGCATTTCGTGAAGGAACAAACTGGGGCATGCTGGGAGACTTCGGCGAGTTTTTCGACGGTCATCTCTCGCTGGAGATGTATGTCTGTCCCAAATGTTTGCGAGTTGAATTCTTTGTTTCCGAACCGGATGTTTAATGAATAAGACTCTAAGGGGGCTACCTTGAGGCCCGCACTTTTCTTACCAGTAGTCATTTGTAGTCTTCTGATGGTTGCTTCCGGCCAAACGCCGGCTACGAAAGATTCCCTGCATACAATCGCCGGCGACCTGAAGATTGTCGAAGTCAAAGCGAACTGCCAATTCAACATTACGCTCAACGATAAAGTGATCCTCAAAACAGATTGCGAGGATGAATCGAGCACTTACTACGCGACGCCGGAACCAACGATTCACACTTACTATAAGTCTCTCGAGGGCCTCGGCGATTTGGAGGAAGTGGTCCTCTTCCAGATGCAGATGCTGGGAAATGCCTGTGACGGCGGCGACCTGATCTTTCTCGGTCTGAAAAAGAATGGAACGCATTCGCTGTCAAACAGCATCGGCTTTTGTGGCGGCCGGCCACCAGTGATTACCTGGAGTACGGACAAGGTCACAGTCTTCATTCCCGGTGGGCCGCCTAATCGCGGCACGGGCTACATCCCATCCGAGACGTGGGTTTATGAAAAAGGGCGAGTGAGCAAACAAAGAGCGAATGTGCGTCGGAAATAATCAAAACCGCAAACCTGACAGAGTCTGTCAGGAAAAGAACTCTGTGGTTCTCTGTGTACCTCTGTGGTGAAGGCTTTCCCAGTTAATTTCACCACAGAGGCACAGAGAACCACAGAGTTTCACTGAGAAATGCCTTTTTCCGACAACGCTCAACAGCAAATGGAAAATCACATCCGAGCACTGGCCGAGAAGCTTTGGCACTATCATCAAATGAACCATCAGCTGGAACCGGCTGACGCGATTCTGGTGCTGTGCAGCCACGACAAAAAGGTGGCTGAGCGCGGCGCGCAGTTGTTTCTTGATGGATGGGCGCCGCTGCTGATCTTCTCAGGCGGACTGGGCGTGATTACCAAAAACATGTGGCAGGAACCTGAGGCTGATCAGTTCGCCGAAATCGCGATCGCTCTGGGCGTCCCGCCCGAAAGGATTTTGATCGAGAACCAGTCAACCAACACCGGCGAAAACGTCCTGTTCACAAAGCGACTGTTGATGCAAAAGCAAATCGACCCGGCGAAATTCATTCTGGTGCAAAAGCCCTACATGGAGCGACGCAGCTTTGCCACCTTTCGGAAGAACTGGCCCGAGAAAGACGTGGTCGTTACTTCACCTCAGGTGTCGTTCGCTGAGTATTTGGAAAACTACGTTAACGGTGAACTTTCAACGGACGACGTGGTCAGCATAATGGTCGGAGATTTACAGCGAATCAAAGTGTACGCCGACAAAGGATTTCAAATTCCCCAGGAAATACCGGATGACGTTTTGTCCGCATATGAAGAGTTAGTCCGCGCCGGCTATGACCGGCACTTGAGTGTTTGAGTTTGATCGCGAATGCGAGCCTTCTGATTTGGTTTTCTCGCTGGTCTGTGGTGAGTCTTATCGCCGCAAAATATTCAACACAGAGAGACGGCGCAGGAGAGCCGCAATCAAACGCGTGAAGCTCCGGAGGAGCAGAATGTTTATAGCTACACCGCTCAAAACCGGTCCCAGCTCCAGAGGGGCGAAAGAAGGCCTCGATTACACGTTGCGCTCCTCTGGAGCTATGAAACCGCAGATCGCCAGGCAGTCTATAAACATTTCATCCCTACGGGATGTTAAGAAACTTCGTTAGAATCCGATTAAGTTTGGCTATTGAAAGCCATTATGAGCGCCGAAGAACTTACAAGTGAAAATCTTTTCTCGTACGGGACTTTGCGTCAGGAAGAGGTTCAACTCGCCACGTTTGGACGAAGATTAGCAGGCCGACCTGACGCTCTGGTGGGGTACGCTTTGAAGATGACTCAGATCGAGGATCCGAGTTTTGCTGCGAAGAATGGCGTGCGTCAACGCACTCTTCAATTCACCGGCAGCGCGTCGGATGTGGTTGCAGGTGTGGCCCTGGCCCTGACCCGACAGGAGCTTGAGCAAGCCGATGAGTACGAACCTGTCGATTATGAACGCGTGCGGATTCAATTAAGATCGGGTTTGGACGCGTGGGTCTATTTACAGACCGATCAAAGATAATTCCAACGAAGGAAGGTCACTATGAAACGATTTCCTCTAATCATCGTACTCGCCTTTGCTGTTTTGCCGGTGGCAGTATTGGCCCAAAAGCCTTCCGAGCCGCAGCAGAATCCAAAAACCACGCAGGCTTACAGCATGTTGATTCAGCAGAAGGTGAAGCTCCAGGCTGAACTGGAAACTCTCTTGAGTGAATACACTAGCGACTGGCCCACATCAAAGAAAGTCCAGTTTGAGTTGGACACACTCAAGAGTGAAATGAAAAAGATGGCGGAGGTCGAAGAATCGAAAGTGATCAAACTGACCTCAGGTTTCGGAAGTCTCGTTCTCCGGAGAATAGCTCTGGCTACTGAAGTACACGTGCTTTTGGAAGCAGAGGGATCAGAATGGCCGACATTCAAACTGAAGCAAAGAGAATTGGAGTTGCTCGATAAAGAAATTCAGAAGCTGATGAGGTGAGGAAGAACTGCATGATGAAAACTTGTCCGGACTGTGGCTCGACTGAAATTGTATCCGAGTTATTGGTTTTCTCAGGCGACGCGACCACGAGTGAACGGCCACCATACGTGAAGCTGGTTGAGCCAACGCCGGCAAAAGTCCCGTTCATCTGGATGCCCAAATCGGTGGCCACAGGTTTTCGCGCAGCTATTTGTGGTGAATGTGGGTGTACGCGGTTCTATACGAAACATCACGCCGAGATTTTGGAAGCACACCGCAAAGGCTACACCAGCCCGGATTATCCGCTGAAAAATGTTCTGCCAATTTGAAATGGGGGGGACCGGCCGAATTTGGAGTGCGGCGACTCGTCGCCGCTTGGCCGCTTCGGTGCTAACGCAAAAGCGGCGACGAGTCGCCGCACTCCAAAATAAAGCACGCCGGAGGCGTGCGTACCTCACAGCGTCGTGCGCCGCAGGCGCAGCGCATTGCCAATGACTGAAACTGAACTAAAGCTCATCGCCGCGGCCGCAATCACCGGACTTAAGAGCAAACCAAAAAATGGGTAGAGGATGCCGGCGGCGATGGGAACGCCAAGCACGTTATAAACAAAAGCCCAGAAGAGATTCTGTTTGACGTTTCGCATCGTGGCCCGACTCAAACGCCGAGCGCGCACGATGCCGCGCATGTCGCCCTTCACCAGAGTGACATCCGCAGTGCTAATCGCGACGTCGGTGCCCGTCCCCATCGCAATGCCGACGTCAGACTGGGCCAGCGCCGGCGCATCATTAACTCCGTCACCGGCCATCGCCACGCTGCGGCCCTGGCCCTGAAAACGCTTTACGACTTCTACCTTCTGATCGGGCAGGACTTCAGCAACGAATTCGTCGAGATTGAGTTTTGTCGCGACGGCCTGAGCGCTGGTGCCACTGTCGCCGGTGACCATGACGATCTGAACGCCCTCTTTGTGCAATTGCTGAATTGCCTCGGCGGTAGTCGCTTTAATCGGATCGGCTACCGCAATTATTCCGGCGACGTGGCCGTCAATTGATACGAATACCGTCGTTTGTCCATTCGCCCGGAGCTCTTCGGCATTTTGTGACAGTTCGCCAGCGTTGATTTTGAGTTCATCCAGCAGCGCCAGATTTCCCAGAGCAACGGCCCGTCCATCAATCCGGCCGCGCACGCCTTTGCCGGGAATTGCGAGGAAGGCTTCAACACCTGCGAGTCGCAAGCCGCGCCCTTCGGCGCCGGTGACGATCGCATTTGCCAGTGGATGCTCGCTGCCGCGCTCCAAACTCGCAGCCAGTCGCAACACCTCGAACTCGTCATGGCCCGCGACTGTTTCGATTAAAACCAGTTTTGGCTTGCCTTCGGTCAAGGTTCCGGTCTTGTCGACGACGAGCGTGTTCACTTTATGCATCAGTTCAATCGCTTCGGCATTCTTGAACAGGAGACCGGCGCCGGCGCCCTTCCCCATCGCGACCATGATCGACATCGGCGTCGCCAGCCCGAGCGCGCACGGGCAGGCAATAATCAAGACCGCCACTGAATTAACCAGGGCATGGGCCATGCGCGGCTCGGGACCGACCAACGCCCAAACCACAAAAGTGACGACGGCCGCGCAGATCACGGCTGGGACAAAATATGACGACACTCGATCCGCCAGCTTTTGGATTGGCGCCCGGGTCCGTTGGGCGTCGGCAACCATCTGCACAATTTGCGCCAGCATGGTCTCAGCCCCGACTTTTTCCGCGCGCATCACCAACGAACCATTCCCATTAACCGTGCCGCCGATTACTCGTCCGCCTTTCGTCTTTTCGGTGGGAATCGGTTCACCGGTAACCATCGATTCATCGACGGAACTTTGGCCCTCGATTACCGTGCCGTCAGTCGGAACTTTCTCGCCCGGACGAACGCGCAAGAGATCTCCCGGCCGCACTTCATCGAGCGGCACATCCTCTTCATCGCCGTCAGATTTCAACCGGCGCGCAGTCTTCGGCGCCAAACGGAGCAAAGCTTTGATCGCCGCTCCCGTGCGACTTCTGGCTTTCAATTCCAGGACCTGGCCCAGCAGCACGAGCGTAGTGATTGCCGCCGCAGCTTCGAAATAAACCGGCACGGCGCCATCCTCGCGAAATGATGCGGGAAAGACCTGCGGAAAGAGCTGGGCCACGGCGCTGTAAACGTAAGCTACACCGACGCCCAATCCGATCAGCGTGAACATATTTAGATTCCGAGTAACAATCGACTGCCATGCACGGGCAAAGAATGGCGCCCCGCCCCACACGACCACGGGTGTGGCCAGGGCCATCTCGATCCAGCCGGCCGTTTTCATTGACAGAATTTTTTCCAGCGGCTGGCCGGGAATTAGATCGCTCATCGCGATCGCCAGCAGCGGCACCGTGAGAATCACGCTCACCCAAAACCGCCGCGTCATGTCGTCAAGTTCGGGGTTCGCCTCCTCCCCAGCGGAGATGGTTTTTGGTTCCAGAGCCATACCGCAGATGGGACATGACCCGGGCCTGTCACGGACAATCTCCGGATGCATCGGGCAGGTATATTCAAAGCGACCCTGAGTAGCGGGCTCGTGTTCATGAACTAAAGCGTTGGCAGAACCGGAAGTAAATTGATCGGGATTCTCGCGGAACCGTGCGAGGCATTCTGGCCGGCAGAAGTAGTACTTGCGGTCTTCATGGTCAAGCGAAGGGGTGGTTTCGTCGATAGAGACGGTCATTCCGCAGACCGGGTCGACAGCCTTCTTACTTGATTGTCCTGGGGCCAAAACGGGAAGTTGCCGCATTGGCCTGATGGTAACGCGGCAGATTGATAGGCACCAAGTGGGCGTGATTTCCTGGCTCTCTCATTCACACCTCGCTTAAGGAGTCTTTCGAAAAAGAGGTCTTCTCTGTGCCTCGGTGCGGTCTCTGTGTCTCTGTGGTGGAATTAGTCTGGAAAGTATTCACCACAGAGGCACAGAGATCGCACAGAGACACGGAGATCGATTTTCTCGACAGACTCTTTAAGCGAGGCGTGAATGAGCTGAGACTTTTGCTGAAAACTTATCCAGCAAACCACGTTACACTTTTTCAAATTCTAAAAGTATTATCTCAGACTTAAGTCACCGACATGAGTAACTCACAGGCTATGCAAATCACTATAACGGAAGCGCGACCTGATTCGCCCGACGCTTTGAAACTCCTGAGCGAGCTGGACGAAGCTCTTTGGCAGCATCCCTATACACCGCAAAGTCGTCATGCCTTCACCGTTGAAAAACTAATTCGCGAAGGCGTGGCGTTCTTTGTTGCCCGAATCGGCGACGAGGCTGCCGCGTGTGGTGGGCTGAAGATTTTCGGCTCGGATTATGGCGAAGTAAAACGGATGTACGTGCGTCCGGTTTATCGTGGACGAGGTCTGGGGAGGGCGGTGCTCAATCACCTGGCAGATTACTCCCAGCAGCAACAGGTTAACGTCCTGCGGTTGGAAACTGGGATTTACCAGGTGGAAGCCATTGGGCTTTACGAGAGCTGGGGCTTCAAACGCCGGCCCCCGTTCGGTGAATATAGCGTCGATCCTTTGAGCGTGTATTTCGAAAAGCGTCTCGCATAACTTCATGCCGCAAACATCCGCCACGGAACAAAGAGGATTTATCATTCGCGACGCCCGCCCACCCGACTCTGAGGCAATCAATCATTTGTGCGTCAAAGCGTATGCGGAATTCCGCCCCGTAATCGGCGAATCAAACTGGAAACGGCTGCGCGAAACACTCGCGAGAGCATCGAGCTTAAGCTACGAAGGCGAACTGATCGTCGCTGAAGACGCGTCGGGCGTCCTGGGCATTGTCCTCTATATACCGCCGCGCCAGGACCAAAGCGGTTCGCCCAAATCGGCGTGGTTGCAAACGCTGGCCGTCTCGCCTTTACATCGGGGAAAAGGGATCGGACGCAGCCTGACCTGCGAGTGTATCGAGCGCGCGCGGAGAGACGGCGCTGACAACATCGGCTTGACGACGGCTGAGATGATGACTGTGGCCCGACCAATGTACGAGCGCCTGGGGTTCACCAAGGAATCGGATTTGGGACAGCGGTTCGGAGTGCCGCACGCGCGCTATTCTTTGAGGTTGAGCCAGTGATGAGGTCAGTACGGGAGCGCATCGCGATGAGGTCAGTACCGGGAGCGGTAGCGACCGGGTAGCCACAGGATGCACACTGCCAGCGGCTACCCGGTCGCTACCGCTCCCCGGTACTGACCCGTTACAATTGAGATATGAACTGTCCGGTTTGCAAATCACCTGAACTCGTTACGAAAGAACTTGAACCGAATCTTTCTTCGCGGCAATGTCCCAGCTGCCTCGGAAATTGGATTGACGGTCGCGAGTACTTCAAGTGGATCGAACAACATCGCAGCGACGCCGCTGAACGCGTGCATGACGTCGAGACCCTGACGCTGGCCGAGCCGGCGCTGCCGCTCGATTGCCCCGAATGCCGCTTTCGCATGGTCAAGTATCTGGCCGGCCGGGGCCTGCCCTTCACGATCGATCATTGTCACGGCTGCAAAGGAATCTGGCTCGATGGCAACGAGTGGGAGGCTTTGCGCAAGCGCAACCTGCATGACGATCTAAATCTGATGTTCACTGCGTTTTGGCAGACTGAAGCGCAAAGGCTCGCGCGCAAGAAAAAGTTCGAGCAGATCTATACCGGCAGGTTTGGCGAAGGCGATTACGCCGAAATCAAACGTGTCCGTTACTGGCTGGAGGGCAAAACCAATCGCGAAGAGTTAATCGCGTACTTAATCGACAAAGATCCTTACGATGTTTGAGAGGAGCGCCGACTCATGGATGAAATAGATCGAACAAAGCTCTGGTATCACCCAAACCTCGACGTGTTTCTCAATCAGTGGTTTGCCGATTACGATAAGGCGCGCGCGGCCCTCGAGAGCGGAGGGGGCTTTTTATTTCCTTATCAGAAACATTATTTCGTTTGTAAGCCGGAAGTTGTGGCAGCCCTCGGAATGGATCCGAACGACTCGGATTGGGAAAAGATTGGGCGCGACTGTGCCCGGCCAAACGATAGCGAAGCGTTCCAGCGACTTGTGCAAAAGCGCGAACGGATTGTGCGCCAGGCGATGGGGGATTAGCGTGGCGGTCCTTAGTCTTTTTCGCCTCTCATTCAGAACGGGCTTCAGCCCGGTGACGCCTCGCCTAAAGAAACAAGAGAACCGTTTTAACGGTTTTCATTTCGCGAGGGCACGTCGTACCCTGAACGAGTTAATAACATACGCGCAATGAAACCGTTTGAAACGGTTCCCCTCGATTTCGGCATGCGCTGACCACCGGGCTAAAGCCCGGTGTGAATGAGAAAGAACTTTTGAGGCAGTCGCCGGCTATTCGGGTCCCGCAATCACCGCTCGATACAACTCTTCAGTCCGATCAACCATTCGTTCCAGCGTGAACTTCGAATTCACGACGGCGCGCGCGTTAAGCGCGAGGCGCTCGCGCTGATTCGCATCGCCCAGGAGATCGGCGATTGCCTCCGCTAAGGCTGCAAGGTCACCAATTGGCACGAGGCGGCCGGAGTCTTCCGCGTCGATGATTTCGCGCGCACCTTCCGACGCCGTCGCGATGACGGGCACGCCGGCGGCCATCGCCTCAACAATCGACAAGCCGAACGGCTCTGAGCGCGCCGGCGAAACAAAAAGATCCAGAGTTGCGAGCAAACTTGCGACATCGTCGGTCCATCCGGTGAGTTGCACGCGGTCCTTCAGGTCGAGATCGCTTATCACCTTTTCGATGTGCGCTCGATTCTCACCGTCCCGCGATTTGTCTTCACCAGCGATTATGAAGTCGACATCGTTCCGGGTCCCGCAAACGATTGCGGCCGCGCGAATGAATTCTTCCTGACCTTTAATGGGAGCGAGGTGACCGATCGTGCCGACGCGGGTACGATTATTCACGGGCGGGACGCCCGTGCCACTGCTTCCCAGCTCGAACCGTTTCACGTCGATCCCATTATGAATCGTAATAATTTTGTCAGCCGGAAAAATGTTTTGCGCGCGCAGGCCATCAGCAACCGCCTCTGACACGGCAATCACCCTTGACGTCCGGCGCAGAGTAAGGCGATGAATCTTACTTAGCGGAAAGAGGACGTGACGGGTCAAAACCAGGCGCGCGCCCGCTCTTCCCGCCGCCAGCGCTGCCAGTGGATAGTCACGCGCGACGTGTGCATGCACAATTTCGATTCGCCGCTCACGCACCAGGCGCGCGAGTCGCAAGCCGCTGCGTACATTCAAAGCATTTCGCATCGGTAATTCGATTATGTTTTCCGCAGCCACCGAAGAAAGTGCGGAGCGCAAGGGCGAGCCTGGTGTTATGGCCGCAAAAATTTCATGGCCGCGAGTGGCAAGGTTGTTCGCCAGGTCCGCGAGATGTCTCTCGCCACCACCAATCTCTCGCGCCGAACATATTTGCAGGATGCGCATGGGCTGCTGGTGTCAGTACCATCCGCGTTAGCGGATGGGATAAGGAAGCGTCTTTCGTGGCTGCCGTGCCCGGCGGCCGGGCTTCTGACACGCGACAGAATCTAACACAATGAAAAGCCAACGGTGTTGGGCTATTTCCCAAAAGTCGATCGGCGTGGCTTTGCCTCAAAAGTCTGAAAGTTGGCAAAGTTCCGCCTTCTCATTCAAACCGGGCTTCAGCCCGGTGACCGAGCCCCAGTGACTGATCAAGAAACCGTTTCAACGGTTTCTCAGTTTGGGCGGTCACGGAAGCTGCCTCGTGCTGAAAGCTTAGTGGTCCGGGAAGAAGACGAAACCGTTAAAACGGTTCGCGAATTTCTTCCAGCCACCGATCACCGGGCTCAAGCCCGGTGTGAATGAGATCTTGAACTGTCGAACTTTTGAGGCAAAGTCGTTCGGCCTTGTTCATTAGCATCGGTGAAATCAAGGCCCGAGGGGTCGACACTAATCCGCGGCGGGCCTTACTGCCCCACCTCCTCACGGAGGTGGTACTGACGGTGCGCCCCCGCTTGAGTTGGATCACTCGACATAGTACAAACATCCTGCTTCGTCGATGACCCTGTCCACTCCAACACCTGTCTGTCTTCTCTGCAAACGTCCTTTGCGACTGCTGGGCCAGGATTTTACCGGCAAGCAAATCTATAAGTGCGACGATTGCGAATACCTGACGACGCCGACCGACGATAACGACGCCGCGCAGTACGACGATCCGGAATACTTTGACGGCTGGGGCTGCAATCTGGAATTCGATTACGAACGTTTCGAGCCCGCGGTCCACAGTCAGGTCAACGAGTATCTCGCTTTTCTCAAACAATACACGCAAGGCAAATCTTTGCTGGACGTCGGCACGGGCAGCGGGCTATTACTGCACCTCGCCCGCGACGCCGGCTATGAGGTGGAGGGCACTGACTTATCAAAACATGTAAGCGAAACCCTTCCCGCCAAGGCCGGCATTCCGGTCCATCACGGCACGATTGAAAGGATAGATTTCGCTCGCAAGTACGACATCGTCACGATGCTGCATGTGTTAGAGCACACAACTGATCCGCTTTCGACGATTAATCGCGCCAAGGAAATCCTGAACCATGGCGGCTTTATCATCGTCGTGGTGCCGAACTATCGCAGCCTGGATACGCGCATTAAAGACACCCTTTCCCGTCTGAAGCTGAAGAGCCGCCCGTACAAACATCTGGCGCTTGGCCATCACAACTTCGTTTTTTCGATCAAGAGTCTCGAACGTCTGGGCCAAAAGGCGGGTTTGCGCGTAGTGCATTCCGAAACCCGTCAACCGGCCTGGCGTGCCGGCAGCTCGCATCGATTGCTCGAGAACTATCAACTCGCGACCTGGTGTTGGATCGTCTATCAGAAGGACAGAAATGCAGAAACCCGACCGTAAGGGAGGGTGCCTCCAACGTTAAGCACGAGCTGCAGCACCCTCCCTTACGGTCGGGTTTCTGCCAATTCATCATGAAGCCGCCGCGCAAAAGAGCCCTGCGAAAAAAATTGCTCCTGGTGCTGTTCGGCCTGGCCTTCGGCCTCTTGATGAGCGAAATATTCCTGCGCGTGATTGGCTATTCGTATCCGATTTTTTACACCACCGACTACTATCGGGGCTTTGCCCTGGCTCCCGGCGTCGAAGGCCAGTATCAGCGTGAAGGTACTTCATACGTTCGCATCAACAGCGATGGGTTGCGGGATCGCGAACACCTCGGGGGCAAACCTGCCAACACCGTCCGTATTGCCGTGCTGGGCGACTCGTTTACAGAGGCGATGCACGTACCGATGGAACAGACATTCTGGTTTCTGCTACAGCAAAAGCTACAACAGTGCAATGCGTTTCCCGGTAAACAGGTCGAGGTGATTAACTTTGGGGTTTCCGGATATGGCACGGCGCAGGAACTGCTCACCCTGCGGCAGAAGGTTTGGGCCTATTCGCCGGACCTCGTGATTCTGGCCTTCACGACTTATAACGACGTCTATGACAATTCGCGCGCGCTTGGCAAGACGGAAGAAGTTCCTTACTTCAGCTACCGCAACGGCGAGTTGGTTGAAGATGTCAGCTTTCGCGAATCAAAAACATACCGGCAGCGGGATTCGCAAATCAACCGGCTCGGTCGCTGGTTTCATAACCGCTTACGGACCGTGCAACTGATTCATTATCTTCAGTTCGTCGGCAAACTGCGGCTGACTGATTGGCGCAACAAACGCAAACTGGCTGAGACGCAATCACAGACCGCCGAAAAAGCGCCGGCGATTCGCAACGCGGAAGATATCGGCATCGATAACATGATCTATGTCGAACCGCGTGACGAGAACTGGAAAGAGGCCTGGCATATAACCGAAGGATTAATTCAGCGGATGCGGGATGAGGTGAAAGAGAAAGGTGCGAAGTTCCTGCTCGTCACCTTGAGCAACGCGATTCAAGTCTATCCTGATCAAAACGTGCGCCAGCGATTTCTTCAGCACATCGGGTCCGAAACGATTTTCTATCCAAACCTGAGATTGGGAGCGCTGGCCGGACGCGAACAGATCGATTTCCTGGATCTGGCCGCCCCGATGCAAAGCTACGCCGATCAAAACAAAGTTTTCCTGCATGGATTCGGCAGCGATCTGGGTAATGGACACTGGAATGCCGAGGGACACCGGCTGGCGGCAGATTTAATCGCCCAACACATGTGCAAATAGATGAGGTACGCACGCCTCTGGCGTGCTTTACCGGGATCCTTGTCGAGCACGCCAGAGGCGTGCGTACCGTTCACTTCACGATCTCAAAATCCATCCACTGCGAAACTGTGCGGTGTTTCTCGTCAGCATTCAGATCAGTGACGATCACCTGGAGCGCGTAATCTCCGGGAGCCAGATCAGTTCCCAGTTGAATTTGTCCGCCGGCAATTAGTCTCTTCAAATCGGTCTGGTTGTTAACGTTGTAAGGAATTTCTTTCCCGGTAAATACTGCCGTCGAGCCACGGAACAGCCGCACCTGGGTAATCAATCGCGGTTGATTGCCCGTCTTCTCGATTTCAGCGTTATAGATGATAAACGAGTAGTCGATTAACATCCCTCCTTTGAGGCGACGCACGGCCGGGCTCGCGTCCGCATTTCCCTGCCCTATTCCTTCATCAGTTTGATTCGGGGCGGCAGCGTTGTTTGCATCGTTGCCGCTCGCAGGCGCGCGGCCTGCGGTCCGTCTGGTATTGGTGCCCGCCAGGATCAACCCGGAGAGAGCCAGACGATTTTTCTTCAGGTCCGGAACGTCGATGAACTGGCTGGCTGAGCCAATTCGCTTCGTCGCGCTATCACGCAACGAAATGCGTAATTGATAGGCTCCTGCTTTCTTGATTGGCACCGTCAGGTAATAAACCAGGCCGTCACGAATCGCGCGTTGATAAACCTCGTCGGGCAAGGCCAGGGTATACGTTTTACCGACGGGTTGATCGACCACAGTCCCATTGTCGCCAAACGTGATGGCGACCACGTCGAAAACGCACTTATGCAGGTTGTTCGGTTCGTCGGTAAACGTCAGATCGTGCCCATCAACGTGCAGCACTGAGCGCATGTAGGATCCGGCCCTGGCATCGTTGGCAAAGAACGAAGTCAATTGCAGGTGCACGCCGGTGGCTCCAAAAGGTGAAGTTAAGGCGGCCAGCATTTCCTGTCCCAGAGTCCGGGGCTCAGTTCGCTCAGCCTCAGTGACGCCGAAGAAACCGTTTCTCATTCGCACATTGAATTTGCCCGGGCGAGTAATCTTCAAAGACAGTTTGTGAAAGGTCCGTCTGCCGGTACGCGGATCGAAAGTAGCATTGTCGGGACGATATCCGATCAGATAGAACCCGCGCTGATCGTCCAATACTCGCTTGATTCCACCGCTAAGATCGTTGTTGTTTTTTATGGCGATGCCGCCCGTCTCGCGCGCCAGGTAGTCGAGACCGTCCTGATTCTCCCAGGCGGCGTCGCGGCGCTTGCCGAGTTCCTCGCCAACTTGATCTGATGACCTTCCGTAAGTTGAATCGGCCGCCGTCAGGCCAAAATACTGGAGGCCGGTCGCGTTCATCGTATAGATCACCACCGAAGCCCGATTCGCCTGGTCGATGAGCCGGCGCAGGCGATCCAGAGCCATGTACTCTTTGCTCAGATCGTTGCGTTCGTAAACGCGAAAACCATCCGACACCAGGAGGATCGATTTTCGGCCCGGCAACTCCCGCAGCCCCTTGACTACATAGCTGATGGCGCCCAACGTGCCGACCGCGAAAACATCCTCCCGAAATCGATTCAAGTCTTCATTCGCTGCCTGCAGGTCCGCGCCCGGCAGGGGCGGTTCCATTGGCGCGAAAGCGCTAACGCCTCCCCGGCCCAGCGAATTCCATTTCACTCGTTCGACAGCGGCGTAGAGTTGTCGCTTATCAGCGGTGAATTGCTGTAAAGCGCCCATGCCGCCACTGGTGCGAATGATCGCGACCAGATCACCCGGTTGTATTTGTTCATCAACAAATTTCTTCAGCGCGCGGCGGACGTAAGAAGTGCTTTCCCAGGACAAACCGAGATCATCAACCACTATCGCGATGGTGCGGCGCACGTCTTCGAGTTTTAATTTACCCGGCGGAATGGGTGGAGCATTCTTATCCGCCGGTCCGGACCTGGCTGGAATGGGTGACGCAGGAGTTTCGATGGCGCTATACAAGAAATGGGTGATCTTCTGCTTGCGGCCGTCTTCGAGAATCTCGACCTCTTCGGGCTTCAGATCGGTTACGATCTTGCCGTTCTTGTCGGTGACGACGGCGTCGACCTGGACCAGATTGGTCGTGATCTTCACGACATCTGCGTCCTCAATCTTCTGCGGGGTTGATTGCGGGACAGGCGGAGGCGGCGTCACGCCCTGTTGACCAAGCAGATTAGGGCCGAACGCGGCGAGCAAAAAAAGAAAACCAAGGCGACGATTCATTTTTGCAGTTCGGTACGCACGCCTCGGGCGTGCTCTGTCGCAATCCCTTCGCGCCGGGGAATTGCCATATTGCACGCCAGAGGGGTGCGTACCGTTCACTTAATTATTTCAAAGTCCATCCATTGCGTGGCCACACGGTATTTCTTGTCGGCCAACGCGTCCGAAACGATGATTTGAAAAATATATTCACCGGGCGCCAGGTCAGTTCCCAAATCCAGCGCGCCGCCAACCACCAGACGACCCAGGTCTGTCTGGCCAGTTGGATCAAAGGGCAATTCGCTGCCTGCAAAAACCTGTTTCCCCTCCCGAAACAGTCTTATTTGCGTCGTGAGCGTGGGTTTCCCTGAGGCTTTGTCCAAACTGGCGTTGTAAACCAGCAGGCCATATTCCAACCTCATCAACTGTCTTAGATGGCGCAAAGCCGGACTGGCTTCAGGATCGATCGGGGGAGCATTCCCCGCTGGCGCGTGAGAGTTTGAGTTCACGGCACCGCCCGTGATTGATTTTCCGCTGAGCACCACGCCCGAAAGAGCCAGACGCTTGCTTCCCAGGTCAGGCACCTCGATAAATTGGTTGACGGAGCCGAGCCGGTCGGTGACCGTATCTCTGAGGGCCAGTCGAAACTGGTAGGCGCCGGGCTTCTTAACCGGGACGGTGATGTTATAGACCAGACCCTGCCGCCTTGCTCGCTCGTACTCGGCATCCGGTAGCGCGAGAGTAAAGGTTTGTCCCGTGTAGTCAACCTGAACCCCGTTGTCGCCAAAGGTCATAGCCAGCACGTCAAAGACACATTCGTGCGTTCCGTTGGGCCCATCCTTAAAAGTCAGGTCGCGCATGTCGATGTGAAGCAAAGATCGCATGAACGAACCATTCGTCGCGTCGTTGGCGAACAGCGAGGTCAATTGCAAGTGCACGTCGCTGGAACCGAACGGCGAACTGATACTGTCCACCAGGCGTTGCGCCGCTGTTCTTTCCGCGGGCCTGGCTTCCTCGTCGCTGATCCCGAAGAAGCCGTTGCGCATGCGGACATTGTATTTTCCCGGCCGGGTAACCTTAAGCGAGAGGTGATGGAATTTACGCCGGCCGGACTTCTCATCGAAGGTCGATTCTTCGGGACGGTAGCCAATCAGATAGTAGCCGCGTTGATCTTCCAACACGCGCTGGATTCCGCCACTCAGGTCGTTCGTGTTTCTGATCGCGAGTCCACCAGTTTGCTGTGCGAGATAGTTCAAACCGTTCTGCGATTCATAGAAAGAGTTGCGACGAATGGTCATTAGCTGGTCCACTTCCCTGACACTTCGGGTCACTCCGATCGGCCCTCCGCGCCCAGGACGGCCCACAGGCGCCGACATCTGCATGTTGTCCTGTGCTTGCAACCCGATTGGGGTTTCACCGCGCGCATCCATTGTATAAATCACTACCGAGGCACGGTTAGCGAAATCGGTCAAAGATTCCAAAGCCGTCTGCACTCGGTCCGTTGAGTTAGGGTCGCCGGGATTAAAGATCTTGAGTCCGTCAGAAAGCAAGAGCACCGACTTACGCCCCGGCATCTCCCGAAGTCCGTGGACTACGTACCGCAGAGTTCCCAGCGTGCCCACCGAAAACACTTCCTCGCGAAAGTTCTCAGCAGTTTGCACGCGGCTTGCCTGTTCGTCCGGAATTTTGAGGTCAGGCGGTCTCACCGCAGAAAACGCGCTGACATCCGCCCGCCCCATCAAATTATATTTCACGCGTTCGATCGCCGCATGAAGCTGGCGCTTGTCTGAAGTGAACTGCTGCAGCACCCCGGCTCCGCCGGCGGTGCGAATGATGGCCACCAGATCTCCCGGCTGAATCTGTTCATCGACAAACGTTTTCAGAGCCCGCCGGAGAATGCTTATGCTTTCGAACGACAGACCGAGGTCGTCAACCACAATCGCAATCGTGCGGTGAACGTTTCCGGGTTTTGGCGTCTCCGGCGCCGCGGGCGGCGCAACCTCATTGGTTTTAGCCGGCGCCGTCGCCTTTATTGACCGGTTTACCGGTGCAGTTCCGCTCGTGCTGTAGATGAAGTGAGTGACCTTTTGCGGCTTGCCGTCCTCAAAAACCTGCACTTCGTCTGCGGTCAGGTCAGTGACGGGCTTTCCGTTCTTGTCGAACACGACGGCGTCCACCTGGACCAAATTGGTAGTTATCTTGACGACATCGGCGTCATCAGGTTTCTGCGGTTGTTGCTGAGGCGGCGGAGGCGGTGTGCTTGTTTGTTGGGCGACGACGCCACAAATCATTTGCGTGATGAGGGAAACCGCCAGCAGGTAACGTTTGAACATGAGGGGGCTCGCTACTTCAAGTAAAAGAAAAGTCTCCAGGGACTCTTGAACCCTTCCTGTCCCTTACCATCGACGGCCCAGATACGCCAACGGCCAGGCTGCGCACCCACGAAGTCGAATTCATAAGTGGTGCCTTCGACTTTGACTGGTCCCAAATTGCTGCTCGTTGAGAAAGGTCCGGGATTGAGGCATTCGCGCAACGCGCGATCGCGGCCATCGCAGACATCGATCTCGACCAAATAGTAAGCGGCTCCCTCGACGGGTTGCCATTCCAATTTGGTGTGCCGCGGGTAGATCCGAAACTCTATGCGATCGACCGGAGACAGAAGGACCGGCGCCGGAAGATTTACCAGGGGCTGTTTTTCAGCCTCGGTCATCGGGCGGTTGGCAAACTCCGGCTTGCGGTGAAGCGCACACTGCAACTCGATCTGAGTTCCGGAAGGTACGTTCATCGCGTTGTTCTTTCCTGAACCGTTCGGCCCCCACCATTCCTCGTAACCCTCGGCGACGATCTTGAGTGTGAACGGCACGTGCGGCGCGGCCACCTTGAAGACACCGTCACTGTTCTTGCTAATGGGGCCGCTGCAAACGCGCGGGTTGCTCGCCTGACACATTGAGAAGCGAGCATACTCGACGGCGTAGCCTGTGGTAGCGTCGATGACCTTACCGATTAGATGTCCATTCCTTGCTCCCAGGGGAACCAAAACGTTGGCAGTCGTAACGGTCTGGTTCAGGGTGACTTCCGGCGGCGGTGGCAACGCGGGATTTCGATAAAACTGATACTGCGGAGATTGATAACCGGCGGCCGACTTTTCCGCAATGATTCGAAAGTGAGATGGCCGGCCGGTTCTGATCAGGAAATTTCCCTGCGAGTCGGACAGGGCACATTCAACCTGAGACAGTTTCAGGTAATCGTCAGGCGCCGGTATGGCACAAACCCTGACCCGCTCAACGCCCTGGTTTGATTCGTCAAAGACCTTGCCCGTGATTTTGTATTCGAGCGGGGTTTGAGCGCGAGAAGACGCTGCCAGGAATGCCAGCATCGTGATCCCAAATAACGCACGCAGGTTTGCAGGGCCAATCATAAATGCAAGCCGATGCTAGTGTTCGCCTGAAAGCCTGTCAAGGTTTTCACCCGAGCTGGGTGTCTCCTGATTTCATCGTACCGTTTTCTCTAGCCGAGGCGTTTACGCCTGAGTGTGTCAGAACCGCGAGCGGTAGCGACCGGATTAGGAAGAACCGCGAAATTCAGCGCGGCCAATTCTTTTCCGCGAGGTTTCGTTGTTGATTCGAGGAGGCTTCCTGATCCGGTCGCTACCGCTCGCGGTTCTGACACACCCTCTAAACGCCTGGGCTAGGTAAAGTCATTCAATTAGGACGCACGCATCACTTGCCGCTCAGTATCCGCTCATAAAACTCAATGTACTGCGGAATGATCTTGTGCGTGCTGTAGCGCTCTATGGCTGAGGCGCGGGCGCGCCTGGCCATTTCTTTCCGAAGTTTGGGATCCATCAGCAGCCGTGCGGCATCATCGGCCATCTTATCCACATCACCCACCGCGCTGAGATATCCGGTCTCGCCGTCATCGATTACTTCCGGCAAGCCTCCGACACGCGAAGCAATCACCGGCACCTGGACCGCCATCGCTTCCAGCGCCGCCAGTCCGAATGACTCCTGTTCGGACGGCAAGAGCAAGACGTCAGACGCGCACAAATAATCGACGATGTTGGGCTGCTTGCCGACGAAGAGACAATTGTCCGAGATGCCGAGACAACGCGCGCGGTGAATACAGTTGGTGCGCTCGCTGCCGTCGCCGACCATCACCAGTCGTGCTTTGGTTTGCTTCAAAACGCGCGCCAGAATCTCCACACAATCAACCGGCCGCTTTACCGGACGAAAGTTAGAGACGTGCACCAACACCGGCGAACCGTCGGGTGACAGGGATTCGCGGAGCTCACAATCGATCTTTGGTTTGTATTCCTCGGGACAAACAAAGTTGGGAATAACTTCGATCCGATCGAATCCGAAATGTTCGATCGTCGCCTGCTTCAGATAATTCGAAATCGCGGTAACCCCGTCCGATTGTTCCAAAGCATACTTGGTAATCGGCAAGTAAGACCTGTCGGCCCCGACGAGCGTAATGTCAGTTCCGTGCAGCGTCGTGATTACCGGCAGACGGCGATGTGCTTTGATGGATTCACGCGCGAGGATCGCGCTGATCGAATGCGGAATCGCGTAATGCACGTGCAGCAGGTCGAGATTTTCGCTTTCCGCGACCATGGCCATCTTCGTCGCCAAAGCGAGATCGTACGGCTGATGCTCAAACAGCGGATACGACAACATCTCGACTTCGTGAAAGCGCACGCGCTCGTTCAGCTCGGTGAGCCGGGTGGGCAACGCCGAAGCGATGAAGTGCACCGTGTGGCCGCGCTCGGCCAACTCTTTGCCGAGCTCAGAACCGACAATGCCGCTGCCACCATAAGTTGGATAGACCGTGATGCCGATGTTCATGGATTAATGAAGTATGCAGTGAGGCGTGAGCAGTCGCAAGCCACCAATTCATCGCGTAGTGGGTCAATTTGAAAACATATGTCCGACAAACTTTAGGAAGCTCAGATCAAGTAGATTCCCCTCCCTCTGGGAGGGGTTAGGGGAGGGGAGCAGCCACGAGTCGATACCTAAAAAAGATCCCGCGCGGGCTGAAAGCCCGCGCACGCAGGTAATTTGCTTTTCTCTTTGCCGTAGCTGCGCCCCTCCCCCGGCCCCACCCCCCCAAAGGGAGGGGAGCAAATGTTATTGCGGCAGACCAACCCGTCTTACCAGGTCTTTGAAGCGCGGGTCCGAGCGCAGGCTGTCCCATCTCGGTTCCACGGTGAGCCATTGCATTTGGAAGGCATGCTCTTCGTAACCCTTTTCGAGCCAGGCAAACGCCTGGTCCCTCTCGCCTAAACCTGCGTAGGCGATGGCCAGACTGGGCGCGGGCACATATTCTCGTGTGTAGAGCTGCTTGAGTTCATCGAGCATCCCCAGCGCCTCGGTTTTCTTACCCGATATCGCATAGAGATGGCTGAGCCCCCCTCTGGTAAGTGCCCATTCACTACCTCCCATCAGTGGAATCGCTTTCTTAAATCCAGCAATGGCTTCGCTATACATCCCTTTTTGTTCATAAGCGGCGGGCAGGATTTGGTTAGCTGGAGGAAAGTTCGGGTCCAATTCCAAAGTCCTTTGGAATTGTTCGATTGCCTTGTCGTAGTCCCGTGCCATGTAAAGAGCCAGGCCCAACTCAAAATTAATAATAGGGGAAAGGGGATCCAGTTCCAGGGCCAGTTTTCTTTCGGCAATCGCTTCGTTCGGGTGGCCCATTACCTGAAGCCAGCCGCCATACCATTGATGAGCGATCGCGTAGCGCGGATTCAACTCGATGGCCCGCTTATATTCCTTCTCGGCGCCCCGCCAGTCCCAATCGTAGTTTGCCATCACGCGCGCCAGGGTCGTGTGAGCTTCGGCGAGGGTTTCGTCCAGCTCCAGCGCCCGGATCGCCGCCGCCTTACCTCGGGGCATGGCCTCTCGAGGCGGCAGCCTGTTGACCGGTACGACATAGCAGTCAGCCAGGCCAGCGTAAGCCAGGGCAAAGCCGGGATCTTTTTCAATTGCCTGGTTGAAATAATCAATTGATTTTTGGAGCGTGTCGCGTGTCCGTCTGTTCCAGTAGAAACGGCCCTTCATGTAAAGCTGATAGGCCTCGTTGTTCTCTGTGTAATGTTTGGCGAGCCCTGTTTCTTCGCCAGAAACCTTGAGCTTCAGCTTCTCGACAATCTCCCGCGCAATTTCGCGCTGGGTTGCCAAGAGGTCAGACATCTTGCGGTCGTATTGCTCACCCCATAGAAGCTTGTTATTACGGACGTCCACCAGTTCGGCGCTGATTGTCAGATTGTCGCCCCGCTGAACGATCCTTCCCGAAAGCACGGCATTTACGCCCAGTTCCTGACCGATCTTGACGGGGTCTACCTCCTTGCCCCGGTAGCGAAGGACTGAACTGCTGGGGCTAACTTTCAAGTTGGGTAACTGCGAAAGCCGATAGAGCAGCGATTCTGCCAACCCCTCCGAGAGATAGTCAGCGTCCGGTTCGCTGCTTTTATTTTCGAAAGGCAAAACGGCGATCGAATCAATTGCGACTGTCGTAGTTCGCGCGCGCAGATAAAGGCCCAGACCGACGAAGGCGGCGACCAGCACTAACACGCCGAAGGCTACCGCCAGCCGGTGCTGCCTGATCCCGGAGACAATGTATTCGGCGCTGGAAGCGCTCTGCCGCGCGGTCGTTGGCGGCGACGTCGCCTCCGCGGATTGAGAAACCCTCGCGGGAGCGCTCTGCCCACTGGCCAACGACGGCGCGGCGCGAAGCTCCGGTGTTCCCGTGCGATCGATTTCCGCATCAACTTCGAGTTTAAGTTTCAGGTTGCGCAAGTCGATCAGAAAATCTCGGGCCGTCTGAAAACGCTCCTCGCGCTTTTTGGTCAGGGCCTTACTGACGATCCGTTCCAGTTCTCCGGATACTCCATTCGCGTAGCGCCCCAATGGCGCCGGTTCTCTTTGCAGAATGAGAGAAATTGTTTCGGCTGGAGTCTCGCCGGGAAAGGGAACGTGGCGAGTGATCATCTCGTAAAGCACCGCGCCGAGACTCCACAAGTCGGTCCGCATATCCACCGGAGCTCCCTTCGCCTGCTCTGGAGACATGTAGAATGCCGTGCCGATGATTACTCCTTCTCCCGTTTCCACCTTCAGCCTGGTAGCCGCGTCCTCGCTTACCGGGCTGGTAAAATCATCCGTCAACTTGGCAATCCCGAAATCCAGAACCTTCACGTAACCATCGGCGCGGATCATTACGTTCTCTGGCTTGATGTCGCGATGAACGATTCCCTTTTCGTGAGCGGCGACCAGCGCGTTGGCAATCTGAATGGCGATCTCCAGAATCTCCTGCTGATTGATCTCTGCCGCCAGACGATGGCGCAGTGTCTCACCTTCAATCAACTCGCTGGCGATATAGGAAGTCCCTTCAACCTCTCCGATGTCGTAGATAGTGACGATGTTTGGATGGTTCAAGGTCAGGACAGTCTGGGCTTCCTGGGCGAAGCGAGCGAGGTGACGTTTGTCCTGATCGTGCTGACGAGCCAAAAGTTTGAGCGCGACCTGGCGACCCATTCGGTCGGTAGCGAGATAAACCTGCCCCATGCCGCCGGAGCCGAGCAGGTTTTCAATCCTGTATTGGCCCAATTGGGTTCGGCCGGTCGGGTTCTTCCCTAATAACGACGCAGCCACATCAGATGCCGAGCCATTGATGAAAGAGCCGGCCGCTTGATGGGCCGCAAGCAATGATTCAACTTCCGCGCGCAACTCGGCATCTCCGCCGCAGGCTTCCGCGAGAAAGGAAGGCCGCTCCGCCGGGTCGCGTTCGAGCGCGGCGGCGAAGACTTGATCAATTTCTTTCCAGCGCTGCGGTTCCATTGTCAGTCAATCCGGATTCAGTTCGCGCTGTTGTTTGAGGTGGCACGCGCATCTTGCGCGTGATTTCACGGGCGGGACGCCCGTGCTACTTCTGCAAACTGACCACCACTGTGCGCTATTGCGTCAGCCTCATGCGGCGCAAGAGGTCTGCGAAGCGCGGGTCGGAGCGCAGGCTGTCCCATTGTGGCTCCACTTTAAGCCAGGCCATTTTGAACGCGTGATCCTCATACGCCTTTTGCAGCCAGGTGAAAGCCTCGTCCCTCTCACCGAGGCCTGCGTAAACAAGGGCGATGCTGTCCGCCGGCACATACTCTTGTTGCGACCGCTGCTTCAATTCGGCGAGCACCGCCCGCGCCTCAGCTTTCTTGCCAGACATCGCATAAGCATGGCCGAGCCCGGCCAATGAATTTGACCAGCGAGTGTCTCCCCTCTGCGTGGCCAATTCTTGAAATCCGGCAATCGCTTGATCATACATCCCCTTTAACTCGTAATTAACCGGGAGTTGGGCGGTCGCCAGAGGGAAGTTCGGATCCAGTTCCAACGTCAGGCGGAATTGTTCGATCGCCTTGTCATAGTCGCGGGCGAAGTAGTAGGCCAACCCCAGTTCCGAGTTGCTGGAGAGAGACAGCGGATCCAGTTCCAGGGCTTTTTTTCTCTCGGCGAGAGATTCAACAGGCCGGGCCATTAGCTCCAAATATCCACCATACCATTGATGAGCTAACGCATCGCGCGGGTTCAACTCGATAGCGCGCCTGAACTCCTTTTCGGCCCGCGGCCAGTCCCAATCGTATACGGCTAAGACACGCGCTAGTGATGTATGCGCTTCGGAGAGCGTCTCGTCCAGTTCCAGGGCCCGCATGGCCGCCGCCCTGGCTTTAGGCATTTTTTCTCGCGGCGGCTGCGCGTTGCCATGGTGCAAAACGTAGCAGTTAGCCAGGCCGGCATAGGCCAGGGCGAAACTCGGATCTTTTTCAATCGCCTGGTTGAAATACTCGATGGCTTTCGTGAGCGCTTCGGCCGTCCGCTTGTTCCAGTAGAAGCGGCCTTTCAAATAGAGTTGATAAGCTTCGTTGCTTTCGGTGTAGTGTTTGCCAAGTGCTTTCTCTTCGCCGGAAACTCTAAGCTTTAGTTTCTCGACAATCTCTTGCGCAATCTCGCGCTGGGTCGCGAGCAAGTCAGATATTTTGCGCTCATACTGCTCGCCCCATAGAAGCTTGTTGTAGCGGACGTCCACCAGTTCGATACTAATTGTCAGATTGTCACCACGCTGCACGATCCTCCCGGAGAGCACGGCGTTTACGCCAAGGTCCTGCCCAACTTTGACGGCGTCGATCTCCTTCCCCTTGTAGCGAAGGACTGAACTGCTGGGGCTGACTTTCAAGTTGGGTAACTGCGAAAGGCGATAGAGCAGCGACTCGGCCAACCCATCTGAGAGATAGTCGGCATCCGGTTCGCTGCTTTTATTCTCGAAGGGTAGAACAGCGATCGAATCAATTGCGACTGTCGCGTTTCGCGCGCGCAGATAAAGGCCCAGACCAACAGCACTGCCAGTCAGGAGGACCACCACCAGGATGGCCGCGAGCTTGTGCTGCTTGATTCCTGAGACAACGTACTCAGCACTCGAAGTGGAACGCGAATCATTGGCTGGTGCGGTTGCGGCGACTGAGCCTGAGACGGTTGCCGGCACAATCGGTACGCTGCTTTTTGAATCCCGGAGTTCAGGCTCAGGCGCGACGGTGCGTTCAATCTCGGCATCGACGTCCTGCTTGCGTTTCAGGTGGCGCAGATCGATCAGCATGTCCTTCGCCGACTGATAGCGCTCTTCGCGATCTTTTGTCAGCGCCTTGGTGACGATCCGTTCGAACTCCGCAGGCACTTCGTGCGCATAATGCGCCATGGGCGATGGCGGTTTCTGCAAAATCAGGGAGACGGTTTCACTCGGAGACTTACCACGGAATGGCACGCGGCCGGTCACCATTTCGTAAAGCACTACACCCAGACTCCAAACGTCGGTGCGCGCATCGACCGGCAGTCCGCGCGCTTGTTCAGGTGACATGTAGGGCGCCGTGCCGATCAGGAATCCCGGTTTTGTCTCGACCAAATCCTGTTCTTCCCCGGCTGCCGCCCGGGTGTACTTGGCAATCCCGAAGTCCAGGACCTTGACCAGGCCGTCCGCGCGGATCATCACATTTTCAGGCTTGATGTCGCGATGAACTATTCCTGCCTCATGAGCTGCGGTGAGCGCCGCGCCAATCTGGGTGGCAATCTCGAGTGTCATCGGAAACGACAGTTCGGCACCGCTGAGACGCGCCCGCAAAGTGACCCCATCAATAAACTCGGTGGCAATGTAGTCTTGGCCTTCGCAATCGCCTATTTCATGAATGGTGAGAATGTTCGGGTGGTTCAGCGCCGAGGCGGCCAGTGCTTCCTGCCGGAAACGTTTGCTTCGTTCTGCTTCAGCTGCGTCATAGTGAGACAGTAATTTCACTGCGACCAGGCGATTCAATCTCGGATCGTGAGTGAGGTAAACCTTGCCCATGCCGCCGGCCCCGAGCATTTTCACAACCTGATATGGTCCGATGCTGGTTAAGTCGGGCTCATGCCTGTCGTTCGCCAACAGGCGGGTGGCTTCTTCGGCGGCGGGGCCTCCGGCTAGATAATCCGGAACAATATGCGCAATGAGGGATTCAACTTCTTTCCGCAACTGTGCGTCCGCGCCGCAGGCTGACGCGAGAAACGCCGGGCGCTCGGCCGAGTCGCGCTCAAGCGCGGCCGCGAAAACTCGATCAATTTCTTTCCAGCGCTGGACTTTCATATTCCGAGTGCTGCGACCTGCAGCAGCCTTATCCGGTTGCGGAGCTCACAGTCCTCCGGTTTCACTTTTGTCCCTCTTCGATCAGCACCACGTCGCTCGTCTTGACTCCGCGCACGAATGCCAATGAGCGCCCATCGCGTGACCAGTCGAAGGCAAGGATTTGTTCGGCTTTGAAGCTGGTCAGTTGTTTCGCCGGACCACCGTTGATTGGTTGCAGCCAGATGTCCGAGACGCCTCCCGGACTATTCACGAATGCAACCGATTGGCGGTCAGGCGACCAGCGGACAAATCTGGATGACACGGTCGGCGGGAAGTCGAACCGCGTCACGCGCGCTCCTCCCGGGAATGAAACAATCCCAATACCCCACTTGTTCAAATCCGAGTCCAGATAATCGTAAGCGATCATCTGGCCGTCAGGCGAAACTGCCGGACGCAACGCGCGCGTCCTGGCCACTTCCACTACCTCACCACCTGCAGTCGACACTTTCCACAGTGTCGGATAGACGTCGCCGCCCTGAAAAACTATCCATTGCCCATCAGGCGTGCTTTGCGGGTAGTACTCGCCGTCCCCTGAGGTCAGTTGTTTGAGGTTGCTACCGTCGGCGTCGACCCTCCAGATGTTGGAATGTCCGGCGCGGTCCGAGGTAAAGAAGATATTACGACCGTTCGGCGAAACGGTCAGGCCGCCGCTCACGCGTGCGCCACTCGTGACTTGCTTTGCATTCGAGCCATCAGAGTTCAATACCCAAATTTCAGCACTGTCGCCGACGTTCGCGCGATAGACGATTCGTCCCTCAGGAGTCCAGGCCACATCTTCGCTCGAGGTAGTGTCAGAGGCGATCTGCTTAGCGCGGTCTGCCTCAGCGTCCGGCGCGACCCAAATACTCGAGACGGACTGAACCTGCACCACGGCTAACCGGTTCGAATTTCCCGTAAGGCTGAGGTCGTGATAGTCGTTGAGATCGTGCGTGACGCGGGTTGTCTCGCCATTACTGAGCGCGATATACCAGACCTGGTCTGGTGTAGTCGCGCTCTCGCTAGCTGTCACCAGCAGTCCGCTCCCGTTTGCGAGCCACACGGGCTGGCCGACGTGATGCCAGTGCCTGGAACTGAGCGTCTGCTGTGCCCCGTTGTCGAGACTGACGCTGACGATAGTCTCGTAACTGCCGCGCTCCTCGTTGAGCTTGACCTGACAGGCGATCGTTTTCCCGTCGGGCGACCACGCGGGCGCGTTCCGGGTCATACGAAACAAGTCGGGCTGCCGGTGGGTAGCCAGCTTCCGCTCATTTCTCCTGTCAGCGTCAGCAACAACCAAACTGCTCTCACCTTTGTCCATACTGACAAAGGTTATCCGTCGCCCGTCTGGCGAGAAGGCAACTGGGCCGATGTCGACCGCCAACTTGCTGGGCGGGCCGCCGAGCAAGGGCACGCGGTAAAGGTCGGTGTCTCCCTTGTCACGATCCAAAGCGAGGTAATAAATGGAATCGCCATCCGGCGCAAAGGTCACCCAGACGTATTCCGTTGCCGCAGGGCCCGCCACCCGTACGTTTGTTGGCGCAGCGATATTCCTGACCCAGAGACTGTCACCCTCGGCGTCTTCGCTCACGGCAGCGACATATTTGCCATCAGGCGAGATGGCCGCGTGCGTGATCTTCCCCGAAGTGGTAAGGCGCGAGATATTCATTTCGTGGAAGGGCACGCGAAGGAGCGCCTTTTCTCTCGGTGGCCGAACGAAGATCCAGTAGATACCCAGAGTAGTCGCGGCGACGGCCGCGACGAGCAGCGCCGCAACGGCCATCCGGCGCAGTCGCGGGCGCGCGCCTGACGTGGAAACTTTACTCGTTAACTCAACATACCCATCCGGCTTGGTTGCGGCCAACGCGACCGAGGCAGTTGCCTGCGTGTGTTCGACGCTTCCAGAGGATTCCCGGCGCCGAAGCTCAGGCGAGACTGTGCGCTCAATCGCAGCATCGACCTCCATTTTGTGCTTCAAGCTGCTCAGGTCGATCAGCATGTCCTTCATCGTCTGATAGCGCTCGTCGCGATCTTTGGTCAGCGCCCTGGTGACGATACGGGCAAGTTCGGCCGGCACTTCGCGCGCCTGACTTGCCAATGGCGCAGGCTCTTTTTGCAAAATTAACGAGATCGTTTCTGTCGCAGTCTGGCCCTGGAATGGCACGCGGCCAGATACCATTTCGTAAAGCACAACGCCCAAACTCCAAATGTCAGAACGTGCGTCCACCGGCAAGCCGTTAGCTTGCTCCGGCGACATGTAGGGCGCAGTACCTATCACCAATCCAGGTTTTGTTTCGAGTTGGTCCTGTGCGGGCGTCCCAGTTGTCGGGGTCTGTTTGGCGATCCCGAAGTCGAGCGTTTTGATCAGCCCGTCGACCCGAATCATTACGTTCTCTGGTTTAATGTCCCGGTGAACTATGGCCGCCTCATGGGCCGCAGAAAGGGCGCCTGCTATTTGAATCGCATTCTCAATTGCCGTCGCCAGCGGCATTTCGCCGTCGCCCAAACGGGCCCGCAAGGTAACACCGTCAATAAATTCGGTGGCGATGTAGTCCTGACCTTCAAAGTCACCTATTTCATGTATCGTGAGAATGTTTGGATGGTTGAGCGCCGAAGCGGCAAGTGCTTCCTGGCGAAACCGTCTGCTCCGTTCTTCTTCACCGGCGCCATAGTGGGAAAGTAATTTCACCGCAACCGGGCGATTCAGCCTCGGATCATGAGCCAGGAAAACCTTGCCCATCCCGCCGGCGCCGATCAGTTTCACCACCTGGTATGGTCCAATGCTGGTCAGCTCAGGCTCGCGTCTTTCACTCGCCAACAGACGCGCGGCTTCCTCGACCACGGCGCCATCGATGAAACTTTCAGGCGTCACATGACCGAGCAGCGATTCAACCTCGGCTAGCAACTGCTGATCCTCACCGCAGGCTGTCGCGAGAAACGCCGGACGATCAGCCGAATCGCGCTCCAGGGCCGCCGCGAAGATGTCATCAATTTCTTTCCACCGCTGTGGTTCCATATCAGTCAATCCGGCTCAACTCGCGGTGCAGAAAAGCTTTGGCCCGGATCCATTCACGTCTAATCGTCTCGTCGGAAACGCCCAGGACGGCGGCGGTCTCTTCGATAGTCAAACCGCCAAAGTAACGCAGCTCCACCAATCTGCTCTTGCGCTCATCAACTTTCGCGAGGGTGGTCAAAGCTTCGTCCAGCGCCACTAACTCAGAGGCGCGTTCGTCGCTGACCACCGCCACATCTTCCAGTGAGATCGTCTTTCCGCCGCCGTGTTGGGGGCCCAGATGTTTGCGCGCGTGGTCAATCAGAATACGCCGCATGATTTGTGCGGCGATGCCGAAGAAATGAGCGCGACTTTGCCAATCTACTTTCTGATCGATGAGCTTGAGGTAAGCCTCGTTAACCAGCGCAGTTGTTTGCAGGGTGTGGTCCTGGCGCTCGTGACTCATGTAACGATGAGCCAGCCGGTGCAATTCACCCTGGACCAAAGGCAAGAGTTTATCCAGCGCCGACCGATCACCGTCGCTCCAGGCAGCAAGTAATTGGGTGACTTCCTGGGACTGCGGTTCCGGCATAACTCGGTTCATTCGTTCGCGACGGCACTTTCTAAACAAACACGGTTTAAAGATTGTAGCCGCCCAGCCCGCTGCTGACCAATTTCTTAGCAAGTATTCGCCTGCGCTGTGGCTTTTTGGGCGTAACTCTCGCGCTAGTAAGTGAAGGAAAAGAGAACGCCAACTCCCGAAGGTCGCAAGATTGAAGAAAAAGGATTCGCATGTCTCGGCATTTCTTTACAAAACGGTCTGGATTGCTAGCGCAGCCAGTGATGATCAAAGTACGCAGAGCTCGGACAATTACGGACGCTGCCGGTTTGCAGTTCTGGACCAATCAAATCACTTCCTGCGGAACCGATCAGGCCTGCATCGAAACGCGCCGGATCAATGTCTCGGCGTCGTTCTTTCTCTCGATTGAATTCCAGGACACCGGCTATCTGGTCGAGCGTATCTACAAGGCCGCTTATGGTGATGCGCTGGGGAATTCAACCTTTCCTTCGTCGCATCAGTTAGCGGTGCCGGTAGTGCGCCTGAATGAGTTTCTCTCAGACACACAGGAGATTGGCCTGAGCGTGATCGTGGGCCAGGGCAATTGGCAGCAACAGATTGAAAACAACAAGCAGGCCTTCACCGCCGCCTTCGTCCAGCGGACGAAATTCACAACGGCCTTTCCCGGTTCCCTGACCGCGGCCCAGTTTGTAGACACGTTGAATGCGAATGCCGGCAATCCGCTTTCATCATCAGAACGGAATCAGTTGGTGAGTGAGCTATCGACGAATGCCAGGACGCGGGCGCAAGTCTTGCGAGCGGTGGCCGAAGATACGGATCTCAACAGTGCTGAGTCCAATCGCGCGTTTGTGTTGATGCAGTACTTTGGTTACCTGCGACGGAATCCCAATGACCCGCAGGACTCGGACCACACCGGCTATGACTTCTGGCTCACGAAGCTGAATCAATTCAACGGCAACTACATCAACGCCGAGATGGTCAAGGCGTTCATTACCTCAATCGAATATCGCGGGAGATTCGGGCAGCAATAGCGTTGCTTCTGAGTCTCGATTAGAAGGCGTGATTGGCTCCCCGGGGGTAAGCGCGACGCGGTTCTTTTCGTTCAGTTCACATACGCATCTGCCCGCGCCCTCCAACGATCCGCAAGAACGCAAAGCGGCGCAAAGATCCAGGAAAACCCACCAAATGAGAAGGGTTTCAAAAATCGCATGCCAGACCTGTGGCTTTTTGAGCGCAACACTCGCGTTAGTAGGTGAAGGAAGTATTGCTCAGAAAGTTTTAAGAGGAGTTTCCATGTTTAAGCATTTGTTCGCAACCAGTCTTCGGTCAACCGCCGGTCGGCGCCTCGGTGCCTGCCTGTCTTTCAGTCTTGTTTTGCTGGCGCTCTCATCCATTCGCCAATCCCGAATTAATACTCCGGGGTCCGCGGGTAATAGCCTTTCGCAGGTACAGCGCGAGCAGGTTGTGAACCAAAAAGAAACCATGCCCGCGACGCGGCAGATGACCGGCGCAGCAGCGCGCAAGTACTTGCAGGAGCCCGGCGAGGGTCAATCGTTGATGCAGGCGATCACCGCGGCGCGCTTCGGTCTGAAGAGTCAGGAGCGCGGACCATTCGGCGAACCTGGCAGTGGTTATCTGGGGATGAGCCATGAACAGAACCTGAATGCCTGGTTTGCTGAAGACGGCGTAACTGTGCGACCGACGGTTGCAGAGGAAGAACGCGCGCGGGCGTGGCATTTGGAGATGCGGCTCAAGGCTTACGGCTACGGAACTGATCTCGTCGCCGCGCCGCCAATCGTCTCGCAGCACGTGAAAGACAATCGGATTGAATATGAGCGGGCCGGAGATTTCAAATTTCAGATTTCAAATTTCAAATTCGAAAAAGATTCGCTCTTTCAATCGGCTATCGACAATTCGACAATCACGGAGTGGTACGAAAACCGCGCCGAGGGTATTGAGCAGGGCTTCACCATTAGCTCGCGTCCCGAGCACAAAACCGCAACGGTGAGCGGCGAACCTTTGCGGTTAGTGATTTCGCTGAGTGGAGACTTGCGCGCCCAGGTAAAAGACACCGGGCGATCGATTGAACTGACGGACCGCCGGGGTACGCCGGCTTTGAGTTACAGCAAACTTACCGCCGTGGATGCTGCTGGGAAGCAGCTGGCGGCGCGCATGGAGACAAGCGCAGACGGACGTGAGATAGCCTTGGTAGTCGATGAACGAGGCGCAACCTATCCAATTACGATTGATCCGATTGCCGCCTCGCTGGAAAAGATTTTGGATGCCGGCCCTCGGCAAAACGGCGCACAGTTCGGCGATGCAGTGGCGATTGATGGGGACAAAGCGATCGTGGGCGCCTGGTTGACGGACCTGCCATATATAGACTGTGGGAGCGTTTTTTTGTTTTCTCGAGCCGGCTCCAATTGGAATCTTCTCGCAACCTCGCCGGTCGGACTCAATACCAAAGATGAATGTGGTTACAGCGTAGCAATTAGCGGTACCAGAGCTGCTTACGGTTGCGCCGGAGCAGGTAGCAATACGGGGAGGGCTTTTTTCATTGATTTGAGCAGAGGGCTTCCCACGGAGCTTATTCCAGTCGAGCTGGGGGCCGGTGATATGTACGGAGCGAGTGTCGCCATCAGTGGCAACCGGATCCTTGTCGGTGCCCCGGGATTCGATTTCACCGAACTGTCAAACGCCGGTAAACTGCACCTCTTTACTTTGGATTCAGCCGGCAATCCCGGTTCGGATTTCACCCTTGCAGCCCCCTGGTCTGGCGAAACCCAACTCGGCGCCAGTGTGGCACTGGACTCCAACACCATAATCGCGGGCGCACCCGGCTCAAGCGCGGGGGCCGCTCTCATTGTGACAAGAGACCCTTCCCTTCCAGTCGATTTCTTTACCACCGTTCTGCACCCGAACGATGGCGCGACTGGCGACCTATTCGGAACCGGCGTCGCTATTAGTAACAATACGGTAGTCATTGGAGCCGCCGGTAACGACCAAAAAGGAACTGACGCGGGCGCCGCCTACGTCTTTGTTCGCACCGCCGGCGAACAATGGAGCCAACAACAGAAGCTTACCGCCGGCGACGGCAAGGCGAACGACATCTTCAGCTATAACGCCGTGGCCATCGAAGGCAATACGATTGTCGTCGGCGCGCGGCGCCAGGATCTAACCAGCTCCAATCCTGGCGACAATTCGGGTGCAGCCTACATCTTTACCCGCAGCGGAACTGTTTGGAGCCAGCAGACTAAACTTTCCGCCGGTGGTTTTTACCGCGCGCCGGGCGATGAGTTCGGCACCAGTGTGGGCATTAGCAGGGACACCGTAATCGTCAGTGCGCCCCACGAGGCGGCAGCATCCGACGGCACCGCCAACGCCGGTGTGTCTTACGTCTACCGTCTCGACTGCGTACCGCCATCCAATCGCTCCGCTGCCTCTTTCGATCCGCTTATCGCTTTCCCTACCGCCTCCGCTTGTCCGGGCAATGCGCGCACCCTCTTCATAGTTGACGCTGACGGCACTGCCCCAAAAACCTATCAATGGCAAAAGAACGGGATAATTATTCCGGGTGCCACCTCACTGACGTTTGCCCTCAGTAACATAAGCGCCGCAGATGCAGGAACCTATGATGTGATTACTTCGAACTCCTGTGGCAGTGCCACTTCAAGGCCAGTCATCCTGACCGTGCACACGTTTAGCCTCAGTCCAAACCCGAACTTCTCAGCCGCAGGCAGCCCCGGCATCGTGGGCGTAACCTCCACCGGAAGCTGTGGATACACCTCCGTTAGTAATACGCCTTTTATCACCATCACCTCCGGCGCCACCGGTACAGCCCCTGCCAACGTCGGTTTCAATGTCGCGGCCAATACCGGCCCCAGCCAGCGGACCGGCACCATTACCATTGCCAATAAGACATTCACCGTCACGCAAGACGGCTTGAATTGCAGTTACTCAATCGCTCCGACGGCGCCGAACTTCTCTGCCAGTGGCAACACGGCGGCTATCAACATTACGGCTACAGCCGGATGTGCCTGGACTGCGATCAGTAATGACAACTGGCTGACGATTACTTCCGGCAGCAGCGGCAGCGGTAATGGCGTCGCCAACTACTTAGTCGCCGCCAATACCGGGCCTGCGCGTACGGGAACATTTACCGTTGCGGGACAGACTGTGACGGTCACGCAAGCCAGCGGCTGCACCTTCGCACTCAGCCCGACCGCGCAAAATTTTCCCGCGAGCATTGCCGCGGGAGCGGTCAACGTCACTTCCGGCGCCGGCTGCGCCTGGTCGGCGGTGAGCAACGCGGCTTTCATCAGCGTTACCTCAGGAGCGAGTGATTCGGGTAATGGGACCGTCGGCTATTCCCTGACGGCGAACGACGTGTCCAGCCAGCGCAGCGGCACACTGACCATTGCGGGTCAAACTTTTACCGTGACGCAAGATGGGGCGACGCTGAATGCCGTGCAGTTCAGCTCTGCAAATTACAACGTACAGGAAGACTGCACGACCGTGACGATCACCGTGAACCGCATCGGCGATACTTCCGGCCCAGCCACCGTGGATTACAAAACCTCTGATGTGACCGCGACTGAGCGCAAGGACTACATCACCGCCCTGGGCTCTTTGCGCTTTGCGGCGGGCGAGACTTCCAGGAGTTTTTCAGTACTCATCAACGAAGACTCCTTCGTCGAAGGAAACGAATCCTTCAGCATCACTCTGAGCAATCCTTCGGGTGTCACCGTCGGCGGGCCGGCGATCGCCACAGTAACCATCGCTGACGATGCCTCTGAATCAGCGGCGAATGCCATCGACGATCCGCAAACTTACGTCTGCCAGCACTATCACGACTTTCTTAATCGACAGCCGGACGCTGCCGGTCTGCAGTTCTGGACCAATCAAATCACTTCGTGCGGAACCGATCAGGCCTGCAGCGAAGCGCGTCGCATCAATGTCTCGGCCTCGTTCTTTCTCTCGATTGAATTCCAGGACACTGGTTATCTGGTCGAACGTATATACAAGGCCGCTTATGGTGATGCCGCGGGGAATTCAACTTTTCCTTCGTCGCATCAGTTGCCGGTGCCGGTAGTGCGCCTGAATGAGTTTCTCTCTGACACGCAGGAGATTGGCCTGGGCGTGATCGTAGGCCAGGGCAATTGGCAGCAACAGATTGAAAACAACAAGCAGGCGTTCACTGCTTCGTTCGTTCAACGCTCGCGATTCACGTCCGCCTTTCCGCTTTCGATGACGGCGGCGCAATTCGTGGATACGTTGAACGCGAACGCCGGCAATCCGCTCTCATCGTCTGAGCGCAATCAACTGGTCACTGATCTATCGACGAATGCGAAGACAAGGGGACAAGTGCTGAGGGCTGTTGCCGAAGACACCGACCTCAATAACGTGGAATCAAATCGGGCCTTCGTGCTGATGCAGTACTTTGGTTACCTGCGCCGCAATCCAAACGACCCGCAGGACTCAGACCACACGGGCTATGACTTCTGGCTGACGAAGCTGAATCAATTCAACGGCAACTACATCAACGCCGAGATGGTCAGGGCTTTCATTACTTCGATCGAATACCGCCAGCGTTTCGGACAGCAATAGCCAGGTAAGGAGAAAGAATCACCAGCAGACGTTTACCGAAACGTCTGCATTAGTCGATTTTCGTTTGTTTGCTGCCCAGTGCAGCTTGGAAAGCGAAAATGAAAAAGGAAACTGACATGAGAAATAACACTGTTCACACCGTAGCGATAGATTCCAAAGCGACCAATACAAGGGCCTTGCCCAAGGGCCAACGCTTAAGCGAAACCTTGAGCAAAGGCGCCGGCTTCACGCTCATCGAGCTCCTCGTGGTCATCGCCATCATCGCGGTGCTGATCGCGCTGCTTCTTCCGGCGGTTCAAGCAGCGCGCGAGGCTGCCGCCCGCGGGCACGCGGTTAACAACCTGAATCAACTCAGCACTGTGTTCGATACATACTACGCCCAGAATCGTAGCTACCCACCCGCCTGGAATGAGTTCGGGGATTGGTGCCAACGCAATCCAAATTACTGTGATCCATCATTCATCGAACTAAGGCAGGCCGGGCAATTAAATGGCTGGCAGTATTCGTTCACCCTCAGGCCAGCCGGCGGCGTCAGCCGTTCCAACTCACTTGACGAGACAAACCAGCCACGCTTTCAACTGGAAGCCGAGCCAATGTTCCCCGGGATTACCGGGTCCGAGAGTTTGGTCCTGGATCAGCACGGCAATGTCAGGCGCTTTCCAACTCCCGGCGCGGATGAAGGCCGGCAACGGATGTTCGCACGCATTCGCGACAAAGGCGCCCAAACTCTCAGTAACCTGCTCAAACTGAATCGGGAGGCCCCGCCATTGGCGCGGGAGTACGTCAATTCGTCCGGCCAGGCCGCTTCGGTCTTCAATATGTTCGACGCCAATGGTGACCGGACTGTGAGCATCGCGGAGATCCAAAATTTCCAAAACTTCGACGGTCAAAACCAGGGTGGCCCACTCGCTGAATTCCTCGCGTTCGCCGGCGATGAGATGAAATTAGACCTGCTCAGCCCGGAGTTGAAGTCGACAATCGCCGTTCAGCTATCGGACCTGCGCGAGGATCAGGCGGCGCAGATTTTCTCTTATGACGGGTTGTGCAAATTGACGCGACAGTATGTCAACAAAGGGGATTGCAGTTCCAGGGACAACGACGACCACGACGGAGCCGCCCATGCCATGTGCGCGAAGCTTAGAAGAGCCGAGGCGGCAGAGACGTGCGGTGACCAGGCAGCTAAGCAGCGCTGGCTCGAAGCGTATATCCATCAGGTGGAAGCAGTGACCGGTGAGACCCTAACCCGCACCAGGGCAAACACTCTCATCGCCCTGGCCCGCACACTCTAACTCTTCGCTGCCGGACGGAGATTGCGGTCACGGCTGTCTGAAGGTTTAGACGTGTCGGAAGTGACCACCAAAGGAGTTCAGCTGCGCGAGCCGGACTTATCAAGTTTTTTCAGAGTACCCGAGCGAGGTCGATGAAAGACAGTTCAAAAGGATTTAGAAAAATGTTGACGTGCAAAATTGCTAATCGGGCGCTGGGCTTTCTTTTTTTATCCACTGCGCTGGTTCTGGCCTGCGCCGGCGCCGGCCGCGCGCAGACCACGTCGTTTACTTATCAGGGACGCCTGACCGACGGCGGCACGCCCGCCAACGGCACGTATGAAATCCAGTTCACCCTCTGGGATGCAACGGCAGGGGGCACACAGCAACCACAACCTGCCCCCGTTGTGGTCACGCGCGCCAATGTCCAAGTGAGCGCCGGCGCTTTCACAGTGCAGCCTTTAGACTTTGGCGCGAACGGTTTTCCCGGAGCAGACCGCTATCTGGAAATTAGTGTTCGACGTAACGCTCTTGATCCTTTTACGACGCTCTCGCCACGTCAGCAGATCACTTCGACTCCGTATGCGATTCGCAGTCTAACGGCAGCGACCGCGGACACCGCGACCAACGCCACTCAACTCGGCAGCGTTGATGCCGCGCGCTTCGTGCAAGCAGACGCGGGTGGGAACGTCAATGTCGCGGGCGGTTTGACTGTCGGCGGGTCGTTTTCGCTCAACACGGTAAACGCCCAAACGCAATACAACCTCGGCGGCAATCGTGTCTTGAGTGCGGCGGCGGGCGGACAAAATCTCTTTGTAGGTTTGAATGCGGGACGCGATAACGCCTCTGGGGCGCTCAATACATTTGTCGGCAGCGGGGCAGGACTGGTTAACACAAGCGGAGCTGAGAATTCTTTCTTCGGTGCAAACGCAGGTGCCACTAACCAGACGGCCGGCCACAACTCATTTTTCGGCGCCGGAGCCGGGCAAGCAACCACTACCGGTGACGCCAACGCGTTCTTCGGCTCGGACGCGGGGAGACAAAACACGACGGGCAGAGAGAATGTCTTCCTCGGATCGAATTCAGGGCCTTCCAATACCACGGGCGTCGCCAACTCTTTCTTCGGGAGCCTGGCCGGCACCTTCAATATTAGCGGCAGCTTTAATTCGATCTTCGGACGCGGCGCTGGTTTCAACAACAATGCGAGCAACAACGCCTTCTTCGGCGCCGGCGCAGGTGAACAGAACACCACGGGCACGGACAATACCTTCGTCGGCACGAGTTCGGGCGGTTTTAACGTCACCGGCAATAACAACAGTTTCTTTGGGCGCAATGCCGGACTCAACAACACCGCGGACAATAATTCATTCTTCGGATCCCTGGCTGGGAAAGCTAACACGACGGGCGGCGCCAATGCGTTCTTCGGTCTTTCTGCCGGGCTAAGCAATACAAGTGGCAGCGGTAACTCTTTCTTCGGTGTTTTGGCGGGGGGATCGAACACATCCGGCAATGTCAATTCGTTCTTTGGGATTAATGCCGGCTCCAGCAACACCACCGGCAGCAATAACTCATTCTTCGGCGACGGTGCGGGCTCGAGCAACACAACCGGCCAAAATAATTCCTTCTTCGGAGATCAGTCTGGAGCTTTGAATGTAACGGGCGGTCGCAACGCTTTCTTCGGAGTCATTGCCGGCAGAGCGAATACCGCCACCGCCAACTCTTTCTTTGGCGCCACCGCAGGCTCTAACAACACGACGGGCAGCAACAATAGTTTCTTTGGCGATAGCGCAGGCGGTCTGCACACAACCGGAGACTTCAATGTTTTTCTGGGAGCGCAGGCCGGAAGCAACAATACAACCGGTAAGAACAATACCATCACCGGCTTCAATAGCGGGGGAGGCTGTGATGTTTTCCCTTGCGCCTTTGTGATGACTGGAGACGACAACTCTTTCTACGGCTACCGTTCCGGTCAGGTAGCGTCGACAGGTGGCGGCAACTCATTTTTTGGAGCCAGTTCGGGACTCGCTAATACAACCGGAAACGGGAACGCCTTTTTTGGAATCAACACGGGGCTATCGAACGTAACTGGCAGCAATAACACTCTGCTCGGTTTTCAAGCCAATGTCGGCGCAAACAATCTCACTAACGCCAACGCCATCGGCGGGAATGCTTTCGTTTCAACCAGCAATTCGTTAGTACTGGGCAGCATCAACGGCGTGAATGGCGCCAGCGCAGATACCAGCGTCGGGATGGGCACGACCTCGCCAGTGACTCGTTTACACGTAGTGGGCTCAAGCTGGTTTCAGGGCGACAACACGCCGCTGCCCGCCAGTGCCGGCAAAGGTATCGTGATGGGATTCTCCGGCGAGCTGGGATACATCTCCAGTTTCGACTACGGCACGTTCACTCCCAGGACTCTGCTGCTCAATAACTCCGGCGGCAACGTGGGAATCGGCACCAATACTCCGAATTCAACTCTTACTGTCGCCGGTTTGATCGAAACGACCACGGCCGGTGTGAAATTCCCGGACGGCACGATTCAAACAACCGCGAGCGGCGCCGGATCGATCACCGGAGTCACGGCAGGCACGGGACTAAGCGGTGGCGGCACCGTTGGGAACGTGACCGTGTCGATCGCCAATCTCGGCGTAAGCAACGCTTTGTTGGCGAACTCCGCCGTAACGGCTCCGAAGATAGCCAACGGCGAGGTAGTCAAAAGCCTCAACGGTTTGACGGATGGCGTCACGCTCTCAGCCGGTTCGAATATCACGATTACGCCGGTGGGCAACACACTGACGATTGCCTCGACTGGCAGCGGCGGCGGGGGAATCCTGAATCAAACGACGCTGCAAGCCTCAGCAAATTTCAACATTGACGGCACCGGCACGGCGAACGTCCTCGACTCCGCGACGCATTACTACCTGCAAGGTCAGCGGTTCATGAGCACCAATAGCGAACTTGCGAACACCCTCGTTGGCTTAGGGGCGGGCGAGAATATTGCGAACGACCTCATATCATCGAGAACTAATAACTCTTTCTTTGGTTATAACGCCGGATTAAAAAATGCCAGCAAGTTAAATTCCTTTTTTGGCGGCTCTGCTGGGGTGAACAACGTCAGCGGCAGCGCGAATGTCTTTGTCGGCTATGGGGCAGGCTTCTCTAACGCGTCGGGTGAGAACAATACCTTCATCGGCACCCTCGCTGGGCTCGGCAACAGCAACGAGGCTGAGAATACAGCCATAGGCTATTCGGCCAGCGGCGCGGCGGGCGTCACAAATGCCACCAGCATCGGCGCTCGCGCACAAGTCACGCAAAGCAATTCACTTGTGCTTGGCAGCATCAGCGGCCTCAACGGCGCGACTGCCAATACAAACGTCGGCATCGGCACGACTGCGCCGAAAGCGATATTGGATGTCACGGGCGGCAACATTCTCATTGGCACGCCCGGCCAGGGCATCGTTTTGAAATCACCGAACGGCGCCACTTGCAAACTACTTTCGATCGACAACGCAGGCGCGGTGGCCCTGTCCACCGTTGCTTGTCCATAAACACAAAGCACCATCAGTGCTTTCACACAAGGAGTACCAATCATGCAAACAGCAACACAAAGATCGAGCGAAACCTTTAACATCCCGCGTGAAAAACTGGCTTCGTTTGTCACGCACGTCTTTGGTGGCACGACCGTTGGACGCGAAGATGAAGAACATCCATTGCCGCCGGGACCATGGGATCCGATTATCCGCAAAGTTGCAAAACGAGTTCTCGGTCCGCATCCAGAACCCTGGCGTTTGGTTTTCGGCCCGCAACCGGAACCCTGGCGCTTGGATTTCGGTCATCCCGTGCCCTGGCGCTCGGAAGTTAGTACGAATCGGTTAATTCTGGGAATCATCGCCGCCCGCCATCCGGAAATCTTCGACGTCATCGGGGGTGGCCGCTTGAACAGCGTGGCGCTTAATCCGCAACCGCTGCCACCGCGAGCTGCTTTTCTTGCCGCTTTTGCCGAAGAGGTGATTGACCGATCTCTGCTGATGCAGGAGGTTGCCGATGCCCTGAATCAAACCGGCGAACAGCAGGGCATCATCATCGTCGGCGGCCGGCTAACGCTTTTGGTGGATGAACTATGCGGCAACAACTTCAAAGTCAGAATTCCATTTCCGAAGCCAAAACGCGATGAGGACGAATTTCTTTCCGGTCTCGAACTGCTGACGGTGGGCGCGGTGTTTGAGCAAAACGCGGCCACCGTCGCCCACGAAGGATTGCGGCAGGAGTTGAGAAATGCTGGAGCAAGACTGATTGAAACAGGCATTGCTCGGATGTAATCAAATCAAGCACGCAACGAAGAGAGGAAAACAGTCGCCGGTTTTCGCCAACGAAGGAACAGGCAATTAACTAAATTGCTAATCGGTTGTTCGCGAAAATCGGCGCCTAAAACCTCAGCTTATTTTATCGGCAGTAGGTGTAGAAAAACCCTAGCGAAAAATTTCGCGGGTCGAGGGCTCGAAGAAGGAGCGGCAGAGGGAACTGTAGAGCGCGGCCGGAGACTGAAGATGTGCACTGTTAATACCAGAAACAGACGGCGCGCGTTTAGCGTGTTCACCGCAATTACTTTGATTGTGGGCGGCTGCATCCCGCTGTCAGCTCAGTCAGGCGGGAGTTTTCAAATCACCAATTCCGTGGTTGCCGCCGGCGGCGGTGAAAGCAAGGACGTAGTCAACAATCGGTTCGGCCACGAAAGCACTGTCGGAGAACACGCGGCCGGCACGCTGTTAGGGAATCCGCCCTACTCACAAACCGCGGGTTTTTGGGCTAGCGGCAACGGGCTCAGCCCGACAGCCTCTTCCGCATCAATCAGCGGCCGAATCCTGACCAGTGATGGCGCGCCGCTTGACGGTGCGACGATCAATTTGAGCGGCACGCACCCAGCTGAGGCGATCACCGACGCGAATGGAGTCTATGCATTCACCGATTTGGAAGTTGGCGGCTTCTATATCATCACTCCGGCGCGCGCTAACTATTCGTTCAGTCCCTCCAGCCGCAGTTTCTCATTGCTCGTCACCACTACGGCTGCAGTTTTTACTGCCACAGCTGCTGGCGGCACGATCAATCCATTGGACACCACCGCATTCTTCGTTCGCCGACACTATCTTGACTTCCTGGGACGCGAACCGGACCCGGCCGGTCTGGCGTTCTGGACCAACAACATCGAGTCCTGCGAGACAAACGCAGATTGTCGCGGCCGGAGGCGGGTGGACACCTCGGCGGCTTTCTTCCTCTCCATCGAGTTTCAGCAGACGGGGTTTCTGGTGGAGCGCCTTTACCAGTCGGCCTTCAAACGTTTTCCATCCTATAGCGAATTTACCCGCGACCGGCAGGCGGTCGGCCGCGACGTCATCGTCGGACAGGGCAGTTGGCAGGCGCAATTGGACGCCAACAAACGACAGTTCGCGACAAATTTCGCCGGCCGATCGGACTTTGTCGCCATTTATGGCGGGCTTTCCAACGAACAATATGTAGACGCTTTGAACGCGAACAGCGGCGCCTCGCTCCTGGCCGCGGAACGTAATGCGCTGGTTGCGGGACTCAATGACGCCAGCGAAACCCGGGCGAGTGTGCTCCGCAAGCTGGGCGAAAATGCGGCCTTCACTGAGCGCGAGTTTAACCGCGCCTTCGTGTTGATGCAGTACTTCGGTTATTTACGACGTAACCCGAATGACGCGCCGGATGCGGACTACACCGGCTATGAGTTCTGGCTCGCGAAGCTGAATCAATTCAACGGCAACTACATCAATGCCGAGATGGTCAAGGCCTTCATTACTTCGATTGAATACCGGCAGAGGTTTGGACCGTGACTCTCCGAGCTTAGAAGCCCACGCGCCTCATGATTTCCTGAAACCGGGGATCGCCGCGCAGGTTATTCCATTTCGGCTCGACTTTCAGAAAGGCCATTTTTGGATCGCGTTGTTCAATCCCCCGTTCCAGCCACTTAAATGACTCCTCACTTTCACCCAGCGCGTTATAGAGCAACGCAATGTGCGTGGGCGGGACGAAACGCTCTTTCGAAAGCTTCAGTAGTTTTTCCAGCAGGGTGCGCGTTTCATCCTTTCGTCCCATCCTCGCAAGAGCGCATCCTTCGTAAGCGATCCACGCCGTTTGGGCGCTCGAAAGCTCACCGGCTTTTCGCGCCTCAACCACCGCCTCAGCAAGCATTCCCTTTTCGATGTAGGCACTAGACGCAAACAAGTGCGGAAACCAAAAACCGGGTGCGAGTTCAAAAGTCTCACGGAGTCTGATCAGCGCCTCGTCGGGCTTTCCGGCATGAACCAGAAACTGGCCTTCGAGTGCGTTGATAACTGGAGAGTATGGATCAAGTTCCCGGGCCCGTTTTATTTCGCTGAGAGCCTCCTGATGTCGACCAGTGTTTGACAACATGTGGGCGTAGAACAAATGTGTATCGGCGCTGTTCGCATTAAGTTCGAGTGCTCGTTTGAATTGACTCTCAGCCGCACTCCAATTCCAGTCATACCAAAAGTTTGTTACTCCGACGGCGGTGTGCGCTTCGGCCAGCGCATCGTCCAGGTCAACGGCCTTTTGCGCGGCTTCTCTGGCCCTGGGCATAAACTCAGTTGGCTTCAGCTCACCGCTAAGGGTCAGGCCCCGATAAGCCTCTGAAAGACCAACGTACGCCAACGCATAGTTTGGGTCGTGCTGAATTGCCTGTTGAAAATAAACGATGGCTTGTTGGACTTCCGGCGGGGTCAGCTTCAAGTTGTGGAAGCGCCCCCTTAGATAGAGATCCCTCGCTTCTGAGTTAGCGGTATAATCCTTCGTGACTTTCTGTTGCTCAGGTCCCGACAAACGGGTCCGCAACTTCTGCGAAACATCCCGGGCAATCTCGTTCTGCACGGCTGCCAGATTTGATATTGAGCGACTGTAATCGGCGACCCACAAAGTCGTTTCGGTGCGGACATCAACCAGCTCGATATGTAACGCCAGGTCATTTCCGCGTTGCACCACACGTCCATTCAAGACCGCCTGCACGTTGAGTTCTTTGCCTACCTGTTGCGGCTGAACATCTCTGTTTTTGTAGCGGAACACGGAACTGTGAGCTTTGACTGAGAGATTCGGCACTTGCGAAAGACTGGTGATGAGCATGTCGGTCATGCCGTCCGAAAGATATTCGACTTCCGTGTTGCCGCTCGCATTAACGATCGGCATCACCGCGATCGATTCGATTTGCGGGCGCCGGCTGGGGTAAAACCAGTAAACGAGTCCCGCGGCAATCAGCAAAAGGATTCCCAGACCTGACCAGAGTAGATAACGTGTTGTCTTTGACCCGGGCCCAGGCGTTTGATCCGTACTAAGCTGGGTTTCAATGGCTCCGGATTCCGCGCGAGTGTTTGAACCCCGGGCCGCGGAGGTTGGATTCTTAGCGACCGCCGGCGTGTCTTCTGCGCCGGCGAGACTGAAGCGTTCCAGGAGATCGGTGAATCGGGCGTCGCTTCGTAAACGGTCGTAGAAAGGATCGACGTGAATGAATAAAGGAAAGGCGTTGCGTTCTTCACAAGCCTTCTCCAGCCAGGCCAAGGCGTCCTCAGTCTGGTCAAGCGTCGTGTAAGCGTGAGCCAAACGGATTGCGGGAACGTATTCACCCTGATCGAGTCTTGCCTTTAACTGTTCCAGCTCTCTTTCGGCGGCCATCCGGATAGCCCGGTCGAAACCGTCCCTGGCATAGACGCGGCCGAGAGTTGCCGCTCCTTCGACATCGCCCACTAGCTCTAAGGCCTTTTGATATTCAGCGATCGCCTGCCGGTGATATCCAGTCTGGTGAAAGACCTGGGCCAGGTCCTCATGAAAGGGCGCATTGTTCGCGTCCAGGTCGACCGCCTGTTGGAATCCTGCGATTGCCTCGTCGTATTGCCGCGCGTAATAGAAAGTTTTACCTAAGTAACGATTGTAGGTGATCGAGAGCGGATCGAGTTCGCACGCCCGGCGGACCTCAGCTATAGCATCATCAAGCTGGCCCATCGCGACCAGACAATAGGAATGAAGGCAATGAACCTCAGCAAACTTTGGATTCAACTCGAGGGTGCGTTTGATCTCGCGTTCGGCGCCTTGCCAGTCCCGGTAATAAAACATCCTGATTGCGGCCAGCCCGTTATGGATTTCCGGCAGCGTGTCGTCCAAGTCCAGAGCTTTCACCATGGCGGCTTCAGCCAGCGGCCATCCTTCGGCTCCCGGCATCATTCCGAGCGCTGCGGATAAACCATAGTATTCGCTGAGTCCCGCGTAACCTGACGCAAAGCCTGGGTCGAGTTCAATCGCCTGCTGAAAATAGTCGCGGCTCTTCCGAACGCTGTCCGGTGTCTGCTTGTACCAGTGGTAACGTCCCTTTAAGAGCAGTTGATAAGCCTCGACGTTATCGGTGGCTCGCTTCAGCACTGCCGCTTTTTCTTTTCCCAGCAACTTCACCTTCAGCGCGTTGACGACGGCGAGCGCGATCTCGTCCTGCACATCAAAGACGTCCTTCAGTTCGCGATCATATTGTTCTGACCAGAGGTTATAGCCGTCAGCGACATTGATGAGCTGAACGGCTATCCGCAGTCGATTGGCAGATTTTCTGACGCTGCCTTCGAGGACCGAGTTAACTTTCAGGGCTTCGCCGATGGCGCTGACGTTTGCGTTCTTGCCTTTAAATGAAAAAGAAGACGTGCGCGGCGCGACCTTGAGATCTTTAATCCGAGTCAGCGCGTTCAGGAGTTCTTCGGCCAGGCCATCGCAGAAATAGTCGTTTTCCGGTTCCGAACTCATATTTACAAAGGGCAGCACGGCAATCGAGCGGCTGGCTTCCCTCGTAAGGTAACTCGGCGCAGGTTTGTGTTCGGCCGACTGGCGCTCGCTCTCGGCAGCGAACTCCAGCTTCTTCGACAGGTCCTTCAGGTCCGCAAGCATTTCATTTGCGCTCGAGTATCTTGCCTCCCGATCCTTGCTCAGGGCCCTGAAAACGATTCGTTCCAGCAGTTCCGGCGCAGTAGCGCCAGTCGTGGACAATGACGCCGGTTGTCGCTCGAGCACGGCGGACATCACATCCATCACCGTGTCTCCGACAAACGGACGACGTCCGGCAAGCATTTCATAAAAAACTACGCCCAGGCTCCAGATGTCGGTGCGCGCGTCGACTGAGAGTCCACGCGCTTGCTCAGGCGACATGTATGCGGCGGTGCCCATGACCGCGCCCGGCATAGTCTCAACCAAAGCCTTCTGCGGGTCCGTCTTGTTTTCAGGTTGTTCGTATTTCGCAATTCCGAAATCGAGGACTTTCACCAGGCCATCGGCGCGGACCATGATGTTGGCGGACTTGATATCGCGGTGAATGATCCCGGCCGCGTGCGCAGCTGAGAGGGCGCTGGCAATTTGCTCGGCAATTCTCAGACTCTCGTCCGTCGAAATGGCGCCGCGCCCAATGCGTTCGCTCAGAGTCAAACCATCGACGAATTCCGTAGCGATGAAGTTGGCGCCGTCAGACTCTCCTATCTCATAAATGGTGAGAATGTTTGGATGGTTTAGCGCTGAGGCTGAAAGGGCCTCCTGGCGAAAGCGCCGCATCCTTTCTTCTTCGGCCGCGTGATAGGACGTAAGGAGTTTTACCGCTACCGGACGATTCAGTTGTTCATCATGTCCCAGGTAGACTTCCCCCATGCCACCTGCGCCCAGAGATCGGACAATCTGATAGCGGCCCAGCTTTTCAATCGCCGGCGTCCGCTTCGCTAATAGTTGGGTGGCCTCCTCAACTGCCGCGCCGGCTACCAGACGCTCGGGCCGGTCGAGCGCCAGGAGTGACTCAACTTCTTCCCGCAACTGCTCTTCGCCATCGCAGACTTCATCCAGAAACGCCGCGCGCCCGGCCGGCTCGCGCTCGAGTGCCGATGAGACGATGCGATCTATTTCCTGTGAGCGTCGGGGGGTGGTCATAGTCAGTTTCCGAGGGACTCGAGCCCGTTCATCCTCGTTTAGAGCTCGAAGTATGGAAGGCTCAGGCATTGTAGACCCTTGACCGCGAACTGCCAATTTTGAGTCTGAAGAGTCCGGATCTCACTCGGCATGCCGAAAGGTTTCGTTACACGCAAAGGCGACCTGAAGGGCAAGTCTCACTACGCCGCGCAACAATCTCACTTGCATAATTTGGTTCCTATGCTATGGCTCTGCCACGCCGATGAGCGGCAAGTCTCAGACTTGCCGGAAGGCCTTCTGAAGATCTGGCGGTCTATGACCGCGGGTCGGAGACCCGAAAAAGAAGCGGGCGCTCCCGGCAAGTCGGAGACTTGCCGCTCATCGGCGTGGCAGAGCCATAACTCAGCGACCGGGTGTTTGCAGGCCACACGACTAAACGTGATCGTCCGGTATTACTTCGTTGTCTGGGTCGCGCCCGAACGATTCTTATTCAGCGCTCTCTCTTGCAACCGTGTTCCCAATCAATTGTGTTTTGCTTCCGATGACGGAGGCTTGGCCGGCTATCGCGTTTCAAATCCCGGAGTTCAAACGGTCAGACTTTCCCAGGACCCGGCACTGGGTTCCGCCTAATTGATCGTGACCTGAGGCGGGCATGGTTATTGCTGTAATTCGTTTACGAAAAACTCTCCAGTTACGAACAACCTTGAAGGGAAGCGGCCAGGGGGACAACCGCTTTCGAAATTAGATCAGTGTGGAAAGAGTCGTCCCGGCGAAAATTCGGATTCAGCAGGAGGTAAGTCTTTATGAGAAACATCAAACTTTGGCCGCATGGCGCGGTTATCGCGCTTGGGTGTGCGCTCGTCGCCGGCCTGGGCGTCGCGCTCTATTCCAGATATGGCCAGAATTCACAGGCGGCAGAGCTGCCCGACGCCGCTCGTATTCAAAGAGTGGACGGCCAGGTGGCCTTTAATGACAACCTCACTGATGACAATTCGAATTGGACTGCGGCGGCCCCTAACCAGCCGTTCTCAGTCGGCGATCGGATCTACACACGAGAAAACTCGCGCACGTCGCTGGCCTTCAGCGGGCGAAACTTCGCTCGTCTGGATCCCAATACGTCGCTCGACTGTGTGAATCTGAGCGACAGCCGCACCCAGCTCGCGTTGCGCGAAGGCACGGCGATTTTCGATGTCGGTTATCTGCCTTCGGGCGGTCTGTTTGAAGTTGGCACACCGTATGGCGCGGTCGACTTTCAGGAACCGGGCCTTTACCAAATGAGGCTCGACAACGGCAACGCGATCGTTTCAGTGCTCAGCGGTTTGGCGCAGGTAGTCGGGCAGGGCGCCGGCGGCCGGATCAGTAAAGGCGAAATGCTCACCATCCTCGGCGCGACTGCGGCTGAAGCGGCGCTGTCTCGCCTTAACAATCGCGATGCAGGTTATCTGGTTGATGACTATTATCGCTATCAATATCCAAACGTTTACGACGGACGCTATGCCAGCTATGACGCTTACACAAACGATCCGTACTACTACGATCCCTACCGGCGCAACGCGAGTTATCAATACGTCAACTACACAATCCCCGGGGTAAACGATTTGGACAACTACGGTGACTGGCAGCAAATCAGCAACTATGGTTATGCCTGGCGGCCGCGCGTCGATGCGAGCTGGGTGCCTTACCAGCAAGGCTCCTGGGTTAACGATAACCATTATGGCCTTACCTGGGTTTCAAATGAGCCCTGGGGATATGCGCCATATCACTATGGGCGCTGGGCCAACGTGAACAATCAGTGGTACTGGGTTCCGGAAGGCGTTAATGCCCGGCCGACATACTCGCCGGCGCTGGTGGCGTTTGTGCCGCTAAGCCAAAGCCAGATTGGTTGGGTACCGCTGGGCCCCGGGGACGCTTACGTGCCGCGATATTATGATGAGAATTGGCAACCGCATTATCTGACCCGTGGCGATGTTATCGCGGCCAATCTGGTTAACATGGCCGTGCCGAACGCGGTCACGGTAGTGCCGGTTGATGCCTTTGGTCGCCCGATCAATCCGGGCATGGTGATGAGAGTCAATCCGCAGACAGTCGCGCAGGTGCGGCCGACGCTGGAGCCGCTGACGCTGACTCCGCTTCGCAATGCGGTGCTGCATTCCGCCTGGGGACGCGGCAAGATTGACCTGCCGCCGGGCATTGCAAAGAAACTTTATGAGACGCCGGTCGTCGTCGGCAGTGCGCCGGTGGCGCCACCTTTTAGGAAGGACCTGGCCAGGGCGCTGCGCGTCGAACCGGTAAACGAAAAAATCAAGAACCAAAAGTTTAAGGTCAAGGATGGCCGGAGCATTGGCTCCGCCCAAGTCGAAGGCGACGGCAAGCAGCAGATCGATGTGGGTAAAGAAGCTGCTCGCGAGAATAAGGATGCGCGCAAGGAAGTCCGCCAGATTGAGCAGCAGCAACGAAAGGACTATCAAAAGGAACAGCGCGCACAGCAGAAGGTGGAGCAGAAGAGTTTCCCAAGAACTCAGGGAGAACAAGTCGGCAACCCGGTGAAGCTCAAGCCGCCGAAGGTCAGGGAAGCTGCGCAACCGCAGGTTCAGGGTGGGCCACCTGCTCGGGGTGCGGCGAAGCATGAGAACAAACAATCGCCGGGCCAATCGCAACCTCGCGGCGGCGGCAAAGGAAAAGGCAAAAAGCCTTGAGGCGACATTAACTAATGGGCAGGGCGTGAATTGATTCGGTTGCGGCCAGCGGCTTTGGCGGAGACGCTCTGCCTTTCGGGCGAACGGTAGTTAATTACCCCGAAGCTACGCCTCGGATGACCACAAACTCCTCCAGGAGTGCAATGTGATTCCATGAGCGTTGCGCTCCGAAAGGAGCTAAGACCCGAACACAACACTGGTTCTATAAACATTTGGCCCCTAAAGGAGCCTCGCTGTTGTTCTAACCTTGTCGCCGTTGCCGTTCGTTTCCTGGCGCAGCCGCGAATAACAAATGAAGGTTTCGGTAAGCCGGAGGCTTACCGCGATGTGCGGCGGCAAAGCCGCTGAAGGCTTCAGGTTAATTAAATCCCGCTCGCTGCAATAAGTCCTGAAAGCGCGGGTCGTTTCGCAGATTCCCATACAGAGGATTGGACTTCACTTCAAACGCAGAACGATTGCGCTCCTCGAGAGCTTTTTCCAGCCAGACAAAAGCCTGCTCGGCTCCGAGCAGACCGACCGCCTTCAAGCTCCGGCGCCAACTGGCGGGGCAATTGAGGTCGAGAAAAAAGGAGGCAGGCGACCCTCGCAAATCACCTGCCCCGTCTCTACTTGTCGCGCTTTATGAGAAAAGGGGCAAGTGAGGCCGGGGAGTATATGACTCGTTACTGGTTCTTGCAAGTATTTTTGCAACTGACAGTGTCAGAACCGGAGGAGTTCGCGGCCGGATCAGCCCCACACGCCCAGAATCGACCACAGCAATCCCGTGCCTGTGAAATGAAGGTAACCGAGCTTCCCCTGGTTCGGCAGGCAGAATGCCATATGTCTCGACAATCGTTTTGATCCGGTCGCTATCGCTCCTGGTTCTGAAACGTTGCGATACGTGCCGGTTAGAAAAGCGCGTCATCAACGTCTATAATGCACTCAAGAGATAGAAAGCAGCGCGGGCGTAATCAGGATTGAGTTCGCGCAAACCAAACATGCCAAAGATTAGTGACATCCAGGAAACGCCGAATCCAAATGCCGTAAAGTTCATCTTGCGCGAACCGGTCTCGCACGGGGTCGCCCAGCAGTTTGCTTCCGTCGATCAAGCGCAGACTGATACCCTCGCCAAGTCGCTTTTCGATGTCGGCAGTGTCGTGTCCGTTTTCTACATGGACAATATGATCACGGTCGAGAAGGAAGACGCGGCGGATTGGGATGAATTGCTGCCGACTCTGGCCGTGCCGATTCGCGCGGCGCAATCAGCCTCAGGCACGCCAACCAACGGCGCATCCGCAGTCGGCGGAGCGATTGCCGCGGTAACCAGTGATGACCCACGCTTGTTGCGGATCAACGAAATCCTCGACGAGAAAGTGCGGCCGGCCCTGATGGGCGATGGTGGCTACCTCGAAATTATCGATCTTACTGATCAAACTTTGAAGATTCGCTATCAGGGCGCGTGCGGCAGTTGTCCCAGCTCGCTCAGCGGAACTTTAATGGCCATCGAAGGCATGCTGAAACAGGAGATAGATCCGGATCTTGAAGTCATAGCAGTTTAACCAACCTCCGGCTTAATAACGATGCGCTTTCAACCCTCCTGCGCGCTTCTCTTTGTCCTGGTTTCCTCATGTTCGATACCCGCTCAACAAAACGCTAACGCTCAGAGTGAAGCGCCAAAGCGCGCCGCAGTTCCACCGGCCACTTCCGGCAAAACGAATCCAGCGAAAGATCCCAAAGCCGAGAGACTTCTGATCGAGCGACGAGCTAACGCGCAGACGATGCTGGTAACCCTGGCTGCCGACGCGGCCAGGTTCAGGGATTCGGTCGCCCGCGCGCGGACAATGGCGCGAGTTGCAGACCAACTTTGGGAGAGCGACGAGGAACGGGGGCGCGCGCTGTTCCGCGCCGCCTGGGACGCCGCCGGAATCGCTGAGAAGGAAGTGGTCGAACGGTACCAGGAGTTTTGGCGAAAGCAAGAGTCCAAACCCGGTTTCAGTTCTCTTCCCGCGTCACCAGGAGTACGCCGCGAAGTCTTACGACTTGCGACCAAACGTGATCGGAGCCTGGGTGAAGAATTTTTAGAGAAACAACTGAAAGAACGTGGTGAACTACCGCAGAGTTCGTCACCCAGTCCGCTTGGCAATGCGGACCCTTTGGTCAGACAGAGACTGGAGGTCGCGCGGCAATTGCTCGACGCTGATCTGATCCAACCCGCTTTGCAATTTGCCGACCCCGTGCTGGGCATAATCGATCAGGGGACCGTCAACTTTCTGTCATCTTTGCGCGAGAAGAATGCGGTCGCGGCGGACCAGCGCTACGCGAATATGCTGGCCCTGGCGACTGCTAATCCGCAATCAGACGCCAACGCGGTGTCGCTCCTATCATCTTACCTATTCACTCCGCATTCCTTTGTGGGGTTCACCGGCGAAGGCACTCACACCAACAGCTATCTGGGAAACTTTACGCCACCGAACGTTGATCCGAGTTTGCAACTCGCGTTCTTTCGCGCCGCTGCCAACATCCTGTTGCGACCGCTTGCCCCGCCGGGAGCTGAACAAAACTCGGCCGGGCACGACGGTCACTACCTGATAATCAAACGGCTGATGCCGTTGTTCGAACAGCGCGCGCCGGCAGACTTAACTGCGGCTTTGCTAGTTCAGCTTGAATCTTTGTCGGCTTTGGTTAGTAAGTCCACGCGCGATCGCGACGATGACGACATGGTCCGCAATGGCATCCGTCCCGATAAGATGATGGACAACTGGGAACAGTCGCTGCTCGATCGATTAGATCGCGCCAAAACGTCTGCTGAGCGGGACAAACTCCATTTCGATCTAGCGGTGTTCTATGCGGGAAGAGGCGAACTGCGCGCCCGCGATTACGTGGACAAAATCGACGATAGCGACTTGCGTAACAATGCCAGAAGTTACATTGATACTAAGCTGGCAGCCCGCGCGGTGAATAAGAAAGACGTTCCGCGAATCATAGAGCTCGTCAGGACTGGCCAATTCGCTCACCTGCAAAAGGTCCGTCTCCTCACCACCGGAGCAACTTTATTGGCGAAGTCCGAACCCGGTCAGTCCTTAACTCTGGTCGATCTCGCAACCACTGAAGCCCGACGCATTGGCGGGCTGGATCCGGACAGTCCGCGCGCATTCTTTGCGATAGCGAATGCCATGCTGGTCGTTAATCGCGCGGCCATCTGGGACGCCATGAGCGAGGCTGTCAAAGCCGCAAACTCGGCTGACAATTTTGGCGGCGAGGACGGCCAACTCAGTTTCAACATGACCTTCAAAGGAATGTCATGGGGGCAAACTGAAAATGTGCCTGAGTTTGACTTGGACGGAATATTCGTCAGGCTCGCGGATTATGACTACGATAAGGCCATCGAGTTAGCGCAGGGTCTTACTCGAGAGGCGCCGCGCGCCGTCGCCACAATCGCCATCGCACGGGCAATCCTGGCCGAAAAGAAGAGATAATCAGCCAATATTCTGGAACCTGAAGGTTTGCAGAAGCGTTTTCCCAGCAGCGTAGTGTATTCAGCGTCAAGTCGTCCCCGGAGGTTTCGAAAATGAAATATCGACCTTTGCTCGTTATCGTCTGCCTGCTTTGTCTTTCATCGTTCCTGGCTGCCCAGCCCGCTGAATCAACCAAGACCGCGCCCGCGAAAACTGTCGCGGCCAACAACAAGGCCGAAAAGGATCCCGAGGCTGAGCGAATCCTCCGCGAGCGGCGCGCGAATGCCCAATCGATGTTAATGTCGCTGGCTTCAGACGCTGGACGGTTCAACGATCAAACCCTGCGAGCCCGGACGCAGGCGCGCATTGCTGATGTGCTCTGGGCCACTGATCCTGATCGGGCCCGGGCATTGTTTCGGAAGGCCTGGGAGTCAGCCGAGATCGTCGATCAGGAAAGCCAGAAAAAACTTCAGGAAGACATCGCGGCACAAGCAGCGAAAAACGGAGGCAACGTTTCGGTATCCCTCCCTCTGAACATTCGGGCGGAAGTGCTGCGGCTGGCGGCGCGTCGTGATCGAGCGCTGGGCGAAGAATTACTTGCCAGGCTGAAGGTTGAAAAAGAGCGCGAAGCGACCGAGGCCGCGGACAGGTTTAAATCAGATTCTTTCAACGCCCCGGAGGCGGCTTCCCAACGTCTAAATCTGGCGCGACAACTGCTGAGCACCGACGTTGAGCGAGCCATTCAGTTTGCCGATCCGGTCTTAACAACTATCACCCGGGACGCTCTAGACTTTCTTTCCTACCTGCGAGATAAAGACGCTGCGGCCGCCGACCGACGCTACGCTGTGTTGCTGGGAAGGGCCGCGGGAGACTTGCAGTCCGACGCGAACACCGTTTCCATCCTCTCATCCTATATTTTCACTCCGCATACCTTCGTGACTTTCACCGGTAGCGGCCATTCGTCGACCTCATCATCTTCCAACTCGACTCCTCAGGACGTACCGGCCGAATTGCGCGCGGCCTTCCTGCGCGCCGCCGGCGATATTCTTTTGCGGCCGTTAGCCCCGGCCGGACAAGATCAAACCTCCGCAGGAATTCAGGGCAAGTACTTAATGTTGAAGCGGCTCGGGCCGTTGTTCGATCAATATGCGCCCCGCGAGTTGGCCGAAGCGATTCGCGCGCAAGCTGAGGCGCTGGCCCAGGCCGTGCCTGAAGACGCCCGACGCCGAGACGATGACGACGCCGTGCGCGAAGGAATTCGCCCGCCGCAAAGCAGCGAGGATCGGGAAAAGGCCCTGCTCGATCGCCTTGACCGGGCGAAGACTTCTGATGAGCGGGACGCGCTCAACATCCAACTGGCGCGGCTGTATGTGGAAAACGGAGATGTGAAAGCTCGAGACTTTGTCGCGAAGATTGAAGATACCGAAGCGCGAAATAAAGCGCGCGCCTTTATTGACGCGAGTCTGCTACTGCGCGCAGTCGGCAAAAAAGAGGCGGACACGATTCTCGAGTTGGTGAAAACGGGTGAATTAACTCATCCGCAGAAGTCATGGGGCCTGACTCAGGCAGCCAAACTTTTGGTCAAGACCGATCGTGACAAGTCACTGGCAGTAATTGAGGAGGCCACCGCTGAGGCGCGCCGCATCGAGGAACTGGATGCGGACCGTCCGCGGGCAATCATGAACGTGGCCAATGCCCTGCTGCCACTGGACCGCAGCAAAGCCTGGGACATGGTCTACGAAGCCATCAAAGCGGCAAATTCGGCTGAGGGCTACACCGGCGAAGATGGCCTAATCAGACTCGCATTTCACTTCAAGCAAATGAATACGATTAGAAGTTCGACGGTTGCTGAATTTAACGTTGCGGGAATCTTCGCTGACTTAGCCAATGAAGACTACGATCGCGCGGTCGAACTGGCGCGAGGATTTCAACGCGAAGCTCCGCGGGCCAGTGCGACGATAGCCATCGCGCGGTCAATCTTCGAAGAGAAGAAGAAATAGTCTCGCTAATGTTGCGGGCCATGGCGGGAACCTCCGCGTTGAGCCTGGTGTCTTAGGTCCGACCAATCGATAATCCCTGCGTGGAGGTTAGTGTGAGCCGCCGACTACTAGTTCCGCTCTTTATCCTCTTAGTTGCTGCCACCACCAGCGCCCAATCAAAGGACGTCAAGAATTCCGCTGCGAGGGATGAAGCAGCCAAAGAGAATTCCGCCCGAAAATTAGAAGCTGAACGAATCCTGAAAGAGCGAAGGGCGAACGCACAGTCGCTGCTCGTTAATCTAGCGGCTGACGCGCGCAATTTCACCGATCAGGCTTTACGCGCACGTACTCTTGCGCGCGTCGCTGACGCGCTTTGGGAGATGGATCGCGACCGCGGCCGAACTATTTTTCGCGCGGCCTGGGATGCCGCTGAAATTGCCGACAAGGAGAGCGACGAACGATTCCAGGAAGCCAGGCGCCAGGCGCGAGCGAAGGCAGGTGGGGGCGGAGGCGGTCCTGTAGATCGACCACCCGACATCCGCCGTGATGTTCTGCGTCTCGCCGCCAAACACGATAAGGCACTTGGTGAAGAGTTCCTGGCAAAACTCAAGACTCAGAAAAAGGACGAGGCTGACGAAAAGGGTGCGCGGGCTCGCACTTTCGGACAGGCCGACGAGGCGATCCAGCAAAGACTGGCGGTGGCCCTCGAGCTGCTGGAAGCCGGCGATACTGATAAAGCTTTGCAGTTTGCCGATCCGGCGCTGACGACGGTCAGCATTCCGACGATCGACTTTCTTTCATTCCTTCGCGAAAAGGACCCGGCGGCCGGGGATCGGCGCTATGTGGCCATGCTTGCGGCGGCGGCGGCAAATCCGCAATCAGACGCGAACCTGGTTTCACTGCTTTCGTCTTATGTTTTTACTCCGCACCTCTATTTCTCTTTTGGCAGCGGTGGCAGCAACATACAAATGTCTTCCAACGAGCGGCGTCCGCCAATTGAAGCGGCCGAAGTGCGCGCCAGTTTCCTTAGTACAGCGGCGACCATCCTGTTACGGCCGTTAGCGCCACCGGCGCCGGGTCAGACCGCGGGCGATGATGGCCAGTCTATGGTCATCAGGCAACTCCTGCCATCGTTCGAACAGTTTGCCACACCGCAACTGACCGCGGCATTGCGGAACCAGCTGGTCGCCCTTGAGTCAACGGCCGGAAACACGAGCAAACGCGCGGACGATGATTCCGTGGTTGGCGGTCTCGAGCCGGAAGCACCCGAGCTAAACTTGAAATCGCTTCTGGATCGGCTGGAACATGCAAAAACGGAAGCTGAACGAGACGAAATAAGAGTGGAACTCGCCGAGCGCCTGGCCACCAGGGTTGACCTGAAGGCGCGCGAGTATGTGGAAAAGATCGACGATAGCGAACTGCGAAACCGGGCTCGCGCCTTCATTGACGCGACATTGGCCGCTCGCGCCGTGGACGCGAAGAAAAGCGACCTGGCACTCGAAATTGCTCGGATTGGCGATCTAACGCACTTGCAAAAGTCCTGGCTTTTGGCCCGGACAGCAAACCTGCTGGCAAAGAAGGATCGTGATAAAGCGCTCAGTCTGATCGAAGAGTCAGCCGCCGAAGCGCGCCGAATGGATAATTCTGATGCGGATCGACCGCGAGCATTCCTGGCGGTTGCCAACGCTTTGCTGACGGTAAATCCTGCCGCCACATGGGATCTCATGAGCGATGCAATTAAGGCTGCCAACTCTGCGGATACTTTCACCGGCGAAGATGGCGAAATCACCATCAAAATTGAAACCAAACAAATGGGATCAATCAATAAGATGGACGTCCCTGATTTTGACGTCGCGGGCATCTTTGGAAAGCTGGCCGACGAGGATTTCGACAAATCGATCGAGCTGGCGCGTGGTTTTGAACGACAGGCGCCGCGAGCCAACGCTACGATTGCCATTGCGCGATCGGTTTTGGCAGAGAAGAAGAAGTAGGATGGCAATTTTCGAAGGCATGACGGGAACAGTCGCTGCGGAGATCAGCTGCGAAGCAGCGATCAGAGTTAAGCCCAAGGCGAGGCTTTGCGAGCCTTGGGTACCAACCATCTAAAGTGATCGAGCCCCGAAGGGGCGACAGCGATCACAGGTAAGCAAGACTTTTTATTCTCTGGCGCCGCTTCGCGGCTCTCTACGTATAACTGACGATAACCCAAGGCTCGCAAAGCCTCGCCTTGGGCTTAACTCTGACCGCTGCTGCGCAGCTCGGTACTTGACACAAAAAACAGGCGGGCAAAATGCGCGCCGCCAACCTTTTGACCAGTTCCGTCCACGGTAGAATGGCGGTATCGCCAAGCCTCTGGAGGTCAATATGAGGTCTCGTCTCTTTACCATCCTGACGCTGCTGCTTCTTTTCTCGAGTCTTGCGGCTCAACCAAAGGACGCAAACTCAGCCGCGAAGAATTCTGTTGCCAATGAGAAGGCGGCCAGAGATCTCGAAGCCGAGCGAATCCTGAAAGAGCGACGGGCCAATGCCCAGTCACTCCTGCTCAATCTCGCTGCCGATGCCCGTAACTTCAAAGATCAAACTCTGCGCGCAAGGACCCAGGCGCGAATTGCGGACGCGCTCTGGGGAGTGGATCGCGAACGAAGCCGGACGATGTTTCGTTCAGCCTGGGACGCTGCGGAAGTTGCCGACGCTGAGAGTCAGCTACGCATGCAGGAAGAAATCAAGCAGCAACAGGCAAAAACCGGGTGTGGCGGCTATGTAATGGCCTCGCCTCCGGACCTGCGCCGCGAAGTATTAGCGTTCGCCGCCAAACGCGACCGCGCGCTGGGTGAAGAGTTTCTGGCAAAGTTCAAGGACCAAAAAGCGCGTGAAGCCGCCGATCTAAAAAACAATCGACCGAACAGCATTGACGAGGCGAGCAGTCAAAGACTTAGCCTGGCGCGCGAGTTGGTGGATGCGGGAGACGTCGAGCGCGGGCTGCAATTTGCCGATCCCGTGTTGGGCTCGATCAATATGGAGTCGGTGGACTTTCTTGCGCACTTACACGAAAAGGACGCGGCGGCGGCAGATCAGCGTTACGCGGCAATGATCGCGGGCGCGCGGCTGAATCCACAAACCGACGCAAATACTGTTTCACTTCTCTCCTCTTACATTTTCACACCGCACATGTACATTGTCTTCAACGGCAACGGCACCTCGTCGTCAACCAGGGGCGGCTCCATCACGCCAACCAATGTCTCTCCGGAATTGCAGGCGACTTTTTTGCGCTTTGCGGCCGGCATTCTGTTGCGCCCATTGGCGCCCCCCGGACAGGATCAAAGCTCATCGGGACCGGACGGCCACTATCTGGTCATGAAGCGACTGATGCCCTTGTTTGAACAGTTTGCGCCGCCGGACATGACGACGGCTCTAAAAGCCCAGCTTGAGGCATTGAGTTCAATCGCCAGTAATGCCGCGCGGGAGCGCGACGATGAATGGCTCCATCGGGGGATTACACCGGAAAAGAAAGATCTTGCTGATCGAGAGCAATCGCTGCTGGATCAAATCGATCGGGCGAAGACGTCTGCCGAACGAGATCGGCTTAATTTGGAGCTCGCCAATTTTCTGGCTCGCAGAGACGATCTGCGTGCGCGCGACTATGTCGACAAAATTGACGAAAGCGAACTGCGCAAGAGCTCGCGCGCCTACATTGATGCGATGATGGCAATGCGGGCAATCGAAATGAAGAACCCGGATCGAGCGCTGGAGATAGCCAGGACGGGCGAGCTCACTCATTTTCAGAAAGCCTGGGTGTTTGCGCAGACTGCGAAACTTCTCGCCAAAACCGATCGGGAAAGGGCCCGAGGATTAATCGAGGATTCAGCTGGTGAGGCGCGGCGGATGGAGAATTCTGATCCCGACCGCCCACGCGCATTCCTGGCGTTGGCGAACGTGCAGGCGCAAGTCAATCGCGCCGGAGTCTGGGATGTCATGGGCGACGTGATAAAGGCCGCGAACTCTGCCGAACAATTCAGCGGCGAAGACGGACAAATCACCTTTAGCCTGGTCAGCAAAGGAATGAATTCAATTCATCAGAATTCTTCTCCCGATTTAGATGTCGCGGGAGTCTTTTCGAAGTTGGCTGAAGAGGATTACGACAAGGCGGTTGAACTGGCGCGCGGATTTGAACGCGAAGGGCCGCGGGCCAATGCCGTGATTGCCATCGCCCGATCTGTGCTTGAGGAGAAGAAGAAGAATTAGAAGATTCTGCGGGTTTGGTTACGTAACGATAGAGCTCGCGGCCCAGGACCTTTTTGGATTAACGACTCCCCACCCAAAATCCGCAACCAGTGAACTTCTGATGGGAGATGCCTTAATGACTCGTCATCCGCTAATCGTCCTCATTTTTTCTCTCGCTGTTTGTTTGACTGCCGGCGCTCAAACAAAGGACACGAGTGTTCCGCAAACAAAAACCGCGAAAGAAAAAACCGAGCCCGAACTCGAAGCCGAACGGCTACTGAAAGAGCGCCGGGCCAACGCTGAAACGCTGCTGATTAATCTTGCCGCCGATGCCCAACACTTTATTGACGACAACGTGCGTGCCCGCGTGCAGGCGCGCATCGCCGATATGCTGTGGGAGAGTGATCGACAGCGAAGCCGTTCAATGTTTCGCTCGGCATGGGAGGCTGCTGAGATCGCTGATGAGAAGAACCGGCAGCGCATTGAAGAGGATATTCGTCAACAACGAGCCAAAAACCCGCGAGGTGGTTACTCTGTCTCACCTCCTGCGAGCTTGCGCCGCGAAGTGCTGGGTCTCGCCGCCAGACGCGACGGGGCTTTGGGCGAAGAGTTTCTGAGCAAGTACGGGGAACAGAAAGCCAGCGAGACCTTAGAAGAAAAAAGCCGGCGATCCGCCCGCGATGAAGCCAGGGGGCAGCGATTCAGCTTAGCCAGAGAATTGGTAGCCGGGGGCGAAATCGAGCGCGCACTTCAGGTTGCTGATCCGGGTTTGAGTTCGATAGATCTTCAATCGATACCTTTCCTGGTGCGGCTACGGGAAAAGAATGCTGAGGCCGCCGACCGGCGCTATGCCGCGATGTTAGCCAATGCCCCCAACAATCCCCAGTCGGACGCTAACACCGTTTCGCTGCTGGCCTCCTATATTCTGACACCGCAGACTTTTGTTGTATTTAGGGCCGACGGCTCTTCGACCAGCCTCGGAGGAGGAACCCCCACGCCGGTAAGCGTCAGCCCAGATTTACTCGCGGCCTTCTTTCGCATCACCACCGCGATTCTTTTGCGGCCATTGGAAGATCAGTCCAGCGGGGCATCCGACGCTCAATACCTGGCGGTCAAAAGAATGATGCCCCTGTTTGAGCAATATGCTCCCCCCGAAACTACCGCCGCTTTGAAAGCTCAATTCGCAGGGCTCAGTGCGGTCGCGAGCCCCAACGCCCGCAATCGCGACGACCAATTTATGCGTAGCGGGATTCTGCCCGATAAACCCGTTCCTGATCGCGAGCAATCGCTGATGGATCAACGCGATCGTGCCAGGACTCCCGCCGAGCGAGATCGAGTCAACGTCGATCTCGCGATTCAGATGGTTGACAGGGATGACCGGCGCGCGCGCGATTACGTGGATAAGATCGATGACATGGAACTCCGTGACAGCACCCGGGCCTATGTCGACGCCTCGATCGCCTGGAAATTAACGAGCAAGAAAGATGTCGATCGCGCGCTGGAGCTGGTCAGGACAGGGGAGCTGACTCATTTTCAGAAGGCGTGGCTGCTGGCCGCTACCGCGAGGATGGTGCGCGGCCGCGATCGCGAAAAGCTCCTGAGTCTGGTTGACGATGCGGCCACCGAGGCCCGCCGGATCCAAACTTCCGATCCGGACCACCCTCGAGCATTCTTTGCGATTGCCAACGTCGTCTTTGATTTCAACCGGCCGGGCATTTGGGAAGTAATGAATGACGCAATCAAAGCGGCTAATTCCGCCGAAAAATTCATCGGCGAGGACGAGAAAATCGCATTTCGCCTGGATAACAAAGGGACTATTATTTCAAGTCACCAGCACGGATTTTCTGATTTCGACATCGCCGGCATTTTCACAAAACTGACGAACGAAGATTATGAAAAAGCTGTGGAGTTGGCGCGCGGCTTTCAACACGAGGCACCTCGTGCAAATGCAGTGATAGCAATCGCCCGATCGGTCTTAACGGAAAAGAAGCACTAGGATTGTCAGTTGTCCCTGGTCAGTTGTCAGAAGCACTTATGGGAAGCCACTGACAAATGACTACTGACGACTGACAACTAAGAATAAATATTCATCGGCCGCGTGAGCAGCGCCACTGGATCATCGACGTTCAGCGCCTCACGCACATAGAAGGGCTCGCCGTCCTCGACTCCGATCAACGAACCGTAATACCGTGCGCGATCTTCGATCTGCCGCAAGAAACCTTTTTGCGCGATGCGCGTCTCGGGCTCTTTTGAGTCTGCCAGGTAGAACTGCGAGGCGTAGGCCCGAATTGCTTCCATCTTCGTTTCCGCAAACTCTGAAACGTCGACAATGAATGAAGGCACCACCAGACGCGAGTAGACCGCGTGCGCGATGGCCGGCATCTTGATCGCATTCATCCCGGAATCTTTGTCGTAACGCTTCATGGTGGCCAGCCGCGCGGCCTCGCGCACGATGTGGGCCGTTGCGGCGTGGTCGGGATGCGGATCGTCTGCATGAGCCGTGAAGACAACTTTCGGCCGATACGTCCTTAGCACTCGCACCACCGTCAGCCGGTGCTCTTCGTTCAGAGCAAGGTGTCCGTCGGGCAAACCGAGATTTACGCGCGCATCAAGTCTCATCACCCGGGCTGCATCAAGCGCTTCCTTCGCGCGAATCTCGGGTGTTCCGCGCGTTCCCATCTCGCCGCGAGTCATGTCAGCAATTCCGGTGCGATAACCCAGCGACTTCAACTTGAGTAACGTGCCGGCCATCGTCAACTCGGCATCGTCAGGATGCGAGAAGATCGCCAGCACATCGAGTTGAATGTTATCGGACATTGATACTAAGGCTGGACTTCAAGGCTTTACACCTTCGGCAATTTGTTTTATCTCGATCGTGCCGTCGCCAACTGTGAACTCGAGCGTGGCGCCGCCGCTACCGGCCCGCGCTCGCATCGCGCGCGCCGAAATGCTGTCCCGCTCCCGCGGCTTCACGTCCGGAGCAGTGACCGCGATGGTGCCGAAGCGCAGGACGACGGCATTAAGATCAGCATTGAAGCCGGGCATTAATTCCACGTTGAGTTTTCCGGCAGCGACTTTAAATTCGGCGCCGAGCCCGTGCCAGCCACGCGCCGGAATTCTAAGATTCACTGTTCCCGTCTGAATCAGGACTGAGACCAAACCGCCGGTGAGCGAAAGATTTGCGTCGCTATTCAGCGCGTTCAGGTGTAGCGCGCCTTCCACTCCGGAAAGACTGATCGGACCGTTACCGGCATCAATGTCCAAATCAGTCATCAACGGGACCTTGATGTGATAATCGATTTTCCAGGGCAGGCCGATCAGCGCCTTCGGAAAATTCTTGAACGTTTTCTTCATGAAAGCGCGATCATGCGTCCCTCCGGTAAGGATCCGCATATGATCGACATCCGCATCAATGATAAACGTATTGACGCTCGCCAGCAGATCGAGGTCGGCAGCGGTCGGCGCCTGCAGTTCAATCGAGGCTTCAACGTCGAGCTCGCTGCGAGTCCAACCCTCGATCGTGATCGAGCCAGCGGGAGCACCCGAAACAGTCAGAGTCCCGCCATATAACAGTTTCGCGTTTTCGTGACGCGTAATGGTGCGCGTCAACAGCGGGCCGGTGACGACTTCCTTTTTGTCTTTGTCTTTTTGGGCGACGACTGGCGAAGAAAAGAGAATAATCAGGACCAGGCTGAAGAGCACAATCAGGACTGAACTTTTCATTGTTGGTACGCATGCCTCCGGCGTGCTGGCTAAAGTTATTCGCGCGTGCCCGGCGTGCCAACGGCTGCATGCCAGAGGCATGCGTACCTATTTTTGGTCCGTTTCACCTTGGGCTGATTGTGCGTGAGATTGAAAGGCTTGTCTAGCCTAACGGCGGAGAAAATTAATGTTGCCCTGGTAGTCGGTGACGGTTACTGAGGCCCGGCCATCGCCCACGTCGCCGATTATGCGGCGGCCTTCGCCCATCAATTTCATGCCGGGATGCCAGAACGGACCCATCTTGATTTCTTTCGTCGGAGCGGTAGCTACGAGACGAAAGCCGCAATTCGCCGGCAGGCGCAGCGTGATATTTCCCTTGCCTGACTTGAATTCGTAAGTTCCGCCGGAAGCAAACTCGCCGTCGAAGAAAATATCGCCAATCGTGTTGGTAGCAAATACGCGTGCGGCGTTGATTCCTGACAGAGTGATATCACCGGAGGTCCAGATGTGCGCGCGCACCAGTTCGCCCTGGATGTTGGTGACAAAGATTTGACCGCTGCGCGTTTCGAGATCGACCGACGATCTCGCCGGCAGCTGAATTTTGAAATTCATGTCGCCGACGTCTTTCCCGCGATTGTCTCCGACAATATCGATGACGAGTCCGGACTCAGTTTGCCTGGGATTGAAGGTGGCTTTCCGAGTGTCCATCTCCGCAGTAATGCGGATCTCATCTTTAGCCCACGTCTCGACGGTGATTGTGCCTGAAATATTCCGAAGTTCCAGACGAACGTTCTTGCCGGCGGGATAATTACGCGACAGTCGCTGTTGCGATTGAGCAAAGACACTACTACTGATAGAAGTGAGGATGATCGAAAACAATAAAAACTTTCTTAATCCTTTTCCGGAGGCTGGCGAATACAATTTCATCTTGGTCGGTTTACAGCTCAGAGAATTCTTTTAGCAAAGCTACTTTATCATTCAACGCGTCATTCAGAATGTCTTCTGAAACCGGATCGTGCGGATTCTGACGCAGCTGGGTCATTGAGTCGTTGACCGCCGCATCGATGACGCTCATGTTCCGATCGAATGTTTCGCGCATTTGTTGGTTCCAACGGGCCTTGTTCAATTCAACACGCTGGTTCCAATAAGCAACCGCCTGCTGCTGTTGGCGATAACGATCGTCGACGGATAAGCCGTTCATAACTGGCGCAAAACCCTGTGTCGCAATACCTGCCCCACCCTGCGGCGACATTTTTCCGATGAACATCGTTCCCAACGAAGCGAACACCGCAATCATGACAGCGGCAGCGGCGACCTTCGGAAACGAAAGCTGCCAACTGCTGTTCATCAGGCGAAACCACCAACCGGCGCCGCTCGGCACATTAACTTTCGTCCGGGCGCCTGAGTCTTCGGCTTCAATCGTGTTACTGATTCGCAGCCAAAGCGCGCGCTCGTTTGGGACGGCGTCGTACTCGCCGCGGTGATCCTGACAAAAGGCGACAATCGCGACGAAATCGTCGCGGACCTCAGCGCAAACCACACATCCGTTGACGTGCGCTTCGACCCTGGCGCGGTCTTCGGAGGTGGACAGGCCGTCAACCAGGTCGCTGAGCAAATCTTGATACTTCTCGCAGTTCATTTCTTCCAACCTCTGCGGTCGCGCAATTTCAAAAGCTTTGACGCGCAACTGTCGCGGTCTCAAGCAATAAAGGGGAGACTGCGTCGTCTTGTTCGAAAGTAGCGGCTATTTCGCTCGCTAGAATGTCAAACTGGCCCGCTCTGGGAGCACGGAAGCCAGCCCCTTATTTGGGGCCGCTCTTTGGTTGCTCCTTCGGCTTGTTCTGTTGCCTGAGCAAACCGCGTAATTTCATTCTGGCCTTGTGTAATTGCGACTTTGACGTCCCGACCGAGCACCCCAGCATCCGCGCAATCTCTTCGTGCTCGTGGCCTTCGATGTCGTGCAAAGTGAAAACTGTCCGATAACCCGGCGGCAGCTGGGCAATTGCTTTATCCAGGGCAATCCGGTCGACCACCGGCATGGCGTTGGGGTTCTCGGTGCCCTTGACGATTTGAATCGGGGCCTCGCCGTCTTCGGTCGTCTGCTCGAGGCGCACGCCGCGCTTGCGAAAATGCATCAGAACCTGGTTCACAGTCAAACGGTGCAACCAGGTTGTGAAAGCTGATTCTCCCCGAAAACTTCCAATTTTGCGAAACAGCTGAATGAAGACTTCCTGCGCCAGGTCTTCGGCCTCGACGACATTCCCGGTCATTCGCAAGCAGAGCGAATATACTCGCCGATTGTGCCGCTGGTAAAGCTCCTCGAAAGAAGCCATGTCGCCTTGGGCGGCGGCCTGGGCCAACTCGTAGTCCGACCTCTTCGGCTTTTCTGTTTCGTTATCGGTCACTAAGTCTGCATATAGGCAAGCGAGATTCCGCGCTTCAGCCAAATAGCGAGTCACTAGCTCGGAGTTCCGCCTTTAGGCGGCCGCCTGAAGGCGGACCTCCAAACGCATTAGCGAAACGCGCGCGTCTCTTGCTTGCCTGCTTGAATAATTACAAAAGCGAAATCAAGTATGCGATGAGAGCGGAGGATGTGACAAGTTGACGCTGGGAGCGCGGACATCCCTGTCCGCAGTGAGCGCAAAGCGCGAAATCGTTGCGCACAGGAATCGCTGGGTGTATAAGGATGGCGTTTACTGCGTCCCAAGCTTTCAGAGACTCACAAAACCGAACCACTCGTATGAGCAGCAAGCGTTTCCGCATTGCGTTTTCTTTTGCCGGTGAGAAGAGAGATTTTGTCTCGAAGGTTGCAGCGTTACTCGCCAAGAAGTTCGGCAAAGACAAGATCCTCTACGACAAATATCACAACGCAGAATTCTCTCGCAGCGATCTCGCCTTCTATTTGCCAGACCTATACGAGAAAGACGCCGATCTTGTAGTGGCAGTTTTCTGCCCTGACTACGAAAACAAACCCTGGTGTGGACTTGAATGGAACGCCATCTACGGACTCCTGAAAGCGCGTCAAGTCGGCGAAGTAATGCTCACGCGTTTCGGACATGTAGAAGGTAAGGGACTTCGAGGCTTGGCTGGCTACACCGATCTTGATGAGATGACTCCGGGGGAAACCGCCAAGGAAGTTCTTGAGCGTCTGGCCCTCAACGAAGGTAAGCCCGCGTGCTTCTATTCAGCGAAGAAACCGAAACCAAGGAGCGTGAAATCATCCCATCCTGTCGGCACTGCAACTCCAAACAATCTCCCGCGCCTCGAATACTTCTTCGGTCGTGCTGACGAGTTGAAAAAGATTGGGGACGCCCTTGCGCCGAGAACTCGCACGTGGGGCGTGCTCATCGATGGGCCTGGCGGAATGGGCAAAACCTCACTGGCAGTTCGCGCCGCGGAGTTAGCGCCCGCCGAACAATTCCAAAACATTTTCTTTCTCTCGTCAAAAGATCGTAGGTTGACGGCCGAGGGAGAGCGGCGCCTCTCGGATTTTGTGACGGCCGGCTATCTCGACATGCTGAATGAGATGGCCCGTCTGTTGAAACAGCCCGAACTTTCTAAGAAGCCGGAAACCGAGCGCGCGCGGCTCCTCATCGACGCGCTCGCTCCTGCAAAAGCTTTGCTAATTCTCGACAACCTTGAATCTATGCCGAAGGATCAGCAGAACCGACTCTTCGAATTCCTAAGCCAGCTTCCACCGGGCTGTAAAGCAATTGTGACCAGCCGTGTTCGTACCGACGTCGATGCGCGTATCATCAGGCTAGCAAAGCTCGATCAGGATGCTGCGCTCGAGCTGATTGCTGAACTCGCCGCCGACCGGCCGCTGCTCGCGAAGGCCAGCGCGGAAGAACGCATCAATCTCTACGAAGAGACTGGGGGCAATCCGCTTCTGCTACGCTGGATCGCCGGACAGCTTGGCAGGGGCCAATGCCGCACAATCGCTAGCGCTCTCGAGTTGCTCCGGAACGCCGCGGAAGATAATGATCCGCTAGAGTTCGCCTTCGGCGATCTGCTCGGAACATTTACGGAGAACGAGACCAAAGTTCTCTCGGCGCTAACCTATTTCACCCAACAAGTCGAAGTGAAACTGATTGCCGAGTTGGCCAACATCTCCAGGACCGCCGCTCAAACAGCGCTGGCCGATCTCGCTAACCGCGCACTGGTTGTACCGGACGAGGAAGAGAAACGGTTCGTACTCGTCCCGATGGTCGCCGATTTCCTGCGGCGGAAACGGCCGGAAGTCGTCGCGGAAACTGGTAGCCGTTTGGAGCAACGCACCTATGCGCTGATCTTGGAGAATGGCTACGACAAGCATAATCGCTTTCCTGTGCTGGAGGCAGCCTGGCCGACAGTCGCTCCCGCGTTCCCGCTCTTTGTCGCCGGGCAGAATAAGCGACTTCAGACTGTGTGCGACGCGCTGCGTGAATTTCTTGATTTCACTGGTTACTGGGATGAATGGTCGTCGCTCAGTCAGCAGGCAGAAGCGAAGGCGGTGGCAGCCAGGGATTATGACGAGGCTGCTTGGCGAGCGTGTGACGTGGGATGGGCTCACCGTCTTCGCGGAGAGGCCGACGATGTCTTGTCTTGTGCCGAGCGTGCGGAAGGTCACTTTCAGACTGCTAACGCCGGAGCCTACGAACGCGCGACTGTTATGCGCCTGCGAGGCGTAGGACATGAGTTGAAGGCAGATTTCCCTGCCGCCATCACCGCCTACCAAGAAGCACTGGATCTCGATCGTACTTTGGCAGCCGAAAGCGCTGATGTGGCCACGGATCTTAACGATCTCGCCGATGCCGAGCGACTTTGTGGCGACCTCTTATCGGCGGAGCGTCATTATCGCGAGGCGCTGCGGATCTCTCGTGCAGTTCGCTTCGCTGAAGGCGTAGCCAATTTCACCGGCAATCTAGCAGGACTGGCGCTGGATAAAGAAGACTGGCCAACGGCCGAGGCACTAGCCCGCGAAGCCTTACCACTGTCCGAAAAGCTCGGCCGGCAGCAGTTGATCGCCTCCAATTGTCTTCGCATCGCCCAGGCTCTAGTGCGGCAAGGAAAGAAGAAAGACGCGCTACGTTACGCCCGTCGGGCCGTAGAAATCTACACCCGTCTAAGCACGTCCGATATCGATCTTGCCTGCGAGACGCTCGAGGAGTGCGAGGATTCAACCATACGTTTGAGGCCCAAAGAAGAAACCCTAAGTCACATGTGAGAGGTTAAGATGCGCAAGTTAACCCGATGGTTTCAGTCGTGTTTATCTCGACCATCCTTTTGAAGCTGATAGCATTCACGATCTCTGACTGAAGTCGATGCCACTTCACAACCGCGGCAGCGCAAAACTGAATTTCGATCCGCGCCCGACTTCGGATTCGACAGCAACTGAACCACCGTGCTGCTCGACGACTTCTTTCACGAAAGCCAAACCTAATCCGGTCGATTCTTCGTCTTTTTCCTGGCCGTCGCGCGCGACGCGATAGAACTTTTCCCAGATGCGATCGATTGATTCGGTGGGCACGCCGTAGCCGCGATCTTCAACAATTACGCGCACGGCTTCGGCTTCGAGAACAGTCGATACCGTAACGGTTGTGCGTTCAGGGCTGTAGCGGATCGCGTTGTCCAGGAACCTCATCAGCGCGTCCGTAATCAAACTCTTGTCGGCGGCTACGGGCGGAATCGTGCCGTTCGGCTGCTCTACCAGGCGGATTCGTTTCTTTTTCGCGATCGGCTGCATCGTGGCGATGGCCTCGCGCGCAACTTCGTCCAGGCGCAAAGCGATCTTTGTCACCTCTTTTTTGTCCGCGCGCTCCAGCTGAGTCACCGACAGGAACGTGTCGATCATGCGCGCCATGCGTTGCGATTCGTTCGAAATGATCTGCAGAAACTCGCGTGACTCTTCGGGAATCTTCTCGTCGCGTGCCAGCAGCTCAGAAAATCCATTGATGCTGGTCAAAGGCGTTCGCAATTCATGCGACATCAAAGAGATCATGTCGCTTTTCATCTGCTCGAACTCTTTAGCGCGCGTTACGTCGCGTATCCTGATCGCAAAGCAGAGCGGCTTATGGCTCCCATTCCGGTGCCCGTTCGCGTTCCCGCTCCCATGCCCGTTTCCGTTTCCGTTTCTGTCAACCGCGCTCACTTCGCTGGCGAGGGAGATGCGCAGTTCCAAAGTCTGGTTGCGCTCGGGAAATTTCAGTTCGGTCTGATACGGCTGACCGGATTGCAAGACGCGCCGCACCGCAATCGACGGTTCGTCGAACACGCCTGACCTGAATCGATCGAGCAGTCCCAGCAAATCAACATTCTGCGCTTCTTCCTTGCCCATGGACGCGGCAAAAAGCATCGCGGCATTCATATAGCCGACGGTGCCGTCCAGATAAGCGAGGGCATACGCGTCCGAGGCTTCGGCCAGAACATGCGCGCCGAATTTCTGTTCGGTTATTACACCACTCAAGTAGTCGAACGCATGCAGACGGTGACTCGACGTGCGCGCTGAAACGAAGGCCGGCAAATTGCCATCCAGCTTCTTCTGGCGCGCTTCTTCGCGTTGCAGGTTGCGGGCAAGTTGGCCGCCGACTGCGGTGAGCAGGCGCTCGTCAGCCTGGTCGAAGCTTTCGCGCAAGCGTAAAAGCAACGCGCCAACTGTTCTTCCCTCGTGGTTGACCGGCATCGCGACCGATTCAAGCGTATCAATCTCGCCTGAGGCGGCCACAACTATCTCGTTCGACTTTACCGCGCGATCGCACAGTTCAATCAGTCGCCGCCAGACGGTATTGCGCCCTGACTCAGGTGCGCCGCTCGGATTGCTGCGCAGGCGGGCGCAAGGAACCAGCGCTCCGAATTCATCCGGTTGAAATACAACTGCTTCTTCCAAAGGCAGAATCGTCTGCAATAGTTTCAGTCCGTTGGTTAGCCTCGATGACGAGACTGTCGGTTCGATTTTATTCGTGCGCTGCGATGTTTCGTTAACGCGATCCGTCAACAAAGAATCAATCAACCAGAGTCGATAAAGCTGGACTACAAAGACCGAAGTCACTGCGCCGACCGCGAGCGGTGCAAACAGGATGTCTACTTTGAGATAACGCGAAGCGAGCAGACTGGCAACTGCCGTAGCCAGAAAACCCAGGCCCAGAATCCAAAACGATCGCCGGGCGCCGGCGCGGCTCACGAGGAAACCGGCGCTGACACTGACGCCAACGATCAGCAGTAAGCCCAGCCAGGTTTGCGGTGTTTGAAGCGGGGTCTCGCCCCGAGCCACACTCACCACAAAGGCAGTTTGCAGGGAATCGATCAGGCCGGCCCGCCACACCCCACAGGTGGCCACACCCGCGACAAATGCGAGCACAACGGAGACGAACAGGGATTTCCAGGAAAAGGTCTTCAACTTCGAAGGGGGATGGATCGCGAGGTCGGATACGACGTGAGAGCCAACTGCCAACAGGATTATACACTGACAGTCGTGGTTTGAACTAACAAAAAAATCCCCGATTTTGCCGAGTTTTGCCGTTTATAGCACGACTGCCCCAGTCACTCACGTCGGCTGGAACTCGAAGCCGGGACGCCTGGGCTCCAGTCGAGTCGTTTCCGGCTTTCAGCCAGTTGGATTAAGTCGTCAGAGCGACAGCAAGGCCTTCTCGATCTCCGGTTCTTCAGTCTCGGCGACGGTGCGGAGGTCGATCATAACTCGATCTCCGACGATTCGGACGACCACCGGAAGTTCACGCCGCCTCAGAAGGGTTTCGATCTCGTTGGCGGTTCGCGAAGAACTGCTGACAGAAATCAAAACTGTTGGCAGCGGCGAGGTTGGGGCCGAGCCGCCCCCGACGGCAGAGGCGCCTTCGGCTTTTTCTATGGTGAGCGTGGAAGGAAGTCGTTTGCCGAGGCTCGCGATGAACCTGTCCGCGCGGGCGTCGATTTCTGCGGCGGTCAATGCCATCATCTCCTGGACAGGAACTCTGTTTTCCCGAGAGTATTCTTCCAGCGTCGCTTCAAGCGCCGCCAGGCGGAGTTTGTCAGCACGCAGCGCACGGTAAAGTGGATTCGCACGCATTCGTTCGATCAATTTCTCGCGACCGGCAATAATGCCAGCCTGCGGACCTCCGAGGAGTTTGTCCCCACTGAAAGTCACCACATCGACTCCGGCCGCGAGCGAATCTCGGATAACGGGCTCACCTTCGATGCCGAATTCGGTGAGGTCGACCAACGCGCCCGAACCCGCGTCTTCATAAAGCGGCAAATCAGCGCCGTGCGCCAATTCTGCGAGTTGCGAAAGTGCAGGCGTCTTTGTGAAACCTACAATTCGGTAGTTCGAAGTGTGCACCCGCATCAAAAGACTGGTGTTCTGAGAAATCGCTTTGCGATAGTCTGCGAGTTGGGTCCGATTTGTGGTTCCCACTTCGACCATGCGTGTGCCGGACTGAGCCATCACATCGGGGACGCGAAAGTCGCCGCCAATCTCAACCAATTCGCCTCGCGACACGATCGTTTCGCCATCGCGGGCCAGGGTGCTGAGCACCAGAAGGGCCGCGGCCGCACAGTTGTTCACCACCAGCGCACCCTCCGCGCCGGTCAACTCGACCAGGAAATCTTCGACCTTGCCACCACGTCGGCCACGTACGCCGGCCTCAATGTCGTATTCCAGCGCGCAATAACCCGAAGCCATTTCAATTGCGAGCCGAGCATTGGCTGAGAGCGGCGCCCGCCCGAGATTTGTGTGCAAAATAACACCCGTCGCATTGATGACCCTGGACAGGCCGCTGGCTTTCTCTCTGCGATGTAGCTCGCTCAACCGCCGTTGCGCTTCGATCAACAGATCCATTCGCACACCATCTCCGCCGTTGCTACCGGCCACAACTTCACGAGAATTTGCCAGCAACTCGTTTCGCAGCTCATCGGTTACGCGCCGAGCAAAGGCACTCAGCTTCGCGGCCCCGACTTCTCTAGCCAGGCTTCGTCCGATCTCGCTCTTCAAAACCGAGTCGACGGACGGCAGGGCGCGCAGCAGATCATTTGAGTTGTCAGTTTTCTCCATGGAAAGCTCGCAAACGCAGGAAAGAATAGGACGGTTAGCCCGCCTGAAGCAATCACGAAAAAGTGTATTGACAGGTTGTGAAGCCAGCACCTACACTCAAATTAACCGCGGCGAACCCTCTTGCGCTGCTTTTTTAGGAGACTCACAGTTGGCACCCAAAGAAACTAAACTGAATCGACTCGCCCGCGAACGCCGCGGCCGGCTGAAATCAGTAGGCCTCGATAACGAACCCACGGTCGAAGATCATTTGGGACGCATTGAAGAAGACATTCGGCGCTTAAAGGTCGAGTTCGATATTTATTTCAACGGCGGATCGAAGCGTCCACCCTACGACACCAAGCTGCGTGTCGAGTCGCACCTCAAACGTCTGGGGGACGATCGCAGTCTGACCTTCGCTCAGCGTTATCATTACAACTCATTGGCGACGCGCTACTCTTCATTTCGCGAGATGTGGCGGCGCGCACTGCAGGATCGCGAAGAGGGACGAGGCAGCCATGGCGCGCGCGCTGCCGCAGCGCGGGAGGCGGCGCCGGCATTTGCGCGTTCAGAGTTCTCCTGCGGGGATGTACGGCATGACGTGCGAACTGTGAAGGGCGTTTACGACGCATTGATCGAGGCGAAGCGGAGTTGCGGCGAGCCCACGCGCGATCTCTCGTTCGCGAAATTTCACCGGCTTGTCATGGAGCGCACCGAAGCGTTGAAAGAAGGATCGAATCGCATGATCTTCTCAGTTGATGTGGAAAACGGTCACGTAAGTTTCAAGGCAAAGATGGACAAGTAGTGGCGCAGACTTTAGCCTGTGTTCCGCTGTCACTGCACAGACTGAAGTCTATGTCACAAATTAAAAGGGCGATCTCGAATTAACGAGATCGCCCTTTTTGTTTCGCGTCTTCCGGGCTCACGACCGGAAGGTGGTCAGTGGCTGCTTGAAGAGCAAGCCGGGGAGACCTACGCCTTTGTCACTTTTTCGGCCTGTGGTCCTTTGGGGCCCTGCGTCACCTCGAACTCGACTTCCTGACCCTCTTCGAGAGTCTTGAAGCCATCGCCCTGAATGGCGCTGTAGTGAACGAAGATGTCCGAGGAGCCTGGCTGCTCAATGAAGCCATAGCCCTTCGAGTTGTTAAACCACTTGACCTTACCGGTTATTCTAGACATACAAACGAATCCTCCTAACGATTCGATAAAACAGAAGCCGAGAGTGACTGAAGGTTCACCAGGGCTTCTTTGGTTAATGCTGTGAGCCGGACGCGCTTACAATCGGGGCGCAATACGGAAACACACAACGAACAGTGTGCTGGCGGGCTCCTGGAAATGGGAACTCGTCAGACACCTACTACGGGCAAAAAAACAAAACTCATTTGAAATTTGCGCTTGCAAATCGAAATGCGAAGGCAGGTGTAAATCCAAACCCTGGCACTGATTGAAACGACGGCGAATGCTAGCCGATGCCGTTTTAGCATGTCAAGAAGAAATTCCGCACCGGCCCCGGCATCCCAAAATGGTGGCGGCGCCGTATGGCGCCGGCCCGGTTAGATCTTTTTGAGGCTTGAGAGCAATTTCTCGTAAGCGTCCTGGTTCTTCTCAAAAAGGTTCGGTGCAGCAAACGTCAGAAGTATCAGGGGCTTTTTCGCTCCCAGGACGTCAACGCTCCACACTATCGTCGCGCCATTCACGTCGCCGGTACCGGTTTCTCCATAGTGCGGCATGCCGTTAAGTACGTCCTGGCTCGGCTTACCTTCCGTCTTCATGTTCTTGATTGTTTTGCTGAGTTCCTTGTCTAATTCCTTCACGGCTGCGTCAAAGGTACTCTCATCAGGAACCCAGAACACGACCTGAAGCCCATCGTCGGCCGACGAGACTGTGATCACTTCGCCGTCGGGCTTGGCCTTCCAGCCCGCGGGCAACTGGAACTGAACTCCGGCATCCGGGTGCGTAAATGTTTTGCCGGCCTGGGCGGCGGCAGCTGCGACGAAGGCCCTGGTGGTCAATGAATTCGTTGTAACTAACGCCGAGCCGATTAGCGCGATGCACAAGCTGATAACTAGTTTTTTCAAGAGGTTCTCCTTACTTAGTTTGGGGTGATCGATTCACTAGGCTGCGCGCCGCATGCTCGCCGGCGCATTCTTGATATCCAATTCCTTTAGCAGGTAACCAGCGCCGCCGAATTTGTCGGCAATGAACAGGACGTAACGGATATCGACTGAAATCGTCCGGCCCCTGGCGTCGTTGTAAAAGAAGTCGTTGCCCAGACCTTCATAATTTCCGTCAAAGACGATGCCAACCTGCTCTCCTCGCCCGTTCAAAATCGGCGAGCCTGAATTGCCGCCGATGATGTCGGTTGTCGACAAAAAATCAACCGGCACATTTTTTCCATCGGGAGTCGCATACGGCCCAAAATCGCGCGTCCGGTAAAGCTCCTTCAGTTTCTCGGGCGCGTCGAACGGCTCGCGGCCGGTATCTTTCTCAATAACGCCCGAGAGATTCGTAAAGGCTTGGTAGACTGCCGCGTCCTTTGGGACATAGCCTTTCACTTCGCCGTAGCTGAATCGCAACGTTCGATTGGCGTCAGGATAGGGCTTGCTGCCGCGCATCTCGCTCATGCCCCGCACCAGCATCGGTCTCCAGCGAGCGACTTTGCCGTTGAAGGAGCGGGTCCGGTCCTGGACGTCGGAGGTTAGAGCCCCCATCTCGCCGGCGAAGTCGATCAGCGGCTCGTGCAGTTCACGCATTTGCGCTGCGGTCATGGTAAAAAGAGCTTCTACGGACTCCGCCGTTGCCAGCTTTTTGCTTTCCATCACGGCCGCGGCAAATTCTTCCTCAGCACGGATGCGCTCAGACTCCTTGAGATTTCCGAAACGTTTTTCGATCGCTTCAATCTTCTGGCCGGCCGGCAGTTCGGCTGCCTTTCGCAGCAGAAAAGTCAGCACCTTCCGATCATACCCGGGCAGTCGCTCGGTGAACACTTCGGCCACAGCAGCTCGGGCCCGGGTTGAGACCATCGCCATATTTGGGTTCCTCTGTCCCATCGGCTTCTCTTTATCGGCCGCGACCGCCACTGCCACGCTTACAACCGATATGAGATCGCTCGCCGCGGCGAGTTGTCCAATCAGCGTGTCGCGAGGCTGATCCTTTAATAATTCATCGTAGGCCCTTTGCAACGAAGGTAAGACTTCCCCGTATTTCTTTTGGCGGTCTGGATTTTCACTTACCCAGCGAGTGAAGTCGGCTTCCTGCTTGCGCTTTTGATCTACAATTCCCTCACGGTGCAACGCGGTAACCGAGCCCTCGAAATCTTTCAACGTATTCGCGATATCAAAGATCCGGCTTTGCAACCTGATCTGAAGCTCTCGATCCGTCTTGCCGGCGTCCTGCAAGGCATCGATTTGTGTATGAAACAAATCAACCACGAAAGGCAGGAACACATCCTGGTTGTACGCCACCGAATAGCTTTCGCGATAGCGGCGGGTCGAGCCGGGATAGCCCATGACCATGACAAAGTCGTTTTCCTTCACGCCGTCCATTGAAAGGGACAAAAACTTCTTTGGCTTGTACGGCACGTTCGACGCCGAGTATTCAGCAGGCTTCCCGTCCGGCGCCGAATAGACGCGCATGAACGTGAAATCGCCACAGTGACGTGGCCATTCAAAGTTGTCCGGATCGCCACCATAAAACCCAATGCTCTTCGGCGGAGCATAAACAATCCGAACGTCGGGCAAGGTCAGGTAAGTGAAAAGATAATACGAAAGACCTTCGTTCAAGGGCAGTACCTGGGCAGTGATGCCTTCGGCAGGCTTTGCGTTAGCGGCCTGAATTGAGCGAGTCTTGCCGGCGATAGCTGCCGCTCGATCCTGCGGGGACATATCGTCGGTCACTCCGTTCAAAACTTCTGCTGTCACATCTTTCAGATCCTGAGTGATTTGCGCGTTGTACCCTCTGGCCGGCAATTCTTCCGCGCGCGTTTTAGCCAGATAGCCGTTAGTGGCGTAATCCTTCGAGGCGTCAGACGCTCCCACCAGGGCTTCAAAGGCGACGTGGTGGTTGGTCAGCAGCAGGCCTTCATTAGAAAGAAACTCGCCCGTACCGCCATCAACGATAACTACTGCGTCTTTAATGCTCGGTCCATTTGGATTGTAAATATCGGTGATAGGAATTTTCAGACCGCGCTGCTGAAGCTTTTTGAGCGGCAATTCGCCCAGCGTATCCGGCAAAAACATTCCCTCGTCACCCAGGACGGACAGCGGAGCTACGCCGACGAGAAGCAGAACAGAAAGAAAAAGCGCGCCAACGCGCGAGTACTTCGAGGTCATCAAGTTGTTCCTTTGCCGTTAATCAAAATCCGAAGTGGTCAGGCGATGTTAGCAGACGCGTGAGGAATCTGGAAGGAAAGGGGTTGAGTTCAGAGTTCAGCCTTTAGCCTGCGAAAAGGCGCAACCTGAAGCTTGAACTCTGAACTACTGTTTTTCTGCGCCGGGCAAGTAAGGCTTTGGATCAACCGGCTGATTATTTATCCGCACTTCATAGTGCAGGTGTGGACCGGTCGATCGACCCGTGGAACCAACTAAACCGATGGTCTGGCCCTGCGTGACCGACTGTCCCACAGCTACATCAATCTCGGAAAGATGACCGTAACGGGTTGAAAGGCCATCGCCATGGTCAACATAGACGACTTTGCCGTAACCACGCTGCCATCCGGCAATCGTCACACGGCCACCGGCGGAAACCTGGACGGGCGTGCCATAGGTGGCGTCGATGTCCTGGCCTTCGTGATATTCAAAACCCCGGCCACCGAAAGGATTGCGTCGTCCGCCAACACCGCTTTCAAGTCTCCCAAAGACCGGCCAGATGGATGGTCTGGAGCCATGAAACCGGATAAAGGATTCGTACATACGCATCTCGCGCTCGAGCTTCGCGGTTTTGGCTTCCAGAGATGCCAGCACCGCGGCGCTGTCAACCGGACGAGCCGGACCACCCTGTCCGCGGGCCGGTAGTTGGGCGTTGTCAACGCCAGACACCTCGGCCAGTTTGCGCGACTGATCCTCGACCGCGTCGACGCGATTGTTCAGATTCTGCAACTGCTGTCGCTGCTTATCGTTTTCTACCCGCAGCCGCTTGTTCTCACGTTCGATCCGCAGATGTTCCGCTTGCTGTGTCAGACCATAGAATCCGTACACAAGCCCGCAGACCAAGACGAACAGCCCGGCGGCCGACGCTTTTAGCCAGCGCTTATGGACACAGATTCGGCGAATGTGGGCTTTGGATCTGGAGGTACGAGCAACAATAAAGGCATAAAACCGGTCGTCTCTAGTCATCAACCTGCTCCATTCGATCGCTCATGCGAGCTTATATTTCGGGGGCCGCATGAACGACCGCAAAAGTAACAGACGCCGATCGAGGGCGACTGAAAACACTCAACTTAAAATCGGGAGGTTTACCAGCAAAACCTTGATTTGACCTGCTTGACGTAGCAGCTGAACTGACCTGATGAATCGTCGCGAGTTCGCAATTCAGTCGGGGTCCGATATTGCTAAATTGCTGCTAGAAGGCCGAAACCCTATCACACGAAAAGCGAGGAGGTCAAACGCGAAATTGCCGTCGACGTGACTCGGATCACGACAAGTGGCGCGAAACGATTGATGGCCTGATACTTGGCCGAACGGAAAAAGATAAGCTCAACAAAAACCTCTCCATGTTATTCTTCGCCGGAAAAGATGCCAGACCCCTGGAGACTAGGATGAAGAGCTGCCCTACCTGTAATCGCACTTTTGAAGACACGCTGACTTTTTGCCTGGTGGATGGTTCGATTCTATCAGCGCCCTTTGATCCAAACGCTCAGCGCCGCGAAGTAACGGCCTCCAAATCCGCACCGCCGACGCTGACATATCCGCACGCTCATGCCTTCGCAGGGTCGCATCCGGCGCCAGTTGAACCGCCACCGACTGCTTCGCGGGAAACAGCTCCGCCGACAACGTTACCGTCATTCGTCCCAGCTGAAAGCGACGTGCTCCACACCGACTCCTCCGCGCCAAAGAAGCCTGCGCCGCTGCCGACTCAGCCTGCGCAAGCCGCGCCGGCGAGCGAACCGAATTCACCGCCAATGAAAACGATGGTCGCGCCGGCTCCGGAGATGGTTTTTCAGAGTCCCGCTATTTCAGGGGCCGAAAGCGAGCCCCGTCAAACTATACCTTCAGCACGCTCGCAGCCGACAAGACAGCTTCGCTCTGGAGGAAGGAAGCCGTTAGGGTTATTCGTGACTGGCGCTTTCGTCGTGGTGATCGTTATGGCCGGCGGGCTCTTCTGGTTAATTAAGCACAACAAAGCAGCGAACAGACCCGCGGCAAGCAGGAGCGACGCACCAGTAAACACCGGGGGAAGCAAAGCGACGGCGCCGGCGGCCGCAGCTTTCGCAGAAATTGTTAACGGTTCTGAGATAGACATGGCATTCGTGAAGGGCGGGACATTTGTTATGGGGTCACCGGCCTCGGATCCTGATCGCGATCAGGACGAAGGACCCCAGACTGAGGTAACCGTACAAGGCTTTCACATGAGCAAGTACGAGGTTACTCAGGCTCAATACAAAGCGGTGATGAACGCAAACCCTTCCAGATTTAAAGGAGACGCCCTTCCAGTCGACAGCGTATCGTGGGATTCTGCTGTCGAGTTTTGCCGCAAACTCGCTCAGCTCACTGGCCGTCAGTACCGTTTACCGACGGAAGCTGAATGGGAATATGCGGCCCGGGCCGGCTCCACAAAATCGTCGACAGAAAATGTTGAAGCTACGGCGTGGTTCGACGCTAATTCAGCGGGCCACCCGCATGCGGTTGGTCAGAAGCAGGCAAATGCCTTCGGCTTGTACGACTTGAACGGAAACCTTTGGGAATGGTGTCAATCAAAGTACAAGCCTTATCCGTATGACGCGACTGATGGCCGAGAGAGCCTGCAGGAGACAGCGGTGCGGGTACTGCGTGGCGGTTCCTTTGAAAGCTCAGCCAGAGGGTGTCGTTCGACTTATCGTCGCCGTGTAACTCCACACCCAAGCGCCAGCGGCTTTCGAATTGTTTTGATTTCGTCTTAACCGGGTGTGTCGAGGTTTAGATTGTCGAGGAGACCAACCCGGCCCTAAGACTCACAGCGGTTGGGACTGCTTGGATGCGGAACGATCGCGAAACATCGCGACGGCGATCGACACAATCAGAACGACGAAGGCGATCACGATCGCGAACTTGATAAACGCGAAGAAAATTCCGAAGACAATAATCAGTCGCTTCAGCACCGCCAGGGCGAGCATAATCCCCACTGCCAGGATCGCGCCTCGACCAATTCCCAAAATTCCCATGGTGGATATTCCTTATGAAAACAAGCTAAAGACTACTTGGACCTTACCGAACGCAACTGGCGGGAACTCACCTGCGTCGGAAAATCACTGCGATCGAACCTGGCCGACTCGACTGGCCAATTCGTTACGACTGAAGGCGGTGGAGCGCCGGTTTCGAATCCACGCAATTCCTCGCGGCGCTTCCGGCGCTTCAAATAATCCCAGAGCATGTACGCACCGAGGATTAACAGCGCAACTGGCAGCGTTCGCTTTACGGGAAACTGAATACCCATCAATGTGTGCGCGAGAAAAACCGCACCGAGGGCCAGCAGAGTAATTCCCCAGGCCACTGGATTACCGTAAAGCTGCCGCGTGATCGCATCCTCTTCGGCGTCAGGCGCCAGTCCTGCCCGCATCAATTGCGCGGTGCGACAGGCGTCCACGGCCGCAAAAAGCCACGTTCCGACCACTCCGAGGACAAAGAAAGTAACGCCGTCGGTCACCACCGCCATCTGAAAAAAACTGGCGAAAATCGCAAAATGAACAATTGCCTTCGAGGTTTGGCCGTTGTAAGCCGCGCCCAATCCAGGTACAAAAAAGGAAAGAAAGGTAGCTACAAACGGTGACGTCTTACGGCGAATAACATGCGCGTCCGATGTCCGTCCCTGCTGATAACGAAGCATCTCGACCCCCGCCACAATGCAATCCTGACAGAAAGGAAATCCACGAATGCGATGGTCGCATGCGGGGCAGAGGGACCGCGCGCACTGGCTGCATTGCACGGTGGCCGGATTCTTCGTGTGATAAGAGCAGCTCATTCTTCTATAAACGTAGCATCATCAAACTGTTTTTCGGACGCAGCCTCAGCGGTTCTTTTGCTGTGAACCATTATCTTTTTGTTTGCTCTGCGTATTTTGGGATCCGGTGTTTTGCGATCCGGTGTTTTGATTCGCCTGGTTCTGATTCTGGTTGGAATCACTTCCCTTTTCCGCAGCCTTCTCGCCACCCATCAGATCGTCAACACTGCCTTCCAACTTCTTCATTCCATTCGGAAAGGCCGAGCTCTTGCTGGCGTTATCGGCAGTCCGCTGAGCCAGCTGCACAGTCGCGTGGTAGATCCCCCCAACTGAGCCATCAGTCGATACGGTGTTGGTAAGCACAAAAATCGACACAAGCAACATCGTAGCGACCGAAGCGAGCTGCGGCGAGACAATTGGATCAAGTGCTCCGCGCAGCCACTCGACCAAACGTGAAGTGAGCGGGGCCCGGACCTGTTGCGGCAGAACATTGCCAATCGTGCTTTGCAGGATTCGAGCTTCGAGACCGGCGGGAACTGTCAGCTCGTCCTGCTTGTAGGTGTAGCAGGCTCCGATTGCTCGCACGACAGCGCCAGGCAGTTCACTACAACTGTCACATAGGGCCGCATGGCGTTCCCAGCGATGATAAAGGGGAGCGATCAAAAAACCATCCAGGTAATCAGTCAGATGCTCTTCAAACTCGGCACACGTAAGCGAGGCCTCTGGCATGGTCTTCATCAGAATGCGAGCCTCCAGACCGACACTCGCCGGCGGAGCCTCAGAAGCGGAACAAGCGATCAGCGTATGCTTGACTTCACTCAAAAGATCATGACAGACCGGGCAGCGTATGGCGTGCGCCGCAAAATTCTTGTGGGTCTCAACGTCGAGCCCGCCGTCGAGATAGTCTGTCAATCGATCTTCAAATTCGTAACAAAGCATCAGGTTCAAATCTCATTTTCTAGTCTAAAATTCCAAATTTCGGCGATCTAACACTACGCCTCCACTACTCGCATACGACGCAGAATCTTCGCAAGTTCAATGCGACCCCGATTAATTCTCGATTTCACGGTCCCTTCGGGAATTTGCAACAAATCCACGATTTCCTGGTAGCTAAGTTCTTCGATGTCTCGCAGGATCACGCAGGTGCGGAGGTCCGGAGAAAGCTTGTCTATCCCAGCCTGGACCTGAACGCCAAGCTCGCGCCGTTCCATTTCTCGCTGGACGGTTCCGCCTGCCGCGCGCAGATGGTACTGGTGATCTTCAAGGTCCTCAGCAGCTTCATCCTGCGGGGCCCGTTGCCGCTTGCGATAGTCGTCGATGATCAGGTTGCGCGCGAGGCGCATCAACCAGTTTTGCAGGTCTCCCTGTTTTGGATTGTATTGATCGAGTGATCGATAAACGCGAATGAAGACTTCCTGAGTTAAATCCTCGGCAGCATCGGCCTTTGAAGTGAAGCGGTAGGCAAGGTTGTAAATGCGCCGGCTGTAGGTTTGGACAATCTCCTCCCAGGCCGCACCATCGCCTGCGCGACATCTTCTAACCAACTCAGCGCCTTCACTGGTAGCCAAGAGTTTGGCGGCTCCCACCTGTGCGTCTCCGATCCGTTTCGACGTTTGGCAGGCTGGAACTTCATCGCCTGACACGAGCGTCGTACGCTGGGCGGCCACTCAAAGTTCCGATGATGGAACGACATCGTAGCAAGCGTGCGTCAGAACGGATCGTTGCGCCCACCATTAAAGTGTTGTAGCCTTGCTGGGCCACCCCATATCTTGTGGTTGCGTTCTTGAATTAGTCAAGCAAGTCCCTGGGTCTGTTTACTCAAAACGGCAGTGTCAAAGTATCGCAAGTACCTCGAATTCGCGGCTCTGTTCTTGCTGGCCGGCCTGATTATCTGGTGGTTTGGCCGGCGCCTGGACTGGGATCAGGTCAAACTCGCCATCCGAAAATCTGACTGGCGCCTGATTCTCGCGGCCGTGGTAGTCATCCTGTTTGCATATCTCTGGCGTGCAGTCCGTTGGCAGGCTTTGCTCAAGCCTTTGACCGAGGTGAGTCTGCGTGAGGTTTGGGTTGCTACTTGTGTAGGCTTCGGGGCCATCCTGTTAATTGGGCGCGCCGGTGAAGTCGTTCGTCCGGTCGTTTTGCCGATGCGTGATCACCGCGTACGGCCCGCTGCTTCCTTCGTAACGATCATGATCGAGCGATTGTACGACGCAGTTACGGTGGTTTTGCTCTTCGCTTTGAGTCTGTTCTGGCTGAAACCGGCAGGCGGCGGAGGAACCGATTTTGCCCGGGAGCGGATAGCCGGCGCCGTGCTGGTGGTTTTGCTGATAGTCGCCGTAAGTCTGCTGATTTGGTTCAGAAAGCGTTCGCAAACAGTAATCGGTTGGCTTGATCGACGAATAAACTCGCGTTCACCCACGGGAACGAGAATTAAGCACGCGATCCTGAGCACCCTCGAACAATTAGCAACGGCTTTGAGCGTCCTGTCTGATGTGCGCTTGTTGGCGCGCACCGTTTTCTGGTCGATGGTGATGTGGGGATCGGTTTCCGCCGCGAATCTACTGGTTTGCCGTGCTTTTGGAGTTTCCTTTGGGTTCTCGCAAGTATTTTTTGTGCTCGGCTGGTCGATGGTTGGATCGGCCGTGCCGACCCCCGGTGGAGCCGCCGGCGCCTTTCACGCCGTCACGGCTGCCGCGCTGGTGGTGTTAGGGGTAGGCCGGGACCAGGCGGCCGCAATGGCAATTATCATGCATCTTGTGGACTTCGCCCCCGCGGCGATGGTTGGGTTGTTCTATTTCCTACGCGGTGAAGTCAACCTGGAGAGATTGAGAGCCCTAATTTCAGTTAAGGCCGTCGAACATGCAGTCGAAGATGAAAAAGTGGCGATGGCTGAGAGTAGTTGAATCTTTGCAGCTAATTGCTCACGTCCTAGCGAGGTAAAAGTCGATGAAATGCCCCTTTTGTGGTTTCCTGGAAGACAAAGTTGTCGATTCGCGCGAATCTCGCGAAGGCGACGCCATCCGCCGGCGGCGCGAGTGTCTGAAATGTGAACGAAGGTTCACCTCTTATGAACGGATTGACGAAATACCTTACATGGTGATTAAGAAAGACGGCCGCCGCGAAACTTTTGATCGCAACAAGGTTATGGCCGGGCTTTTGCGAGCATGTGAGAAGCGGCCAGTGCCATCTTCAAAGCTCGATAGCATAGTGAACAGTGTCGAAAAGTACGTGCAGGAATCATCCGAACGTGAGCGGGCTACGAGCAAGATAGGAGAACAGATCATGCGCCGGCTCAAAGAACTCGACAAGGTGGCCTATGTCAGGTTTGCGTCAGTGTATCTCGAATTTGAAGACGTCTCAGAATTCATGACAGAGTTGAAGACGCTGGTGCGGGCGCGCGCCGGCCGTGGTTAAGCGAGGTTTAGAGCATTAAGAAAAGATTGGCAAAGAGCGTCGGCGCCGCGGGGCTTGAACGGATCGAGTTAAAACGCCTGACCGAGCGGATTGGCAAGCTGTACTCAGTTTTGCATGGGGCGGCGGAAGCCGAAGTTACACCGCTTGCTGGTGCCTGGACGCCGGCCGTCGACGTTTGCGAAACAGTCGACTCAATCTGCATTCGCGTCGAAGTTCCCGGGGTGAGTGCCAGTCAGATTCGGATCGGCCTAAACGGCGACAAGATACGTGTTTACGGCGAGAAAAAGAAGCGAGGCGTTCGTCAACGAATTATTTCGCACTTGTGCTCAGAACGTAATTACGGGCGTTTTAGCCGTGTGGTACCGTTGCGCTGGACAATTAACATCAAAGACACGAGAGCTGAACTAAGAGACGGCGTGCTTTTGATTCATTTACCGAAAACTAAGGATCGTCGCGGCTCGGAATACAGAATTCCAATCAAAGAAATCGAAACCTGAGGCGCGCTTAACCGAAAATGGCAGATAACGTAGATCAAGAAGTTTCCCTGGCGATGGAACCAGCCGAGGCCGAACTGCAACTTCAGATCCCCGAAGAGTTGCCGCTGCTTCCGCTGCGCGACATCGTGATTTATCCGTTCATGATTGTCCCCCTCTTTGTCTCACGCGAAAAATCCATTCGCGCTGTCGACGAAGCCCTGGGCGAACATCGAATGATTCTGCTCACTTGTCAGAAGGATCTCGACAAGGAAGAGCCTCAGCAGGACGATCTCTACAAGGTGGGCACGGTCGCCGTGATCATGAGAATGCTCAAGCTGCCGGATGGGCGGATTCGCATCCTCGTTCAAGGAGTATCGCGCGCGCGGGTTGAATCGGTGAATACCGAAGGCGAATGCCTGCACGCAAAGTTGCAGGTATTGCCCGAAGAGGCTGCGCCGGAGCGATCGCTGGAAGTCGAAGCGCTGATGCGCAATGTGCGCGGCTCAATGGAAAAAGCAGCAAACCTCGGCAAGAACATCTCGCCCGAGGTTATGGCGATCATTGCGAACCTCGACGACGCAGGTCGCCTGGCTGACCTCTCCGCTTCCAATCTCGAGTTGAAAGTCGAGGATGCGCAGTCGGTTTTGGAGATTGCCGAGACGACCTCGCGTCTGAGAAGGGTGAACGAACTGCTGAACAAAGAAATCGAAGTCCTGACCGTTCAGCAGGAAATCAACACCCAGGCCCGCGCCGACATCGATCGATCGCAGCGCGAGTTCTATCTGCGCCAGCAGATGAAGGCTATTCAGACGGAACTGGGTGAAGGAAACGAGCTGGCCGAGGAGGTGCAGCAGTTCCGGGAAAAGATCGAAACGGCCAAAATGCCCAAAGCCGCCGAAGACGAAACTCTCCGGCAATTAAAGAAGCTGGAGCGCATGCATCCTGACGCGGCCGAAACCGCCACGCTTCGTAACTGGATGGAGATCATGACCGATCTGCCGTGGTCAAAATCTTCAAAGGACAACCTGGATCTCCACAAAGCGCAAAAAATTCTCGATGAAGATCATTACGGCCTGGAAAAAGTGAAAGAACGCATCATCGAGGCGCTGGCGGTGCGCAAGTTGAAGGAGAAGCCCAAGGGCCCGATTCTTTGTCTGGTGGGTCCGCCGGGCGTCGGGAAAACCAGCCTGGGCCGTTCCATCGCTCGCGCACTAGGCCGCAAGTTCATGCGACTGAGTTTGGGCGGCGTCCATGACGAAGCCGAAATCCGCGGCCATCGACGCACCTATGTGGGGGCTATGCCCGGCCGCATAATTCAGGCAATTCAACAGGCCGGCACGAACAATCCGTTGATCATGCTCGATGAAATCGACAAGGTTGGAGCTGACTTTCGTGGCGATCCGTCTTCGGCGCTGCTGGAAGTGCTCGACCCGGAACAGAACTACAGCTTTCGCGATAACTATCTCGGCGTCGCCTTCGACTTATCCAACGTCATCTTTATGACGACCGCGAACATTCTGGACACGGTCCAGTCGGCTTTGCGAGATCGCATGGAAGTGATCAGACTCGCCGGATACACCGAAGAAGAGAAACTCGAGATTGCTCGCCGGCATTTGTTGCCAAAACAAATGGAAGAAACCGGCATCACGGCGAAGCATCTGAATATTTCACGATCGGCACTCCTGGCAATGGTTCAGCGTTACACGCAGGAAGCCGGGTTGCGACAACTCGAGCGTGAAATCGGATCTATTTGCCGGAAAGTTGCCCGGCGTCTCGGCGAAGGGCAGGAAGGCGTTGTCCGCGTGTCGACCAACAACCTGCACGAATTTCTCGGCGCGCCGAAAATCATTCCCGAAGAGGTTTTGAAAAAGGATCAAATCGGTGTAGCTACCGGTCTGGCCTGGACCGCGGTCGGCGGTGACGTGCTTTTCGTCGAGGCCCTGCGCATGAAAGGAAAAGGCACTCTGGTCCTGACCGGACAGCTGGGCGAAGTGATGCGCGAGTCAGCCCAGGCGGCCTACTCGTACGCCAAGTCACGCGCCAAAGAACTGCAGATCGACCCGGAAGATTTCCATAACTACGATATGCATATTCATATTCCCGAAGGCGCGATTCCCAAAGATGGCCCCTCCGCGGGAATCACTCTGGCCACCGCCCTCGTCTCCGCCTTGTCCCAAAGACCCGTGCGCAAAAACGTGGCGATGACCGGGGAGATCACCTTGCGCGGCAACGTCCTTCCAGTCGGCGGCGTTAAGGAGAAGGTTCTCGCGGCGCGGCGCGCCCGGGTAACTAAGATCATTCTACCTACTCAAAACAAGCGCGACCTGGATGAGGTACCAAAAGAGCCCTTCAAGGATATTAGCTTCGTATTCGTTGACAACATGCGACAGGTCTTTCGTGAGGCATTGAAAGAAAAAGTGCCAACGCCGGTGACCTCTGGCTCCCGTCCGGCCCGCCTGCCGCAGGCGGCCAGTGGGCGAAATATCTAGTTGCAGCTGAACTGACCTAACTTTCTCGCTGCCTTAATTCAGAGCAATAATTTCGTGAGCAACCAATCTCAGCCAGAGGCATCTATTTAAGGCTGGGAACGGGTTTATACGCCCATTTTTGGCTGGTTGTGTTGATTGACACCCCTAGGCTCGTGTGATACTCTCCCGACCTACGTGGCTGATTTCAGGCCACTTTTTCGGAACTTTTTTGTGTTCCGTACTGTTTTATAAGTGAATGCCGCAGCGACTCGGTGGAAGTCGCAGTCGTGGATTCGCCCGACGCAATACCAGAGGAGAACAACGATTGATGACCCGTACCCGTCTTGGTTTAGCTGTAAGCGCCATTATTGCAGCCGGGACCGTCTTACCCGCAACAATTCAAGCCCAAGGACCAACCGGTTCTTCCGCGCGCGAAATCCAAACAGAAGTCCAAAAAGCGGAACCGCGTGTCGATCAGGTGATCGATCGCGCCAACGATCATTTCCGCAAGGGCAAACTGAACCTTGAAGACAATAAGCGGGAACAAGCCCGCGACGAATTCGACAAGGCTGTCGATGAAATCCTGATGTCCGGCCTGGACGTCCGCGCCAGCCAACGTCTCCAGACATTCTATCTTGAACTGGTCGAGCGGATTTACCGCGAAGAGGTGCCGGTCCTGCAAAACGTGCAACCTCAGCAAAACGCGACGACAGTCGTGGCCCAGACCGCTCCCGATCCCAAGGTTGAAACAGTTGACGTTGCCAAAGCCGTAGAACCGAAACAAGTTCAGATCGGGTTTCTGCAGCAAGGCTTCGACCCTTCTCCACTCGATCCGCTAAGCAAGTTGATTCTGAACGAGCAGGAAAAGAAGGTTTCCGAGTCGGATATTGCCGAACTCGAGCAGGCTAAAAATTCTCTGGATTTTAACTTCACCCTTAATCCTCTCGTCCAGCAATACATCAACTATTACCAGGGACGTGGCCGCTCGACGATGGAAGCCGGCCTGCGACGATCTGGTCGTTACATGAAGATTGCTCGGGAGACTTTCCGCCGTGAAGGCGTTCCCGAGGACATTACCTGGCTCGGACAGGTTGAAAGTGCGTGGAGCCCGAAAGCCCGCTCATGGGCGGCAGCGGCAGGACTCTGGCAGTTCGTCCCCGGCACTGGGGCCCAGTATGGTCTGAAACAAACAGCCTGGATCGACGAACGTAATGGCATCGAAAAGCCGACGGCCGCCTCGGCGCGATACCTGAAGGATCTGGCTCGACGTTATAACGGCGATTGGCTGCTGGCCATGGCTGCTTACAACACCGGAGCGCTCAACGTTGACCGCGCTATCTCGCGCGCCGGCGAAGCCAACTACTGGAAGATTTATCCATACATCGCGCAGGAAACCCGGAACTATGTTCCTAACATTTTGGCCGTGATCATGATTGCCAAGAATCCTGAGAAGTATGGATTCCACGGCATTCGTCCGGAAGCGCCGATGTCCTTTGAAATCGTGCCGGTGCAATCCGCCACCAGCCTTCGTCTGATTGCTGATGCAACCGATTCCAGCGTCGATTATTTGCAGTCGCTGAATCCGGAATTACGCCGTGACACAACGCCACGCGGCGAGGCTTACAACGTACGCGTGCCGGCGGGCAAAGGAAAAGACCTGAATGCTCTGCTCAAGCGAGTTTCCCCGGATCGTCGCGAGGTCGCTCGAGTTATTTCGATTGCTCCCGGCGAAGACCTGCAGTCCGTAGCCAACCGCACGGGTGTCAACGTAGCAACCCTGCAGACAATGAATGCCGGTGTCGATCTTAAGTCCGCGACCAAGCTCGTCATTCCCAACAACAATGTGCGGTTGACGAACTGGCGTCGGGACCCGGTGAATCCGACCGAAACTGCGAACCCAACTCTGGAAAAAGTCCGAGCGCGCAAGGGCGACACGATTGCTAAGATTGCCGCCGCCCGCAAGCTTTCCGCTGATGAAGTAGCCCGCTTGAACGGCATCGCACCAAACGCCGAATTGAAAGCCGGGCAGGAAATCAAATTGCCGGGATCAACTGCAACCAGTTCCAAGAGACGATAGTTATTAACTGACTTTCTAAAACATCCGGCCACTACCGGCCGCTAACATCCAGCGAGCGCGCTTCGTTTTCGAGGCGCGCTTGCCTGCTTTATGGGGTGACCTAAACAACGCCCTGGCAGATTTAGAGTTATGAGAACTTGATTCTTTTTTGCGCTCGGCATGCTCTTTCGCACTCAATCCGCCGCTGTCTATGGAATCGACGCTAACCTCGTCGACGTGGAAGTCGATCTAACTCCGATCAAGAACGAAACGGACACACCCGCATCGGTGATTATCGTCGGCTTGCCGGACCTGGCGGTGCGCGAATCGCGCGAACGCATTCGCGCGGCTATCAACAACAGCGCGTTCTTCTTCCCTTTTCAAAAAACGACGATCAACCTGGCGCCGGCTGATGTGCGGAAAGAAGGGGCGAGTTTTGATCTCCCGATTGCTCTGGGAATTCTCGGAGCAAACGGTGATCTCGGCGACGCTGAACATCTCACAGACATTCTCTCAGTCGGAGAACTATCGCTCGACGGACGCGTACGGCCAATCCGCGGGGCGTTGTCGATTGCCCTGCGGGCCCGGCAATCACAAACAAAGCACCTGCTCCTGCCGGATGAGAATGCGAAAGAAGCAGCCGTCGTTTCAGACGTAAGCGTCTATCCGGTAACTGACCTGCGAAACGCTGTGGAAATGATCGCCGCGATTCGATCCGACAACCCTCCCAATCCGATCCGCGTCGATCCTGCGGATATCCTGATCCACGACGATCATTACAGTGTCGATTTTCGCGAAGTCCGCGGTCAGCATGCTGCGAAGCGTGCTTTGGAAGTTGCCACTGCCGGCGGTCACAACATTCTGCTGATTGGACCGCCAGGCTCAGGCAAGACCATGCTAACCAAGCGTCTGCCGACAATTCTGCCACCTTTGGAATTCGAGGCCGCACTGGAACTGACTAAGATCCATTCGGTCGCCGGTCTCACTGGTCGCGCCGGGCTGGTGACTAACAGGCCCTTTCGCTCTCCGCATCACACGATCAGCGATGCCGGTTTGATTGGCGGCGGTGCGCTGCCACGTCCGGGCGAAGTCTCTTTGGCACATCAGGGTGTTTTGTTTTTGGATGAGTTGCCGGAATTCGATCGCAGCGTTTTGGAAGTACTGCGACAACCTTTGGAGGATCAGAAGGTGACGATTAGCCGGGCCGCGATGTCGCTAACGTTTCCCGCCTCATTCATGTTGGCAGCTGCTATGAATCCTTGTCCCTGCGGCTTCTGGAATGATCCGACACGCGAATGTCGTTGCACGCCTTTGCAGATTCAGCGCTACGTTGGCCGCATCTCCGGGCCGCTACTGGATCGCATAGACATTCATATCGATGTGCCGGCCGTGAAGTTTCGCGAACTTACCGGCGACACGCCGCCGGATGCGGAAGACTCAACGGCAATTCGGCAGCGAGTCATCAACGCCCGTCAGCGACAGCGTGAGAGGTTAGCCCACGAAGGCATTTTCGCCAATGCGGCCATGACGCCGCGGCTTATTCGCACCTATTGTCGTATCGATACCGAGAGTGAAACGATGCTGGAACGCGCCATGGCTCGCCTGGGTCTATCGGCGCGCGCCTATGATCGAATTCTCAAAGTGAGTCGCACGATTGCTGACCTGTGTGATTCCGACCAGATCAAATCCGACCATGTAGCTGAGGCCGTTCACTACCGTTCGCTGGACCGCACCTACTGGACGTAGGTTTTTGGGGGCTTTCTCGAGGCCAGCCGTTTACGGTCGCCTTGAGTTGTTCGGTTGAATCATCAATTAAGGGGCGGAATGTTTTTTAGGCCGAGATATGGTTCTCGAAGGGTGGTTTAAGCTGCTGGCGGTTTCGGCTTACGCGCCGGTCGCTTCCGGTCGCTGTGACGCACAGCGCCTAACTGCTCGAATTCACTGCCTGACCCCAGGGTTATGACCGACCACGGTTGAAAACCATCGCCACAGCATTGGCGACAAGCTCGACATTCACACCAAGAACGGCCTCGTCCTGTTCGCCGTCGAACACAAATCGGAACTCTCCTGAAGGCCGAAGTCAGAACCGGGAGCGGTAGCGACCGGGTTGATCTAAACCGAAAACTGGGTTTGGTATCAGCCCGGTCGCTACCGCTCCCGGTTCTGACCTCAATCCCAAAAAATAGGGGTTACCCCCTATATGAATATGATGGGTAACCTCTATTCCCCTTTCCCGCCAGTAAGTCCAAAGTGTGCCACAGCAGGAAGCCTAATGATGAGTTTACTGATTGTTGATGATGACCCGAGGAAGCGGAGCCTGATTCGTATCATTGTCTCGGACCTGGCTGATTCCATCAACGAGTGTGGCGACGGCGATGAGGCCGAGGCCTGCTACGCCGAACATCAACGGATTGGGTCCTGATGGATCTGATGATGCCGCGGATGGGCGGCCTCGAGGCAACGCGCCGAATCATGGTTTCAAACCCGGCGGCAAAGATCGTGGTGGTCACCGGTCGCGACGGTCAGAGCTTGCGGGCAGCGGCCGAGAGCGACGGGGCGTGCGCTTTTGTCTCGAAAGAGAATCTATCCGACCTGCGTGAACTGATTAAGCCGCCCCAGTGGAGCCTGAAAGAGAAGGGCTTTCGACAATCTCTAATTAGGGGCCTTGGAGCACCGCGGACCCCTGGTGACGAAACACCCGCAGCTTCAGTCCTGGCGATAGTAAGGAGTAAGCGTTGAGCCCCCACCTCAAGAAACTGATTGTGGCTGCTTGCCTTTTACTGGCGGGCGCGGCGGTGTTGATTAAGGTCGTGCCGATCAGGGCCGCTCGTGGGGATGTCGATCCTGCAAGCGCCGGGATGCTCACCGTCCCCGACGTGCAAACTGGCCCGACGCTGACGGTGACCACCACCGACGACCATGATGACGGCGCTTGCACAACTGATGACTGCTCGTTGCGCGAGGCAATCAACGCCGCGAACACCCTGGCCGGCACCGAAACCATCACGTTTGACCCGTCACTGAAATCGGGCGGGGCGGCGGTCATCAACCTGACAAGCCCGCTGCCAATCATCTTCAGCGACATGAATATCACCGGCCCTGGTGCAAAGCTGCTGACGGTAAATGGCATTAGCGCTTCAGAATGTTCTTCATCATTCTTGCGGCGGTTTCCATGTCAGACTTGACGGTGGCCAACGGGCTTCAGCGTGAGGGAGGCGGGATAAAACTCGGCGACAACGGCGGTGACTTCCCCGGCACGCTTACGCTTACGCGAGTTGCTGTCACTGGCAACCGGGCGACAACTGGCTGGGGCGGCGGCGGCATTTTCGTAGATGAAGGGTGTACGTTAAACCTGATCGAAAGCACGGTGAGCGGGAACCGGACTTTCCCGCATCCAATTCACAAATCGCCATCGTCACCGATGACGGCGGCAACGGCGGCGTCGGTGTGACCGTGACCAGCGCCAATCCGTCAAACGGCTTCACCATTTCTAATATCGTCAACACCGGTGGGAACGTGACCGCGGACATCGTGGCGGATTGCTCGGCGTCCTGCGCCAGCTTCACTTTGCAAGCCAGCGATGGCAATTCAACGGCGACCTCTACGCTGAATATCGCGGTGACGGCCAACCCGCCGCCGACGTTCAGCTACACCAATCCGCCCGCCCTCGCCTTCAACGGATCGACGACGGTCAATGCGGCGACGGCCACGGATAACGGCTCCATCACTGGCTACAGTGTGCAGAGTGTCGTGCCGGCCCTGACAACCGCGCCGACTGTCAATGCCAGCGGGGTGGTCTCGATCACCAACGCGCAGCCTGCCGGCACGCACACGATCACGATTCGCGCGACCGACGACTGCGGCGCGGTTGCTGATGCGAGTTTCACTTTAGAGGTCAATAAGGGCGATCAAACAATCAGCGTTCACACACATGCGCCGGCGAACGCGACATACAACTCATCATTTACGGTAGCGGCGACATCTGATTCGGGCTTGCCTGTTTCTTACAGCAGTGCCGGAGCCTGCACAAATGTGGGCGCGACTTTCACGATGACGAGCGGCACCGGAACCTGCACTGTGAAATACAACCAGGCGGGTGACAGTAACTACAATGCGGCAACTCAGACGACTGAATCAGTCTCCGCGCAGAAAGCAAACCAGACCATCACGGCCAACCCGCATGCGCCGGCGAATGCGACCTTCAACACCAGTTTCACGGTTGGGGCAAGCTCAGACTCAACACTGCCAGTCGCCTTCAGCAGTGCTGGAGTCTGCACGAATGTGGGCGCGAACTTCACCATGACGAGCGGCACGGGAGCCTGCACGGTGAAGTACGACCAGACAGGTGACAGTAACTACAATGCAGCAACTCAGGTGACTGAATCAGTCACTGCTCAGAAAGCAAACCAGACGATCACGGCGAACCCGCATGCGCCGGCGAAAGCGACTTTCAACACCAGTTTCACGGTTGGGGCAACTTCCAACTCAGGCTTGCCAGTCACGTTCAGCAGTGCCGGAGCCTGCACGAACACGGGTGCGACGTTCACGATGACGACCGGCACTGGCACCTGCACGCTGAAATACGACCAGGCAGGTGACAGTAACTACAATGCGGCAACTCAGGTAACTGAATCAATCACCCCGCAGAAAGCAAATCAGACCATCACGCTTGGCGCGCTGACGAACAAGACCTTTGGTGATCCTGACTTCAACGTCAGTGGGACGGCATCATCCAATTTAGCTTTGAGCTTTACTGCCGGCGGCCAATGCACGGTCGCGGGGAACACAGTTCATCTTACGGGCGCTGGATCGTGCACCATTACCGCGTCACAAGCCGGCAATGCTGATTACAACGCCGCGCCCGACGTGCAGCGTTCATTCAATATTGGAAAGGCCGCCACCAACACGTCCGTGACGTCATCGGTGAACCCGTCTGGCTTTGGTCAGAGCGTCACCTTTACGGCGACGGTCACCGGCCCCTCCGGTACAGGCATACCGACCGGCACCGTGCAATTCAAGGACGGTGGGGCGAACCTGGGAGCGCCGGCGACACTCAATTCCAGTTGCGTGGCGCAACTGACCAACTCATCGCTGGCGACTGGCAATCACAGCATCACGGCGGATTACAGCGGCGATACAAACTTCCAGGCAGCGACAGGAACGCTTGCCGGCGGGCAAGTGGTTACGGCCCAACCATCACTCTCGATCAATGATGTGTCGATCAGTGAAGGCAACATCGGCACCAGGACGCTGAACTTTACGGTGACGTTGTCGGCGCCGAGCAGTCTGACGGTGACGGCGAACTTTGCGACTGCAAACGGCACAGCCGCGACGTCCTCAGATTATGTTTCCACCAATGGCACGGTGACCTTTAATCCGGGCGATACGAGCCAGACAGTTCCGGTCACGATCAATGGCGACGTAAGCTTTGAACCCGACGAGACGTTCACCGTGAATTTGTCAGGCCCAACCAACGCGACGGTCGATAAGTCTGCCGGCACGGGGACGATTCAGAATGATGATGTGCAAGGCGGCTTCATCAGCTTCAGCAACGTCAGCTACAACGTCAACGAAAGTGCGGGTGTGGTTACGGTGACCGTGGTGCGCACAAACGACGTGTCGCAGGCGATCACTTTGGACTACGCGACAGATGACATCGGCGCGTCGACAAGTTGCGGTGCTTTGTTGACGGGCCTGGCGTCGCAACGCTGCGACTTCAACACGATGCTGGGGAACTTGAAGTTTGCCGCGGGTGAGACCCAGAAGACCATAGACATTCCCATCAATGTTGATGCTTATACGGAAGGGCCCGAGACCTTTACGGTGAAGCTATCTGACCCGACGGGCGGCGCGCAACTGTTAGCGCCGGCGACGGCGACGGCGATTGTGACGATTAACGACTCCGCGCCGCCGGCCGGAGTGGCGAACCCAATCGACGATACGACTACGTTTGTGCGGCAGCAGTATCGTGACTTCCTGAATCGTGATGCCGATCCCGCGGGCCTGGCGTTCTGGAAAAACAATATCGACAATTGCAACGATCCGGCCCAGCGCCCGCCGGGACAGACCCTGGCCCAGTGCATTGAAGTGCAGCGGATCAGGACCTCGGCGGCCTTCTCCCTGTCGATTGAGTTCCGGCAGACAGGCGACTCGGTGCGTGACTTCTATGTGGCAGCGCTCAATCGTCCGGCGACCAACAATATGCCCAATTACCTCGAGTTCATCCGCGACACCCAAGCGATACAGCGCGGTGTAATAGTAGGCCAGGGCAACTGGCAACAGTCGCTGGACGCGAATCGCACGGTGTTCATGAACGAATTTGTGATGCGAGCAGAGTTCGTAGGACTTTATCCGACGACCGACACGCCGATCCAGTACGTCGACAAGTTGTATCAGCATGCTAACGTAGCGCCGGTAACTATCCAGGAACGCCTGGATGCAATCCTCGAATTTGACGCAGTGACGGCAGCAGATCCCGGAGCGCGCGGGCGGGCGCTGCTGTGCATCACGCAAAACACGGCGTTCCAGGCCCGCGAGGCGAACCGGAGGTTTGTGCAGATCGGATACTTTGGATACCTGCGCCGGAACCCGAACGATCCCCCGGATAACAACTTTGCCGGATTCAACTTCTGGGGGAACAAGCTGAACCAGTTCAACGGCGATTACTTTGCCGCTGAACTGATTAAGGCGTTCATTCAGTCAGGCGAATATCGTCAGCGATTCGGCCCGTAAGCGGAAAGGAACAACGCCTCGCCGATCTGGCCGACTCAGAAGAGATTCACTCATCTCACGTGTCGGAAGCTGTGCACTACCGTTCGCTCGACCGCACCTATTGGACTTAAGAAGCCTCCAAGAAGGACGAGGAGAAAGAGCGCGGAGAGAATCGCAAAAATCGCAGGCCTGGCCCCGTCGAAATCGTTACCGACGGCCTCCTTTACTTTCTTCGAGGCGGACGCTAAATCTCAATCCCCAGGTCGATCAATTTCCTTTCAAACCCTTCATCAGTATTCAATGTATGTAAGTGCTTGCCATCTGCCCGACGGTAAGAAATCAACCCGCCTCCCTCGATACGAGCAACAAGTACGGTGTCTCTTGCCGACGGCACTTCAAAAGTCTGGACCGCGACTTCGGACCCGAGCAATTCTCGTGGCGTCAGCTCAGCGGGAGCGGTATGGATGATAAATCTTCCGGGGCAATTTCGGACTGGTCTCAGCTCCCATCTGTTCGCTAGCTGATTGAAAGTAATCATTCTCTACCGTAAGACGTCAAAGCCGAATGTCGCCCTAAACCCGGCGGACAATTCTGCGCTGGCGGGCCTTCATAATGCAGAGTCAGCCTGCTGTTGGTGGCCCTGACGCAGTTAACCTGGTCGGCCAACTCGTGTACGGACCGGCATCTCTCGTTAGACGCGACTTGCACTGCATTAAGTCCAGGTGGGTTCTCCGCGCGACGGCCACCACTCGAAACCCAATGCTTTCTTCGCGCTCGTCCGGAGACAAACTCTAAAGGCTGGCGCACTTCGGGGCGGCGCCCGCCCGAACGCCATCACAAAGATCAGCGTCGACGCGTCTGAGGGCCACACTCACTGGGGAGCCTGTCTGATGGGATCAATATCTACGAGCACGTATTTTCCGTTCACGAGCTGGAAGGCCCAAATCTCACCCTTCGTGTCCGCGGCGCCGCGGTAATAAACTTCCCATGCGACAACCTCCCCGTCGGGGTGCGTCTGTGTCATGAACTTTCCGAAATAGTAACCATTTTTGGTATTTGCTTTGACGCTCGGGCAAACGTTGTCAGGCTGTCCTCGCCGGAGGTAACTCGACACTTTCGAGTATCTACCGGCCTTACACAAGTTAAATAATTCAATCAGGCGCGCTTTGACCACGCCTGCCTTTGTCGTCGGTTTCCTGGACGTTTCTGTTTTCGGACTCGGCTTAGGCACGATCTCGCCGCCCTTGCCCTGGGGATTAAGGAAAATAGCCCCACTGGTTGCAAATGGAGCAAGTAGCATCGCGGTGACAACCAACGTTGAGGATATTGTCACTGTGCGTTTTAAGTTCGAGCGTTCTTTCTTCATTGTTGAAATGAAATCACGCACCAATTGAATGACGCCTCATGAGCAAGCTGGTTGCTCAGTCCTGATTACTTTAGTTTTTATATATTGCTTATGGTTTGTTGATTTCTACCAGCAAACTGTCCGTCGCCCGACGCTTCACACCATGGTAGAGCGGCTGGCCAGGGAAATTTTCCGAATGCCACGATGACGCCGCGCTTGATTCGCAAGTATTTTCGAATCGACATTGAAAGCGAACCGATGCTAGAGCGCGCCGTGACTCGCCTGGGCCTGTCAGCAAAGCCGACGATGATAATAGCCCACCGACTCATCGGTGGGATCGGCGACGTAGTCAGGAGCCAGTCCGTGAAGCGGACGGCTGAGTCAAAGTCTTTTGGAGATTACGTCTTTCAGTCGTCCGCTTCACGGACTCCGGTTCAACTCGCAGGTCCACTCATCGCTAAAGCGCTGGGCTATTTCCATTCAGTCCGCTTCGCGGACGTGGAAAATAACTTTACAGCAAAGCCCTCAGAAGCCTTTACTCCTCGGCAGGTCCAGCACCCGTTGGAACTTGGGCTCTTTTAGTCGTTTCCTCTTTCCACAACAAGGAGCATTTTTCTGCGACGGCACAGCTGTGTCCCACTTCGCCTTCGTCTGAGGACTGGTTGTGCGAGATGACTGTCGTGAAGGCCTAAGACCGTTTATGAATGGAATGAGGAAAGCGGGCGCATCCGCGGCGATAAGGCAGGATTTGTCAGGCCCTGATATGGGTTTGAGGACCTCCGCGTGGACCCTCAGACAGTTAGCTGCGGCTGTATTTCGGCGAAAGGGTTTATTTCTGGGCTCGTTTGCAACAATCACCGCAACCACGCTTGGCCTGGCGCTATTGCTTCCAAATCGCTACCAGTCCCGCATGAAGATCCTGGTAAAAAACACGCGCGCTGACGTGGTGATTACGCCTGAAGCCACCAACGCCACCAGCGGCAACAGCGAGGTCACCGAATCTCAAATCAATTCGGAAATTGCTTTGCTCACCAGTAAGGACCTGCTCGAGCAAGTGGTCATTCAAAGCGGCCTGGACAAAACGAGCCAGTCCAGGTTTTCGACCGACAGCGTGCCGCCGGTCGAAAGAGCTGTGCTGCAGCTGGAAAAAGACCTCGAAATCGAGGCGACCAAAAAGGCCGAGATAATTGAGGTCCGCTATACCGCAGTCTCTCCGGAAGTGGCCGCCCTGGTTTTACAGACTCTCGCAAACCTTTATCTCGAAAAACACCTCAAGTTGCATCGCCCTGCCGGCACTCAGGAGTTTTTTCAAGTTCAAACTGATCAATACGCCGGGCAACTCAGAACGGCAGAAAACAACCTGGCAACATTTCAACGCCAGCAGGATTTCACCTCGCTGGAACCAGAGAAGCAGTTAAACCTCCAGAAGATGGTGGAAGCGCGAGGTCGGTATCTCGATGCCGAAGGTGCGGTGAAAGATATCACCGAACGCATTAACAAACTTCAGCAGCAGTTGAGAGCTTTGCCGGCCCGGATCGCGACCCAGAGCCGGGCTCTGCCAAACCAATACTCGATCGAGCGTTTAGGCACAATGCTCGTCGAGCTCAAAAACAAACGAACGCAGTTGTTGACCAAGATCAGGCCCGACGACCGTCTCGTCAAAGAACTCGACCAGCAGATTAAGGATACGTCGGTGGCGCTGGAAGAAACGAAGCGAACGAACAACGTCGAACAATCTTCAGATGTCAATCCTCTCCGCCAAACGTTGGAAACAGAGCTGGCAAGAGCGCGGCTGGATCTGGCCGGACAGAAGGCGCGTCGAGACGATCTAACTCATCAAATCGATCAATATCAGGCAGTGCTGGCGCGCCTGGACCAGGCGACCGCCCAGACCGCGGATCTCGAACGACAATTGAAGACGGCCGCGGACAATTACCAGTTGTACGCAAAGAAACAGGAAGAGGCCCGCATCGGCGACGAACTGGACCAGAAGAAAATTACGAACGTGGCCCTTGCCGAAAAGCCGATTCCGCAACGGACGCCCGCGTGGCCCAACCGCCGGCTAATCCCCGCGCTGGGTCTGTTTCTCGCGTTGTTCGTCAGCCTCGCTATCGTCTTCATCGCCGAACTACTGCGTGACACAGTCCATACGCCGGGCGAATTGGAACTACTGATGACGATGCCAGTGATCGCAACGTTTCATAACAACCAGTCGTGAAGAATTGTTTGATCAGGGAAGGCCGTGATCGAGTTGGCCGCGGTGAATAAAAGTGCAACTATTCAATAGATCATCAAGAGCTCGGGCTCGGACAACGGGGCGCCCGGGGAATACCGCAAAGTCACCAAATGGCGTGCAGCTTCTGCTCGCCCGCCTCGGTTCGAAAATGACGGGTGACGGTGGCGGTTCCATAGTAGCTTTCACGTCAAGCAATTCCGGCGAAGGCGTCAGCCACGTGGTGCGACTCCTGGCCGGTCAACTCGCGGCGCAGACCGGCCGGCCCACCTTAATCGTTGAGGCCGAGAGTCTGGGGCAGCTATCGCCGGCGGATTTGTTGAAGTTGCCGGCCCGATGTGTCCCGACCAACATAGCTAACCTCTGGGTGCTCCCTAAGCCGCAATCACCCAACGGAAATGGAAATGGAAGCAAACCGCTCGAACCGGCCGAGGCCTCCCGGCCGGGCGTGAGTAGCGGTGTTGATGTTTTGCGGACGCTCCGCGCGGTATTCGCTCATACGCTAATCGATTGCCCCGCGATCGGCGCTTCACACGAGGCCGCAGTGTGGGCGCCAAACGTCGATGGCGTCGTGTTGGTGGTCGAGGCCGATCGAACGAAACGAGATCAAATCCTGCGCGTCCGACAGACAATTGAAATGGCCCAGGGCGAGTTGATGGCTCTGGTTCTGAACAAACGTCGTCACGTAGTTCCGGGTTGGCTCTATCGAATGCTCTAAGAATCCCATGAGAGCGCGACGCGAACTTTCGAATTTCTTCCGGCCCCACGGCGTGTCTCAAACCGCGTCGTCCGCCACCAGTGCGGAATCAATAAATCCACAGTTCCCTCCCCGAGCCCTTGAAATCATCGACGTTCTCAGCGCCATCGCTTCAGTTCTGGTCGCTTTTCTGATTACGAATCTCAACACCATGCCCGCCGATGTCGGAGGGTTTCTCGCCTTGCGGGTATCAGTCAAGAACTTGCTGTTGACCGCCTTCTTTTCGTTTGCCTGGACCAGCGTGCTTCGCGCCTTTGGCCTTTACGAGAAACGAACAGACCGGCAGTCCGGGCTGCGCTTGTTCGCCGCGAGTGGCTGCGGCAGTGCCTTCGCTTTGCTGTTTGTCCTGACCAGCCGCGCCGGCACGTTCAAAATCAATGCAGTCCTGCTCACCTGGATCATCGCGCTGTCGCTGATTATTGCCACGCGTTTAGCGTTCCGATTATTGCAGGCGCCAGCCTCGACAAGTCTGCATCCTCGTCGGGCGCTGATCATCGGCAGCGGCCTGCGCGCCCTGCGGCTTGACGGCGAACTAACCGGGCAAAGGATCTCTAATTACCAGGTTCTTGGTTTTGTCGACAGTGCGGACGCGCGCCCGCGCGCTGAAATTAGTCACAGAATGATCGGCGCTCTCTCAGAGCTTGAAGAGATTCTTGTTCGCAACCCTGTCGACGATGTCCTGATTACGCTTCCGGTTAAGTCGTGTTACGCCCAGATCCAAAGTGCCATCGAGGTATGTCAGCGGGTCGGCGTCGAGTGCAAATACTTATCGGATATTTTTCAACCGTCTCTCACGCCTGAAGGTCACGAGTCATTAAGAGGATTTAATGTCACCTCGCTCAAGCCGGTGAAGCACGATGCGCGATTCATCTTGAAACGGCTCATCGACATTGTTGGCGCCACGTTGGGTTTGGCCGTTTTATCGCCGCTGTTTCTAATCATTGCTCTCGCGATCAAGCTCGTGGATGGCGGGCCGATACTCTTTAATCAGGAGCGTTACGGCCGGAACCGCCACCGGTTCAAGATGTACAAATTCAGAACGATGGTAAACAGGGCTGAGGAACTGCAAACCTTCCTCGAGCAGAGAAACGAAGTACGCGGACCGGTCTTTAAGATCAGGAACGATCCGCGCGTGACGCGCCTGGGCATGCTCCTGCGCCGGACGTCACTCGACGAACTACCGCAACTTGTTAACGTGCTCAAAGGCGAAATGTCCCTGGTGGGTCCGCGTCCTCTTCCGGGGCGCGACGTTTCAAGATTTGAAGAGGCCTGGCTGATGCGCCGTTTTTGCGTAGCCCCGGGCCTGACCGGACTGTGGCAAGTAACCGCACGCAGCAGCATCAAGTTTGAGGATTGGGTGCTCCACGATTTCGAGTATATCGACAACTGGTCTCTCAAACTTGATTTCCAAATCCTCGCTAAGACCATTCCGGCGGTGCTGAAGGGAGTGGGCGCTGTTTAGGTGCGCGAGTCTTTGAAGATTCAGATGCGACCATCGGTAATCATTGCCCGAGCGGCCACTCGCGCCGTCTGGCCGCTCACACGGCTCGACCGAAACGGCGATCTTTCAGGACCGGTGGTGTTGTGCTATCACCGCGTCCTGCCGCGATCCTCGGCGGCCCCACCGCCTGCTTACGCGGTTACACCTGAGCAGTTTCGCAATCAAATGTCCCTGCTGGCCCGCGAAGGATTCACTTCACTCACGCTGAAAGAGTTCTCTGAGGCGGCCCGCGGCGCGCGTGCCCTTCCTCCTCGCTCGGCATTGATCACATTCGATGATGGCTTCGTTGATAACTACCTGCTGGCATGGCCCATTGCTCGCGAATTTGCGATCAAACTGAATCTGTTTCTTTGCACCAGCCTGATCGCGCGCGAGCAGGTAGAAGTTTTCAATCGCCCTTCGCCGGCTGACCGCGGGAACAGAAAGGAGTTTCCGCATCTTTGGCAACCACTCACCTGGGCGCAGGTGCGCGAGATGAGCGCCGCCGAAGTTGGCGTGGGATTCCACAGCCATACTCATCGCAACCTGGGATTGCTGAGTTCGGCAGAAATCACTGAAGATGCGGCCAAAGGCCTGGCCCTGTTTGCTGCAGAACTCGGTGTTCTACCCGAATGCTTTGCGTTTCCTTACGGGCATTACGGTTCGTATTCCGAGGAAGCGATTTCAGCGTTAAAAGAACAGGGCCTGGAAATGTTCTTCACCACTGAACTGGGCCGCACGCCACCCCATCGCGCCAGGCCAATCTCCAGAATTGTGATTCATCCTGAAGATGATATGCAGTCGTTCCGGCGCAAGCTCTACGGCGGCTATGACTGGGTAGGTAAGTTACGCCAGGCCGGCTACTCATTCGCGGGCCGGCTCTCCCAAGACTCGCGGAAAGTAGTCGGGCGTTCACGTTGACTCTAATGGAAGCCGACACCAAATTCGCACCGGTTGTCGAACGTTCGGGCCTCGAGCGCCTGGGCGGAGAACGGAGTCTTACGTTGCAAGGCTTCTGGGCTATAGCAGATCAGGGCGTAGTCAGCCTGGGAAACTTTCTGACCACAATCATTCTGGCGCGCACGGTAAGTCCGCACGAATACGGCGTATGGACTGTTACTTTCGGTTTGATTCTCTTTCTTAACGTGCTGCCGGCGTCGCTGGTCACATACCCGCTGGTGGTGCGCCTCGCTGCGCAGAATGAGGACTGCCTGGGAGAACTCATTGTCGCCGCTCTGGTGCTGACCACCATCCTGGCTCTGCCACAAATGCTGGTCCTCTTTTGTGTCTCATCTCTCATCGGAGGCGCGGCTTTAGCCCTTTGGGCCTGTTTTGGCTTATTGCTCTGGCAACTTCAGGAGACGACCCGCCGGGTATTAATGGCTCGCATGGCGTTCCGCGCCGCATTGTTCACCGATGCAATCAGCTATCTGGGACAGGCTGGTCTTTTCAGCCTATTGGCTCACAGCGGAAAGCTCTCCACGCACAATGGTTTTGCCGTGATTGGCCTGACCTGTGGACTGGCCGCGCTCGCCCAACTATTGCTGATTCGCACACAGCTGCAAGTACGAGTAACAGGCCCAATCAAAATCCGTGATTGGATGTCGACGTTCTGGAACACCGGTCGTTGGGTCCTCGGTGCCAACCTGCTGACCAACTTGAGCCTTCATGCGGCCCCCTGGGCGCTCTTCCTGCTTCGAGGACCGGCAGAAGCTGCCGGGTTTCAAGCGGTCTCGAACCTGCTGGGCGTCTCTCATCCCATTGTGCTCAGTTTGGGAAATGTCGTGGTTCCGGCCGCGGCGCGGGCTCGCGTGGCGGCTGGTCTGTTGGCGGCGCGACGCGTCGCGCTACGGCACGGTACTCAGGCCGGGCTACTGCTGCTGCCATTTGTGGTGACGCTGTTGATTTTCCCCAGGCAGCTCCTGGGTCTCTTCTACAGTTCAACCTCGCCATATGCGGTGCTCGAAGAACCACTCCGGCTGCTAACCATCGTCTACGTGCTTAGATATTTTTCGATGACGCTGACGTTTCTCTTGAACGCCCTCGAAAAAAATCGCGTGCAGTTTGTGTTTGAGTTGTGCGGCAGTCTGCTGCTCGGGGGTCTGGTCGTGCCGCTGGTCGTTTGGTTTGGCCTGTCCGGGGCCATTTTGGCAATAGGCTTACTGGCCGCCGCACGGCTGGCCGGCAACGTTTTGATCCTGCGCAGCGTGAAGACCTAGCAGGCTGATGAAAACTAATTCCTTGCCACAGAGGCACAGAGACACAGAGGACGATGGAAATAGAAACGGCCATATTCAATAGCATTTCTGAAATTTCTGTCCCCCTTTTCTCCGTGACTCTGTGTCTCTGTGGCCGAAATTTCCTTTTTTCAGCAACCTGCTAGAGAAAGCAATGTTGAATTTTGCGGATTATCAGTTAAGGAAATTCGGCGGCCATGCCGGCGGCGGCGTTTCCCATTGCGATCAAACGAGGGAAGTGAGTCAATGAAAGTACTGCTTGTCGGTCATGCCTGCAGTCCTGATCGTGGCTCGGAATCGGGCCTTACGTGGCACTTCGCCTGGCATCTTTCGCGCGCTCACGAAGTGTGGGTCATGACGGATCCGCAGTTCCAGGCCGAGACGCAAAGCTACCTTAACCTCAATCCGAATCCCAATCTGCACTTCATCTGGGTTGCTCTGCCACACAGGTGGGACCCGCGCCGCACACCGGGAAGCGATAAGGGACTCAGACTGCATTATCTTTTCTGGCAACGGGCCGTATTGCGTGAAGCGAGGCGACAACACCTAAGGCACAACTTCGACCTCGTTCATCACTTAAGCTGGGGCACCATTAGTGCGCCACCTCACGTCTGGAGGCTGCGGATCCCGTTTGTTTGGGGACCCGTGGGCGGAGGACAAATAGCGCCCGCTGCATTTCGTCGTTACTTTGGTTTCCGTTGGACCCGCGAACTACTCCGCACTTTGCGAGTGAAGGTCGCCACCTTCACACCGAACCTGCGGCGGACTGTGCGGGAAAGTGCTCTGATTCTCTCCACCAACCCTGAAACAACTCAGGCACTAAGAGCAGCCGGGGCTCAGGAAGTGCGCTTCTTTCCCAACATCGGCGTGCCGGAACAGTTAGTGGGCTATACACCGGAGGCACGCCCGCCTGACCGGAAGGAATTAATAATTCTTTGGGCTGGCCGGATGATTCCGCTTAAGGGTTTGCCCCTGGCGCTCGAAGCTCTTTCGCGAATTGAACCGACGTTGCCGGTCCGTCTGCGCGTCGTCGGCGAAGGTCCTCTCAGGCCTGAAATGGAGAAGCTGGCCCAGTCTTTGTGTGTCAGCGACCGGGTGGAATTCCTGGGCTCCGTGCCGTGGATACAGATGATGGATCATTACCGCCAGGCGGACATTTTTCTGTTCACCAGTCTGCGCGACTCTTCGGGCGCCGTTCTTACAGAGGCTCTGGCTTATCACCTGCCAATCCTGACGCTGAACCACCAGGGCGTGGGAGCCATTGTGCCGTCCGAGGCAGGTATCAAAGTAGAAGTAACCAGTCCCGAAGAGACCGTCAGCGCTTTGGCTGATGGCCTGCGGCGCCTGGTTGCTTCACCAGAGTTGCGAACACAGATGGGCCAAGCCGGCTGGATTCATGCCCAAAGCATGAGCTGGGAGCGGCAGGCCGAGCAAATAACCAAATGGTATGAGGAGGTCATGGCCCGTAGCCGAATCAACGGACAACGTACTTATGCAGCTCTCTAGTCAGATCAAGCCCTACACCTGGCCGCAGCCGCTCAGCACGGAACGATTATTACCAGCGAGTGGCGCTCAGCTGATCTTTGCTTTGGTGTTGATAGTCTTGGCTTTCGTTCCGCTGGTTCCGATGGTCGACGCGCTTGAAGGGGGGTTGACCGCACGAGGCATCATCGAATTTGGTTTGCTTTTGGCGGGCTTGGGATTGTTGGCCATTTACCTCAAGGCGCAGGGGACCTTTTCGTTTGATCTGAGGTCACCGGCGTTTCTCCTCATCAGCTTGTTTACTTTCTGGGGCGTCGTCTCGTCGATCTGGTCGTTTAATCCGCTGCTGACGATTGCTAAGAGCGCAGAACTCTGGTGCATCTCGCTCGCTGGTTTGATGTTTGTCACTTTGGCGTCGCGAAGCCGCCTGGGAAGCGGCAAGCTTGAAACATTGCTCGGTTTGTCGATGGTCTTAGTGGTCGACGGCCTGCTGGTAGCAAACATATTTTATTGGGGCAAGCCGCTGCCAAATACCGGAGACGCCTCGCTGCCGTTGGAGTTGCTGGGCCACGAGGTAATCTCGGACAGGCCACGTCTGATTCTCGCTTACCAGCATGAGTTACTGACGGCCGACCTGCTGGCGCTGGCCGTGATCTGTCTGTTGACCTGCAACCTGAGCAGAGTTTTGAAAGCGGTCCTGATTCCCTGCCTGTTGGCCCTGCTTTGGTTGACGGATGCCAGAGGGCCAACTGCCGGCTTGTTGGTAGCAATGGCTGCGGTGGTGGTTTTGAAACTCAGACGGAACGACGTGCGAGCCATCGTGCTGATGCTGGCAATGTCGATTGCGGTGGCGGCCGTCCTCGTTTTTCATGAACGTCTGCCGGCAGCTGTCAGTTCTTTGATGACCGACGATGTGTCCACGCTCAATTCACGGACGGAACTCTGGGCCGGTAGTGTGAAGCACGTATTAGCGCGGCCCATCCTCGGGACCGGCTATTTCGCTTCCAGATATCTCCTGATCAAGGAATTCCCGTGGGCGGGCCATGCACACAATTCGTTTCTTGAGGTGCTGATCACCACTGGCCTCGTCGGCCTTCTGATCTTATTAGCCTTCGTTTTCTACGTAATCAAGAGGAGCATCAGGACTCGGAGCCCTTTGCTTCTGGGGGTAACATTGTACTGCTTGATCCAGGGCATGCTGAATCCACTTTTCTTTAACCCCGGGCTCACCATGTTTGTGCTCACGATTGCCGTGTTCGCCGCCGGCTACAAAAACCGGGATGGCGCGAGCGGCCCCCCTCCCTTTTGGGAGAGGATTGGGTGAGGAGTTAGCGGGTTAACGTTGATGCTGCTTATTTGCGAAGTACCGATGATGAAGTCAAAAGATAAAGTGAAGCTCCTGATCATAGGGCAGACGCCGCCGCCCTACGTTGGTCAGATGATCATGATCGAAAACCTGGTCAAAGCACAGTATCGGGACCTGCGAGTATTTCACACGCGTATGAATTACTCGCAAACGACCGCCCAAATCGGAAAAGTCAGGATCCGAAAGCTGTTCCATCTGCTGCGGGTGATAGTCGAGAGTAGCTACAAAATCGTGCGCCACCGGATCGATGTCGTCTATTACCCGCCGGGCGCTGACACAGTTCCGATCCTGCGTGACATCGCCACGCTCCTGGTGCTCCGCTGTTTTCGCCGAAAGCTAATACTGGCGTTTCATGCCAGTGGCCTCTGCCAACGAGTTTCGTCATGGCGGGGATTTCCCCGCTGGCTCTTCAGGAAGGCCTTTTTCTTTCCCGATGCCGCGATTCAAAAGTCATCGCTTAATCCACCCGACGGTGAATTCATCAAAGCCCGCCGCGTTTATATCGTGCCTAATGGCTGCCCGGATCAATTCGAAAGATTCCGCCAACCAGGGCCTCTCAATTTCGCGCCGGTGATCCTCTTTGTGGGTTTGATCACAGAGGAGAAAGGCGTCGAAGTTCTTATCGAAGCAGCGCGTCTTCTGCGACGGGCCGGCCGAAAGTTTCGGGTCGAGTTCCTGGGCGAATTCACTTCGGACAGATACCGGCAAAAATTGTTACGCGAGTTAAAGGTCAAAGGACTGGAGCAATGCGTAGCTTTCTGTGGCCGCAAAGTCGATGACGAAAAGTGGGCGCACTACCGGGCCGCGGACATTTTTTGCTTCCCGACTCATTACAGTGCTGAGTCCTTCGGCAACGTTCTGCTGGAAGCAATGATGTTTGAACTACCGGTAGTTTCCACCGCCTGGCGCGGTGTCTCCGGCATCGTTGAAGAAGGGGTGACGGGTTTTTTGACCGAAATCAAGAATCCAGCGGAAGTTGCCGCGCGGCTTGAGCGATTGTTGGCTGATGAAAAACTGAGAATAAGCATGGGCCGTAAAGGGCGCGAACGGTATCTCGAGAAGTTCACCCTGAAAACATGCCTGGATCAGACCAGCGCCGTCGTGCTGGAAGTAGCCAACCATCGTAACGAATCCCGAGGCAGGAAAAATTCAGCAGTACGGAGCGTCACCTCTGAGGCGAGGTAACTTATTGATCTTATGAAGAGAATTCTCATAACCGGCAGCGCCGGATTGATTGGTTCTGAGGCAGCCAGGTTTTTCGCTGCTCGCGGCTATCACATTGTGGGCATCGATAATGACATGCGGGCCACCTTCTTTGGCCCGGAGGCTTCGTCCAAATGGAACCTGCACCGGCTGACTAAAGATCTGGGCCCCCGGTACTCTCATCATGACGTTGACATCAGAGACGCCGACGCGCTCGAGTCCGTTGTCAAAGCAGTCGCCCATGAGATCAAAGTAGTGATTCACACGGCGGCTCAGCCTTCGCACGATTGGGCGGTCCGGGACATGCGGACCGATTTTACGGTCAACGCTAACGGCACCTTGAACCTGCTCGAATTAACCAGAAGCAATTTTCCGGACGCGCCGTTCATTTTCACCTCAACGAATAAAGTGTACGGCGACACTCCGAATCGCCTGCCCCTGATCGAGCAGGACAAGCGCTGGGAGATTGCGCCCAGCCATGAGTATCGCGACGGCATCGATGAGACCATGAGCATCGATCACACGAAGCACAGTCTGTTTGGAGCCTCTAAAGTAGCGGCGGACATTCTCACCCAGGAGTATGGCCGCTATTTCGGGATGCCGACTGTCTGCTTTCGCGGGGGCTGTCTGACGGGGCCGAATCATTCCGGCACACAGCTCCACGGCTTTCTTTCATACTTGATGAAATGCGCCATGACGAATCATCCGTACACGATTCTCGGCTACCAGGGAAAGCAGGTGCGCGACAACATACACAGCTATGATCTGGTGCGAATGTTTGAGGAGTTTATCGAGCATCCCCGACCCGGCGCCGTCTATAACGCCGGCGGCGGGCGAGAGAGTAACTGCTCAATGCTCGAAGCAGTCGAGATGTGTGAACACCTGACGGGCCGTCGGATGAACCTGACCTATTCGACCGAGAACCGCATCGGCGATCACATCTGGTACATCAGTAACCTTAAGAAATTCAAGCGCGACTATCCGCGGTGGCAGCATAGCTATTCGGTCCCGGACATACTGGCAGAAATTCATCAGGCTAATAAGGAACGATGGCTTTGCACAAAAAGTCCAGGTTGAGAAATTTGGTGAGCTCTGGAGTTTCGCCGCATAGCGGCAGCTTCGGGGGACGAACTGCGGAGCAGCGGCCAGAGTTAAGCCCAAGGCGAGGCTTGGCGAGGGCAATAACATACTTGACGCATCAAGGTGTTTTGAGTCCGCGGAGCGGACGCCAGCGTAAAGCCTGGGGCGTGAGCCCCAGGTCAAGTACCAGGATGTTGATTGAACCCGCGAAGCGGGTGATAGCCGTAGGGCTCAAACATTCGTCAAATGATTCGGCTGCCGCCCGCTGCGCGGGCTTTGATCGCTTTTCCTTAAGCCATCCTGGGGCTCACGCCCCAGGCTTTACGCTGGCGTCCGCTCCGCGGACTTTCAGAATTAAGCGTTGAATCACCAATGATCGGTGTCGCCCTCTTCGGGGCTCGATCATCTTAGGGACGTTGACCCAAGGCTTACAAAGCCTCGCCTTGGGCTTAATTCTGACCGCTGCTCCGCAGCTTGTTGAAGGTTCACGTCTAATATCGTGTCGAGCAAACGCAGGAACGATGGATAACAAGCTAACCACACCGCCGGCCTCACCTTCTTTGGAGGTGCTCGGAGTAAACGTGAGTCGCGTTGATTACGAAGCGGCGGTGGCGGCCATCATAGAGGCGGCTAAAGCGCGGCGTAGTTTTGGGGCGACCGCACTCGCCGTACATGGCGTCATGGAAGCTTACCGCGACGTCAGCTTTGCCAGCACTCTTAATCAGATGGATCTGATTACCCCCGATGGCCAGCCAGTGCGTTGGGCGCTGAATTTACTGGGAGCGCGAGAGTTGAAGGACCGGGTGTACGGACCGACACTCATGCTTAAGGTTTGCGAGCGCGCCGCCGCGAACGAGTTGCCGATTTTTCTTTACGGCAGCACTCCAGAAGTGCTGGAACGGCTCAGCCGAAATCTGCAGAACAGGTTTCCCAGGCTGATCGTCTCGGGGCTGAAAGCAGACCGCTTCCGGGACTCTTCCCCGGCGGAGGATGAACAGGACATTCGCATGATCAATCAATCGGGAGCGCGCATCGTCCTGGTCGGCCGAGGCTGTCCGCGCCAGGAAAAATGGGTCGTTGCCCACCTCGGAAGGATTCAGGCTCCGATGATTGCGGTGGGGGCTGCCTTTGACTTTCATGCGGGAACGCTGCCGCAGGCTCCGAAGGTCCTTCAGGACTATGGACTGGAGTGGCTCTTCCGACTGCTTCATGAACCTAAGCGTCTCTGGCGTAGATACCTGATTCTCAATCCACTTTTCGTGTTGAGCTTTGGCCGGCAGCTCATCAGATCAAGAGCGGGCTAGCCGGGTGAGGTGCGTCTAATGCAGAAACGAAAAATTCTCGTGCTGGTCCATAAAGACGACGCAGCTTTCGTCTATTTCAAATATCTCATCAAACTGTTGATGAAACACTGGGAGGATTCGGGTTTCGCGGTCGAGGTCGCCCGAGGCATCGATCATTTCGTCAGCGCTGACGTCGTTATTCCTCATCTCGATATGACCATCATTCCGGACGAGTATCGCGATTTCCTGACTCGTTACCCAATCGTCATCAATCGGGACGTGGTGGACATCTCCAAGTCAAGAATCAGCGCCAACATTCTTCGCCGCGATGATTCTCATACCGGCCCGGTGATCATCAAGACCGACTTCAACTCCGGCGGCCTGCCTGAGAAACGTCTTTCATCCAAAATGTATTTACTGCGGGCGCTCTCCTCGAAACTTAGCGGCGCGATATCGCCGAAGCCAAAACCTGGGTTCCCGGAGTTCTCAGACTGGGCGCAGGTTAAATATTTGAAGACGAGTGACTATCCGGTATTTCCCTCACTCCAGGATGTGCCCGGAGAAATATTCGAGAACAGAAACCTGGTGGTCGAAAAATTCCTTCCGGAGGTGCAGGACGGTTGGTACTGTGTCAGGTACTACCACTTTCTGGGCAACCAGGAAGTAAGTGAACTTTTCAGGTCCAAAACCGAGATCGTTAAAGGTTCCGACAACTGTCAGTTGATAGAGGCGCCGGTACCGCCTGAACTTCACGCGATCAGGCAACGGCTGGGAATGGATTATGGGAAGATTGATTACGTCCTGCGGAACGGCAAAGTAGTCCTGCTGGACGTCAACCGGACGCCGGGGATTTGTGGAAAGGGCAACCTGGCGCAGACAATATCCCACCGCCTGGCCCCCGGAATACTGTCAAAGCTGAACTGACTCCTCCGTTACCGGCTGAACGATTGTGAGTATGATTGGGCCGTCCGCGGCATAACGGGAAAACCACTCACCTCCGACTTGGTGGTACCCCAATTCAAATGGGCTTTCCGTAGCCCAGGCGTTTAGAGGCTGTGTCAAACCCTTTGTAGGGGCGTCCCTCCGTGGGCGCCCCGCTTGCGTTTGCAGGAATGTTCGCATTCCAGCGACGGGGGCGCCCACGGAGAGACGCCCCTACAGAGTTTTGACACAGTCTCAAAACGCCTGGGCTAGAGAAAATCCCAATGGAATTAGATCACGACCCTACGACTTACTCACCTCGACAAAATAAAGATCGGTAGCCACCTGAAACGCTTCTTTCTTAAGCGAGGTTTTCATCGTCTTCCATTCAGTGGTCGGTCGAATGATTTGCCAGTTGTCCTTCGTCCCAACGCGTACCGGCATCTCAAATCCTGACTCGTCAACCTGCCATCGATAAGAAACCGTACCGGCCGCGTCGTCGAACTTTAATTCCAGTTTGGGAATCGCCGTGTGCCGCAGATACTGATCAAATATCGGCGTCAGATTCATTCTGGTCCGCTGATTGAACCAGCTCACAATGTCCTCAGTCATAATCGATTGATATTTGAAGTGCTGATAGAAGTCTCGCAGCAATATCCACCATCGCTTATCGTCATCGATTACGCTTCGCAGCGTGTTGAGAAACAGCGCGCCTTTGAAATACTGATCCTGGGGCGGCGTCGCGTTGACGCCGCGCGGCGCAATGATTGGCCGCTGGTTTTGAACTTTAGCCCGGTACCCATTCGTGTATTTCAGGCCGTCGGCTTTGCCGTACATGTATTCGACATAAAGACATTCGAGATAAGTCGTCCAGCCTTCATGAATCCACATGTCAGAGCGGTCGGCTGCGGTAACGCTGTTGCCGAACCATTCGTGTCCGCTCTCATGGATGATGATGAAGTCGAAACGCGGCGAAATGCCTACACCGGTCCAGTCACGCTCCAGATAACCGTTGGCAAAGCGATTACCGTAAGTGACTGCGCTCTGATGTTCCATCCCTGAATACGGCGCCTGGATTAACTTGTAACCGTCCTTCTTGAAAGGATACTCGCCAAAGTAATGCTGGAACGCTTCGATCATTCCTTTCGCCTGGGCAAATTGCTTCTTGGCGCGCTCTAAGTCTTCAGGCAGCGCGTAAAAGTCGAGCGGTAAATCGCCGACGCGGTCAGACCAGTGCTCATAAGTTCCGATATTCACCGACACGCTGTAGTTGTTGATTGGATACTGCACCAGCCACTCCCAACGCGTGTAGCCGTCAGCCAGATCTCTCTTGGTGAAGAACTTTCCGTTGGAAACATCAGTGAGGCCGGTCGGGACCTCGACATTGATTTTCATCGATTCGACTTCGTCTTTCCACTGATCCTTGTTGGGCCACCAGATACTGGCGCCTTCGCCTTCGCAGGCTGTGAAAATCCATGGACGCCCGGCCGGATCCTTTCCAAACGTGAAGCCGCCAAACCGGCCAATCGTTTGCGGCGTGCCCGAGTAATAAAAGTCGATCGAGTAAACGCGGCCGACCTTAAGCGTTTCTGGAAAATCAACAAAGACCGCTCCGGAGTCGCGTTCGTATTTAGCTAAGACGGGATCTGTCCTCAAGGTTCTGCCATCACTGGGCGAAAGCGGTGCGGAGCTAATACTGCGCTTGAAAACGATTTCGTCGATCTTCAAGTTCTCATAAAGATCCAGCTGAATGCGCGTATCGTCCCTGAGCATCTTGAAGCGGATTGTATTCTTGCCGCTGACCAACTTCTTTTCCGGATCAATGCGTATGTCCAAATCGTAGGTAAGCAGATCGTTGTTGGCGCGATAACGGCCGTACTCGCCGCGAAGGATGTTGGCGTGCGTTGGGGTTTGCGGAGAAGATGTGGTCTGCGCAAGTGGCGCGGTCGCGACAATGGCCAACGTGACGACAACGGCAAAGAGTAAACGGCGAACGTTCGACATGGGGCTACTCTATACGAAGTTGCCGGAGGGTTTCCAACAGGAATGGATAACCGAGGGCCAGAGAAGGCAGCTATTGGTTGCGTCGCTTCTTCAACGCCGAGGGCGAGTCAACACTCCAATCGTGATTGATCCGTTTATGGTCGATCGGTTTCCGCTGTCATCACCTGGATACTGAACCCGCGGCTTTGCCGCCTGATGTGCGGAAAGGCTCTGCCTTTCCGGATCGTTACCCTTTTCATTTTGGAGGCTATGCCTCCCGGAATTCCGAGGCGTAGCCTCAGAAAAAAATAAGTCGCCTGATCGGAAAGCCAGAGGCTTTCCGCACATCAGGCGGCAAAGCCGGTTCCATCACGGATGCGACGCCAATTCACTTAATGCTCTTGACGCGGTCGGCGATGCGCTTTTGGGCATGATCACTTCAACTGGGCCGTCGCGCGATCAATGGCCGCGGCAATCTGATTAATCGTTTCTGAAACGAGAGTGATCTGCTGTTCAGCCTCAGACCAGTTGCGTTGCTCTATGGCTTCGCGAATGGCCGGCAAGGTCTTGACGCCGTAGCCCGTATAGAACCCCGGCGCATAAATCTGATGCTTGAACCACGAACGTCGAGGCAATCCGGCCTCGCGTACCATAGCGCGCTCAGTCTGCATCAAGGCCTGATCTAAAGCAGCCTGAGTTGTGGAAGTCAGTTTACCGCCCTGAACTCGCATGGCCGCGTCGAACTTCCGCGCGCTGTCCTGAAGCCGCGCCAAAGAATTCCGCAAGGGCGCAAAATTCAGGTACGGCACCGGCTCATCAGGCCGGGGGCTGACGTAGGTTTCCACTGGGTCGGACACTGCCCAGAACGTCTTGTCTGCTATGCGCTGGTTCTTCTCCTGGGTTTCGTCACGCATATCATCGGCCAGCCGGCCGACTTCACGCACATAATTTGTGACCGTGTCAGCGAAGTTTCCAAACGCGTAGGGCAGCACCTCGGCGTTGGCAAATCTCAGGACCGCGCGGCCACCGGTCTGCGCCAACGCAATGCCGTAAGCAAAATCCGGGTCGCCAAAGCGCGTGTAGTGATCGAATGAATCGTAAACCGAATGATAGACGCCACTGGTCTCGTCCTCACCGCCATATCCAAGATTAAGCGAGGCCACCCCAAGATGATCGAGAAATACCGTGTAGTCTGAACCGGAACCGAGCGCGCCGATGCGCAGGTCCGCGCGTTCGCGAGTCTCTGGCCGGGTCTCTGGGGTGGCATTCATGACCTGCAATGCACGTGCGCGATCGGAGACGGAAATCTTCTTTTCGGGATCGGTGACATCGCGCGCTACTTCGTTGATGAACTTTTCAATTGTGTGCGAGCCCGAGGCCCCGAAAAACCCACGGCCGTTGCTATCAGAGTTGATATAGACCACCGCGTTCTTTTTGATCAGATCGGCATGCGTCTCAGCCCATTCGGTTGAGCCCAGCAGTCCCGGCTCCTCTCCATCCCAGGCGCAATAGATGATCGTGCGCTTTGGCTTCCAGCCGGTCTTCAGTAGCTCGCCCAGTGCCCGGCCCTCTTCCATCATGGCCACCTGGCCGCTCAGCGGATCGGACGCGCCGTTGACCCAGCCGTCGTGATGATTGCCGCGAATCACCCATTCGTCGGGGCGTTCAGCGCCACGAATCTTTGCGATCACGTCGTACGCGGTCGCCATATCCCAGTTGAATTCGGCCTTCAGATGGACCGTCGCCGGACCAGGACCGAGGTGATAAGTTAACGGTAGCGCGCCGCGCCAGGCGTCCGGCGCCAGCGGGCCGGCGAGTGACCGCAAGAGTGGCTGCGCATCGCCATAAGAAATGGGGAGCACGGGAATTTTGGTCAGCGTCGGCGCGCCTTTGATGTCGAGTCGCCTGGCGTCCGCCGTAGCGCCTACCCCGGGCGTTAGCGGATCGCCCGGGAAGAGCGGCATGTCGGCGACTGAGCCGCGTTGCGCACCCTGATCATTGCGCCACGCACCTTTCGGATAAACGTCGCCCTGGTAGTAACCGTCGTTGCGCGGATCGGAATAGATCAGACAGCCGACGGCGCCATGTTCGGCGGCGACTTTGGGCTTGATACCGCGCCACGATCCGCCGTAACGCGCGATCACGATCTTGCCTTTCACGTCGATCCCGCGCTGAGCCAACTCGTCATAGTCGCGCGGGATGCCGTAGTTCACATAAACCAGCGGCGCCGTCACGTCTCCATCCACCGAGTAGGCGTTATAGACCGGCAACTGTTCCGAGGTTTGATTCGAGGTTGAATCTTCGGCGAGCGGCGGCTCAGCCAGACGCGCGGTGAATTTCTCAGGCGCGACCAATTCGACCAGACGCGTCTTTGGAGTTGGGAACAAAACTTTGAACTCTTCGATCTGGGTATCAAATCCCCACGCCTTGAACTGCGACGCAATGAACTCTGCGTTAGCTTTTCCATACGGCGAACCAATGTGATGCGGATGCGCCGAAAGACGCTTAAGCCAATCCCTCAGATTCTCCCGCCGCAGTGCGGCATCAAAGCGCGCTTCGAGTGCTCGTTCACTGGCCGTCGAGCCGCGATCAAATCCCAGGAGAGGTCGATCGCCGGAGGGTGTCATCTGTGCGATAACGGAAACAAAGCAACCTAACAACAAAATAAGAGCGGTAATCTGACGAAGCAGAGTGTGCATGAAGCCTCCAGAGTTTTTATTGGCAGTCGATCGCTGGCGGAAAGCGCAAAGGTTAACGCAACAAATCAGGCAACGCAATTTGTAATTGAGGAACTGCTGGTTTCCTTCGCCGAGAGGGCCTCATTGAGGTAAACTTCTCTCACTCTTGAATCAAAAGTCGAAAAGGTTCTGCTCTCACTGCGGTGAACGGATAAGCCATTCATCCAATCGTTGTACCTTTTGTGGCACGCTCCAGCTTACCTGGCGACGCGTACTCATCTATGTGGTGATCGCGATAGTGCTGGTCGCTTTAGTTTTCCTCTGGCTGGACTACCAGGACGTAGAAGTCTTCAGGTAGAGGTCACCAACCTCCGTTAGGAGCAGAATGTTTATAGCCATCGCCCGCACAATTGGCTCAAGCGCCGGAGGAGCGCAATAAGACTTCTATTTTCATTGCGCTCCTAAAGGAGCTAAGGAAAGTATCAGGCACGGTACCTATAAACATTTCATCCCTACGGGATTAACCTTCAACATACCGCTCCCTCACGGTCGGGCTTCTGACTCAAACTCGATTAATTGTTCCGCGACAACTCTTCGCGCGGCAGTGGCAACGCTTGGTGTCAGGATGCAGTGTCTCTTCGTAGTCGACGGTGATTTCTTCGCCGGGATGAATATCCCGCAAGGCAAAAAACAAAACGTGGCCGTACAAATTCTTCATGTAGGCGTTCGGCTCGCAACAGTGATTGATGTAGTGCGTGCCGTTGCCACCGCGGGCACCGTCCAGACTACAACGGCTATTGACGTAGCAGATGCGCAGGATTCTGCGGTTGCGACTGCGCTTCGTAGCTTCGAAATCAGAGATGCGTTCACCCGTGTACTCCGCGATCTTTTTCCCGCGCGGAAAAAGCGTGGTAGCAAAGCAACCTCTGCCATTAATGCGCGACGGTTTGATCGTGAGCCCGGGTGCGAGTTTAACCTTCATCACTCTCATTTTACGACAGATCGCCTCCTGGAGCGCTGTTTCAGGTTCAATCTTTACGGACCAGAAAGATATTGAATGAGAGTTACTTAGGTTCTGACTCTGCCACGGCGATGAGCGGCAAGTCTTCGACTTGCCGGCACGACCGACCAGAAACCTTGCGGTCTATGGACCGCTAGCTGGGTCGAAGACCCGTTGGAGAGAGAGGGAGGCTGAAGGCAAGTCTGAGACTTGCCGCGCATCGGAGTGGCAGAGCCAGTGGATGAGATTCCTGGTTTGGCTTCAGCCCTGTTTTTTTGAAACTTCTACTTCGTCTTGCGCTGACTGCGCTGCGGAGGTCTGCGAATCATGACCTTTCCTATAATTTCTTCCTGGGGCAAAACCGAGGGCACGCCGACGACCGAATCGGGCTGGACCAGCATGCCCTGAAAATGTCGTGGACCGAACGCAGGAACCTGAGGAATCAATGATTGCAGGCCAACGCTGGCCATGAAAGTAAGTGTGGCAGCAATTATCGCCTTCGCTAAGTAAGAAACCCTGCGTTGAATCGCGCGCAAACCAACCGGGCAGTCTTTCGTAATGATCGATCCGTCGAAGCGTCGATAAAACCTGACACAGAGCCTGCCCTCGTTTCGAGCGATCAGCGACTCAGCCTCGAACCGGGTCATGCCAGAGAGATTGTAGACATTCAAGTTGCACGCACCACAGAAGCGCATCCGTTCAGAGCCGATCATTTGATTCCAGTCAGCTTTGCACGGAGCGGCGACTTGTACCTGATCTAATGGATGTTTGAATCGAGCCATGGTTCTTAAAGCGCTTCAGCTTCACCTAAAACGGTCTTTTTTTTGAGTGCGCCGGCAGAGCGAAGCGGCGACGGGACTGGAGCGCAAGCGTCCTCGCTTGCCGGACTGATAGGCATGCTCCCTTTGAATGCAAGCGGGACGCTTGCGCTCCAGTCGTCGTCGATTTGCTCTGCCGGCGCGCTCCAAATCGGCTACTTCGTCTGTGGCGCCACGTATCGGATCGACTTCAATTCAGCCAGGGCCGCGAGTTTTTCGATTGGCAGGCGGCCAATGAGCATCTTCGATGTTGTCGGATCCAGCACCAACTCAAAGCCCAACTCTTTCAACTTCGCGATAGTCGCTTCCGATTTATCATCGAGCCAGATTTGAATTTCAGCTTTTCCGCCGCGGATGAATTTGGCTTCGTCCGCGGTCGCCGCGGTTTTGTTCTTCAGCCGATCGATAACGGCCAGAACCGACGGATGAAACTTCGACTGTAGCTCTCTGCGGGCTTTTTCTTCGGGCGACAGAGTTCGCCCTTCGTCGACATCTTTCAGCGCCTCCATCACCATCGGCTTCGGAGCCGACGCCCCCAGCCCACCACCAGAGCCGGTACCAACTCCATTACCGCTCCCGGGTCGCTTTACCTTTCCGCCAGTCGACGGACTGTTCATCGGCGCAAGAGCCTTCCTCGTATACCCGAATGACCGTCCCGCATTGACTGAGCCGTCGCCATACGCAGTCTCCCGATTCACGCCTTCAGGTACCTCTACCGGAACGTCGATGCGCCGAGGTGTGCCGCCATCAGTCACAATCATTTCTTCAACCGCGACGAATGAAGTGAATTGCGTCATCAGGCGATAATCGAGACCAAGTTGAATGATGCTCTGCTTCACTTCATCTTTCATATTGCCCTGTTGCACGCCGTTGAAATCCTGGCTCATCAGGTCATCGACCCGCGTTCGCGCCCACAACGTGGCGAGCACGTCACGCGATTGCGCGCTTGAAAAATCGACCGGAATCTCGCGCACAAAATCGCGGCCGGACATTTTCCCCTTCAAACGAATCGTGCCTTTGCTGTTTCCTGAATAACGTCCGGTCAGAATCACAGGTTTCGCACTGAACAAGTCGGGAATGGTTTTCGGATAGACATCTGAAACAGCCAATCCATTCCAATCGGCAGAGATGTCCGTCAACAGAGGATTGCGGATGCGTTCGTGCATTCGTCGCGCCGCCGCCGAACCGTCATCATTCAGGCCGAGATACTCCACTTCGCCGCGGCCATACTTTGCCATGCTGTCGAGCAGGAAACGGTTCACACTGTTGCCAATGCCGAAAGCAAACACGCGCGCGTTCGGGTGCTTCTGCACTTCGCCGATGATTTGCAGATCGTTCCCGACATAACCATCGGTCATGAAGCAAACAATGCGAATGTGATCCTGCTTGTCCGAAGGATCCATCGAGGCTTTGATCGCCTTCATCATCTCGGTTCCGCCGCTTCCCTGCCGGCTTTCAAGAAATGCCTGTGCCTTTGCCAGATTCTCTCTCGTGGCTTGAACGGGTTCTGGAAACAGGATGTGTTCGTCGCCGGAAAACGTGATCAGGTTGAACGTGTCCGAAGGATAAAGATTATCCAGCGCCAGCTTCATCGTCTCTTTGGCTTTTTCGATCGGAAAGCCGGACATCGAGCCGGAAGTGTCGAGCACGAATACCAGTTCCTTTGGGGTAACGTCTGCGACTGTGACCCGCTCGGGCGGCTGTAGCATCAAAGTGAAAAAGCCGCCCGTTCCGGATGGATGCGTGAGCACCGCGTCTTCAATTTTCTTTCCGGCAACGTCGTAACGCAGGATGAAATCTTTATTGGGGATCGTCGCCAGGTCCTTCAAGGTTATGCGCGCGCTGCGATCATTCGGGCGCTCCACAGTCACGTCGTGAGTTTTCGAATTCAGCGCATCGATCGGCAGACCCGCATCGAGAGTCACGTCCAGCGAAATATCATGACCGGCGCGCATCCCCGGGGGCGCCGGCGCCGGCGTAATCTTTGAACCGTCGGGAACACTGTCGGTGTCCGGAGCGAAACCATTTCCCTGGGCGCCGGTCGCATTGCCGGGAACATAACGTGGGCCGACAACCATCGGAAAAACAAATTCGTACGAGCCTTCTTCGTACTGCAGGGTCTCGACATAGGTGATCGTGATTTTGATTTGTTCGCCCGGCAGGATGTTCGCGACGGATTGCGTGAAGATGTTCGGCCGCTCCTGATTCAGCAGACTGGCGGTTTGGCCCCGGTTCTTGGCTGCTTCATAAACTGCTTCCGCTTCTTCGCGCCGCAAAATCTTTCCGCGCACAGTGCGATTGCCGACCAACATGGTCATGTCATCGACCGCGGCATTCTGGGGCAAAGGAAAGGTGTAAACCGCTTCGATTTTTTCCTTGAACGGGTTCTCGAATTCCTGCGTCACCGTGACGCGAGAAAGAAAGCCGCTGATTTGGGCTTTAACATCGGTGTGTTTCAGAGGACAAACCGCCTTTGGCGCACCGCTCGAATCAACCACCTGAAGGGCGCCCTGCGTCGCAGTATTCTGCGCCGAGGTTACGGACCCTGAATTCCTTAGTGACTGCATACCCAACAGGGCCGCCGCCAGAACCGCAAACAGCGAAAGCGTTTTCAAACCGAACCTTTGCCACATAACTTCAATCCTCCGAAACAGTTTTTGAATGAGCCCGAGCCCTCTCTGGCAACCTCGTAAACTCCTGGGACTCCTGATTAGAGACCCGACTTCAGTCTCTGGTTCCCATTTGCTCTGGGGATAGAACGGGAAAACTCGGAGAGCTTGCAAAGTCGTCCACAGATTACGCAGATAGAATTAGACAGGTAGAGATAAGGTCGGGGGGGCGTCGCTGACTCTTATGTGACCTTTCTGCGTAATCTGTGTAATCTGCGGATCACCTCAAAGGCTCAATACAAATTGAAGTTGTATTCCAACTGCATGCGCACCGATACCGGGTTCCCTTCCCGCGTCGCCGGTACAAATCGAATCTGACGCGCGGCCGCAATCGCCTTCTCTGTCAGCCCACAACACAGTGGCTGCAAGGCGCGAATATTCGTAACCTGTCCGGTGCGCGAAAACACCACGCTTAGGATGACTGTGCCGGTAATCTGATTGCGACGTGCCTCCTCGCTGTATTGCGGCTCAGGCTTCGAAAGCACCCGCGCGCGAGTGGTTACTTCAGGACCTCTGAAGATGCGCTCCATATCATTATTTGGATTGGGATTGTTGCCTGATCCACCACCCGGCCCACAACATCCGCGCTCGCCATCGCCCCCTCCCATGTTGTTCTTGTTACCGGGACCAAAGCCCGAGCCATCGCCTTCACCGATTCCCTGCCCCTTGCCGTTACCAACGCCGCCACCTTCGCCTCGTCCATTCGACGGCACCAGCGACTTTGAGCGCGGATCGCCGTAATCGCGAAAGGGCAAATCCTTCCAAAGCACCGGATCGATGTTAAGGCCGGCCTCAGGCAAACTCTGCGAGACCTTTGCGTAAGTCGTCGGTATCGGCGCCGGAATCACCGACGGCATCGGCACACGACCTTGAGATGGCGGCGACTGCGAGCCATCGCCACCGCTGCCGCCACCCCTGGCCTGCGCCGGTTTTTCGCCTGATCCTTCGCCTCGCTCCTTGTTGAAGCCAACGCGTCCTTTTTCACTAACGCCAACACCGGTCGAATCGGGCTTTTCCTCGTGGCGAAAATCAAGCGTGGCTGTTTTTACGAGCTCCTCATCCGGCTCATCCGCAGCAGTCGCATGCCGGGCGCCGAGGAGCATG